>Ga0302250_1000013_pt1 | contig 439472 bp, 418 predicted proteins | sample AAG_RA_Asp_MG_FD_193536 | JGI IMG/M metagenome (GOLD analysis project Ga0302250, IMG submission 193536) | Enriched activated sludge microbial communities from anaerobic digester in WTTP, New Holstein, Wisconsin, United States - AAG_RA_Asp | ecosystem: Engineered > Bioreactor > Anaerobic >... | reverse complement strand
CTGGTGGAAGGGAGAAGAGTACCAAAAATTGCAAATTTAACTGAGGATTTACGGAAAATACTCGGTTTGCTGGGGCCGCCGTATGAAAAATGTTATTTTTGAAATTCGACCTGCGGAATATGGGATACACAACTGCACATAGCGAGATCAGCGACCTTGGGGCGACCCGGCCTCCTGACAGCATCTCCTTCCAGCCTTCGGCATCGATCTTCAATACCACAATGATCATCGGCGGCCTCCTCATCCTCGCAGCGTCCCTCATCCTCTTTTGGACGAAAACGAAGTGGTACATCGTTCTCTTTTTCGCACTGGTCGGAACCGGCATCCTCGGGGTGGGATTGTTCCCGGGTGACAATGTTTTCTTTCATCCTCTCTTCGCACTCCTCACCTTCATCTCCGGAGGTCTTGCGGCAATTGTCTCCTTTGAGATGACGCATCCACCGTTTGCTTACCTGCTCGGCCTTTTAGGGGTCATTACCCTCTTTTTCCTGTTCTTTTCACCGGTATTCATCCCCATCCTTGGTGACGGTGGAACGGAGCGCTTTGTTGCGTATCCCCTCATCATCTGGATGATTGGGCTTGGCGGGTACCTTATCGGAAAATCGGGTTAGGTGATAATAATCCCATTTTTTACCATGAAGATGGCTGGGCCATTTTCATAAATACGTATGCGTGTGTCTCGAAGAGAATCATGTAGTTTTTTAAAAATACAGTCGATCCTGGCTTTGAACTGAAGTGATCCGGGATTGAGAATTTGGTCTCCTGCCACTGGCCCGCCACCATCTGTTGAAATAAAAAGCGGACAATTGGAGATCCCCTCTCCATACCTCTCTTCATTGCCCGACCGCGGAGAGAGAAACAGGCAGATTCATAGCCAACCATGGAATAACCCCTCATCAAGATGCGATCACACACCCTCCCGGCACGGTATTTCCTGCTTCTCTTCCTGATCATTGGGGCGATAATGGGGGCGATGATCCTTGCTGAGATCATCGCATCCGAAGAGATGGGTCCTCAAGTGAAGATTATCATCGAGAGCCCATTTGAAAATACCATCTTCGAACAGATCTTCGAGACGCTCGCCATCGCCATCCTCATCCTCGTCCTGTATACCATCGGCGTCTACGCCATCGTCAGGAAGATGCCGGACGAAGGGTCGCGGTTCACCGCCGTCAGGATCTTCTCTGCATTCCTTATAGGGCTCGGACTCCTGCTCGGCCTGATGGTATGGGTCCAGGACCCAAAGGAGATAGTCCTCGTGATCGGCATCATCTGGGGAGCAATCGTCGTCGCACTCCGCGACCTCATCCAGAACATGGTGGGAAGCCTTATCCTTCTTGTCACCCGGATGTACCGGATAGGCGACCGGATCCACATCAAGGGTGTCTATGGGACTGTCATGGACATCGGGATCTTCCGGACCACCCTGATGCGGCTCGACGAGGAGTCCGGCGATCACCCCAGCGGCCAGATCACCACCATCCCAAACGGCATACTCTTTCGGGAGACGGTCACCAATACGAGCCGCGACCTCTCCTTCACTGGCGACGAGATCCGAATCACGCTCCCGTTCTCTGCCGATATCGATAAAACCCGGATGCTTCTCCTCGGGATCGTGCAGAAGCATACCATGGAGGTCCAGGAGAAGGCCATGGCGGAGATCGAACAACTCAGCGACAGGAAATTCCTTCCGTCGTCTGCGACCGAACCGACAGTCTTCGTGCACCTTGACCGGCACCAGGTCCTGATGGTCGTCAAGTATTATACAGAGACCCGGAGGAGATCTGAGATCAAGAACCAGATCGTCGGGGAGATCTCGCGGGTCATCCCGGGCGTCCTGGACGTCCAGCGGTAGGGTGACCCGGATCGCATCACATTATGAAGGAGAAAGGAGCAGTCTCTGCTGTGCAAAAGGATCGGAGAAAAAGAGGGAGGAGATATTGAATGAACAGCGAAACGCTCAGCCTGGATGAGGCGTTGCGGCTTGTACTGGACCACATCGCGCCGCTTCCCCCAGAAGACTTTTCGCTTGTCGAGAGCGTCGGGCGTATCGCCGCATCAGACCTTTATGCCCTCGTCGACTCTCCATCGCTGGACACATCCCGAAAAGACGGCTACGCAGTCGTATCGGGCGACGTGGCCGGTGCAACGCAGGAGCACCCCGCATGGCTCAGAGTGCTCGGAGTCATGGCGGCCGGGGGCGCACATCGCATTGCTATCTCACCAGGTACCGCGGTGAGGGTCCTGACCGGGGCACGTATCCCGGACGGGGCAAGCGGCGTCGTCTCCGATGAGTATGCGAGGAAGGGTGAGGACCAGGTGGCGATAGAGAACTCTGCAGAACCCGGGAATATCCTGCCCAGGGGAAGCGACGTTATGGCAGGGACCTGTATCCTCAGAAGAGGCCAGAAGATCTCCCCCCTCATGGCAGGCCTCCTTGCCGTTGCAGGGCACAGCACCATTTCCGTCACCCGGAGCCCTGTTGTCGGGATTCTTGGGACCGGGGATGAGATCACTGCCCCGGGCCAGCCTCTCCTGGATGGAAAGCTGTATGCAAGCAACATCATCACTCTCGCCGGGTGGTGCAGGAAATACGGGATGACGATGGATCTCGCAATTGTATCGGATGATCTCTCTGCCATCCGCACCACTCTGCAGGACCTGTCCACACGCACCGATGCCATCCTCACCAGCGGGGGGGCCTGGAAGGGTGACCGGGACCTCGTGGCCCGCGTGCTCGAAGAGATGGGGTGGAGAAAGGTGTTCCACCGGATCCGCATCGGGCCGGGAAAAGCCGCGGGGTTTGGGATGCTCAACGGAAAACCAGTCTTTGTGCTGCCCGGCGGACCACCCTCCAATGCGAATGCCTTCCTTCAGGTCGCATTGCCGGGTCTCCTCGCACTTTCTGGACATCCGAACCCCGGACTGCCCAGGATAAAGGCAATGCTTGCCGCTCCGCTCCTAAAGGGTGATTGTGAGTGGACCGATTTCTTCTTTGGCACCCTCTCGTTCGATGGTGAGCTTCCGACTTTCGTTCCACAAAAAAAACGCAGTCGCCTTGTGACGATCTCAGATGCCACAGCAATCGCATCGATCCCCGAGGGGTTTGACCACCTCCCGGAGGGCTCGATCATCGATGTGCAGGTGCTCGACTAGAGAACGCCGTCCGCCAGCGGCTGGGGGTGTTTAGGCCTCCCGCTCATCCTTCTTCCGACACGAATCTCCTGATCTCATCGATGTAATCCTGCAGTTTTGCGCGATATTCTTCGAGTATCATCCGGCCGCTCCTCCCGGCACTGCAGGAACAGGCAGGAAGCCCGATTGCCCGGATCTCTTCCGGATGGATCTCCTCCCCCCCGTACACCCGGTCAATCGCGGAATGAGTCGCTGACATCCAGCCGACCACATCGTAATATTCAGGGCCGTCCGGTGTGGCCCTGATAGTCTTCATGGCCTCGATTCGTTCCTCGAGGAGGGCGATGGCCTGTGCATGGGGAATCTTGAGATTGAGCATTCCTGTATCAATCCTTAGACAGGAGTTCAGTGGGGAAAGTGAAAAAAGTTATGAGGCCGTAGGAGGAGTGAAATGCACCATTCCGGGTGAGACTGCAGTAAATAATCCTCCTGATACCTGTGATTTGCCCGGGATGCCTGATTGTTATACTGATTCGGTGAAAAGTATTCCGGGAGAGAGTTGGGAGGGATCAAAGACAATTATTTGACCCTGTAAGACACGCCACAATATCCCGCACAGGGAGTTACGGGTTTCAGGTTCTGCGGAAAAAATGATTTACTCCTCTACCGCACGTACACGTTCCGGGACGTGGTGCTCCTTCCGTTGGCGTTCTCTACCGAGAGTGATACCGGGTAGGTCCCGGGGTGCGCAAAGGTGTGGACAGGATTTCTCATCATCGAGGTCTCCCCGTCGCCAAAGTTCCACTCCCAGGAGTCCGGGCCTCGGAACGACATGTCGTTGAACTGGACCGTCAGGGGAGCGGACCCGAAACTTTTATTCATCGCAAAGAACGCGATCGGGGGGAACCCTGGGATCGGGGGGATCGTGGGTCTTGGGGTGATGGTCGGGATGGGGGTGAACGTCGGGATCACGGCTTTTGTTCGTACCCACACGAACGATGTGTATGCGCTGCTCCCGCCAGAATTGAAGGCGGTGAGCATCGGGGTGTATGTCCCAGGGGTAGCGTAGGTATGCACCGGGTTCTGCTCGGTCGAGGTGTTTCCATCCCCGAAGTCCCATTGCCATGCCACGGGCGTCCCCTTTGTCCGGTCGGTGAACCTGACCGCGAGCGGTCCATATCCCGACATCGGGGATGCAGTGAACCACGCCGCAGGTGGCCTGCCCGACGGGCTGACCTGGATGTAATCCGTCTTTGTCTTGGTGGCCTGTGCATCGATGTTCCCGGCGGTCAGCGAGACCGTGAAGGTCCCTGGGAAGGTATACGTGTGGGTGACCGCCAGCGTCTCGTTTGCCCATGCCGTGTTCCCGTCGCCAAAGTCCCAGTACCGCGTCGTTACGACACCGGTCGAAGTGTCGGTGAACTCCACGTCGAGCGGGGCATCGCCGGAAGTCACGTTGGCTGAAAAGTCAGTGACAGGGGGATTAAGAGGGAGCGTTCCTATCGCATACACGTTGCCGTCGCCGCTGCCGATATAGACCACTCCATCGGCTACCGCAGGACTGGACGTGACTCTTCCCCCTACATCAAAGGACCAGAGGAGGTCTCCAGTTGATGCATCGAGTGCATAGGTATTGTTGTCATAACTTCCGATATAGATCACGCCGTTCGCCACTGCCGGGCTGGACTGCACCCTTCCTCCTGTCGTGAAATTCCAGATTTGTGCACCAGTGATAACGTCGAGTGCGTAGATGATGTTGTCATTGCACCCGAAATACACGATTCCGTTCGCGAGGGCAGGGCTGGAACCGATACTGCCGCCGGTCGGGAATTCCCAGAGCACACTCCCTGTTTGTGCATCAAATGCATGGAATGCATTTTCCCTGCCGCCCCCGACATAGACGACCCCTTCTGATACCGCGGGGCTTGAAAACGCAGACCAGCCATTTTCGTTCAGGGAGGTCCAGAGAAGAGCCCCGGTGGATGCGTCAAGTGCGTAGAGGTTCTCCCCATATGTCTGCACGTATACGATACCGTCTGCAACCGCCGGGCTGGAAAAGATGTTGTGTTCATCATATTCCAACCGGGGGATGGCATAGCTCCAGAGGAGGCCCCCGTCCTCTTCATCGAACGCGTAGACGGTTCCATCCATGTTACCGATATAGATGATCCCATCTGCCACTGCTGCACTGGAGCTCACGCTGCTCCTCACTGTGGAGCGAATCGGCAGTGTGTACTTCCAGAGGAGTTCGCCGGAATACGCATCGACCGCGTGGATTTTGTTTTTCAGGCCACCGATGTAGACGACTCCGTTCGAGACTGCAGGGCTTGAACTCACGTAGTCGTTGCGTTCCATGGTATTATACTGCCAGAGGAATGCTCCAGTCGTTGCGTTCAACGCGTAGAGGTTCCTGTCCAGGCTCCCCACGTACACGACGCCGTCCACTAATGATGGGCTTGACGTCACCGAGCCTCCGGTCTTGTAGGTCCAGAGGAGCGAAGGCACCAGCCTCCTCCCACTGTCATCATACACCCCGGAATTGTTGAGATCGGATCGGAACTTCCTCGCCATCGCGGTCGCCGGGTTGTCGGTCACACGCAGGATCACGGCGTTCGATGATTCCCCGGATACGGAATCGTGCACGGTGATGTTCACGCGTCCCGAGTGGGCGACATACTCTTCCGGGACTTCCATGCTCAGGTGGTCCGGCTGGATACAGGAAGTGGACTGTTCTACTCCATTCCAGAGGATACTGCAGGATGGGGTGAACCCCGTGCCATGGACATCGAGCGTGAATGCAGGGTCATCCTCCACCACACTCACGGGATCGAGGGCAGAGATCGAGAGTGATCCGGTGGTCGCCGTTCCGGTCACGAGGGTCGCGTTGACCAGCCCATTCACCCCGGCAGTCTTTATTCCAATCGTGTAGGAGGTCGAGGGAGTGAGCCCCTTTGAAGTCCAGGTCTCCTCACCGGCCGATACGTTCTCCCGAAACATCCCATCAAGGTAAACCATGACATGGGAGAACCCGAGCGTTGCAGGATCGGTCCAGGCCCACGTGATCTCTGCCCCGTTCACTGTGATGGCATACAGGTCGGTCACGCTCGCCGGCGGGTCGTCAGGGAGCGTGGTAAGCGCGTATAGGTACCCGTTCAACCCCTGGATATACAGGACCCCATGTGCAATGGCAGGGCTCGAGAATCCCCCTTCATTCGTACCATACGTCCAGAGGACCGTTCCGGTGTCTGCATCGAGCGCGTAGACTGTTCCGGCAGAATTCCCGACATATACGACACCGTTTGCCACCGAGGGGCTCGATCGTACCAGGTTCCCTGTTGCATACTTCCAGATGAGGTCCCCGGTCCCTGCATCGAGAGCATAAACATTGCCGTCATCGCTCCCGATATAGACCACCCCGTCTGCCACTGCAGGGCAGGAGTCTCCCCACCCTCTCACAGGATAGGTCCAGAGGACATCCCCGGTGGACGCGTCAAGCGCGCAGAGGTTGTGGTCACTGCTCTGGATATAGACGAGACCGTCTGCGACTGCGGGAGATGAGTAGTACAGTTCATCTCCGGTCACATATTGCCAGATGAGTTCTCCCGTCCCCGCATCGAGTGCATAGAGGTTACGATCAGCGCTCCCGAAGTAGACGATCCCGTCCGTCACCGCGGGGCTCGATCGCACCTCGCCGCCTGTCGTATAGTTCCAGAGGAGAGTGCCGGTGGACGCGTCGAGCGCATAGAGGTTCCCATCCCAGCTCCCGGCATACACGATGCCTTTGACCACCGCGGGGCTTGAATACACGACCGACCCGGTCCGGAACTTCCAGAGGACAGCTCCGGTGGAGGCGTCCAGTGCGGAAATGTTATAGTCGTTGCTTCCCACGTAGAGGACATTGCCCGCGACCGTGGGGCTGGACATCCCCCCTCCGTTCAGGGAGGTCCAGAGAAGTCTCCCGGTGAGCGCGTCAATGGCGTTGATATCGTATATCCCGCAGACATAGACGACTCCATCCACGACCGCCGGGCTGGAACCGTAATAGCTCTCTGTCATGTACTTCCAGAGCAGTTCGTTCCCGGGCCTCGTCCCTCCGTCATCGTAGACGCCGGAGTTGGAGGAGTCGGACCGGAACTTCCAGGCCCGGACACCAGAGGACTGGTCTCTCACGCGGAACATCACCGGGTTCGAGACCTCGCCCGTCGTGGGGTCATGCACCGTGATGTTCACGGTAGCCGGCCGCAGAACCATATCTGCCGACACATTGATCGAGAGGTGGCCTCCATCATGGAACAAAGTCTCCTCCTGAACGCCATTCCAGAGGACACGGGAGCCTGCTCCAAATCCTGATCCGAGGATATCAAGGGTAAAGCCGGGGCTCCCCTCCAAGACATCCGGCGGGTCGAGGTGCGTGACCAGGAGGCTGCTCGTGGTGGCGGTGTGGTTCACCCAGGTCCCGTTGATCGCGCCCATCTCCCCGACGGTCCGTATCCCGATGGTATAGGCAGTCGAGGGGAGGAGCCCCTTCGCGGTCCAGGCCTGCACACCCTTCGTTACGTTTGTCAGGAACTCCCCGTCCAGGTAGACCATGACGTGGTCGAAATCTGCATCGCCGGGGTCCTCCCAGGTCCAGCGGATGAAGTTCGGCTGGAAGGTCGCGTTCGCAAGACCAGTGACTCCTTCGGGGGGAGTGATTCCCGGAATGACGACTGTCCCCTTGTTGATCACGAAATTGTCGAATGCAACCACTACCGGTTCATCCGCGAAGGCATAGTCATGGCTCCATGCCTTCAGCATGAACGTCACTTCCCCTGCAGACACGGTGTTGACCTGGCGGCTCTGCGAGAGCACCCATCCATTGGAAGTTTCGTTCCGCCAGTACCCCTCAATGAGGGAGCCTGTCCGCACCAGCCGCAGTTTCCCGTCCGTATCGCCTGTCGGGGAGAGGAGGATCGAGTCAGCAAAATTCGTCGTGTAGTGATCCCCTGCGGCAAAACCATCCGAGATCCCATAACTTGCACACTCGACAGTGTAAGTATAAGGAATCTTTTCAATCCAGAGTCCCATCCTCACGCCGTTGTTCTCTGGCCAGGTGAGGAGGTGGTAGTCGACCTGGACATCAAAATCACCCCGAAGGACGTGTGTGCTCGAATACCCTGCATAGAAGTTGTCGCCGGATGAATCAGCGGGGAGGGTGATCTCCAGCCGCTGGTTTGTCTCGGTGACATACGGACCCCCTGATTCGATGACATTCCAGAGGGTGTCATCCCATGCATTGTCATCGAAATCGTCGTATGGCGTAGGGCTGCTCCCGGGAGACGCACCGATTGCATACAGGTTCCCGTCAAAGCTTCCAACATAGACGATGCCGTTCGCAACCGCGGGGCTTGAAAACACCCAGTTGCCTGTCGGGGAGCTCCAGAGGAGAGTGCCGGTTACTGCATCCAGGGCATAGAGGTTCCCATCGTTACTCCCGATATAGACTACGCCGTCCGCAACCGCGGGACTCGAAGAGACGCCATGCCCTGTCAGGGAGCTCCAGAGAAGGTCACCACTTCCTGCGTCGAGCGCATAGATGTGATGGTCCTGACTCCCGACATAGACGACGTTGTCTGCAATGGCAGGGCTTGAGAAGACTGCACCGCCCGTGGTAAAGTTCCAGAGGAGATCGCCATTCGTTGCATTGAGTGCATACAGGTTGTCATCCCAACTCCCAAAATACACCACCCCTTCGAATACGGCAGGGCTTCCGAATACATAGTCCGCGGTCGTAAAGTTCCAGGCAAGATCACCTGTCGATGTATCGAATGCATAGAGGTTCTGATCATAACTTCCAACATACACCATGCCATCTGCGATAGCAGGGCTGGATGTCACATAGCCGACAGGCCATGGGGAGGAGCTTCTGGTAGAATTCCAGAGGAGTGCCCCATTGGATGCATCGAGTGCAAGAATCTTGTGCGGACCCTCCGCAACATAGACAACCCCATCAGCCACGGCCGGACTGGACCGTGCCACTTGCTCCGTTGTAAAATTCCAGATGAGGTCCCCGGTCCCGGCGTCGAGGGCGTAGATATTGTAATCATCACTCCCAAAATATACCACACCATCTGCCACCGCAGGACTCGACCTTATTTCCCGCCCGGCCATATACGACCAGATGAGATCTCCAGTGACCGCATTGAACGCATAGAGGGAGTGGTCATCGCTCCCGATATATACCACTCCGTCTACCACTGTTGGGCTGGAATACACTTCATTTTCTGTCGTGTAGTTCCATACCGTCATCCCGTCAGGCCTCATCCCCCCATCGTCATAGACTCCGGAGTTGGAGAGGTCGGACCGGAACTTCCAGGCCTCCCCGTCGGCTGCCGCGTATCCGGATACCACAAGGAGAAGAATGAACAGTCCTGCTATTGTGAAAACTGGTTTCATGGGATCACTACCGATATGTCGTAAAAGAACAATTGGCGGACACTATTTATGTATGTGCGCATCCCGTGGCAAGAGGGCACGCCTGAACCCCCAGACCGCACACCTTTATCCCCTCTACCATGAAAACACGAGAATATGCCATCATGCTTCACCTGCCCTGTGCTGCTCTCCGGGACGGCCGTATTGATACTCGTGGTCTTTCTCGTTGCCGCAGGATGCATCGCCACCCCGCAGGCACCCTCACTCTCGGTCACCCCCGCAGTCGTCCTGTCCGGAGACCCGGTGACGATCACGATAACCGGCATTGCTCCTGGCGAGCGGGTCCGGGTCGAGGCAGTCCAGGAGGTCAGGAACGCGACGCTCCGCTCTTACGCGGTCTTTGTTGCTGACGGGCAGGGCAGGGTCCTCCCCGATGTCCATGCCCCGGTGGACGGGACCTATGGCGGGGTCGATCCCCAGGGGCTCTTCTGGTCACTGGCCCCGGGTCCCGGCGAGCACCCGGACGTCTTCTCGCGGACCACCGCCCCCTCCTTCATCACGATCTCGGCACGCACCGAATCCGGAGTGAACCTCTCCCGGGTCCTGGAACGCCGGCTGATGGGTGACGGGGTCACCCGGGTTCCAGTCAACGAGGCCGGGGTGCGTGGAACCCTCTTCCTGCCAAACGGTTCGGATCCCCACCCGGCACTCATTTACCTCGGGGGCTCTGAGGGAGGAGTAAACGAAGGAATCGCGGCCATCTTCGCGTCGAAAGGATATGTCACCCTCGCCCTCGCCTACTTCGGGGTCCCCGGTCTTCCGCAGGAACTGGTGGGAATCCCGGTCGAGAATGTCGGAGACGCGGTCCGGTTCCTGAACCACCACCCTCGCGTGAAGGAGGACCATATCGCGATCTACGGCGCCTCCAAGGGGGCTGAGCTCGCCCTCCTCTCCGCCACCCGCTACCCGGAAATCCGTGCAGTGATTGCAAACAGCCCCGCAAGCGTCGTCTTCCAGGGGATCTCGATGGACTGGAGTGCCGGCCCCCGATCCTCCTGGTCCGAGAACGGGAGCGACCTCCCCTATGTCCCGTTCATATGGTACGGGGACGATGACCCCATCCTCGTCTCGATGGGAGAAGCGGCACAGAACGGGACCCCCTGGGGTACCCTCGCGATGTATGAGCGGGCGCTGGGCGACGAGGCCGCGGTGAGCAACGCGACGATCCCGGTGGAGCGGATCAACGGGCCGGTCCTCCTTCTCTCGGCCGGGAAGGACACGGTCTGGCCGTCATCGCGGATGAGCGGGGACATCATGGCCAGGCTCGCCGAATACCGCCACCCGTTCCCGGATATGCGCCTCGACTACCCAGGGTCGGGGCATATGATACGGACGCCATGGCAGTCGACCGAGCTGAACAGGATTTTCCTGCCGGGAGGAATGATCGAGGACCTCGGGGGCATCCCGCCTGAGAACGCAAAAGCCGCCGCGGACTCCTGGCCAAAGGTCCAGGAGTTCCTGAGAGTGGCGCTCGGGTCTTGAGAGAGTCTCACAACGCAGCGGGGATTTCCCCCGCAACCCCGGGTTTCTTTGGGGGGCATGGAGCGAAGGGACGCCTTCCAGGGAGGGTCAAAAGGGTCGTTGCATATCGCCCCCTGATCCGGAAAAGAGTTGGTGGCGCACCGGACCCGGGAACTCCTGCATCATCCCGCGACACATAATCCAACGAGCCGTTATTTAGTTCCCGATGGCAAAAAGCGTCCCGTTTCCGTTCATCTTCACCCAGTACCCCATGAAAGGATGGAAGTGCCGGGTGTCGCTGTGGGTCCCAATCCCGTTCTTCAGAATCGCCGGCTCGTACCTCTGGAGGGCTGAATCATACCCGTAGACCTGGAACCAGGTGTCATTGACTGACGCGAGGGCATACCGGACCTCCATCGATTCCGTGGAGGAGAAACCGATAGTGTTCCACCCGGAAAAGAGTTGCTTCGTCATCGTGCCCGGCACCCCGCTCGCAGCGTAGACGAGAGAGAGATCCCTTTCATCCGCCGAGTAAATCCAGATCCCATCCAGCAGCCGCACGGTATCCCCATACCGCAACTGTACCCAGGCCTGGTCCTGCCCGTTGTACGTGAAGATGGAGCGGCCGCCGGTGTCGACCCCTGTAAACACCGCGTCGACCACGTCATGCCCTTCCGCGAGTGTCCTCGGGACCGAGACGAAGTTCCACCCTGGTTCGAGGGGGATTCCATTTCCTGCAGGCGTTGGAGTGGGGGCAGGGGGGGTTGGGGTGAGATCTGGAGTAGTCGGTGTTGGCGTGGGAGTGGTTGGAGTAGGGGTCGGGGTTGTCGGCGTCGGGGCAGGGGTGGTGGGTGTGGGGGTGATCGTGATCGGGTTTCCGATGGGAAGGGTACGGAAGAGCTCCGTCTCCCCGTCGACAAGGACCGCGATCGTGACATTCCCGTCAGTCACCCCCTCGACGAAGAACGTGATCGCCGAGTCATCCGGGCCGGACTTGCTCCCCTCAATCGAGAGGGAGGCCACGATGTTGGTGGCTCCCGGTGCCGCCTCACCCCCAAGGGAGATGAGATCGTAGGTCCCTCCCGGTATGGTGCCAGTCGTGGCGGTTGAGAACACCCCGTCCTGGGAGAGCCCTACTCTCCTCACCTCGGTGTCACCCTTCCTGATCGTCATCATGTTGGTCTCGGTGTTCCACAGCGTCGCAGAGATGGAGCCGTCGTTTAAGGTAAATGGGAGGAGAAAGTCCCTTACCCCGAACGAGAACGGGTTCCCCTGTGCCGCCGCAAAAGTGCCGTCGATCCGGATTGAGAAAGCGCAGGCGTCCGAAAGGTCCCCGATCGTGATGGTCACCTGGTCTCCCTGCATAACCTGGTCAGGGGAGATGGAAACCGATGCCGGGGAGACCCCCTGCACGATGACCAGCACTGCAAACACCGTGAAGACAAGGCAGGAACGGGTCATTGGCACCATGGAATTCTCCCCCCGGGATTCGTCACAATCAGATGGTCCATACTCCTTATTAGGAATTCGGTGCCGGCCGGGACGCTTCGGGTCTTTTAAACCCTGCCTGTAGTGCCGTTCAATCCCCTTTCCCCGGCCTCTCCAGGGAGAATCACGCGGAGCACATGCGGACCTGAAGGATATGTCCTTCTCCAACGGGAAACCTTTACCACCTTTTTCGAGAGATTCCTATTCATACAGGAAGTGGCTCTTTTCCATGGATAGAACAACACTCTTGGGAATCTGCCTCCTGGTCATCGTGATCACGGCAGGCATTGCGGCATCGGGGGCAACGAACATCCAGACGACTGTCACAAAACCGACGGGTGACACGATCGAAAAAATGCAGAAGGTCCAGGATGAGGCGACCGCCAGAAAGAACCAGCCGGGCGGGTATCCTTCTCCCTCCACGGGAGGAAAGTACCACACGCGGCTCGTCCTCCTGGGGACGACCGGGGGCGTGACATGGTACCCGGGAACGGACCGTGCGAGTTCCTCGTCAGCCCTCGTGGTCGGCGACACCCTCTATATCATCGATCTCGGGCAGGGCTCGACCTCCCGGCTCTCGGAGGCCTTCAACCCGGGCCATCCACTGGTCGGCCAGGAGATGGGCTCCACCTCTACCTTCCTCGAGAAGGCGCGGGCACTCTTCTTTTCGCACCTCCACCAGGACCATATCGCGGACTATCCTTCCCTCCTCCTGATCGGCCCGGGGGCGGGCCTCGGCACCCGGACTGATCCTGCCACCGGAGTGGTATCGATCGTGCCCCTTGTGGTCATCGGCCCTGCCGACCGGGGAATGTGTGAGATAGACAGGTCGCATTACCTTGACAGAGGGGGCACGATCGTCTACACGGACAGCGCTGACCCCGCCCTTGTCACCCCCACCCCCGGGACCAGGCTGATGACGAGCCTGATCTGGCAGGCCTATGCCCAGACCATCAACGACATGACACTCGACAACGCCTACCGCGATTTCACGAAACTGGTCGAAGTCAGGGAAATCGGCGGCACCGGGCCCGGCGATATCTCATTCCCTGTTCCCGAAGTGGATCTCGCCAATGGGACAACCTGCGCACCAATGGACCCGTTCGAAGTGTACAGGGATGAGAACGTCGTGGTGACCGCGGCCCTCGTCGACCACCACCAGGTGTTCCCGACGTTTGCCTACCGGTTCGACACCGATGATGGGTCCGTGGTCTTCTCGGGCGACACCGGCCCTGATACCCGAGGCAATCTCCAGAAGCTCGGCGAAGGGGCCGACATCCTCGTCCACGAGGTCATCGACCGTGCCTGGATCGACCAGAGGATGGGATTCCCCGACGAGGACACCCCTGCCTACGCGTTAAAGACGCATTTGCTGACCTCCCACACGACGATCGACATGGTCGGATCGGTCGCAAGAGACTGCCGCGTTGACACCCTCGTGCTCAACCACATCGTGCCCGGCAACACTCCCACGTCTCACCTCCTGCAGGCCCAGCAGAACTTTTCCGGGCGCCTGATAATCGGTGAGGACTTGATGGAGATCGGGGTGGGAAAGCCGGTCCGGTGATCCCCCGGGCTTTCCGATACAATTTTTTTGTGTGGGACTATCTGAAGAAACTATGAAAAGGGGCCGGATCCCTCTGTCCACTTAAAATAAAGGAGAATTTTCACGCTTTCCCGAAGTACTTCTTCACCTGGGGTTGGAAGAAGTACCAGAGGATGATCGCCGATACTATGATGCTGAGCACGCCGAAAATCCAGGCCGAGAACAGGGTCATAAGCCCGAATATGATGTTGATGACCATCATGAGGACGCCGACGGTCCAGACAATGCCCCATCCCCTGAAACACCCGATTCCAAGCAGGAGGTCGACGATTGCAATGCAGAAGAGTATCACTCCAGCAATCGCACCAAGTCCGGGAAAGCCAAGTCCTGCCAGCACGGCGACCCCCAGGATGGAGGCGACGAACCATATGCATGCGATGAAGATCCAGAGGACTCCGAGAACGGAAACTCCCAACGGTCTTTCTGACATACGGAATGAATCTCAGAGGGAAGTATAAATGAATTGTGCACGCCTCGCCGGGTCCACCCAACGCATCCCCGGACTCCTCCGCACTCACTCATGCTCCCCACCCGGGCAAGCGTGCGGTCACGGGGGAACCCCCATATCATATGCACGATGAGCCGCTGCTCGTTGACTCCCCATCCCGGATAAGAATTCCCCGGATTCTTTCAAGGCAGTTATGGGTCATCCTGCCTGTTCCAGGAACTCGAAAATCACCCCTTCCTGTACTTCTTCCCGGCTGAAAACGCCTCTCCCGCATCGTCCCCCACGCGGTAGTAGGCGTGCTGCGCGTAGATGATCGGGTCGATCTTCCGGATGTCCGGTACCCCGTCGGTCACGCAGGACTTCGCGGCATGGATCTCCGCGACCTTCCCGATGACCAGCAGGTGGCTCCCGCAGTCCACTGACTCGAACAGTTCGCACTCGATGTTGACCGGGCACTCCGCGGCCATCGGTGCAGTCCCGAGTGTCCCGTATACCGATCGGAACACCCCTGACTTGTCCTCCCGGGCACCGGAGACGAGGCCGCAGTGGTCGGTCTCGACAACCTGGGATACCGAGGGCACGTTCAGCGAGAAGGTCCTGTTCTCCTCGATTCCCTTCCAGGTATACCGCCCCTTGTTGATCGCGACGCAGACCATCGGCGGCGCCATGCACGCGACAGTCGCCCAGGCAGCGACCATGTAGTTGGGCCTTCCCTGAACATTTGCACCCACGAGCACCGTGGGCATGACACTCATATACGGCATCGGGCCAAGCATAATTTTTTCCATGCGCTCCTCCATCGGGTATGCGAATCATTGTTCGTTGCCGGGATGCATCAGGGTAACGCTTCAGGGGTCAGCAGCGAATATCCCGGATGCAGTGGTTGATGCAAATCGGAGTTACGCCGTTGGAGTATTCAGAGTGCCCGGTGCCCCTGAGCGCATGCGGTTACCCATGCTCAAATTAAAGCATCAAAACCTTGCAAGGTACATAGCGGGTAAGGAGAATCTGCATAATCCTGGTTTTGTCATTCTGGAATAGATCGTCCCGAACACCTGATCCATTCGAATTATTCCCCTTTGTATGCATAATCAAAGTGACCAGGTGCGTGCAAGAGGAGAAAAAAACCCCATGGCCCACCTCCACTCTGCAGCGCATGTTCGGGGGAACCCTGCCTCTCATGCCAAAATCTACGACGACGGAGTAACCCTGTAATATAGGTTATACGTTGCGTCTCCTGTTATCCCCTTATCGCGGTGAAATCGAATAGGATCAAGAGGGCGATCAAAATTGAAATCACTGCGAATCACGAGTGTGAACGAGCCAAATTTATCATTTCTGTTGCTATCCTGTTCCCATAGCTCAATTGTCGCAGCACTGCCGATTGGGATCGGGTCCACACTGCTCACAAGTGGGAGGATATCGCCTGTTTTCATATTTCGGGGTCCCAGAACCCTCTCGCCATCAACGGTGATGAACACCCGATCCTTTCGCTCCTGGGCATCTCTGCAATGGAGGCTGACCAACTGCAGGAGATACGGCTTCACAGGCAGATCGCGTTCATCATCAATCAGATCATAATAGATGATGTATTCCCTCTGGCGGCTCCTGCCGCCATGCATCCCTTCATAGTGTGGGAAAATCGCGTTGAATGATCCTCTTGTATCACTGGAGTCTACCCTGATCTCTCCGAGATGATCGTCATGTGGACCTCCCCCGTGATGGCCTGGTTCGTCAGAATCGAATAGTGTTATTTGCACAGTGTTACCCGGTGGATTTTCAATGAGTCGATTTAGGAGTATGGTCTGGCCATCCCGAATCGAAAATGGCCCCCACGTTTCGGACAGGGCATTCCCTGGATATCTGCTAACTATAAAAAATGGTTCCTCTGTGAGTTCTCCTGGACCAGTACTTACACAATGAATTGATTTTACTCGTATCCACATGTCGTTCCCCCCGTTATCATATACATCCCCGCGTCAGAATCGCTCTGCACCGGGCAGTGGTATGATCATTTGCATTCATTTCCCAAGAGTTGATAAATGTGTCCCCAAAATTCCTATGGGTGCGAAAAACCGAGATAGACCAAAAATCCTGCAAAAATGAAGAATCCCCGCGACCGGTAACCTCAATAAATTGGAACCATGCCTCTGGCGGCCTCAATGGCAAACCCTGTTTCGTGAATATCGTTACCCGCGAAAGGTGCACAAGCAAGGGGCAAAAAAGGAGAAGGTGATTTCCAGGCAGCCACTCCTGTCGGTAAGATCTCCTATTCATGGCAGGTTGCAGGTGCTGCGAGCATGTAACTATTCCTCCCCCAGGTTCACGCCACCGGTCCACATGGCGTATACATCCCGCTTGCGACAACGTAGGTCCGGGAATCGCTCCCCTCTACAAGCCTGAAGTACGCCGACTTGTAATAGACGCCGTTTCGGTCGGGGATCATCCAGATGTAGTCCACCCAGCCGGTCCCCTCGGCAAGCGCCCTCTCCACGATCTGGTCCCTGAACGGGGTGCCGGCGACATCGGTCTTCCCTTTCATGTTTACCCCGATCAGCTGGGGATTGTCGGCCTCCGCGACGATGGTCACGTTCGTGTCGTATACAAAGATATAGAGGGCCCGGGTTTCGTGGTCCCAGAACGGGTGCTCGCCTGCGTTGATACGTGCGATTGTCCCGGGAGTGTCCTGCATCAGCACATCCGCGGCGTAGTCCACGAGCGACACCACCTGTTCACGCGATATGGGCGGCTCCGGGGTGCAGGAGACCCCGAGGTATCGGTACATGATCCGCTGGTACTCGGTGATCCCGGTCTCGTCCGGCTCGTACCTGAGGCTGTCGAGGGCTGACTGGAACTCGGCAACGAACTCGTCCGGCGTGTTCTTATTGAAGGCATAGTAGTGGTCCTGGTATTCGAGCGTGTAGACGACGGAAAATGCATTGGGATCGCCGGTCACCTTCCCCGCATGGTACCTGCCAACGGTCTCGCCGTAGCACCAGAGGTCGAGCGTCCCGTCCTGCATCGCGGAGATGAGGGAGCGGATCGTGGGATAGGCGATGATCCGGGACGCATTCACGCCGAGTCCCTGGAGCTGGAGGTGCGCGGAGTCATCCCTGACCACCCCGATCCGGTAGCGGTCCAGGTCAGCAGGGGAGGTGATCACGGGGGATCTGTCCTTCATCGAGAAGAGCACTTTCCGGTCGGAGCCGAGCGGGCCCGCCCACTTGAAAAGGTGCTCGCGCTCGGGGAGCCGCACGGTGGCGAACACCACGGTGTTGTTGCGGGAGAGCGCCGTCTCGTAGGCCTGCGACCACGAGAGCACCGTGATGCGATCGGAGGCAACGGTGTTACCCATCCGTGTGAGCACCCCGCGGAGCAGGTCAACGGATATCCCCTTTATCGTCCCGTTCTCCACGTAATTGAGCGGGGGATAGTCCTCGGTAAGGAACATCAGGTCTCCGGGTGCAGTCGCAGGGGGTGCGGTCACGTGCGGGGCTGCAGGTGATTCAGTCGCCTGGGGGGCCGTGCATCCTGCAAGGAATATCGCCCCTGCGAGCAGTCCGAGCAGCAGTAAAAGGAGAGTCGGTCTCATCATCCACCATCCTTGGATGAGTGGTTCCGCCGTGCATCTCTTATGCATTGCGGAATTGTCGCGGGGGGGACGAAGGGCCTTTGCGGGAAATGGTGGGAGGGTGGCCCTTCCCTTTGGGAGGGAGCGGTCCCTTCACACTTTCACTCCCCACCCGGGCGATCTTGTAATCATTATAACGCCACTCTCCCCGCATGCACGATGACCCGCCACTCGTCTGTTGCCCTGTCTGCAGATCGGCGATGGTAACCCGGATTAACGAGAAGGGCCTCTGGGAGTGCCAGTACCACCGGTGCCGGGCGGTGTTCCTGCTCTACCCGCGGATCCCGCACGACCAGGCACCGCTCATACGGGAGGACGGAAGCTGGTATTTTGTCTCAGGGGGGCCGTGAACCCCTTCGCTGCGCTGTTCCGAAAAACCCGGGGAGGATCTCTCTCATCTCTCCCCGATCACGAGCACCCGCCACTCTGTCCCGTGAAGCTCCACCGTGTCCCAGAAGGTTTCCTTCGACACAACTTCGCCTGATCCGGTCCGGTGGAAGGAGTAGGTGTCGTAGCCGGTGCGGTGTGCCGCATAGTTGCGGGCAAGATCGAGTATCTCCGGGAATTCTGCATAGAGTGTCTCATTGAAGGTCTCGCGTCCGACCTCTTCGGGGTCGGGGTCATAGAGGACCCTTCCGCCAGGCTGTGCAACCATGAAGGAATACGGGGTGCCGGACGCGGTACTATCCGCGATGGGCCGGACAAGGGCATCCGGCGAAAATGCCATGCTGACCACGCCGGCAAACTCCTTGTCCATGGAGAAGACCGGGTGAGCGATCACCACGCCGTCTCCTCCCTCGGCAAGCAGAAGAAGTTCGCTCATCAGGGGTTCTCTTTTTGTTACGGCCTTCTGCACAATCGCATAGCCGATGAGGCTCTGGCCGACAAGGACCTTCGCCTCGCCAGGCTCTGCAGCGAGCACGGTACCGTCCTGGTCATAGGTGATCGCGTTCATGACCGCAGGGTGAGAGCCCGCCGCTTTTGCGAGCACCGCATCCGCGGCGGGGCCGGAGAGCCCGGTCGTCCCGAGGGCACCTGCGGCATCAGAGATGTTGAAGTCGAGCTCATCGAGGACAGACTGCACGCTTCCGGTCACATTCCCAAGCGCCTGCTCCATGGCCGCGTGGCCGGCGAGCGGGGTCGGTGTGGGAGGAATCTGTGCAGTCTGTTCCTGGAGGCAGCCCGCAACGAGGAGAAGGCCGGTCACCACAGCGATGAGGAAGAAATTACGGTACCTGTTCATGAGGTATCATGTAGACTCCGTGTCGTTTTGTTGTTTTTGCTTAGGCGTGATTACGGGCGTCTACCAGCGCATTGGAGTGCACAATTACCGGGACATTGATATCGGGCAATCTTTATATTCCCAATTCGTCATCTCACTCTTTGACCAGCAGCAAAGGGATCACGAAATTTCCTCGTCTGCCTGGTCTAAAGGAAAGGGGGTGTAAGATTGAACATATGGGACCATTCTCTATTCTGGCTTCTTGTCATGATCGTGATTTGCTCTCCTGTCATGGCAGCCGTTGCATCGGAGTATCCGGCATTAAAGAGCATTACAGCCTCCCTGCCGATGGAGGACGTAAAACCGCAGATCACGGCCGATGCCAATGTGCAACTTGGCACGATCTCGTATTACCTGTGGGATAGAACAGCTGTCACAAAACACACCTATGATGGTTCCAAGGTCATTTCGGTGCCGTGGGGATCGATGCTGGTGTGGGAAGTGCCCGGGAAAGTGGAAGGTACCTCACACCAGAGAGGTATGATATTCATGTATGACATGTTTGCGGGGACAGTAACAGATTCGCTTCTTCTCAAACCGAACAAATGGGCAACCCTCACGACGAATCCCGGATTCTATGTCACTGCTGATACGGGTGTTGAGATCATTGTCATTGCTCCGGACGGCGATATCGCTTATGAAGCAATATTGATTGATATACCCTGAATATTTTTATTGGCGGGAATCTGGAAGCATCCCTCACTAGATTTGCAAAGGTTCTGGCCGAATGGAAGCCCCTGTGCCGGAAAGGCGGATACCTTGTCGTTTCCGACATGACGCTCTTTCAGATGGATCCCCCCGCCAAGCTCCTGGACTTCCTGAAGGCCTGTAATGTCACACTCCGCAACGGAAGAGGAGAAAACAGGAGAGATCAGGGATACAGGGCTCCTGCACCTCTCCACGTTCAGGCTCAATGAGGCGGGATGGACGGAGCATTTTTTCCGAGCCAATGGCAGAGAGAACCGCCGCGCTGAGACCGGCGGTCGGGTCATCGCCGGAGCGTGCGGCCGTGCTCGATTCGCTCGAGCGCGAGGGAGAGATGTACCGGAAGTTCCGGAAGTCGTACGGCTATACGTGCGACGTGATGCAGAGACCGGCCCGCAATTAAGTCCACCAGGACAGGGTAAGTGCGCTCCTCGTTCCAGCCAAAGAGTTCGGACCCCGCGTTTCGCTTGAATACCCTCTCTTCCCCGGGGACCGGGAGAGTCGGGATGGCCCGTGCCGTTCGGGTATTGCCGAAGACCAGAATGATTTTCTGGCCCTGGCACCGACGAGTAACAGTACCTGGTCCCGGCAGCACTCTCCCCCCCCCCTTTTTTCGACCCGAAAAGACAGGGGGCGGAACGGGACCATAATCAGGGAGTTATGAAAAAAATGAGACGACTACGACTGTTATTGATACTCCTGCTCCTCGCAGTTGTGCCCCTCTCCCCGGTATCCGGTTCCGGGACCTGGGGGGTTGTTGCCGCGTGGGGTGCAGAAGGCGACGGGGCCGGGGAATTCTCCGGTCCGTACGGGATCGCGGTCGACGAGAGCGGGGAGATGATCTACATCGTCGACGAGAGCAACCACCGGGTCCAGGTATTCGACGCACACGGCACGTACCGGGCGATGTGGGGGGAGCCCGGGTACGATGCGGGCGGTGAGTTTAACCACCCGACCGGCATTGCGATTGCGCCCTCCGGGACCGTGTACGTGGTGGACAACTACAACCACCGGGTCCAGGCCTTCGACCGGAATGGAGGGTTCCAGCACTTCTGGGGCTCCTACGGAACGGGCGAGGGGGAGTTCAACCTTCCCACCGATATCGCGATCGACGCTGCAGGGGATGTCTACGTGACCGACCTGAACAACTGCCGCGTCCAGAAATTCAAGCCCGACGGGACCTTCATCAACGCATGGGGCTCCGAAGGGAGCGGCCCGGGAGAGTTCCTGAACGCGGAGGGTATCGCGGCAGGCCCTGACGGGAGCATCTACGTCGCAGATACCCGGAACAACCGGACCCAGAAATTCGACACATCGGGGACGTTTCTCCTCGAGTGGGGACGTTCCGGGGATGGGGAAGGGGAGTTCTATTACCCGATTGACATTGCCGCTGACGCGGACGGGAACGTGTACGTGACCGACTGGGGCAACAACCGCGTCCAGGTGTTCGATGCCTCGGGCATGTTCCTCTCGGCGTGGGGGACGCATGGCACCGGGCCGGGCCAGTTCAACGGGCCTACGGGGATCGCGGCTGACGCCGCCGGCAATGTCTACGTGACCGAATGGGCGGCCAACCGGACACAGAAATTCTCCCCGTCGATGACCCCTGCGCCAACTCCCACAACTGTTACCCGCACGCCGACTGCGCCCCTCGCCTGTGCCGGTCTTGCAGGACTCGCGATCGCCATGCTCCTGCGGGCCCGGAAAGGTCTGGAATAACTCCACCATTTCCCTTCTGTTTTTCCACGGGTCAAAGCCCGGGGAACGGGAGACGGTGTCGTTCCCGGTTGCGGGCAGGGATACAAGGGGAAGGAATGCGCTTTCTTTTCCACTTTTTTTCCAGATCTCATCCATTTAATCGTTGAATATTCCGCCAATCACGAAAATGGCGTATAATATGCACCCCTACCAATATTTAAATAGTTATATACAAATGGTTGACAATGGAGAGTGCACACCCCATAAAACTCGGACCCCTCAAAGACATTCCTGTCGGGGATACGAAGGTGATTAAGATCGATAACCGGGAGATCCTGCTGGTACACCTGGAATCAGGGATCTATGCGCTCGCGAACAGTTGCGCCCATGGGGCATGCCGGCTCGGCTACGGCAGGCTCGAAGGAGAGACCCTCCGCTGCCTCTGCCATGGCTCGGTCTTCAACGTCAGGACAGGGGAGGTGTTGAACGGTCCGGCAACAACACCGCAACCCACGTTCAGGGTCCTGGTAGAGGACGGTGAGATTACCCTCGTTCCCTGATCCTCCACGTCAGTATTACTGTCTCATTGCGAGTTGGGTGAATCAAAGGAATTTCTCTGGAATGAGATCCCCAGAAACACTTTGACAGGTGAGAATCTACTGAACCAAGACCAGTTGGTCGGGAGGAAAAGGGGTCTCCCCGGTCCGAAAAGGTACTCCGGGATACCTTGAATGGGCAGACTCGGTCTCCCGTGAATCCCTGACAAAAAGGGGCGTGGATTCCAGAGAGTTCCGGAGACCACGCGGTGTTCTCTTACTTCCCCAGCCTGACGAGATACCGGTTCTCCGCCGCCTGGTCCCATGAGACCTGGTATCCCTGGCCTGAGAATGGCGAGCACGTGTTGTCCACCTGCTCCCTCGTTGCAAAGAAGGCGACGCGATCGCCCTGTGGGAGCTTGTTCAGCAGGATTTTCAGCTTGATCATAAGGTTCGTGCAGGTCAGTTCGGTGAAATCCATTGGTTCAGTCATGTCAGTCTCTCCTCGTTTTAAAAGAATATGAGCCGTGAAGCGGTCCCGTCGCTCTCCGATTTCAAGAACACCCGGGCAAGGTCTTCATTTCGCAGTCGCGGGATAGTCGGGAACCCGGGTAAGAGGTCGATCCCCCGGTCGTCAAGCGAAGGCCCGTGCACGAAATACTCAAGGTCCGGAACATCAGTCGTGACCGCGATCATCTCCTGGACATTGAAGACCTTGTCGTGCGCGGGGACTTCGTGGTTCCCGTGGAGTGCGTACACCCCATCCTCTATGAAGATGACCGTTGCCGGGATCCCGCCCATCGCAGCGGCAAGGGCAAGCGAGAGCCCTCCGAAGGTCCATTCCGCGCAGTACGGGGGGTGTGCGATGAAGACCAGGAGGCGAGGGACGCGATCTCCTCCCCACCCGTCCGGCACCAGGTCTCCCGATGCAGACGATACGACCGGCAGGTTCCCGGAAAACCGCGAGAGTATCTCTTTGAGCGGCCGGATGGCGATCTCCTCGATGGCGGAGGCGGGCTCGCAGAACCCTGTCCCGGGGTTCATCTGGTAGTAGCCCCTTGCCGTCGCACACCGGGAGCAGGCGGCAAACCAGGGGTCCCTCCCGGCCTGGACTGATGATGCAGAGATGCCCGCGATTGCCCTCCCGATATTCTCAAACTCGGATGGGCGCTGGCCGTTATGCAGGGCATGCACACCGTCAAGATACGTGTAGAGTTCAGGTGAAAATCCTCCTGCCTGGACGGCCGAAAGGAACCTGACCATGTAGACGGTAACCCGGCTCATGTACGGTCCGTCGCAGAGGAGAAAGCCTGCCTTCTGCGTCCCCTTCCACTCTGATACAAGGGATGAGACGAGGGACTGCCAGAACGGGGCCTCGTCCTGGCTGCCCGCGACCGTGACCCATGGAGATCCGGACGCAACCAAATCCCGCAGGCCGTGGAGTCCGAGTTCGTCCCCGTCGGCGATGACCCGGACGCCGTCGCGATCTGCAAGCGTTCGCCAGGAATCCCTGGTCCTCGCGTCAACGAGGCTGTAGAGCGCGTCGCCGGTGAGGAATGCTGTCATGCTGAGAGGGACGCCGCCTGTCCCCTTGGATGCCCGGAGCGTCTCTGCAATCCAGCGCAGGCGCTCACCCGGCACCAGGTCGCAGAAGAGGAAAGTGGAGGAGACCATGGAGGATCAGGCTCCAAACCCGAGTGCGTTGATGAACCAGACGACCCAGCCTGACACAATCGTTGCAAAGATGATCGAACCTGCGCACATCCCGACAAAGAACCAGGCTGCCCTGTAATTCCCCTCGGATGCCATGACCGTCAGGCGGATGGGACACCCTCCCAGGAGGACTGCGATGAGCCCCACCAGGAACCCTGTCACGATGGAGATGATGAGGTAGGCAGTGGGAACCAGGCCTCCGGGAGCACCGGGAACCGGCACGAAGGGCCCCCTGGTGGTCGCCCAGAAGAAATGCTCCATCGCACCGGGAACCACGAGCCAGAAGAGGAAGTACCCCGCAAAGGATGCCACGATCAGGGCGAGGTACCCGGACAGGAGACGGGTGTGCCGGAACAGGAAGTAGTCCCGGAACCCGCCGATCGAGCAATACCCGGACCGCTGGGCAAGGTAGCCAATGAGAAGGCCCAGGGTAAGCGTCACGAGGGGGACAAAGAAGACTGCAGCATCAACTGGAAGGATTCCGGTCGCCATCAGGCGTCCTCCCTCTCCGCTTTTTTGAGCAGCAGGTATGCGCCCAGGACCACGCCCGCCGCCATGGCCACGATGAAGAGGACTGCCGTGAAATCCCCGTACCCGGTCCGGAGGGCCGCCCGGTACGGGCACCCCCCGAAGATCATCGCGAGGTTGAGGACAAGGATCCCGGCAAGGAAATAGATGAAATAGTCCTTTATGGTCCCTTTCTTTATCCTGTGCTCCCGGTGAAGGGTGGCCGAGATGTATCCGCCAATGAGAACTCCTGCCACGCTCATGACCGGCAGGAGGGAGTTCTTCGAGATGGCGGCCAGGGCAAGGTTTGTGCCCGCGATGATGTTGGTCAGGCCGTTCACCAGGTCGCGGGTGTGGCATGCGACGCAGAACCCGTACGCCTCAGGCCCGCCCGCACTGATGAGGAGCGCCTGTGAGAACGCTGCCAGGATTCCGATCAGGGCACCAAGGAATGCCGGGTGCCTTGCGAGCTGCGACCAGAGCGGGTGGATACGGGTCAGTGGGGGTTCCTGGTTCATGGAAGGGTATAATAATGGAGAGAACTGTCATTAAATGTTATTGTTTAATTCTGCACATATGTGCAGTATTTCTTAAACAAAGAGCGTATTGGCCCCCTTTTAATTTTAGACTGCCCCGACTGCCAGGACCCGGCCGATCTCACCCGACTGATACACCATGTATCGTGCCATTCCGAAAAATTTTCTCAGAACCTCTCTCCGGACGGCCCTGATCAGCGGGCGCTCATGCAAACCCGCGGGCACGCGTGACCTTGTAAATCTCGAACCACGCAACAGTCATCAGGCCTCCCATGCAGCAGACAAGGAGATACCACGGGGAGACCGGGGCAAACCGGAAGAGCGCTCTCAGGCCGGGGATGAGAAGGACCGCGGCAAGGAAGAATGCGGTCCCTCCCATCACCCACCAGAACGCCCTGTTTGGCTTCCTGAAGGTGGCAATAATGCTCTCAGACCACGAGCGGTTTGTGCAGATGAGGCCCAGGTTGGCAATGACGATAGTGACAAACGAGATCGTCCGAATCTGGTCCGCAACGAGCCCCTGCTTCATCCCGTAGAGGGTGACGCCGATGACAATGCAGAGGGCAACGAGGCCCTGTGCAAGAGCAATTGCAACCGTGGGGCGGTCGAGGACATGATCGCCCGGGTCCCTGGGCGGCCTCTGCATGATCCCCGGCTCGGCCTGCTCTGCTTCGAAGACGACGGAACACGCAGGATCGATGATCAGCTCCAGGAACACGATCTGGACAGGGAGGAGGATCAGCGGCCACCCGGAGAGGACCGGGATGAGCGAGAGGCCCGCGATGGGGACGTGGACCGAGATGATGTACGCCATGGCCTTCCGCAGGTTTGCAAAGATCCTCCTCCCTGTCCTGATGCCGGCAACGATAGAAGCGAAGTTGTCGTCAAGGAGGACAAGCGACGAGGCTTCCCTGGCCACGTCAGTCCCCCTGCCACCCATCGCGATTCCGATATGCGCAGCTTTCAGTGCCGGGGCATCGTTGACCCCGTCGCCGGTCATGGCGACGATCTCCCCCCTGGCCTTCAGCGACTCGACGATTTGGAGTTTCTGCTCGGGGACTACCCTGGCAAAGAGAGAGGAAGAGTGAATCTCCTCATCTCTTTTATCCGGGGGCATCGAGTCAAGGTCAGCCCCAGTAAGGACCCTGTCGCAGTCAGGAAGCCCGATCTGGCGGGCAATGTTCCTCGCAGTCGCAGGGTAATCCCCGGTGATCATGGCCACCCGGATCCCCGCGGTCCTGCATTCGGCAACGGCATCAGATGCGTCCGGTCGCACCGGGTCGGTAAACCCGATCAGGCCGAGGTAGGTGAAATGGAATGCGTGCTGGCCTTCGGGGAGCTGCCCGATCCGGAAATGCGCTTTTGCAATGCCGAGGACACGGAGGCCCTGGGAGGCGAGGTCTTCGACCCGGGCGGTCATGCCTTCGGTCTCCTCTTCCCCGAGATGACATAGATCAAAGATCGCTTCCGGTGCTCCCTTGGCAGCGATGATGTACTCGTCCCCCTTCCTTGACCGCCAGACGTTTGACATCGCCAGAAGCTCGCGGGAGAGAGGGTATTCGAGCAGCAGTTCCCAATCGCGGTGGAGATGCTCGGTCCCGGAGAGATCCCTGTTCCCGGTCCTGAGCAGTGCCTGCTCCATGGGGTCGAAGGGATCTTTCTTGCAGGAGAGGATGGCGTACTCGAGGAGCTCATGGAATGGTTCGGGAAGCGGGCTGCCTTCCCCGGCCAGGCAGTCATAGGTGGAGCTGCCGGCCACGCACTTCGCGACGGTCATCCGGTTGAGGGTGAGCGTGCCGGTCTTGTCCGTGCAGAGCACGGTCGTTGCCCCGAGGGCTTCCAGTGCCGGGACATGCCGGGCAAGGACATTGATCTTTGAGAGCCGCCATGCACCGAGCGCAAGGAACACTGTCAGAACGACGGGGAACTCCTCAGGGAGGATGGCCATTGCCAGCGTGATCCCTGCAAGGAGACCCTGGAGCCAGTCGCCCCGTGTCAACCCGTACGCGACCACCACGAGAATGAAGAGGAACAGCCCGATGACTGCAATGCTACGGACAATGCGGGTTGTCTCGATATGGAGGCGGGTCTTCTCCTGCTTGACAGCCTGCAGCGCCTTTCCAATCTCCCCCATCCTTGTATGGATCCCGGTCGAGACCACCTCGGCAATCCCCTGGCCCTGGACCACCAGGGTCCCCGAGTAGAGCCAGGGCTGGTCGTCACCGCCAGGCTGCCGTTCGCCCGGGTCTTTTTCTGCCGGGAGTTTCCTGACCGGGACCGACTCGCCGGTCAGCAGCGATTCATCGACCGAGAGGTTCGTGGAGGCGTGGACCAGGGCATCGGCGGCGATTCGGTCCCCTTCGCTGACAAGGAGAAAGTCGCCCCGCACGACGTCCCGTCCGGCGATCCTTGCCAGCTGGCCGTCCCGGATGACCAGCGCCCGCGGGCTCGAGAGGTTTCTCAACGCTTCGAGGGCCCGCTCGGTCTTCTGTTCCTGGTAGACCGTGATCCCGATGATCACCAGGACAAACGACAGGAGGAGGGCTCCCTCCTCGATATCGCCGAGGACAAAATAGATGGCCCCGGCCCCCACAAGGAGGAGGAACATCGGTTCCCGGAAGACGTCTTTGATGATGCCGATTGTCCCGCGGGCTTCGCGGGAGGGGAGTTCATTTGGCCCCTCGTCAAGAAGACGTCGCCGAGCGTCTTTTGCAGAGAGTCCAGGGTAGCAGGAGAGATCGAAGGGAGGCATGGCGTGTATTCGGTAACTCAGGGAAATGCTGGCCTGACCTAAAGGTTTTGCGGATGGCGGGCTTCCGGGCTTCCCGTCAGCACATGCAACTGAAGAGAGGTAGATCAGGAGAAGGGTAAAAGTGTCCGCGGGGAGACATCCCGAATCATGAGGGAGATTCCTCCCTCGAGGCCATCAAAGATGCAGCGACCGTCTATGGTGAACGACTCGTAGGATGAGATGCCAACTTCAGAGAACCCGCACGCTTCAAAGAGCCGCCGGGATGCCGGGTTGGTGCAGTCAGCAACCATCTGCAAAAACCCGCGCTCATTCGCATGAGAAAGTACCCGGTTGATCAACCCCCGGGCAATTCCCTGCCGGCGTCCTTTCCGGTCAACCCCAATCTGGAAGATGTGCAGTATCGATCCCGGCTCGATCTCATCACGGCAGATATGGCGGGCCTCCAGCTCATCGATCATCGCTATCGCATGCCGGAACTGTTGGAGGAACTCCCGGAGCACCGGGCTATCCTGCGCAGGGTCGTCCCGGAAGTCAAAGCAGAAGATGAACCCGAGGGCCTCCCCGGTCCGTTCATCCTTTGCAACAAAACTGAGGTCCTTCTCCACCAGCCAGCGGACATAGCATCGGGCAAACGGGAGGAAGCGGGCCGGGGCGAGGCCATGGCAGCGGGTGGTCGGTTCATCGTCCAGGAAGACCCGTGTGTAGAGTTCCGCGGCCGCTTCCGCATCTGCTTTGACAAGGGGAACAACAGAGAGAGATAGGGGATGCAGAGAGGCCCCCGGCAGTTTCGGGCCAGCACGGGTTCGGGCAGATCGGTTGGTTCCCGTCATTTCTGAGAGAGATATTCCTCAATGGTATTATTTGGTTGCGGGGAGATTTGCCGGCACCGACATCGCCGGTGCCTAATCCCCATAATGCCACAGCAGTGCAATGATGGTGCCGGATATGGCAGGAGCAATGACACAAGGACGAGTTTCTTCAGGACATCGGAGTGTTGGCCTTCACTCATTGCAACCTCTTATGTGAATTCCCCGGTATCCGGATCGGTATCAAGGTATCGTCACTGCCGGGCGCTGATGCAATGCGGGGCACCGAAAGCCCCCGGAAACCGCCGGTAAGATAATCCAGCACGCTGACTCGAACCAGCAGCGCGTCCAGCTGATGGAGCAGGTGCTCATGAACTGTTCAGACTGCGACCCGCACCGCAGGTAAGGGTGATGCGGGAGGCGCAGGTCCTTGGCAAGGAGCAGGACCGGCTCCTCATTTTCGGGCAGCCGGAGCAGACTGACAGAGGATTGTTCGGCTGGATATTTTGAGATCCTGGTTCAACAAGAAGGCGATGGGGACAGGCCTGGCTGAATTGGGAAGCGGGGGGCTTTCCTTTTCCCCCCATCTGTACTGTGACTCTTTCACTTCAAACACGTCGAATCCAAGAGCCATTTCCAGAGTGGCATGATTCGAACAACACCTTTCATGCCAAACCACTCAATTTCCTCTTCTCCTTCCTCTTCTCTGGTAAGGAGAAGAAGTCTGTCACATTTCAGATCGCGTCCTGCCTTCACCAGGGCTTTCATCTCTCGCTGCCGTGCAGCAGGGCTCTGTGCATCGACACATACCTGAATTAGTTCCGACACCTGCCGCTCACGTTGGATAACAAAATCGACTTCTTCCGCTTGAGAATTTTTCCAGTAAAATACCCTCAGGTTATCCAAAAATTCCTGATACTTTAATGCAATTGCAACAAGATTCTCGTAGAGTTTCCCCTTATCACCAGATACTCTGAATCCCTTTGCAGTGATGAAACCGTTGTCAATACAATAGATTTTCTTGTGTGATGATAACTGCTCTTTTACTTTGAAAGAGAAACGTGGTATAGAAAAAAACAGGAACGCTTCTTCCAGGTAATGAAGATATTTTTTCACCGTCAGATCGCTTTTACAACCGGTTACTTTGGTCAATCGATGAACAGAATATTCTGACGCACTGTTTGAACAGAGGTAGGTCGCAAGATCCCCAAGCCCCTGTGGTGCTCTCACGTTATATCTCCTGATAATATCCTTGAATATAATTGCATCAAAAAGCCTTGAAAGATATTCTTTCCGGTTGATATTCGTGACCAATGGCTCGGGATAACCACCGGTTTCTGAATAAAGATCCAGATGTTCCCGATATTCGCTCTCGGTCAGTTCCTCCCCTTTCAACCGGATATACTCTCGATAAGAAAACGGCAGTATGGTTGTTAATGTGTGTCGACCGGTAAGGTGCGTTGCAAGATCTTTACTAAGCAAATGGGCGTTGCTTCCGGTAATGTAGAGATTGTACCCCTGCCTGGATAATCGATTCACAAATAATTCCCATTCAAAGAGATTCTGCACCTCATCAAGAAGGAGGGTGGATACGGTGCCATATACTGATTCAATTGCCGGACCGATTTCTGATAATACCTGACTCCCAGTCATCTGTTCATCGTCGAAGTTCACGTAGCCAAATTGCCCTTTGTCCATCAGAGAATGGACGGCAAAAAATGATTTTCCTGCCCGTCTTGGACCTATAATCACCTTTATGAGTCTGTTTTCTTCCACTGGTAAATTCACGTCACGTGGGACATACTTTTCCTGCATCCGTAGTTCAAGTTCCCTTTTCTGCAAGAGGATAGCATCTCGAAGAGTCATAATTCTCAATGAATTATTGTAGTATAATATATTGTAATACAAAAAAATAGATAAAATTTTGTATTACACTAAAAGGAATGTAAATTATTTTTTTAGGAAATTTTTAGCAAGTCATCAAACAGAATGCGAGGGATGGGATTCGAACCCACGAACACCTTCGTGACCGGATCTTAAGCATCATACATTCACTTGGCGTGGTGAAGGCCTTTTTACCGCGTAGTGAAGGGATGCCCCATGTACGATCTGGACAATCTTAAGCACCTTGATGCGCAGAACCGCACGCACCTGGATGGATATATCCGCAACATGAAACTGGCACAGCTGAAAGACAAGACCATCTATACCAAGATCTGGAAACTCTATCCTTTCTTCAAGTGGTATCAATTCAAGGATACTCGATTTCTTTCCAATACCGACATCGAGGACTACATCATTCACCGCCGGAAACACCTCAGCCCCGTCACAGTCCACCAGGATATCCTTGAACTGAAACTCTATTGCCGCTGGCTCCTACCCGACAAAGAACACGAATTGTTCAAGAACATTAAACAACGCCGGATCAAGCCCAATCTTCCCGTAGACCAGCTCATCACGAGGGAAGACATCCAGGTCCTTGTGAACTCCTGCACCTGGCCCCGTGACCGGGCGCTCATTATGCTCATGTGGGACTCCGGTGCCAGGATCAGTGAGATCACCAGCCTGAATATCGGGCATGTCCAGTTTGACCGGTATGGTGCAGTCATCATCGTGACGGGAAAGACCGGGAGGAGACGACTCCGCCTGATCAGTTCAGTCCCGGACCTCCAGCAATGGATGAATCTCCATCCAGAAAGATCGAACGCTAACACCCCGCTCTTCATCACCCTCCGGAACTATGGCAAAAGCCCTCGGAGGCTGGACATGCACACCATCGAGAACACCCTCAAATCGCTAGCAAAAAAAGCCGGGATACACAAGCGGGTATATCCACATGGGATTCGCCATGCCAGACTGACGGATCTTGCACGTGGGAATGGCGGCAGGCCTGGCCTGAACGAGATGGAACTCCGCCTCGTGGCCGGGTGGGAACGGAACAGTGCCATGCCCGAGGTCTACGTCCACCTTTCGGGTGCCGATGTTGAACACAAGATCCTGGCAAATGCAGGGATTATTGAAGTCGAGGCCCCGCAATCCGAGATGAAGCTCGAGCCCATCACGTGCCCGAGGTGCAAGACAATGAACGCCCATTATTCGGCATATTGTTCGCGGTGTTCCCAGGTCCTCACAGAGAAGGCGGCATTGAGTATCGACGAATCGGTCGAAGTTGCGAGGGCGAGTACTGATTACCAGGACTTGTTGAGCCGACTGAAATCTGACCTTGGCATGCGGTCGTGAAATGCGGTCTTCGCATTTATGTCAGGGTATGACCTTTCAAAAATTATTTTTTTGTCAGGTTATAACCCTACAAAAAATAAGTTTATGAAGGAGTATAACCCTACACTATCTTGTGACATCGCTCTTTGAACTCCTCACCACGCTGAATCCCTGGTGGACCGGCCAGGAATTTGAGACGGGAAAAACCCGGCTCTCCTACTTCTCGAAAATCCAGCGATACCTTGAGACCGATGAAATCATGGTACTCAGCGGGGTCAGGCGTTCAGGGAAGACAACGCTCCTATTCCAGACCATCAAATATCTGATTGATAGTCAGCACGTTCCTCCCAGGAATATTCTCTTCGTAAATTGCGATGAACCCGAGATCTCCAGCCTGGAGAATCCACTCTCAAAAGTGGTCGATACCTATCGCAAGGAGATCCCCGCGAAGGGAACACTGTACCTGGTCTTTGATGAGATACAAGGCATCCCAGGATGGGAGCGAATCATAAAATCTCTCTACGACAGGAAGAAATACAAAATAATCATCTCGGGTTCGTCTTCCTATCTTCTGGATTCGCAGCTATCGGCACTGCTGTCCGGGCGTTTTTTTACCATCCCGGTGTTTCCGCTGGATTTCAGGGAATACCTCGCATTCCAGGGGATAGAGATAACCGACGACCCGGTCGACCTCGCCGCCAGGAAATACGAGATACTGAACCAATTAAAACGGTACCTGCGCGAGGGCGGATTCCCCATTGTCGTGCTGCAAGAGGATGAACGCACGAAGGACGATTACCTCAAAGCCTACTATGACAGCATTGTCTATCGTGATATCATCAGGGTCAACGAGATCAGGAACCAGAAGGCCCTTGCCGAGCTGCTCCATTATCTCTTTACCAATGTCACAGCCCCTTATTCATATCGCCGGCTCAAGGACCTTCTCGGAATAGACCTCGATGCTGTCCAGGACTATATCCATTTTGCCGAGATGGCCAAAGTCCTCTTCGAAGTACCGCACTTTGCCTATTCCCTGCAGGCACAGAAGAGACCGAACCGGAAGATCTACTGCATTGATAACGGTCTCCGGAACGCGGTATCCTTCCGCTTCTCTGAAGACGAGGGGAAACTTGCCGAGAACCTGGTATTCATTGAGTTGCTCCGGTCCGGTTCAACTCCCTTCTACTGGAAGAAGAAAAAAGAGGTAGACTTTGTCGTGAAAGGCCCCGACAATCTCCTCACCGCAATCAACGTCTCCTACACCGATACAATTCCTTCAAGAGAGAAGGACGGGCTGAAGGAGTTTGCGGGTGAATTCGGTGACAAGGTGAATGAGATGATCATTCTCACGAAGGACACCGAGCAGGTCACCGAAGATATCAATCTCATCCCATTGTGGAAATGGCTTTTGATGGAGAAATAGCGACCAATTTTCATCAGTGGATCGGGTATTGACGCTTCTCTCTTGAGTAATCAGTACCCCGAACATCTTTCTAATAGAAATAAGGGGGAATTCACCTTTTGGTTCAAATCCCTGCCCCCTTCTTTCACCGAGCGGGGTTCCCGCTTATCTCTTCTTTCCTGCAATCCTGTGACATGCAGAGCGTCAGGATTCCATGATGCATCTGCAGAGGAGAAAACGATATGAAAGAAATTTCCCAGGAAATCCTCGACCACCTACCCGATCCCATCGCACGGCTGGTCTGGGAGAAATGGATCGCGGAAGGTACAGCCAGATTAATACCTCCAGAACGCGAGGTGCAGAGATGCAGCGCACAATAGATGGCAGCCCCCTCATGGAATCATGCGCCAACACGAATTCACGCGGGACCGCCATCTACTCTTCTGCGTGCCCTGTATTAAGACCAGCGAACCCTATCGGTCGGCTGATGGTGACCCTATGACGCTCAGCGAGTTCACCACCGATCCAGTTCCCCTCTACCTCATCCCACAGGCGCTCTCGGCAGAGATCCACCGGTTCGGGGATGCTATCGCAGAGGTTCACATCCGGCGGACTGTCGGCCACAATTACGTCCTGAACGTACACCATGACCAGGAGGATCCCGATGCCAAGTGAACCCGGGACTCTCTCGTACGGAGAGGGAGGCAAGGTCGACATCAGTGTCGAGGGCGAGCGATATTTCCTCGCTTCACCCGAGGTGAAGGCCCTCCTTATGTACGGCCGGATCGTACCGATTATTGCATCGCTATCCCGGGTCGCAGAGTCAGCAGAAGGCAAGCCCTCTATTTCCATTGAAGGACACGCTGCGGTCAACCGTTCCGGCAAAGCGGTCATCCTCTATACCCGGGCCGGCCACTTCATCATCCCGCTGGTGAGCTTCCAGCGCGTTGCCCGTGGGGAGGCGATATCGGCCCCGCTCTTCCCGCTCCTCCCTGATGGACAGGAAGGATCAGCATGACCGAAGAGGTCCGGCGAGCTGTAGGGTTGATGTTCACCCAACCGGCAATGGTAGAGCTCCGGGCGATCACCGACCAGCATATTCACAGCGGGTACTTCAACGAACCGGAGCTGCTGGTAAAGGCTGCAGAGACTCTTGATGCCGTTCCGGAGGTCCAGGGGATCTATGTCACCCTGAACGAGGTGGACCCGGCACTCCTCTCCCGCCGGGCAAACCGGGTGAAGATGAGACTCGGGAGGAAGGACGTCACCACGAGCGATACTGATATCATCAGGAGACACTGGCTGCCCATCGACCTGGACCCGGTCCGGCCAAGCGGGGTTTCATCAACATACGCGGAGCACGACACCGCGCTTGAGCGAGCAAGAAAGATCTCGACCTGGCTTGCCGAGCAGGGATTCCCGGATCCGATTCTTGCCGATTCCGGTAATGGGGCGCACCTCCTCTATCGCATTGATCTCCCGAACGATGATGAAGCAACAGGGCTGGTCAGGTCCTGCCTCACAGTCCTTGATGCTCTCTTTTCCGACGAAGTGGTGACGGTTGATACTGCAAATTTCAACGCTGCCCGGATCTGGAAACTATATGGGACCACCTCGCGAAAGGGGGATAACACCCCTGATCGCCCTCACCGGAGTTCACGGCTGCTCTCCTTCCCCGATGCACTCGAAGCAGTCCCGATTGAATCGCTCCAGCGTCTCTCCACGTTGCTCCCTGCACCGGAATCAATCCCTGCACCGAGTCCAAAGAGCAGGGGACTGAATCTTCACCAATGGCTCATTGCCCACGGGATAGGTATCCGTTCCGAGAGGCCCTGGCAGGGAGGGACACTCTATGTCCTCGATGAATGCCCATTCTCTGGCTCACACCGAGATGGGGCGTTCGCTATCCAGTTCCCAAGCGGGGCGATTTACGCAGGCTGCCACCACGCATCCTGCGGGGCGGGAACACAAAGATGGCCGGAGCTCCGGCAACGATATGAAAGTTCAAAAAGGAGAGAAGCTCCTCTGAAGGAGAGAGAATCTTCACCACAACTGCCCCCCAGCCTAAAAACCTCGGCTCCTGAGCACAGGCAGCGGGCGCTCGATCTCCTGCAAACAGGAGATCCCCTCTCCTTCATGCTCAATGTCTTTCACCGGGATCATGTCGGGGACCGGATTGTTGCCGAGTGCCTGATCATGTCGGTCGCCTCGCAATCGGTGGCTAACACCCGGGGGCTGCATGTCGCCATTTCAGGGAACTCTGGGAAAGGGAAGACCCATGCTTGCAACACCATGCTCTCCCTCCTGCCCGAGCAGTTCCGGATGAAAGGCACCGTCTCAAATAAGGCGCTCTATTACCATGACCAGCTCAGGTCCGGGTCGGTCCTCCTTTTCGATGATGTCTCGCTCTCCGAGGACCTGCAGGAGATCCTCAAGGCCGCCACCGCGAGTTTCCGCGAACCGATCGAGCATCGGACGGTCACCACCGATCGCCAAATGCGGGTCTGCTCCATCCCGGCCCGATGTGTCTGGTGGCTCGCGAAAGTGGAGAGCGTGGGCGATGACCAGGTCATGAACCGGATGCTGACGGTATGGATCGATGACTCGGCCGAGCAGGACCGGGCCGTGCTCGAGCACATGAAGGAACGGGAGTCCCTGCCTCCCGGGGACCTTGACCTTGACCCGGATGTCCTCACCTGCCGGGCGATCTGGGAAGTTCTCAAGGAGCAGGTAGTCCACATCCGCATCCCCTTCGCCACGCGGATCAACTTCTCTGCAACACAGAACCGGCGGAACCCGGGGATGCTCTTTGACCTGATCAAGTGCCATGCCCTGCTCTTCATCCACCAGCGGGAGAAAGATGAGAAGGGGAGCCTTGTGGCCACCGGGGAGGACTTCGCTTACGCCCGGCAACTATTCCTGGCCATCACCAGCGAGGCTGGTGGGCAAGAGACCAAGCAGACCAGGAACGAAGCGGCAGCACTGGCCACCATCGCGAAGATGGGAGTCGAGGTCTTCACCATCAAGCAGCTCCAGGACGCACTCGGCCTCTCCTATCACCAGACCTACCGGCTCCTCCACGGATACTCGAACAGCAAGGCTAGCTACACCGGCATCCTGGACAAGTGCCCCGCGATAAGTTTCATCGATGCCACGGTCGCCGAGGAGCTCTACGGCATCTCACTGAAACGGCGTGAACACTACTTCTCCTTTGATACCGAGATGTACCGGTTATGGTCCGCGAAGGCGCAGATATGGCTGGAGGAGGAAGAGCATAAGGAGGAGCAGGACAACAACGACAATGACGATGACAAGGATGAACATGACTCTTCCACTTTTTCACCAGGTTTTCACCAGAATTTTGGTAAAAATGCAAACCTGGAAGAACCAGAAAATTGCGAGCAATTATGCAATCATGAGATATCCAGAGAGATGCATGTACAGGATCATACATGTTTGCACTCAATTCAGGAATCACACAGTGCCTCTGTTCATGAGGCATGTGGATCCGGGTGTACCTGTGTTTCCAATCACAGTGTAAAAGAAACTGTAAACCCCTATTCTAGAACCCGATTATTTAACCAACTCCAAAATCCGCTTCTTCATGTGAACACTGGTAGTTGCAAGCCAGTGAAAGCTGGTGCAAAGGTCCCCTCACGACCTGGTAAGATCATCCCAATCCCGGGTCTCCTTGACCACCGGGACTTTACACGAACAAGTGTCCAGCTCGGCCGTTGTGGGATCTGTGACCAGGGTGCTGCGGCATACCGGTGTAAGGAAAAGCAGGTGAATATCTGCGAGGGATGCTATGCACGTCTTGTGAGGGAATGGAACCAGAGCAAGGGTGTGCAATAGATCCGATTTATTCCCATCTCCTTCTTTCAGAAATTTCTGTAACCCATTGTAAAGATTACTGTAAACTACTGTAAAGGCTGAAAATGTTCCACTAACCTTTCCTGGATCTTTTATCATTGAGGGAATTCTTGAAGGTACTATACCCCCTAATCCAGATTAGTACTAATCATGATTAGGAAACATGTGATTTGATTACCCGTCTTTCTGCATCGCAGCAACTACTAATTTGCCATATTTTAGTTTTTTTTAGTAGTTGACGGGAAAAGAAGAGGGGAGTGAAAATTTATTTTCCTGCTTCACAGGCTTCCACGACCCGGTCCGCATCATAGCGGAGGGCTATCTCTCTCGTGTTGCCGCGGACCTTGGCCTGGGTCAAGGTGATGAGGCGCATCTCATCGAACTTTTTCAATCGTTCGAAGAAGATCGTGTAACCAATGCCGATTGATTCTTTCACCATTCCATACACGGCACCTGATGTCATATAGGGTGAGTGCCCTCTGCTCAGCTGAGCGATCTGGCCGAGAAGGAGGCGTTCCTGCAAAGAGAGCGCCCGGATACTCGCGGTGAGGGGGACGTACTGTGCAATCTCATAGGCTGACGCGATATCGTCCGGAGTCACTTCCTTGCGGGCTTCCCGTTCGGTATTCAGCACCGCACTCCGGATCAATTCGATTCCCACGCGGAGATCTCCGGACTGCATGGTATAGTCGATGACGAGATCAAGCATTTCATCCGATAGAACCCCGGGGTAGAGTCCCTGCCGGATCCGGTGCTCGAGGATGGTCCGGATCTCTTCAGCGGTGTAGGGTGGGAAGTAGATCTCGTGGGGTTGGAGGACCGAGATGACACAGGGATCTAGTTCCTTGGTGAGGTCCAGGTCCATGTTGCTCAAGGAGAGAACGACACCGGCTCTCGCCCCGGGGTGTTCTTCATGGAGCCGGAGGAGCGTGTAGAGGGTGTCGTTGAGGACCTTGTCAGGAAGGAGGTAGTTTGCATCATCGAGGCAGACCACGATCACGATGTTCCGCTCAATCATTCCCTTGCAGATGTCGTGCAGGATTTTCCCAAATGAGATACCAGTCGGAGGGGGGAGGTGCCCGAAGAGTTTCAAATGAATTTTTGCGAATACCGAGAACCGGCTTCTCTCGTTCTGGCAGTTCACATAGACCGGGACGAGCCTCCGGGTTGTCTCATCCACCTCGGAGAAGATCCGGTGTACGCTGGTTGTCTTCCCGGTCCCGGGCAGTCCTCGCAAGACCCTATTCAGTGGCCGGGATCCGTGGAGTCCAGGGCTCAGCGAGAAGGCCAGTTCACGGAGCTGGGCTTCCCGGTATTCGAACTGGTCGGGGATATGGTCAATTTCAAAAACATCCCGGTCCCTGAAAAGCGTCTGGTCCGCCATGAGGTATTGGTATTTCATGAACTGATTGTTCGGGACTGGATCTATAAAGGTAAAATCCGCGTTGGGTGAAAGTTGAGAGCCCTGAAAGAGGATACGATGCAACATCTCGGGACGAATGTGAATGTTCAAAGGCTTTTACCACCCACCTCACTACTATGAAATGCTGGCGTGACCTGTCCCACGATTGTGCAAAGAATGACTGCCCGATGTGGATGGAGGGGTTTGACCTGCCGACTCTGGGCGATGGTAGCGGGATCGGGTTGAATGAAAGCAAGTGTGCCATGGTGCTGAAGGAAAAGATCGCACTGTATCAGGGGTTACTCGATATCATGGAATTCATCGAAGATACCGAAGGACTCTTCGATGAGGATCTTTCCCAGATGATTGATGATGCTCCGCGAGTATCATCGAGGCGGGGATCAAAGACCAAAGAACCTCTCCAAAACACTTTGCTCCCACACCACAACGAAAAAACCACGGCAACGAAAGGGCCATCTCCTCAACAAAAGCGAGGGAAAAAGAAGTAAGAACCGGGTCCTGGAAACATTCGCACCGCCCTGATAACATCCGCTATAATCTGGGTTTATGCAAACCGAGAGCGAGATCGACGATCAACGGTCGGTGGTCACTCAATGTTTTCCATTCTTCATAATTCCCTACCACTACATTTCTTATCGAGGAGTCTTTCGGAACGAAGCAATAGTCAATATGATATCCCTTGTTTGGATTCCTCAACCAGAAAATTGTGGGGTGCTGTTCAGCTCCATGGTTTACCCCATATTTCGTGTGATAGCTGCTCACCAGGTTGAATTCTTTCTCAAAATCGTTCACCATCTTTGAGTGGCAATAGTTGCGGTGAAGGTTGTCCCAGATGGTATTGCTGTTAAAATCGCCTGCAACGATTGTTAAGGATTTTTTTAAGAAATCTTTGTAGAGGGTAATGATATCTCCTACACTTTCAACGTAATTGTGCCGCTTGTGCGTCCAAACCGCCATGACGTGAAGGGATAGTGGCCCCTCTATTTCAACAGGCAGAAAATATCCGGGAGCATCCGGATGGAGAGGATACGGCAGGGCACGATATTCCCCCGATGCAATTACAGCGATGCCCTTCCGGGGATTGTCTCCTGACCAGAGACAGTGATCCGTTGATCTCTTTGGTTTTGCGACTTCCTGCAAAACAACAATGTCGGGTTCATATTTTTCGAGGTAGTGATATTTCTCTTCAATAGTTCCCGCCTGGACATTCCAGGTAATTATTCGCAAAACTTGATTGTCTTCCAAAAAATCACCAGTCGTACTTAATTTATGAGATATCCCCCGTCATTTCTGAATATTTTTCCCATCTGATACAGTCACGGCCATATACTCCTTTTTTCTTTATATACTCACGTCTACCCGAGATCCCGGGAAATCCGTAGACAGGAGTATCAGCATGGGAGATTTCGTCCAGCAGACCAATGTCAAGTCGGCCGTCAGGGCACTCACTACCCCAATCGCCGATGTGACTGCGTTCAACACTATCGTGCAGACCGTTCTGACTACCAACCCGTTTGGGTGTACCGCATATGAGACCTCCAGCGGGCAGATGCCCGCGATGGAGAAGACCAGGGAAGGATATACCGCCCGGATCCTCTATGAGGATGATGAAGCGAACACCGTGGGGACCATCACCGCACGGGCAAGTACCGTTGCCGGCTTCAACACCGTGAAGTCCGAGATTCTCGCTGACGCCGAGCTCACCGCCGCAATGGGCGGAGACCCGGTGAACGACAGCGAGGGTGAGCGGTACTCGGCCACCATCAAGTGCCACGACCCGAGCGGGGAGATCTACTACGTGGCGTTCAGCCGCGAAGAGGTCCGCGTCACCTCCTACGAGGCGGACGCGATTCTCGCAACCGTTGAGACCTGGGCCGACACCGTCGCCGCCCTGGCCTGAGCAGCGAGCAGTAGTTTTCCCTTTCCAGGGAGGGAGGGACCATGGATGAAGGATTCATGTTCCTCCTCGGTTTTTGTCTCGGGAGCCTGATGATGCTTGTTGCCGTCGTCAGGATCATCATCGAGATACACGACCGGATGGAGCTGAACCTGCGGAGGCGGTGAATCCCTTCACCGTCTCTTTCGTAGACCGCCCTCCCCTGGGGGTGATTTCATGGAACAAGAGTTGATCCAGATTTTCGAGATGCTGGTGGCCTTAGTGGCGGCACTTGTCGCCTACTGGCAGCATCGGCAGAAGACCCAGGCTATCATGGAGAAGGAAGAGGCCCTGGTGGAGAAAGAGGTCGCCGAGGCTTTGCAGTTCGCTGCAGAGTCCGAGAAGGACGAAGTGGTGTCCTACTTCGATCCGGATGACGATAAAGTAATAACTCCACCTGACGCTGTCCCGTCCAGGTCCTGGAAGATGAGAGAAGAGACCAAGCGGTGGGTGACTATCGGTCATACACCCGAAGAGCAGGCATCCCTTCTGCGGCAGATTGCAAATGCAGAAAACGAGAAGAAGATGCACTATTTCATTTCAATACCAACTGCGTACTACGAGATTGAGTACGGGCTGGTGAAGGGAGGCGGGAAGGGGGGGTAACCCCCTTCCAAGTTTAAGTAACGGTAAATATTTTAATTAAAATTCAATCCAGGAATATCAGCATGTTTTTTCCTTCTTGAGTGATATGTACTTTTCCTCGTTTTGTTGAAGGACGTATTTCAATGAAATTCCATTTCCGTAGGGGTTCAAGACATTTTCGTTGAAGTGCTAAATAATAAGCGACTTTCTCATTTCTAATGGGCCTTCCTTCCACTTCAGAAAGTGTTAGTAAATCACGATTTTTCAATTCGTGAATTAATTCGCTTTTTGTGACGTTTTGGGATTGATTATTGCAGCATTGATCTATAACAGCTAGCATTTTAATCAACTCGTCTGTTGGTCGTTCAATCCTGTAGTTCGGAAGTTGATGAATCAATCCACAGCCCGTTGACATTTGTGTGCCTTCTTCAGGGAGGGGGAGGTATGTATCGGGTTTTGCGTAATATGGAATTAAATTGACTGCAAGGTCTTTGAATATCATGCATGCCATCATTCCTGCAATAGCATGGATCTTTGTCCCTGTTGAGACATTAATAAAAATATGATTCTCCTTCTCTTGCACAACAATCTCCCGGAATGCTCGCAGAACATCATATAGGTCACGACGATCAAAGTCGCAGCGCTTTATTTCTATCTCGCAATTCTCATTTCGTAGATGAATCTCTCTCTCTACCCGTTCAAGATATATCCGTCCCTTGTCACGTTCAGGATCTTGTTCCGTTATTAACCAGACTTTGTCAGCTTCCATCTCAATAACCGGAATAACCACTCGATCAATCTCGAATCCGACAGGAGCAATATGGACTCTCCTTGGATAGCGTATCATCGAGGGCATAACTAAGGACCAAGATCAAAATTTTCTATATTTACATAATTTTTGTTAATAGAGATATAATGATCCTAGGACCATACATAATGACATGAACGGAGTTCAGTATTACAAGATGGTGAAATAATGAGGTGATACCCTGAGTAATCCAACATATAGGGAATTTTTTTCCAATACCGATACAATATCGAAAGAAAAATCAGACTACTATCAAGGCAATAATAAACATGAGAATTATCAGCCTGCTAAACGGCATCTCATCCCAGTTATCAAATTAAGCGAACCAAAAACGTTCCGGCCATGGGACAAAGTACAATGCTATGGAGTCGTAATAAAAACCCAGCATCTCTTATCAACAGACGGTAAACGCACCAACAAAATCTTTGATCAGATTCAGTCTGCTGGAGACATCCATTCCTACCTTGGATATGAGGGAGTCATCATCTTATCGTCAATCATGCCGGATAAGGCGATTTATGGATTTTCTGCCGATTCGTATGCAGAGATGATTGATATCCTCAGGCCGGATTGTTACCTAACACCAGATGGCGAAACGTATCTCGGAGAGATCGAGATCTCAACCCTTGAAATCAATCGGATCACGAAGGATACAGATTCTCTCATTAAAGAGTGTCCATATAGTCATCCAATAGGGCTAATCAAAGGATGTAATTTACAACAAATCAACACTCATACAGAACAACTATTAGAACGCGGCATCTCTCGATTTGTATTCCATGCCGGAGATTTCCTCTGTCGGGGGACTTCATGCACAACTGATACGGCGATTCAATTTTCCTATACCATTCGAAAGAGAGTTCCGTGGCTTGGTATCTACGGCATAGGAGCAATGAAATCGCTCAGGAATTTTTCCTTTGCTGATGGTTACATCACACAAAGCCATTTCGTCAATCCATTCTATGGTCGTTTCAGGAATTCTGATCGCATGAACAACAGCGATCAAGATGTATCAAGAGAAGATATCATGAATGAGTTATTCCACATCAGCCAAGACATTTCGGCAATCGAATTACAATCAACACTCTCACGTTGGTTGTTACCGAATATAATAGAACAGCATGATGAACATAAAAGATTATCCGATTGCGGTTTAACCGATGGCGAAATGATAAAAGGGGGTATTTAAATGGGCGGGGGTTTCAGAGGTACCAGGGAAAACTATGCAGAACGACGGTATTTTCCTATTAAACAACAGGGAAAATCACTAGAAGATTATAATAAGACCGTTAAACCGCGAGTGTTCATTAGCTTCCATGTAGATGATGAGTCCCAGGTGAACCTCTTACGTCATCAGGCAAAAACATCAGATCAACTAGACTTCACTGATTACTCCGTTAAAGAGCCCTTCGATGAAAAATGGAAAACACAGTGTACAGAGAGGATAAGGCAGTCTACAATCGTAGTCGTTGCAATAGGCGAACACACGCATCAACGAGAAGCGGTCGATTGGGAGATTCGAAAGGCTCACGAACTTGGGAAACCTGTTATCGGAATGAGAATTTACAGCGATAAAAATCACAAAATTCCGAAAGCTATGTTAGAACATGGAGATAAAGTCGTTCCCTGGAACCTCGAGGCTATTCAATCAGAACTTGATAGAGTTCAGAAGGAGAAGTAGATGGATTCTGCAGAGCAATTGATCCGGCAATATGAACTCATGGTAAATTCGTCTTTACAAGTCACAGTGTGGAGACAAGGTGCGAATAACTTTTTTTTAGCAGTGAATTCGGCATTGCTGGCTTTTGCAACATATTTGTATAGTATATCAGTTATTACTGGAATATTGATTGGTATCGTTGGTGTTGCTATTACAATTTTATGGTATAGTACAATTGGGTATTATCGATCATTAAATAAGGCAAAATTTTTGGTTATCCAAGAAATCGAAAAACAATTACCTGTTACAATGTTTAAAAATGAGGAAGACCATTTTTCCACGGAAAAAAGGAAAATTGCTACATCAATTGAAAGTAAAATTCCTATTCTCTTTGCTATTTCATACATCGTTCTAATAGCCGTTCTTATTATGAAGTTACTCTCTTTTTATGGGATATTTGGAACCGCATAATGATCCTTCTAATTCAAGAGAAAATTGATTAGCTGTCGAAGGGATTTCGATGTGGTTAATTAAAATCAAGAGTATAGTCCTTTAAGGCGAGCGGCGAATGGTTGAAGTACAGGAATCGGGTCACATTGACCTCACAATATTTACATTATATGACTGACGAAGGATTGAACAATAATGAATAAAAATTATGAAAAATTGAAAATCCTGTTAAAGGAGCTATTCCAGCTCGATCAACCAGATCTCGATTTCGGCCTCTATCGTATCATGCATGCGAGGAGTGGAGAAGTAACAAGGTTCTTGGATAAGGACCTGCTGCCTCAAGTGCGAAAAGCATTCGAGCAGTATCAACCGGCTGATAAGGCAACTCTTCAAGAAGAACTAAGAAAGGCTATTGCCCAGGCAGAGGCTCTCGGTGCTGACCCAGATCAGTTACCAAAAATTATCGAACTTCGTGCAAAACTTGCAGATGAATCAGTCAACTTAGATGGCCTAGAAAATGAGGTCTATGATCATCTATTCAGTTTCTTTCGGCGTTATTATTCGGAAGGAGACTTTCTTGCGAAACGTGTTTACAAACCAGGCGTTTATGCGATTCCCTACGAGGGAGAGGAAGTCAAACTCTATTGGGCAAACAGCGATCAATACTATATAAAAACCAATGAGTATCTCCGCGATTATGCGTTCCGATTGAATCCTGATAATCAAAGAAACCCTATGCGGGTGCATTTTCGGCTCATCGACGTCGCTGAAGGAGAACATGGGAATATTAAGGCCGTCGAGGGAAAGGACCGAGTATTTATTCTAGCACCTTCTGGAGAATCTAGTCACGATTTTATAAAGCTAGAGAAAGGTGAGTTGGCAATTTATTTTGAATACCGACCCGCAACTGTTTCTGATTGGCCCTCAGATGATCAGTCACAAAAGAAAAAACCTCCGACTCAAAAGGACCTTATTTCCTTCGCAGTAAAGACCTTGTTGGCGATTAGTGCCAATCCTTACGAAGCGTGGATTTCAGAACTCGGAAAACCCCATGTGAAGGTTGATGGTGAAAAAGCAGATTACTGCCGCCTGGAGGCTCACCTTCGGCGATATACGGCACGAAATACCTTCGATTATTTCATCCATAAAGACTTAGGTAAATTCCTTCGCCGAGAGCTGGACTTTTATATTAAAAACGAAGTGATGCATCTCGATGATATCGAGGCGGATACCGCACCACGTGCTGAGCAATATCTCTCAAAAGTCAAGATTATTCGTCAAATTGCCAGTAAAATCATAGACTTTCTATCCCAACTCGAAGACTTCCAGAAGAAACTCTGGTTAAAGAAAAAATTTATTATCGAGACCAACTACTGCATTACCCTGGACCGTGTTCCTAAGGAATTCTATCCCGAAATTGCAGCCAAAGATGCCCAGCGCGATGAATGGGTCCGATTATTTGCTATCGACAAAATTGATGGATATTGTGAACCCCTTTCAATCGAATTTCTCCAAGATAACACCAATCTAGTGGTTGATACAGGACTATTTGATTCTGATTTCACAATCCGCCTTGTTGCAAGCATAGACGATCTCGACAAGAGAACAGACGGACTGTTAATTCACGGTGACAATTTCCAAGCGTTAAAACTGCTTGAAAAACGGTATCGCGAACAGGTAAAATGCATCTATATCGATCCCCCGTATAACACTGACAGCAGCTCAATACCTTACAAGAATAATTACCGGCATTCGTCCTGGGTTGCCATGATGTATGACAGGCTAGCAACCCTTTGTCCAACATTGACACAAGATGGCGCTATCTTTGTCAGTATTGATAAGACAGAACGAACTGGTTTGCAATGCGCGATGGACGAAGTATTCGGCATTAAAAATCGCATTGAAGAATTAATCTGGTCGATGAATACGACGAATAGCCAGGTACCAAATTATTCGACGAATCATGAGTATGTCCTCGTTTATGCAAAAGATAGGGTAACTGCAGAAAAAGATCGGAACATGTTCAGGGAGCCAAAACCTGGATATGAAGAAGTAATGGCATTAGTAGACCGCTTGAATCCATCATATCCTCCGATTTCCCGAATAGAAAGTGAATTACACGCTCTTTATGAACATCACAAAATGGAGTTCCGTGAAGCGATTGAGGCCCAGGGATTGGAATGGGAAGATGAGAAAGGAACCGATCCATGGAAAGGATTATTCAATTATTCCCGGGCTGAATATCGAGATGAAAACGGAGTATTAATTCCGGAAGAAGATGCGAAAAAACGACAGGCAAGAATTTGGGTGTGGCAAGAGGGGGATGCCTCGATGCCCGCCACAAAACAATCCTCTACTACTCGCGATCCAGAACACCCCAATTGGCGTTTTTACAAACCCCCTCATCCGATTACCGGAAAGCCTTGTCCTCATCCCAAAAGCGGATGGAAATTCGCATATGAAGACGATGCTGATTCTCCAGACAAACGTAGTTTTGTTTCTCTCGATCGTGACAACCGAATTGCATGGGGACCGGATGAAAACAAAGTCCCACGTTTGAAACGGATGCTCCATGAAGTTGAAACAAACATCGGAAAAAGCGTTTTCCAAGATTACTCAGACGGGGAAAAACAAACGTCTGCAATGTTCGGAAGGTCTGGAGTATTTCTCGCTCCAAAGCACGCCGATTTTGTTTCCCGATTTATTATTCATTCTGCAAGGCAGGACAGTACTATCCTCGATTGTTTTGGCGGGTCGGGAAGCACGGCGCATGCGGTAATCAAACTGAACCGGGATGATAAAGGAAGCCGTAAATTCGTCCTTGTTGAAATGGCAAACTACTTCGATACCGTAATGAAACCGCGGGTTTTAAAGGCGGTTTACTCGTTTGACTGGCGTGCCGGCGAACCGGTGAGCAGGGAAGGAATTAGTTGCTGCATAAAGATCATCCGACTCGAATCCTATGAAGACACCCTCAATAATTTAGAGATCCGTCGCACCGGAGCCCAGCAAACCTTAATCAATCCCGATGACACCACCGCAGGAGACTCGTTTAAAGAGCAATATTTGCTCAGCTACATGCTCGATGTGGAAACACGAGGAAGCCAATCCTTGCTGAATATCTCTGGGTTCTTCGATCCAGCATCCTATAAACTCAAAGTTAAACGCCCTGGCAGCGATGAGAGCCAGGAGATTGTGATTGATCTACCAGAGACTTTTAATTATTTGGTAGGTTTGACCATCCAGAAAATTACAACTCCGGAAAGATATGCTACGGAGTTCGAACGCGATCGGGAGAAGCGTCTCCGCATCAAAGATGGTTTAAAACAGGATTCGAATGGGCCTTGGGCATTCCGAACAATTGCTGGAATTTTACCCGATCAACGAAGGGCACTTATTGTATGGCGGACCCGGCCAGGTGGAGAGACTATTGAGGGAATTGAGCAAGATAACCTTGTTTTGAATGAATGGTTCAAGAATCAGGGGTATTTATCTAGAGATCCCAAATTTGATCTAGTATATGTGAATGGTGATAATAATCTGGAAAATTTAAAAAATCCTGGAGAAATATGGAAAGTTCGCCTCATTGAATCAGATTTCCACAAACTGATGTTCGAGAGGGAGTCTCTGTGACGTTAAAAGTAGGGGTATCAACCTTATCCCAAACACCCCCTCGGCGTGGGAATAACCGGGCAGTAACCCCTTTTGTCAATAAATTAGTACTCAATCAATGGCTTCTTAGTTTATTTAGAGTTCATCATTTTGAACAAATCGCCGAGCACCTTCGCGATGAGAATTTAGAAGGTCTTGATGGAAACAATATCCATCATTTTCATCATGTCCTGGTATCCCAATTTTTTGATCTTCCTCTATTACCTCGTGAACTGTTGCTTGAATACGATCAAAATATCGTCAGACACACGCAGAGGCTAAATGAGCGCCGAATCTTGGTTGGTGACGAGCCGATCATCTGGAAATATTTTCAGTATCTGATGCTATTATTTACCGAGATTTATCTCGATCGTTACTTCCGTAACCCAGAGGCTCTTTTGGCATCAATCAATGAGCAAATTGGATCTTTTAATGAAAATAAAAATGAATTTGATATGATCCCTCTTTTTGAATTAGAAGAGGAGGCCTGGCCTCAACTAAATAAAATTGCATACTGGAGTGCTACGGGCAGCGGTAAAACATTGCTGATGCACGCCAACATTCTTCAGTATCAGTTTTACCTTGAAAAATATGGTCGTATGCGTGATTTGAATCGAATAATTCTTCTTACACCAAACGAGGGATTGTCCCGCCAACATCTCTCTGAATTTCAAACTGCTGGGATTGATGCAGAACTTTTCAACAAAGATGGACGTGGTTTATTTGCCGGCCGGGCTGTTGAAATCCTTGACATCCATAAACTCAAGGATGAAATGGGTGACAAAACGGTTGCCGTCGATGCTTTTGAAAGCAACAATTTAGTTCTAATCGATGAAGGCCATCGCGGAGCATCAAGTGGAGAAACTGGAACCTGGATGCGGTTTCGTAATGCACTCTGTGAAAAGGGATTTTCATTTGAGTATTCAGCTACATTCGGTCAGGCTGTTAAAGGTAACAGCCCTCTCATAAATTTATACGCCCGAAGTATCCTCTTCGATTATTCCTACCATTATTTCTACAGGGATGGATTCGGCAAGGATTACCAGATTCTTAATCTCGACGAGGACATTCAAAAGAAACATCTGGATGTTTACCTTGTCGGTTGCTTACTCTCCTTTTTTCAACAGCAGCGATTATACAAAGAGCATCTATCAGAATTTCAGCCATTTAATATTGAAAAACCCCTATGGATTTTCGTCGGCAGTAGCGTCACCAAGACCTTAGCAACAAAAGAGGCGTCGGACATTATTGTTATTCTCGAATTTCTCTCGAGGTTTGTATCTCATAGAGCGGACAGCATTCGCCATATAGAACATATTCTTAATCAGGGACTAATCACTGCGGGAGGAAAGGACTTATTTGCCGGCCGGTTCTCTCACCTCAATACTTTAGGTTTATCCTCTCGCCAAATATTCGATGATGTGCTAACGACTCTTTTCAATGCTGCCGGTGGGGGGGCTCTTTATTTAGAGAACTTGAAGGGTGCAACGGGTGAGATTGCTCTTCGAATAGGTGAGAACAGTCCCTTTGGTGTAATCAATGTCGGTGATGATGCAAAGTTGCTCAAATTATGTGAAAATCGTGGATTAAACACAGGGGAACGGGAATTTCTTGGATCGCTCTTCCACGAGTTAGGTAAACCAGAATCAACGGTAAACATCTTGATTGGCTCAAAAAAGTTCACCGAAGGTTGGAATAGTTGGCGTGTGAGCACTATGGGTCTGATGAATGTTGGCGCAACTGAAGGGGCACAGATCATCCAACTTTTCGGCCGGGGTGTTCGTCTTAAGGGATTTGACTTCAGTTTGAAACGCAGTTTAAAGAGCCAGTTACCGGAAGGTATGAAGCGGCCAAAGAATATCAGCATCCTTGAAACATTGAATGTTTTTGGCATTAATTCAAAATATATGACCCAATTCCGGACATTTTTACAGGAGGAAGGATTGCCAGATAACGAGGATAAGGTCGAAATTTTACTACCGGTAATTGTGAATTTGGGGAGGCAGAATCTCAAGACAATCCAGCTAAAGAAAACCATCGAAGGGATCAATACAGATGGTGGGAATGTATTCGGCATATTGGGACCAATTCCGACACTTACCACTCCGGATACCAACTATGATCCTGCATTAAGTTATCTCCAGAAAAATCAGGTAATCCTTAATTGGTATCCGAAGATTCAGGCAATGAAATCGTCCGAGATAGGAAATGAAGATGAAGAAGCCATCCCGAATCAAACTCACCTTACCGATAAACACATCGCATTTCTTGATATTGATGCTCTATTCTTTGAATTAGAACGTTTTAAAGCAGAACGTGGATGGTTTAATCTTAACATTACACAAAAAGAGATTCACTCAATACTCATTGACCATAGTTGGTATCAACTTCTCATTCCTGCTATTGATCTTGAATTCGATTCATTTGAAAAAGTAGATTTATGGCAAGAAATCGCACTTGCTCTTCTGAAAAGGTATGTAGAACGATATTATTCATTCCGTAAACGTGAATGGGAACTGCCACATTTAGAATACCAAGATCTCACTGATGAAGATCCAAATCTCTTAGTTCATGAAGGCAGGGCTGGTAGCTACTATCAAATTCTTATCGAATCATCAAAAGAAGAGATTATTTCCAAAATAACAGAATTGAAACACCTAATTGAGACTGGAAACCTTCAACCCTGGGAATTTAGGGGGATAAAAGCTATATGGTTTAGTCATCATCTTTACCAACCCCTGCTCTATCTTGATAAAAAGATTATTGAGATATCTCCCATTCCTCTCAACTCGGGCGAGCGCGATCTTGTTGAGGACCTCAAATCATTCTATGAAAGAGAAGGTAAGTTCTTCGAGGGGAAGGAATTATATTTACTTAGAAATTTAAGCCGCGGTCGAGGAGTTGGCTTCTTCGAAGCTGGTAATTTCCATCCTGACTTCATTCTATGGCTCATATCTGGTAGTTGCCAATACATTGCTTTCATCGATCCCAAAGGTATCCGGAACCTTGCGCCAACAGATCCGAAAATTCAGTTTTACAAGACGATTAAAGAGATCCAAGACAGAATGGAAGATCCTAATGTAATTCTTGAATCGTTTATTATTTCGAATACTCCCTCAAATACCATGAAAAAGTTATGGTCTCTCGATAAGGAAGCGATACAAAGCATGCACATCCTTTTCCAAATTGAGGATAGAAGTACATATATTGGGACAATGTTATCAGAGACAATTAATTGACTCTATTTTCATTCATACTTTAATTAGCGACGCCCCACCATCCTCGCTCCGGTCATCGGTCCGCTCCTCCTAGTGTCCGGTGCTCCCTTTCTCCCTCAACTCACATCGTGGGGCTGCTTTCCTGCGGTGTTTCAGGGCCATATGACGGCCCATGTTCGTTCGTTTCACTCACTTCACATCGCCTGATCCCGCTCCCTCCTCGCACCATGCTCCGCGGCGTGCTCGTCGCTGTGGAATGCATCTCAGATGACCGCCGGCTTTACTTAGTAAATATCTTGAGCGATTGAAAGGAGCGACAGGTTGCCAGAGTCATGCTCTCGGTCTCGCTCTCTTCATGGAGAGACTTTAAATGTAATGATCCTTTAAAAAAAGTTAATTGAGGTTAATTCGAAATAATTCAGCTTAAGGAGGGGTAATATATGAATCAAGGTGCATATCATACCCGATTATCGGAAAAAGACATATTGCAAACGTTCGAAAATTTAGGTCTAGAAAATGAGACACAACGACGAAAGTTTTCATTTTTTGTTGAATCTGAAGAAAAAAATGAAAATCAAAATTTTGAAATAACAATCGCAGATAATACGGCTTTTCAAAATAAAGAGGAGTAAGCTATGCCAAATTGGAAAGAACAGTTAGACGAAGTTAAAGCAATGGGCTCTTCTTATGACGTTCTTAGAAGGAAGTACCTAAAAGAATTGTTTGATCTCACTGACAGGAATGTAATTATTTACTATAGCGGATGGCTTCAGAAATCGAATCTTCCTGGTTTGGGAATTAATGATGAAGACAAAAATGGTTTTATGAGTGCTATCAATACAATGGACCGCTCAAAAGGACTTGATTTGTTACTGCACACTCCTGGCGGGGATACAGCTGCCGTAGAATCACTCGTCGATTACCTGAGAAAAATGTTTGGAACGGATATCAGGGCAATTATACCACAAATAGCAATGTCGGGTGGGACAATGATTGCCTGTGCATCAAAACAGGTATTAATGGGTAAACAATCAAGCCTTGGGCCAGTTGATCCTCAATTTAATGGTATTCCAGCTCATGGGGTTATTGAAGAATTCACCAGAGCTCACAAGGAAATCAAAGCAGATCCATCAAAAATTCCAATTTGGCAACCAATCATTGCAAAATATTCGCCTGCATTTATAGGGGAATGCCAGAAAGCTATTGACTGGTCTGAGCAGTTGGTGCGGGAATGGCTGAAAACCGGTATGTTTATTACTGAATCCGATTCGGAACAAAAAATTAATCGAATTGTTGAGGAATTGATAAATCACGCCATTACCTTGTCACACGCACGACACTTGTCTGCAGAAAAGTGCCTCTCAATCGGTCTAAATGTCGATATGCTGGAAAGGGATCAAGGTCTACAGGATGCAGTTCTCAATCTTCATCATGCGTGTATGTTGACGCTTTCACAAACTCCTGCTTATAAAATTATTGAAAATCAAAATGGCACAGCGTTTATTAAAATTGTCACTCAGGTGATTGTGGAAAAAGCAGGGTAAAACTGTTATTAACTCTTTTTATCGACTCAGCTTAAGTGTCACTAGCTCCCCACTCCCCCGCCCTTGCATCGCGCCGGGGGATAGGCAAGTATCCCCCTCTCTCACACCCTCCGGGCCGGGCTCCTCCTCTCCCAAGGGAAAGGCAGTAAATAGGATACCTTTCTTCGGGCAGACGGTGGACCGGGATCTCACAGACCGACCGGTTGACCTGCCGGACGGAATAGCGAAGAGGGAGCGGAGCAACCGGCCGGGAGAGTCATCCTGTCGGCCGTTTGTATGTATCAGGACAACCAGGACCAGCGTAGCAAAGGCCGCCACCGAACGCAGTGAGGGCGTCGCCGGAGCGGAGCGATCGCACGCCCCGGGCAACCTCCCGCAGGGCGAGCCCTCGATACGAGCGAAGCGAGTCGTGGGCGATGCCCGGAGGGCCGAGATTATTGCGCGAAATATACATAAGAAATACATGAGAAGTAGTTTCATATCACTTTCGCGCTGCGTGGCGGCACTATATCATCCCTCCCGTCGATGACTATGTGGTGAGAAACACCATGCGTTACAACAATCCAACCTTCGAGCACATCGGCAGCGTGAAGAATGCCGAGGGTGTGCTTCGCATCGACATCAAGACCCGCCAGTGCGTCATCGCAAAGGGTGACGTGCAGCGGCTCATCGAGCGGTGGCCGGTCAGTCTCTACGATATCGCCGAAGTCATAAGCACCTGTGGGCATCCGGAAGCAATCGGCCAGGCCTGGATCTCCCGGTCCGGCAAAGCGGTCATGTTCCGAATCAATGGCTTCACTTATGTGTCACCATTGTCCCAAGTGAAGGGCATCTTGTCCGGTGAGAAGAAATATGCCCACCTTGCCATGATGGTCGAGCAGCCCGAACCGGGATGCCCGGCAGGTGCAACAGCTCCGGCGGGAGTTGCGGGGGTCTCGGCATGAGCACTCAGGTCGTCGTGCAGAGCCAGGAACGCCAGCCCATCGTGGTGGCGTTCACCTCCCACAACCTTGAATGGCTGGAGGCCATGCGGAAAGAGTTCAACCGGAGGTTTGACAACGATCTGACCCTTGAGCAGATCCTCGAGGGTGCGATCATCAACGAGATCTGGAAGCTCTCCCGGGAGATGTACATGAGCGAGGAGCAGACCTTCAAGATCGGCATTGAGGGGGACCTGTGATTATGACCCTCACTTCCCACTTCTCGAATGATGAGATCATCTTCGCATACACCCGAGCTGATGCCATCAGCGATGGGGTACTGGTCGAACTATCGGACCAGATGATTAGCGAGGCAGGGATCAAGGTCAAGGTCGCAGTGACCCGAGCGGTATGGGATGATTATCTGGACCCTTCCTACCTGGATGAGCTTCCCGGACAGAGTGTGGAAGGGAGGATCTGGGACCTACTTTGGATGTTCGGGTGTGCTGCAAGACGGAGCAGGCATGCCAGCACAATACAGTTCCGGGTTCTGTTCGCGACCATGGAAGAATCGGGATCGATTGTCACAGATGACGTGCTGCTTAAGGCAGTATGCGGTCCCGGTGATGAGGGCGAGCCGGTGATTACCATTATGCTCCCCTGGGAGGACTAGAACGATGGAAGAAGTGATCGTGAAGAAGATTATTGAAGGGCCGGTGTTCCAGGACAGCATCGAGATAGGGACGCCGGGAAAGGGTGGTGCAATCAAGGTCTATGGAGACTTCAGCCAACCAGATGAGTTCGAAAAGAGGATCCGGGACGCAGTCCGCCTTCGGAAGATGACCGTGGACCTCATGGAGGGGCAATGACCACCCCAAAATTTTACACGACAGAAGAAGTTGCAGAGATGTTGAAACTGAACGTCCGGACCGTCCGGGCGATGATCAACCAGAAACGGCTGCGGGCCGTGAAGATTGGGAACGAGTACCGGGTCACTGACGACCACCTGCGCCAGTTCATCGAGGACTACCAGACATAGACGCCGGGGAGATCTCCGATCCGAAACACCATGCGTTACTATGAGAGTATTCAGACCGGCCGCGGCCCCGGCTGAATAGTACATAGCCGACCCCTCATATCTCTGTTCTGGTATCCCTCCTGCAGGTCCCGCCACCGCCTCCCGCCAGCAGGCCCGCGACAGCTCGCCCCCAGCGAGCCATAACCGGGGCCGTCTTCCCACCCACTCCGCGTTCTGGATTTCTGTCCGCTCATCGCCCCTCGACTTCGGGCTGATGCCCTCAGTAACCGGGGGCATCTCGCTGGTTACCGGTTCTCTGGAGATTGCTTACGGTCGACCGTGCTCGACTTCACTCCCTGCGGTCCGTTCCGTTCGCACCGTCTCCCTAGTTTTTCATCCTTGACTTTTGGCAACGAAGACGCCCGTGATTTCGTCGCAGGCTCCTCATCACCGACTGCACCGTCCCACTCCTCGCGGACCGTTACCGGACCGCTCGTCGCTGTTGGATAAGATACTGTGATACTCCCCAGAATGCCCCAGAGAATGTTATGGCCCGAAGGGCATACATCTTGATCACTGCCTCTCCCCGGGAGAGGAGGAGGCCGTCCCATCGGGGTGAGGAGCGAAGGGGGTAGCAGTGCCCCCCTGGAAGCGACGAGAGGCCGGGAGAGGGGGGGGTGCTGGGTATCGCAGAATATTGTCGGTGTGGATGAAATGACGACCCCGGGCTGACAAACCATAATTGCTATTAAATGAAACAAATCAGGGGATACGGCCAGACTGAACCATGGAAGAAGGAACTTATAAAAGATCACTCGGGCAGCTTGAACTCGTAAGCCTTGGCATAGGGGGGACCATAGGTTCTGGCATCTTTGTCGTGCCAGGAATTGCGGCCGGTATCATGGGTCCCGCATCCCTTATCGCATGGGGTGTTGTTGCGGTAGCTGCTACCCTCGTGATGATCTCTCTTGCCTGGATCTCCACCAGGTTCGGAAGGAGTGGCACATTTTTCACCATATTCAGTTCGTTTTTCGGAAGAAAAATCTCTACAATGCTCATTATTCTTTACACGATTTCAGCGATTTTTGGCGTAGCAACCATAGCAGCAGGGATAGGCCAGTATATCACATTCTTCAGTATCGGAAATATCCTGATCATAGAAGTCCTGATAATCCTCGTGTTCTGTGCGATAAACCTGATAGGCATATCCGTATCCGGCATTACGGAAAATATCCTGACTCTCTTGAAAATCTTGCCCCTGATCATCATCACCCTGGCCCTCCTCCCGTTCATTAAACCGGAAAATCTGGTGCAGACGGTCCCGCTCTCTTTCATGGGACTTTTCTCCACAATTATAATTGTGTACTGGCCGTTTACGGGGTTTGAGATCAGTGCAATACCAGTCAATGAGATGAGAGATCCCCGAACGGTCGCCCGATCACTTGGCATTGTCATGGTCACGGTGACAGCAATTTATCTTCTGCTGAATCTCGCACTCATCGGAAGCACGGGAAGTGATATCCTCGCTGCATCCCCCGCACCGGTTGCGACTGCCACGTCGCTGCTGTTCTCACACAGTGGATATCTGGTGGCAGTGATCGGTATTTTCGCCATGCTCTCAGCGATGAACGCCTATATCGTGGCCTCATCTCGAGTAGTGCACAATCTGGCAACCGAATATCACCTCAAGGGTCTTGATCATCTGAACAAACAGGGAACCCCTGGAATTGCCCTGATACTCTGCTGCAGCATCACTATAGGCATGCTGTTCTTCTCAAACGACTTCAGTAAATTGGCGATATTATCGGTAATTACGACGTTAATCCCGTATATCTTCTTCTGCATCAGTGCATTTGTCCTGTTCAATGAACCCGGGCGGAAGATCGTTTCCGGGCTGGGCGCTGTGATGTCAGGATGTATCCTCCTCTTGTTTTTCGTATATCACTGATGATATGCAAGAAATACGGACGAGTGCTGATCACACCACTGGAAAGGATGATTGTCGGAGCCATAATAGGGGTTCCCAAGGTAATGCGCTTGATTGAAGCATCCGGCAACGACCTGCTCGTGATCGGAAATTAACTGATTTAAGGGCTCCGTTGACAACCCGGCTGAGGCTATAAACATGGCTTGGATAGAAAGCTAAATTGGCTCTTATTTTTGAAAATGAGTCTAGTTAAAACGAATATTTTGTTGAATACTCCCTTAGGGATTTGAATATACCCTGTAGATCTCATACAGAATTCCTGCATTACATTGAGGATACTTAATCCTTACACTTTAGTGGCTTCTCAAACTCTCATTTGCGATGAGCCCGATGGGGTGGCGACAATTACGTAATTTTATTATAACCAGGCAACCATACGCCAACTCGAATCGAATGACCGTGCAGTACCGAATAGAGATGGACGAGCAGGATGGGGCTGTGATCGAGTCTGACTACATCGCTGCAGCCGCGAGAGTGAGGGGCGGCAAGGAGCGACGTAACGAGGTTCCACGGAGTGCACATGCAGAATGGGAGGTGCCTCCAGACCGGCGCGATCCCATTAAAATCCTCGAGGAAACGAATGCAGGGCGGGTGCCGGAGTTGATCCCGATCCGGTACGGACGGATGCTCGCCGGCCCGTTCCCGTTCCTGCGGGGATCAGCCGCATTAATGGCCGAAGACTTGGCCTCAACGCCGACCAGCGGTCTCCGCGTCCAGGCCTGCGGTGACTGTCACCTGCTCAATTTCGGACTGTTCGCTTCGCCAGAGCGAAATCTCTTCTTCGGGATCAACGACTTCGATGAGACCCTGAATGCACCATTCGAGTGGGACATCAAACGCCTTGCGGTCTCGTTCATCGTCGCCGGGCAGGCAAACGGCCACAGCCCGAAGGCTGGGGCTAGCGTCGTCTCGACCCTGGTTCGATCCTACCGCGAGTACATGGCACGTCTCGCTGCCATGCCAGCTCTCAAGGTCTGGTATACCCGCCTTGATGCGGACTTCATCATGGAGACGGCGCCCACGAAACGTGCCCGCCGGGATCGCGAGGCAGCGTTGGTCAAGGCAAGGAAGCGGGTGGCCGAGTATGTCTTCCCCAAGCTCACGGCCGTTGTGAACGGCCGGCGGCGGTTTGTTGATCAGCCGCCGCTGATCTACCACGAAGCCCTGACACGGGAGCAGGCCGAGGGAGCCCTCGATATCCACGATAGCTACCGCGCTTCCCTGCCCGACGACCGCAAGGTGATCCTCGACCGCTACCGCCTGGTCGATATCGCCTTCAAAGTCGTCGGGATCGGTTCGGTCGGGACACGGTGCTATGTTTCACTGCTCTTGGCCGAGGACGGCGACCCGCTTATCCTGCAGGTGAAGGAGGCACGGCGGTCCGTCCTCGAGCCTTTCGCTGGGAAGGGGCAGTACGAGCAGCAAGGGCAGCGCGTGGTCGAGGGGCAGCGGCTGACCCAAGCTGCGAGTGATATTTTCCTCGGATGGTTCACCCATCCCAACGGCACCGATTACTACGTGCGCCAGCTCCGGGACATGAAATACGCGTTCGATCCGTCAGGCGTGTCAGCGGATGGCCTCGCCCATTATGCGCAGATCTGCGGGTGGAACCTGGCACGAGCCCATGCGAAGTCCGGAGACGCGGTCTCGATCGCTGGGTACCTCGGGAGGTCCGATGCGTTTGATAGGAGTATTGCTTCGTTCGCTGGGAACTACGCGGAGCAGAACCGGCGTGACTACGAGGCCTTCCGAGCAGCCGCCGGGGCCGGCCTAATTACAGCGACGCCCGGGATCTAGCTGTAGTCAGGCCTCTCCCCCCCAAGCGGAGAACGCCGTTTTTCCGCGTTCGGATAACCTACGAGATGGGCGTGGTTATGTCTGGATATATTCAGTCCTGGAAGATACGTTCCAATTTAATTCAACTCCAGAATAGTGTACCCATTCGGGGCTCCGATTTTTTTGCGGACGGGATGAACCGGGTTTATGGTTGTTCGCCGGCTAAAAACTTCATAATATTGGAGGGAGCACGATCTGCCTTTAGCTCCTCCACCATGAATTTCATCGGTTCCGTAATCTGAGAGAAGAACCACTTATAGCCTTCACAGAGATAATTAAGACCTGGTTCGCCTTCAGGAGTTATTGCAAACCTGTTTTTCGGACATTCGCCATGGCATGCGAAAAGGACGTTACATTCCCTGCAGAACTTCGGTAGTGTTTCATGTTTATTGCGACCAAATTGCAATTGTTTCTTGCAATTGCACAGTTCAGTCATCGGGACAGTGAGAATGTTTCCAAGGAGGTGGTCTTGGTCAACAAAGTGATCACATGAGAAGATATCCCCGTTGTGCTCGATCACCATCGCCTGTCCGCAGGTGGGCGAAAAGGCACATATTCCATGTGCCTCCCCATACCAGCTCGCAAGTGCCATGTCGAAATGCTGGACATAGACAGTTCCCACGTCATGCATCACCCATTCATCAAATATCACCGCCAGAAATTTTCCGAACTGTTCCGGACGGACTGATAGAATGGTGACGTTTCCGCTTTGAGGATCCCGTTCCACCACCGGGATGAACTGGATGAATTGCGCGACCGCTTCATCACGCAGGAAGCGGTAGACTTCCAGAGGGTGGTCACCGTTTAACGCATGCACGGTGCACAGTATATTGAACTCAACATTATACTGTGTCAAAAGGGAAAGCCCCTTCATTACGCGATCGAAGGTGCCATTCCCTGCAGCATCGGTCCTGCAGATATTATGAAGGTCCCGGGGACCATCAATGCTGATCCCAACCAGGAACCTGTTTTTCTGGAAAAATTTACACCACGAGTCATCCAGCAGAACGCCATTCGTCTGGATAGTATTGGAGATCCTCATGCCAGGTTTGCAATACTTTTTCTGGATCTGAACCGCTTTTTCGAAAAAACCCAGGCCCAGGATTGTTGGTTCGCCACCCTGCCAGGAGAAGATAACTTCAGGAATACCATGGGCTTCGATAGTCTGCCTGATGTACTCTTCAAGAACTTCATCGGACATCCGGAACCGGCTGCCCGGATAGAGACTCCCCTTCTCTTTGTAGAAGCAGTAACTGCAGGCAAGGTTACAACGAGGACCACCAGGTTTTGCCATGAGGTGGAATGCAGGGATCTTTGCGGCAGGCATGATAGGTACTTCCTGAATATTGGTCTGCTGAATAAAAGGATGGGGTCCTCCTTCCGGGCACCGGAAAAATGCCCGTTTCACTCAATTAATAACGCCTGCTTTACCTCGATAGCCACATTTTCATACGGCTTTCCACTGACGGAGACGATGACACGTTCGATTTTCCCGGTAAATGTATAGGGCGCTTTATAGAGATCGCTCACCGGGGACTCGCTGTCATAACCGCAGCATAACCCTTCGCCGGACAGCGACCAGCCAAAGGGCACGGTCTTTTCAATAGTGCCGGAACCGACCTTTTTGTCATTCATATACAGGGTCCCCTGCCCGCTGACCCCTTGCACATTGAAGGCGGTCAGCTCGGGTGAGATCTCAAATTGCCCGGTTATCGCAAATTCAAATCCCAATGTTACTTTCCCCTCAGGGACCGGCGTGTCCGAGATAATCCGGTATCGTTGCAAGCCAAGGAAATTATGCTCATAGATGAGCTTCCCCCCCTGGATAAACAGTGTCCAGCCGCCAAAACGGCCACCCTGCACGATTAACACCCCATCCGCTCCACCGGCCGGGATCGTGACATGTGCAAGAACGGTAAAAGGCCGCATCCGGACGTTAACCGCCGCTTCATTGTCAATCCGGGTTGTATTGGGGTAATAGACGTACAAACTGCGGTCGGGGAACGGCTTGGGACGCTGCCCTTTCCGTTGTTCTGAGTGCAGGGGAAAGACGCCATATTTGCCGGCCTGGGCGAACCACAGGCCGATCATTTCCTGCAATTTTTCCTGGTGTTTTTCAGCGAGATCGTGGCATTCTGAGAAATCCTCCCCGACATTATATAACTCCCACTTGTCCCTGGTAAACGGGATCGAAGGGTCTCCCGGTCCATCCGCGGGAATTCCCGGGATCGGATGGAACGTGACTGCTTTCCAGCCATCGTCGTAGATGGCACGGGAACCATACATTTCATAATACTGGGTAGTACGGACCTCCTCTGCGTTGGGGTCCGTGAATGTTGGAACAATGCTTTTGCCCGCTATTTCCTCCTGCGGTATCCCTTTTAGCATTACCGGAGGTTCAAATCCTAATACCTCCAGTACCGTTGGCATCAAATCAATTGCATGGGAATAATGTGGACGTATCTCACCACGGGCAGGGATACCTTTCGGCCAGGAAACGATGAAAGGATCCGCTATCCCTCCATTGAAAACATTGCGTTTCCAGCGCTTGAAAGGGGTATTGCCCGCCATCGTCCAACCGGTGGCGTAATGGCTGTAGGTGTTTTCACTCCCCCAGTCTTCGATTTTTTCAAGATTTGTTTTCAAAGAATCAGGAACGGCATTAAATAAGAGGTTCTCATTGAATGAACCGAAAAACCCTCCTTCTCCTGAGGCACCGTTGTCCGATACCAGCATAACCAGAGTATTATCCAGCTCCCCCAACTCTTCCAGGGAGGCCATCAACCGCCCGATATGGTAGTCGGCATGACTTAAGAAGGCGGCAAAGACTTCCATCTGCCTGGCATACAGGTGTTTCTCTTCTGTTCCGAGGCTATCCCACCCCTTCACCCAGTCCGGCCGCGGAGATAACTCCGTTCCGGGCGGAATTATTCCCAGTTCCTTTTGCTTGAGATGAACCGCCTCGCGATACTCATCCCAGCCACTGTCAAACAGACCACGGTACTTCTCGATCCACTCCTTCGGGGCCTGGTGAGGGGCATGGACGGCTCCGGGACAGTAATACATAAAGAATGGTTTGCCTGGATCCACCACCCGCAGGTCACGGATGAAACGGATTGACTGGTCGGTTAAGTCTTCGGTTAAATGGTACGATTTACAGGGGGTCTTTTCGGGCTCGATGAAATGGTTATCATATACAAGGTCCGGATCATACTGGTCGGTTTCGGCTCCCAGGAAACCATAAAACCGATCGAAGCCACGTCCCAGCGGCCAGCGGTCGAAGGGGCCCGACATTGTCATCTCTTCAGTGGGTGTGAGGTGCCATTTGCCGATTGCAAAATTCACATACCCTTTTTCATGCAGGATCTCGGAAAGAAAGCCACAGGACGGCGACACGATCCCATCATATCCCGGGAAACCCTGGGCAAGTTCAGAGATCATGCCGAGACCATTGGTGTGATGATTGCGGCCGGTTAACACACAGGCTCGTGTGGGAGAACACATGGCCGTTGTATGGAAATTATAGTAGCGTAGTCCGTTCGCTGCGAGACGGTCAATATTTGGTGTGTCAATCGGAGCGCCATAACATCCCAGGTTGCCAAAACCAACGTCATCCAACACGATAATGAGTACATTAGGTGAGCCTGCCCAGGGACGGGGTGGCATATGCCACGACGGCTTCGATTCCCCCATGGTTAACCCGATTTTTCCCTTAAATGTTTCACCCTGCCAGGTCACGACGATCTCCTCTTAATACCTATAGTGGGTTTACAATTCAGAATGTTCAATGAATTACGCAAAGTTACATGAACGTTCCGATAGCGGATTTTCTGGTTAGTATCTGTCATTCTTTCCCCGGGTTTTGTTTTTCTTCAGGTTTCTGACCAGTCACGCCAGGGGCACCCCCCTCAAGCTTAAGGGTCACAAGGAAGACAAGGGCCATGATAACTGCTACAATAAACGAGATAATCATGAGTGCCTGGCTCATGGCAGTTGTCTCCGGCACTGCTGACACCCCGGAGGTCAGGAGGTTCACAAGAGTTACCTGAAGCGATGAAACGACGGCAATGGCAATTGCAGTCCCAAACTGGCCTGAAAGTGGCATGAGGCCTGCAACCATTCCACGCTGTTCAATGGGTGTTGCATTCATGGCTGCTGTCTGGACAGTGTTTGAGAAGGCAATACCTGTTCCACCGATCACCAGTGCAATCGCCAGAACCAGAAAATTTCCGGTTAAAAATCCAAACCCCACAATGACCATCGATACGGCGAGTAATACGGCTGAAATCGGCACAGGGAACCGCGGGCCTTTCCGGTCATACATCTTTCCTGCCCAGCCGGCAGTGACCATTGATGCGAGGATGAATGGCAGGGAGACGAATCCGGTGATAAATGGTGAGAACTGCAGGACTTCCTGTACATAGCGGACGAGAAACAATGATAGTATCGCGTTCGGCAGGAACCGGAGGAGCGAGACCAGGAGTGCAATTGAAACATTTCTCTTCGCCATAACCCTTGGCTGTAACAGGGGATCCGTTTTATTGAACTCGATGAAGAACAAGACGGCGCCAAGGATGATACCTCCGGCAATACTTGCAAGGATTACCGGATGAGTCCAGCCCAGGGCTCCTGCCTGGATAAAACCAAAGATGAGCAGGACAACCGTTACAAAAATGAGGACCACCCCGACAACATCCATTTTCGATTTCGGGAGGGTTTGCTGGGTGTAGCTGACTTTCCCGATCGCGAAGATACCGATGACCGCAAAGATCAGGGGAAGCACATAAACCCATGCCCACCCTGCGGACTGCACGATAGCTCCGGCGATGATTGGGCCGACCGCAACAGCTGCCATTGATACCCCGAATACTGTACCCATAGCTTTTCCACGTTCTTCGATGGAAAACACATCAATCAACAACGCGGTCGAAGCAGGGATCAGCAGCGCCGCACTGATGCCTTCTACTGCCCGGGACAAATAGAGCAGGATGACCTGGCCCGCAATTCCGGATACCAGCGTCCCGAGAGAACCGAGCAGCAAAAGAATAAAACCGATCCGGAATACCCTGACCCTCCCATGATGGTCTCCCAGCCAACCCCCCAGGGTGACGAACCCGGCGAGCATCATCACTGCAATATTAAGCACCCACTGGCTGCCAGTGAACGACAGGTCAAGGGCGTTCTGGATGGTTGGCAAGGCTACCTGGGTAGCGGCCATGTCCATAGCCCAGGCGGAAAGCCCCATTATTGCGGCGATAAGGGCGGCTTTTTTCAGCCCTTTGGTAGCATGATCCGTTTCCATTCGCACCAACTAAGCCCTGATGTCAGTACGCCGTCCAACCGCCATCAGTCGCATAGGTCCCACCGGTAAGGTTGGACGCTTCATCCGACAGGAGAAACAGGATGGGTCCGGCCTGCTCCCATACGGTTGCACCCCGGTGGTCAGCCTCAGCAATCTGGAGGATGCTCTGGCTTTTTGCACCAGCCATAGATGATCCAGCCCCTGTTGCTTTCATGTATTTGACGAACTCATACGCACGCTCAACCATGGGAGTATCGGTCTGGGCCATATTGACGGAATTGACCCGGATACCATATCGGGCATAATCAATTGCTGCATAACGGGTGAGACCTGTTACCCCGTGTTTACTTGCACTGTATGCCGGGTTTCCGGGAAGTCCGATGAGTCCTGCAATCGAACCGATACAGACGATTGCACCACCCCGGTTCTGGCTCACCATCTGGCGGAGCTCGGCTCGGAGCGATTTAAACATCCCCGTGGTGTTGTTCGCGATTACATTATCCCAATATTCATCGCTTGCTTCGTGGATCGGTTTTGGCATCAGGTGGGCATCACGATTAAAATCGAGGGGTTTCGAAGGGTCTGTGCCATCCATCACACCGGCAGCGTTCAAAACCAGGTCGAGTCCTCCATAAACCCTGACGGTTTCTGCGACCATCCGGTCAGCATCGGCAGTCAGAGAGACATCGGCAACGATGGCAATGGCCTGATGCCCCTCCTTGGTAATTTTCGAAACAGTCGCCTTAAGTTCCTTTGCCTTCTTATCGACACCCGCCACTCGGGCACCTTCGCGTGCAGCACGGAGAGCGGTGGCAGCACCGATGCCTGTGGCAGCTCCGGTGATGAGTATTGTTTTTCCCTCAAAACGGTTGGGAATGAAATACCCGGGATTCGTTGGTCGAAGCGTCATACTTGATCATGGCTGATTCATTAATTTATATATTCGTGAAGGGACGGATCACGATAAGCCCCGTCAAACCCGTAAGGTATCGCCAGGTCTGGTTGGGGAATCCAGTGGTAGCTGTGGTAGTCCTCTACAACTTGAAAAAAGGTTCCCACCTAATCCTCGCCCTTCTCCTCCTCTGTGCATGTTGAGTTGATGGCAGTTGCCTACATGGGTTCTTGTCCAATGGTTCCTGGCCGTTCGGGACCTGCAATCACACATTCAGTTGATACGTAAAGCTGACCGGCTGGGTCAGCATCATCCCGAATGCCATGATAAAAATCACGATAGCGAGAACAAGCAGGCCCTTTTCTATTTCTTTAGACTTCCACCGTGTTGAAATTCCTGCAAGGAATAATACAAGCGCGAATAACACCGTATTCAGGACATAATTATCCGAGATCTGGTTATATCCCCTGGCCCTGTCTATCGCGGCCTCGGAATCGTTCATGTACTGATTGATGGCCCGGCTTTCTGATAACTGGTACTCTGGCCTATCGAACGGGGTATCGGCAGGAACCGGAGTATCCGGCCCGACGGAGGCTATCCATGCATTGAAGGCTGGCTGGAAGTCCTTGGTAAACCGCGACCTGTAAAACTCCGCTTTGATAGTTTGGTTCTGGCTGGATGCTTCGAGCCATGCCTGGAAAAGGTTCATATCATAAAGTGCATGGGTGTTTGCCATTGTCGTAACACGGACCGATTCGGCCCTTAGTGCACTCGCTTCATTTAATGTGAATGTTTGTTTCCCGCTCCATATTGCCGCCTCATACACACACCATGCAGACGAGATAGTCGCAAGAGCGATGATCACGACCGCGATGATCTCAATGTGTCTTTGCGTGGATTTTTTTGGGGGAATTGTTTGAAGATCGGGCATATCGGGCATGTGTATAACCGTTGTATCGATTGCTGCCCATTTAAATGTCTGTTATATCTGATTATCAGGAGGCGATCACACAGGCCTTTGATGTCGGAATTGTCCGGATCTCTTCGGGTGAAGGGGCTTCCGTGTAGTTCTGTTGATTGTATGTATCGAAATGGAGTTAAAATAGACCGAGAATTTCACCTTATCGCAGACTTACTCTTTGATATTCATTAAGAAAAGAGGCGACCTGCTTCCGATGACTGCCAATTCTTGGAACTGTTCAGGCAGCTTGCATCTTTCCCTTCAGTCTTATTCCGTTAACAAGGAGCGTAATCCCGAGGACAATGGCTAACAGTCCCACGATCACCATCAACAGGACCACCACCCCCAATGGATCGATGAGGATCAGGGCAACCAGGGCAAGAGAGAGACAGGCGATTATAACCCGGCTGACAAACCCTTCGGGAATTGCAGACCGTCCTTTCCTGGCTCGGGCAAGCAGTACGAAGGCGCTGGCAAGCATCCATATGCCAAAGACGCCGAGCAAACCGGCAACCCAGATCTCCACTGACAGGTAGGATGCGATGATGCCGATCCCTGTGATGGCCATACCGCGGTACAGGAGACCCTGTTCGAGGATCCGGAACGGTCGCAGACTCAGACTTTTCCAGATGGTCAATGCCCCAAGGCCCAGGATGGCCAGGGGGATCACAAGAAGGGTGATGCCCTGGAAACTCAGCCATGGGACCCGGACAATGAATGATCCAACGAACATGCAAAAGAAGCCGGCAAGGATCTGGTCCCGCCATGCCCTCGTCTGGCCCTTAAGAATCTGCTCTTCATCCCCGGTCTTTTTTCGTGCCCCCGAGATCAAGGTATTAAAGGTATCACCGATCATCAGCAGGAGCGGGGCGTCATCAATGAGGTGAAGAAGAGGGTTGCGTTTCGGGTCAAACCGGTCGAGGTGAACCCGCCACTCGGTCTTGGTTTCATGCGCATGGAACTGGCCTTTCCGATAACTGGCAATGGTCCCCGGTGATGGGATATTGATCCGGGAACGCTCCCAGGCCGGAACGAGCGATTCAGAAACGGATACTTTAGGGACGATGACCTCCCAGACACCTCGGTTGAGGGGGGCCAGGAAATCCTCGAGGTATGACACGATGGGAACCGTCCGGTTGGTACCAGTAAATATGTTTCACCACCCTTGCATATAGGTTCTGCCCCGCTTCTTATCTGACGGCGAACTGAGATGTCCCTGGCAGGAAGGAAGCGGGGACATGATCCATCACATCTCTATCCCTGATGCCTGCCGCACGGTGAATTCTCTATAAATACTCACTTACACCTTTTCAACCGCATTTCTGTGAGAGTGTAAAATTCCCTGTGATTTGAACATTCGTGTCAACAATCACGGCTGGGGCTCCAGAACTCAATGTTCAAATTCCCTAATGAAAACATGCGAGGGGTGGGATTCGAACCCACGAACACCTCCGTGACGGGATCTTAAGTCCCGCTCTTTTGGCCTGGCTTAGATACCCTCGCTCAAAAATGTGATTCTGTAAATAATAATCGTGAAGAATCATAAGACAGTCGATCAATATTTTTTACTCAAATGAGTAATATTCAGACATGATCCGACGCCATTAAATGGCGGCAGGTCTTAAGTCCGGCTCTTTTGGCCAATCTTAGATACCCTCGCCTGCAGGAATATTCTGCATCCTACCCATATAACAGATTGGAAAACTGGGGCAGCAGCTTGATATCAGAAGGCCCCATCATTTACGAACTATGGAACACATCAGTGCAGGAACGAACGTCTTCGTCTATCCCATGCCCGTGGGGCTCCTTGGGTCACACGTCAACGGGAAGCCCAATTTCATGGCGCTCGGGTGGTTCTCCCGGGTAAACGCCAATCCCCCTCTGATCGGGTGCGGGGTGGGGAACCACCACGCGACCACGCCTGGCATCAGGGAGAGTCGGACTTTCAGCATCAACGTCCCGGATGCATCGATGATCAGGGAGGTGGATTACTGCGGGCTTGTGTCGGGAAGCAACGTAGACAAGTCGGCGCTCTTCTCGGTCTTCTATGGGGAGACCGGGACCACCCCGATGATCCGGGAATGCCCCCTCTGCCTCGAATGCCGGCTGGTCGGTTCCATGCAGCACACGACAAACGAATTCTTCGTGGGGGAGATCGTTGCGTCCTGGACAAGCGAGCGGTTCATGACGGAAGGGAAACTGGATATCAGGAAGATGAATCCCCTCCTCCTGACCATGCCAGACAACCGGTACTGGACAGTCGGCGAAGAGGTCGGAGCGGCATGGAGTGCCGGAAGAGACCTGGCACGGTATGGTGAGAAATGACACCCATCCCCTGGGAGACCCCCCAGGACCCTCTCACGCAGTCTTCGGCAGGTGCGATGACCGGGAGTGCCGGCGAGATCCGCAGGCCCTGTTCCATGGCCGGAGCATTCCTCTTCTCAGCCTCGGTTCTGTTCATGCTCGGCGAGGTGGTCCTGGTTGCATGGTATCCCGGGTACCTTATCACGGAGAACTTCATTAGTGACCTCGGAGTGGGGCCGACAGCAACCGGCTTTTCGGTGATGCTAATCACTTGCGGAGTATTGATCATGGCTGCCTCCTGGCTGCTCCATACTCACTCTACATCCCAGAGCATCCCTCTCCTTCTCTTTGCCTCCGGTGCAGGCGGAGCGGGTGTAGGGATATTCCCCGAAACCCTGGGCGCTATCCACTTCATCTGTGCAGGAATCGCATTCCTGTCAGGGGGAGTTGCGGCGGTGCTGCTCTCATCCCGCCTGCATGGGCCATTCAGGCTGTTCTCCGCCATCCTCGGCGTACTCTCTCTCTTCTTCATCGTCTCCCACATCCTCCACCTCTACTTCTCGCTCGGCCCCGGGGGCTCCGAACGGCTCATCGCCTATCCGCTCTTCCTCTGGATGGCCGGGTTTGGAGGGCACCTCATGGCCGATCGCAGGGCTTCCTGACCAGGAACCACGCATGGCACCACCGGGTGGCAGGGCACCGGGGTCCAAGGGGATCGGCTACGGCCTCCAGGGGGCGGGAAGCCTCACTATCGTGCGGATTATTCCCCCACTCCGGCAGATGAGGAGGAACTGAGCACCACTCGGGAACGCCCCTTAAAAGGCCGGGCGACATGCCTCACTACTGGGTAGGCAGGCGTGACTATCGCGTAGCCTGATAACCCCTCTTTGCCGCTGGACGCGCATCTTTCAGGGAAAAGGAGGATGTAACTTTTGATATGCATTGACGTCGATGCTTATTCTGCAAAATGGGACATCACAGGAGTTCCTTATGAGCTGGCAGGACCTGGCACTCACGAGCTTCATTTTCCTCGCGGGATTACTACTCATCCCGCAACTGCTGGACACGATGCACCGTGGCGCCGTGGTCAATTTCTTCTCCGCAAGCCTGACGAGCGTGCTCCTGTTCTGCATCAGTTCTGTCTTTGCATCGCTTGGCCTCTGGATATCCGTCATTGCACAGTCGTTTGTCGCGGTCGTCTGGGTGTGCCTTGCGTTCTTCTCCCTTAGAAATGTCCGGAATTCACAGTTCCCCGACAAATCCCTCTTCTTTGTGGCTAGGGATTTCCTTGGTGTCTGGATATTCGGTGTGACATTCCTGGTCTCAAACGGCGCCCGGAGGCTCCTGAGAAGGGACTGATCCGGGACCGGGAAACAGGCCCGGGCTTTTGTTTTAAACAGGCGGGCGCTTGCTGCAGAAGAGGGGGGAAGGTGCGAATCCGAATGCCACGCATGCGAGACAGGGAAGAAGCACCCCTCCTGTGCCTTCGCAACCATGCGAAGAAGCCCTGGGGCTGGCATTCCGAATCTTTGAACGCGCAATCCCTCACCATTTAAGAGGTCTTAAGATAGAAATAAAAGGAGACGCACATGATACCGGAGGGCAGATATTTCTCGGCGTTCTCCTGCGAGGAGCTGGCTGAAAAGGGCAGGGAGGCAATGGCTGTCTCTCCGACACTTGGTATCATCTTCTCCTCGGTTCATCTCGGTATCCCCGATGTCGCAAGTTCCGTCAATTCCCTTGGAATACCAATATTTGGGAGCTCCACAGCCGGCGAGATCCTCGGCACAGGTGGTGAGGAAACCGTGCAGGAGCGGACAGCTGCGTGTTGCTTCATTCCCCTGGATTCCACCCTCTTTGCCGTCACCTTAATGGAGCGGGGTGACGACTCCAGTTTCGATATTGGGGCAAGGATCGGTCGATGGGGCCGTGAGAAATTCGACGACCCGGCGTTCATCATTGCGATTGCGGGACTGAAAAACGACGGGGAGGCCATTGTCAGGGGCATACTCTCCCTTTCTCCACCCGACACTCCCCTCTATGGGGGTCTTGCGGGGGATGATGGAAGGATGGAGGAGACCTTCGTCTTCTCTTCGGCTGGCTATACATCGGATGGCGCAGTGGTCATGGTCCTCGACCGATCCCGGGTGGACCTGTCCGGCATCGTCACCAGCGGTTGGACGGGGGTCGGCATGCCGATGACCGTCACATCGTCTGAAGGCAATGTCCTCCACACCCTGAACAACCGCCCGGCGACAAAGGTCCTCCAGGAATATCTGAATGCCGGCGAAGATGACCTCGTGGAAACCGCGATCATGTTTCCCCTGCTGGTCCAGAGGCCGGACGGCACCGTGGTCCTGCGCACCTGCCTTTCGGCCGACTTTTCCCGGGGGTCAATGATATTTGCAGGTTCAATCCCCAGGGGAGCCCAGGTACGGTTCTCGAGTTCATTCGGATACGAAACGATTGAGAAATCAATCAGGGATATCACGTCTTTCCATGCCACCCGGCCGGATGCAGACCTTGTAATCGCGTTCTCCTGCATGGCCAGGCACTGGGCAGCAGGTACCCTGGTGGGAGACGAGATCGCTGCGGCACTGCGCTTGTGGAAGAAGCCGCTCGTGGGGTTTTTCACCTACGGCGAGATCGGCCAGGGCCACACCGGACAGTGTGATTTTCATAACGAGAGTCTCTGCCTGGTGCTGCTCACAGTGAATCCTCCCACGCCATGAGAGAATTCGATGCGGTGCAAAAAGAGATTAAGCGGCTCCTTGGTCAGATACCTGATACCGAGAGAAAGAAGCTCGCCGAAACCCTGGAACGGCTGGAGAGCCGCATCCATCTTTTGGAGCATAACTACAACCGGGCGATCCGTGATCGTGCAGCCGTTCACTCTCTCCTCAACAAGAGTTCAAACGAGCTGATCGAGCGGTATCAGACAATTTTTGAGTTCTCGGGAACCGCGATGGCAGTGATCGAGGAGGATGGGACCATCTCGCTTGTAAACACTCACTTCGAACGACTGTTCGGGTTCTCACGCGAGGAAGTGGAGTGGAAGAAGAAATTCCCGGAATTCCTTGACGAGAGCGTGAAAGAGTATATCGTCGGGTTCCACCGGAGGCGCCTTTCAGGAGACGAGACCGTCCCCCACTACTACGAGGCCAAGATCATTACAAGGAACGGCAGCACCAGGGAAGTCTCCTTCAGCGTCGGCCTCTTCCCAGGAACAGGGAGGATCATCACGTCCATCCTTGACATTGAGGAGCGAAAAAGGGCCGAGAAGGCAGTAGAGACTGCACAGAAGAAGATTGCCATCCTCAATTCGATCACACGGCACGATATCCACAACCAGCTGACCCCTCTTTACCTTCAGATCGATATGGCCCTGATGCATACACAAGACCCGGTATTGAGAGAATCTCTCCAGAAGATCGAGCGCATCGGGCAGAACATCCAGGAACAGATAGAGTTCATGAAACTTTACCAGGATGTTGGCGTAAAATCCCCCATATGGCAGCGAGTGGCAGATGTCATCCGCACCGCTACCGCGGGAATTCCCCTTGACGGGATATCCCAGGAGATTGACGTGGGCGAACTTGAGATTTATGCAGATCCTCTCCTCCAGAAAGTCTTCTACAACCTGGTGGAAAACGCCATCAGGCATGGGGGAAAACTGACCCATATTGGGTTCTCTGTCGAAGAGGATCCGAACGGGGTTGCCATCATCTGCGTCGACAACGGGACAGGGGTCCCGGCCAGAGAGAAGGAGCACATCTTTGAGAGGACCTTTTTCAAGCACACGGGGTTCGGGCTCTTTCTCAGCCGGGAGATCCTCTCCATCACCGGGATCGGGATCAGGGAGACAGGGGTGCCGGGAGAAGGCGCCCGGTTCGAGATCCTCGTCCCCCGCGGGATGTTCAGGGTCACCCTGCCAAACACCCTAATAGAAAGAGCCCCATAGCGATCTGGCACAATGAGCAGATACTCCCTGACCGGCAACCTGAAAGAAGCGGCTTTCCAGCGGGGCGCAGACCTCTTCGGGGTGGCGGACGCGTCATGTTTTCTCTCCCCCGACTACCAGGGGAACCGCCCGCAGGAGATAATGCCAGGCGTCACTTCAGTCGTCGTGCTCGGGGTCTCGGTCCCCCGCGGGGCCTTCTCGACGCTCCCGAAGGGGAGGGGGGAGTACACGAATACCCTGATGGCCGGGACTGCGACGCTTCGGGTGATCGCCTTCTTCCTCGCACGGCAGATCGAACGGGAGGGATACCTTGCGACCATTGTCCCTACCGAGGGGAGCGAGTTTGGGTACTGGTACGCGGACCGCTCAACCCTGAAAGCCGACCTCTCCCTTAAGTATGCCGCGTACCACGCAGGGCTCGGCTCGTTCGGCAGAAACCACCTCCTTATCCACCCGGACTACGGCGCCCGGGTCCGGATGACCGGCATCCTCACCGATGCGCCGCTCGAGGCAGGATCTCCGGGGTCGGCTCCGTTCCTCCACCCGCAGTGCGAGGGGTGCGCGAAATGTGCGGAGATCTGCCCTGCAGGCGCAATCTCCCGGGACGGCTCGATCGACCGCGAGCGGTGCGCCGATTATATGTTCCGGGAACTCGGGGGGCTCCGGTGCGGGATGTGCATCAGGGTCTGCCCGCTCTGATCAAAAAGACCCCGACGGGCCGGATCATCTCTTTACGACTTCTGCGTCGATCCACTCCGGTTCGCACCTCCTCTCTCGCCACCACCGGAGAACGGCGCCTGCGAGGAAGACTGCCCCTGCACCGAGGAGAAAGATTCCCACCAGCCGGACGACAAGGGTCGCGGTAACCCCGGTGTGGAAGAGGAAGAGGAACCCGAGGATTGCAAGGAGCACGCCGCCGATCACGGAGAGCACCCGCCCGGCAAAGGTGGGCCCCTGGAACACCCCGGTCACGGCCATCCCGAGGCCTCCCACGATCAGGAGGGCAGCGGCGATCACTGCAAGGAATCCGCCGACCAGGTCAGGCTTGAGAAATGCGAGTATCCCGAGCGCGAGGACCAGGATTCCGATCACGAGCAGCAGGGGGACCACAGGGCCGCCTCCCCGAGAGAAGAACGCCGCACCTGCAAAGAGGAGCATCGCCACTCCCACGGCAATGATCCCAAGCGAGTAGAGGAGGAGCCGGATCGTGAGCGCAGGCTCGAGGAAGAGGAGCGCCCCGAGGAAGAGTGCCACGACCCCCGCAAAGAGCGAGGAGGTCCATGACCGCGTTGTCGCGAACACGCACGCATCTGACATTGGAGAAGGGTGTGCCTGGCGATCTCAAAAACATGCGGTCTTTCGTATCCGGGACAGCGGGATATCCCCCCTTGGAAAGCAGGCCCCATGCCGGGCTGCAGAGGGTGCAGCAGCGGGCCTGGGTCTCGACAACCTAAGCGCCCCTGTCATGCATGAGAGGATATCCTGTATGGGCCCCTGGTCAAAGGTGCGGGCACGACGGGCACCAAAACGCTGGCCTGAAGCAGGGGAACCAGGCAGCGCTCTGGAGCGGGTGAGCCGCAAGACATTCATTCGCACTCATTGCAGCACGACAAACCCTTATCGCCTTTCGCACTCCACCCTACCGTCACAGGAGGGTGCAGCGCGGTGTTTTCCATCCGGTTCTTCCGAATATACGATATCGGCGACGAAATCGACCTTTTGTCCCTGGAACGAGACCTTGCGGCCAGCACGTCCACCTCGCGCTCCCGCTTTAAACGGGTCCGGCCCGAATCCATCACCATCGACGAACCGCCGCTCCTCGTCCGGCTCCAGGGTGCCGCAATCTCCACCCCGCTTGGGACCTGGACGCTCTCGGCAATGGCAAAGGTCTTTGATTTTGGCGCCGTCAGCATCAGCCTCGTCCTCGAGGACCGGGATGCCCCTGTCACGGCGCTCGAGGCTGCAGCGTTGCACTTCGCCGCCCACGAAGAGCTCTCTCCTCACTTCGAGCAGGCGTTCTCGGAGCTGCGGGAGGTTCTCCTGCCCCATCTCGGTGCAAGGCCAATCGACGCGGAGTTCTACGACGATTACACCATTTACCTTGCCGAACGGGAGGACCCTGCCATCGACCAGGCGGCCATCCTCCTTGGGGAGAAAGCCGGGTTCTCCCGGGCAGTCCGGGAAGACACGCTCCGGCATACCTTCAGTTACTACCCGGACGAAAAGGCAGTCCTCTCCTGGAACGGGGCCATTCTCTTCTCGCCGGATCCTCCCCTCGACCTCATCGAGCTGATCGAGTACGCCGCCGTCCAGGTGCTCGAGCTCCGGTTCTACGAGCGGGAACTCTCACGCCAGATGGAAAAGATGTACGACGATATCGAGAACGCCGACCGTCAGTGGTGGATCTCGAGGTCCTTCCACTACCGGGCTCTTATGAAAGTCCTGATGAGCGAGCAGGCCGAGGTCTCGGAAGTGATCGAGGACGTCAACAACTTAATCAAGGTCACTGAGGACGTCTACTATGCGAGGGTATACGCCGCCGCCCTCCAGGTGCTGCGGTCGGGCCAGTGGACCGACAGTGTGAACCGGAAACTCGGCACTATCAGGGAGAACTATCGGATGCTCTCGGACGAGGTCAATATCCAGCATGCCCACTTCCTGGAGTGGATTGTGATACTCCTGATCGCGTTCGAGATTGTGGTATTCCTCCTTCCCGTACCCGGCCATTGACGAAGGCGCGAATGCGTCGTCTGCTTCCGCCTTCACTGCATTTATTAGTATTCGTGCACCCAACGATTCCGCATGGCAGTCCCCGCCCGGTGCATCAACCGGCTGATCTCAGGGATCGTCCTCAAGGACGCGACGGTAGAGAAGGTGAACGCCTATGTCAAAGAGACCTGCGGCGAGTGGTACGAGGTCCCGCCGGGCTTTGAGTTCAGGGGCGTCAACCTCCTTCTCCCCGCCCCGATGGCGATGGGGTTCAAGAGAAAGAAGAAGAAAGTCCTGGTCCCGTTTGTCAAGCCCTGTTACGGACCGATGCTCGTAGAGGTGGATGCACAGGACGGGGATTTCGAGGAGATCATCAAGACGCTGGGAGCCGCAAAAGAGTAGCAGACACCCAATTCTCCCCATTGCACTCCTGGAAACAGCCGGAACAACCCCCTTCCGGGGATTCATACCGGCACCTGCGACCGCCCGCTCCCCCTCCTACAAGATGGTCCGCCAAGTCGTTGCCACATCATGCACCCTCAGCCGTGTCGAGCACCGCGAGAGGGAGGATGACTGGCACGTTCGGGTGCGAGCGGGTCGTCCCCCGGGTCCAGTAGACAGGACCGCAAAGTCCCTGGTTGCGATTGGATCATCCTCGCCCAACCATAACTGAAGGAAGCGTCCTGCCTGACCAGCTGGCCGTCGGAGACCGTCAACCGGTACGTATGTGCGCACTTCAAGGAATTGACCACTTCAAGGACACGGACCAGAGAGGTCCCGGAGCAGACGAGAGACTCTTCGAATACCGTGGCATCTATGAATTAATTGGGGCCCTCACCCTGATTCGATCTTCTTCAGTATCCAGGCCATGTTCTCGCCGAGGGCCTGCATGGTCCTGACCCCTTCGGTGTCGTTCTTCACGTCGCCGGGGTTCATCCCGAGGCCTATATTCCAGTAGATGGATCCTACTGTGTACATCCCGCTGATGCCGAAGAAGTGGTTGATGGTGTCGAACACGTGGATCCCGCCCGCCCTCCGTGCCGCGACCACCGCCGCCCCCACCTTGCGGGAAAAAAGCCCGCCGTTTGCCATCGCCACGAAACCCGCACGGTCGATCAGGGCCTTTGTCTCGGTGGAGACATCGGCAAAGTAGGTGGGCGATCCGATAAGGATGCCATCGGCCCCCACCATCTTTTTGATGCACTCGTTGATGATGTCGTCGTCAAAGACGCACCGCTGGTCCTGGTTTACAAAGCACTTCCCGCAGGCCGTGCACCCGTGCACCTTCTCGCCCCCGACCTGGACCATTTCTGTCCGGATCCCCTCTTCTTTCAGGACGCCGAGCACCCGGTCTAACAGAAACTCGGTGTTCCCACCCTTCCTCGGGCTCCCGTTGAATGCAACCACACGCATGATCATCCGGTGGAGGCCGGACCATATCAAGGTCACGGGAACGCAGGGTGACCAAAAAAACCACATGATTCCCTTGTCGAGACACTTGGCATGCAGAATGAACACACAAATGATGCATCTTGCAACAGGCCCGACGCAAGAAAATGCCGGAGCCATTCTCGTAAGAGCCGCCCATGACCGCCCTGCCGTCGAACATACACGATTGAAAATCACGAAGTGATTTCCATTCGAAATGGCGCTATGCGATTCGCATTGTGAAGACACATATCCGCAATATCCCCCACCGGCAGGTATTAGCACAAACCCAGCCAATAATCACGAGTTTATTCTAAAAAATTGCGGTGGCCGGGCATCCTGTACCCCCGCAACCCGGGTGATCTCCATCCAGAAAAATGATTCCTCCCCATCAAACGAAGGCGATATCGACACTCCTGATCACGCGAAAGAAAAGGATCACCAGCGTGCTGTCACCAGGGGAGTCTCTCTCCTGACCGGGGACCCGAGGGTCGCGATCCGGAAACTTTCGGGCCCCATGATCCTTGCGATGCTGCTCATGTCCCTCTACAACCTCGCAGATGCAGTCTGGGTGGCAGGCCTTGGCCCCGGATCCCTTGCGGCGGTCGGGTTCATGACTCCGCTCTTCATGATCTTCATTGGGCTCGGGAACGGCCTTGGTGCAGGAGTCGCATCGGCGGTTGCAAGGCACATCGGGGCCGGAAACAGGAAAGAGGCAGAGAACGCCGCGGTGCACGGGATCCTCATCGGGATGGCGATTGCGGCAGTCCTGACAGTCCCCCTGGTCGTCTTTGCCGAACCGGTTGCAGCTCTCCTGGGATCGGGCGAGGTCTCCTCAATCGCGGCCGAGTACGGGAGGATTGTCTTTGGCGGGGCCGTCTTCATCCTCTTCAACACCATTGCCTATGCAATCCTCCGGGGCGAAGGAGACACGAAGAGGACGATGTATGCAATGGCCGCATCGTCCATACTCAACGTCATCCTCGACCCCATACTGATCTACGGGGCCGGGTGGGGGATCGCGGGGGCCGCGATCGCGACCGTCATCTCGATGGCGCTTGTCTCGCTCGTGATCCTCTACTGGTTTGTGATAAAGAGAGACACCTACCTCTCCATCTCCCCGCGGATCTTCGTCCCAGAGCGGGAGATGACCGGCGATATCCTGCGGGTGGGCCTCCCGGCAAGCGTCGAATTCCTCCTGATGTCAGTACTCGGGGTGATCATTAACGCCGTCCTCGTCATGGTCGCCTCCACCGATGCGGTGGCCGTATATACCTCGGGATGGCGCCTCGTGATGTTTGCGGTCATCCCTGTGATTGCCATCAGCACGACACTCATATCCGTGATCGGTGCCGCGTATGGGGCCAGGAACTTCGACAACCTGAAGACTGCCCATGCATATGCCATACGCCTCGGGACCATCATCTCCTGCGTCATGGCCGTCGGCATCTTCATCTTTGCCCCGCAGATCGCGTTCCTCTTTGCATATACCGAGAGCATGGCATACCTTGCCCCGCGGATCGCCCTCTTCATGCAGGCGATCACCATCCTGCTCGTATTCATGCCTGCCGGGATGATGTCCCTCTCAGTCTTCCAGGGGACCGGGCGGGGCGTGATATCGCTTCTCATCAACATTATCCGCATCCTCGCGTTCGTCGCAGTCTTTGTCTACATCCTCGCAATCTACCTGGGATACGGGGAGATCGGCGTCTGGGCAGGGATCATCCTCGGCAACATCATCGGGAGCGGTGTCGCCTACTTCTGGGCCCGGGCATATGTCGTCCGGCTGGTGGCAGTCGTGCAGGAGTGACTTCTCCCTCATGGGAAGTCCCCGGGACCACTTTTTCCCGATAAAAATGGCTGCGGCATTTTCATGCTTCATGCTCGATCGTCCAGCGGTCATTGGTGGTTACTATGAAAATGGCTGCGCCATTTTCATAAATGCGTATGCGTGTGTCTCAAAGAGAATCATGTAGTTTTTTTCGTATACCTTACCCGGGGAGATTCGGGCACTCGGTGCACGACAGGGTATCAAAAAGAGAGGGGGTCTGACAACTGAATGGCTCCCTGAAAAAAATTGCCTGCGCGATTCCTTTCCCGTATACGTGCCGAAAGGCTGAAAATCGCGAGTGCGATCTCCAGGGAAAAATGATGATTCCGTCAGTGCTTTGCCCAGAAGTACAGCGATATCGCGATGATCGTTGCGGCAGTGCCAAGACCATACCCGAGGATGTCGGCAGCCCCGGTCCACGTCAGCGCCTCGCCGAGGAAGAGGACTGCAAGTGCGATCACTACCAGGCCGAGAAGCTTGTCTTTCAGGTCATCGAGGTCACAGATCTTGAGCCATCCGGGGAGCGGTGCCTTCGAAATGAAGAGCTCATAGAACCCAAGCGATATGATGTAGAAGACCGTCGCCACCAGGAAGAGGTCGATAATCTCGATGGAGATCGCCATCACTTCCTTCATGGCCTCGAGTTCCATGGAGGGTTGAGTGACTGCATGGGCAAGACTCGCGAGAGTGACGATAAAACCATAGATAAAAAGCGCGACAGCAAGAATGCCAGTGCCAAGAACCGCGAGAAGGAATACCAGGCGGCTTATCCGGCGGACCAGCATGACCTTCCCTGTTTCAGGGTACCCGCATTCATTTACAACAGTTGTGTTCGATTCAGGAGTATTTCCCTTCTCTTCCACTGTGATCACTTCTATATTCCCTTGAATAAGTACATCTCACCTATGAAGGTACATAAAGCAAGTGGGCATGCGGGAGAATCATGGCGCTCCGTAATACACGAACCCTACGGCGTTTTCTGCGGGAACTGCCGAGGCGCACCACTCCCGCCGGCAAAAAGCGGCTGAACCCTCCCCCTCCCGCTCATACAAGGACGCAGAACCCTAGACCCCGGAAGAAACGGATGACAGCCTCGTCCCATTCGCTGTCGTCAGTGTGATCGAGGGACTCCCGGAACTCCTCCCACTTCCCGCGGAGACTCTCGTCCTCGAGGCAGAGATACCGCTTCTCCATGACCCTGGCAACCCTTCGCCCCTCTTTGTCAAGGACAAGGACCCGCCAGCACTGGTACTCCCGGCAGACATCGGGCCGCGTCAGGTGCACGGTGCAGAAAGCAAGACCCTGGGCCTTATCCACCCTGAGGAACGGGCAGGGGTCCTGCCAGTGTGCGGGGACCCCGGACTCCAGGAAGAGCCGGCGAAGCCGGGGGGCCACCTCTACTTCCCGGGTGTCGCCGGTATACTCGTTTCGGAGAATGTAGCGGAACTCGTCGAGTTGCCGGACGATGGAGAAGACCTGCCCCATCACGCTGCAGCATTCCCCGCATTGCTGGCAGAAGTAGGCCATGCAGGGGTACTGTTCGACCCGGAGGAATATGCAGGTTTGGGAATAAAGGAAGGTTTTTCCCTCCCAAGGGCGGTGTATTCTCCATGAAAAGACTCGTGCGGATGAAGGAAGGGAAGCTGCTCGGGGGAGTCTGCGGGGGAATAGGAAACTACTTCGAGATAGACCCGGTCATCATCCGGATCCTCTGGGTGGTGCTCACCCTCCTCTCGGTCGGGATCGGCGTAATCGTGTACATCGCAGCCTGGCTCCTGATGCCCGAGGAGGGGGAGGGTGATCCGGGCACGGACACGCAGTCCCCGTGAATACCCGGGATTGCACATGGACCGGGAGCCGCCTGAGGGAAGGCGTTCCCGGCGAAAAACCACCTCTTTTTCCTGGCAAAGCCCTCTAAAAAATGGCGGGCGGGGATTGTATTCAGTCCACGCCGGGGACATCGATATCCCTTGCAAACGGCTTGATGTCGATGACCGGCGTGCCGTCGAGGGCGTCCAGGCCGCGGACGGAAAGGACGCAGCCTTCCACCCTGAGGAGGTCGACGACCGAGAGCGAGACGGGGTTCGGCCTGTCCGGTGACCGGGTGGCAAACACCCCGTGCTCGACCGGGTTTTTCGGCGGCATTACCCGGAGCCTCTCCCGGTCCGCACGATCGAACCAGCAGAGGATAAAGAGGTGGGTCTTCTCTGCGACCCGAAAGAGCCCTGGCTCGTATGCAGGGTCGATCACGATCTCCGAGACCGCGTCCGAGAGCCTCCCCTGCCGGGGAGCATCCCGCCTCTCCCTGTAGGGGGAGCGAACATACCCGATGGGATGGAGCTCGATCTTCATGGAGAGCGGCGCTCCCCTCCCTGCACACGGGATTCGGCGCAGGGGATGCAGACCCGCGAGCCGTCGACCACCCGCGTCTTTGCATCTGCGACCGGCTCCCCGCAGCAGGCGCAGGTGACGGTCGCATAGATCCGGGCTTTCCCTGGCGGTTGGGAGGGGATCTCGCGGATATGCAGGAGGGCGTCCTCTGGCACTAAGAGGATGTGGTCAGTTGCCGCCTGCATCAGCGACCGGAACTCAGCCTCCTCCTTCGCGGTTGCCGATCCCGAGAAGACCTTCTTCCGGAGTCCGTCCATCGCGGACCGCTCCGGCATGTCGGACCGGGAGACAAGGACGCGGATCGCACGCCCGCTCTCGCGGGAGAAGAAGGAGAACGCGTGCTTGCCATAATCGTGGATGACGAGGTTGCCCTTCCCTGCAGTGCAGCCGGTCACCATCTGGATCGCGTCCACACCGCAGGCATTTGTCTCTGCGACACAGACGAGCTCCTCGTCATAAGGCCTTGCGACCCGAAGCGTCCTCATCGCGGCGGTCGCAACCCGGTACCCGGTCGCAAGCCCCGGACAGGCATGGCCGTGAAACGCGACGCATTCTTCGAATGATGGGTAATGTGAGTGGAAATGGGTTCCTTCCTGGTTTTCGCACATGGATATCTACCTGTATGGTGGGGATAGGACATCAATCATTCAGGACTTCGCACGCCTGGCCTGCAGGGACCACGCAGCGGACTCCGCCGAGCTCGCCGATGACCACCGGGAGCCCGTAGACCTCCTCGATCACGGCAGAACTGACCATGTCGTGGCCGCCGTGCGAGTAGACCCGGCCGCCTTTGAGGAAGATGAACCGGTCGGCGAACCGGAGCGCCTGGTTGAGGTCATGCATCGTCATCACGGCCGCGATGTGATGCTCGCGGACGATCCGGGCGATGATGGAGAGAATATTGACCTGGTTCTTCAGGTCGAGATTGCTCGTAGGTTCGTCGAGGAGGAGGACCTTTGGCTCCTGGACGATGGCGCGGGCGATGGCGATCTTCTGGAGCTCGCCGCCGCTCATCTCGTCGATGTAGGAGAGCCGGAGGTGGTCCATCTGGAGCCGCCTGAACACCGCGTCCACGACTTTTAAGTCCTTCCCGGTCACGTCCCAGCCAATGTGAGGGCGCCTTCCGAGGAGGACCGCGTCAAACGCCGTGAGCCTCCCGGTCTCGACCCGCTGGGGAACATACCCCACCTTCCGGGCGATCTCCATCAGGTCGAGCCGCGAGAGGTCGTCGCCGTCGAGGAGGACGGCGCCCCCCCGGGGCGTGAGGATGCGGTTTAAGCACTTGAGGAGCGTGGTCTTACCGACGCCGTTTGGCCCGAGAATCGCCACGATCTCCCCTTCATCAATGGAAAACGCGATATCCGCGAGCACTTCTTGGTTCCGGTAGAAGAACCGGAGCTCGTCAACAGAGAGGATCATCTTCGGTACCCCCTGAGCAGCAGGTAGATAAAGACTGGCGCACCCATGAACGCGGTCAGGACCGCGACCGGCAGCACGTAAGGTGCGACGATCAGCCGTGCCACCGTGTCCGATGCAAGCAGGAGGATTCCGCCCATCACGCAGGACCCCGCAATGAGGTACCGCTGGTCGTCGCCGATGATCCTCCGTGCCATGTGGGGGCACACAAGCCCTACGAACCCGATCACTCCGAGGAATGCGACGATCACCGCCGAGACGAGTGCGGCGATGACCATCCCCACCAGGCGCACCCGCTCGACGTTCACCCCGAGTCCCTTCGCGGTCTCGTCGCCCGCATCTATTGCGTTGTAGTTCCACCGGTTCGCGATGAAATAGACCGTCGCCGCCGCGACAATGACCGCGATCAGCGCAAGCTCCGGCCAGTTCGCGCGGGAGACATCGCCGAACGTCCAGAAGACGACGGCTGCAAGCTGGGCGTCGTTTGAGAAGAACTGCAGGAACATGGTCCCGGCGGTAAAGAGCGAGGAGAGCGCAACGCCTGCAAGTACCATCACTTCAGGCGACGCCCCCCGGATCCGCGAGATGAGCAGGATCACAGCGGTCGCGAGCAGGCAGAAGAGGAACGCCATCATGGTCGTCAGGTAGGGGTTGTTGATGGTGACCGCATCCGCGACCCTCGACTGCATCGTGCCGGTCCCGAGCACGATGACCGAGACTGCCGCCCCGAATGCCCCCGCGTTCGAGATGCCGAGAGTGAACGGCGAGCCCAGGGGGTTCCGGAGGATCGACTGCATCGCAACGCCTGCAACCGAGAGCCCCACGCCTGCCGCGATCGCCGTCAGCGCCTGGGGAAGCCGGATGTTCCAGATGATCGCGTCCCACTTGTGGGAGACGTTCTGGCCGAGAAGCGTGGCGATGACCTCATGGAGGGGGATCTCGACTGCGCCGACCGAGATTGAGTACACGAGGAGGACAAAGAGGACGAGGAGTCCTCCGAGTATCCAGAACACCTTGTTCCGGACATAGCCGAGGTAGTCGGCCGGGATCTCTCCGTCAGCAAAGTGCATCCTGCCTCACCACCCTCCCTGTGCTGCAGCGGCTGTAGTCATGTCCGCATCTAGACCGGGATCTGCGAGAACCCAAACCCTCCGTACTGGCTGTTCATCTGCGAAAAGACCGGCTTTCCGACAAAGAACGTGTATATCTCGTCTGCCTTCTGCGCCGGGTCGATATCTGTAAACCGGTCGGGGTAGAGAATCTTGCCGACAAAATAGGCATCCGCGAGCACCGATTCGTAGTTCACGTTGTAGAAGTTATAGGGGAGCACCCCGTAGACCCTGCCCTCTTTTACCGCGGAGAGCCCCCGCAGCGCCGGGTCGCTCTTCAGCTCGCCGACTGCACCCTGGTTATCCAGCTGGAGGGTCCCGACGTCGACGAAGATGAATTCAGGGTCCCACTCTACGAGGGCTTCCTTGGCGATGTCGGCATGGGCGGTCCCCATCCCCGCGGCGACATTCTTTGCGTTCACCCAGAGGAACGGCGGATAGGCAGGCTCGGTGGAGATGGTTCCGTGCGCCCCGGCGGAACTGACGCCTCCCACGTACGCGGTCTTCTGGTCAGCGGCTGCAATACCGGCGGTCCTTGACTCGAGGTCCTTCATCGTCGCCTCTACATACGCGATGATCTCTTCAGCACGGTCTTCCTTGCCGAGCGCTTTTCCCATCACGCGGAGACCTGCATACATCTCGGCCTTCTCAGCGTCATTCCGGAGCGATCCATAGGGGAACGCCACGACGGGGATGCCGGTCTTCTCCTGGAGCTTATCGGCATCTGCCGCGCTCGTGGCATACGCAGTCCCGGTCGATCCGGTCTTGAAGACAGCCTCGGGGCTTATCGCGATGATCTTCTCGGGGTCGTCCTTGCCCCTGTACTCGCCGATGAGGGGAAGCGCCTTGAACTGTGACCCCCACGCGAGGGCATAGGGACGCCCTTCGATGGCCTGCTCCTTCTTCTCGATGTCGTCAACCCCGACCGCGAGGTCCTGGGCCTGCAGGTATACAAGGTAACGGAGGCCTCCCGACCCCGAGCAGACCACGCGCTCGAGTGGTACCGGGACCGTCACGTCCCTCCCGAACCCATCCTTCACGGCAAGCATGGCCGCCTTGCCTGTCGCCGAAGGTACTTCGGTTGCAGGGGCGCTATTGCTCACGCAGCCCGCTATCGCGAGCATTGCACAGAGCACGAGTGCCATTGAGGTGAGAATAAGGAACTTCTTCATACTTTTATTATTTTTCATCATATTATTTCAATATAGTCAAAGTATCTTCATATTATAGATAAGAGAATAAATTCCTCCGTATGAAATTATTTGCAGAGTTCTGCAACTCCATATCCGATACATATTTTTCCCGGTAATTATTTTGCTACGCAGCAGCCGCACCTTGTCCTCTCCGGGATCGTCCAGGCAGGGGATGAACGCAGAACCGGAGATTGCGTATATGGAGGTTATTGCTCGGCCGCGTGCCGCTTCAGGTGCGAGACCTGCTCTTTCCAGGCCTTCATCTCATCCGGGGTGAAGACCTCAACCGATCCCCCCTGCCGGTCCGCGGGAGAAGTACCCATCTCGTCCTCGAGGTCCCCTTCGATCTGCAGGTAGACCGCCCGCAGCCCCTCCAGCACCTCCCCGTCCGCCTGCCACATCCCGCGTGCGTGGGCTTCGATTAGCCTTCGTGCCATCTCCTCCATTGCAAAGATGTTGTGGTCCCGGAAGAACTCGCGGTTTTTTGCGTCCAGTAAAAAGGTCCTTGCGATATCGTCGAAGATCCTGTCATCGACCTCCCCTGTCGTCGCGTCCCACCCAAAGACCCGCCCGGCACGCTTGGAGAGTTCCGCGGCGCCCGCATACCCGTGCTCCTTTAAGCCGTCGATGTACTGGGGGTTCAGAAGCTTTGTCCTGACCACGCGGCGAAGCTCCTCTGCGAGGGTGCGGACCTCCACCCTTGAGGTGTTCCGTGTATCCCCGTAATAGGCGGACACTTCCTTGCCTGATACCTCCCGTGCCGCGGCGGTCATGCCGCCATGGGAGCCAAAATAACAGCAGCACCCGAGGAGGTCGTATTCGTCGGTCGCAGTCTTGTTGAAGGTCACATCAACGGTCCGCAACTGGGAGACCAGGTGTTCCGTCGACTTCTCCCCAAAGACTCCCCTGCCGTAGGAGTACCCGTTCCAGTAGATGAAGACATCCGCAAGGTCGCTCACATTATTCCAGGCCGATGCGTAGACTGCAAGGTTGACCCCCATCCCGTACGTCCCTCTGGGTGCGCCGAAGATCCTTGGGCCGGTCTCATTGTCCACCGAATGCTTTCGCAGGTAGTTCCACTCCGACGGCTCGTCGAGTGCGGCCACAGCCCTGATCGCATCATCCAGGAACTCGACACACCCGAAGAAGCAGTCCCGTAAAATGCCGCTCACCCTGATCGTGAGATCGATTCTCGGCCTGCCGAGCCGCTCGAGCGGGATGATGCGGAAACCCTTCAGCCTCCCGTGCTCCCGGACAGGTTCGGCGCCGATCAGGGCGAGGGCCTGGGCACACTGCTCTCCGTCAGCCCACATGATGTCCGAAGCCATCCAGAGGAGGGCCACGTTCTCGGGGTAGTTCCCATGCTCCTGGCGATACCGCTCGACCAGGATCTCCGCAAGACGCGTTCCTACCTCCCATGCCGCCTCGGTCGGGACCGATGAAGGGTCAAGGGAATAGAAGTTCCTGCCGGTGGGGAGGATCTCGGTCTTTCCCCTGGAGAGGAGGCCGGAAGGCCCCGGCGGGATGTAGCTGCCCTTCGTTCCACTGATCAGGCTCCCGATCTCGTCCGAGTAATCAAGGGCACGGGATATCTCCTGCACTTCCCTCTGAAGGGAGGCAAGTCCCTCCCCGTCAACCATGCTCAGGCGATCCCCGAGCACCCCAGAGGCCGCCTGCGAGGGTGGCTCTCCTTCGAGGAGGCGGGAGACCAGGTCCTCGGAGTAGCCGTCGAGCACCCGAAGGAGTGCAGTCTCGGAAGGGGAGATCCGGATATCGAGCCCCATCATGCCGGCAAGCAACCGGTGGAGATGCCCGTCGTGGTTCATGATTGGCGCGATGAACCGGGCCCGCTTCGGACCGGCCGGGATGCGCCCGAACACGTGCATCCCTTCCGGGATGCGGGTGCCGTAAATACCCGAGATCAGCCGCTCGGCGCCTTCCAGCAGACGATCGAACGCTGCGGGGTCATGCTGTATGGGCTGGATACCCAGCTCACGATCAAGCCCTTCCCTGGCAACCAGGTCAATGATCTGGTGCTGGAGCGCGTGGGCCCTTGCCCTGTCGGACCCCGAGAACTTGTGGTACTCGGCAATCTTCTCCTCGAGTTCCTTGAGGACCCCGTACGGGCTGGTGGGGGCCATCACCGTCTGGAGGTGGTCGATGATGACCGCCCCGGCCCTCCGCTTTGCGATGGTGCCTTCCGACGGGTTGTCCGAGTTGTAGATGTATAGGAGAGGGAGGTCTCCAAGAATTGCATCGGGGAGGCACTCCGCAGATAGTGCCACAGACTTCCCGGGAAGGAACTCGACCGTGCCGTGTGTCCCGACGTGCACGATGAGGTCTGCCCCGAAGACACGCCCGAGGTAGCGGTAGACAGCAAGATAATGGTGAGGAGGAGGGACCTCCGGGTCATGGAGGATCCGGCAGACCTGCCCGTCGCACCGGGAACCGGCGCATCCCCTCTTCGGCTGGGTGCAGAGCACAGCATTTCCAAACGAGAGGCCGGGTATCACCATCTTCCCATCATAAAGCATCGCGGGCGGGACTCCGTCCTTCGCCTCTCCCGGCGGGTCCCCCCATGTCTCGGCGATGCGGGATTGCAGCGGCGCAGGGAGTTCGGAGAACCACTTCTCGTAAGTCTCCCTCTCCACCATCCCGAGCGCCCCGCCCCTCTCCACGATGTCCTGGACCGTGGTCCACCGGAACTCGTTGATGGCACGCCGTTCAAGGATTGCCTGCGCCAGGGCCTCGCCACTCTCCGGGACTTCCACGCAGAACCCCTTCTCCTTCATTCGCGACAGGATCTCAACCACACTCTGGAGCGAGTCCAGGTGCGCTGCGGCCCCCACATTTGCCTCCACCGATGCGCAGGCGGAGCTGTTCAGGACAAACGCGATCCTCTTCTCTGCGTCTGGCTTGTTGCGAAGCCTGATGAGGTTGCCTACCCTCCTGACCAGGGTCCGGACCCGCTCCTCCACCGGCGAGTGCCAGGCATGCTCGGGGCCAAGCGGCCCCTCTGACATGGCGCTCGCAACCGGGATCATGCCGGTCATCCCGTACATCTCGGGAAGAACCACGGCCCAGCCCAGTTCGATGCTGCCCATGCCGTCAAGGCTCTCCATCCACTCCTGCTCGGTCCGGTAATACAGCACCAGCGGGTGGACGACCGGGACGCCGAGCGCCTGAAAAACCCGGACCGGCTCGTCAGGGTCGTGGGAGAGGGCGGAACTCTGGAGACAGATGAGCGCATCTATATCCGGCAGGAACCCCTGGATCACCTCGGTGGCATCGAGTGCACCCGCCTCGGTATCCCCCACCCCTACCGAGAAGACGGCGATCGCATTGTATTCACGTTCGCATTCCCTGATGAGCGCGTCGATTGCATGCAGGTCCCCGTTTGCCCAATAAATCCGGTAGAAGAGGATGCCGATGGTATGCGACCTGTCTTTTCCTTTCCACTGCCAGTACTCATCCGCGGTTGCGAATACCCGCGGTGCGTCCGGGTGGTACACCCCTTCCCAGAAGTGGAGCGAGGGGGCCTCCCATGTCACTGTCTGCGAGAGGACCCTCCCCTGGATAAAACGCAGCAGGTTCCTCATGTTGTCCGCCCCGCCGTAGGTGAAGTAGGCGTTCACCGTCGCGGTGACAGAGAGCGGGACAGTCGAGAGAGTCCAGAAGGACTGGTCGTGGCCGAACGATATAACAGGGACTCCCGGAGGGAGTGCGGGGATGAGGGTGTCCCAGTAGGCATCGTTAGTGGGGTGGAGGAGGATAACGTCCGAGTCCGTAAGTTTCGGAATGCAGGAGTCAAGATACGCGGGATCCCTCATGCGGTATGTCGGATGGGCATGCAGGGAAACCCCGGCGTCCTGTGCAGCGGTCGAGAGCACCGGGATCTCGCTCCCCCAGACAATGGCAGTCAGGCGCATGGATCAGACGCTCGCGACGGGTTCGAGGGGAACAATCAGGGGATACCCGTCCTCCCTCCCGACCCTCGCGGACACCCCGTACACGTTGCGTATCAGTTCCTCGGTGAGAATCGCCGAGGGCTTGCCCTGCCCGGCGATCCTGCCCTGGTGGAGGACCACCACCCTGTCGCAGTACCGGGCCGCCAGGTTTAAGTCATGGATTGCCATCAGGCCCCCGATCCCCTTCTGGTCCACCACAGATCGGATGATCTGCATGACCTCCAGCTGGTGGCGGAGGTCAAGCGCGCTCGTCGGCTCGTCGAGGAGAAGGAGCATGGGATCCTGGACAAGGGCCCGGGCGATCACCACCTTCTGGCGCTCCCCCCCGCTGATCTGCGTAACCTTCCGAAACGCGAGGTGGGAGATCTTCAGGCGCTCGAGCGCCGCACTTACCATTCCGATGTCCGAGTCCCCCACTCCCCAGCGGACATGGGGCCTCCTCCCCATCAGGACCGACTCAAACACCGTCATGGCCATCCCTATGGAGAGGGCCTGGGGGACATAGGCAAAGAGCCTCGCTCGCTCTGTATTCCCCATACGGGCGACATCATGCCCCCCGAAGCGGACGCTTCCTTTGGGTGCATGGACGTGGTTGATACACTTGATCAGGGTGGTCTTCCCGCACCCGTTCGGCCCGAGGACGCCGACGAGTTTGCCCCCTTCCACGTCAAGGGTGATCTCCTCGAGGACGCGATGGTCCTGGTAGGAGAAGGAAAGATCCGCCACTTCCAGCTTCACCAGTACTCCTCCTTGCGACGCATGAAGAGGTAGAGGAAGAACGGGATGCCGATGAACGCCGTCATGATCCCGACAGGAATGATCTGGGGTGCGAGGATGGTCCGGGCAAGGCTGTCTGCACCAAGGAGAATGAGGGCTCCGACAAAGCCCGATGCTACGATCAGGTAGCGGTGGTCCCCGCCGATGGCAAGCCTCGTAATGTGAGGGGAGACGAGCCCGATGAACCCAATGGTCCCGGTAAAGCATATGATAGAGGCAGTGATGAGGGATGCGACCAGCATGTGGACGGTCCGGGTCTGCTCGACCTTCACCCCCAGGCTCTGGGCCACCTGGTCGCCCATGCCGAGCGCATTGAGGTCCCATGCCCGCCAGACCAGCAGGGGGGTGGAGACGACCACTACCAGGGTGACAATGGCGAGTTTCTCCCACGAAGTGTTCTGGAGGCTCCCGAACATCCAGAAGACCACTGCCTGGAGCTGCTCGGTGGTGCCGGCATACTGCAGGAACGAGGTCATGGCGCCGAAGAGGTACATGAGTATGATCCCCGCGAGCACCATGCTCTCAGCAGAGACCCCCCGGTACCGGGAGAGGCCATAGATCGCGACTGCGGCAAAAGCGCTCATCATGAAGGCAGAGACCACGAGGGCGATTTCGCCGGAGAGCGCGGTGGGGACAAAGATGATGGCGATCGCCGCACCAAACGTCGCTGCTGAGGCGATGCCGAGGGTAAACGGGCTTGCGAGGGGGTTACGGAGCACCCCCTGCATCACGGCACCCGCGATCGCGAGCCCGAATCCGGCCACAACAGCGAAGAGGACCCGATGAAGGCGGAGATCCCACACGATGGTGAATGCGAGGGGATCGGCAGAGAACGAACCCGGAAGAAGCCCGGCCAGGACCGCCGTGAAAACTTCCTCAACCGTCAGCCCCGCGGACCCGATGATTGTCGAGCCAACCGCGAGCAGGATGATGAGCACTGCGAGGACCCCGACAAAGAGGAGCCTCTTTGCCTGCATGCGCAGGTACTGGCCGGCAATCTTCTCTTTCTCGTCATCCATGACCACACACTCCTCACTTTACCGGGAACACGAAGCGGTCAGCGCGTGCAAGGCCCGGGTCGAGGCCCTGGAACTCCTGGAGATACGTGCGGTGCAGTGATTCCGGGTCCAGATCGCCTGCGCTGTCGGGGTGGAACCACCTGGCCATGTAAGTCACGCCGATCAGGTACTGCGGCCCTCCCATGATCGCGTTGTGGAGCACGTACACCCTCCCGTCCCGGACGGCAGGGAGGCTGCTCCACCCAGCCCTTGGGAGGAGGGTGTCCCTGACGTCTTCAAAGCGGGTGGTGTTCTCCCCTGAGTATCCCCCGAAGATGTACTTCGAGGAGCCCACGAGCTTGATCACGACTTCAGGTTTCCGGGAAATGACCGCCTCGGGATCGATCTCGGGATACTCGGCAGGGTTGTCGCGGAAGATGTTTGCTCCCCCGGCCATCGTGACCTTGTCATGGTAGCCCGAGCCCCTGGCGACACTCTTGAAATCGTTCCAGGTCTCGAAGTAGACCTCGGGGGGTGCGGAGGACGAGGCGGCCGCGTCAACCTTCGCGAGGGCACCGGCATAGAACGCCGCGAGGCGGGCACCTTCCTCCTCCTTTCCGAAAATCTCCGCGAGGCGGGCCGTATCTTCGAGATAGGTTTCGGGACGGTAGCAGTCAATCCTGAAAACAGTGAGATCGGGCCTTGAGAGAGTGACCCTCCGCTCGATCTCGTCGCACTCTGCCTTGCTCACCGATGCATACAGGAAGAGCGCATCAGGGCGAAGCGAGAGCATCTTTTCGTAGTCCGGGGCCCAGATTGATCCGACTGAGGGATACCCGGCGTATTCCGGGAAAAATTCCGGTTTCTGCGCGATGTACTTGTCCACGGCCACGATCCTCTCTTTCGTGACCCCGAGGGACCGCATCGTCTCCAGGGTCTCGCTGTTCATTACGATGATTCGGTGAAGCGGGCGCGTGAGGGTGAGGCTCTTTCCTGATGAGTCGGTCACCGTCCTGGCAGTCCCGCCCCAGTGGACAAATACCCATGCGGAGTCCTGGAGGTCGGAAATTGGGGCATCCGAAATATTGGTGTCCCGTGAGAGGTGGCCGAGGATCGAGGAGGCGAGCTCCTCCCTCGCGATGACCCCGTTATCGTCAAGGTCGCCGGGAAGCGCGTCATTGGCCAGCACAATGGGACAGAGGACCGCGAATACCACGATCACTGCCAACGGGAACCTGTTCATTCCTCGTCCCTCCAAAGAGCCCGGCATATTGCCACACCTATGAAGGCAAGCCCGGCCCCTCCTAAGAGGAGAAGAGCCGAAGCCCCTGCCTTCGGGGTCCCCGCGCTCACCGGGAGTGCCGGGGGAACGCCCTGACCCTGCGTGCCGTCCGATTCCCCTCCGACTGTCCCCTCGTTGCCGGAAAGATAGTCTGTCCACGTCCCCGTGATCACTCCCGCTGGGTCCTCTTGTCCATGCACGAGGTAGGTGATCTCGCGTTCACCGATCACCGCAAGAAAGAGTGTCGCCCCATCGACCCTGTACTGGTCAGGGGGCAGGGAGACCTCCCGCACCTCCATTCCGGAGGGGAGAACCTCAATGATCCCGGCGACAGTCTCCCCGGGGAGAGTCAGCACGACGCGGTAGGTAGAATGCTCTGAAGGCTCGATTGACCGCTCTACAATGCCGGCTGCTGCCCCCTGGACCAGCATGGCGCAGATGATCATGGGAATTATCCCGGTGACAAGGCGCCCTCTCTTCATATGGATAGTTCTTTGACTGTGTTACATTAAATAATAATGGTTATAATTTCGTCTGTACCAGGAAGAGAAAATAGCAATATATCACAAATTTCGAAATATAGTAGCACTAATTGACAAATTATTTTACTAACTTCAACAATCAACTCCATTCTCTCCTCCTGGAATGACACAATTTACGACGGGTCGGAAGTGCTATCAGCCCAGGAACGGAAGAGATTATTCTGAGACTCTCCCGCAAGACACGAGCGACGAAATGATCCCGATCGAGACATCCGCCCTGACAAAATACTACGGATCACTCTGCGCAGTGGACCACCTGGACCTCTCCATCGGAAACGAGATCTTCGCCCTGCTCGGCCCAAACGGCTCCGGGAAGACCACGACAGTGCTGATGCTCACCACGCTGCTCCGGCCGACCGCGGGGTCTGCGCGTATCTGCGGCCACGATATCGAGAGCGATGCAGGGGAAGTACGAAGGCTCATCAGTTACGTGCCACAGGACATGGCCGTCGACATCAAGCTGACCGGGAGGGAGAACGTGACACTCTTTGCAAAGCTCTACGGGATATCCCACCGGGACGAGACCATTGACCGCGTGCTCGGGATGATGGCCCTCTCGGAACGAGCCGACGACCTGGTCCGGACCTACTCGGGAGGGATGCGGCGGAGGCTCGAACTTGCCCAGGCACTCGTCCACGAGCCGAAAGTCCTCTTCCTTGACGAGCCCACCATCGGGCTCGATGTCGCGGCAAGGAAGAAGATCTGGGAGCACATCCGGACCCTGAAATCCCGGGGGATGACGATCTTTGTCACCACCCACTACATGGACGAGGCCGACCACTTTTGTGACCGTGTCGCGATTCTCGATCACGGACGGGTGGCTGCAGTCGACACTCCCGCACGCCTGAAGGGGATGCTTGGAAAAGACCTCATCAGTGCGAGGGTGAGCGGGGGGTTCTCGGGAGATCTTCCCGCGGGGATCGAGCGCCTGGGCGAAAAGGAGAACGGGGAGTATCTGTTCTCATCTGACCATGCATCCGAGAAGGTGCCGGTGCTCTTCCGCTGGCTCGAGGAGCACGGGGCAGTCATCCACTCCCTCTCGGTACGTGAGCCGACCCTCGACGACGTCTTCCTCGCGCTTGTCGGGTCAAGGGACGACGTGACGGGGTTCGACGACCACAGGTTCAGGACGATGCTCCGGAGAAGATGATGAAAGACATCCTCTCATACTTCGAGCGGGACATGCTCCGTTGGATACGGGGACGCGTCTCGGTCATCTCCGCGCTTGTCGTGCCTGCCGCCTGGCTCGTCTTTGTCGGCCTTGCACTTCCTACCACGTTCACTGATCACTATATCGACTTCATCACGCCCGGGATCCTGGTCCTGACGATGCTCGGCGCCTCTCTCCAGGGAGGCTCCCTCCTCATCTTCGACAAGATCCTCGGGTTCCTCAACAAGTTCCTCGCACTGCCCTCGTCGCGGGAGAGCATCCTCTACGGAAAGATCCTCTTCATCACGACGCGGGGGCTGATACAGGCAACCGTAATCCTCATCCTCGCGTTCATCCTCGGCGCAACCTTCCTCTCACCCTGGAGCATCGTCCTCACGTATGGCATCCTGGGTATCTTTGGCGTGCTCCTCTCGGCGTTCTCGACAACGGTTGCGCTCTACCTCTCCGACCACGACGCGTATGCCGCGTTCAACGCCATGGTGAGCATGCCGCTCTTCTTCACGAGCAGCGCCCTAATGCCGTACGATGTCATGCCCTCGTGGCTTGCCCCCCTCGCCTATTGGAACCCTGTCAGCTATGCGATTGACGCGATCAGGGCGCTCCAGGAGGGAGTCCTCGCCTGGGGGAGGATAGGCGCCCTTGTCCTCCTCGCGGTGCTGGTCGTTGCGATCAGCGTCCGGCAGTTCCGAAAAGTGACACTGTAATCAATACAACGATCCAGTGGCCAGACGTGAACGATCAAAATTCTGCGGGACCTTAACTCGCAACTGTGCATAATTTTTTTATAAGAATTTATAAAAATCGCACATAGTGCTACGAATATGCAAATATTTATTACATTAATCTGCGTACCACTTTACTGGCAGAATCAGCCATGTGATTCTCTGCCGCAGGGATCACCCGGACTTCTCGTCTCCTCGATTTCCTGCTCACATCGCCTCATGGAAAATGCACACATAGGAGAGAATGTCATGGAGATGACCGTGCACGAACAGAGTAATTCCACACTCGATACCGATCGGGACACCTGCCTGTTCCGGGCTCCAAGGGACCCGGACCGCATCGCGTATCTGCGGGGTAAAGATCTCTATGAACACAGACGCAATGATCAGCCATCCCTCTACTACATCCATCGCTGGTCGCTTGCACCTGGCGAGAGGGAAACTCTCTCGCTCATCTCTCCGGTCATGGCAGGCCGGTTCCTTGAATCGAAGGGAATCTTCTGCCCCGAGACCGGAGACTTTCGCGGAGCGGCAATATTGCGGTCCTGGGGATATGGAATCCTGGAAGAATTCTGAAATACCGCCGCCTGACTGCGAGAGTCTATCCATACGCCGCCATCACCGTCCCCTCAGCGGGGAGCCGGGCCACCGGTCCCCCGGAAGGCGGCGTGAGGTGTGAATTCCCTTCTACTTCTGTCCCTTCCAAAAGTAGGGAAGGATGCTCCTGAACAGGTGATCGTATCACTTCTTCTCAGGCGGCGAGAGATTGACAGTGAGATTCTCACCTGGCAGGATATCCACCTCGAAGTCCCGCTCGGCATCGTCCCAGCGGACCCTTCCACTGACCGTCCCGATCGCGAGGCAGTCGAATGTTGCAGGGGTTTTTCTCCCGGTATCCTTGCTAAAGAAGGAGATCTTCGCACCGGGAGGATCGCTCTCGATGGTGAGGGACCCTGAATAATATGCGTCCAGGGGAACCGTGATTCGCATATCGACCTGCTCATTCCGGTAGTCGACAAGGGTTACCACCTGCGAGGAGGGGTAATAACCGGGCAGGAGGAGGTCGATGCGGTGCTGTCCCGGGGAGAGGTTTTCGATGAGAGCAGGTGTCACTTTCCCGGTGTTGAATCCATCGATGAGGATCATGGCTCCGGAGGGTGTCGAGCTCAACTCGATTCCCGCAAGTCCTTCGGCCGCATTCTCAATAATGACCTCTGAACCATCCACGATCCGTGCAAGGATGGTCTTCGAATGCCATGCACCATTGGAGAACACCGTGACGAAAGGCGAAATGCCCTCAACATTCACCTCTGAAGGAATTCGGAGGATCGGTCCCTTCCCATTGATGGTGAACTGGGCGCCGGACCACCCGCTCGAGTTAATGGCAAGGCGCCGCACCATTGTGGCACCACTCGAGAACTCGGCAGTCGCTATCTCGCCGGGTGTGACCCAGACCTGCCTGCTCTCGGGAGTGAAGGTGAATGACTCCATCTCGAGCCTGATGCTGTGCATCCCCCCTTTCAGCCAGTTGGCCACAAAAGGTGTCTTTGCAGGCACCTTCCTCCCGTCAATGAAGATGTCGGCCCCCCGCGGATAGGAATCAACAAAGATTCCGCCCGTGACAGCCTTCTCCTGTGAGCCCGTCCGGGATACCGGTGCTGTATCTTCCTCTGCAGTGAGGAAGGTCCCTTCGGTGAGTTCCTCTTCCATCCAGGGAGGGTTCTCTGTCCTGCCCTCTTCACTGACGATGACCGGCCCGGGCACAGGGAACGCGGGACTGCCGACATTCGCCCCGTGAATCTCCCCTTCTCCCTCCCTAAAATCTCCCGTTACAGGTGCTCCCGTCGGCGTTACCTCGTGGGAAGGAGACCTGTGAATCCCAAAGATCTCGAATACCCTGGCAAAGAACCATTCCACGATACTCCCGGGAAACCCGGCATCCTTTGGCGGGGGGATGAGGTGCCCGTTGGACGATGGCAGGATTTCTCCCGGGTCAGCCGACGTTTCTTGCACTGTTCCTCCCGGGGCGAAGACTGCTGGCCGGGTGCTCTCCGGTGCACGGGTGGCTTCAGGTACCGGAGCAACGGAATCACCGGCCACTGTTGGTGTTCCCCGGGTCAGCACCAGCACGGCGTTTCGGTTCTCCATGTAGTCCCCCGCTCCCGATACCGGGAGGCTCGCGACCTCAAGGCGGTTTTTGGACCGCTCGAGCCATGGAAGGACATCCAGCGCTGCGACGCTGACGCCGGACGATCCTTCCGTGAGAGGGTTGTACCATTCGCCGTCGTTGAAAAACACCTGGTGCTGGTCACCTCCCTCACCGGACGCCGCAGTGCTGACCAGGTAGAGTGTCGCCTCGCCTATTCCCTCCTTCTCCACGTTTCCGGCGAACTCTGCACTGGTGCGGGCATCTTCAGCAGTCGTGCCAAAGCGGGGGTCTGCATAGACGACATCTGATCCCTCGCATATCCAGTACGTGATCTCGGGCGCAGCGTGATCTTTTACCAGGGCAATGAGCATGACCCCGTACGCGGCAAATTCCCGGCCACTCCCGCCGCTGTTCACCACGGTCACCTTGCCCTGGTCGCCGGGGTGAATCACTTCCTTCAGGTCGTAGGCAAAGGTCTGGACAGGGTAGTCATAGATCCCGTCGCCCTTCCTGTCAGTGTAGGTGGCATCCGCCTTCAGGAGTTTTCCGTTCCATGAGACCGCGGGCATTGCGGGCAACCCTTCTCTCTTCGTCATGTCATGGCTCCAGGTGGTGTAGAGGTAAAGGCGCGAGAGGGCAATCTCCCCTTCTGCAGGCACCGCATCCGGCAAAGTATAGACATGCTGCTTTCCGGATGGGATCATCCCCGTGTAATCGCCTGCAACCGTCGAGAAGAACGTGCCGTTCAGTGTCCCCTGCTGATACAGCGTCAGGGCCGACCCCACGTACCCTGATAGCCCTGTACTGGTCACCGTGGAATCACCACCTGACGATGACCCTGCACGGCCCCCTGGCACCAGTTCCTCGTCTATCGAAACCGTCTCCCCGTCAACGACCTCCACTGTCTCCTTCCAGTCCTGGTAACCAGAGAGCCTGATTGTCACATCACGCTCCCCTGCGGGGACGTCCGGGATCATGCAGGGGGTAAGCGCAGTGTGCTTCACGCCGTCAATCAGGACCTCGGCTCCTGCGGGTTCGGACGCGACCGAGAGGGTCCCCCTGGCCTCCTGGAGGGTGAAGTGGACAGTCGAGGTCACTCCTGTCTGCACGGTCACCTGCTGCGGGCCCGGGTCCCTGTATCCTTCCTTCTCCACCGTGACGATGTGGTACCCCTGCGGGATTTCGGGGAGCGTGGTGTTGGTCGCCGCTTCCTGCTCCTCGCCGTCGATGAAGATCGTTGCTCCTGCGGGTGCCGAGGTGACCTTCAGGCTCCCGGCGTCGCTCCCCGGGTATCGGACGGATAGGGTTGCCAGCATGATCTTGTAATAGCGCCCCGTGTTGTCGTAGAAGAGATCTGAGTCCTTTCCCCGCCATATGCTGTCGGTCACGTCATGCCTTTCGAGGCCTGCATATGTACCCTGGGGCGTTCCCGCCGCAAGGCTGTCACGGTTGAACTCGTAGTCCGCGTTCTCGCTTGCCAGGTGGACCACCGTGAGATCGGCCTGCTCCCACTCCTCATCGAGCGATGAGGTCGAAAAAGAGGTCTCCCCCGCGTAGGTCTCCCCAAGTATCTCCTCGGTCAGCTCGCTGTCCTCGTCGTGGCCATGGTTGATCCAGTAGACCACCCGGTCCTGGTCGCCGTCGTCATATGCCAGGACCAGGACTATCGCCTTGACCCGGCCGTCGAAGGTCCCGGAATACCCCGCAGGACGCGTGGTCTTGATCCTGGCCTGTACGTTCCGGTCCTGGATGTGGCTTTTCACATCGTACCACATCAGGTAGTCGCTCGTGACGCGGTTGGTATGGTCATTCAACCTGACCGGCCCGGTTCCTCCCTCGCCCGGGAACGTGTACGGGACATTCAGGATCTCGGTGGCAAGAGTGGAGGATCCCCTCCCCCCGTTGAATGAGACCTCCGCCTGTGCCTGGTAGTTGTTCTGCATGTGCCCGCAATACACGACGACATAGAGGCGGGCCCACTGGATCGCGGTATGAGCGGGGAGCGTGAACGAGGCGCTCGCGTCGGTCGACATCGGGAACCCTGCGTCCACGAAGAGTCCGCCCGAGACCTGGCCATCCCTGACGGTCTCGAGGGGTATCCCGCCGAGGTAGGGATCGGCGCCGGCAGGCATGATCCACGATACGGCCACGACGAGGGCAAGCGTGATGAACAGGATGCTGTGTTTCTTCTGCATGATTCTATCTCCCTGACCTTATTGCCTCCACAGGGTTGAGCCGCGATGCCTTCCAGGCAGGGTAGAGCCCCGCCAGGAGCGAAAGGCCCACGGCGAGCAGGAGGCCGGCTGCGAGCAGCGGCCATGTCACGAGCGCAATCTCGGTGTCAAGGAGACCGGCAAATGCGTCCCCGAAGCGTGACGCGAGGAACGGCCCCCCAAGCATGTTCAGGACCGCGGCAAAGGACACCCCGAGCAGGTCGCCACACACCCCGCCGATGACTCCCAGCACCGCGCACTCGGCAAGGATCATCTCCATCACGTCCCCCTCCGAAGCCCCGACAGCCATGGCGATCCCAATCTCCCGGGTCCGCTCGTAGACCGAGGTGATCATAGTGCTTGCGATCATGAGGCCCCCGACAAGGAGCGAGAGGCCTGCGAAGATGCCGAGGAATATGACCACCATGTCCATCATGCGGTTCACCGCCTCGATCTGCTCGAACGAGCCCCGCGGGGAGAGACCGAGAGACCTTACCCCTTCTGCGACGGAAAAGACCCGATCCGGCCCCTCCGCCCTGATGAGGATGCCGCTATACCCTCCGTCACCCTCCCCGAGCCGGACCGCGAGGTCAAGGTCCATCAGGAGCACCTGGTCGTACGCGTCTCCCCGCTCCTCCATGACTCCGGCGGGGACGACCGTGGTCTCCTCGTCGACCGGCCTTCCCTGGGCATCATAGGAGCGCCTGATGAGGACAAAGGGATCGCCGATGCGGACACCCTCGTAACGCTGGAGCTTCTCGCCAAGAGCGGCCCCGAACACCACCTCGTTTGATCCGGCAGCGAAGCCGGATCCCCGGAGATACGTCGGGTGCAGTACGCCATCGAGCCCATCAGCCGGGATCCCCACCACCTGGACATACGTCTGGCCCCTGGTGGCAAACGTCCCCCTCACCACAGGGGTTGATGCCGCCACACCTGACAGACTGCCTGCGGCAGCCGCCCTCGTGGGAGTGACAAGCTGGAGGACGTTTCCCTCCACTCCCGGCAGCGCCTCGATCAGCGTGAGGTCGGACTGTGTGCGTATGGCGTCCACCGCCTGGGTGCGGATACCCTCGCCGAGGGCGACAGTCCCCACAAGCGCAGCAACTCCAATCGCAATGCCGGCAACAGTGAGGATGACGCGAAACTTCCGCCGGAAGAGCTGGCGGACGGCAAACTGGAAGAATTCGACCAGCCGTGAGTTCATGCGACCACCTTCCCGTCACGCATCTCTACCGTGCGGTCGGAATAGGACGCAAGCTCCCGCTCGTGCGTGACGACAACGAGCGTCACTCCCCGTTCGCGGTTCAGCCGCTGCAAAAGCGAGAATATCCCATCGCTCGTGGCAGAGTCGAGGTTTCCGGTCGGCTCGTCTGCGAGGATGAGGGGAGAGTCGGCCACGAGCGCCCGGGCGATTGCCACCCGCTGCTGTTCGCCCCCGGAGAGCTGCCCCGGGTAGTGGGAAACCCGCCCGTCGAGCCCTACCATCGAGAGGAGTATCCCTGCCTTCTCCTGCCGCTCGGCCGGCGGCCTGTAGTTGAAGAGAAGCGGATATTCCACGTTCTCCCGGGCTGTGAGTGACGGGATGAGGTTGAACTGCTGGAAGACGAACCCGACCATCCCCCTCCGGAACGAGATAAGGGCTTTCCGGTTGGAGAAGTCAAGCGGGGTTCCGTTGATCACGACCGACCCCCCGGTGGGAGCGTCAAGGCCCCCGACGATGTTGAGGAGGGTGCTCTTCCCGCTCCCGCTCCTCCCGACGATGGCCACGAACTCCCCCTTCTCAATCCGAAGGTCAACTCCCTCGAGGGCCCTGACTCCTCCTGGATAGTGGCGGGAGAGTGCCCGGGTCTCGAGAATAGGGCTGGTCATGCCAACTCCAGGTACTCGACCCTGAGCACCGCGTTGCAGACCTGGAAGTAGTCGCCGTTGTCCCTGACCTCGATGAAATTGTCGGAATAGCGAAGGAAAGGCCGGATCTCGCGGGAGGCGATCCCAATCTGTCGGGTCTCGTCTGCGGTGAATACATCGGTCCAGGTCTTTCCCTGGTAATGGGGGAAGAGGACCCGCAGGACCGGCTCAACGAGCGGCGGGAGACTGCCGCTTCCGGGAGTATTCAGGAGGATCTGGTTCATCTCCGGGATCTCTTCCCGGGCAAACCCCGCGGAAGGTGCGACGAGAAGGAGCCGTGCCGACTTCACCTGGGGCAGGTCGATCCTCCCCGGGAACTCCACGCGGGTAGTGGCAATCTCGGGCGGGATGCCGTAACTCCGGTAGAGGAGGTCTGCCCCTTCGGCTATCCAGATGGCAGATTCCGGAGCCCCGGGGTCTTCGTACACGGTGAGGAGAGCGGTCCCCTGGACGATGAACGTGCTCCCGTCCTCTGCGGTGTTGTTGACCAGCACGGTGACCCGGTCGCCAGCCTGACCGGGGAGGAGGTAGCTGTCCATCCCCGAGAAGTAGTCGTTCTTGCTCGCAAACCCTTTGCTGTCGGCATACCGGGCCGCCCGCCCGAGGACTGGCCCACCGGGGCCCCCGTGCTTTGCCTCCATTGTCGGGTAGGACGCGGCCTGGTCGATCCTGCTCCATGTCCAGTATATGTAGAGGCGTTCGAACCGGACCTCTGCCCCCGGCGGCAGTTCCCTTGCGAATGAGGCCACATACCCGGCACCGGGGCTGAGGGTCCCGCTGTAGCCGCCGTCGCCAAGGGTGAACGAGGTGGTCCCTTGCAGGGAATCCGAGAAGACCAGCTGGAGAGGCAGGTCGCCTGCGTAACTCGCCACGACCGGTGCGGCGCATACGATGAGGAATGCCGCGATCAATGGCCCGGGAAGCACGCTACGGGAAGTCATACCTCGCGTCTGCCCGGTTGTTTCCCTTCTCCCGCTCGGGGATCACACCCTTCTCATCCGCAATCACCGAGACCATGTGCGGACCCGGAGTGGTGTGAAGGGTGACCTGCTCGCGGACGACGCCCCCGGCAGGAAGGCCCGCCACTGAGATCTGGGTGACCCGCTCCCCGTCAAGGAGGACCGTCACCTCGAATGCCGGGGCATCACTCCCGCCCAGGTTCCTGACCTCGACAGGGAGGGTGTAGGCAATGACCTGGGAGCTTGCTGATGCCTGAACCACGGGGACCGCGAAGACCGCAAGAACCATTCCCGCGGTCAGGAGGAGGGCAACGTTCCGCGACCGCCCCGTGTACAGCCACCATCCCAGCACCGGCGCCCCTGCGAGTGCTGCAATCGGGAAGGGGGTGGTCGCCTGTGGGGGTGCAGAGGTGTCCTGCCGGGTAGGCTGGCCGATTGAAACAGCGAGGTCGACCGGGGTCCCGACCTTCACAGTCTTCTCGGCCCGGCCGGACGATGCTCCTGCAGCCACCGCTTCCACCGCGATGGCATGGATCCCCTCTGCCGCTGTCCATGGGAGCGTCACCTCCACCCAACCGCTGGGGGGCAGCGTGACGTCCCGGCTTCCGGCCGAAACCCCGTCCACCATGAGTGTGACCGAGACCTGCCCTCCCGGTGCCGCTCCCGTGCTCCTCACGACCGCGGTAATCTCCGCCGGCTCTCCGGCATACGCATTCCTGACCTCGAGCGAGTCTACGGCAAGAGACGAGGAAGATGCCGGCCCCGAACTGGTGACCGCCAGGACCGCCAGGCATGGATGGATGTAGTCCTCGCCCTCGGGGGTCGCACCCACAGTGGTGATATTCCCATCGCCGCCAAGGTCGCGGCCCCGTTCGAAGACCACCAGGTTCCCGGCACGGACGAGCCCGGTGACATCGAACGACTCCATGTCCACGTACCGGCTCTCGACCCCCGCTCCACCTGTCGCATCGTACGACTGCTCGTTCCCGATGTCCTTTGCCCCCGGAAGGTACGTCCCCATTTTCGGGGCGACCCCGAGGTCAACGCCGTTGAAGAGGACGTAATCTGGCTGGCCCCGGTTCGTTGCGACCAGGAGGACCGAGAGTTCCGCATTCTTCACCCCTTCGGAGGGCATCCCCCCGATGGAAACCTCCACACGGTCTCTCTGCGTGGGGTTCGTTCCCGACCATCCCTCGCCATGGAGGTTCTCGTTTCCTTCCAGGATAACATACCGGGTCGCGTCCCCGCCGTCCTTCTCCACCGCTGCGACCACCATCACCGCGTAGACACGGCCGTCGATCTTACTGCCGGCTTCTCCCTTGCTCGTAGAGGCGCTGATGGTGTTCTCGCCCGGACCGAGCAGGCCGGTTGCGTCCTGCGCAATCCAATATACTCCATGGCCGCTGCAGTAGACCCCGTCCGTCCGATCATCCTGGCCATAGAGGGTGATCCGGTCCGTCGGCATTCCATTCACCGTGAACTGTGCCCACCCGGAATACTTTTCGGTCCCGCCCCAGACCCCGCAGTATATCCTCGCCCATTTCGGTGCCCGGTCAAGGGTGATCGTGCATTCTATCGGGGGGTTTGCAAGCCCGAATGTTCCGGCACTGACCACCTCGCCCACAACCTCCCCCTGCGCCGCGGGGCGGAATGCGAGCCCCTCGAAGTCGTAGAGCGCGGTGCAGGGTATCGCGAGCACGAGGAGACTGAGAAGAATGCAGAGGCGGAGTGGAGGCCGGGCGATATGCATATAGAGATACTTATTGTGAAATTGTATTAACGTTGTGATTTCAATGCTATTTTTTTTATTCACGCTAAAAATTTACAGTAAAAATATGAAGAATTTAGAAAATTTGCTTATGAAGAATGAAAAAAGCATCGTTCTTATTTTTCAGTTACATGTGATAAATTGGACTATAAATTCAAGGAATTGATACTGGAGTTCCTACACAGAATATTGCCATTTTTTTGTGAAGAAGAGATCTAAAAGAAAAATATTGATTCCTTTTTCTTTTTCAAATTTCAAGAGTAAAGAAAAGTGTTTATAACTTTGTTTATATTTTGTACAAAAAGTATTACAAAATTGAAATTAAATCATAATATTTATTTGAATAAGAGTTGCAGGTAGAGGTATTCCTGCGGCATGCCACCCGCGGATGGAGTACTGATATGAAAATTCTGACAATCCTGGGCATTTTTGCCCTGTTCCTGCTCCTGGTGATTCCGGGAGTCGTATCGGCTGTGGACGTGACGGTGTCTGGTAGCATCGCACAGCCGGCCCCTGTGGCCGACTTTACGGTCACAGCAACGAACGGACTTGCACCAATTACCGTTTCATTCACTGATACTTCCACGGTTACAATTGGAAGCATTGACACATGGAAATGGGAATACAGGCTCGCTGACAACGGCGCATGGACAGAATTTGGTTCCGGTGCACAGAATCCGACAGATATCGTGTTCTCTACTCCCGGAACCTACGATATCCGGCTCACTGTTTCCAATTCTGGAGGAAGTGACACAAAGACCGTGACACATGCTTTCTCAGCAGCGATGGCCAGCAATCCTCTTGTAACTGTCGGATCCGGTACCGTATCCGGTGACCTTTACATGAACTCGGTCAGCCCGTTCACAGCAACAGCCACCCAGACCTTCACCCTGCCGGCATCTGCTGTCGGGAATGTCCAGTGGGCACGATTGTATGTTAATACTTACAGCGGTTCTTACACGAGTGACAGAAGAGGGACTTCGGTCGTTACCCTTGACAGTACAACACTGGGAACCGAGACTCTGGATGTCTGGCAGGGATTCCCGACCGGCTCATCCGACCCTACTTATTCAGTGAATGGCAAATTTGCATACCCGGTCAACGACCACGTCATGAAGGTCATGTCGGACTATGAGGCTGTCTACGATGTAACCAGCCTGATCACAACGGCGACTCCGTCTGTAACGGTTACGAATACCCCGCTTGACGGATATACCTTCGATGGCAGGATCAAGGGCATCACCCTCCTCGTTGCCTACAACGATGGCGACACCGATCAGGTGAAGTACATCGTCAACCACGGCAACGACTGGATGGGACCCGCAGGACAAACCAGCTCAACAACCTTTGACGCAAGCTCCTTCAGCAGCGGCTGGGCGGATGCAACGGTTACGTCGGTCGCGCATTCCAGCACAGATGGCACCTACACATTCAACGCCGGCTCACCCACAAAGACCACTCTGTTGAGTGGAACGTATATCAAATGGGATTCCTTTGACGTGAACAGCCTGCTCACCTCCGGTTCGAACACCTTCGGGTACACCGCAGCCGGCTCATCGTTCAAGATCTGTACCGCAGCCCTTACGGCCAAGTATACCACCCCGACCGCCGCATTCAGCGGAACCCCGCTCACCGGCGACGCACCGCTGACGGTTACATTCACTGACGAGTCCACCGGAGCCCCGACCGCGTGGGCCTGGGACTTCAACAACGACGGAACGACCGACAGCACTGCGCAGAACCCGAGTTATACGTACGACACTCCGGGAATCTACACTGTCAAGCTGACGGTAAGCAATGCTCTCGGTTCCGATGACGAAGTCAAGGCCGGCTACATCACGGTCAAGACCCCGGCACCGGTCGCTGACTTCACCTATACGCCTGCATCAGGCGCAGCACCGCTCACGGTTGCGTTCACGTCAACATCCAATGGCGTGATCAACAGCTACGCGTGGGATTTCAACAACGATGGTACTACCGACAGCACTGATGCGAATCCGAGCTATACCTACAATGCAGCCGGCACCTACTCCGTGAAGCTCGCGGTCTCCGGGCCGGACTACAGCGATGTAAAGCTTAAGGAGAACATCATCTCGGTCGGCTTCCCGACCATCACAGTGAACGTCGCCCCGGACACCGTTAGCTTCGGCCAGATGGCCGTCGGTGACAACACCGGATTAACGAGCGTAGCTGTCACCACAGACGGTGGCACCGCCTGGTCGGTCACCGCGGCCACGAACAACGGCGGGTACATGAAGGACGGCACAAAGACACTCGCCCAGGCCTTCCAGCTCGCGAACGGCGGCGGTGCGTTCCAGGAGATGACCTCGCCCTTCACCGGGTTCATGTCCGGTACGGCTGACGAGGACAAGACTAACACCGCAAACGTGAAGCAGGTGAGGGAGAGTGGCGACCAGCCCGGGAGCTACAGCATCCAGCTGACCTTCACCGGGTCGTTTGTGTAACGTGGCTGATGGTGGGATCTTCCCTCCCACCAATTTTCCGGGTATTCCCCGGAAAACCGCTACAGAATGCTATAAACCGGAGTAAAACCCCCATGAACCGGAACACATACTCATATCTCTGCGTCATCATGCTCGCGTTCCTCATTGCCGGAACCGTTCTTGCACCACCTGCCCTCGCGCTTAAAGTCGAGGGAGCCCGAATTGCGCTTGATGTAGAGCCCGGGAAGACCTTTACATCCCCCATCGGGATCTCCATCGGCGAGAACGAGGCGGGAGGCGCCTACGCCATCGACGTGATGGGATTTGGTCAGGCGCCGGCGGATGGAAGTTACACTGCACTTGACGCCTTATCGGATACAAGCCCCTATTCGGCACGCCAGTTCATAACTATCGACAAACCGACTGTGACCCTGCAACCCGGAGAGCAGGCGGACGTAACTGCAACAATCAGCATTCCGTCAGGAACACGCGACGGGGGCCGATATGCAATCATCCTCGTCCACCCGGCTGTGTCCGCATCGGATGCACCAGCAGCTTTTGCCACAGCGGTCGCAATCCCGGTGTTTCTTACATTGAAGACAGGTACTATCAGGGAAGTCGGCGAGATCTCAGAGATAGGGCCGTCTCTTATCGAGGCTGGAAAACCCTTTACGGTAGCCACGACTTTCTGGAACTCCGGGAACTACCACTACTACGGTGTGGTGCATAACGTGACCATCACCGGTATAAATGGCAATGTTGCTGCTTCGGTGAAATCGGAACCGTTTATCCGGGCCATCGTGCCAGGGCAGTCTGTCACGTTCACCGCGTCAATCGCCAGTGGTCTCCCGCAGGGATCCTACCAGGTCATTGCACGGGTTGAGAAGCAGGACGGTCAAGTGCTTGCCGAGAAGAAGGCGACCCTTCAGGCCGGAAGCCCTCCAGCAACCCAGGCAACCACAGTTGCCCCGAGCAAGGGTTTTCTGCCCGGGTTTGGTGGACTGATAGCAATCCTTGGGCTGTCGGTTGCACTCTTCGGCATCTTATGGACCAGAAAGGGAGGAGAAGGATAATGGGATGATGATGAAGGCATATCGACACTGGAATCAACATCCCCCCTTCTTTTTCTCCTGGAGGTGGCAGGAGATACCGCCTGCTGCCGCCGACACGATGAGCATGGTCTCTTTTCAGGAAGAACACCTGCACGATCCCGAAAAATCACGAGGATAAACCCATGAAACTGATTACGAATAAACTGAAATGGGGCCCCGCGCTGGCTGTCCTGTTGCTGCTGCTCTGCCTTGTCGGGGTGGCGGCGGCGGATCCGTATGTCGGCGGTATCCCGCTCACCACAGTCCAGTCCGGCACAGTGTCCGGGGGTGTCTACGTGGACGCGTCCCTGGACGACTTCGGGCCGCAGGACGTGGCAAAGACCTTCGCCAGCATCCCCGATGTGAGCGACATTGTATGGGCCCGGCTCTACGTCGTGGTGTATTGCGGGCACATGGAGAACAACTACCAGGGCACCGCCACCATCACGTTCGATGGGAATGGGGACGACATATACGAGACCACGCTAGGTACAGAGGATCTGGACGTGGAATATACATGGCCCGGAAAGCAGTATCCGGAAGATTCCGGTAACTATGGGACCGGCCCGGTTATCATCAATGACCACATGAACCGGGTGACAAGCGACTACCAGATGTGGTACGATGTGACCTCGCTCATCAGTTCCCAGACGCCAAAGGCCCGGGTCGTGAGCACTAAAGTGGACCCATCCTTCGACGGCCGGATCAAGATGATCACGCTCATCGTCGCGTATAACGACGGCGACTCGGACCAGGTGTACTACTGGGTGAACCAGGGGCATGACACGGACACCAAAGAATATACAGGCACCTATAACGGCCCGGCCGAGTTCGATCTCACCGCGATATCGGGCACGGTTGAGTCGGCAACCCTGACCGTGAACCACCTGGCGAGTTCCGATGGGAGCTACGCCTGGTACGGCACACCCATTGATACCGACCCGGCCACCGGCAACTTCCAGGGCGATTATTTCGGGTACAACATCTGGGACCTGACCGATGACACCAGTTTCGGCGATATCTACGACCTCACGTACGACCGGACTGACAATTACTACAAGATCGCGCTCGCCGTGCTGGCGGTGAAGAAAGCACCCAGCTATGTAAAACCAGTGGTGGATTTCACCGCGACTCCGTTATCGGGGCCGACACCTCTCACTGTCCAATTCACCGATCTTTCATCTGGCCCGCCGACGTCCTGGATCTGGTATTACCGGCTCGGTTCAGGAAGCTGGATCCAATTCTCGACCGAAAAAAACCCTTCATACACATTCACGACGACCGGTACTTATGGTATCCGGCTTACCGCCAGCAATCCGGCGGGATCTACGACGCTGACAAAAAGCAGCTACATCACAGTCACCGCAGCAGCAAACCCGGATCTGACCATCACTGACATCCGACCGGTGGCAAGCACACCCTTTGCACGGGAGACGAACACGGTGAAGATCACCGTAAAGAACATCGGAGGTTCGGCCTCCCCTGCAACGACACTGAACCTGGTCGCAAGCGATGGCTTCACCGCCACCGGTGTGGCGGTTCCGGCACTCGCGAGTAATGGGGAAACTGAAATCTCCATCGTTGATACCACTGTGCGTGACCTTGCCGGTGGTTCCCTGACCTACACGGGAACCGTGGACCCTGACAACCTGGTCACGGAGTCGAACGAGGCCAACAATGTGGCTCCTTTCACTTACACGGTCGCCTACAACGGCTACAAAGGCAAGCGGTACTGGGAAGGCGGGAGCGACATCACCACGAAACTGACCTACGACCTGAACGGCGACATCGTCTACTTCACGCAGCCCGAGAGCGCTTACAGGGGTGTCGGCTGGACCACGAGGACCGAGACCTGGACCGCGGCAAACCTGCCCATCCCGGCCGGCGCAACGGTCGAGAAAGCCTGGCTCCTCTTCTCCTACAACTGGGACCAGACCCCCGGCGGGTACCCGAACCTGGTGACCACCTTCAACGGGAACCCCATCTCGCTTGGGACGCCCTACCGTGACTGGAGCAACTTCGGCGGTTACGCCGATTACGAGTACGGCCTTTACCCGGCCTATGATGTAACGTCAATCTTCAACGTGAATGGCGACAACACCCTCGTCACGACACCGGGCACAGGCAATGCGAACGCGCTGTATCCGAGCACGATCGCCGTCATCTATTCCGATGCATCCAAGACCCGGAAGCAGATCTTCATCAACGAGGAGATCGACCTCCTTGGCGTCTCGCAGACATCCTACGGGACGACCCTGGAAGAAGCCACAGCATATGCACACTTCACCGACATGACCATCGACATCGGGAGCATCCAGAGCGCGTACTGGCACAGTTTCGCAACGAATGCCGGGCCAGCGGAAGGCAACATCTTCTTCAATGGCAACAGCCTCGGGACCAATGTCTTTACCGGCAGCCCGTCGACCGCCGGTGCCAAAGTCTTCGATGTGAAGAGCTACCTCACTGCAAACGACAACGAGGCTGCTGTCCAGGGTACGGAAAGCGGTGGTATGGGCGTCATCCAACAGATCCTTGTGGTGGAGTACGAGGCCACTCCGCCCACCATCGAGTTAACCCTCGGCAACACCGGAGTCACTCTCGATAACATGGTCCCCGGCCAAGACGCAACAAACTCGACCACAGTAAATGTAGTCGCGAGCAATGGTAATATCTGGTCGGTTTCGGCAAAGGACGGGAAGACCACGAACAAGGGTTACATGGTGAGCGGGAGCACACCCCTTGCAAATCCCTTCCAATTGGGAAATGATGGAAATGCATTCCAGCCAATGACATCAGAATACACGAGCTTCATGTCCGGGGACAGTATGGGATTGTTTTCGGCCATAGCCAGCCTGAAACAGCCAATCGACTCTGGTGACGCACCTGGCGACTACGCGATCACCATCACCTTCACGGGGTCATGCTCATGATGAAAAGTATCGCTCCCCTCGCCATCCTCATAGCCCTGGCCCTCCTCGCCGCCCCAGGACTCGCCGGAAACTCGGTGACCGTCGTCGGCGAGATCCCGGCAGTGCATGCACCGGTGGCAGCCTTCGTTGGTTCTCCGACGTCAGGGAGCACCCCAATCACTGTGGCCTTCACCGACAAGTCGACCGGGACAATCACCTCGTGGGCCTGGGACTTCGACAACAACGGGGTGGTCGATAGCAACGCCCAGAACCCGAGCTACACATACACCACGGCGGGCACCTACACCGTGAATCTCATGGTCACTGGACCGGGAGGATCTGACGACGAGACCAAGACCGGTTATATCACGGTGACAGCGCCGGTGAAACCTTTCGCGGCCTTCATTGGCACACCAACATCCGGCTATGCACCGCTGGCCGTCCAGTTCACTGATCAGTCCAGCAACGCCCCGACCTCCTGGAAGTGGGAGTACAGGAAGGGATCGGGCGGCTGGACGCAGTTCTCGACCGATCAGAACCCGGCATTTACTTTCACTGGAACAGGAACCTACCGCATCCGGTTGACTGCCGCCAATGCCGCGGGAACCGACACCCTGACGAAGAACAACTATATTATTGTCAGCAACCCGCCCAAACCGGTGGTCGAATTCACGGGGACGCCGACATCAGGCGATGCGCCACTCTCCGTCCAGTTCACTGACCAGTCAAGCAACAATCCGACTTCATGGAAGTGGGAGTACAGGAAGGGATCTGGCAGCTGGACCCGGTTTTCAACCGAACAGAACCCGGCATTCACCTTGACCGCGACTGGGACTTACAGCATCCGCTTGACTGCGACAAATGCCGGCGGTAGCAATACAGTAGCGAAGACGAACTACATCACGGTCACGGGTATGCCGGCACCGCTGGCAGCATTCAGTTCGACGCCGACGTTAGGGACTTCACCGCTCACTGTCCAGTTTACTGACGAATCGACCAACAATCCAACCTCATGGAAATGGGAGTACTGGAATCTGACAGGCGGTTGGACCCAGTTCTCGACCGACCAGAATCCGACATATACCTTTCAGGATGCTGGCATCTACAGTATCCGTCTTACCGTGACCAATGCCGGAGGAAGCAACACCCTGACGAAACCTGTCTGTTTCACGGTCCTCCCTCCCCAGCCAATCGCTCTCTTCACGCAGGATACCTACATCGGGATGGCGCCACTCACGGTGCAATTCACCGATCGGTCCCTGAATGAACCGACCAGTTGGTACTGGCAGTTCGGAGACGGAGGAGTTTCAACTAAACAGAACCCAAGTCACATATACACAAGATCGGGAATCTACATAGTACAGATGCAGGTGACGAACGATGCGGGAAACAGCACCGCGTACGGCATAGTTATTGGTATGTAGTCCCTCATCGCTCATTTTTTTCCGCCTTTTTTCTTATGCGGTGAGAAGAAGGAAGAAAACGATTTGATATTAATAAAATTTAAAAATATTATTATGATATGTGATAATAATTTGATTTATTCATACAGCATCATTGAACGGATCATGAATTGCGCGAAACATCAGCCGAGATACATGAGAGGGTGTCAATCGAGGAGAATCAGGGTTACCCTGGCGGTGGCGCTGAGTGTCCTGGTATTCGTCGCATTGGGACTCCCTGTTCTTGCGGGAAACACCGTTACCGTATCAGGCGAAATAGTTGGCAGTCCCGGGCCTCATGCTGATTTTTCAGCAAGCCCGCTGACGGGAAACCCACCACTTCTCGTGAAATTTTCCGACAAGTCGACCGGGACAATCACCTCGTGGGCCTGGGACTTTCAGAACGACGGAACAATTGACCGTCGTACCAGGAATCCATACTTCCTCTATACCAGGGCCGGAACGTACACCGTGAGTCTCACCGTTTCAGGACCGGAAGGGACCGACAGTGAAGTCAAAACTGGTTACATCACTGTTGGTTCGGGATCAACCGGGAAGAAACCTCTCGCCTTGTATACGCAGGACAAATACTTTGGGATAACACCCCTCACAGTGAGATTCACGGACCGTTCCAGAGACAACCCGACAGAGTATCTCTGGAATTTCGGGGACGGGTGCACTTCGACAGAGCAGAACCCTATACACACCTATGCCTCCGCAGGAGTCTATACTGTCCATCTCAAAGTCTCGAACCCTTACGGGAGTAATACTGCGAGAAGTATGGTGATCGTGTTGGACAACCTGTGGTGGAGAAGGTAAGGGAAAAGAGCTCCTGCTCACATCGGACCCTGCACTCATTTTTTTTCTGAGTCAGCATTGTTGCGGGAGTTGCCAGTGATAAAGATCCCTGCAAATTGAGAATTGTTCAATGCCAGTGAGAGCCCCTGAATTGGTGGTAAATGGTAACCGGGGATCTTCGGTAACTAAATAACATAAATTCACACGAACTTTCATTGAATTAACATTTCCTGGAATGCTATTCCCTTCGTTTATACCCCCCACAATGCCAATCACAGTATGCGAAAAACCCCGCATCTTTCATCCTCACCATTCTGGAAATACTACGAACCTGGATTTGTATTCCATACTTCCAGATAGCTTCAATTTGCTTTCTTCAATTCCCTCTTGTTTGCATCGGATCCGCTGATAATTATTAATAGTTGTGTATGAAATAATCAGATGTTCGTTTGAAAGGTGGCGACATGATGACTGGTAAGTGTATTATATCCACTCGATATGTGAAACATCTTGCAATTGTACTTCTTCTCACCCTCTGCCTTGTTCCCAGTATCCCTGCAGACGGGTACGTAGGAGGAATTCCACTCAATACAGTCCAATCCGGCACCGTTTCCGGAGGACTCTACGTCGATGCAGAACTCCCCTCGTGGGGATTGACGGATGTCACAAAGACCTTCGCATCAATCCCAACAGTTGATGATATAGAGTGGGCCCGCCTCTACGTGTCGGTCTATTCCGGGAATATGAAGAACAACTACAGGGGGACGGCAACCGTCTCGTTCGACGGTATCGGCGATGGCTTATCATGGATCGTGGTTGGCGCCGAGACGCTCGACACTCCCGGAGGCTACACATACCCTGGGGATGGAGGTTCAGGGCCTGTCACGGTGAACGACCATTGCAACCGGGTGACGAGCGATTACCTGATGTGGTATAATGTGACTTCGCTGATAACCTCCCAGACGCCGAAGGCCAGGGTGGTCACCGGGAAGACCGATGGAAGTTTCGATGGCCGGATCAAGATGATCACCCTTGTCGTCGCGTATAACGATGGCGACACCGACGAGGTGTACTACTGGGTGAACCAGGGGCATGACGTGGACTCCTATCTTGCTGATGACGCCGGCATGCCGTATTCCGGCCAGACCATCTTCGACATGTCTTCTGTCTCCGGCGATGTCGAGAAAGCAACCCTTGTCGTCAACCACCTGGCAAGCACTGACGGGACCTACGCCTGGAACGGGGACCCTATTGCCACTGATCCCTCCGAAGGGAACTCCCAGGGGGCTTTCTTCGGATACAACATCTGGGACCTGAGTTCCATAGTCATTCCTGGCGAGCCGAACGATCTTGCCTATAACCGGACCGAAAACTTCTACAAGATCCCGCTCGCCGCCCTTTCGGTGGAGAAGGCATCCACGCCACCCGGCGACCTCGAGGTCACGTTGGTAAACCCCGTGACCGGGAATGTCTTTGCAAAAGAGCCGAACACCGTGCGCATTACGGTGAGGAACAACGGAGCCAGCCCTTCATCCCCCACGGAGGTGCGCCTCACCTCTTCGGACGGGTTTGACGGCCGCGGCAGCGTCCCCTCCATCCCCGCCGGGCAGACGACCATCGTCTCCGTGACCGATACGACCGTGCGAAACCTTGCCGGCGGGACGGTGACGTACACCGCGGTGGTCGACCCCGACAGCCTCATCCCCGAGACAAACGAAGGGAACAACGAGAAGAGCAGCACAGGAAAGACGGTCCGCTACAACGGCTACAAGGGAGCCCGCTACTGGGAAGCCAAAAGCGACCTGCTCACCTCCCGGGCCTTCGATCTCCACGGCGGCCTCCTCTCTTCCCCGGGAGACAGCACGTACAGGGCCGGGGGCGTGGGAGGATCGGGATGGTCATCCTACACGGTGACCTGGACCGGGGCCGATCTCCCTCTCCCACCTGGCGCAACGGTCCAGGAAGCAAGGCTGTATGCCCCTTATACCTGGGACGATTCACAGCAGATCCCGGATCATTTCCACCTTTCGTTCAACGGGATCGGGCTTGCCCCTGAATACCATTATATGGACCAGAGCAATTTCGGCGGCTATGCAGACCACGTGTACGGGTTGCTTGCCTACAACGTGACGGAATGGTTCAACACGGCAGGAAACTCGGCCTCCCTCTCGAAGGATAACGTGAATACCAATGCGGCCATGTACGGCCTCACTCTTGTGGTGGTATACGAAGATCCCTCGGCCACCCGGAATCAGATATTCCTGAACGAGGGATTTGACATCCTTGGGGCGGATGCCACGCAATACGGAACCACCCCGGAAGAGGCAACTGCATACCTCCCGTTCTCGGGGATGGCATTCTCCCCGGGAGACGCAACCCACGCATACCTGACCACCTTCGTCCCGTCTGGAAACGGTCCTGAAGGCGACCTCCTCTGGAACGGCGTCACTATCGGCACGAATGTCTGGGACTACGGTCCGTCCACAGGAACGCAGGTTGCGGTGGATACACGGGACGTGAAGAGCTCGCTGCTCGCATCCGGCAACGAAGTAGGAATCCGGAGCACCGCCACGGGTGCAACCCCTGTAATGGCCGCCTCCCACGCATTCCTGGTCGTCGAGTATCCTGACACTGGCCCCGTCGCAGCATTCACCGCGAATGTAACCGCAGGGACAGCACCACTCACGGTCGCGTTCAGCGACCAGTCCTCGGGCACGGTAACCTCGTATGCCTGGGACTTCCAGGACGACGGAGTCATTGACAGCACCGAACAGAACCCGGACTACACGTATACCTCCCAGGGCACCTACACAGTGAACCTTACGGTCAGTGGGCCGGGCGGATCGGACAGCGAAGTCAAGACCGACTTCATCACTGCGACCGGGCCTTCCCACCCGGACCTCGTGATCACGCAGGTCACCACGAACGCAAACGAGCTCTTCGCACATGAATACAACACCATCAACGCCACGGTGAAGAACAACGGCACGGCAGCAGCGGGGCTGTTCACTGTCCGGATCGATGCGGAGGGGGCAGTGTATGACACCATCGTCCCGGGCCTTGACCCCGGGGCACAGCTGGAAGTCCAGGCCACTGACACCACTCTCCGGACCGCCGGAGATCTCGTCACCCTCAATGCAACCGCGGACCCCGACAACGCAGTCGCGGAGTCGGACGAGACCAACAACGCACTCTCCATCACGAAGACCGTGGTGAACAACGGGTACAAGGGGAAGCGCTGGACCGATGGATCCGACCTTGAGACCGTCGCTACATTTGATGGTCGCTACGAGGTCGTATACTCTGCCGGCGACTCCGCCTACCGGAGTGCAAAGTGGCTCTCTGCAACCACCAACTGGACACACGAAGACCTGTCTGTCCCTGCAGGGGCAGCCATTATCGACGCCCGGCTCTACCAGGGATACTCCTATAACAAGATGGGTATTGACCCTGCGTTTGCCGCATCCTTCAATGGCAACGCGGTATCGCCTGTTGCGACCTACATGGATTTCAAGGGGTACGGGTCCTATAACTATCCCTACGGCCTCTACGTGTACGATGTGACCGATCTCTTTGATTCGGGGGGAAATACGCTCGTTCTCAACCCTGAAGGGACACCCGGGACCACGAATGACTATTCACTCTACGGTGCATACCTGGTGGTCACATACAGTGATCGCGCAACGACAGAAAAGCGGATCTGGATCAACGAGGAGTTTGACATGGTCTATGCCGGGTCCGCCCGGTCGGTCACTTCTGACGAGGGAACCGCGTACGCGGTCTTTGCGGGAATCGACATGACCGATATGGCAAGTGCAGAGACGGTCGCGGTCCTTGCCAGTGCGGGAGATGCGGGGAAAAGCAGGTTCTTCTTCAACAGCGACGAGTACACCGGCTTCTGGGAAGATTACATGGCAACCCCGCAGATCGGGTTCTCTGTCTACGATGTGACCGGTGCGCTTTCCAGCGGTGAGAACACTGCCCGGCTCCAGAGCTATGACGCCGGCAGCGGTGGCGATAACATGTATGCCATGACCACCATCCTGATCGTGGAAAAGACCGAGCCAGGTCTCATCGCCGGCTTCAACGCAACACCACGCTCCGGCGCTGCCCCGCTCGAGGTTGCATTCACTGACGAGTCGTCGGGCACGGTCACCGCGTATGCCTGGGACTTCCAGAACAATGGGATCATTGACAGCACCGACCAGAACCCGACCTACACCTACGCCGCTGCCGGCACCTACACCGTGAACCTCACGGTCAGTGGGCCGGGCGGGTCCGCAAGCGACGTGAAGACAGATTACATCACTGCGACCGCGCCTTCCCACCCGGACCTCGTGATCATGCAGATTACCACGAATGGAAACGAGCTCTTCGCGCATGAGTCCAATACCATCAATGCCACGGTGAAGAACAACGGCACAGCAGTTGCAGGACTGTTCACCGTCCGAATCAATGCGGAGGGGGCGGTGTGTGACACCATCGTCCCGGGCCTTGACCCTGGAGCCCAGCAGGAAGTCCAGGCAACCGACACTACGCTCCGGACCGCAGGCGATCTCGTCACCATCACCGCGACCGCGGATACACAACTCGCAGTCGCGGAATCAGACGAGGTCAACAACGCACTTTCCATCACGAAGACCGTGATGAACAACGGGTACAAGGGAAAACGCTGGACCGATGGGGACGACCTTGAGACCGTCGCGACCTTCGAAGGCCGGGTAGGATTGGCGTACTCTACCGGCGATTCAATATACAGGGCAGCGGGATGGACCGTTGCGACCACAAACTGGACCACATCGGACCTGCCCGTCCCTGGCACTGCAACGATCCTCCATGCACGACTCTACCAGGGATACACCTATGACCAGACACCCGGCGGAGAGCCTGCGTGGACCATGAACTTTAATGGCCAGGAGGTTACTCCCGATATGGCCTACACAGACCGGAAAGGATACGGCAGCTACAACAACCCCTCCGGTCTCCTTGTCTACAACGTGACCGGCCTCTTCGAAGAGACAGGGAACACCCTCACAGTCACGCCGGGAGCAGGCAACAACAATGGCCTCTATGGCAGCCTTCTCGTGGTCGTCTACGATGATGAGAGCGAACCGATGAGAAAGATTGCCCTCAACGAGGAGTGTGACATGCTCTATGCGGGTGCAGCCCGGTTTGCATCCGACGAAGAAGCAACAGCATATGCACCTTTCGGAAGCGCGGTGACATCCGACATTGAAGAAGCGAACGTCCTTTCCATCCTCTTCTCTGCAAACGAGGCAGGAAAGAGCGCGTTCATCTTCAACGGCCAGGACTACGGCGACTTCTCGTCCGGGTACCTGGCAGGGCCGCAGGTGACCCTCAAAGAGTTCGACGTGACCGATGAGGTAACCTCTGGCGAGAACACGGCGCAGTTCCGCAGTGTTGCGGTGGGAGCAAGCGGTGACAACATGGTCGCCGCCGGCGCCATTTTCGTGACAGGATACACTGAGGCACCACCGGTTGCCGCGTTCTCTGCCAGCCCCCTGACTGGTACTGCTCCACTCCAGGTGCAGTTCTCTGACCAGTCGACGGGGACCGTCACCGAATGGGCATGGGAGTCCCGCCCCGAGAGGGGGGTATGGGCACAGTTCTCGACAGCCCCCGATCCCTCGTATACGTTCGCTGATGCCGCAACCTACGACATCCGGCTCACCGTCCGCGGGCCGGGAGGGGAATCAACCGATGAGAAGAGCGCATACATCTCTGTCCTCCCGCCAGGGGGCCTGCGTGCGGACTTCTCCGCCACCCCAACTTCAGGAGTTGCTCCGCTCTCTGTTGGGTTCACTGACCAGTCCACGGGGACTGTCACACTACGGACGTGGGACTTCAACAACGACGGCCGCTGGGACAGCATATCCAGAAACCCCACGTACAGGTACTGGAATCCCGGCGTCTACACAGTGCGGCTCGGGGTGAGCGGGCCCGAGGGATCTGACGGGATGACAAAGCAAAATTACATCACCGTGACCGCGCCTCCAAAGCCGCCAGTGGCACGGTTCACGCAGGACACGAGGTTCGGCCCTGCACCCCTCACGGTCCGGTTCACTGACCTCTCGACAGGATCTCCCGAATCATACCTCTGGACGTTTGGCGACGGGCAATCCTCGACGGACCCAAGCCCTGTCCACACCTACCAGGCGCCCGGACTGTACCGGCTCACCCTGCGGGTGGAAAATGAGGGCGGAAGCTCCATTGCGAACGGTTTTGTCTACGTGATACGAAACATCAGGCAATATTAATCCTTTTTTCGCCGCATTCACACCGCAGGGTGGCCGGCCCGCCTTTCCCGGCCTTTCCCCTCCACCTCTTCTCCTCTTGTATCTCTCGAACTCAAATAATTAGGAATAAATGCTACCAAAATAATAATTCTTAATACCAATGTGGAAGATTATGATCTGGCAGAGACTCTTCAGGTCTGCTGCTGTCACCGGTACTGCAACATCGGTTGAGTGGGTCCTGGCATACAAGGCCCACGGTCATCACACTATCAGGAGGGCCATGATCACCAGTGGCAGCACACTTACGGTTTTCCCTCGAAGCAATCAGGGGGAGGGCAGCATACGATATACCTCAAAGGAGAAGAGTATCCCGGGGACATCCGCCCGATCCCCGTATTCCCATTTTCTTTTGGAATGCGATGCCGGGAGATGGCATCCAACCCATAAAGGAGTACATCCACCCGAACGGTGTGGGAAAATAAGAAAAGCCGGGTCATTGCCGCCCCGTGACCATGGAACAAGGATGGTCTGAATGTCGTTTATCGTGCCGGTCTTCAGGATCTCTCACCGCACCAGGTTCAGGATGCGGCAGATCGAGAAGGATGAATGGGCAGATATCTTCACAGTCGACCTCTCCCGCCAGGGAGAGAGGCTGCTTGGGTCTATTCCGAGACACAAGTGAAACGATTTTCTTTTCGCTTCCCTGCATCCCCGGTCAGGAAAAGACCCTTGCAAATTCGTTCCGGGTGATCTCCCCAAGAACCTCTGTTTTCAGGTCGCTGACAGCGTAATATCTGCCGCCGGACTCTTCTGCAATCTCCCTGCAGTATCCAACCTGCATCTTCAGAAAGTTGGAGCCGGTCTCCTCTGTATCGATAATCACAGTATGCACGCCCCGGGAGCGGAGTTCATGGGCCGCATCAAGAATCTCTGTGCGGATGTCTCCTCTCCGTGATACATTTGCCCTTCCGTCGGATATCAGCACCAGCACTGGGACTGCCTCGCCGTTCTTCCGCCGTTCACGGTCAAGCACCTCGATTGCCTTCCAGATACCATCGGTAAGCGGAGTCTTTCCCCCCGTGGGAAGGTCTGCAAGGCTCTTCCTGGCAAGGTCGACGCTGTGGGAGAGCGGCAGCAGCACCTCTGCGCAGTCTCCCCTGAACGCCACCATTCCGATCCGGTCGCGGTGCTGGTACGAGTCAAGCAGGAGGGAGAGGATAGCCCCCTTGGCTGCCTCCATTCTCTTCATTGCACCCATCGAACCGCTCGCGTCGACAAGGAAGATGCAGGAGGCAGAGACCTTTCCCACCCTGACCTGCTCCCTGATATCCCCCTCACAAATAGAGACTGCGAGATCTCCCCTGGATCTCGCTCTCTGGTGGGGCGAGGCCGCCCTGATGGTCGCGCCAAGGGCGAGGTCCATTGTCCCGGTTGGCAGCCTTGAGGTGATGGAGGAGCCGTTTTTCCCGGAGGAATATGTCTCGATACGCCTCCCGTTCAACCGCTTCCTCTTCTCGCGGTCCCTGTCTCCAGCGAGGGCGATCCTGTGGGTATCGATCGGGTCCCCGATGCCAAAGACTCTTTCCTGCGCCTTGCTTTCCATCTCGCGGGGCGACTGAATCTTTCCCTCATCAGTCTGGTCTGAAGGAGTCTGAGGGAATGGTTCCTCCTGGTGCTTCGGCAGATCGGAGGAGTGAGGCTCCTGCTCCTGCTGGTTGTTCTGTTCCGCGTTCTTCATCGCGGAGTCGAGCCGGTCGGGGTCGAGCCTCGGCTCCTCGAAGGGCTTCCGGCGCATCCGGTGGGGGAGTGCGAGCTCCATCGCCTCCCTGACATCGGCAAGCGTGACTTCGCATCTCCCGTCGAGTGCGGCAATGGTCCGCGCTGCCCTGGCCACCGCGATCTCGGCCCTGTGTGTCTTGACCCCGAGCTCGATGCAGGCATGCACAAGTGCCCGAAGAATATCTTCAGGGACCGTGACAGTAGGCAGGATTTCCCTTCCCCGGATAATCATTTCGCGGAGAGTCTCCTGTGCTGATTCAAATCTTTTCGAGAACCCGGCCGGATCGGCATCAAAGGCTTCGGCGGTACGGACGATTTCCATCCTCTGTTCCGGGTCATCGATTGCTTCGACCGCAACCTGAAGACCGAACCTGTCCAGGAGTTGCGGCCGGATTTCTCCTTCCTCGGGGTTCATTGTCCCGATGAGGATGAACCGGGCCGGGTGGGAGAAGGAGATCCCCTCCCGCTCCACGACGTTGATGCCGAGCGCCGCCGAGTCGAGGAGGACGTCGGCGATGTGGTCGTCGAGGAGGTTCACCTCATCGATGTAGAGGATCCCGCGGTTCACGGCGGCCAGGATTCCGGGCTCGATAGCCTTCGTCCCTTCCCTGATGGCTTGCTCGATGTCAATTGTCCCGACCAGACGGTCCTCTGTTACGCCGAGCGGAAGGTCTATCACCCGAACTCTCCGAGTGGTGCTTTCAAGGGCAATACCACCGGATACCTTCTCCGTGCAATGCTCGCACATCTCCCTTTCGTTCTTGGGATTGCACTGGAACGGACAGCCCTTCACCACCTCTATTTCAGGCAGGAGAGCGGCGAGTGCCCGGACAGCAGTGGACTTCGCGGTCCCTTTTTCCCCGCGGATCAGCACTCCCCCGATGCGGGGGTTGATCGCGTTGAGAAGGAGCGCCTTCTTCATCTTCTCCTGTCCCACGATAGCAGTGAATGGGAGAAGCGTGCGGCGGGAGGGGGGTAACATGATTGAAATAATATTGTAATCATTTCTTAAATATATTATTTCTTTAGTCTTTGAGTAATAAACATCCAAAAATTTTTTCCACTCCGTGCGAAAATTTATTAACGGCTAGATCATCTGGTTTCTTTAGAGGGACAATTCCATTCGCCTGACTCCCCCATTTACCATCTCCCATTCTTCCCAATTTTTTCATGTGAAATTCAAATGATTCTCAGAATAAAATAAAAAAATTTCGGCACAGATGATCTGAAATAATTACACGGATTTCGAACCCATAAGTGCGCATTGAATCCCGGCTTTTGATACTGCAGGAAACCCTTCAGGGTTATCCTGCTACCGGTACCGGGCAAGAACCTTCCCTATCTCCTCAGTAAACAGGAGAAAGTCCCCGATGTTTCCGGTCAGCAGCCGGAATGCGAGAACGTCATCGATCGTCCCGTACCGGTGCACGACAATATTCCGGAATCCACGCATCCCATGGATTTTATCCCGCATGGACCGGCTGATGAGGCCATGATCCACGAGATGCACCAGGATATCCTCGTCATCGCCGGGAACTCCAAGAGCGAGATCCGTGTTGATGATGGCGCAGATATCAAAAACATTCTCAATGGAAAATTCGATTCTCTTGTAGATCCCGTCTTTTAAAAGGCCAAGGTTCCGGAATTCCTCCCCCGTTGAGGGCAGATGCTGCTGAACTGCGGAGACTCCCTCGGCAATCTCTTTTAACTTGATACGGATGACCGTTTCCCGCAGGTGTTTTTTGGTCATGATATTGCAGCCTGGCCGGTATAATCGTACAGTCGGTGTTTGAAATTGTCAAAATCCCGGAGCGTTTCGACCGCCTTTTCGTATAAAAATACCTGATCGCGGACAAAAACAGGTGTCCCTTTCAGCACCTCAACCCTTACATACAGGGGAAGGGCCTGGAAGATCTTGATATCATAGCGTATCCCGGGAAGAGCCGACAGGATCGCGTGGCGGAACTGGAGCGCCTCTGCCGGATCGCCGTCATAATACAGGCAGAGATCGATATCCGATTCCCCGGTCATACGGTTTTCCCCTGCCGAACCAAAGAGGATGACAAACTGTACGTGGTCGTAACCATCAAGCTGCTCCATCGTTTTCAGAGCTGCTGCTGTGTACGCACTGACGTCCTGTTCAGGTACAGAAGATCTCCGGCCTGCTGGCACAACCTCTTCTCCTCATGAACACTCTTTCCTGCATTCCATTTATTCTTTGCCCGGCTCACAAATCCAACCTGAAACCTGCCGGGACCTCCCGGTGTGGAGAAAAATCCTGGAAAAGAGTCAACGGGGGAGTCCTTACTGGGCTGTTGCAGGGAAAACCGGTTATTTCGATCCGATCTGCAAGGAGCCGGACGTGGAATGTGTCTCCCCGCCGTTTGAGCTGTTGAACGCAGAGACGGCAGGGATTGCGAAGGGGGATGAAGGGCAGTTTTCCCTGAATTCACATCACTTCCTGGCGGGGGTTTCTCTTTCCGGGATGCAACCCGTAGTATAGGCCATCCCATTTCTCATCATGAAGTTGATACCGTGATGTTTGTCAGGATGATGGTGACATTCTTATCTGGGTAATCCCTACCATTGTATTCATTCAGGCATTCGGAGAAGACAGTATCTTTAACTGATAATTTTATGAGACAATCATCCTCACTCTTGAAGGTCACTTTATTTCGCGTAGCGTTTAGTTTGAGTTTTCCATAACCGTTCCCGCTGGTGAATGATTTCTCACCTGCAAGAAAATTGACCGCCTCGATTGTGATGTCTGGACCATCCTGATATTCTATAATGAGTGCTTGTCCAAAGGAATCAATAGACTTGTTCACGTCATCCATTGTCACATGCTGAAGCCATGTGCCACCTGATTCCGGGTCCCGCGTGACGTTTACATATCCGTACTGCCAGGTGTATCCCTGGTCGACCCAGAAGTTATTCACTGTCCAGTAGCTGAAATTAATCAGTGTGAGGCTATAGACTTCCAGACTATTATTATATACCGTGAGATACGGCTCATTTTCCTGCTGCACATGAAGACTCCCCCCGGACTTCAGGGAGTTGAGGACAATATCCCCTCCTCCGAGCGGGATCTGCTGTGAGAGCGAGATGTTCCGTTTCAGGGATGCAGCCTCCTCGATGGCAGAGCCGAACTTGAGAACTCCTTCTTCAACCTCGTGGAGGTGCTGAATCTCTGATGACTGCTTCAGTCCCGGGAGGTATGTTGCATTGTAAATAGAGAAGAGGGTGACAACCACTGCAAGGATAAGCATCGCAGCAATGACGGGTGCGATAGCAACGTCATTCTTCATGAATCAACACCTCCCCTGAGAAGACCACTGCACGCGGTGTGACCAGTTGGACTTCATACGGTGCCAATGCCTTGGGAACATGGACAATGACTATCCGGCCGCCAAGGTCAAATGACTGCGAGTCGGGCTCAAGAACAAACGATTCATTGTCGTATGGATATTTTGAGATGGTTGGTTTTTCATCTGAAATGATAACGGTCAGATCTGACTTCTTTATCCAGTCACCTCCCTTGTGGTAGAGACATATGTCAATGAAATTGACAGGATCTGTGGCATTTTTAGATCCGTCAACCATTATAGTCACGGTTGGATCCCGTGGTTGAGGCAAAAAATTTGAGGCCGTCGCAGAGAATACGGCAAGTAGGATCAGCACGATGGTAAGCATCAGCATCTCGCCCACGAGTTCGGAAACCGCGTCGTCCCTGTTTCTCTTCTCCTTACAGCACATACACAAACAACCCCACCGCTGCGACAAGAAATACGATCACGTGCTTGAACCCCGAAAGGACGCTCCCTGCAGAGAGCTGCCCGGCCATAATCCCGGAGAAGATCCCGAGGATGATGGACATCCGGAACATATCGAGCACGTTTCCCGAGATATCGATATTCGTATTCAGTTTCTCAAAAGAGGAGATGAAGGATACATTCAGCTGATAGGCGGTGTACAGGAATATTCCGAATGAAAGGTAGATGATCATGATATAGGCAAAAGAAACAGTGTAACGCTCCCTCTTCATCTTCAGGTAGTGTTCCATGTCGCTGATGGCAATGATCAGGATATCCCGGATATAGTCCGTGACTTCGCTCGCACGGATGATAAGGGAGATGACCCGCTTTATCACCAGCACCCCGATGCGTTCTTCGAGTCGGACCAGTGCCGACGTGATACTGGTCCCCCATTGGACGTCCTTTGAGACGAGCTTCAGCTCGGAGCTCAAAAGACCAATTTTTGATTCGGAGATGAGCCTCACCGCCCCCTGCAGCGTCATCCCGATATCCTTCAGGTCAAGGAGCTCCCGGAGGAAGTCCGGGACCTGGGCTTCGACCTGGTGGATGTAGAATCTGCGGATCTCGTATGCCACCATCAGGGGGGCGAGCATCGCAACCGTCATCAGGCAGATCATGATCTCTCCCGGATAACGGGGGAAGACGTCCTGGAACATGCCGGCCATTCCCATCAGCGCGATCACAGAACCGAACAGGGTGCCGATCACGATGCCGAACCGGTAATCGGACATGTACGTGCGGATGGGGTTCCGTATCATCGCCGCAACGCGGAGGAGCTTTCTCCTTGCCGCGATTTGCCGGGAAAACTCCCGGTCAGGCTTCTCGCCTTCAATGACCGCAATACCGGTGCCATACTCTGTTTCCCTGCTCTCCTTGTGGGTGATCTGTACATTCTCACCCGGGACCACGAGGGAGAGTATCCAGACCATTGCGGCCGCCCCGAGGGGGAGGAAGATGAAGAAGTAGGGCATCAGGGCTGAGAGCGTGGACTGGCCGGTCATGTTCTCGGCCACGACCATGATGATCACTGCGATGGGGGCGGCCACAAACGCGGTGACGTAGACTTCTGCCATGATCTCCATCGTCTTCAGGGACATCTCGAGCTCTTTTTCGGCAACCTCGCGGTAGTGGGAGGACCGCGATGCGAGGAACCCCGGGAGGTCGCCCCCGCTCTCGAACATCAGGATGAGGTCGTCCAGGAGTTTTTTCAGGTTGTCTGAAGGTGTGGTCCGGGCAAGGTTCCTGATAGCGGTCACCAGGTCATCACCAAAGACCTCCACATCACGGACGATCATCCCGAACTCCTTCGAGACCTCCCCATAGAGGTCGCCCTGCTCATAGACTCCCCTTATCGCGTTGTAGAGTGTGAGGGTTGTGGAGAGCGCCTGCATGTAGGTGATGGCATAGGGGAGGTCCATCTCGATTCGGGCCTTCCGCCCCATCATGGCAAGCACCGGCTGGAAATACAATACCAGGAAGACCATGATTCCCGGTACTGCAAGGACGAGGGCATCCTGCACCCAGAGGGGGTAGGGTTTCAGTATAGTAAAACGGATGGAGAAGATGTGGAACACCACCAGTGCAGTGACTGCTCCGGCGACGGCAAGGCCGGTCTGTACAAGGATTTCACGTGTATACTCGCTGTAGGACTTCCTGATCCGGGCGCCCCTTAGGTTCCGGGAGAACCCCTCGCGGTCGAAGAGGCGGTCCCTGATAATGCCAAATCCTTCATAAAGCGGCATCGTCAGCCTCCTCATCTCCGGAGTAAAATGCTGATTTCCTCATCAGGTGGAAGATCCCACTCACCTGGTCGGATCGGACGATCTTTTTCCTGGCCATGAGAGAGAGTGTGTGGGCTCGGAGAGACAACTGCTCTTCAACTTCAGCACTTGACCATCCACGGGAGTACGCGATGCTGTCAAGGACTCGGGATCGGGAATAGTTCCTCTCGAAGGTATCGGAGCGTGGGTTCCACCGGTAAAGGTCTTGGGACTGGATATTCGTGGCTTTATCAAACGAGATCTCGTTGAGGGAAAGGCAGCGGCGGATGGCCCTGCCATCCTGGTATTGCAGGAGCTGGACTACCATGAGGTCAAGTGCCCCGAACATCGCTCGAGGGACGTTGATGGGCGGGTTGACCAGTCGGTTGATTGACTCATCGACGTTTCCTGCATGCAGTGTGGAGTAAGTTGTGTGCCCCGTGTTCATGGCCTGGAAGAGCGTCTGGGCCTCGGGCCCCCTCACCTCCCCGACAATGATATACTCGGGACGCTGCCGGAGCGACGCCCGGAGGAGGGAGAAGAGGTCAATATCCCCCTTTCCCGACTGTGCGCTGGTCTCCCGGGTCTTTGTCGGGAGCCAGTTTTTGTGGGGGAGCTGGATCTCACGGGTGTCCTCGAGCGAGACGATTTTTGCAGTGAGGGGGATAAAGTAGGAGATAGCGTTCATCGTCGAGGTCTTTCCGCTCGCCGTCCCTCCGACGATAATCATGCTTTTGCGGTTCTCCACGGCGAGCCAGATATAGGCAAGGATCTCGGGGTCATAGGTCCCGTAGCGAATAAGATCCACAGGGGTCATCGGGTCGCTCTTGAACCGGCGGATGGTGAACGAGCTCCCCTTCGAGGATATCACATCGGTGTAGGTGATCTGTGCCCGTGAACCGTCAGGAAGCGGGGCGTCAAGGAGTGGAGAGGATATGGAGACCTGCCTGTCCGCCTTCTGCGAGAGCTTGAGGACATACCGGTTCAGTTCCTGTGCCGTGAACCTGATCGATGTGGGGATAGAACCATACTCTGCATGGTAGATGAAAACCGGCGAGGTGTAGCCGTTGCAGCTGATATCTTCGATGAAGCGGTCGTGCATAAGGGGGTCGATGGGGCCATAGCCCTGCAGGTTCCGCTCAAGGTAGTAGTAGATCACCGAGGCACGGTCATCCGGCAGTCCCGGCATGAACCGGGAGATCCCCCTCCTGACATCGTCGAACGAGAGGCGGGTATCATCCTTCCTTGTTATGGTATCGTAGATAAGGACATCCCGGAGGTAATCGTGAACTTCCTCGAGAAGAATACGCTCCCGCATGCTGACCTGGGGCTCGATGACAGTGTAGAGGAGATCGAAGAGCTCGTTCTCGATGATGGATGCAGAGCAGAACCCCGGACGCAGCCAGTACCGGTCACGGATCTTTCCTTCTCCTGACATTGTTCCTGTCGGGGGAAGAATGGGAATGGGAGTTACCGGCGGCTCCTTTCCGGACTCCGGGCCTTTCCCTGATCCGGACAGACATTCCTGAATTGACCTGGCAACTCTCTCCTTACTATCCCATAGAGCCTTTCCTTTGATTGTATCTGAAGACACCATCAGGAGAGCCACCCTCCCTTCCCTATTCCAGACCCGTCTTTCCCTTCATTTGGGGCTGGCTCAAAGAATACTCCTTTATCAGACACTTCTCCAATATCAGCAAGGAGGAGAGTCTTCTGCTGAAGAATTTCCGTTGACGTGGGATCTATCCTAAGAGCGAATTCACAGGACTGAAGAGCCTCCTGATTCCTGTTCAGGCAATACAGTGCCCGTGCCTTCAGAGAACATATCTCGACTGATTGGGGATTGAGAGTGAGGGCTTCATCGCATGCGCGAAGGGTATCTTCCCATCTCCCCATTCGCTCAAGGATGTTGCACTGGATCTTCCGGATCTCGAATGTGCCTTTGCCGTCGCGGAGGGCTGTTTCACACACCTGCAGGGCATCCTCCATCCTTTCCAGTTTGAGAAGCGATGAAGCCTGAAGGGCAAAAATTTTCGGGTTGTCCCTGTCGACTTGGTTATATTCAGTAAATGCCTCGAATGCATCCTTGTAGTCTCCCATGGCATAATGGGAGAGTCCCCTGAACCCTGATGAATCGATGCCCGAACCTGCAAGAACCCGATCAAAACCTTGAATAATCTGGTTCCTGTTCTCCGTACCGGAACGTATTGTGTTTCCATTGGTGGACACGCTCCCACGAGTGTCCAATGGCCCAGGGTTGCCCATAGGTGGTGGAGCGCTTCGATCCGGGGCCGGATTGTGAAGATTCTCCCCCGGTGCTTTCCTGTGGAACAAGGATACGAGTCCGTTGAGAAGTTTTCCCTTCACGGACCGCGTGTTCCAGGAATGCTCCGGAACCTGTCCGGTATGAACTGGATGAAGGGAGGATTCTTTCTTTCCCCTTTTTTTAAGCAGCATAAAAAGCGTAATTACGGACAGAGTGATGAGGCCCAACACAACACCAAAGGAAATTTGAAAAATTCCTGCAAGTCCATCCAGGGAGTCTCTCTCCTTCATTCTGGTCAGCCTTTCCTGCACCAGGGAATTGCCGGGCTCAATTTTTCCTGCCTGCTGGTAGGATTCGCGTGCTTCATCCTGCCTTCCCAGTGAAGTGAGCGCATCGCCCCGGTATATCCATGCCTGTGCGTTGTCGGGGTCCCGGTCTATGACAATCTCAAAGGAGAGGAGTGCTTCCGGGGCCTTTCCCAGTGAGAGAAGAACAATTCCCCTGTTTACTCGGGCCGGCACATATCCCGTGTCAGCAGCGATTGCCTGATCGAAATACCCGAGAGCTCCTGGGTAGTTCCCTTCAATCAGAAGCGATTCCCCTTTTTCGTTCAGTATTTCTGCCCCAGGCGCAACACGACTGGTGCCGGGGTCATCCTTTCCGGATGTGGGGACCGAATGAACACTTTCAGGAATGAATGTTTCGGGGACAACGACCCATCCATCCGGAATTCCTTCTTTCAGGGACAGGTCAACAGTGGCATGGTACCCATACAGGTTGATGTGATATTCTCCATCCTCCCTGATGACTATCCTCTTTTCCGATTCAGAACTATATTCCCCGTTGTATCCATCCTCTGCAATCACTTCATGCGTTGCATTGTCCCTGACCGTCAAGAGAACCCTTGCTTCATACGGATTTTCGGAATCGGCCTCGACAGTGAAATCGATGATAAAAGGTGGAGATAAAGGTCGGGCAAGGAGGGCAATGTTGTTCCATGAGAGACTGTAAGTCTCATGGAAGAAAGGAACCACCGGATACGCCAGAGGGCGGGGGAAAAGATCCTCGGGCTGGTCAAGATCCCTTCTAGTTACATTACTGGCGATTGAAGGAGGGATTGGATCGGTATAGGCGGCGAATCCTTTGGATACCCCCGATATGGATTGATCGGGAACGTTCACTGTGTGTGAACCGGCCATTTGCGCAGATCCAGGTGAGGAAGCCCGGGTCGCCGGTTGATTACTCGGGGCGTCATGAGGGTGTGGTGCAGAATCCTGTTGCAGGGCGTTCTGGGATCCGTTGAGTTCTCCCATCTCAATACATCCACAGGACATTGAGAAAACGATGAGAATAAAAATCGCGGCGGTCGCGATTGAAGCGGAAAGAGAAGGGCCGCCATTTTCTCCCTCTTTTTTCCGGTGAGATCTTCTTTGAGCGTTGTGTAAGAAAACGACATGATTACTTTTTTCCGCAGTGTCCGGGAACATGTGTCCAATCCTGGGGAAAAACGATAACGATCCTTTATACAATCCTATCCGGCCCGGAATCACCGATTGGATTCTACCAGGATTCATTCACGCTCCTCTTTCAGGGTATGTCCAGGTTGATTGTTGCAGGAGAGAGTTCTCCGTTCTCATACCGGGAGAGGGCGATAGGAACTCCGCGTCTTACGCATTCCGCAAGCCGGCTCCCAACCGCAGTGACAATTCCGGCATACTGGTGGATCTCTTCCCCTTCGCAGGCCATGATGACCGCATCGGTGGGGGTTGCGACAATTCCCCTCCCGGTCTCAAGAAGAGCCTGCGTCTTTGCACTGCTTATGGTGGCCACGGATTCGAGGAGGGCATTTTTAGACATCCCTTCCGAACTTATCGCAATGATATTGATGGTGTGATTCGAGATCCCCGACGTAATGAATACTGTGAGGAAGCCGGAACGACATACCAGGAGCGATGTCATGGGAACTGCGGTAAGGAGTCCGAAATAATCACCGTAAATCCCTTCCTTCCGGGCAATATCTGAGAGGAGAAGGCCCGGGGAATCATCATGCCAGTCACGGGGAACGGTATGGTTGAAGAGAGCATCCACCTGCTTAAGGTCTCCACCGACTCCTGTAGATACCGCAAGAAATGGTCCCTCAATCACCAGCGTGGTGTCGGAATAATGGAAATCCATATGAACGCACCTGCACGATCGGCAAAGACCGGGCTTTTCGGATGAAATGAATTGGCATCAAATCTTTTGCTACACATTCTCGTGTTCGAGATATATAAAACAAGTTGATCTTGCTTAAAGCAAATCAAATTGATCAATTTAAATAGTTATAACCAAAACTCAGTTGCGTTGTGAAGGGACGGGCCCTCCCTGCACAACTCCAGAAAAATGGAGGAATATGAATGGAAATGACAAAAGAAGACGCCGTATCACCGGTTGTCGGCGTCATGCTCATGCTTGTGGTGACGATTATTATCGCCGCGGTGGTAAGCGGATTTGCCGGAGGGCTCGCCACAGGGAAAGAAAAAGCGCCGCAGGCTTCACTGGAAACGCATATCCAGTTAAATGGGGGTATGAGTGGGACTGATCCATCGATGATAATCAAGCATCTGGGTGGCGACCCGATTAACACCAAGAATACCAAACTCGTGACCAGCTGGGCAAACGAGACTGGTGTGTATCACGTAGCATCGACTGTGACTGCTGTATACAATACGACAGCTGCAGATTACGATGAATCATCATTGAATACCAATTCTGGAGGATCTGCAGCGTTTAATGAGCCGTACTTGGTAGTTCCGGGAGTAATGCCGGGTGATGATAATACACTTTGGTTCGGGAATTATCTCATGCGTGCCGGTGACGTGATCAAAGTTGACTCAAACCTGGCTACCGGTCCATATGGGAACACTGTGACTGATAAGCCGATTATCAGGGACGCTGACCTGCTTACTGGTAACGAGATAGTCAATGTCAAGCTGATCGATCTGATTTCCGGAAGTGCGATCTATGACAAGAATGTCATTGTGGAGGCCTGATCATGAGAACCTTTACGGACAATGAAACCGCAGTCTCGCCGGTGGTTGGCGTGATGCTGATGCTTGTCGTGACGATCATCATCGCGGCCGTGGTCTCTGCATTTTCCGGCGGCCTCTCGCAGGGCACGTCCAAGGCGCCCCAGATCAGCCTGGGCGCTGAGGTGCATAACGCATCGTACATCATCCTTGACTTTAAGGGAGGCGACTCAGTAAGCGGCGGTGCGATCACGGTGAGAACCTTCATCCCTATGGGAACATTCAAGGATATGAGCAATAAGGTTGATCTCGCCAATGCAACATATCTGACAGATAATAAGCCGGTATATGACTACGATCCGGTAACTTATTCAGGAAGAGGTTGGGCAACCATCCAGACCGGTGATAAGATCAGGATCAACTGGGAGGATGCGTTTGTACCGGGATATTACGCAGGAACATACTCGGCCCCGGCAGTTGGGGAACCCGTTAACATTGAGATCTACGATTCCGCAAGCGGGAAGATGATTGTCACTATGCAGACCACAGTCTTGCCGTAACCAGTAACTTTTACTCATGCATTGAATGGGTAGAATACACTCAATTTTTTTGAGAAATATTGAAAAAAATCCCACACAGGAGGTCAGAAATGGCAACATACTACGGATGCAGACCTGCCGTTCCTACCCGGCAGGCGGTTGAGAAGTTCGAGAACGAGGTGACGATCCGCCACAGGAACCAGGTGCTGGTCAGCAAGGTCTACCTTGACATGCAGGACCACTCCTGGGCGGTCGCGGTGGCATATAACCTGTCCCGCCAGGCCGGATTGAAAGGGCATGAAAACTCTCTCGAAGTGAGATACTCGTATGCCCCCGGAGAGCAGAAAGTAGTGAACGTGTTCCGCTCCGACCAGGACGCTATCATGACACTTGATGCCGGACCGTTCGGAGATCCGGACTCTTTTGCCCAGTATGCCCTGAAATATGAGCGGGGTGCTGTCAACCCTGCAACATGAGGGGCATGGCCCGGATCATGATGACCTGGACAATTCCCTGCAGTGCCAGACACACACAACGAGGATTCCCCACCTTGGGATCTCCCGCGCTCCTTTATTCGAATTTCCAGGCCTGCGGTGAGTTGGATATCCCGGTCCTCCCCAGCATCCGGCACCATGTGTCCGACTCGACAGGTGGAACAGAATTCCCATGACCCGGACCATTCCCCTCATCATCGGCCTTGCCATTGCCGCTGTCCTGACCATTATACTCTGCACCCTCACAGGCCCGGCAGGGTTCGGCTTCGTGACCACAGCGCCTGGTGCGGCCGACATCGTCGGCGGTATCCGGCTCCCCCGGGTCCTCTCCGCATTCTTTGTCGGTGCGAGCCTCGCGGTTGCCGGTGCTGCGATGCAGTCGCTCTTCAGGAACCCGATGGCAGACCCCTACATACTCGGCACGTCCTCCGGGGGGGCGCTTGGCGCATCCCTTGCCATCGTGTTCCTCGGCGGCTTCTTCGTCCCGGTCTTTGCATGGATCGGAGCCATACTTGCGATGCTTATTGTCTGGGCGATTGCCAGCCGCAGGGGGGTCATCTCGGTCGAGACGCTGCTTTTGACCGGCATCGCCGTCTCGTTCTTCTTCTCCGCCCTCGTCTCGTTCCTCATCGCAGTCGCCGGCCAGAACGTTCACTCTATCATCTTCTGGCTCATGGGCGGGTTCTGGAATGCATCGCCCTATGATGCAATCCTTTCAGCAGCCATCCTTGTCCCTGCAGGGGCTGTCCTCTTCTTCATGGGCCGTGACCTAAACGCCCTCTCGCTCGGCGAGGAGACCGCCGCCCACCTCGGCATCGATGCCGCCAGGGTACGGTGGATCGTGCTGGGGGGGAGCACCCTTCTCGTTGCCGGAGCGGTCTCGATTGCCGGGTCGATCGGGTTTATCGGCCTCGTCACTCCCCATATCGTCCGGATGCTGCTTGGCCCGGATAACCGTGTCGTGATCCCATCTGCCATCCTTGCCGGCGGGATCCTGCTTGTCCTCTCAGACACCCTGGCCAGGACCTTCTTCTCTGATCTTCCGGTCGGGATTATCACCGCGTTTATCGGCGCACCGTTCTTTGTCTGGCTGATTTACCAGCGGGGGGAGGCACGATGACCCGCCGGCCGGGTATCACCGCTAAGGACCTCCGGGCAGGGTACGGCACAGAAGATATCGTTAAAGCCGTCAGCTGCACGTTTTCGGAAGGAACGTTCACAGGCATCATCGGGCCGAACGGCTCGGGGAAGACAACACTTCTCCGGGCATTCAGCCGCGCGATCCCGTCAAGCGGCATCCTCGAACTGAACGGAAAAGCCGTTGACGAATATTCGCCTTCGGAAATGGGCATGGCGCTCGGGTTTGTACCGCAGGACGAGGGCCGCCCGTTCTCCTACACCGTGCTCCAGGTCGTCCTGATGTCCCGGTATGCCCGGACCAGCCGGTTTGCCGCGCTCGCTCCGGAAGATTATGCCCGGTGCCACAGGGCTCTTGAAGAAACCGGGATTGCCCACCTTTCTGACCGTTCGATCAGAACGCTCAGTGGCGGGGAATGGCAGCGGGTGCTCATAGCCCGGGCGCTCGCGCAGGACACGAGAGTGCTCCTCCTTGACGAACCGACATCGCACCTCGATCTCTCACACCAGTCCGAAGTCCTCTCTCTGCTGTCCCGCCTGGCCGGGTCGGGCTCAACCATCGTCGGCGTCTTCCACGATCTCAACCTGGCCGCACTGTACTGTGACCGTCTCATCATGATCCGGCAGGGGCAGATGGTGGCCGACGGAACGCCTGCCCAGGTGCTGACACCCGGGAGAATCCGGGAGGTCTACGGGGCTGATGTGGTCACGTCCGTGCACCCTGTGACCGGCCGGACCTTCCTTATGCCCGTTTCCGCACCGGTCAGGACAATCGCTCCGGACTTGAAGCGGAACATCATGGTGATTTCAGGAGGGGGAAGCGGATCAGATCTCCTGCACTTTCTCACCCGCAGGGGATATCCCGTTGCTGCCGGGATCCTTGCGACCACGGATACCGATTATCTCACGGTGAAGTCGCTTGAGATCCCCTGCGAAGAAGTCCCGCCATTCTCAAAAATACCTGAACATTCGCTCACCACATTGCGGGAGAGCCTCGACCGGGCGGAGCGGATCATCCTCTCGATGCACCCGGTGGGACCTGGCAACATATCCGTGCTCACCATGCTTCGGGAGGTTGACCCGGTCCGGATCATCATCCATCTTCCGGAAGGCCGGGATATTTCCTCGTATGATTTTACCCGGGGTGCTGCATCTGCGGTGATCCAGGACCTGTGCGATGCCGGTGCGCACTGTACCGGCACCTTCAATGGAATCCTCGAACTCCTGTCTACACCGCCCGGAGCACCCGGTTCAACACGGAGTATGCAACAATGAAAAAACCTCTTTTCATTTCGACGTATTGCTGCATCGACCATTCGCTCGATACGGCGCTCGAGACCCTGGCAACCAGGACATCGCACGTGGAGATCCTCTCGGACGGCCTGCATGATCTCCGTCGTGAGAGTGGAACATGCAACGATCACTCGTTGTCGTATTCTGTCCACGCACCGTCAAGTGAAATGAACATTGCCGCCGTGAGCGAGCGGATACGGACCGCATCCCTGGAGGATCTGGGTGATGTGATGGCAATCTGCAACCGGATAGGTGCCAAACACCTTGTCGTCCACCCGGGGTATTCACCCTACGTTCAGATGTGGAACCGCTCGTATTCCTCTCTCCTGCATTCGCTCGATGACCTGGTCCGCCTTCAGGATGAATACGGCGTTTTGGCCTGCGTGGAGAACATGGGCGCCTGGGAATGCTGCCATTTCCGCACGCCTTCGTTCCTGCCCGAACTTACCTTCCGCGGCCTTCACTGCACGCTTGATTGCGGCCATGCCAGGCTGAATGGGAACCTCGATGAATTCCTTGCAGCCGGGGATTTCTGCCATATCCATCTCCACAATAATGATGGAGAGAACGATGACCATGGAGCATGCAGCGAAGGAACCATCGATTACCATAGACTCTGGAACAAACTTCCGCGGGGTGCAACCCTTGTCGTCGAGACCCGGGAACTCGCCAGTGCCGACCAGAGTCTTCGATACCTCTCAACCCTGAACCAAGGTGAACATTAAATGAATCCTGCCCGAATCCAGAACCACCATACCCTGGTTATCCTTGTCATGATGCTGGTCACAATGGTTCTGCCAGCATCTGCAGTCACGGTGACCGATGATGCCGGGGTGACCATCTCCCTTGATGCGCCTCCTCTGCGCATCGTCTCGCTCGCCCCCTCCAATACCGAGATCCTTGCAGCGCTCGGCCTCGTCGACAGGATGGTGGGTGTGACCGATGTCTGCGATTATCCCCCGGAAGCAAAACAGATCCCCCGCATCGGGGGTTATTCGGCGATCAGTGTCGAGAAGGTGGCCGCCGCAATGCCGGACCTTGTTCTTGCATCCGATATCACCCCAAAGGCGACTGTCGATCGGCTTAAGGGTCTCGGTCTGACCGTTATGGTGGTCTCTCCGCGAAACATTGACGACATGATGCGGGATATCCGCGTGGTCGGGACGATCACCGGAAAGGAGAGCGAAGCAGAGGAATTGGTAACACGCCTCTCAAAACGTATTGCTGCGGTGGCACGGTGTTCGCCCGATGCGGATCACCCGACTGTCGCACACGTTGTCTGGCACGACCCGCTCTATGTGAGCGGCAACGATACTCTCCAGAATGACGTGATTATCCATGCAGGTGGCGAAAACGTCTTTTCTGACCGGGAAGGGTGGAGCACTGTCCCGCTGGAAGAATTTCTCTTAAAGAACCCTGATATCCTCATTGTGAGCGGGGGTGGGGGTATGGATTCATCTGAAAAAGACGTGATCCTTGAGGTCTTCATGACAAGCCCTCAGTATGCATCCCTCTCCGCAGTCAGGAACAACCGGGTCTACGCAGTGAATGCCGACATCATCAGCAGGCCAGCCCCGCGGATCGTGGAAGCCACTGAGCAGGTCGCCCGACATCTCCATCCCGAGTGTTTTAATGGAACGGCCGCCATTCCTGGCGATACAGCGGTAATCCCCGTGAAATCCCCGGGATTCTGCACAGGGAGTGCACTCCTGCTGGTCTCCCTGGTATTCATCCTCCATTGGAAGAGGAACGAATGAGAGACTTAAGAACAGAAGAAAGGTCCATTCAGCTCCTTCCCGGCTGCCAGGAGGAAATACATCTGCCAGCAACAGGGGGCAGTCCCGGCAGCAGATACGGAGCCAGGAGGGTTGCATGCGGATAACAATTCCCAGGATTGTAATTGCAGGCACTCACAGCGGCTGCGGAAAGACCACTGTTGCAAGCGGTCTGATGGCAGCGCTCAATGACCTTGGTTTCCGGGTCCAGCCATTCAAGACAGGACCGGACTTCATCGATCCTTCCCACCACTCGCTTCTGTGCGGGAGGAGTTCGCGCAACCTCGACCCTTTCATGATGGGAGAAGCAGGCGTCCTCCGGACGTTTGCCTCTGCGTCTAAAGATGTGGATATCTCTGTGATCGAGGGCGTTATGGGGCTCTTTGACGGAATCGACGACACCGACATCGCCAGCACTGCTCACGTCGCCAGGATCCTCCGGGCACCGGTTATCCTCGTCGTAGACGCGTACGCTGCATCAAGGAGCGCCCTTGCGATGGTCAGGGGATTTTGTGATTTCGATCCCCGTATCCGGATTGTGGGGGTAATATTCAACCGAATAGCATCACCCAGGCATCGGAAAATGATTGGAAATCGGGGACCTGTTCCAGCGCTCGGATGGATTCCCTATCGGAAGGAAGATGAAGTGGGCGGGCGTCACCTCGGACTCGTGATGGCTCATGAGTGCGGAATGATGAAAGCCTATGGGCAGGTTGTCCAGGAATCCTGCGATATCGATCGAATCCTGGGAGCAGCCCGGAATGCTCCTTCCCTGGACATCCCCCAAATCCCTCCAGAAACGATTGAGAGAGAAACGCGTGCAGTTATCGGGGTTGCCCGCGATCCTGCATTCTGCTTTTATTACCAGGATAATATCGACCGGCTCGCCAGGGCGGGGGCCGGGATTCGGTTTTTCTCACCGATGGATGACCTCCTTCCGGATATGGATGCCATCTATCTCGGCGGTGGATACCCGGAATTGTATGCCAGGGAACTCGAAGTTTCGCGATGTAGGCATTCCATTCACAAAATGGCGAAATCAGGAATGCCGATATATGGTGAATGCGGTGGGCTCATGTACCTGTCTCACTCAATCTCAACTGACCAGACGTACCGGATGGCAGGAGTATTGCCAGCCTGTGCAGAGATAACTCAAAAGATTCAGGCGCTGGGATACGTGAAAGGAAGGTATTCCGGCCGGTCCGGTTCACGGACGGGGAAGATATCCCTTCGGGGCCATGAATTCCACTATTCACGGGTTGAGTGCGATCCTGATGCAAGGTTCGCGATTCGTCTGATGACGGGAATTGGGATCATGGATGGAAAAGACGGGCTCACCGAAGGGGGAGCGATCGGGGCGTATACCCATGCATACTTCAGCGATGCATTCTGCCGGCGGTTTGTCGCTGCGGCTTTGGAATTTCGGAACAGGGGGGGTTGATGAAGGAGATATGCAAATAGATTCTCTGCCCAGATTATGCCTCCTGCTGCATACCCCTCAACGGCATACTAATGGAGTTCCTACCACGATGAGGGCTATGTATGTTATCCTTCCCCAAAAAGGATGGTAATGCACATGAGCACATAGTAATCTCAGCAAATGCATCCTTGATCTCCAGGAAATTCTATCAATGCATCACAGTGATAACCCGCTGATGCTCAAGATGCCGCAGATGAAAAACTTAACCCAGAATATCGGGTATCTCGGGAAATGCCAAACCGGGAAAACGGGAGCATATCTCTGACGTTCCTCCGGTTGCCCAGGGGAGGAAAACCCAGTTCCGGGGGAATATACCATTGAATAGTCATCGTCTCGTGAGACTGGAGAGGGAAATAAAAGGATGTGAAACCACCTGGCAGGCTGTAATTGTTCTGACGGAAAGAAAAGACCATGAGATCAATACAAAATCCAGGGAACTCCCGCACAAGGAAAATATCCGGAGCGCTATACTCTTCTAGCCTGTAAAGTTCCGAACTCTTCACGATTTTGCTTCCTCACTCTCATCTTATGCGTCTAACAGGACGTTCCCTGGTATGAGTGGGAGGAATAACCCGCCTGTCCGGATCAGAAAAAGGGAGAGCGCGGGCATCTCTCTTCACAAAGGTGGATGAGCACCGACGTGTTGTTCATTACCACGAAGGAATACCATCCCGTGATGACGAGCATCATGATGAGTCCTGACCCCTTCAACTTCAGTTCGGACCATTGTGCCACGCTTACGATGAAGATCAGGACAAATCCCTTGATGAGCAGGTGAAAGAACACATTGTCCACTACGGGGACCATCACGTGGTTCACCTCGAAACCTCCAAGTGAGAGGATCATGTCGGTGGTCACAATGTCGAGGACAAAGAGGACATAGATGAGGATGATGCAGAGGAAGACGTTGTTTGGGATCTGGCTCCTGTAGAACGATCCGACCAGGTCCGCTTTCGGCACTGCGACGGCATTCATGGGAAAACCCCTCCTGCAATGTCCCGGGAAGTCCATCCAACGCATCGTCTCATAGCCTTCGAAATGATCAATTTTGGGACCTATTAAATCTTCACGTCCAGTCACTTTACGAGCATGAGCATAACTTGAACGGTTCACTTTCCCGTTTCACATGGATCAATGCCATGAACCTTGGGCTCGCCATTTTTTTTACAAGACCTTATGAGTCTCTCCTCGGGAATTAAAGGAAGACCGGGATTTGAAAGGGAGGTGTCCCTTGCGAAAAAAATGACAGATAAAAAATAACCAGCAATGACAGAAACGCTATCTTCCCGGACTGGCAAAGATGCGTGTGTGGAGATCAAAAGAAGCTATAGCATAGAATTCGCAGGCTTCTTTGAAGGATACATGTGGGGAGAGAACCCATGATCATCGCAGAAATAAGCATAGTCCCGGTGGGGACCGGAACCCCCGGTGTGAGCGCGTACGTGAAAGCAGCGCTCGAAGTACTGAAAAAACAGGACTGGATCAGGGTCGAACCCGGGGCCATGGGGACAGTGATCGAGGCTTCGAACCTGCGAGACCTGTTCGCAGCGGTAGAAAAAGCGCACAATTCAGTCCTCGGGATGGGTGCAAAAAGGGTCGTGACAGAGATAAAAATTGACGAGAGGAGGGACAAGGAGGCAACGATCGAGTCGAAGACCAGGGCCCTGCACTAATTCACCTCCCTGTCATCACATGAGCCATATGCTCCCGGCATTGTCCTGGAGATGAGAGATCCTTTTAAAAGAACTCGTGGCCATCCGCCAGGCCATGGGAACGTCCGATTCAATGATATCTTTATGTGGCGGCGCCTGCCTCAAGGGCCGGCCTGGCATGAGCCGCACTTGAAATTGACAGGGAAATGCTGTGCAGACTGTTTTTAGAGAAAATTGCATGATTCACTGTCGGGACACGTGCAGAAAAAATGAAATCCCGGATGTGATTTCCTATGAAAAGCCTCCGGCATTTTCATGCGTTGGACCTGCTGCAAATTGCGTCATTCTTGTTTTCGCATTAAAAGGGTGATCGTACCATAATCACCACACGCTTCCCTTCTATCTCCACATCCCTTTTGGGACGACGATCTCGAAACGCGCTCCTTCCCCGGGGATTCCCGTCTCCCTTATAGTCATCCCCGTGATGGAGAGGATCTCGCGGGAGAGAAAGAGCCCAAGGCCGGTCCCTTTCCCATACCCCTTCTCGAATATCTTCTCCTTCTCGTCCTTTGCGATTCCCACGCCGTCGTCTTCACACGAGATGACAAGGGAATCATCGGCAGTCCTGCACGAGACCCGGACTCCCGTGATCTTCCCCCCGTATCTGACTGCATTTTCAAGGAGCGCATAAAAGACCTTCTCCAGCAGTGGATCGGCGAAAACCTCGAAATGGCAGTCTTCCGCATTGAACGTGACCACGCCCATGTCGACCTGGCCCCTGGCCCTCTGGAGGGTTGCTGCAAGGTGCTGCCAGACAGGTTCTTTCAACCCAAGATCCTGGTAGTCGCGGGTAAACTCCAGGATCTCCTGGACCGCACGGACCGCTCTCATCTGACTATCCAGGCATTTTACCATCTCATTTTCCCCAAGGCCGCCCCTTGCAAGAGAGATATTGCCGGCCAGAACTGCCATTTTATTCAGTATGTCGTGGCGGGTAATGCTGTTGAGAAGGTTCAGCTTCCTGTTTGCCTGCACCAGCGCCTCCTGTATCCGTTTCCGTTCAGAGATATCACGGAAGATCACGAGAAATGCCTGCTCTCCCTTCTCCAGAATGCTGGTTGCAATCACCTCCACGTCGATCACCTGCCCCGAGAGCGTGATGAACTTCTCCTCCAGAGGCGGTACCACCGTTTCAGGGTCTTTGGTCATCTGAGCAATACGCTCTATGATATCCTCACGTGAGTCAGGATGGATAAAATCAAGAATACTCTTCCCCTCGAGATCGGAACGGGCAGAGGCTCCCACCAGATGTGTTGCTGCATCGTTTACCGAGAGAATTTTCCCATGGCGGTGAATTGCCATTGCATCAAATGAATTCTCCATCAGCCTCCGGTAACGCTCCTCGCTCTCGAAGAGCTCGTCCTGGTGCCGGCTCAGGTCCTCAAGCATCTGGCGAAGCTCCTCCTCTGTCGCTGCGATCTGCTCGTAAGAGGCGACCAGCTCGTCGTGCTCCCGCTCCAGCTCCTTATGCATCCGTTTTTCTTCGGTGATATCCGTGAGCATGGCAAACGAACCGCGAAATACCCCGTGGTCATCGAAGATCGGGGTGGCAGAGACGTACATGATCCGCGGCGTCCCGCTGCGGGAAACGAAGGTACGTTCGTAATTTCCGGGAAGTCCCTGCCTCCTCTCCTCCCATCTCGAGCGTTGGATGACCTTCTCTTCGTCTGCGATGAAGGAATCAATAGGTCGTCCCACCATCTCTTCAGGAGAATAGCCGAGGATACCGGCCATTCGGCGGTTCACATACGTGGTGTTGAAGTGCTCGTCCATTGCCCAGATACCCTCGTGCGCGGTGTCAACGATGCGGCGATACCTCTCCTCGTTTCTCCGTATCTCTTCCTGGACCGCCAATCGCTCGGTCAGGTCTGTCGCAATGCTCAGCAGCACCTTCTTTCCCTGCCATTCGGTCAACAGGGTGTTGACGTGCAATGGGATTGCGGTCCCGTCTTTCCTGAAATGATGCACGTCGAAGTCTCCCTCCCCCGTTTCAAGGAGCGCCAGTATTCGTGCGTGTATGAGTGCGGCGCTCTCCGGGACATCGAGATCGTGGAGATCCAGGGAGAGGAACTCGTCCCGCGTGTAGCCGTGGAGGTCAAGCGTCCTCTGGTTGGCATAGAGGAAATTTCCCTCGAGGTCGTGGACCGTGATGGAGGCGGGTGCACTGTCGAGGAGCTGGACCAGGATACGCAGGTGATCGTCTGCCTTCTTGCGCTCCGTGATATCTCGGATGATCCCCCGCGTGCCTTTCACTTTCCCTTTCTCCATGACGGATGACGCTTTCATCTCCAGGGAGAACCTTCCGCCGTTATTCCTGATCGCCTCGATCTCGAGCGTGAAATCCGGAACGAGGCCAGTCTCAATGCACTTGAGAAAGATTGGCAGTACCCTTTCATGCTCCCCTGGTGCGACAAACCGGGAGAAATGCTGTCCGCACATCTCTACTGGTGAAGAGAATCCGAACATCTCTGCCAGGCTCTTGTTGGCAAAGGTGAGCACGCCGTCCCGATCTGTCATGAAGAACCCATCTCGGATCTCGTCGACGAGGGTGCGGTACTTCTCCTCGCTCGCGGCAAGCGCCTGCTGGGTCGCGAGACGGTCCGTGATGTCCCGTGCGATGGCATAGATAACATTTCCGTAAGGAAACGACCGCCACTCTATCCATCGATATCCCCCGTCCCTGGTCTGGTAACGGTTCACGAAGTTGGGGACGATCTCTCCCCGGCTGAGCTGGGCCACTGCATCACGCGTGGTGGCCCTGTCATCTGGATGCACGAAATCCATGAAAGATTTCCCCTCCAGCTCGTCCAGGGTGTATCCGAGAGTCCTCGCCCACTCGGGGTTCAGCTTCCGGAAATATCCGTCCGTGTCAGCGATGCAGAGCAGGTCGATTGCATTCTGGAAAAAGAGGTCGAGTTCGCGGGTCTTCTCCCTGATCTCCGTCTCTGCAACCACCCGTTCCGTGATGTCCCGGATTGCTTCTATCGCACCTGCAAGGTTCCCGTCTTCGTCGTAGAGGCGGCACGCTTTCCCCCAGTAGTGAATCGTCCTTCCGTCTTGCCTCCCGACTGTCGTCTCTGCAGTCAGGAATGTACCGTTCCTCTGCGTGAAATGGTAATGCTGTCTTTCAAAATCTGCGTCAGGGGAGAGGACAAGATCGATAAGCATGGGGCGCAGTGTTCCGTAGAACGCTCTTGAATAGACATGATTGCCCCTGCCCAGGACCGCAATGGCAGGGGTGCCGGTCATCTCCTCCATTGCCCGGTTCCACGCGATCACGGATCCTTCCCGGTCAATCGCAAAAGTGGCGTCCGGAAGGAAGTCGATGATGTCGGCGAGTCGCTTCTTTGATTCGATGAGCGACTGCTCGGCGCGCCTTTTCTCAATTGCCTGGCGGACCTTGTGGGTGAGTTCCGCGAACTGGACCTTTGGGTCTCCCCCCTTCTGGAGGTAGAAATCCGCCCCCGCGTTGAGGGCATCGATCACCACCTCCTCTCTCCCTTTGCCGGTGAAGATGACAAAAGGTATCCCGGAACCCCGGGCCCGGAGGGATTTGAGGAACTCGATTCCGTCCATCCCAGGCATCTGGTAATCTGATATGATGGCATCAAATGCGGCATTCCCCAGGACTTCAAGTGCTGCCGGGGCAGAATCGATGCAGTCAACGGAAAAATCCCCGTTCCGCTCCAGGAAGATCTTTCCCAGGTCCAGGAGATCCTGGTCATCATCCACATACATGACAGAGTAGGGACGATTTGGGACCATACCTAGAACTCTCTTTTTCCAGTAATGAACACTGTGGAAGTTTCATCAATGAAGGGACCAACGACCAGAGTCTCCCTGGTCCTTCCCGCACCATGCCCTCCCAAGCAGAGGGTGTATGTACCAGGACTGTAATAGTATGATACTGCATGGCGACGCTCCGGGGATATGCAGACCTGCTCAGGCTCCATTTCTTCTTTGCCTGGCCGCTCCTCTTCTGCTCGGGCTACCTCCTTGCAGCCGCCACGTATGGCACCTTCTCTCTCGCCGACCTAATCAGGGCCGCAATCATCGGGTTCCTCGGGTTCGAGGGAGGTCTCGTCCTGAATGACTACATTGATCGCGAATATGACAAGAAAGACACCGAGTTCGGAAGGCTCACCAGGTACTGGAGGATCTTCGGGACACGCCCGATTCCGGCGGGGCTCGTCTCTCCGCGGAGTGCCCTCCTCCTCTTCCTGATCCTGGCCGTCAGCACCCTGATTGTCATCGCCACCCTCCCGTTCCCGCACTCTCTTTACGTCGCGCTCATCATGCTCTGTGGCTATGGCACAGAGGCATTCTACCAGGTCAGGAAGAGGAACCAGTCGTTTCCCATCGCGCAACTGGTGGGGAGGACCGATTTTGCCCTCTTTCCCGTCGCGGGGTACCTCTGCACGGGGTTCCCGGATACGACCGCATTGTGCTACTTCCTCTTCTTCTACCCGTTCGCCATGGCACACCTCGGGGTCAATGACCTTGCCGATGTCGAGAACGACCGTGCACGGGGCATGCAGACCATCCCGATCCTGTATGGCATGAGCGGGACCGTGTGGTGGATTGTCGGGTTTCTCCTGGTCCACATGGCCGCTGCATTCCTGTTCATCACGAGGCTCGATCCGGTCGCAACCACCGGTGTGGCCTTAGGGCTTGCGCTCCTCGCGTTTGCAGCAGTTCACCTGGCCAGGCAGCCAACCCCCGAAGGGGGAATGAAGGTCCTGCCGCTCTTTCACCTCGCAATGCTCATCTATGCAGGCTCAATTGTAATTGGATCACTCCTGTAAGCAGGTGTTATGCTCCTGCAGGGGGCTGCCCCGGGCACTCCCCTCCCCACTTCACCTCACGGGCGCCGCCTCGCAGGAGAATTCCTATGTGTTCTCGGGTGGAAAGAGCGATACCTCTTGCCTGGAAGCCTGCGTTCTCCCCTGCAAAGACCCAGGGTGGAGGAAAAAGGCCTCGGATGGACCACCACCTCCATTTTGCTCCCCACACATAGTTACCCTGGCCATAGCTGGGCGGCCATGGCAGGAATATCAGTTTTATCACTGCCGGAGATCCACGCATCATGAAAATGCCGGACAATGCGCAGTTGATCAGGGCGGCAGGACTCGACGGCTGGGTCCTGCCGGGGAGGACGTATCCCCACCCCCTCCCCGAGGGGTTGCGGGACTTCTACTGCTACACGCGGGACGGCGGGCATTCCCTGCTTGTCGTGCTTGGAAACGAGTATCGCCACGGTGAGCCTCCCGAACGGTTCGTCGTCCCGGCACCAGTGAAGATGGTGCTCAGGCACGGCTTTCAACAGAGGGACGGCTACCTCTGGTCGGACCTCCCCTATGCAAAGGACATCGGCCTGCAGGTGAGGGACGAGGATATCGAGTTTTAACGAAACACCATCCTTTTTTCGGGGTCCCGGAATGTCTTCCGGAGGCAGGACCAGGGGAATCAGGGCCTGTTTTTTCCCTCCTTTTTCCAACCATGGGTGAAAGATGTCCCCCGCGATTCGCAGCAATCTTCTTATATTTCCCGGGCCATCATCAGCACAGGGGGTGCGAGGATGTATGCGGGCGAACAGCCGATCGAGGTCATCACCATCCGGCTCGGCCTGACCTCCAGGGCATACCTGGTCAGACAGCATGGTGCAGTCCTGGTCGATACGGGTGTTCCGGGGAGAGAGGATGCGATCGTAGCGACGATGAAGGAAGCGGGAATACATCCTCACGACCTCAGGCTCATAATCCTTACGCACGGCCACGCAGACCACGCGGGATCGGCCCGGGCACTCAGGGAACTGTCAGGGGCACCCGTGGCCGTGCACCGGGACGATGCCTCCATGGTGCGATCCGGGCGGCAGGGCACCCTCGCCCCCACCGGGACCGCGGGACTTGTCCTCGGGGCTTTGTATGGCAGGAAGGGCAGCGCTCACTTTCCTCCCCTCGAGCCGGATATTCTCCTCGGCGATTCGTTCGCTCTCAATGAATACGGGATAAGGGGTGAAGTCATCCACACGCCCGGGCATACCGCCGGCTCCGTCTCCCTTTTGCTCGGAAACGGGGACGCAATCGTGGGAGACCTCATCTTCCCGACGATTCCGACCGGACGGCCGGGGCTGCCGTTCTTTGCCGGCGACCCGGAGGATGTGCGGGCCAGCATAGGGAAAGTGCTGGCGTTCCAGGGCGGGACGATCTATCCAGGCCACGGAGGACCGTTCTCCGCAGCCCGCGTTCGGCAGTGTTTTCCAGGGAGTGCCTCAAAGTCCCCCGGACAGGCTTGAAGCGCGGGTTTTTCCTTCTGCCGGACGGTTCACACTGGAACAGGACCGCAGCATGGAGCGGCAGAATCGAACATGTTTTGGCGGTTCAGTATAGACTTCTTCTGCAAGGAGAGACTTCTCATGACCCATTTGAGACCGTTTCATTACCTGGCACTCACAGGTGCGCTCCTCTGCATCTCCTGCATGATTGCGGGGTGCACTTCAACGGACCACGGGTCAGCTGACCAGCACACCGCACCCGCCTGTGCCGTTGGGGAGATCGTCTTCCTGACAGAGGAACTCTACCCTTTCAGTTACGCAGGGCTTGACGGCGTTGCCCGCGGACAGTCCGTTGAAGTGGTAAGAGACCTGGTCCGGCGCCTCAACTGCACGGCCGAGATCAGAGTGCTCCCGTGGAGTGTTGCGCACGATACCGCGGTTTCCACACCCGGATATGCGGTCTTTTCAACCGTGAAGACTCCCGAGCGCGAGGCCAAGTTCTCCTGGGTCGGCCCGATTGCCCTGCTGGAGTACTCCCTCTATGCAAGGAACGGATCCAATGACATGCTCCCGAGCCTCGAGGCCGCACGGAATGCGGGCGCGATCGCGGTGGTCGACGGCGACGCACGGCACGATTTCCTGGTCAAGAACAATTTCTCCAACATCCGGACGTACCCTTCAGACGAGGAATGCCTGGAGGCTCTCCTGGACGGATCGGTCTCCCTCTGGATGGGCACATCCGCGACCACGCCCGGGACACTTGCAAGACACGCGGTTCCCGGGGGAACCGTGATCCCGGTCTACACCCTTCTCAGGACCGAGCTCTTCATCGCGTTCAACAGGGAAACCTCCGCTGCGACAATCGATGCATACCAGGATGCCCTCGATGCCTCGAAGGCAGACGGGACGTTTTCCCGCATCACAGGTGCCGGACTCCCCGCCTCCCTTTCGCCCTCTGTTGATGGTCAGCGGGACACGTTCGCGTCCGAAACGCTGCTCCCTGCGTTCTCCGCGCTCATCTCGGCACGGGTCCACGGGATCGCCGCCGCGATGGAGACACTCGCCCTCACCGGGGAGCTCAAAGAAGGCGACTGGGAGAAGATACGCCCGCTCCTCGTCAGGCTCGAACAGGAGTATCCCGAGGCCCGGTTCTGGTACGCGCGACCCGATGGCTCGTACTACACAACGGTCGACAACCTGACGAGCGCAAACCTCCGGGACCGCCCCTATTTCCCGGGTGTGCTTGCCGGGAAGACCTCGATTGGGACCATCGTCGTCAGCAAATCGACCGGGAGGTATACCGCAATCATCGCGGTCCCGGTCCGGGACAAGGCAAAGGTGAATGGGATCCTCGGGACATCGGTGTACTGCGACACCCTTGAGGAGGCACTCTTCGATGAGTTCGCGCTCCCCGAAGGGTATTATGCATTCGCGGTGGATGCCCTGGGGATGCCGGTCATAGACTCCCTCCCGGACAGGATCTTCTCACTCGATGAGAGCACCAGATCAGCGGTGCGGGAGATGCGCGAAGGGCAGGTGGACTATTCTTTCGAAGGAGCCGGACACCAGGCAGTCTTTCGGACCGAGGAGATGACCGGGTGGAAGGTCGGCATCGGGTGGGGAGCCTGACGGATCCTGCCTGACCACCAGGTATCATCAATTTCTTCCCGCATCTTCCAGAAAACTCCGGCCCACTTTAAGCCCCTCCTCTCCCAGCGCCTCGATACTCCGCATCTGGTAGAGGGCGATGGGGTCCATTTCCTTGTACGTCTCGTCGCCGGTGCGCATGATCACCGATCTCACCCCCGAGTTCACGATCATCTTGGAACAGAGGAAGCAGGGCCAGATCTGCGTCAGGTCTCCTGTCTCGACATCGAACCCGGCAAGGTACAGCGTGCAGCCCCGTGCGAGTTTTCCTGCCTGGAGAAGCGCGTTCATCTCGGCATGGACGCTCCGGCACCGCTCGTAGTTCGAGCCCGAGGGAATGTGGTGGTCCTTCCTCCAGCATCGGCCAATCTCGGTGCAGTCCATCTGCTTCCGGGGCGCCCCCGTATACCCGGTGGAGACGATGGTCTGGAACTCGTCGACGATGATGGCTCCGAAATTTCGCCGGAGGCACGTCCCCTGGTGTGCGCACCGGAGGGCGAGGTCAAGGAAGTACTGGTGCCGGTTGGTCCGCATATACGAATAGATTGCCCTGAACAGGGTATCAACATGCCTGTCTTTCGTGCAAAAGACCGGGGACTGGCCATCACCACTCCCCTGATCCCGATCCCGGCGAGATCGCCTCCATGGCCTCGCGGGTGAGCCTCCCCCTCTTCCCTGCGACATCCCGTGCCGGGATTCGGACAATTACCCCGGTGAGCGCATAGCTCTTATCTAGGATATCCAGTCCCCCATCCTGGAAATCTTCAAGATCGATCGGAACAGAAGGCTGGTCACGGGATGGGGTGGAGGAGACCGGAAAGGCATGGAAGCACCCATCTTCTCCCGCATGGATGACGATTGCCGGCCGGACCTTTTGTTCACCCTTTTCTCCGATCCGGATCCTGGCCAGTATCACATCACCTCTGAAGTACCGCGACATGGATCTATTTGTATGACAGTCTGCCGCGAATGGGTTTAAGGCAGTCGAAACGCAAACCCCGTGCTCATTCCTTCACCCAGCATACCCAGGCATTCCAGTCAATAAAAAAAGAGGTGAGATGGCATTCATTTCCCAAGATATAAAGCCATCATGCGGAGTATGTCTGGAGATTCTCGGAGATCTCATCCTCCGTGAGTCCTCTGTTATAGAGGGCGAATGACCCGATATCGCCCGAATAGGGGAAGGGATACTGCTGGGATGCCTGCTTTCCCATCGTCAGAGGATGCTGGTTGTCCTTCAGCCGGACATCCGGTATTTGGGAAGGGGTGGTGATCTTGTTGTTACCGGGAACATTGGACTTATAATACGAAAATTGCTGCGAAACCCCGTTTATGTAAATCTTTGGTTCTCCTCCCTCCACCGCCAGATCCACGTACTGCCAGTTACCGGCAGTCACGACATCGTTGTCGGTCATTATGTGATAGTGGGTGTTGGTGACGCGATCGTCCCATTCAAAGTAGACTTTCTTGTTGATGAGATAGAGATCATAGTTCTTGTCTTCGATGACCCCGGCGCCGGACGGCGTCTGGAGGCCCTTTCCAATCACCTGTTTCCAGGTATTCACATTGAGTGGCCGCAGCCAGAGCGAGATGGTAAGGTCCCCGGTATACTTGAGAGTGGGGTCATCCTGGTATTCGAGCCAGTCATTCCCATCGAATGAGAGGTAGCTCATGTTCATTGGGGCCCCGGTATTCTTCGCCACCGGGTTTCCATGGACAGAATATCCAAGCGGCGTGCAATCGGTCCGCCATACGTCGCCGCCCGGGACACCGCCGGCAAGAGCATATGATGAGGTCCCTTCGGTGATCTTTGCCCGGTCATCGCTGGAGATGAGGAGGTGTGCCTCGGTATCGATCAGCTGCACGGTCCATGTCCCAAGGACAAACGGCTTGAGCTTCCCCTGTGGCGGGATATCGGAAACGATATAATCGCAATGCACCGAATAACCGGTCGAGTTCGGGAAGATGTAGAGAGTCCGGCCTTCGAGTGGGCCCCCTGAAAGGAATGGGGTAGGATAGAGTGTTCTTCCATCAGGGCTGATCACCTTGAGGAGCACTTCCTTTCCTCCCCTGGGTGGTGCCTGCCCAACAAAGTGAAACGGTTCTGCTTCCCGTATCGTGAACCCGACCACCTGCATCGGGAGACCCCCGGGCTGGATGATCTCTTCTGCTTTCGCTTCGCTTGCGATATAAACGGTAGTGTGCAAAATTGATGGAAACCCCATCACCACTGACCACAGGATCATGGCGATTCCAACTACCAGCACCACCATCAGGATCGTGCTGACACCAGCACTGATCGCCACATCTCCCTTCATTTCCCCAGAACTCATCGATCGAACCTTCCAAATCAGGTTTCTTTTCCGCAATAAAAGGATTATGAAATATTGATGAGCCGTGAGGAGAATGATTTTTGAGAGAAAAATTCCGAGTGAACTCTGATGACCAATAGATCTGCTTTAATCGTGTGTATTTTTGTAATACTCTGCGGTGTTGTTCCGCTGGGAGCCGTCGCCGTTGCACCTGAAGACGCCCCCGGACTTGTCATTGTACCCCCATCCGGCGATACAGAAGGGGGAGAAAAGATCGCTCCGTCGCCATCACCCCACGCAGAAGGGCCGCTTCCCTCATTTCCGGTATGGATGACCATCCTGGGCATTCTCTTTGTTGCGATTGCAATTGGGGGCTTCTTACTTTTACGACGACCCAAAGAGTATGAACCGCGGGCGAAGCGTCTCCAGAAGTAACGGGAGCATATATCTGCAGATTACATGTACAAGTCCCCACATGCAGGAGAGAATCTCCTCACCTGTGTAACCATGTTAAACCAATGACTGGAACTCTCAAAGGTTGGGTGGAGGTCGCGGGAGAGATCTTATCGCCTGAAGAGACCCTCTTCCGTGTCCGTTCCAACCCGCTTGCAGCAACCGCATTCGGAGGTGAGTTCTCTCTCGAGTGGAACAACTGCACTGCCCGAGACCGGCTCGGGATCGTCCCGGGCCCCGGGCCTGCGGGAAAAATTACCTGCGATGGTGATGCAATCGGAGATGTTTATCCCCGATATCCTGTCATGGACCTGGAGACTGCTATCTGCGAGGCGGTCCGGCTCAGGAGCAGCCAGGGTGTGGTGGCACTCTCTGGAGGTGTCGACTCCACCCTCGTGGCGACCCTGGCAAGGCTGCCGTGCCTTGCGGTGGGCCTCGAAGGTTCGCACGATCTTGAGAGGGCGTCGCGGGCTGCCGATCTTCTCGGGCTCGACTGTACACATTTCACTATCCGGACCGGAGACGTGGAGAGTGCTCTTGTGAGAATACTGGGCGCCATTCCCCGGAAGTCCCCGGTCGATGCGGCAATCGCGACCACTCAGTTCTTCATCGCCCGTGCTGCACGGGATCGCGGGTACGATCGTGTGCTGACCGGGCAGGGGGCCGACGAACTTTTCGGGGGATATGCCCGGTATCTCAACGCAAGGGACATCGAATCCCAGCTTGCACGCGACTTTGCCACGCTCGGGGCACAGGCGGAACGCGACCAGGCGGTCGCCGCCCTGCACGGCGTCCTCCTCTCGATGCCGTACCTCGACCTCCGCGTGGTGAATGCAGCGCACGCCCTCCCGGCAGAGAGGAAGGTCTCGGGGAGCCTCCGGAAAGTGGCGCTGCGGGAGGTTGCAGGGAAGCATATCCCGCACGAACTCGCATGGGCCGAAAAGAAAGCCATGCAGTACGGGAGCGGGGTCGCAAAGGAGATCGGGCGGCTTGCGCGAAACAGGGGATGCAGGAATGTGAGCGAATACATTGCAGAACTGGCCGGAAAACAAATGGAATCCCAATGAATGCCCGATCGTGCGAGTAAATCGGTGCAAATAGTTCAACCCCCCCAGATCCCTTTGACTCGTTCCTGGACCCCCCCGGTTCTACGGGTCGGCGGGGGCCTCCCCAGAACACCCACAAGTCAATACACGGTCATTTCGGATGCCGGATACAAGATCCCACGGCGATCTTCTTTATGTAATCAGGATCGATGCCCTTGTTTTCGCACTATCTATAGCTATATACTTGCCTGATAAGGCATCATCCTGCGCGTACTGCCACTCCCGCAGAAAGGGTGCGGCTTACACACCATGACTTTCTTAAGGCATTATTTTAACCGGTTTCTGTTTTTAAGGCTTTAATCGAACGATTTGGATCTCATCGCCATTTCCGGATCGCTCCCGCCCCGGACAACAATGGTTATAAAAAACCGTATCAAGACTACTTATCCTCATGCGGGATGCAGCCGTCCCGCCAGGGAGGCATAATAGGGATGATCACCGAGAGAGATACCGAACATATCGGGCAACTCGCCGATATCGCCATTCACCGGGAGGAACTCGCTTCGTTCACCTCGCGGTTCAACGAGATCCTGGAATATTTCGACCTCCTTGACCAGGTGGAAGTAGTCGAAGAGGTCGAGGAGAGGGCATACAATATCCTCCGCGAGGACGAGGTCACACCCTCTCTCTCGCAGGAGGGGGCGCTCTCGAATGCGCCCGGAAATGAAGACGGATTCTTTAAGGCCCCGCGGGTGATGTGATGCCCGGACACACCGTCTCGTTCCATCCCGACGACCGGTACTCTGCCTTCCTCCGGACCGTCGCAGAAGCCCCCTGCGGTGAAGGAAAGCTCGGAGGGATCAGGGTCGCGGTCAAGGACAATATCTCGACAGCGGGAATCGAGACCACCTGCGCCTCCCGGATACTCCAGGGTTACATCCCCCCCTTTGACGCGACTGTCGTCAAGCGCCTGAAGAGGGAGGGTGCAGCAATCGTAGGAAAGACCAACATGGACGAGTTCGGCATGGGGACGACCACCGAGAACTCGGCGTTTGGCCCGACGCAAAACCCCGTTGATCCCTCCCGCGTCCCGGGCGGCTCATCCGGGGGGAGTGCGGCAGCAGTCGCCGCAGGAATCGTCCCCCTTGCGCTCGGGACCGATACCGGCGGCTCTATCCGCTGCCCCGCGGCATTCTGCGGTATCGTGGGGCTCAAGCCCACCTACGGCCGCGTCTCCCGGTACGGGTTGATCGCCTACGCAAACTCGCTCGAGCAGATCGGCCCCATGGCCGCAAACGTCACTGATGCAAGCCTCCTCTTCGAGGTGATCGCCGGGCACGACCCCCGTGACTCGACCTCACTCGACTGCCCCTACCGGCACATCCCCGACCCCGAGATCCGGGGTGTCAAAATCGGCGTCCCGGAGGAGTTCTTCGGGGAGGGTGTGGACCCACGCGTAGCCTCGGTCGTCTGGGACGCGATCTCGCTCCTCGAGCGGAAAGGCGCCGAGGTCATCACCTGCAGGATGCCGAGCATGGCCTACGCGCTTGCGGCCTACTACGTGACCTGCACGAGCGAGGCGAGCTCGAACCTCGCCCGCTTCGACGGCGTCCGCTACGGCCCCCCGGCCGACACGAAGAGACCATGGCACGAGGCTTTCCAGGAACGCCGGAGGGAGGGTTTCGGCGAAGAAGTCCGAAGGAGGATCATGCTCGGGACCTTTGCACTCTCTTCGGGATACTACGGGAAATACTACGCCAAGGCCCAGGCGGCACGAAACAACGTCCGGGCTGACTTCGAACGCCTCTTCAGGGAAGTGGACGTGCTCGCCGGGCCGACCATGCCGACGGTCGCTTTCAGGTTCGGCGAGAAGAGCGACCCCCTCTCCATGTACCTCTCGGATATCCTCACCGTGCCCGCGAACCTTGCCGGCGTCCCTGCGATCTCGGTCCCCTGCGGGAAGGTGGAAAGGCTCCCGGTCGGCCTGCAGGTCATGGGCCGGTGGATGGAGGACGAGCGGGTAGTGGATGTCGCGTATGCGTTCGAGCAGGGGGGATCGGCATGACCGTGATCGTAGGCCTCGAGATCCACTGCCAGCTGGATACCGCCACCAAGCTCTTCTGCGGGTGCTCGACCGATTACCGGGACGACTTGCCGAACTCGCACGTCTGCCCGGTCTGCCTGGGCCTGCCCGGATCACTCCCGAAGATAAACAGAAAGGCGGTCGAATACGCCCTCATGGTCGCAAAAGCCCTGAACTGCGAAGTCCCGGAGGAGTCGGAGTTTGCAAGGAAGAACTACTTCTACCCCGACCTTGACAAGGGGTTCCAGATCACCCAGTACGACAAGCCCCTCGCCGTCTGGGGGTACCTCGACATCGAGGGAGACGAGGGCGAGAAGAGGGTGCGGATCACCCGTGTCCACATGGAGGAGGACCCGGGGAGGCTCGTCCACAAGGGCGGTGCGGACCGGCCGAAGTACACCCTCGTCGACTACAACCGGGCCGGTATCCCTCTGATAGAGATCGTGACCGAGCCGGACCTCCGGTCACCGAAGGAGGCCCGGAGGTTCCTGAACAAGCTCAGGGCGACCCTCGAGTACCTCGGCGTATTTGACAGCGAGAAGGAGGGCTCGCTCCGTGTGGATGCGAACATCTCCATAAAAGGGAGCGAGCGGGTGGAGGTCAAGAACATCACCTCCTACAAGGGCGTCGAGAAGGCGCTCATGTTCGAGGTGACACGGCAGAAAAACGCCATCCGGAGGGGACAGAGGATCGTCAGGGAGACTCGCCACTTCGTCGAGGCACGGGGCGTGACCACTTCCTCACGGAGCAAGGAGATGGAGCAGGACTACCGGTATTTCCCGGAGCCCGACCTCCGCCCGCTGCGGGTATGCGACTGGGCAGAGGAGATCGAGATCCCCGAGCTCCCCGATGCGAGGAAGCAGAGGTTCATCGAGGACTATCGGCTCTCACCCACCCATGCCGCGACCCTCACAGGGGACTGGCAGATCGCCGAGTTCTACGACAGCCTCCCGGGGGACCTGAAGGTCTTGACTGCGACCGCAACCTGGGTGGCCGACACGCTTCTCGGGGAGCTCAACTACCGCGACATGGGCATCCGCGGTGTTCCGCTCGACCACTTCAAGGAGCTCCTCCTCATCCGCCAGGACGGCGAGATCACCGAGAAGGCGGCTGTCGAGGTCCTGAGAAGCCTCCTTGACCAGATCAGGGAGTCGGGAACATGCGAACTCCCGCGCCAGTGCATCGGGAGACTTGGGCTCTTCGTGATCGCGGGCGGGGAGGGAAGCGGGGACGATCCCGTGACCGCGGCCGCACGCGAGGCCATTGCCGAGAACGCCCAGGCAGTCGCCGACTATCGGCAGGGCAGGAAGGAGGCCCTGAACTTCCTCGTCGGGCAGGTGATGAGAAAGACCCGCGGGTGCGCAAAGCCCGCAGACGTGAACCGGGTGCTCTCGAACCTCCTCTCCGGGGAGGAGTGAGGAGACCCATGTACCTCATCGTAACCGAGAAGAACATCTCCGCACGCAGGATCTCCGGGATCCTGGCCGGGAAAGAGAGGGTCCGCGAGGTAAAGGATGGAGGGGTCTCGAGCTATCTGTTCGACGAGACCGTGGTCGTCGGGCTGAAGGGCCACGTCGTCGAGGTGGACTTCGTGGAGGGATACTCCAACTGGCGGAGCGAGTCCCGCACGCCGCGGAGCCTCATCGACGCCCCAACCGTGAAGGTCCCGACCGAGAAGAAGATCGTCTCCCTAATCCAGAAACTGGCCCGAAAGGCGACGCGCGTCACGATTGCGACCGACTTTGACACCGAGGGGGAGCTGATCGGCAAGGAGGCGTACGAACTCGTCAGGGACGCAAACCCGCGTGTCCGCGTTGACAGGGCACGGTTCTCTGCCATCACTCCCGAAGAGATACGCCACGCGTTCTCTGCAACTACGGATCTCGACTTCGATCTCGCCGCCGCAGGTGAGGCGAGGCAGGTGATCGACCTCGTCTGGGGGGCGTCACTCACCCGGTTCCTCTCCCTTGCGGCACGGCGGGGTGGGGCCAATATCCTCTCTGTCGGGAGGGTCCAGAGCCCGACGCTTGCCATGATCGTGGACCGCGAGCGGGAGATCGATTCCTTTGTCCCCGAGAAGTACTGGCAGCTGCACCTCCTCACCGAGAAGCAGGGGCAGCAGATGGAGGCACGGCACACCACTTCCCGGTTCACAGAGAGGGGGGAGGCCGAAGGGGCCCGCGACCGGACAAAGGAGCCGCTCGTCGTCACCGAGGTGAAAGAGGGGGTTAAGGTCGACCGGGCCCCATCGCCGTTCGACACTACCTCCTTCATCGTCGCTGCCGCACGCCTCGGGTTCTCTGCGGCAAGCGCCATGCGCCTTGCAGAGGACCTTTACATGAATGGGTTCATCTCCTACCCGAGGACCGACAACACCGTGTACCCCTCAACCCTCGACCTGAATGGTATACTCGCTGCGATCAAACCCACGGTGTTCAGAAACGACGTGGAATGGGTGACGGCCAACCGGAGACCGGTCCCCACCAGGGGTAAGAAGACGAGCACCGACCACCCGCCGATCCACCCCACCGGTGCGGCGCACAGGGAGGGTCTTGGCGAGGACCGCTGGAAAATCTACGAGCTTATCGTCAGGCGCTTCCTCGCGACGCTCTCCCCCGACGCCCGCTGGCGGACGATGAAGGTGATGCTCTCGGCCGCAGGCGAGCCTTATACCATCACAGGCGGGCAGATCACCGAGCCTGGATGGCGGAAGGTGTACCCCTACAGCGCTGCGACAGAATATATCATCCCTCCGCTTGCGGCCGGGGAACCCCTCCCTCTTATCTCGGTCGCGATGGACGAGAAGGAGACGCAACCGCCGCCCCGCTTCACCCAGAGCCGGCTGATCCAGAGAATGGAGGAGCTTGGCCTTGGGACCAAGAGCACCCGGCACGAGGTGATCCAGAAACTCGTCTCGCGCAAGTACGTGGAGGGAAATCCCCTGCGCCCGACACTCGTGGGGAGGGCGGTCATCGAGAGCCTGGAGCACCACGCCGACACGATTACCCGCCCCGACATGACCCAGACCCTTGACGCGCACATGCAGCAGATCAAGCAGAAGGCCCGCTCCAGGGATGACGTGGTGGCGGAGTCACGGGGCATGCTCCACCAGGTCTTTGACCAGCTCGAGGCGCACAGCCAGGAGATAGGCGACGAGATCATGGACCAGACCGCCGAGGAGCTGACGCTTGGGCCGTGCCCGGTCTGCTCCCACGACCTCCGCATACGGCACCTCCGCAACCAGACCCAGTTCATAGGCTGCACCCATTACCCTGCATGCAGTTTCAACATCGGACTCCCCATGACCATGTGGGGGTTTGCGGTGAGGACCGACGAGGTCTGCCCTGCGCACCGGCTCCACTTCGTCCGCCTTGTCAGGAAAGGGGCCAGGCCCTGGGACATTGGGTGCCCGCTCTGCCACCACATCAGCTCCCATAAAGAGACCCTTGCGCTCCTCCCCTCATTCTCGGACGAACTCCACCAGAAGATGGTGGCAGCCCACATTTACACCGTGTACGACCTTGCGAACACCCCGGCCGAAGTGCTCGCACACGCACTCGGCATCGCGCGTGACGAAGTCGTCAGGCTGCAGGCAGAGGCCGCCGATGCTCTCGAACTCCTGCGGCGGCGCTCGGACTGCCGGAAGTTCGTGCGGTCCATCCTCCCGCCGAGGAAGGGCAGGAGCCCCGCGAGCGTCATTCGCAAGCTGCACGAGTCCGGCATCAACGACATCGAGGGGCTCGGCCTCGTCGACCGGTCAGTACTCCGCCAGGCGGGCGTGGGCGAGAAGGAGGCAGAGAGCCTCCAGTCAGAGGCAAAGAAAGTCGCAGGCGAGCGACGGTTGAAGGAGATCGGCCTCCCTGCCGTCAGTCTGAAGAAGTACCGGGAGGCAGGGTTCGCAAGACCCGAGGACATGCTGGCCGCGCACCCCCTCTACATCTCTTTTCGGACCGGCATCTCTCCTGAGACCGTGTTCAGGCACGTCGAGGCGGTGGCATCCGTCCTCGGCAGGCCCGTCCCCGATAAAGTCAGCAGGGCCCAATACGAGAAGGGAAAGTCCGAACTCCTCGGGATCAAGGGGGTCACCGAGTCAACCCTGGAAGCGCTGCTCCGGGCCGGAGTCTACAATATCGAGTCGCTCCACGAGACAGGCGAGTCGGCGCTCTCGGCAAGGGCGGGCATTCCCCGCGAGCGGGTCCGGGAACTCCGCGCAGCAGCACCCTTCAAAAAGAAGAAGAAACAGAGCGACGATATCATTGTCATCTGAGGGAGTGGCCTGTGATGCACATCAACTGGAAGAGCTGGAACCATGTGACAAAGCTTGACCCCGACAAGCACCTTTCCCCCGAGCAGATCACCGGGGTGGTGACCAGCGGGACCGACGCCCTGATGCTCTCGGGGACGCTGAACGTGACCAGGGAGAACATGCAGGAGCTCCTGCGGCAGGTGGCAAGATACGGCCTCCCCCTCGTAGTGGAGCCGGCCGGCCCGGAAGCAGTAATCGCGGAGGGCATTGACTTCCTCTTCATCCCAAGCGTGCTGAACACCCAGGACGTCAGGTGGATCGTGGGCAAGCACCACCAGTGGGTGCAGCAGCATGAGATCGACTGGGAGCGCGTGGTGCCCGAGGCGTACATTGTCCTCAACCCTGACTCCTCGGTAGGGAAGGTCACCCGCTCCAACTGTTCCCTCTCACCCGCGGAGGTCGCTGCCTTTGCGACAGTCGCTGATCGCTACTTCCGTTTCCCCATCGTGTACATCGAGTACAGCGGCATGTACGGAGACCCCGAGGTGGTCAGGGCCGTTTCGGAGGCGCTCGATTCATCAGTGCTGTATTACGGGGGAGGGATCAACTCAACCGAGCGGGCCTCGGAGATGGCGAAGTATGCAGACACCATCGTAGTCGGGAACGCCATCTACGACCAGGGCATCGACGTGCTGAAGGCAACAGTCAAAGCCGTCCAGTAGGCCGTGGATGCCAGAGGTCGATTTTGTACTGGTCCAGCCCCTCTACGAGGGGAACGTGGGATTTGCCGCCCGCGCCATCAAGAACTTCGGGTTCTCACGGCTCGTCCTCGTTGATCCCTGCCCTCTTGGGGATGACGCCATCGCCCGCGCAGGCCATGCGAAGGACGTGCTCGAGTCCGCATCCCGGCTCACCCTCGACGAGGTCTTCTCGGGAAGCGACCTCGTCATCGCCACGACCGGCGAGGTGAGCAAGTCCATCTGCAACCCGATGCGGATGCCCTACTACTCCCCCCGGGAGATCCGATCACTCGTGGAACCGCACCGCGGGAAGGTCTCTCTTCTCTTCGGGAGGGAGAACTGGGGGCTGAACAACCGCGAGATCCGCCGCTCGGATGTCATCTGCACCATCCCCACATCGCCTGATTACCCCATCCTGAACCTCTCCCACGCGGTGGCGATCCTCGCATACGAGCTTGCCGACCTTCCCAGGGGAGAGTATCTACTCGCCGGGAGGACCCAGATGGAGCACCTCTACCAGCATATCGACCAGTACCTCACCCTCATCGACCACCCCGATTTCAAGAGGGACGGGACGATGCTGATGATGCGAAGGATCCTCGGGAGGGCAAACCTGACGGCGCGGGAAGCAAGCACCCTGCACGGGCTGATGCGTCGTTCCGAGTGGTACATCAGGCCGGATACACGAGCTCCGGATGACGATATCGAGGACGGCACACAGGACATCCGCGAAGACTGATCTTTTCCATCGACACATCCAATCGCTGGGAACCGTCCCCTTCTTCTCTTACAGACGACAGAACCAGTATATCCGTTCAGTCGATTGCCGGTCGGCACCCTGCACCATACCGGGCTTGTTCTTTAAGAGAAGGCGTAGGACTCCTGCACCGCGGGAAAGAAACATAAATCGGGGCATTTATGTGAGTTCCCTCCAAATAAGGCCCGCATGCAACCAAGGCTGCTCTGTGGTCTGGCCTGCCTCTCACTCGCCGCCGCATTGCTCCTCTGCGGGTGCACCACCCCTGAATCTCCCCCGGACATTCCTGCGGCAATGACCCCTGAAGACCTTGCCGGTTTCGTGCATGAGGCGGCGGCATATGCCGGTCATGCCGGAAAAGAGCCCGCGCTCTCCGAATTCAACCGCAACCCCGGGGCGTTTACCCGTGGCGACCTCTATGTGTATGCCTACGATTATCACGGGACGCTCCTTGCCCACCCCTACCAGCGGGAAAGCGTCGGGACGAACCGCGTGGACTGGACTGACGCCCGCGGCCTGCCTGCCATACGCATAGGTGCACATGTGGCAGCACACGGCGGGGGGTTCATCGCGTATCTCTACCCCGCACCTTCGGCCAGCGGGATAAACGAGTCCTCGGCTGAGTCCTACGTCCCGAAGATCGGGTATGCGTACCCTGCGGGCGGGGACTGGTGGATCGCGTCCGGCATCTACTTCTCGGACCTTGAAGATGCACGCCCAGGAAAGTATCCGGACGCGGTTGCAGGGATGGTGGACCTCGTCGAGCGCGGTGCGGCCTATGGGCGCGGGCATGGCGATGAGGCGGCGTTTGCAGAGATCTCGAACGCGTCGGGAATGTTCGTGGATGCCGACGCCCACTACCTGTATGCATACGACTACAACGGGACGCTCCTTGCCCATCCCCACCTGAAGGATGCAATCGGGACCAGCCTCATTGAGAGGACCGATCCATTCGGTATGAAGAATATCCGGGCGCTCTGTGACACTGCCCGCTCCGGCGGCGGGTTCATCGTCTTCGTCTGGCCCAACCCCGTGAGAGAGAACCGGCAGGAACTGAAGATCGGGTATGTCCTCCCTGTCGACGACAGGTGGTGGGTTGGCTCAGGAGTCTATTTAAGCGAGGTCACGGGAGTGGACAGCTCGTTTCCCCTCCCCTCGCCCTGATTTTTCCGGGAAATGAAGACTGCCCCGATGGAGGGCCAGGGGAACCCTAATGCTCATCGCGGTCTAAACCTTCCCTCATGATTCTCGTGGACTGGCAGATTCTGGACCGCATCCGGCGCGGGTTCATCTCGGTGGAGCCCTTCGATCCCCGCCTGGTCCAGCCCAATTCCCTTGACATCCGCCTCGGGAACCACTTTGTCTGGTACGAGAAGGGTGACGGGGTGATCGATCCCTACCAGGAGGAGACGATTGCTACCGGGACACTGGAGACCACCGCTGACTCTATCGTCCTCGCGCCGGGCCAGTTCATGCTCGCCGAAACCCACGAGGTGATCGGCCTTCCTGATAATATCGTGGCGAGCATAGAGGGGAAGAGCAGCATCGCACGCCTGGGAATAGAGCTGCACCAGACAGGGGGCTGGATCGATGCCGGGTTCCGCGGCTCCATTACGCTCGAGATGTGCAACGTGAACCAGCGGCCGGTGAGGATATACGCGGGGATGCCCATCGGGCAGCTGGTCTTTTACACCACTGAAAAAGCACTCCTCCCCTACGATAAAAAGGAGGACGCCAAGTACATGGACCAGCGGCAGGCCACGCTCTCTCGGTACCACCAGAACCTGCAGGAACTCTGAATGAGTATATACACCATGAAACCACAATTATCTGGGATGATCTGACCGCAAATGGAGCTGAATGAATGCGACTTCTCTTGATACACTCAGATTTTATCGAATTCGAGGCCAGGAAAAAGACCGGGATGGCAGAAGAAGGGCAGCCACTGAAGGGATTCAAGGAGGAGGCCCTGACAGTCTTCTGCGCCGTCGAAGCCGGTGACGAGGACGACATCCCCGGTGTCGTCGAGCTCGCTGGCGAAGAGATCGGAAAGACCGCTGACCAGCTCTCGGTGGAGAACATCGTCCTCTACCCCTATGCCCACCTCTCGAGCGACCTGGCGAGGCCGGATGCCGCCATCGAGGCATTGAAGATGCTCGAACACCTCCTGGTGGACATCGGTTTCGAGGTGACCCGGGCGCCCTTCGGGTGGTACAAGTCCTTCCGCATCTCGTGCAAGGGCCACCCCCTCTCGGAGCTCTCGAAGACAATCCTCCCGCCCGAGGAGGGCAAAAAGGCCAACAAAAAGGAGATCACCCACGAGTTTTTTGTCCTCACCCCGGACGGAACGCGGCACGAGCCGAAGCAGTTCATGGACGGCTCCTCCTTTGGATGCCTCCTCAAAAAGGAGCTCGGGGAGCCCAGCGAAGGCGGCGGCGAGCCCATCCACGTCGAGCTGATGAGGGGCAAGGAGCTTGTGGACTACGAACCCGTCTCGGATGTCGGCCACCTCCGCTGGATGCCAAGGGGGAAATTGGTCCGCGACCTCCTCGCGGACTATGTCCTCCAGAAGGTGCTGCCCTACGGGGCGACGCCGGTCGAGACGCCGGTGATGTACGACCTCGGCGACCGGGCCATCTACGAGCACGCCGAAAAGTTCGGGGAGCGGCAGTACCGTTTCAAGAGCGGGACGAGGAGCATGATGCTCCGGTTCGCCGCGTGCTTCGGGATGTTTTCTATCATGCGGGACATGCACATCTCCCCAAACACCCTCCCGATGAAGATGTACGAGCTCTCCACCTACTCGTTCCGCCACGAGCAGAAGGGGGAGGTGATCGGGCTGAAGCGCCTCCGGGCATTCACCATGCCCGACATGCACTCCCTCTGCACCGACATGCCCGAGGCCCTGCAATGCTTCGAGGAGCAGCTCATGATGGGATGGGAGACAGGGAAGGACTTCGGCACCGAGCTCGTCGGCGTGATCCGGTGCACAAGGGACTTCTACGAAGAGCACCAGGAATGGGTCGCACGGATGGTGAAGGTCTCCGGCTGCCCCATGCTGATCGAGGTCCTCTCCGAGCGGGTCCACTACTGGGTGGCAAAGGTCGACCTCGCGGCAATCGACGGCCAGGGCCGGCCCATCGAGAACCCCACGGTCCAGATCGACGTGGAGAGCTCGCACCGGTTCGATATCAAATACCATCTTGACGGCAGGGAAGTCCATCCCCCCATCCTCCACTGCTCACCAACAGGCTCGGTCGAGCGGGTCATCTGCGCCATCCTCGAGAGCACTGCCAGGCAGAAAGTCCCGAGGCTTCCCACCTGGCTCTCACCCTCCCAGGTGCGGGTGATACCCGTCGCCGAGCGTCACCTCTCTTTTGCGGAGAAGATCGCAGCCGACCTGAACAACGCAAAGATAAGGGCGGATCTCGATGACAGGGACGAGAGCGTAGGAAAGAAAGTCCGCGAGGCAGGGATGGACTGGGTCCCTTACGTCGTGGTGGTCGGGGATGCGGAGGTCGAGAGCGGGAGACTTACGGTCACCATCCGTTCCAAGTCCGAGCCGAACAAGCCGTTCAAGGAATCGTTCTCGTTTGACGATCTCGTCACCCTGGTCGGGGCCGATTGCGGGGCAATGCCGTTCCGCCCGCTGTATACCCCGATGAAGCTCTCGAAGAAGGCCAGGTACATCTGAAAAGAGCCCTCGGTCAGACCAATACCCTCACCTTTTTTTCTTTACCCGGTGAACACACTTCTCCAGCGTGAGCGAGGAACAGATCTGCAGGCAGTGCGGGCATTGCTGCGAGCGGTGGGGGTGGGGGCAGAGCGGGTCTCCCGCAGATCTCCGTCCCTGGATTGAACACGGCCGCAAAGACATCCTTCAGCACGTGACGGTGTATCTTGACAACGGGCAAAAGACCAGCGGCACCAGGATTACGGCGGACGATCTCCCCCGCATCACAAAGGTGCGTTACTGGCAGGACCCTTCCGGCCAGCCCCTGCGACACTGCCCGTTCCTGGGCAGATCGAAAGACGGGAAAGCCTTCTGCGGCATCCATGACCTGCGGCCGGAAGTCTGCAGGGATTATGCACCATGGAACTGCGGCGACGGCGAGTACCAGAATGTAAGGTGCCTTGCGTGCAGGGAGAGGACCCCCTGAACCGCAGGAAGATTCGCCGCAATCCCCATCGGACGCCGCACATCAGGTGCGTAACCCCGTGCGGCAGGCCACCCCCCAAATCCTCTCCACTTTCTTATCAGTCCCGCCCGTAATGGAGGGTGAAAAGCGTCATGTACTCGTCGGCATAGGCGGATGAGTCGCACCGGCACGAGAACTCGGGCCCGAGCACTTCGCTGAAAAGCGCATGCCACTGGCCCCGGAGCATGTGGTAATCCAGGCGCTTTCCTCTCGGCTCCGTCAGGAGTGAAACGATCTCTGCCATCATGAAAGAGTCCACGCAGTCTATGGCGAGATCCACCGGGGCGTCATGGGTGAAGATGAAATCAATGATACGGCTGTAGGACTGGTAGACGGAGAGGGCAAGGTCGGGGGTGTAGAGGTCTGGGGTGTCGTTGTTTGCATCCATCTCGAAGAGTACCAGGTGATCGATCCATGGTTTCAGCCGGGAGAGGTTCACCCTTTTTTGCTCGAGCGGCATATGATGGTAGGCAAGCGAACTCATGGCGATGTCAAAGGAATTGCCTATTGTCGAAGAACAGTCCTGGATCCGCGAATTCCGGACCATGACGTCCACACCAGGAAGGGCAGAGCGGACCGTCTCTTCTGCAAGATCTGCCATCGCCGGCGACGGCTCTATCAGGAGCACCTCGCTGATGCCAGGGGCCTTTCCCGCCTCCACGAGGTGGTTGAGGACCGCGGCGGTGAGCGCCCCATCGCCGCACCCGATATCCATGAACCGGAGAGGCCGGTCAAAGACCGGGAGAGAATGTGTGCACTGTCTGACGAACTGCTGCCTCGCTGTTTTCATCGCAGGAACCCCTGCGAAATGGATGAATGGCCGCGGATCCTGGAACGGTGCAACAGGTACGATGAGCCTCCCCCCGTGCCGCCTCAAAAACCCGAGGAGGAAACCGCACCCAAAGAGCCCTTCCTCCTCGGCGAGGGTGCCGCTCTCAAGCCACCCGATTCCCCGTTCACCCTCCCCGTGTGCGGCAAGGAACGTGGCGATGTAGAAGTGAAACGCAGGTATGAGATTCTTCCGAATCGCTGAATCCCAGTATCCCGGCTCCGGGCTCTCCCGGAGCGCTTCTTCCGCATATCTTTCCCATTGCCTTCTCTCTGCTGTCGATAGAAATAGCATGGTCTCTCTTCTCCCGGAGTATCAGGATTCGGTTGGTAAAAAGAGTATTGAACCGTGGGCGAAGAGAATCACCCGCGGCGAGGGGTGTGTTGACGCGGCCAGGATTCTGCGATAATTTCGGAGCGTGTCACTTTTTTATCGCGGCTTTCACCCTTGCCAGCATGTCCGGCGGGATCGGGTCCATGTTGTGGGCGGCCTTTGCATGCTCTGCAATCTTCTTCATGAGTTCCGCTTCAGTGGGAGCGGAGGTCTCAAATGTACAGTTTTTTCCGAAACATTTGAAAGACGGCATTTTTCACCACCGTTGATTCATCCCATTATACCTATTTATCACTTGTTATCGTACCAACCGCCATTGAACCGGCTGCGAGGGGGGAGAAAAGACCGGGGGAATCACGCGATATTCTGCAAAAAAACATCACACAAATTCATCCAGTGACCTATAACAGTGAGATGCCAAAGAATCCTCCGCACCGCGATCATATCGATTCCTCCATAACCTTTTTACCGCCAGAAGCTCTCTCACACCAATTGGGGATCTGTATGGTTGCACCAGAGAAACCCGGGATCGAATTCCCGAGCGTCGTCGACCGTGCCTATCAGGAATACAAGAGGCACCTGAAGGTATCCGACATCATGAGCACCGAAGTGGTTGTCACCACCCCGCAGGCCTCTATGGCAGAGACCGCACGGATCATGGGGGAGAGGCGGATCGGGAGTCTCATCGTCGTGCAATACGGTACGCCGATCGCAATAGTCACCGAGCGCGACCTCCTCTCGAAGGTGCTTGCGGGAGAAATGGACCTGGAGAAGACAAGGGTTGCAGACGTGATGTCATTCCCGCTGATCAAGATATGCCCAGACCTCGAGATCCGCGAAGCTGCCCGGACGATGATAAGAAAGAAAGGGCGCCTCGCGGTCTTCCAGTGCGGAATGATCTGCGGAGTGATCACTGCATCGGACCTGATCCGCGAGATGCCGGATGCCCCGGAGACCTCGCTCGTTGTCGACGACTTCATGACTAAGGAGGTTGTCTGCGTGAAAGACAGTCAGAAGATCGAGGACGTGGCCAGGATCATGGGTCGGAAGCGTATAGGAAGCGTGATCGTGACCGAGAGCGGCACACCGCGGGGGATATTCACCGAGCGCGACCTCCTGTCGACGCTTATCGCGAAAGGCGTCTCGCTGGGTGTCCCGGCCGGAGAAGTCTGCTCGCCGATGCTCGTCACTGCGCCTGCAGGGATCAGTATCCACGAGGCGGCGAAGATCATGGCCGCAAAGCATATCCGCAGGCTCCCGCTGATGAAGAAGAAGAAACTTGCAGGGATCATCACCGCGAGAGACCTCGTGGAGGCCTACGCAAAGTAAACGGGGATATCCTGGGGACCAGGGGTAGCGGGACCTGGTCACGCAGGTGTGCGTATTAAGATCAGAGAGAGGGAACCCCTCCTCCCACACACAGCGGTGTGTTCCACACCCCGCCTCAACCTTTTGTCCGGATCTGTGCGAGAGCCTCTTCTACCAGGGACCTGACTGCCGGGTCCACCTTTTCATCTTCCAGGCACCCTCTCAGCCCTTCGACTGCACTCTCGCACCGGGTGGAAGCGAGCGCACTGGCCGCTTCCCTCCTGATCTCCTGCACTTCGTCCCTATCCTGTATGCATCTGACAAGGGCCGGGACCGCCCGACCACTCCTCATCCTGCCGAGCGCCGTCACGGCACTCATCCGTATGGATGGATCCCTGTCCTGGCAGCAGGTGACAAGGACGTCGACTGCCCGGGGGTCCCTGCACTCCCCAAGCGCCACGATCGCATCAACCCTTCCACTCCGGAATCCCGCTTTTCCTGCTTCGTCTATCAGCTGGTAAATCCTTCCGGTCCTTGGCATCTGGCTGAACCAGTGCCCCCCTGATTCTTCCATGCTCATTGCCATGATATCCCCACAACGAGAGTATACATAAAAACACCAATCCTGGCCCCGGCCGGGAGAACACCCAGCAGAAACCAGTTCTCACTTAGTCGTGAAAAGTGGTTGCCGCTTTCCAGCAGCAGAATCCTGTACCGTTCCCGATAGCCTGATTGTGCGATGGAGAGATTGGTACATTATTCCCTTTTATTGCCTCACCACGATATATAGGTATCCTTCTCCCGGAGGACCTTGCAGTCCTCCACGAGAGGGGGGTACCGGGGGTTCCTGAAAGGCAGGAGATACTGGTAGCAGGAGCGCGATCTCGCCGGCCAAAAGTTTTGGAACATGTGGGTTTTGCGCCCGGATTGGCCAAGCCTTCCCGGACCAAAACCTCCTTCTCCCTGTCCCACACAATCAGACTGCATGGAAGAGTACCATGGCCCTGAACAGGCCACGTTCGCCGCCGGCTGCTTCTGGGGAGTCGAAGCCGCGTTCAGGCAGGTCAAGGGGGTTGTTGCAACGGAGGCAGGTTATACCGGGGGGACTGTCTCCAACCCTACATACCAGCAGGTCTGTTCCGGAAAAACAGGCCACGCAGAGGCAGTGAGGGTTTTCTTTGACCCAAAAGTCGTCACGTACGATCAACTCCTCGATATCTTCTGGGGGATACACGATCCCACGCAGGTAAACCGCCAGGGGCCTGACATCGGGACCAGTTACCGGTCCGCCATCTTTTATCACTCGCCTGCGCAGAAGGCAGCAGCAGAGGCATCGCGGGACAGGCTGCAGCGATCGGGGAGGTTTGGAAGGGTGCCGGTTGCAACCGAGATTGCACCCGCAGCCGAGTTCTGGAAGGCCGAGGAGTATCACCAGCAGTACTTCGAGAAGTGCGGCTGTGGGTACTCTGCCACGCCGAAATACTGGGAATAACGCGCGATTGCGGGCGGCTGCGTTTTGCCCCGGTCAATCGCCGGATTTTGCTTTCCGGAAACCCCCTTTCGGCACCAGCATCTCGAACCGGGCCCCTCTGCCCGGAACACCCGTCTCCACGATGGTGATTCCGGTAATCGCGAGGATCTGCCCGGTAAGAAACATCCCGAGGCCTTTCTGCGGCGTCATTTCCTGCGCGAAGAGGAACTTTTTTGCATTCTCCGGGATTCCCACACCGTCGTCCTCGTAGAGGATCACCAGCCCCTCACCTGTCTCGCGGGTCGAGATCCTGATCGTAGTCATCCCCTCTCCCCCGTGCTTGAGGGAGTTTTCATAGAGGTTGTAAAAGACCTTCTCGAAGAGGGGATCTGCAAATATCTCGTACTCAGTCCCTTCTGCCTTGATCAAGAGGTGTTCAAGTGGAAGAGCGCCTCGCGCCCGGGTAAGCGCCAAACCGATCTCCTGCCATGTGGCACTCTTCACTCCCATGTCCTGGTAGTCCTTCGTGAAACTGATCTGGCGCTCGATGTTGTCTGACGCCTTTTTGGCACTTTCAAGGAACCTGCGCTGTTGTTCACTGCCCAATTCCGTATCGCCGGCAAGTTCGAGATATCCCTTCAGCGCGAGCAGCTGGTTGAGGATATCATGGCGGGTGATGCTGTTCAGGAGGTTGAGTTTCCGGTTTGCCATCAGGAGGGCTTTTTCAGCCTGCTTTTTATCGGTGATATCTTCGATAATGGCAATTGCTCCGGAATACCCTCTGTCCTCGGAGAAGAGGGGGTGTGCAAGGAGTCGCACAAACAAATTTCTTCCTGAACCAGGCGATCGGTACTCCCCCTCGTAATGCGCGGGTTCACGCCTTGGGATCTCCGTGAACGCGGCTCTAAACTCAGGATTTTGCAACTGGGTACGGACATCAAACCCGATAAGCGAGTCGGGGATCAACCCCAATATCTCCGCACACTTCTGGTTGGCCGCGACAATCTTTCCGTTCCTGTCAATCTGGACAATCCCGACAGGTGAACGGGTGAAGAGGAGCCGGTATCGCTCTTCGCTCTCCTGTATGGCCCGCTGAGACGAGGTGAGCAATTCATGTTCTTTCTGGTTCCGTCCAATCACAACAATGAAAGAGAGGAGCAGGATTAGGACCAACCCGGTCCCGAGAATGGGAGGGATTGCCGCACCTAAAAGGATCATAACCCAGTTATGCGCATCGACATCAAGCCCGAAGATTCCCATGAGCTCTCCTGTGTCGGGGTCCTTTACCGGGATAAATGCAGTGATCCATGTTCCCCAGCGGTCAGTAGCAGGACCGGCAGTGGACTCATCAGCTGATGCGAATGCGATCCTGGTGGGAACCGTAGCGTCCCAGTAGATCTGTCCCGGGGGGGAATAGTCTTCAGAATCGGGAGACTCGGAATCAACAAAAAAGAAGATCCCACCATCATCATTCATCCCCATGAGGTAAGCAAACCTCACCTGCGTATCAGCTGCTACCACCCCCTCCATCGTTTGCTTCAGGTGCGTGTATACCGGGGAGCCAAGGTCTGCCTCGGACCCGGAAAGTGCTTCAATCTGGTCGGAAGTGATGGGATTCGCTGCAATCCTCGCTTTTATAAGGAGGTTGTTCCGCTGGATATGGTCCTCGTTCTGCACATTCCACACCGTCAGGAGAGCCCCGGCGATCAGGGCCAGGATGCATGCAACTTTCAACCACCAGCGGATATCGTGCGACATTGGGTATAACAGAGTGGATATGACAGGGCACCTCTTAAGGCTGGTGCCTTTCCGGTTTGCCCCTCAGATACGAACCGGAAAATTAGGCAGAAGTTGCAATTCCGAGCCTGCGGGCAGATTCCCGGCATTCCCCGACATCTACCTTTATTTCGTTCTCCACAGATGCTACCCTGCAGGCAATGAAGGATATCGCCCCGCTCGTTGAAAAAGGCATAGACCAGTACAAAAAGAAGGTGCTGCGCATCTGTCTCGAATGCCCGCACTACCCCGACAACTGCCCGCCACGGCGCTGCCCCGTGTACCTTGGGGTAAAAATCCCCACCTGTTCCACGAGGAACACGCTTCTGAACATGATCAAGGGATACAAGTAGGCTCATGTCAGCGATACAACTCTACTTGTCGTGCGTTTATTCCCCACAGTGGGTGAAAGAGATTCGGTTGTCCAGGGAACACTTTCAGCCAGGAGATGTACTGATAAGATCCATGTACTCCCGCCGGCTTCTCCCTCTCGCAAAACAGGCAGGAATTAAAGAGGGCCTGCAACGATCCAGGGGTAAGCTTTCTTCCTCATCTATTGCATAGGATCTCTCTCACGGTGGCGGCTCCCGTTTCATGGGCTGGACATTTGCTCCTTCCAGCTGGCCGCCTGCAAAGGCAAACCGTTCCTTTATCGTCGGAGGGAGTTCGTCCTCACTGATGGTGACAAATCCGTATTTCCCGTAGAACCCGGTCAGGTTCAGGACCGAGTGCATGTAGAGAAGTTCGTTGCCGCAGGCCTCCACAAGTCCCTTCACAGTCACATTGGCATACCCATGGCCCCGGTGGGCAACGGGGGTGAATACCGCGTCCACCTCGAGCCCATCGGGATGCCGCCGGCACCTGGCAAGGGAGACTGCCCTCCCTTCTGCAAATGCAGCGATAATCCGGTCGGTCTTTGGATCGCCCTTCGTCTCGTGATAATCCACCCATAGATCGTTTGCAACCGGGAACTCGGCCGAAAGGAGTTCCCTTGCAAAGACCTCTCCACTCCTATCAGGGATACCCGGGGAAGGAACTGGGAACGGAGGCGCATCATCGGCTGCACCCTCGACTCGCCAGTTTCCGTCCGGGATACGAATCACGAAGCGTGCACCCTTCCCCAATCTCCCGGTCTCTGAGATGGTCATCCCTGTCACGGAGAGGATCTGCCGGCAGATGAAGAGGCCGAGACCCGCGTGCCGGCCGGCGTCGTACTCGAATATCGTCTCTTTCTTCTCGTCTGGTATCCCCTGGCCGTCATCCTCGACGATCAGTTCAAGGGCGCCGGGTGTCTCGGCGGAGGATACAATGAGGTTTCTGGCCGTTGATCCGTGGCGGACGGCGTTCTCCACCAAGTGGGACATGACGTCGAGGAAGAGAGGGTCTGCGTACACCTCGAGGCGTTCTGCCCAGAACCGTATCGAGAGATCCCCTCCGGCAGCAGAGGTGTCCGCCTGCCTGAGTGCCCCCTGGACCGGAATCCATTCCGGTGGCGACGCCCCGAGATCCTGGTAGGTCTCGGTGAGAAAGATCTGGCGTGCGAGGGTCCAGGCCATCCCCCGGATCCTCTCAAGCAAGCCGATTGCACTTGTATCCCGGCACTTCGCCGACGCCTCGTCCACTGTCTCGATGATCTCGTTGACGGTCTGGTGGAGGTGATCCGAGGATATCCGGGCAAGGAGGGAGAGCTTCTCATTCGCGGTCTGGAGGGCTTCCTCGGCGTTCACCCTGCCAGTGATGTCCACCCCTGTGATGATGGCACGGTTGCCCGGGAGCGCTGCAATGGAGATGAGGACCTGCTGCTCGCTCCCATCGGGAGTCGTCACCACTGCCTGCTCCGCGTAGATCCTCCCTTCGCTCGACAGTCGCAAAAAGAGGGCATCCTCTACTTCCTTTGCAAGGAAAGTCGTCAGGGGAGACCCCTTCAGGTCCGATATATCCCTTCCCAGGAGATGGGCGGCGTTCCAGTTCACCTCTTCGACGACCCTTCTTCCATCCTTCTCCCGGACAAGGATACTCCCAGCCTCGGAGTGATCGAAGAGGCCACGATACAGGTCCTCCTGCTCACGCAGCCTTCCCGAAAGCATGGCGATCAGCCATCCAATGAAGATTATCACACATACCCTGATCAGCGCCTCGATGAGGAGGGGGCTATCCACCCCCCTGATCAGCAGGATGGTGAGGAGGTAGCCTCCCCCGATTCCCGCCGCGATCGCGACTCCCTGCTTTGGAAAACGGTAGGCTCCAATCACCACCGGGATGTAGAGGAGGTGAGGGAAGATGATGGTGATGCCGAAGATGAGGCCGGCGAGGTTGAGGAGAAGAGCGGCGGCAGTGGTGACGATGAGCGCCGCATTCCAGGCACCGTTTAGGCCAGTGAACTGGTCCGGAAGGTTCATGTGCGAGTCCCCCGGCCTGCGTCTTCGTGCTCGATACGACTGTTCTCTTCACCCCATGCAAAAAAACCTCCCCCGTACCCGGCCCTACCCCGGAAACCCATTCCTGCCATGGTAAAAGAGAGACGGGGGCGGGAGTATTTGTAGCTGTTCATTTTTCCTTTCGCACACAGGGAAAACAGAACAAGGCTCACCTGCGGATCCCAAAAAAAATGGCTGTCAGGACGCGGGAGGAACTCATCCCCTCTTGTATCCGAACCTTCGGAGAAGATCGATTCTTTCCCGCGCGTTCTCGGAGGTCTCAACGCCCCTGGGCGATGAGCCGTCGATGACTCCCATGATCCCCCTCCCACGCGGGCTCTCCGCCACGATCACGTCCACAGAGTTTGCCGTGGCGCAGTATATTGTGCAGACCTCCTGTAGTGACTTGATTGCGTTCAGGACATTGATGGGATAGCAGTCCCGCATGCATATGATGAATGAATGCCCCGCCCCAATTGCCAGTGCATTCTTCTCCGCCATGTCGCAGAGCTCTTCGTCGTTCCCGTCGCGTCGAACGAGGCAGTCTGCGGATGCCTCGCAGAACGCGATGCCGAACCTGGCACCGGGGACGGATCCCACCATTGCCTCGTACAGGTCCTCGACTGTCTTGATGAAATGGGAATGACCGAGGATGATGTTCACGTCTTCTGGTTTCTTAACCTCTAATTGGACAAACGAGATACTTCCTGACATCTCTCTCACGGTGGAGTGATGGGAATCCCTGGATGAAAAGTATTGCCGGCATTTCGCACTTCTTCTGACCCGGGCATACCGGATTGGAGCATTCTCGCGGAAAAGGGCGGGGCAGCTGTTCAAACCGTCTGGCTTATTCCCTCCCGGAACAGACGTGATCCTTATGGCCGGCGAGGAAGAGGACAGGAGGCGGTTCCGGTTCTCAGTGAAGACCAAGATCCTCCTCGTATTCCTGGCCCTCTCTGTAAGCGGACTGCTTGTCACAGGTATCCTCGCATTTGTCCAGATCGGTGACGTGAGCCGGTATGCTGTGGAGAGCAGCAGCGCCCTTGGTGACCGGGCCGTCGAGGACAGCACTGCCGCCATGGAGCGGGATGCACGGGGATCCCTGCTCCGGCTGGCACAGGACCAGGCATATATCAGCAACATCATCTTCGACCGCGTTTCAGGGGAGATCGAGATGCTGGTGCGTTATGCCGGGGAGATCCAGGCAGATCCTTCCCGGGTGAGGCCCCGGCATTTCTACCTCCAGGACGAGGAGCCACAAGACCCCGCCTCGACCACCGTCCTCTTCCTCTCGCCGGGAGTCGAGAAGGATATCCCCGTCGAAGAGCGCAACGCCGCCGGGATGATGACCGATATCTTCATCCCACTCTTTGCATCCGATAAGAACCTTGCGGCAGTCTACGTGGGGACTGAGAGCGGAATGTCATTCATCTACCCATGGTTCACCGGGATGGATGCCACATTCGATCCCCGGCTGAGGGGATGGTTCCGCCAGGCAAAGGAGACCGGGGCCATGACCTGGTCCGAACCATACGTTGACCTGCTGGGCCACGGGTTGATGATGACCTGCTCAAAACCCGTCTCCAACCCCACGAGAGGGTGGTTCTGGGTGATTGGGGCGGACGTGACCGTCGAGACCATCAACAGGAATATCATCGGTACCCAGGTGGGGGAATCCGGTTATGCAATGCTTATCGACCAGCATGGGAACGTGATCACGAGGCCCGGGCTCTCATCGGGCGACATGCGCTGGGACGAGTCATTTGTGACTGAAAACCTCCTCGAGAGCGGGAATGCCGGGCTCGTGGCGGTTGCGAGGGATATGACTGCCGGGAAGGAGGGCGTTGCACGTGTCAGTTTTGAGGGCGGCGACCGGTTCATCGCGTTTGCACCGGTCAAGAGCGTGAACTGGAGCGTGGGGGTGGTGATGCCGGTCGACGAAGTGATCGCACCCGCGCTCTCCACCCGGCAGCGCATCCTCGGGGCATCGGAAGAGACCGCGTCGCATATCACATGGCAGCAGGAGCAGTTGAAGACGGTATTCACCGCTGCATTCCTCATCCTTCTCGTTGTCGTGATCGTCCTCTCCCTCGTCTTTTCCCGGTATCTCACCCGGCCCCTCGAAGACCTGAAGAGGGGCTCAGAGGCCGTCGGGAAGGGGGATCTCGATTACCAGGTGGAGGTCCATACCGGCGACGAGTTCGAGGACCTTGCAGTCTCGTTCAACCGGATGGCAGGGGACTTAAAAGAGCACATCCAGTCCCTTCGCCTCACTACCGCGGAGAAAGAACGGATCCAGAAGGAACTCGAGATCGCAAGGGGGATCCAGCAGAGCTTCCTCCCCGAGTCCGCCCCCCGGATCCCGGGAATCGATCTCGAAGGGCTCAACCTTCCCGCTGCGGAGGTGGGCGGCGACTTCTACGACTTCATCCCCGTCGGGAGCACGAGCTGGGGCCTCGTGATCGCTGACGTCTCCGGAAAAGGCGTCCCTGCCGCCCTTTTCATGGCGCTCTCCCGCACGCTGATCCGGGCGAGCGCGACAAGGAACCCCGATCCCGTGGAATCCATCAGGGAGGCCAATCACTCGATATACCTGGACTCAAAGACCAGCATGTTCGTCACCCTCTTCTATGCAATCCTCGATATCCGGGAAAAGACGTTGACGTTCGTGAATGCCGGGCACAATCCCCCTCTTCTCGTATCTCCAGGAAGCAGTGGAGTAACCCTCCTGAAGGCAAGGGGCATCGCGCTTGGCGTCATCGATGACGTCGACCTGGAGCCAGTCAGGGTCGCACTCTCGCCAGGTGATGTCGTTGTCCTCTACACTGACGGGGTTACAGAGGCAACGAACGAACGTGACGAGGAGTATGGCGTCGAGCGGCTCTCCACCCTCGTGCAGGCGTCAAAGGTTTCCTCGGCAAGGGAGATAATCGATGCGATCGTCGAAGATGTCACCGCCTTTGCCGGGTCGCGACCGCAGTTCGATGACATCACCCTCATGGTGCTGAAGGTGAAGTGAGGGGAGAGCCTCGTTGCTCCTGGCCCTCCCCGTCAATCCGGCATCTCGGGGGTGATCCCGATTCCGCCGATCCAGCCTGCGATCACATCGTAGACGGGTGTGGAGATCAGGCCCATGAAAAGAGGATGGTCACTCCCACGATGATCATCGCGGAGAATCCCACGATTCCTGCTTACGCTGCCCCAAGTCCTCCGAGCCCCATGGCGGCCGCATCGGCACTGGCCCCACGCGCGACCATTGCACCCATGAAAACACTCATGATGCGTCTCGCAACAGGCCCGGCGCATGAAAATGCCGGAGGCATTTTGGTATGAAAACCGCATCCGCGGTTTTCATCAGGGGGGCATGCGACTCGACAGTCTCATGTGCGTTTTATAGGAAATCCTCCATATCCTGCTAAATAGTCGCGTATACCTTTGCAACAGACATTTCGCCGATCTTCGATCAATTACGCAACTCTCTCTCCCATGCAGGGTTCCTTCCAATCGAGGGATTCCCGGCTTTGACGCCCGGAAAGAGAGAAGGTCACCGCTGCTGCGTGCATTCAGGAGGGGAGGGAGACGTTTTAGATGTCTCCTTCCTGACCGGGGGGGTGCGAATGGTCTCCATCCGGTGGATGCTCCCAAGGTCGAGGGAGAGGAGGTGATCGATGGAGAGGGGTGCGTATCCCGTGCACTCGCACGAGACATTTATCGTCCTCTTCTCGCCGTTGATGAAGGGATACTCCGGGACCTTGTTATGCGTGTGCCCGTGGATCACCCACCCCTTCCACGAAGGGGGGGCATTCCGCGGATCATGGACGAGATAGAACTCGTAGCCCCTGTAGGAGAGGGTGGCGTGGTGCATTGCGCCCGGCAGGTCCCTGTCGTGGTTCCCCCTTATGAAGACCTTCTTTCCGTTCAGTTCACGTATCCACCGGTCGGGGCTCCCCCTGATACTGAAGTCTCCCAGGTGATACACCGTGTCGCGTGGTCCCACCACGAGGTTCCACCGGTCCACAAGGTCCCGGTTCATGTGACGGAGCGATGAGAACGGCCGGTGGCAATGGCGCAGTATCTTTGCATGGTTCAGGTGGAGGTCTGATGCAAGGTATATCTGGCCCGGATTCCGGGAAAAAGAGAGAAGGATACGCCTGATTACTGAAAGAATTCTCGATAGTCCGATGTTCATTGCTCTTGATCCGGATCTGCATGAGTGTAGTTCAACAGAAAAGAAGAATGCTTTCCTGCCCAGGCGCATCGAGTGGCACACAATTTACCGGGGGACAGGATCTGGTGCTCCTGTAGCCCGGGCACGCCCGAAGTAGAGCGAGGGTCACGGGTGATACCATTTGGATTCCCCCGGCAGCCGCCGCCGTGCGTTCCCGGTTCCATCTTTCCTGCAGTCCTTCACGGGCTTTTCCAGGCATTCCATCCCGTCGAAACAATGAATACCCCTCCAATGATATGAGTTCCGCAATGACAGGTACATCCAGAACCATTCGTCTCAGGGATGAACTCCGGGATACTCTTTGCAGGATGATGGAGAACCAGGGATATACCAGCTTTGAAGAGTTCGTAAACGACAATCTCGCTGCCTGCATCGCCTGCCGCACACGGCATGATCAAACCCCTGCAGGACACACGTATGAAGTCGAGATGCTCCGCATGAGAATACGGGAGCTCGAGCGGATCGTAAAGAAAAAGGACGAGCAGATCACGGTCCTCCTCGAACTGTGGGAGCACTGCAACGTTGGAGGAGAGCCGGCACCGGGCCTTGAAATATCGCCTGAACTCGAAGACAGGATAGGGATGATCATCCGGGACTGGTATTATGACGTGGAGCGGAAGGATCACTCCGGTGCTGACGGGAAAACGTGAGGGCTTTTTTTCGACTCTTTTGAAGTGGTGCCGGGATCTGAACAGGACCGTGGCAGGGTCACCGGGCAACCGGGGAAATTGCGCAACCGCGGCAATCACGAATGAATTGGACAATCTTTAATGCAATTGTTGCCATGCCGATAAAAAAAAGGGATGCATAACCGGGAGGGTCCGGCAGGTGCACATCCCTATTTTTTCGGCTCGGAGAGGAGCGTGCCGGCAATTGCGATGTTCTCCTTCTCGAGCTCGTGGATCAGGATCGTGACCCGCTCGATGGGAACCTCGAGCACCCGGGTGATCGTCCCTGCAATCTCCTCTGCCATCTGCTTCTTCTGTTCAACTGACCGTCCTTTTGCCATGGTGATGGTGACAACCGGCATACCTGTACATTATGGCGGAAACACCGGATAAACACGGCGGATCCGGGACGAAGGGGAACCTCTTTGCCTCCCTTTCACAAATCCCTTGCATACCCTGACTGGATTGCGGCCTCCTTCACCGCACGCGCAATCGCCCTCGTGACGTCCCTGTCAAGGATCGTGGGGAGGATATGCTCCCGGTGGGGATGCGGCACATAGTCCGCAATGGCATGTGCCGCCGCCACTTTCATCTCGTCGCTGATTCGGGTGGCAAAAGCGTCGAGCGCCCCGCGGAATACGCCGGGGAATGCAAGGGCATTGTTGATCTGGTTGGGGTAATCGCTTCGCCCCGTCCCCACCACCGCTGCACCGGCACGCCGGGCGGCATCCGGCATGATCTCTGGAACAGGGTTTGCCATGGCAAAGACGATCGGCTCATCGTTCATCAGACGGATCATCTCCTCGTTGACCACGCCGGGCCCGGAGACCCCGATGAAGACGTCTGCTCCCTCCATCGCATCCGACAGCGATCCCGTCCGCCCGGAGCGGTTGGTCTCGTCTGCCAGGATGAACTTGTACTTGTTGCTGTAGAGTCCTTTCCTTGCGCGGTGTATGATCCCCTGGGTATCGCAGACTACGATCTCGCGGACGCTCCGGCATACGTCCGGGCTGTACCCGATGCAGCGGAGGAGCCGGGTGATGGCATAGCCTGCAGCACCGGCCCCGCAGACTACGATGTGGAGGTCCTCGAACTGCTTCTTCGTGGCCCGGCAGGCGTTGAGAAGGGCCGCGAGTACCGTGATAGCGGTGCCGTGCTGGTCGTCGTGCATCACAGGGATGCCGAGATCCTGCAGGCCCTCCTCCACCTCGAAGCAACGGGGGGCGGCGATATCCTCCAGGTTGATCCCCCCGAAGACCGGGGCGATGTTTCTGACCTGGTCCACGAAGTCAGACTGGGGACCGTCGAAACAGATGGGAAACGCGTCAATTCCGGCAAACTTCTTGAAGAGGATGGCCTTTCCCTCCATCACCGGGATGGCGGCATACCCCCCGATGTTCCCGAGGCCGAGCACCGCTGTCCCGTCGGTGATGATTGCCACCGAGTTCCGCTTGAGGGTGTAGCGGTATGCCATGTCCCTGTCCTTCTGGATCGCCCTGCAGACCTCTGCTACGCCGGGAGTATAGGCCCTGGAGAGGTCGCGGCGGGTCTCGAGCGGCACCCTTGATCGTATCTCCAGCTTTCCATGGTGCTCCTCGTGGAGCGCCAGCGCCTCCTGGTAGATCGCGTTACGGTCCTCTTCCTGGTCCATGATTCCATCAAGGTCGCCTCATCACATAAAACCCGGGTCTTTCCTCAAGTTGCGTGAATTCAAACCCGGGCGGCCCGGCAACACTTATTTCGATGCACGACGACCAGAATGGCTATGTCCAGGAAATGCCCCTTTCACTTCATGCTCCTCGGAATCGCACTCGGCGCTCTCCTCGCCGCCGCTGGGTGCACGGTGCCGGTGAATGTCACGCTGGATCCCTCGGGGCACCCTGCCTACATGTGCGGGGTACCGGTTGATGCCCGGGTCACAAGGGTCATCGACGGCGACACCATCGCGGTGAAGATTGCCGGGGGAAGGGAGGAGACCGTGCGTGTGCTCGGTATCGACACGCCGGAGACCGAGGAGCATGGGAACTGGGGCAATGAATACGAGGGGATCAGCAATCCCTCCTACCTGACATCGTGGGGGCACCGGGCAAGCAACCAGACGGAGAGCCTGGTGAAAGGGAAGAGCGTGACGCTCATGGCCGACTGCATGACCGGCGAGCGCGACCGGTACGGCCGGCTTCTCGCGTACGTCGGGATCGAGGGATCCGACCTTGGGTCCCTGCTCCTCCAGGGCGGGTATGCGAGGGTCTACACCGAAGAATCGTTCGGGAAGAAGCAGTTGTACCTCCTGATCCAGTCCGAAGCACAGCTTGCCGGCACGGGGCTCTGGAGTGCAGCAAAGACCCCGGAGAGTTCGCAAAAAAGCCCGGTGTCGATCGCTTCTGTCCAGTACGATGCCCCCGGCGACGACAGGGAGAACCCAAACGGCGAGTATATCGTGCTCGCCTCCGAGGAAACGGTGAACCTCTCGGGGTGGACGATCGCCGACAACAGCGGGACGGTCTACACGTTTGGCGACGTGGTCATACCGGCTGGCGATCGCGTGACACTCTACATCGGTTCAGGCACCCCGACCGGCACCAGGCTCTACTGGAACCTCTCCGCACCGCTGCTCGGAAACGATGCCGATGCCGTCACGCTCAGGGATCCTGAAGGAAATGCGGTGGCTGTCTACCGGTGGGGTCCGTGAGCGTTCCCCCAAAAGGGAGCTGAAGTGTGGATTCCGGGCGGCCTTCCAGAGGGACCCGCGGTACCCCCGCTCACACCCCTCCTTCATTCGCAGACGGTTGTGGTTCCCTTTTCGACGGTATCATGCAGGAACCGCTGCTCGGGACGATGGTGACCGAGCTCTTCGGGATCTTGGACTCAAGCGACGCCTTCATCCGGTCGATCGCCTCCTGTACCTCGCACATGCGCCGGTCGCCGTCGAATTCGAGGAAGATCTCGATGTACACGTTGCTCCCGCTCCTCCGGGAGCGGACACCGTGAAATGCTTCGTACTCGCAGAAGAACTCTGTGAGTTCCCTGATGATCGTGATCTGGAGCGACTCATCGAGCGTCTTGTCGAGGAGATCAGGGAGCGACGCGGAGATGACCCGGTAGCCGGTGGTAAAGAGGAAGCCGACGATGATCATCGATGCGAAGGGATCGATATAGACCGCCCACCAGAACTGGTGCAGCACGATAGAGAAGATGAGCGCGAGCAGCACCGAGAGGTCCGAGAATGCCTTGGTCCTGAAGAGTCGCCACTGCGACTCCATGATGGGAGAATACTCCTTCTGGGCGATGCGGTAGTTCTTGAACCAGAGCCAGGTATTCACCGTAACACCAATACTCATCATGACGAGCGCGAGCGCCACCCCGCTGATATGGAGGGCTTCGGGTGCGAGGATCCTCGTGATCGCGGTGTAAAAGACCAGGACCAGGGAGATGAGCATCACCGCGCCGGTGATGATGCTCGTCACTGTCTCGAATTTTCCCATCCCGTAGTCATAGACCCCCTTCCCGCCTCTCGAGAGCTTTCGTATGGTAAGATAGGCAAAAAACGTGGCAAGGAGCTCGTTCCCGCATTTCACCACATCCGCGAACATGGTGATCGAGCCGGCGAGGATGGCGGCGATGATATCAGGTATCCAGAGGATAAAGTCCACGACAAGGCTGACAAAGACCGTCTTCTCCTTCTTTGCAAGGGTCGACGCATCGAGAACTGATACGTCCTCCATCCCGGTCGCGTGGCTCATCTGCAGTCCTTATCTCTTCGTATGCGCTGAAAGGAGAAAATACCCGCAGAATTGATGAAGGATGGGGGGTGCAGGATCTCCCCTGCTGCCGCGCACCGGAAGATCCAGGTCGATCGCCCGCTCCCGCCCGCCAACTTTTATCGTGTGCCAGATTCCAGAATTTTCCATGCGAAAAGGGGACCCCGCCGGAGAGTGAACCATGGAACTGCAATGCGAGAACAGGGGAGAGATCAGGGTTGTCCACGTGGCGGGCAGGATCGACAGCAGCAACGCGGAAGAATTCGGCAGGGATATCAGGGGTGTGATCACGGGCGGAAGCCGCCAGCTGCTCCTCGACTTCGCAGGCGTCCCCTACATCAACAGTGCAGGTCTTCGGGCCGTCCTTGTTGCGGCAAAGAACCTGAAGATGCCTGGCGACCGCTGTGTCATCTGCGGACTTTCTCCTGAAGTAAAAGAGATATTCGAACTCGCGGGATTCATGAACATACTCAGGACATATCCGTCGGTCGAGGACGCGATCTCGCACTGGTGAGAGAGGGAGTGCCGCGATCCCCGTCGCGGGGGGAGTGTGAAGGGGTAGTTTCTTTCCCGTGAAGACCGCACCAGCCCATGGCAGCCTGCGGCCGCCGGCACACCTCCTGTCGCCCCACCCTTCCGGCACTCCGGCGGGAATCAGCCGCCCCCGGGGCTCCCGGGCAACATCAGGTCACCTGCTCCCCGCGCTTCTCCCGCATCGCTGCCTTGTCCGCACCAAAAATTACCTCCTCCCAGGCCTTCCCGAGCAGCTTCCGGTAGTAGCCCACGTCGAAACGGGCGGCCTTCCAGTCAAGGTCAACAGCCCAGGTGCGTGAATCAGTGACAACGAAGCTCACCTCCATCCCGGGGGAGAGGGCGATCCCCTCCGCCGCGCAGGCCTGCACCGCCGATGCCTCGGCGCAGGCGTGGCGGTAGCGGAGGGTGCTGATCCTCCTGCTGACCGCCATCTCTGCAGGGCGGGCTGAAGGGAGCTCCTCCATTGCCCTGCGGTAGCGTTCCCGGAGCGGCTCACGGAGGGCTGCAATCTCTTCCGGCGTGCGGGCCTGCTGCATACGCGCCAGCATCTCCTCCTGCACGTCCCTGATGAAGGGAGGGGTGTCTCCACGGCGGGCCGCGATTCCCCTTACCTTGAGGCTCCCGTCCGAGAGCCTGCCAAAGTAACGGGTGTAGGCCCCGGTCCCGTCGGCCATCGGGAGGAAGACAAGCCAGTCATAGGCGTCCACCACCGTATGCAGGCGGGTCTCCCTCTCCACCCGTTCCTTGAACGCGGCAACCGGTCCTCCCTGCACCCAGAGGCAGTCCACGATCCCGTGCAGGACAGAAAAGCCCATCTCCTCGGCGATATCCCTGGTCCGGATGAGGACTTCGCGGGCGCTGCCGGTGATGGCCTCGTGCACCTCGATCCTCCCGAACTTCGCGTTCCGGTACCCGGTGTACCCGAAGCATGTCACGAGCATCCACTTGAGGATGGCATCGAGACCCGCATACCGCGGGTCGCGGGCCTTCTTCTGCTTGGTCTCCATCCGCATGGCGATGAGGGGAGCCAGCACGCAGGGGAGGAAGCCTTCTTTCACCGGGTCTGCCAGGGTCTCGGGGGAGAGGTTGTCCCTGACGATGAGGGATGGGTAGAGGGAGGTGAAGTCGATCTCGTGCACCCCGGTATAGATCCCGGGGACCGGCTGGAACATCATCCCTCCCCGGTCCGCCGCCTTCAGTTCCGGGAACCGCCGCACCACCTCAGGGTCGTCCTTCCTCCATGGGACTGCGATACCCCTGCGGAGCGCCTCGTAGACTTCGTAGGACGAAATGAGGGTCCCGGAGGTGAACCGGGCGGCGAGGTTCGGGGAGAGCCCCGAGAGGCGTGCCCCGAGCAGGATGCCGGAGAGCCCGCTCTCCCGGTAGTGGAAGCTCTGGCGGGTGTCAACCAGCAGCCGGCCGTCGGGGATCAGGGCCCCCACCCGGAACTCCGTCTTCCCGTAGCTCCAGTAGGACTTTGCCTGGAGCCGCCGGAACCTCCCCGTCCGGGAGAGGCCGGTATCAAGCCCGTGACTGCGGGCGCTTTCCGCCAGCCGGGGCACCCAGATATCAGCCTGGGAAAAGAGGATCACGTCCGGGTCAACGGAGCGGACGAGGCCTGCCATGTCCGAGAGGATGGTCCTCTCGTCCCCCCCGACCCACACCTGCCTCCCGTCGACAGAGAGCGAGAGCGTGGTGACTGGATCTCTGGCAAAAGGGTTGTCCGCGACCGCGATCTCCATTGCTGGGAGATCGAAAGAGAGATCGGTGGAGAAACGCGACTCTCCTTCGTCGCTGCAGGGGACAAGGCCACCTGCTGCCAGGACGCACTGGTCCGGCCTGAGATCGGCATTGAAGATCCTCGCCTCGTACCGCGTCTGCTTCTCTACGAGTGCTGCGGCCTCCCTGCCGGCCTGCACCCGGTACCCGTCGAGGGTTCCGTACACGGTGCGGATGCTGCACTCTTCCACGGGGAAGCGGCTCTCCAGGCCCTCCAGGAGATCTCCGTGGGCATGCGGGTCCGGGAGGTGAAGGAGGAAGGAGGAAGGAGCGGGGACGACGTGGTGCCGGCCGCCGCGGCCCCTCTCCCATATCTCCACCTGCCCGTTCCGGGAGCAGGTGTCAAGGATCCACACGGCGCCTCCCCCCCTCCTGCTCCTTTGCGACCTCAAGGAGGACCGAGAAAAGCGTGGCCTCGAGCGGGTCGCCGAATGCGTAAAAGCACTCGCTTGCATGCACCCGCGCCATCGCGACCACCCGGAGGGCGTGCTCCCGGTCTTCTCCAGGGAGGGCGCGGGCGGCCCGCTCCCAGCGGGAGAGGACTTCACGGACCCCCATCCGCACGCTGGCAAAACTCCTCCCCATCTCACACCCCCCCGAGGGTCTGCTGGCCGCGGGGGAGCCCGCCGGGGTAGCGCTCCCTCCCCCGCCCCCTCGCCCTGGGCGCCGGAGGCCGTGCCGCGGGGCTCGCCAGGTAGAAGACCCGGTCCGCGAGCCGCGCCATCGCCTCGAACGAGGGATCTGGGAACTCGGCATACAGCACGACGAGCGACCCATGCCCGAGCTGCCGGAGGCCCTCTCCCACCTGGGGGGCCATCTCCTCCCCCGCACCCTCGTAGAGCGAGGGGTCGTGCTCGACGAAAACGATGGTGTGGTAGGACTCGCGGATGATCTGCAGGAGCTGAAAGGCGGTGAACGCCCGCCGCACCTCGATGCTGACCGACCTGCGGTTGATCCCCGAGAGGAGCCGTGAGCAGTTCCCGCTCACGAAGAGGAACAGGAACCGCCTGAGCACCGGGTTGTCGTTTAACCCGGCCAGCACCACCTCCCCCGGCGCCACCACGGCAGAGAAAGTCCCGCTCCGGAGGGTGACCGCGGGGTGCAGATCGAACTCCATGCCTGTGAGACTGGCACCTCGCACTTCCTTAAGGGTGGGAGAGCACGCGGGGTGAAAGTGGACCCGGCATCTTCAAATAGGGGGGCAAAAGACCCCCCTTCTTCATCGTCGCCCCTCTCCCGGGTCTTCAATCTGGGCAAAAACGGATGGAAAAATTTGTGTGCGTCGGAAGAAGAAGCCATCCGCAAAAACACCGGAGAACAGCTGGGAATTTCGGTTTGCCCGGCGAGACGGACTGGACAGGGGGTGAGAACCTGCAGACTGGCACCGGAAAAAAGGTTAGTGTCTCCGGTACAGAGCCAGGCCTGCCGCGAGCAGGAGCCCGGCTCCGCAAGTCAAGGAAGAGAGCGGTGCTTTTGTCCTGGTCGCCGCGGGGGCTGTGGTGTGCACGGTGGTCGTTTGCGGTGAAGGGGTACCGGTCGCCTGAGGGATGGCCGTCGTCACCACGACACCTCCGCTCTTGTCTCCCTGGACCGCTGCGACTCCCGCTTCTGCCAGGGCAAACCCGGGCTCAAGGGCGAGCGCGTTCTGGTAGGCGGCGAGCGCACCCTGTGAATCTCCTGACGCGGCCATGGCATCCCCTTTCTCGACCCATACTCCCGGATACTTCGAAGGCTGCAGGGTGAGTGCCTGGTCGAAGAGAGGGATGGCCTGCGAGTAGTCGCCCCTGGCTGCGTACGCCTGGGCCTTGCCGTAATAGACCAGGTATGCATATTCAGGGTAGATACTGAGTGCAATGTCATAGGAAGCGATGGCATCGTCATACCGGCCAAGCTCGTAGAGGACGAGCCCCCGCCCGTACTGGGCTTTTGCATAATTGGGGTTGATGGCGATGGCCTGGTCGAATGCATCAAGGGCTTCGTCATACCGGGTCAGGTTGTAGAGGGCAAGCCCCTTGCCGCACCAGGCAAACGCCAGTTTGGGTTCCATGGTGATGGCCAGGTCATACTTCACAAGTGCATCCTCGAACTTTCCCTGATCAGAGAGCTCGTCACCCTCTGCCGCATAGGTCCCTGCAGTCTGTGCAGAGGCGGGGAATGCGATCAGGAGCAGGGCGGTGAGCACGAGGATGAGGGGGGGAAAACGGTAATTTGTCACTTGCATGGAGATATCTCCTTTAAATCTGCGTGTGTGGCTCTTGGTATAAAGGAGCATAAAGGTTTTGGACTGCAGGTACACAGGTGGAGTGGCCTCGTCAGATGCACGTGTTTTGAGAGAGAAAAAGATATTCCTGTTGCAGTACTCCAAAAGACATGAGCAAAAAGCGGAACCGAAGCGTTGAACCGTTTTCCCGCCCTTGTATTTCGGCATGGAACGATTGAAGTGTGCCAAGTGCCACAGGGAATTCTACTTAAATTCCGGATGCTCCATCTGTGCCCCCCCTCCCCAGGGCCCCCATTTCTGCCCCGAGTGCGGCGGTGTACTCCAGCGGATGGCCCCCTCATACTTCATCTCCCAGGACAGGTGGGAGACAGACTAGGGGGCCTGTATCCCCGGAACTGTCATCTGTGCCCCCATCTCCATGGCGCGATCTCCCCTGGCGGCACAGGTGCCCCCCCGCAACTTTTAAGCAGCGTGCCTGAAAAGCCAGATGTAAAGGAGGAATGCATATGGCTTCAAGACTGATGGAGTACTTCAACAGGCAGCCGAGGATCGGGACGCTCAGCACCTCCGGAAAAGACGGGAAGGTTGACGTCGCCGTCTTCGGCTCGCCGCACATGACCGACGGGAAGACCGTGATCATGGGCCTTGGGAAGAACCGCTCGCTCTCAAACCTCATGGAGAACCCGCACGCGGTCTACATGATCATGGAGCCGGGAAAGAGCATCATGGACTGGAAAGGGATACGTGTCTACCTGGTGGCAAAGGATATCGCCACTTCGGGGCCTATGCTCAACGACCTCAAGAACCAGATCGCGAAGATTGCAGGAGAGGCTGCGGCAGGGATGATCCATGCCGCAGCGAGGTTTGAGGCGACCGAGGTACGGCCGCTCGTAGACATGGGGCAGGGGTGGGAGAAGTCGATCTGAACAGGTGTTCCTGATCTCCCGGAGAACCTGCAGCGCACTCAGGGGATGGCAGCGTTGCAAGCCGCAACGGAGTATACCGCTCCATGCCGCATGCCGGCCCGGGCTCCCGATTACAGATCCCTCTCTTCAGAGAGAGAGGGGGTTCTCTCTCTCAACTCTTCTTCAGCGTGTCGATCGCGATAGTGAACGGAACTGTCCTCTCGATGTAGACGAGCTCGAGTTCGCCGGGTGAGAGAAGTGTCCCGGTCGATGACCCACCCCCATGCTCGACTATGGAGAAGGTCCGGCCATCAGGATTGATCGCTCCTGCAAATGCCTTGACCACGTGGGTGGCGGTCTGGTTCGAGAAGACGATCTCTCCCGAGAATATCCTTCCTCTCTGCTCGGTGACCCGCATGGTCATCGCCTCGTCCGGGTAGTCGGTGTATCCTTTCTCCTCGATGAACCCCTTCATTGTGCCTGCCCAGTTCCCGATGAGGTCCGGTACCGCTGCTGCCTCTGTTGCGGCCTGGGAAGAGGGCGCGGGGGTCGTGCACCCGCAGGCAAGGACCGCGATTGCGAGAACCATGATTACACACACGAATCGTTTCATACACTTCCTGTTGACGTGCGAAGAGAAAAACCCGGATACTTCGGTATTATAAAAAAATCCGGATCGAACCGGATCTCCGTGGAATGGGTTCCCCATCGGATATGAGTGGGACGTGCAAGCTGGGTCAATGGGCTGGGCCGGATGACGCAGATGCACGAGGCCCGCTTGCGTCAGTAGCTATTTTGTCGGTTTACGCCCCAATATTATCCATGGCTTCTCACATCCACCGGATAGAAGTCCGCTACCGGGACGACCCGCGGCAAAAGACCCGGACCGATCGGATCCGCTCCCTTGGGTTTCCCGTCGATGCAGTGCACCTGGTGGATGTCTATACCATCGCCACCCGCGCAAGGGACTTTTCGCACGCCGAACTCTCGGAGATAGCCGCCCAGCTGGTCAACCCCGTCGTGCAGGAGTATACCGTCGACCAGGCGACCAATGCGGCCTTTGACTCTGCGATCGAGGTCGGATTCCTGCCCGGCGTTACCGACAACGTGGGCACGACCGCACGGCAGACCATCGAGGACTTTTCCGGATACCGGTTCGGCGAGGGCGAGGCAGTCTTCTCCTCGCAACTCTACTTTGTCTGCGGAGCACTCTCCCCCGAATCCGTCAGGGGGCTTTCGACCACGCTTGCAAACCCCCTCGTGAACCGCGTGCACGTGAAGACACGGGACGAGTACGGGGAGAAGGGCATGGATCCTGTCGCACCATTCGTCTTGCTGCACGAGCTGCCGACTGCCGAGTCCGTCAACCTCGAACTCGACGATAAGGAGCTCGCGAGGCTTGGAAAGGAGGGAATCCGGGATCCCCTCACAGAAGAGCGGCGCGGGCCCCTCGCACTCGACCTTTCCCAGCTCCATGCAATACGGGACTATTTCAGGAGCCTCGGGCGCAGGCCGACGGACGTCGAGCTCGAGTCGCTCGCGCAGACCTGGAGCGAGCACTGCAAGCACACCATCTTCGCCTCGGCAATGGACGACGACGTCCCGGACGGGCTCTACCGGACCTGCATCCAGGCGGCAACCAATGCCATCCGGAAAAAGAAGGGAGACCGGGATATCTGCGTGACGGTGTTCACCGACAACTCCGGGGCAATTGTCTTTGATGACACCTTCCTCGTGACGCACAAGGTCGAGACCCACAACTCCCCGTCTGCGCTCGACCCCTTCGGCGGAGCCCTGACCGGGATCGTGGGGGTAAACCGGGACACGATAGGGTTCGGCCTCGGGGCAAAGCCCTGCATCAACGTGTACGGGTACTGTGTCGGCGACCCCGGGACGGAGCCTGCGCTCTTCCGGGGAAAAGACCGGGAGAGGCCAATCCTCTCACCCCGGAGGATCCTTGACGGAGTCGTCCACGGGGTTGGCGTGGGGGGCAACTGCTCGGGCATCCCGACGCCGCAGGGGTGGTGCTACTTCCACGACCGGTACGTGGGAAAGCCCCTCGTATTCGCAGGGACAGTCGGCGTGATGCCGCGTGTCCACGGCGATGAGAAGCTCTACGAGAAGCGGGCACTGCCAGGGGACCTCATTGTCATGGTCGGCGGCCGGGTGGGAAAAGACGGCATCCACGGCGCCACGTTCTCTTCAGAGGCGCTTGACCCGGCAAGCCCGGTGACCGCGGTCCAGATCGGGGACCCCATCACCCAGAAGAAGTTCTCGGACGTCATCGTCAAGGAGGCGCGTGACCAGGGGTTGTACAGGAGCATCACCGACAACGGCGCCGGAGGACTCTCCTGTGCCGTCGCGGAGATGGCAAAGGAATCCAATGGCTGCCACGTCTTCCTCGACAGGGTTCCGCTGAAGTACCCCGGCATGGCTCCCTGGGAGATCTGGATCTCGGAGTCCCAGGAGCGGATGACACTTGCCGTGCCGGAGGAGCGTCTGGACGCGTTCATGGACCTGATGCAGAGACGCGAAGTGGAGGCCACGGTGATCGGCAGGTTCACCTCAAGCGGAAAGTGCGTGGTCGAGTGCCACGGCGCGGTCGTGATGGATATCGGGCTTGACTTCCTGCACGACGGGCTTCCGAAGAAGCACCTGAAGACGACGCCCGTCGTCGCCAGGAATCCCGAGCCCGCGGCACCCTGCCCCGACCGGCTCGACGCTACGCTCCTTGCCATGCTGAAGAGAAAGAACATCTGCGCAAAGGAGTTCATCTCCACCCAGTACGACCACACCGTCCAGGGGGGACATGTGCTTGGGCCCGTGCAGGGGGCGGGGAGGGTCCAGGGGTGTGCCACGCTCACGAAGGTCGTGCCGGGATCGGACCGGGGTGTCGGGCTCTCGCAGGGGCTCTTCCCCATATACTCGGAGATAGACCCCTATCGGATGGCAATCGCGGCCATCGACCTGGCTATACGGGGACTCATCGCGATCGGCGTGCCGCTTGACTGGATCGCCCTCCTCGACAACTTCTGCTGGTGCTCTTCCGATGACCCGGAAAGGCTCTGGCAGCTGAAGCGGGCAGCCTTCGGGTGTTACGACGGCGCCACCGCGTTCTCGACTCCCTACATCTCCGGGAAAGACAGCATGTTCAACGACTTCTCGGGATTCGATGAAGAGAACAACCCCGTGAAGGTCTCGGTCCTCCCTACGCTCCTCATCTCCTCGATTGGCATCCACCCCGACGTCACGAAGGCGGTCTCGATGGATGTGAAGTTCGCAGGAGACCTCGTCTACGTCATCGGGATGACTGCGGAGGAACTTGGGGGGTCCGAATACTTCATGCACCTCGGGAGCCCGGGGAACCGTGTCCCGGCCCTTGACCTGGACGCGGCGAGGGAAAGGTATGGGCGGCTGGCAAAGGCGATAGACAAGGGACTCGTCGCGTCCGCGTTCCCGGTCAGCCACGGAGGCCTTCTCGTCGCACTGGCAAAGGTCTCCATCGCAGGGAGACTTGGAATGGAGATCGCCATCCCCTCAACCATCCGCCCGGATTACTACCTCTTCTCGGAGTCGCTTGGGCGGATCGTGGTCACCGTCTCCCCGGGGAGCCGGCAGGCATTCGAGGATACCATCGGAAGCGACGCGGTGCTCCTCGGCCGCGTGGGGGGCCCGGACCTGCGGGTGACTGCAGGAAGACCGATCGTCGACCTTCGGGTCGCAGATATGGAGGCCGCCTACAGGGCGCCGTTCGGGGGGTACTGACCATGGCATCCATCCACGCAGATCATGTGAAGCCTTTTGGAGGGGGCGTGCCCGGCCGGACATCGACGATCCCCGAGAAGGCGCTCATCATGAGCGGGTACGGGATCAACTCCGAGATGGAGACCCAGGAAGCTCTGTATCGGGCGGGGATGCGGTCGGATATCGTGCATATAAACGACCTCATCGCGGGAACGAAGCGGTTGTCGGAGTACCGGCTGCTGGTCTTCCCGGGCGGCTTCTCCTATGGCGACGACACGGGTGCAGGCAACGCCTACGCCAACCGGGTGCGTAATAACCTCTGGGACGACGTCTGCGAGTTCCTCGACGGGAACAACCTCGTGCTTGGCATCTGCAACGGGTTCCAGATCCTCGCAAACCTCGGCCTCGTGCCGGCGTTCGGCCGCACCCCGGCGCGTGAGATCGCCCTCATGCCGAACAGGAAGGGCGTGCTCGAGTGCCGGTTCGTCACGCTGAAGCCCGCATCCGGGAACCTCTGGACGCGTGGCATCTCCCACCTGTACTGCCCGGTCTCCCATGGCGAGGGGAATTTTTACTGCACGGACGAGACCCTGAAGCGGCTCGAATCAGGGGGGATGATCGCATTCACTTACTGCAGGGACGATCTTGAGCCTGCGAATGGAGAGTTCCCCTATAACCCGAACGGCTCTCTCGCAGACATCGCGGGCATCACCTCCGAGGACGGCAAGGTGCTCGGCATGATGCCGCATCCCGAGCGGGCCATGGAGTTCGTGAACCTGTATGACTGGCCGCATCAAAAGGAGCGGTTGGTCCGGGAAGGAAAGCCCCTCCCCACGGAGTCGGTCAACATGCGGCTCTTTTGGAACATCGTCGACTATTTCCGGGGTTGAGCCGTCCAATGCCGCCTGCATCCACCATCCGGGCGGAACGGCTCGTTCTCATCCCGGCAACGGTCGAAATGCTGGTGCACGACAGGGGCGACAGGAGAGGAATCGCCCGGCTCCTCGATGCCGTCGTTCCTGCTGCGTGGCCCCCTCCGCTGCTCGACGAGGAGACGATCTCTCAATTCATCCGCATGATGGCAGACGGGTCAGACCCGAACTTCTGCTCATGGTACTGGGTACGGTCAGATCGTGCAGGGGAAGTGCGGACACTCATCGGGTGCGGCGGAATAGGGTCCTGGTCCGGCACCCCCGACGCGGTGATGATCGGATACTCTGTCCTCGACGAGTTTCAGAACCTGGGGTATGCGACCGAGGCGATCCGCTGCATCGCAAGAGAGGTCTTCTCGTGGCCCGGCATCCGGAAGATAATCGCGACCACGTATCCTGACCTGAAGGCATCGATCAGGGTGCTCGAGAAAGTGGGGTTTGTCCCTGCCGGCGGAAAGGAGCAGGGAGAAGGGATGGAGGAGGGGACTGTGGTGTTTATCCTGCAGCCACCACCCCGGCAGGGTCCTGGAAACGGGTGATCTGGCCGGAGACCCGGGGAAAAAGAAGCAGATTTTCCTGTTACATCATCCCTGCCAGTGGCGACTCGCCTTCATCCCCTTCAAGGTAGTCAGGGTGGATCTCCTGCCGCGCGAAGATGGCGAGGACCACAATACCTATGCCGAGCAGGAACGACCCGAAGAACGCGAGGTCGAACCCCGCGGCGAGCACCCCGAGCTTGAGCGACACCGGCGCCGCATCTGTCACACCACGGTGCCCTGCGATCGCCTGGATGCCCTGGAGAAAGACCAGGTTGAAGAGGGCGATCCCGATCGTCATCGGCGCAAACCGCTCCAGGCTCGTGAGACTCGAGACCATCCCCTGGTAGCCCTTCGCCACCGAGTTCATGATCATGTTGGCAACCGGCGTGATCAGCATCCCCATGCCAAACCCGATCGCGGACAGGCATGCCACGATGTAGCCCATGGCGGTGTCCACCCCAAGGTGCCATATCATGAAATACCCTGCGAGGAGGATGATCGCCGAGGTGATGCAGAGCGGCCGGGCACCGACCCGGTTGAAGAGGAGCCCTGCAATGATGCCGCTTATCATCATCGCAACCGAGAGCGAGGTCAGGATCAACCCGGCGGTTGATACCTCGTATCCCTGGACGTACTGGAGGTAGAACGGGAGCAGGTAGTTGATCCCCGAGAAGCTCAGGAATACCAGGACCATGATCATGTTGGTAAAAAGGAAGTTGCGGTACGAAAAGAGCCGGAGTTCAAGGATGGGGTCCGCGGCCCGGAGTTCGTGCCACAGGAAAGCGGCGAATGCGACTGCCGCAACGATCAGCATGCCGATGATGACAGGCGAACTCCATCCAAGCGAGTACCCCTCTGTCACCGCGAAGAGGAGTGTTGCAAGCCCGATGAAGATGAGCGCGGCACCATACCGGTCGAACCCGGTCAGGACACCCGGGGCTTTCGATGCCGGTATGACCCGTGCGCCGAGCAGCACGGCGAAGATCCCGATTGGCACGTTGATGAAGAAGATCCAGTGCCACGAGGTGTACTGGGTCAGTGCACCCCCGATCGTGGGACCGATCGCGGTCGCGAGCGCGGCAAGCGTCATGATGATGCCCATCGCTTTTCCCTTCTTTTCCATTGGGATATAGGCGGTCACCATGGCCGGCGCAATCGCGGTGATCATCGCACCCCCGATGGCCTGGAACACCCGTGACCCGACGAGGATGGGAAACGAGTTGAACAGGTCCGGGAGTGCCCCACAGGCGAATGACCCGATGGTGAAGATGACGAAACCCGAAAGGAATACCTTCTTGAACCCGATGACATCCGAGATCTTGCCGAATACCAGGACGCACCCGGCCATCACGAGCAGGTAAGCGGTCGCGACCCAGCTCACCGTGCTTGAAGAGATGGAGAACGCCTCGGAGATGGTAGGGAGGGCGATATTGACGATGGTGCCGTCGAGGGACGACATGAAGATCGCAAGGGAGATGGAGAGGATCATCAGGAAGAAGGAGGGGTGGATGGAATCTCCGTGTATATTCCTCATTAGCAGATATTCCATGGTGGAGTACATTATGTTTTTTGAATGGATCATGGAATCCCTGTCCTCCCATCGGAAAGACGCTCCATATTCAAGGGAAGATCCGCCGTATCACACGGAAGGCCACGCCGGGAAAAAATCCCTTTCCTGCTCCTATTGCATCGTAGCGCGATGGCATGGATCGTCCGGGTATCCCCATCTCACTTGGGGACCAGGCGCCCGAACATCATACTGGAGAACTGCAACATTCCTGCGAACACCGGAAGGACCAGGACCCATGATATCAGTCAAACTCCAGTTGAATTGAAAACCGCCATTTTAATCGGCACTTTAATCCTGCGAAGGCTTCCTGAAAGAAAAATTGGTGAAATGGTTGAGGCCGTACTTCTCCAGGAGCTCCTGCCAGTGGGGATCTGCCATCAGCTGCCGGAGCCCCTCGTCCATCACGGCACGAAGGTGCGTATCGTTCTTCCGGACTGCGACCGCGTACTGTTCAACAGCCGGTATCTCTCCGATGATGATAAGGGGTTTCCCTGCAATCGCCTGCTGCTGGGTAGGAGTATCCGATAGAGAAGCATCGATGCTCCCGTTCACGAGAGCGTCAGTGAGGGTAAGGACGTCGGGGTACATGAACGCCTGCCCTGGGTCGAGGATGCCGGTATTCACGAGGTGTTCTTTCACCCAGGACTCGCCTGTCGATCCCGCCTGGGCGCCTACCCTCAACCGGCCCGCATTCAGGTCGTCGAGGGTGACATTCGAGCCTGAACGAACGGCAACGCTCTTCGTGACGGTGAAGTACGGTATGGTGAAGGCGACCTCCTTTTCGCGCTCCGGAGTGATCGTCATCCCGGAATAGACCATGTCGATATGGCCGTCCATGAGTGCTTCAAGTACCCTGTCCCAGGGGACTGGAACAAACCCGACCTCGAAACCCTGCCTTTCCGCGATCCACCGGGCAGCCTCGATGTCAAGGCCTGTGAAGTTTGCGGTACTGTCCCGATAGGTGAACGGCGGATAATCCGCATCGATTCCGATGGTGTAATGCGGTTTCTCCAATGGCGGCACTGGCGTGCTTGCTGACGGGGCCTGAGCGGGTGGTGCAGATATACACCCTGATGCGAGCAGCAGGCCAGAGAGGAGGGCAAAGGTGAGAATGGCGAGATGCTTCATACAATAGCAGGGATTACAGGGGAATTAACGGTTTCTCCAATTATTTGGGATGTGTTGGATGATACTCTGTTGGATAATTACATGGTGTTCCGCTTGCGCCTGCTCCATCCATAAAAGAGAGATATCTGAGAGAGGGGGTTGAATTAAATCAGGTCCTCTTCAACCTCACCCTATTTTCCCGGGGGCCTGGAGCAAAGGGGAGGAAACACCATCCAGGCTCCAGATTTACCCCAACACCCCCACCGCACTCAATCCAAGGACAATATTCGCAAGGACCAGCACTACCAGTACCCTTCCGAACCAGAGGTGTACGGTCCTGACCTGGCCCTTATGCCCGCCGGCCCATTTCCGGTATATTCCGGCACCAAGCGTGCAGAGCAGGAGGAAAAGGACAACGAGCCCGAGTGCCACATGGGCATCCCAGGCATCCCGGATAGTTCCTGACGGGATTGGTCCAAAGACCATCGCGATCGCCACGAGTGCAAGGATTCCCCCGACCATCGCCAGGGCAGTGTGAATGCGATACCAGCCTGCAATCCCTTTTCCATATGTCGGCAGGATGGCAACACCGAGGAGGAGCAGGATTGCAGCGAGAAGCAATGCGGCATGCACGACCCAGGGTGCGGGAGCCAACGAGGGCGTGGTGGGAATCACGGTGACAGGCGTGCCCTGGGCGGCGGGCCTCGTGTAGTCGCGGGTGATAGAGCCCCCGATATTGCACCTGGCCGTGACGCGTGCCACGTCCCCTGGTTCAAGGGTCACCGGATAGGAGTACGTGAAGGTCTCTCTCGACGGCTGGCTCGCATAGGTGACCGTGTCAACCGTTACTCCGTTCTTCTGGATCACCACCTCCCTGACATAGTGGGTGGAGGAATCGTCGACCTGGTGGGTCACGGACACGAGAAGGGTGCCCAGGCCGTGGTCGTAATCGAGGCGCATGTCAGAAGGGGAGTGTGCAATGGCGATGCCGCAGAGGAGAAGGAAGGTGAGAGCGGGAAGGACAGGATACCTGACTTTCATTGTGCGCATGCACTACCCTCTGTGACAGGAGTAATAAGGGTTCTCCCCCGAAAAGGGCTTATTTTTCAACATTTTTTTATACATGAATGTATAAATTTATACATCAAAGTACATAGGTGTAGAAACGGAAATGCCCTGCAGTGATATTGCCTACGCGACTCCGCGAAAGATGCAGAAATCTTCTGTGTACTTTCCGGTGCTGGCCCCCTGGCGTTTTTCCTTTTGACAGTACCATATCAGTGCTCGTTTGAGCCATCTGATCTGCCTTTCGAATACCAATCTCCTACCAGACGTGATGCACACATGAAATCAAAAGACATTGCCATTGTTGGCATATTGCTGGCCATCGGCGCCATCCTGCGCTACTTTTTGGCCATGCTGCATACCCCGCTGACCCCGAACATGATCATCGCCTTCTACTGCCTGGCGATCATCCTTGTCAGGCCGAAGGTGCTCGAAGCCCTCGGCATCGGCATCGTCGCAGGGATCCTCTCGATGCTCATCTCGAGCTCCATCTTCCCCCCGGCAAACCTCATCAGCGAACCGATCGGGGCACTGGTCTGCTTCGGGCTGTACGCCGTGCTGAAAGACCGTATCGGCGGACCCGCGGTCGCCACGTTCACGACCACCCTTGCAAGCGGTTTCTCCTTTGCCGCAATCGCCCTGCTCGCAGTCGCTCCAAAGATCCTCGACAAGTACTCGACGGTCTTTGGGTTCATCCTGGTCTTTGTGCCGATTGTCGTGATCACCGCGGTGTTCAACGCCATCATCGTCCAGATCCTGTATTACCCTGCGAACAGGGTGCTGAACCGGGGGTCGTAGATGATCGAGCTCGAGAATGTCAGCTACTGCTACCCGCAGGGGGGAAAAGACGCGCTTTCGGGCGTCTCGCTCTCAGTGAGGCCAGGAGAGTGCATCTTCGTAACCGGCCCTTCGGGGGCGGGAAAGACCACCCTCTGCATGGCGGCAGCAGGCATCCTCGAGCATGAATACGGCGGGAAGAAGGGCGGCCGGGTCACCATCCGGGGAAGGGACGTCAAAGAGTACCCAAGCCTCTCCGATATCTCCGGACTGGTGGGCATGGTCTTCGACGACCCCGAGGCCCAGCTGATCTTCACCACCGTGGAAGAGGAGATCCTTTCAGCGCTCGAGCGGAGGGGGCTCTCGCCCGCAGAGATCGAAGACAGGCTTTCGTCCATCATGGAGATCACCCACCTCTCTTTGCTGAAAGAGAGAGCCCCTCATGCCCTCTCGGGGGGACAGAAGCAGCGTGTGGTCCTGGCAACGACGCTCGCGCTTGGCACCGACATCCTCATCCTCGACGAGCCCACCGCGGAACTCGACGAGCAGGGAACGGAAAGCATCGTCTCGGTCTTAAAGGACTTGAAAGCCAAGGGAAAGACCATCATCCTCACTGAGCACAAGTTCTCCCGATTCAGGGACCTCGCAGACCGCCTGGTGGTGATGGAAGGGGGGAGAATACGGGCTTCCGGCCCCCCCGATCAGGTCGCAGCGGAAGAGTCCGTGAGGAGGATACTTCTCCCGGATTTTTCTGGAATCAGGGACTTTTCAGTCCCTGCGCCGCAGAACGGCAACAAGCCGTTGATATCGGTGCAGGGGCTTGAACACTTCTACGGAGATGTCCCGGCTCTTCGGGGCGTGAACCTTGAGATCTTGCCTGGAGAGTTCATCGCCATTGTCGGAGAGAATGGCTCGGGGAAGACCACGCTGATCAAGCATTTTATCGGCCTGCTCCGACCCGCGCGGGGGACCGTGACCGTTGATGGGAAGAATGCCGCGACCGCACAGGTCTCGGAACTTGCCCACACTGTCGGCCTCGTCTTCCAGAACCCAGACCACATGTTCTTTGCCAACACCGTTGCCGAGGAGATCAAATTCGGCATCGCAAACCTCGGGATCCCCGACCCTGACAACGTGCTGGAGAGAGTGATGGAGAAGACCGGCCTCTCACATGCCCGCGATCTCTATCCCCGGTGGCTCTCGCGGGGGGAGCGGCAGAGGCTTGCCATCGCATGCGTGCTTGCAATGCAGCCGAAGGTGATCGTCCTCGACGAGCCCACCACCGGGCTCGACGGCCGCGAGTCCCGCGAGATCATGGAGATCTTAAAGCACCTCCAGCGGGACGGCCGGGCTATCGTGATGGTCACCCACAGCCGGCAGATCGCCGAGGAGTGCACGGATCGGATCATCGCGATGGAAGGCGGGAAGATCGCATCAGACATCACCAGGAGGAGGTGAGCGAGTGTCCGAAATCCTCCAGTACATTCACAAGGACGGGCTCTTCCACCGGATGCATCCCGGCACCAAGATCTTTTTGATCCTGGTCGTCGGCATTCTTACCATCCTCACTCTTGACATTCCCCTGCTCTGCCTGATCCTCCTCGCAGTACTTCTCCTGGCACTGGCAGGAAAGGTGCTGCGCGAGGTACTCCAGCAGATGGCGCTCATCCTGGCGATGAGCGTGGTATTCATCCTCATCACGCTGATCACCATGCCGGAAGGCGAGGTCCTCGGGTATCTCATACCGGGAGGCTTCCTCCCGGTTACGACCGGGGCACTGTACGCGGGAGTCCTCCTCACGCTCCGGTTTGCCATCCTCATCATCTCCTTCCAGGTCTTCGTAATCACCACCCAGCCGCGTGACCTTGTGAACACGCTCGAGAAGGCAGGGGTTCCCATCGACTACAACTTGATGTTCTTGATCGCCCTTCGGTTCATCCCGACGCTGCAGATCGAGGCGAGAAGGATCCACGAAGCCCAGCTCGCACGGGGCTATGCTCCCGGAACCGGCTTTGTCGGCAGGATCAGGAGCGTCGCACCGGTGATGGTCCCGCTGGTCTCAAACGCCCTCTCAAGGGCAACGGTGCTTGGCCTTACCATCGATATGAGGGGCTACCGCACCAGGGCCCGGACACCCTTCCGCGAGGAGCGGATGAACCTCCTGGACCGTGCGGTCATCGTCATCCTCGCGGTCATCCTGGTCGCATTCCTTGCCGGCACCATCCTCCCATTTTTTGGGTATGCCCTTTGATAGGCACAACATTTTTATCGCGCTGGCCGCATCTCTCTCACATGCCAACCTGCAGCGACTGCTTCCTCTATACCCCCGGGAAGGGTGGGAAAGAAGGGGAGTGCCGGATCAACGGCCCGGCTCCCCCTGACCGGGACGCAGACCGGTGCCCCTCGCGGACCTTCCGGCCAAAAGAATAACGCGTGGCACTCTACCCGGGTAACATTGAAATAATGCGATTGAGTACTCTTATTCATGAAGAAGAATGCCATCTGTGTACTGGCTCTCCTGCTCGCGGCGATTCTTATCGTGGCTCCCGCAGCTGCCGGTATCTACTCTCCCCAAAAAGTGTCACCCCCACAATTCTCCTCGCAGAGATCCTTCCTTGCCGGGGTGGACATCAATAACCCCGCATCATTCCAGTCGTTCATGGCCACGGTAAGGGGGATGGATCTTTCGCCATCATCACAACCCAATCCGGTGCTGCCAGCATACCTTGGAACGGGTGTGACCTACCAGAACCTTTTCAGCAGCGGATGTGCCGGCTGCAACTGTTGCGGCTGCTGCGGTTGCTGCTGATTCTTCGCATCTCTTTTTTTCTAATTTTTTTACTTCTATTCCCGAAGGACGCACTTTTGTATTCCAATCTGTCGATGAACGTAGAGATGATCCATTCAATCCCCACACATGATCTGAAGCGATTGTTGTATCGATAAAGGGGAGTTCGGAGACCGACTGGAAAATGCATGACATTTTAATCGATGAGAAAGACCCTTGAATTTCATGGTATGAATGCACTATCTCCAGGGCAAATCGATATCTTCTTACCAAATCATGAAAAAATAAAAGAGAGGCATGTGAAGAATATTTTGAAAGTTAGGCTGCAAATATTTCACTTTCAGATAATCCGGAGCAGGATATCGGAATTTTGATATTACTGATAATTTCATCCAATTACAGGATTGCGGCCACAACCCGCCCTATTTCCTCGTGTGCCAGGAACTCCCATCGAATAGATGTAAAGGATCCACAACTTCAGAACAAAGAACACACAAAAACCCGGATATCGCATACCACGCGCTCCCGATCCGAATTATACCCCCATCTCTGAAGGTGAACGAATGTCTGCCATATACAAATTAATGCTCACTCTGATCTCCTGCGGATTGTTATACACAATAGCCAGCGCCGGAGCACCAGTTGCCTCATTTTCTGTCGAGCCCTCATCAGGACACGCTCCTCTCACTGTCTCGTTCATGGATACGTCAACAGGTTCCCCGACGGGTTGGGCATGGTATTTCGGTGACGAGGATCACCACCTGACTGAATGGGTTGAGCAGAATGGATCTGCCCCATGGCATGGCAGGTTTGGCCACTCAAGCGTGGCGTTGCCTGACGGGAGCATCGTACTGATGGGAGGCGGCGGCGGGTATAAGAATGATGTGTGGCGCTCCATGGACCAGGGAGTCACATGGACACAGCAGAATGCCAGTGCAGGATGGGCAGGACGCGAGTTCCATACGAGTGTTGCGCTCCCGGACGGGAGCATCGTGCTGATGGGCGGCTATAATGGCGCATATTTGAGAGATGTCTGGAGAACTGCCGATCAGGGGGTCACGTGGACCAGGCAGAATGCCAGTGCTCCCTGGCCTGCACGTGCAAAACATACCAGTGTCGCATTGCCGGATGGGAGCATCATCCTGATGGGGGGATTTAACAGCACATACATGAACGACATATGGCAGTCTGACGACCAGGGTGTGACCTGGACCTGCATCAACCCCCATGCCACCTGGTCGGCCCGATACGGAATGTCCAGTGTCGTGTTGCCGGATGGCCGGATCGCCCTTGTTGGGGGGATGTATTACTCTTCAGCGGAGAGATATTCCAGGGACCTCTGGATTTCGGACAATGCTGGCCTGACCTGGACCCTGCAGAGCTATCCACCGGGACAGTCCTGGACACCCCGGCGATACCATACCAGCGTCGCACTGGCTGATGGAAGCATTCTGATCATAGGTGGCGAGTGCTCGGGATACCTGAACGATGTGGTGCACCTTGTAAAAGAAGGAACGCCCTGGTCCGTCCGGAAATATCTGTTGCCCCTGGATCAGGGACGATACCACCACTCAAGTGCCGTGTTGCCGGATGGAAGTGTCATCCTCTCGGGCGGACAGACGCCAGGTGGTATCAAGAATGATGTATGGCGATTTCCAACTGCGAACAAAGAGAAGAATCCCCGACATGTCTACAAGGCTGCAGGCACCTATTCCGTGACGCTCCAGGTATTCAATGAAGATGGCTCCAACACCACAAGAAAGGGGTCGAATATCACTGTCATTCCTGAACTGCCTGCACCGGAACCGGTTGGAATTGATCCTGGAGTGGGTCAGAATACGGGAAAAATCAATATCATAAACCTTTCCGGGGCGAATTTCGATACCATTAACACCCCTTCGGTGAGGTTGAACCGGACAGGCCATCCTGATATTTTGGCGAGTAATGTCACCACGCCTTCGTCATCCCGGATCACCTGCACGTTTGACCTGGCGGAACAGCCCGCCGGCTTCTGGGACGTGGCGGTCGAAAACCCCGATGGAAAGACAGGGGTTCTTGGGCAGGGGTTTTGCATCACACAGGGACCCCCGACTGCATCGTTCGTCGGTTCACCAATATCCGGGAATACACCGCATAAGGTCTCTTTCACTGACACGTCGACCGGTTTCCCTACCAGCTGGCGATGGACATTCGGGGATGGAGGAACAAGTGAGGAGAGAAGTCCATCCCATTCCTATACCGTGGCGGGAACCTATACAGTGGCACTGACCGTCCAGAATGAAGGAGGAACAGACGCGCTCATAAGAACAGGGTACATCACGGTCACTGCGGCCCGGCCCCCTGTAATCACCTCGTTTGCCCCTGCGAAAATGGTCCACGGGAAGACCGTGAACGTAGCAATTATCGGCAAATATTTCCAGACCGGTGCGACCGCGAAGCTCGTTTGGGGGACTGTTACTATTCCTGTGAAGATAAAAACCCTCACACCCCCGTCAAAAATCGCGGGGTCGGTCACTATTCCCGCACCGGCAAGGGGGAAGTATAGTCTGGTCGTTACCAATCCCGATGGAGGAACGTGCACGAGGGCGAATGTCATCACGATTACCTGAAAGGTGTCCTAATAATGAACGCGACGATTGAAGGGAATCAAGGATGTGAAGGAGAATGAAATTCGATGAGATTAGGGTCTCCTGGTTTATCGCGGTCATAATTACTTTCGCAATCACCAGCCCGGCATGGGCAGACGTCCCGGTCAACTCAACGCGGGAAACAACGGGCATCTCCAGCATGACAAGCCTCGACTGCATGGGCGCGGTCACGCAATCGAACTCGCTCGCCTGGGAGCAGTCGAGCTCATCGCTCCATAATCCGCCTCTTTCTCCCGGCGGTATCTACTCGGTATGGTTCGACATCTTTGGAAATCCCGTATTTGGCTGGACTGCTGATCCATTGCTTGCGGAGTTGCTGGAAGAGCCTATTCCACCGGGGGAGGTCCGGTATACCGCAGGATACACTGCGACTACTCTGGCAACGCAGGGAACCACTCACCTGACCAGAATGGTTGATGTCGATACCTCGAATAAGGCAGGATACGAGAACAATATTGATGTCTCCACCCACCTGGCGTTCCTCGCAGAAAACCCGTTCGGACGAGTCACATCCAATGAAGATCTCCTGATCGACGCCGCCGGTACACATACAACGGCAGAGAGTTCCACGCTCTGCTTGTTCGCGACAGATGAGAGCCTCTTTGTTCCCCCGTTCTGCAATATCGTGCGGATGGGCAGCAGCATCGATCTCTCGCAGGGATCTATTGCAACCTCTGCACGCTCACGATTCGTGTCGGAATCGAACATGTTTCCAGTGACGATGGATTATTCAATCGCTGGAGAGGGCATTTCCTCTCACCAAAAAAGTACTTATGTGACAGGCTCGATGAGTGCATACATCCGTGCGCACCTCCAGGAGGGCCGGATGGCGGAAATCACCCCGTTCAACCCGGAAGCTCCCCCTGACACGCCGAGAGGGTTTATCCCGCTCCAGTCCACGGACGTCACTTACTCCGAATCTACAACAGCAACGGGTGAAATTGCAGTGTTTACGAAGGAGATGGAATACAAGTCAGGGATTGGATGGTGACCCGGAGTATCCTTAAAAAGTGAAAGATGAAGAGAAACGTAAATTTTTTTTCCCTGCCATTTACTTCCGTTTTTCGGCCAATATTCACACATTCCCATTTTACAAAGAAATGGCTGCGTCATTTTCATAAATGCGTATCATGTAGTTTTTTTTAGATTTCTTCCTGTTTTCATCCAATCCCTTTGCCTGTATAAATAAAAACTGGACCATGGAATCGCTATTTCGTGACCCATACCGGCGAATCCTGGACCTCTTACGTTCACAAGAGGAGATTGATTGCGAGAGATCCCAGACATCTATTTATAAGATTGCAATGAGATTCTCATATATGAGAAAGATATCCCTCTGGATCGTTGTTATCACCCTTGTTTTTGCGTTTTTTAGTATGTCCTGCATAGCATACCCCACCGTGAGTCCCTTTGGCGAGGTAACCATAGGGGTATACGCTCCCTCCAGTCCCTTTGACGGGTTCTCCTTCGATTCGCATACCCCCACGAGCCCCTTCGACGATATCCCGTTCGGCGGATACGCTCCCTCCAGTCCCTTTGACGGGTTCTCCTTCGATTCGAATACCCCCACGAGCCCCTTCGACGATATCCCGTTCGGCGGATACGCTCCTTCCAGTCCTTTTGACGGGTTCTCGTCTGGTGGGTATACCCCCTCGAGTCCCTTCGACGATATCCCGTTCGGCGGATACACTCCTTCCAGTCCTTTTGACGGGTTCTCGTCTGGTGGGTATACCCCTTCCAACCCCTTCATCTAATTCTTATTTCACTCAGGTTACTGCAAAATTTTTACCAATTCACAGGGCTAAATCCTTATATTCTTATCCCCTGTGGGGTATGCATCTGATTGCATAGAGAATCTCTCCCTCAACCCTTCCTTCCCCTACAATCTCGCAGTCGAATCCCTGTTCTGAAAAAATACCCCTTATCCTTTCAAGGCCAGTGAGTGAAGAGAGCAGGAGAAGCACCCTTCCCCCTGGTGCAAGAACCCTTCCCACCTGCACAGCGAACCGACCTATCACTTCTCTTCCGTCACGACCCCCATCGAGCGCAAGTTCAAGCCAGTCATCAATCCTCTCGTCCGGGAGGGTAGGGAGGTAAGGCGGGTTGAAAATGACAAGGTCGAAGGGCCCCCGGATGCCCGCCAGGAGGTCCGCCCGTACTGCGTCCACCTTCCTCGCATATGTCTCGCGGACGGCATGGGGATTAATGTCCGAAGCAAGCACCCGGTTCTTCCCTGCGAGTATCCCTGCAATATGCCCGCTCCCGCACCCCACCTCGAGCACGAAGTCTCCGGGCTTTGCCTCCTGAAGTGCAGCCTCGAGTAGGAGATACGTGTCCTCCTGCGGCGGGTATACCTGGGGGTGTGTCACGTGCATCCCAGGTTGGCGATGGTGGCAAAGTCTTCCAGGTAGAGCGCCTCCGGCCTTGATGAGAGGATCTCGTCTGGCAGACCGGCAAGCATGCGTTCCACCTGTTGCGGCGCAATCATCCCGCCTGCTCCCTTCAGGCAGTTACGAACCGTCTTCCTGCGGTGGGAGAAGAGCGCCCTGACAACATCTGCGTAGAGCCGGCGGTCATGGATGGGGAAGAAGGGGTCGCGGGGTATGAGGTGGACCACCGTTGACCTCACGCGGGGTTGGGGGGAGAACGCCCGGGGGGGGAGGTCAAAAAGTCTTCCAGCCGCACAGTAGGTCTGGACCATAATCGAGAGTCGTCCGCATTCGGGAGTGCCGGGGTGGGCAAGCATCCGATCCGCAAACTCGCTCTGGAACATCAGGACAGCTTCGTCAAATCCCCTCTCAAGAAGGCGGAAAGTGATCTTAGAGGAGGCAGAATAAGGGAGATTCGAGACAACCACGTCGAACTGGGGCAGCGTGCAGCGGACTGCGTCCCCCCTGGTGAGGGTGAGCCGGCCGGCGCGGATCTCCTCCTCGAACTCCAGGGTAAGGCACTCCACGAGTTCGGGATCTATCTCAACGGCGTTGACTCGTGCGCCACGCCCGAGAAGGGCACGGGTCAGGATGCCCCTCCCCGGGCCGATCTCGAGCACGGTGCGTCCTGTTACTTCAATCGCACCGGCAATACGCGCGACCGCATTTCGGTCCACAAGGAAGTGCTGATCGTTCCGTGCGCTCATCGGGAGGTGAAGAGGTGATATTTGACGGTGGGATCCTGCAGCTCCTCGAGCACCCTGGCGATTATCATCTTCTCGGGGTGAGGAATGGACTTGATCCTCTGGCTTATCTCGGAATAACTCTCGAACGGCTTCTTCTCCCGCTCCTGCAGGATCTCCCACATAAGTTTCTTCCCGATGCCGGGCAGGAGATGCAGCATGTGAAGCTTGGGGCTGATGGAGATCGACTTGTTGAAGAACTGCACGAACTCGGGCTCCTTCTCCTTCACAATTCGCTCGACTGCGAAAGGAAGCTCAAGCCGTGCCGTCTGGGTCAGGTCGTCGTAGCTGATCCGGCGCTTCACCCGCTCGATCTTCTCCCGCTCCCCATCACCAATGTACACGCTCTCGTGGATCTGGATCTCGAGCGTCTTTGGTACCATTTCGAGAAGCTTGAACTGGTCCAGCCCCACGCCCTGGACCAGCGGCTCCCGCTTGAACACAGGTCGAGGATCGTCGGGATGCCCCTTCTGGAGGACATCCAGTACTATCGCGTTGACCTCCTTCTTCTCCGTCTTCATATGATCACTCAGGAGTGCGATCTGACGATCTCGATAATGGTATCGAGTTCATCGGTCTGGAGGGTGAACTTCTCCTTGGCGTAGATGGCGCGGAGTTCATCCCGTGTCCGGGGCATGACATTGGCGATACGGAACGCAATGTCGGGCTTCATCTTCTCCATCTTCAAAAGCTCGCTCACCAGGAGACGGGACTTCTCTGACGATGCCTTCGAGAGTTGATTGGCATGCTCGATGCTCTTGCGGAGCTCGTACGACATCTCCTTCCCTGCGTCTATCCGCTCTGTCTCCACCTGGTGGAGCACCTCGCGGAGCTCGGGAAGGGTAATCCTTTCTTCACGAATAATTCCCTTCACCTTCATGCCAATCACCAAAATGTTCGCGTGTGTTGAGTGTTTACCTTTGTGCTTTTAGATGTTGCGGTCTGGCGATGACGATCTTCTCTTTCTCCCCGTCCCGGATCGACAGGAGCCATGCGCGGCCCCGCTGCCCGACCACAGTCCCGGTCATCCCATGGAACCGCCTGTGGGGCATGCCCTTCTGGATGCTGGGCTCACAGACGACGTGCACCTTCTGCCCGAGGTCGAATTTCTGGATAAGCGAGGTCACAGGGACCACTCCTCGCTTGCGAAGGTCTTTCTTGAACTTGTACCGTGTCTTCTTGCGTGGGCCATTATGATGCGCCATGTTGGTTACTCTCCCTCGTTATGTCCTTGTACCTGCACCACGTCCAGGCTGCACACCCGGGCGGATCTCCCCAGGAGGCCGGAGAGGCTCGGCTCGGTTCTGCCCTGGTCACCGGATACCAGCTCCTTGATGTAGAGGCCCGCTTCACCAGTGACCTCGAGGATCGCCCTGGCGTCTGCCTCTCCTGCGATGCCGATATCCAGGACCCGGCGTTCCCGAACCCGGTCTGCCCGGCGGTGTGCGACCCGTAGTGGGGTGCGCTGGTTTATTTTTGCCCCTTTTAGGGCTCGGATTGCGGATTGGAGCTCTTCGTAAGAGTATGGTCCGTCAATCTCGACCAGGATCCTGTATTTTTTATAACCCTTGGTCGATTTAATAATTTCCACCTCATCGCGGCTGCTCCACCGTTCGAGGGTGACTGAGACCCTTCCCCCGGCCTCCCGGTTGACTGCCTCCTCGATCGTGTGCAGGTCTGGGTTCCTCACACGGGGGGCCACTACCTCCATCACGAAAGGCCGGCCGGTCCCGACCATCAGCGCGTCGATATCCTCCCTCCCCGAGCCGTGGAGGATCGCGTTTTCGGCCAAAAATAACCGCATAACCGGCCTGCCGATCAGCTCCTCGACTGAGTCCAGGTACTGCTTGCCAGTGAAATTGCAGGCCTCGCATCCTTGCCCCTGGCAGGCCCGGCAGTGCCAGTGCGTCTGGGGAATGCCACGCTCGAGCTTCCGATACCTCCCATAGAAGAATATCGGATTGATCTGGACTTCGACGCACTCCTCCGGAAGGTTGAGGATTGCGACCACCTCGGGCTGCTTTGGGTCCGCGATCCTGCCCGTCTTCCTTGCAACAGCCTTTCCCACCTCCCGGTTCATCTCGGACTTCAGGGGCTCTGCATGGGTAAGTGAGAGGTCGCTCCATACGATCTCTTCGCTCTCTGCCATCAGCGGCGGGACCCTGGTGCCGATCACAAACCGTTCAAACTCGGTCCCTCCGGTTGCCGCAATCACGCGGTCTGCCCACACCTCCACCTGCGAGAAGAGGTCCCCGCAGATCCAGCACGGCCCGGGTGACTGGTATGGGGTGTTATCCTCAAGGGACAGCGCGATCCGGAGCGCCCGTCCCCGCTCCTCGTTCGTGAGGCCAAAAGACCGCTTCCCGAAGAACCTGCCCAGGCAGTGGTCGCAGATCTCACCATACGAGAGGATCTTCTGTGCGTCTTCGAGTATTACCATCCCGCTTCCCTCCGGTCGATCTCGTTCCAGAGCACCGTGATGGCGTGATCGGCATGGAGCGAGCGGGGGCCTACTGATATCCTTTCCAGCCCTTCCAGGAGTTCTCTTTCAGGCGCGGTGAAATCCAGGTGGTCGCTCAGAAGATATGAATCGGGAAGTCCGGCCATTCCCCTGGCATCGGTCCCGCTCTCCTCGAGGACTGAAAAGGAGTACTCGGCCAGGAGTTCGGAGAGCCCCCCTCTTCGGACCTCAACGCCAGGAGTCGACTCGCGAAACCCGGTGCCTGCAGGGACTGCCAGCGCCTTTTTTATCAGCGATCCCGCACTCCTCTCGTCTGGGCTCAGGTAGCGGACATTCTCTCCCCTGAACCGGACAGTCTTCGGCGCATCGGGCTCGCCGAGAAGTACCAGGTAACACTCGACATCCCTCCGGAACTCGTGGGAGAGAAAGAATGCGGAATTGACACACCTGCACAGGACATCCATCCGGCCGGCGCCACCAGGCATATCCGAGAGGTTGAAGTCTCCGGCGGTCCGGGCCAGGTGCCCCACCACGGCTACCCGTCGCATCCCGCCCCGTCACATCCCGCCGAACTTCTTCATCATCCGCTGCATGTTGAACTTTCCCTGCCCGCCCCTGACGCCTTTCAGCGCCTTCTTCATCATCTTGTAGTAGCGGAGAAGTTCCCTCACCTCTTCTGGGCTGGCCCCTGCGCCGGTCGCAATGCGATGGATCCGCGAACTGCCCATCACTGAAGGGTCATCTAGCTCGGTGCTCGTCATGGAGTCCATGATGATGCGGTAGCGCTGCATCTTGGTGCTGGTGACGTCATACGCGTCCTGGGGGATCTCCATGTTCCCGAGGGGGAGCATACTCATAATCTGCTTGAGCGGTCCCATGCGGTTCACCGCCTCCAGCTGCTGGTACATGTCCCGCAGCGAGAACTTGCCCCGGAGCATGGCATTCACGTCGACCTCCTGGCCGGCCATGGTCTCCTCAGCCCGCTCGACGAGTGCTTTCAAGTCCCCCATGCCCAGGAGGCGCGATATGAACCCATCGGGTTCGAAGCGTTCCAGGTCGTCACTCGTCTCCCCGCTTCCGATGAACACGATCCCTGACCTCGTCTCGGCCACCGCGGAGAGCGCCCCGCCACCCTTGGCGGTCCCGTCCATCTTGGTAATGATGACCCCGTCGATATTGATCGCCTCGTGGAACCGGCGGGCCTGCTCGGCTGCCTGCTGACCGAGGGCAGCGTCGATCACGAGCCAGCGGTGCCGTGCGGAGGCGATCTTCTGGATGTCGATGATCTCCTGGATCAGCTCTGCCTCGAGGGCATGCCGTCCCTGTGTATCGATGATCACGACCTCGTTTCCGGACATCGCGGGGAGGCCTTCGCGCACTATCCTGATCGCGTCTTTTTCCTTTGGGTCCCCAAAACAGGACACGTTTATCCGGGAGCAGAGGGTATTCAGCTGCTCGAAGGCACCCGGGCGGAAGGTATCGGCGCAGATCACCCCGACCCGGAGACCCTTCCGCTGGAAGTACCGCGCAAGTTTTGCGGTGGTGGTGGTCTTTCCGCTCCCCTGGAGTCCTGCCATCAGGATGACCTGGGGTTCAAGTCTCGCCTCGCCTGCAGAGCCTACCAGCCGTACGAGCTCCTGGTACACGATGCGGAGCACGTGCTCCCTCACCGTCATGCCTTTCGGGGGCTGCTCCTCAAGGGACCGGGTCTTGATGGCCTGGGAGAGCTGCATCACCATCTTCACGTTCACATCGGCCTGGATGAGCGCCCGCTGCAGGTCTTTTACGAGTTCTTCGACTGCGGCCCGGTCGACCACGGTCTTTCCCGCGAGCTTCTTCAGAGCGTCCTTGAGGGAAGTCCCCAGCCTGTCCAGCATCAGGCCTCTACCCCCAGGAGCTCGTCGACCACTCGGGTGGGGGAGAAGGGGATGATATCATCGTAGCCCTGGCCCACCCCGAGGAACATTACCGGCTTTCCAATCGTGTGGGCGATTGAGATCGCCGCACCCCCCTTCGAGTCCATGTCGGCCTTCGTGAGCACGACCGCATCCGCCCCGACTGTCTTCTCGAACTCGAATGCCCTCACCACGGCATCGTTGCCAGCAACGGCCTCGTCCACGTACACGACCAGGTCCGGCTTCATCACTCTCCGGATCTTCTCCAGCTGGTTCATGAGGTTTGCGCGGTTGTGGAACCTTCCTGCAGTGTCGGCAAGGACAGCATCCACCCGGTGCGCTTCTGCGTACTGGACCGTGTCGTAGAGGACTGCCGAAGGGTCGGCGCCCGCCTGGTGCTGGATCACCTTGATCCCAATCCTTCCTGCGTGCACGTCGATCTGCTCGATAGCCCCGGCACGAAAAGTGTCGCCTGCACCGATGACCACCGAGCAGCCATTCTTCTTCAGGTACGATGCCACCTTTGCAACCGTGGTGGTCTTGCCGGTTCCGTTCACCCCGGTGAAGAGGATCTTCACCGGTTTTTCGTGGGTCCTGATATACGCAAGAAGATCAAAGCCTTCACCGAGTACCCCGAGTAACGCTCCCTTCAGCGCGGTGACGACAATCTCGTCAACGGACTCTCCGATCTTCCTCCGCTTCCCGGTGAGATCCGCCCTTACCCGCGTGAGTATTTCGTCGGTGACGGGGAGAGCGACATCGTTCTCAAGGAGAATCATCTCCAGTTCGAAAAGCGGTTCTTCGATATCCTTCTCGGCAATGAAAAATTCGCGATCGGTGATGAGAACTTTGACCTTCGCAATCAGGGAAGGGTCTTTCCCGGATACCGCACCCTCGCATTCCTCAGGGACAGCCGCAGTATCGGCCGGAGATGCAGTCTTTGCGATATTCTTCTCCAGCGTTCCCTGGACCTTCTGGAGCCTTGCCCGCAGCCCCTCGAACATCACGCACCCCCGGCAGGCCGCATTATCCCAATTCTTCGCCCTGGACCGGCCGGGCCTGCTGCATCTGGTACTGTTGGTACCCGGCTTCAAGGCGGCGGGCAATCTCATTCATCTGGTACCTGAGCTGGTCGAGGGTCTCCATGACCTTCTTGGCAGAGGCGTCCATCTCGGTGAGGCGATCCTTGAGGTATTCCACCGCCGCCTCCGTTGATTGCTCTACCACGACGTCGGCCCCGATGTTGAGGAGCACTCGTTCTGGCTCCTCAATCCGGGCCCGGACACTGACGCCCCCTCCGATCTGCAGGAGTACGGTATCTTCGGACGACTCCTTTATGCCTGTTATCGCATCGATCGCGGCCAGCGCCTCCACCCTCCCTTCTTCAAGAAGGGCCAGCTGCTGTGAGAAGATCTCGGCCTGCTGCCGGTATTCGTTCAGGTACAGCTGGAGCGACTGCAGCTCCCTCGGGTCAATCCCTTCCACCTTACTCACCACTGAGAAGAGTAATGGACTGCACGGTGATATAACTTCTTTTCAGCCTGTGTTTGCTCCCGATAAGGGCAAATGTCCGCTCTTTTGCCTGGGCAGCGTTCGGGGCCTCCACCACTTTCGCGTATGGGCGCCACTCGTCTCCCATCCTGAAATCGCCTTTTACCTCATACTTTTGATCCGCCATTCTCTCATCACTCCAAAAATCCAAATACGTCCTCTACTCTTCCAAGTTCAAACCCGGTGGTTTCGAGCCCTGTCGCATAGCCATGCCCGTTTACCAGGAGGCCTGTCCCGACAAGGCCGACGCCACAGTTTACCGATCCGGTACCGATCGGCACTCCCGCTGCCTGCTCCAGCACCTGGATCTCGGCCCTCGAGCTGCGAGGATGCACAAGCACCCCCTTATTTGTGGCGACTCCAGCCATCCCAACTGTCTTGATGCCGCCAAGGGTGAGGGGGAACACCCGGACTCCCAGGAACTCTCCCACTTCCCCCGCCATCTCCCTTGGCATATCGGGGTGCACCGCCGCAAAGGAGTCATTTGCCATGATCACGTTGCCTGCGGCGTTCATGGTGTGCTCGAGGAGGTATACCTGACCGTACTCCTCGAGGAGCGCGATCTCGCGGTCATGCGCAAGGCCGCTCACCACAAACCCCCTCCGGTTTCCGGCGAGGAGCGACCCGACTATCTCGCTCCCCTGGATAGTGGTGGGGATGATCTCCACGTCCAGTAACTCGATTATGGCCTCCTGGAACTCCGCAGGTGCAACCGGGGGGACCACGGCGAGGCCTCCGATTACCCGGGTAAAAACGCCGATATTCGAGTCCCCGGCGATGGAGATCGTCCTGTCCATCTCACTCCTCGGCAAGTTCGGCCTGGACCTGCCCGTCATCGAACTTCATGGCCCGGATGCGTATGCGCGACGGTGGTTTCTCCGCCCCGCGGTCCCAGACCCTCTCGTTGATGGTGCGGTCCAGTTTCACGTCCTGGCTCTTCATATGCTTTGCCAGGAACTTCCTGATATCCTTTATCGCGGTGTTGCTCCTCTTCCATCGGGGAGCCCTTTTTACGTCCCTCAAGGGGATGATGTAGATCTGTTCCTCCATCTTGTCTGCCATAACCCTTACACCTTCAGCGTACTCCTTCTCCAGTTACGCCTGCGGGGATGGGTCGAGACCTGGCGTTTGGTCCGCATCATCACCCATGCAGGAACCCTCCGGTTCTGCTCACACGCCTTTGCAAGGCGTACTTTGTATCCTTTGGTTGATCTGCTCATGTGAATTCTCACCCTGAAATTGTAATGGTCCCCGTGACAAGGGACTGCTCGTGGTGCAGGGGGAAATACTTCCCCGAGTCCTCGCCCCTTGCCCGCACCTCCTCGCGAATCTCCGCTTCGTAGTCCCCGTTCTCGATGCGTCCCGTCTCCCCGAACGCAATCTCCAGGTGCCGTGCAGCAATGCGGTCAACTTCCCTGCGCGGGTACCCGAGCAGCGGTCGCAGGTAGCTGCAGCCGCTCGTGTCCTGCAGGGACTGCACTTCGTCCCGGGAAAGCATGGGGACACGATCATCGAACCGGGTGCCGTCAGCGACCACCCGGTACTCGGTGGAGAGGATGCAGAGTGCCTCCTTGTGCACCATCTGGATGGCGGCATTGGGATACCCTGAGGAGAGGACCATCTCTACGGCACGGCCGAGTAGGTCCTCCCTAAAAGTCCTCCGGCGATAGGGAAACCCGAGAGCAAGTGCCGCCCTTTCGACGGCAGCAAGGCTCCTCTGATGACTGAACACGAAGGTGTTCAGTTCAACCGAGTAATCCCTGGAGAGGAGGACTGCCGCAAGAGAGCTGTCCTTCCCGCCGCTGAAGAGGACTCCCGCTTTCATCCTTTCCTGGTGATCCTGAAATCCTTCTTTGCCGGCTGCAACTGCTGCAGGAGGGATTTCAGCTGCGTATCCGTGATCTTCTGCTTGAGACGACCGCTCTGGGCGAGCATCACCAGCTGCTGCTCAACGGCCCTGGCAAAATCTGGCCTTGTCAGCTTGATGGTGTTGAGCCTCTCTCTCGCTTCCGGCTCCAGGATCTGCATGAGGACAGCGTGGATCTGGGCCTCAACCTGCTTCTGGCGCTCCATCTCCTCCTGCATTACCTGCTGGTCGATGGACTGCTGCTGCATCTGCGCCAGCCTTCTTCTCCGGATTTCTGCGAGTTCGTCGTCCCCCATGGCCTTCACCTTACTTCTGGACCTGGGCGAATCCTTCCTTTGCAATCCGGTCGGCCAGGCCGTCCATGTAGGAGATGCCGGAAGGGCTCACCCTGCGACCGGTCTTGTCGTGCTGGATGAGGCCAGCGCTTTCGAGCTGCTGGAGTGACTTCCTTAAGATGGACCCGCTCCCCTTCCTGAACTGGGACGGGCGGGAACCCCTGTCCTTCTTCCCTCCATAGATCGAACGCATCCGCTGGACGCCGATTGGGCCCTCTATGTAGACCCTCCGGAGGATGGATGCCACCCGGACGAACCACCACTCAGGGTCCTGGGGGGGCATCTCCTTGTGCACTCCTGTTTTGGCAAATGCTGCCCATGCCGGGGGAGTGATCTCCGGCTTCTTCTTCAGTTCCTCGGCCAGGGTGCGGATGAACCTGTCGGCCGGAACATCATAGACGGTTGTCATATGTACTAGTACCTCACTGTCACCGATTGGATATAACAGTCTTTACTTATTTGTTGCCTGCACTTTTATATATTTCGAGCATGTGGACGAATCCGTGCCGGCGCATTGGATAATCTTCAAATTACAGGGCTTTTCTCTCGGCAAGCACCGCAGTGCGCCCCCTGACCTCCTGCAGTACTGCCCCGGCACTCCGGGCCAGTTCCGCCGGGTCGACCTCTGTATTGCGCAGCCATTTCACCTTTACCTGGTGGCGTTTCTTCAGCTGCTGGACGACCTCTTCGACCACGGTCGGCGTGAGCCCCTGTTTTCCGATCCATACCGTGGCCTTCATCTCCTGCATGCCGGACCGCCGCCGCTCATCCCTCATCTCTGCCTCCGCACGGGGAACCTCATATGCTTTCCGCAGGAGAGGCAGGTGACCACCACCATCCCCCGCCTGATCCTGATCCTCACGTTCTCACCCGGGACCAGGAAATTTCCGCAATGATGGCAGAACTGCCTCCGGAAGCACGGTTCGAGGCGTACACGGTGTTTCATGGATATTTTCCGGGCAAGGGCGACATACCTGTTGCTTGATTCCGGGTCCGCATGAAAACATTCGCCGGCCCTGGAAAAGAGGATTTCAATCCGTTCGCGGGCAATGCGCCTCGTGTCTGAACGCGGGACCTTTCTCGCCATCACACTCTCCAAAACAGGGAACGGGCCGATGCACCGGCAGGGCATCGCATCCATCCTGGTCAGCCCTGCGGGCCTCCTTCTCTCAGGACAACCCGGCGGCCGTCGACCGCCAGTCTGCCCTCGCAGAATAATTTGACCGCCATGGGAAGGCACCGGTGCTCTTCGGCAAGGATCCGGCCGGCGAGACTCTCCTCGTCATCGTCGTCAAGGACCGGTACGCATGCCTGGACGATGATGGGGCCCGTGTCCATCCCCTCATCGACGAGGTGGACTGTGCACCCGGAGACCTTCACCCCGTACTCAATGGCCTGCCGCTGCGCGTGGAGACCGGCAAAACTCGGGAGAAGCGCCGGGTGAATGTTGATCATCTTCCCCGAGAACTCGCGGACAATTTCCGGGCCCAGGATACGCATGTACCCGGCCAGCACGAAGAGATCGGACCGAAGGCCCTTCATTGCGGTGAGGAGTGCGGCCTCGTACTCTTCCTTGCCCGGGAACCGGGAATAGTCCACCACGTGAACGGGGATCCCGGCATCTTCTGCCCTGCTGATGGCATGGGCGCGGGGATTGTCGGTGACAAGGCCCACGCACACGGCCTGGATGGCACCGTCCCGGATCGCATCGATCAGCGCCTGGAAATTCGACCCCCTGCCCGAGGCCAGCACCGCTACCCGCTTCATCTCCGGGTCTCCTCCGCACTCTCCTCGCCCACATGGTGCAGGATGAGCTTGACTTTCACGATACGCCGGGAGAGCATCTGGGTGACCACGAGGGAGATATGGCTCTCCTGGATGTAGACACTCTCCCCCGGGTGGGGAATATGGCCGAGGCGCTCGATGATAAGCCCTCCGAGACTCTCGTAGGCCTCGGATACCGGAAGAGAGATGTCAAGCTCGTCGTTTAAATCCTCCACCCATACCTTTGCATCCACCAGGTAGACACCGTCGCTGATCTTCTGTATCTCAGGTTCTTCGCGGTCGAACTCATCCAGTATGTCCCCCACAAGCTCCTCGAGGATGTCCTCGACGGTGACGATCCCGACAAAACTGCTGTACTCGTCGAGCACGACCGCAATCTGGACTTTCCGGAGCTGGAGTTCCTTCAGCAGGTCGTCGATCTTCTTGCTCTCGGGGACAAAAAAGGGGTCGTACATCAGGTCTTTGATTGGGATGTTCTTTTTGCCGGAGATCTGGCTCGAGATGACGTCCTTGACATTCAGCACCCCGATGATATTGTCCATGTGCTCGTGGTAGACGGGGATCCTTGAAAACCCGGTCTCGTTGAAGAAATGGAGTGCGTCCTCGAGCGTGCTCTGGTCATCGATGAGCGCCACATCCACCCTCGGGGTCATGATCTCCCGGGCCGTGGTGTCGCCAAACTCGAGCACCGAATAGAGCATCTCCCTCTCTTCCTGCTCAATTGCCCCCTCTTCCTTCCCGACCTCTATCCATTCCCGGATCTCTTCCTCCGTCACGGCAGGTTCAGCGAATCCGCCTTCCCCCGTCCTCCTTACCGCAACCATCTCGATTGCCCAGACGAGGGGGGATAAGATGCGGGAGAGGTAGTAAATGGGCCTTGCAACCGCGAGAGCAAACCGCTCCGTGTTCCGCGCAGCATATATCTTTGGCCCAATCTCCCCAAATAACAGGAGGAGGATGACCACCACCCCGGTGGCAATCCCTACCCCGATGTCGCCGAATATGCTGATAGTCACCGCGGTTGCGATCGCCGCAGCCGCGACATTCACGATGTTGTTGCCAATAAGGATGGTAATCAGGAAGCGGTTCGGGTGTTCCTTGAGTGTTGCAAGGGCATCCGAACCTGGCCTGTGCTCATTGGCAAGAGTGCGGACCTTGGCCCTGGTGATGGAGACAAGCGCCACCTCGGATGCCGAGAAAAATCCGGAGAGTACCAGGCAGAGGATGAACAGCAAAAGGAGTAAAAAGTCCTCGATCATTCGATCCACGCCGCCTGGACGGCTTTTTTATCGTTGTTCATATGTCCTGGGACACTACATGTATCGTGCTGACCTTTTATAAAACCGTCGATTATACGAAGCAATCGCGCATGAATGCCAATTCCCTGGAGAGGACGAGGATCTTCTCCTCGGATGAGAGGTCATGGGAGAAGTTCCGGTCTTCTATCTCAAGGGTCAGGTTCCCGTCGTAGCCGGACGCCGACAATTGACCGAGGATGTCTGCGATCTCCTCGTCACCATCGATTGGGAGGTGCATCTTTCCGGACTCCGCCCTCCCCACATGCACATTCACAATCCTGTCTTTGCACAGTTCGATGTAGCGTTGGGCCTCGCCTGGGCCTGCTCCCATGGCATGAGAGATATCAAGTGTGAACCCAAGCCATGGTTCCCGATCCAGCAGCTCCTTCATCCCTTCAGGAGTGCAGAGGAGCGAGTTTATTTTTCGCTCCATGTTCTCCATGGCCACTGTAACGCCAAAACCCGTTGCTGCTTCTTCGAGTGCGCGGATATACCTGGCGAAGCGTTCATAATCGGGAGCGCTGGGAGGCCTCTTTGCGGTCCGCCGGCCCGGGTGGACCGTGACGACACCGCTACCGACCCGTGCCGCAAGGCAGACCGCCTCCACCGTGTACCGCACGGAAACCTCCGCGACTGCGGGGTTGATTGAGGTCGGGTTCAGGTCGAGAACAGGTGCGTGAATGGTAGGAGAGACCAGCTGGGAAAACGCTCCCAGGTTTTTCATAAGTTCCTCTTCGGGTTGTCCCGCCATCCAGTAACCCGGGGTCTCCACCCAGAATTCCACCGAATCGAAGCCTGCCTCCACGATGTATGAGAATATCTCTTCCAGGGGATATTCATGGAAAAACATGCTTGATACGGCGAAATGCACCATGATCCTAATTCATTACCCGCCGGCCATAATAGTTGTTGATGACCTGGTACCAGAAGGGGATCTCCGATGAGCGGGGCGGGCACACCACAGAGGTGCTCTCCGTCTCACAGGTCTCCTCGCTCGTGGAGGCGCTCCTGGATGACACGAGGCTTCAGGACATCTGGGTCCGTGGAGAGATCACGAACCTCAAGCTTCACGGCTCGGGCCATTGTTACTTCTCGCTCGGGGAGAAGAGCAGGGACCATTCAGCGGTCCTCTCCTGCGTGATGTGGCGTAATGATGCAAGAAGGGTGGAGTGCGAGTTTCGCGACGGGATGGACGTGGTTGTGTATGGCTCGATCGGGCATTATGCTCCCCAGGGCCGTTACCAGCTCTATGTGAGGGAGGTCAGGCCGGCCGGCCGGGGCGAGAAGCACCTGATGGTGGAAAAGTGGAAGGTCCAGCTGACCTCCGAGGGGTGCTTTGATCCGCAGAAGAAACGGCCACTACCCGCGTATCCGCTCAAGGTGGGAGTGGTCACCTCCGAGACCGGCGCAGTCCTCCAGGACATCCGGAACGTGGTATCCCGTCGCTATCCCCTTGAACTCGTGGTCTCCCCCACTGCAGTGCAGGGAGAGGGGGCGCACCTTGAGATTGCACGTGCCCTGCAAAGGGTGGAGCGGGACGTGGATGTGATCATCCTTGCAAGGGGCGGGGGAAGTTTCGAGGACCTGTTCCCCTTCAACTACCCAGAGGTGGTAAGGGCGATAGTCTCGTGTCCCGTGCCGGTGGTGAGCGCGATCGGGCACGAGGTGGACATAACCCTCGCGGACTTTGCCGCCGATGTCAGGGCCCCGACCCCTTCAGCGGCAGCCGAACTGGTGGTCCCCGACAGGATAGCACTCATGGATTCTCTTGCTCTGTTCAGGAAAACCCTGGGAAACAGGCTCATTGTGCGGCTGGACCGTGCAGGGACCGATCTCTCCGAGGTGCGTGAGAGGCTCTCCCCCCGGAGGGTCTCGCAGAGGGTGACCGCGAAAAGAGAAGACGTCTCGGTCCTTTCAGGACGGATGGAAAGGGCGGTCCTGTCGAGGATCGCGCTGGAGAGGGAACGGCTGTCTGCCGCTGTGGGGGTGCTTGCCGCAAGAAATCCCGCCCAGCTCCTCCGGAGGGGCTACTGCATCCTGCAGAAGGATGGGCGGGTAATCCATTCGGCAGACGAGATCGCCTGTGGAGACCGCCTCACCCTCCGTCTCGTCGATGGCCGGGCGGTCACGCGCGTGGAAGAGGTGCATCATGACTCATAAATTTGAAGACCTGATGAAGGAATTGAAAGAGATCCTGGCAAAGATCGAGGACAACCAGACCGGGCTCGACGAAGCGATCGCCCTTTATGAACGGGGCGCGGTCCTTGTCCGGCAGGCAGAGGAACTCCTGGCATCCGCGGAGATGAAGATCACGATGCTCGGGAGGGACTAACCTCCCTGTGACTCTCAGGGGACCCTGACCGTGAGGGTGGCCACAACCTCGCCTCCCTTTCGGAGTGCCTCTACGAACTCCCGGGGCATCATGCGGGCGGTAGTGTCAGAACCAATCGCCACGGTCCTGCCGCACACGTAGCAGCTCCTTCTCCATACCATGTCGGCCGGGTGGTCAAGTGTCATTGAAGAGGACCCCTGCCCCCGGACCTCCACGCTCATCCCCCCGCATGAGAAGACTGTATGAAGAGAGGCGTCATCCCTGCAGAGGAGGATGCGGAACTCCTCCGGGAGGTCGCGTGCACTGCAATCAGCACCAACCGCGATAATACAGTCCCCATTGGGGGTCATTTCGTGCTCGCAGGTTATCTCGAGCGTGGAGGGATGAGCCGCCCTCACATGCGGATGACCCCTGCAATGGATAATGGCCCTGGCTTCCCTTTTCATTCCTGAATAATGGTATATGAAAGAAGAGTAAAGAGATGATGCATTGGGAGTGTCAGGCTCCCGTGACGGCACAACCCCTAAAAAGGGGCATTCCTTTTTTTTTGACTCACGCATGCCCCATATCTCCCTTTTTTCGAACTTTTTTTTAGTATTTGTACCAGCGCCCTTTCTCGTCGAATTCACCCTGTTGGACTGGGGAGGCGTCCGCGGGAATCTCATCTGAAGTATCGCGGAAGAAGACTGCCTTGAAAGTACAGATGATATTTCCCGCGACCATCATTGCAACAAGGTAGAATATCGCGGTAATGAGGATCCCTTCCTGCCCAAGCATCTCGTTGAACATGGAGACAGAGAATGCCTGGACCTGGGAGGGGTCCATGGTAGCGAGAGGGAGGAGCTGTTCGTAGAGAAGACCCGTCCAGATCACCGCCAGGGGTATTGCCACCAGCACCACGATGCCAAGGCACACCAGGTAAAATACAATCACCCTCCCTGGCCGGTTCATCACCACCTCCACGCTCCGGCGGATACAGTCAAAGACCCTGCGGTCCTCGAAGACTGCCGCGGTATCAAAGAAGAATGTGAAGAAGATGATGGGAATTGTACATCCCATGACCACAAACGGGAGGGCGGTCCCGGCCAGGCCCATGAACGTAAGGGGTATTACGACCAGAAAGACTGTTGCAAGCACGGCGAACACGATCACGAGCGAGGGGAGGAGGATCCGGAAATAATAGGCTGTCGCCCCGGCAACAAAGGCTACTGCGCCCTTCTCGCCCGAGCGTATCTGGACGTATGCGCCGGCAAGGAGGAACGGGATGAGGAGGGCCTCGATAAACCAGAGCCGTGTTGCAAGGAATGCACCCAGATAATACTGCAGCAGGAGATCCGCCGCACCGAGCGCACCCGCCGCGAGGCCAGGGAGCCAGAGGAATGGGTTTTTCAACAGCAGGCCACACGCACGCTTCAGCGAGTCGAGGACCATCCGTTCACCTGTTCCTTGGCATCGCCACGATCTCGCGAACCTGCAGGTCAAAGAACGAGGCGGTGTGTGACGGGCGGACCACGCAGACCGTATCTGCTCCGCTTGCCGTTCCCCCGACCGCGATTACCTCCTTGTCGACAGGAATGACCCCCTGGTCGGCGGCAATCAGCGTGCACTCGACTGCGACCTTCAGGCCGACCGAGATCACACGCCGAAGTGCCTCTGCGACGGCCTCCGTCCGGGAGCCTCCGCCCACCTTCGGGGAGCGGGAGAACGCACGCTCCATCCCGGAAAGGACATGCGTCCCGGTCACAAGGGGGATCTTCTCAAGCTTCAGGGTCCGGGCAGCCTCGGGCGAGAACTCCCATTCACCCGGCCGCGAGAACCCCACGACGTGCGTGACGACCACCAGCTTGATGCCTGAGCCCCGGAGCATCCGGTAAAACGCAAGGGCCGTGTCTCCCGAAGTGCTGGCCACCACAACCCTCTCAATTGACAGTTCACGCGCCCTTTCAAGGGCAAACCTGGCACAGTCCACGGTGTTGGCAGGGCCGGGCGCATCAAAATAATAACAGTTCCTCTCGACAAACGACATAGGCACCCTAAGGTTAAGGTGGTACCAGGTAAAGGGAATTGCTATGATCACGCTCGCACTCGCCGGGAAGCCAAACTGCGGCAAGTCGACCTTTTTCCGGGCGGCGACGATGGCACACGCCGAGATTGCAAATTACCCATTCACCACCATCGACGCGAACTTCGGAGTGGCCTACGTCCGCACCGAATGCCCTTGCAAAAGCCTCGGGCTCCAGTGCGGCAACTGTGCCGATGGCATCAGGTTCGTGCCGGTGAACCTGATCGACGTGGCTGGCCTTGTCCCGGATGCCCACAAGGGAAAGGGCCTCGGGAACCAGTTCCTGGACCACCTGCGCCAGGCGGACGCAATCATCCACATCCTCGACGCGAGCGGGTCCACGGACACCGAGGGGAATCCCGTCGAGACAGGCAGCCACGACCCGCGAGAAGATATCGCATTCCTCCAGAAGGAGATGACAATGTGGGTATACGGGATCCTGGAGAAGCACTGGGCAAGGCTCCAGCGCCAGGCCCAGTCAAAGGCGTATTCGATCCACAGGGGCATCTCCGAGGTCTTCACGGGCCTCGGCATCACGCCGGAAGATGTCCAGGACGCGGAGAGGAGTGTTGCGATCGACCTGGCCCGGGCAGAACCCGAAGGCCTTGTAAAGTTCTGTGCCGAGATTGTTGCGATCAGCAAGCCCATGATCCCAGTCGGGAACCGGGTTGACATGGCTCCTGCTCCCCTGCTGGACACGCTCCGCTCCGCGGGGATCACATTTGCCACCGCGGCAGGGGAGCTCGCGCTCCGGAATGCCGTGTCGGGCGGCCTGATCTCCTATCACCCCGGCGACCCCGCGTTCTCAATAATCAAAGAGGAATCCCTCTCACCTGCCCAGAAAGCAGGTCTCCAGACAATCGCTGCAGTCATGAAGGCCAACGGGGGGACGGGGGTTCAGCAGGCCATCGACAGGGCAGTCTATGAACTGCTCGGGATGATCGTTGTCTACCCCGTCGAGGACGAGCACAAGTTCTCGGACTCGCGCGGCCGGATTCTCCCTGACGCGTTCCTGATGAAGAGAGGCTCGACCCCGAGGGACCTTGCATTCCAGGTCCATACCGATATCGGAAAGGCGTTCCTCTACGCTGTCGACGCAAGGACGAAGATGAGGGTGAAGGACACCCACGAACTCAAACCCGGCGATATCATTCGCATCGTGAGTGCCGCGAAATGACCGCTTTTTTGGGGAATACGGGGAGAAAACCGTTATTTCTGAGATAGTTTTATATAGTGGCAATTGCCAACCGGAGTATTAGCATGGGTGGCGACGTATTCCAGGCCCAGATATTGAGGAATTTCTTCGATACCATCACGGGTACCGACCGGAACCTCACCCGCATTTACATGTGCGTGGTGAGCCTTGCCAAGATCCGGATGGAGCCCCCAGAAAAATTTACTTTCCTGCTCGAACAGCTGCGGAAGAGCAAGCAGCACAAGGAGCTCTCGGTGGATATCCTTGACTACATGTGTGACGTGGCTGCCCAGCTCGAGATCGCGGCGGTCCAGACCGCGTTCGGGGTAAAAGAGGTCGGGGAGATCCAGCAGGAGTTCGGAAGCATCAGCATGGACTCTCTCTGATCCTTCCATACCATACTGTTTTCCCGCAGCCGCAGTTGCAATCCCATCCCGCTGGAACGAGAGAGAGAAAAATGGCGTGAGTTATTTGAGGTTCAGTGGCTCGCGGTAACTCTCGAGGATCTGGAGGACGAAGTTCTGGTGTTCGTCCAAAGACTGCCCGTCGTCCGGGGACTGGAGATATGCAACAGTATAGAGAAGCAGGAGGGCATTGTCAAGCGTCAGGGTATCCTGGTTCTCGATCTGCTCCTCTTTGAGGACAATGGGCAGCCAGGAAGCATCCCCCGCCTCGAACCTTACCGGCGAGTAATCGCCAACCCTGGCCTCTTCGAGCGCAAGGGCCCGGTCCATGAGAATCCGGAGTGCCTTTCCGATCACCTCGCCGGCCCCGTCTTTTGGGATTCGGGAAGAAGCTTTTCCGGCATCGGTTACTGTCTTTGCATACAGCCCAAACTTGAAGGAGAGGACAGCTGATGCAATCTCGTGCGCAGTCTCCGGGTCAATGCCCCGGAAGAGAGGGGTCATGCGATGTATATAATTGTACAGGTATTTTTCCATGGAGTCTTCCTCTTTGGCAATGGTTTTTGGAGTGCTGAAGCGGTAATGAAGCCTGATCACCAGGAGCGTGATACTCACGGCATACAGTATCTGGAGGAGGAAGGACGCCTTCGTCTCAAGGGGAATTACAAAGGCGAGGAGTGCATATGCCGGTGCGAAGAGAGAGACGAGGTCTTTGCGGGGCTTTATGTATGCGAGATACGCCAGGATCAGCGACGCGGCAACGCACCCCCAGTAAAAGTCGGCCGCATCCGCGATGAGGCCCGCCTCCTTGAGAAGGATTGCGAGTATGAGACCTCCGAATGCACAGAGCGGCACGGCAAGGGCGAGCTGGATCTCACGCTTCTTCCTTACATGGTCAGGGTTCTGTGATGAATTGGCTGACAAGATACCATTCAGATGTGGGGACCCCACCAGAAAAAGATTTCAATATGCCCCCGGGAGTCTGCTCATTTGTCCTGGCAGACCAAAGAACGCCATTCTCCCAGATGGTTTAAACGTATGCAGGTGGAACCAATGGATATGAAGGTGTGCATCATGTGCGGGGGAGAGGGGACACGCCTCCGCCCCCTCACGTTCGAGCGCCCCAAGCCCTGCATTCCCATCGTGAACCGCCCCTCGATACAGCACCTTGTCTCTCACCTCTCCAACCTCGGGTTCCGCGAGATCGTGGTCACCCTCGGGTACATGGGGGATGCAATCGAGGATGCGCTGGGCGACGGGTCGCTCTTTGGGGCCGATATCACCTACGTGCACGAGAAGATCAAGCTCGGGACTGCAGGGAGCGTGAAGAATGCCCAGGCATACCTTGAAGAAGGAGATTTCCTCGTCGTGGGTGGAGACCATGTCACCGATCTCAACCTCCTTGATTTCTACCGGGAGCATTCCCGGCACCAGGCGCCGGTCTCCATCGGGCTGATCAGCATCGATGAACCCGGAGAATACGGGATTGCGGAGATCGATGCGGACTTCCAGATCAAGAGGTTCAAGGAGAAACCGGCACCGGGAGAGATCTTCTCGAACCTCGCCAGCACCGGGATATATGTCTGCAGGCCGGAGATCTTCGATGAGATCCCTCTGGGAAGGAAGTTTGACTTTGCCAGGGATCTCTTCCCACACCTCATGGAGTCCGGCCATGTGCTCAGGGCCTGGCTCGCACGGGGGAACTGGACCGACGTGGGGAACCCTGCATCACTCCGCCAGGCTGAACGCTGGAAACTGCAGGAGATCCCGTATACGAGTATCAGCGGCGATCTCACGATCAGGGCCGGGCAGATCCAGGGGCCGGTCCAGCTCGGGACCTCATTCTCGATGGGTGTCAATTCGCGAATCATCGGCCCGGTGGCCATCGGGCCCGGGACCGCCATTGGAGATCGTGTCCTCATCGGCCCTTACACGAGTATCGGTGAGAATTGCCTGGTGAAGAGCAACGCGAAGATATTCTCCTCCTCCCTTTACAACCGGGTGGTGGTAGGGAGGAACAGCACCGTGTCAGGAAGCATCATCGACAATGACACGGTGATTGGGGACGACTGCAGCCTCGAGAACGACACGGTCATCGGGCCGAGGGTAGTGTTCAGGAACGGGGTGGTCGTCCATTCAAGGACGAGGATCTGGCCCGAGGTGGTGGTGCCGGACGGAACAGTCGTAAAAGAACACCTCCTGAATGACGAATACGCGGTGAAATGCGAGGGGTCCTAGCCCTTCCGGACCAGGCGGTGCGTGATGGCGACCAGAGGATGGCGGGCGTAGTCGAGGACCTGGATATCATCAAGCGATCGCAGGTTCATGGCCCGGGCGGTCCTCTCCATGCCGAGTTCGATATCCTCGTTCACCTCGATGACATAGGCATCGAGTGTCTTAATTCCCATCTTCCGGGCAGCAATCGCCCTGTGGTGCCCGTCGACAAGGATGAGCTTATTCGGCCTCCTCACGACAATGAGGGGTTCGGCGAGTCCTTTTTTTATCTCGTAGATGCGCCCCTCGAGTTCGTCTTCGTAAATGCGTGACTGGGTGGGAAGGAGCTGGTCTATCGGGACGACTTCCCGCTTGAGCTCAGGGGAGATCCCATGGAGCGTCTTTAACGTCGTGATGAAGTTGAAGACCTTCTCTGGGGAGACATGCTCTATCTGGGATCGGATCACGTCAGTATTGGATATGATTCCAAGCAGCCTGTTCTGCTCGTCTACCACGGGGAGTTTCTGGATGCCGGAACGGAAGATGACCCTCGCTGCATCGTTGATGCTCATGTCAGGGTCAGCCACGATCAGGTGCTCGGACATCACCTTCCGGACAGGGGTCGTAACTGGCTGAAAGAGGAGGTCCCTGGCGGCCACGTAACCCACCACCTCGTTTCCCATCACGACAGGGAACCCGTCATGGCCGGTCTTCTGGATCTTCTCCATGACCTCCCGCACGGTACCCTGGGCATCCACGGTGACGACGTCGTAGGTCATGTAGTCCCTGACCTTCTTCTTATCCATCGTACCTCATTTCAGGGTCAAAAGACTAAAAACCATCGGAAAAAAAGGGAGATTATTCGATTTTTATGCGGGTCCCCCGCGCTTCCTTCGATTTCTTCATTCGGATCTCGAGCACCCCGTTCTTGAAGCTCGCGGTGGCCCCCTTCTCCGTGACATCGTGGGGAAGGGCGACAAGCCTTGCCATGGAGCCGTACATCCTCTCCCTGACGTAATACCCCTCCTCCTTCTCCTCCTTGTCCATCTTCCGCTCGCACGATATCTCGAGGGTGTTTGGATTCAGGAGGGAGATCGAGACATCCTCCTTGTCGACGCCTGGGAGATCCGCCACGATCATGACCTCGTCCTCATGCTCCCTGACATCCACCCGGAACTCTCCCCTGATCGCCGGGAGCATCCGGTCTGCCACTCCGCCAGGCGGGAGGAGGCGCCCCCCTCCACCCCAGAAGCGATTCTCCATCTCTCCCATCAGGTCCTCGAAGTCGCGCATCATCCAGCCAAACGGATATCTCCTTCTGTATACCATCTGAAACCTCCTTTCCTTCTCCACCGGCAAAGGCCAATGGACTAACTTTATGTGACTGTTTATAATATATAAACCATTTGTATGAGGAAATACCCAGTTATCCACAGACCATGTCAGACCTGGATCGTTTTTCAAAGGACCCGATAGGTTTGCATGGTAGTAGAGGCTCTCTCCACATACACGCTGTAACGTTTATTTTCCCAGGAACCAATGATAAAAGGATGAAGGCTCAAGAGAAAGGAAAGGGGAAGAAGAAACCCGCTTCACGCTGGACTGCCAAGAAGATCGGCATTATTATCATCGGAGTCGGTTTTGCGGCAATCATGGTAGTCAGCTCTCTCGGGATGGGGTGGCTTGTGTCCATGAACCCTGCTGCTGCGGGCGACGGGGCGGTGGTGGATGTCACCTTTTTTGACGGGATGGACCGCCCCGTGCTGACAACCAATCCGAGGACTTTCAATGCGACATTCGAAGCAGGGAACATGGTATGGCTCTGCGGCCAGTTCTCGACGCGGGTGAAAAGCACCAGCCAGACGGAGCTCATCTCCATCCCCATATACAACTACTATTACGGCGAGGCGAAATATGCCCTCTTCTCTCCTGAATGGGACACTATCTCAAGCGAACTGGAAGGAATGAAACAGGGTGAATCCCGCAGGATCACATTCCCCGCGCTCGAGGGATTCGAGCGCGAAATGACTGCAGAGGAGTTCAATGGGATCGGGGGTAACTTTACCACCGTTACAAACGGTGACCAGGTAGTCCTTGCTTTTGCCGAGAACCCCGAGATCTCGCTTGAAGAGAATGTCACCCCCAGTTATGTAATCCGCACCGGGTACGTCACTGCAAAGACCGACGAAGGCATCCGGGTCAACTATGCCTGCCCATCGGCCCAGATCTCCCTTGTACAACTCACCAAAGCCTGAAAAATTCCATAGCTTTTTTATAATCCCCCCTCGTTTTTTTCTGCATGGCAATCCGGATACTCTATTTCTCCCAGGATGGGTGCATGGCCTGCAGCGAACAGGAACCGATACTACTTGAGGTGGAGAGGAACTGCGGGGTGAAGGTGGAGAGGATCGCAATCGACCCTACGAAGGGACGCTCACTCATCAAAGAGCACCGCCTGAGTGTCACCCCAACCATACTCTTTGTCCGTGAGGGAAAAGAACTGGAACGTTTCGAGGGGCTGGTTCACCAGGAGCAGCTCAGCGAGGCAATCCGCCGGCACCTATAGCGGATACGCAAAAATCCTCCGGATCTCGCGGGCAATGGCCTTTGCACCCTCCCTGCGGAGCATCATCCCCCTCCGCAACTTGATCCTGGAGATCCTGATCCTCTTCTGGCCAACCTTGTAGACTTCCCCTATCACGAACGGCTCTTCCCCTGGCACCAGAGTCCGAAGAGACGCGGTGGTCCGGCCCGAATGAAGAGAGATCCTCACCGCCACTTCCTCAACCGTTCTCGTCCAGAGCGTGGCAATCTCGCTGCTGATCGCTTTTCTCACCCTCGATTCACCGCGCTCGATTGCCATCACCTCAACACCGATATACTCGTCACCGCACTCTGCCACAAAATGGTCTCCCACACGGCAGGGCTCGCCCTCCTCCATCTCGACCCTGCAGACCCTCGATGTCCCTTCGGCGCTGACGATGGCCTTCACCTGGACAAGCTTCTTCTCTTTTTCCGGTGAATAGGGGTGAACGCTCCCGCACGAGAGGCACCGGGCAATCGGGTTCCTTCCCCGCGAGATCACCTCGTGACCGGTCTCTTCATCGCACACAGGGCAGAAGTATTCTTCGCTTGTCTCCATTTCCCATCACCATTCCTGGTATACCATTCCATCTTTCATGAAATATACACTCTGGCCCCTCTTCCTCAAATTCGAAACAATGGCACCTGGCGCCACCCTCTCTCCCGCACATCCCGATGAAATGACTGCCCCGGCAGGATCGATAGTGGGGGTTTTTGCAACCAGGGGGCCTTTCAGAAAAAGGTTCCTCCCTTACCACCACGGATATGAGAGGGCTATTGCACAGACCCCTCCGCCAAGCGTCGCAAGGAAGTTTGTACCGGCATTTCCAACAAGACCCGGGTTCTCCATCAATGCCCCAACCACGCTGTCGATATTGGTCCCGATGAACCCTGCAAGCATGCAGGCCGCAGCGGTCGGGAGATCGACGATACCAAGGAGAAACGCAAGCAGTGAGATGACAAAGGCGCCGATGAGCGCAACGCCCTCCCCTGTAAGAGTCACTCCCCCGTTCGTGCCCGCGGGGACACGCTCGAACGTGGTGATGAGGAATGGTGTCCCCCCCGTCACCCCGATCTCGCTTGCCATGGTGTCGCCTGCGGCTGTTGCCACGCTTCCCACGAAGAGGGCGAGGAATACGGGGGACCCTGTCACTCCCCAGAGAATTGCAGCGGCGGCAGAGACACCCCCGTTCGCAAAGACATTCAGGTACCCCCTGGCACCCCCATGAACCTGCTCGACGCCAATCCGGAGTTTATAGTCGTACTTGTATTTTGTACTGGCAGAGCCCATGATGAAGAACGCCAGGACCACCAGAAACCAGCGGATATCCGCAAAGATGATGAGGATGATTCCAATCAGCGCTGCAGAGAAAAGACCGCTCACGTCGGCTGTCTTTGCACGGTACGAGAAGTATGCAAAAGAGAAGGCGATTGCAACGGCGATACCGATCAGCGCCATATCGGCATGATAATTCAGTTCATATATGAGGAACATGGTCATGGCGATACCAAGGGCCTCGATCATCAGGGCGTCCTCCCGCTCCTTGAGGATTGCCTTGAGGAGAACGGCGACCACGACGCCAAAGAGCACCACGAGCGGCGCCCAGGTCCCAAGGTAGGCCATCACGAGCGTGCAGCCTACCAGTGCCGCGGCAATATAGGCGATGTAAGAATAGAGCCGCTCCTCTGTCTCCCTGAACGCAAGCTCTCCCATCACCATAATCGTGAGAGTGCATGAAAAGACGAGAAGCGGGAGGATGGTGATACCATAAAGGAGGGCAATAGGGATGAGGGCCATCGCGAGAAACCGCGTCTTGTTGATAAGATAGAGAACCAGCGAGAAGAGCACCACCATGATCGCGAGGAACCACGGGGGCTGGACAAAGGGTGCGATAAGGATGAAAGAGAGCACGAGAACGGCAGCGAGTCGCTCCCCCAGTCGGTTCATCATTCTTTTTTTGTTGGTCCGGACAAGATAAGAGCTTTTGTCTGCGCAAGACAGGAACGCAATACAGAGCCGTTTCCCCTGAATCAGTCTTATTCCGGAGATGCCGGCCAGTCTGCCAGTATTTGCATTCGATTAGATATATCTCCTGCAAAGACCCATATTGAGAAAATGTCGCCGTCTTTGGATCTCCCCAAGAATTACGAATATTCGGAGGTGGAACGGCGCTGGCAGGACGCCTGGCGCGATGAAGACAACTATTTTGACCCGGCATCCACGAAGCCCAAGTTCATCATCGACACCCCACCCCCCTATCCCACCGGCACGTTTCACATCGGAAATGCCTTCAACTGGTGCTATATTGATTTCATTGCCAGATACCGGAGGATGAGGCAGTTTAACGTGATGTTTCCCCAGGGATGGGACTGCCATGGCCTGCCGACCGAGGTGAAAGTGGAGGAGATCCACGGCATCACCAAGAACGATGTCCCAAGGGAAGAGTTCAGGAAGATGTGCAGGGAACTGACCCTCTCCAACATCGAAAAGATGCGCCGTACACTGCGCCGCATGGCCTTCTCCGTTGACTGGAGCCACGAGTATATCACGATGCTCCCTGCCTACTATGGAAAGACGCAGCTCTCTTTCCTGCGAATGCTTGCCGCAGGGTATATCTACCAGAGCGAGCACCCCGTCAACTTCTGCACGCGGTGCGAGACCGCCATCGCGTTTGCTGAGGTTGCATACGAACCCCGGGAGACTACCCTCAATTACTTCGACTTCGACGGCCTGGAGATCGCGACAACCAGACCAGAACTGCTCGCGGCATGCGTGGCGGTTGCAGTCCACCCGGACGACGAACGGTACCGTGGCATTCCGGGACGAAGGCTCTCCGTTCCTCTCTTCGGCCACGAGGTCCCCCTGATCACCGACCCCGCCGTCGACCCGGGGTTCGGATCCGGGGCCGTGATGATCTGCACGTTCGGAGACAAGCAGGATGTCCACTGGTGGAAGCAGCACAGCCTCGAACTCCGGAAAGCCATAGACCGGCAGGGCCGGATGACGGAAATCGCAGGAAAATATGCAGGCATGAAATCCTCCGAGTGCCGCAAGGCAATCCTCGAGGACATGAAAGGAGCACAGATCCTCACCCGCCAGGAAGTCCTGGAGCAGAGGGTCGGCACCTGCTGGAGGTGCAAGACTCCGATCGAGATCATGAGCGAGCGCCAGTGGTTCGTGAAGATCGACCAGGACGCAATCATGAAGGCTGCCCGTGAGATCACATGGAACCCGGAGCACATGTTCCTTCGGATGGAGAACTGGGTCTCGCAGATGGAATGGGACTGGTGCATCTCCCGGCAGAGACTCTTCGCAACGCCGATTCCGGTCTGGTTCTGCAACCGCTGCAACGAGATGGTGGTCCCCGATGAAAAAGACCTCCCGGTAGATCCCACCACGTCCCGGCCTTCCCATCCCTGCCCTCGCTGCGGCTCGACAGATTTTGTCGGGGAAGAGGACGTCCTCGATACCTGGATGGACTCTTCCATCTCGGTCATGAACGTAACCGGGTGGAACGGGGCGTCCATGCCGCTGCTCTTCCCTGCAGAGCTCCGCCCGCAGGGGCACGATATCATCAGGACGTGGGCGTTCTACACCATCCTCCGTTCCGTGGCCCTTACCGGGTCGCGGCCATGGGACCAGATCCTCATCAACGGGATGGTGCTCGGCGAGGACGGCTTCAAGATGAGCAAGAGCCGCGGCAACATCATCTCCCCCGAGGAGATCATCGAGAAGTACGGGGCCGATGCTCTCCGCCAGTGGGCGGCCGCCGGTGCAGCCACCGGCTCGGACATCATGTTCAACTGGAACGACGTCGTTGCCGCCTCCCGCTTCCAGACCAAGTTCTGGAATATCGCCCGATTCGTGCTCCTCCAACTCGAGCGCCAGCCCTATTCCCGCGACGCGCCCATCGGGGCTCTTGCCGACCGCTGGCTCATGGCCCGCCTCTCCGGCACGGTGCGGGAGGTGACCGCTGCGATGGAGGCAAGCCAGTTTGACCGCGCCCTGAAGGCCATCCGCGAGTTCTCGTGGGATGTGCTTGCCGACAACTACATCGAGCTTGTGAAGGGGAGGCTCTATTCCGAGGGAAGCGGCCGGGACGGTGCCTGCAGGGTGCTTTACCGCACCCTCGACACCCTCTGCCGCCTGATGGCGCCATTCACCCCTTACTTTGCGGAAGAGTGCTACTCTTACCTCGGCAAGGGGGGCGTGCATGCCTGCACCTGGCCCGAGCCCGAAACGGAGGACCCGGAGGAGCTTTCGAACGGCAATCTCCTCGTGCAGATCGTTGCCGAACTGCGGCGATACAAGCATGAGAAGGGCCTTGCCCTGAATGCCCCGATGGGCAGGGTTGCCATATTCTCGTCTCCCATCACGGATGACTGCGGGGACGCGGCGAGGGCGCTCAATGCTCCACTCGACTGGCACGCCGAGCCGCCACACCTTGAAAAAGTTCCGGGCGATCTGCAGTTCAACATGGCAGTCATCGGTCCTGCGCTCCGGAAAGATGCGGGAGCATTCATGAAGGCAGCACGGGCGCTGCCCCCTGACCTCCAGGAGAACCCCCCCATGGAACTCGATATCGGGGGGCGGAAAGTTTCGGTTCCGGAGGGAGCATTCTCACTTCAGTACAGATACCTCGAGGCGGGAGAGCAGGTGGACGTGATCAGCGTCGGCGATGTGATCGTGACGATCCACACCACTCCCTGATCAACCGTTCAGAAAAAGAGGCGAGTTCTCCCTCCTCCATCTCCGCGTCCACCACCACGAACCTTGAAGGCTCTTCTCCTGCCAGTCGGAGGTAATTTTCCTGTACCCGTGCGAGCAGGGACGCTTCTTCAAAGTGCTCCCTCTTTCCCGCCAGTTTTTTCCGCGATAGCGCCACCTCAACCGGGAGGACGAGGAGGAGCGTATGGTCAGGGGGGACCGTCCACCCGTCATGCACCTGCCGGAGCCAGGTGAGGGGGTCGGGGAGCACCCCTTCGAGAGTAGCCCACTGGTAGGCATACCTGCTGTCGGCGTACCGGTCGGAGATGACATGCTTCCCGGCTGCAAGTGCAGGCCTGATCACAGAATCGAGGTGAGCAGCGTGATCAGCAGCAAAGAGGAGTGCCTCGGTCACCGGGTCCACTTCATCTGCGATGGCCCTCCGGACCTGCTCGCCGATCCAGGTGGCGCCCGGCTCCCTCGTGAATACCGGTGCAAGGTCCAGGAGAGCATGCTGGAGCGAGGCATTGAGGGTGCTCTTGCCACTGCCGTCTATTCCTTCCAGGGTGATCAGGACCATGTACCCCTCCGCAGGTCCTCGACCGGGATCGAACCGCGGTGCACCGCGGTCGCGACGATTGCCCCGTCGAAGCCAAGCGCCGCCAGCCTGTCCAGGTCATCGGGAGCCGCCACGCCTCCGCCATAAAGGAGGGGAGAATCGTACGCACTCCTGCAGGCGGCCAGCGATTGGCAGGGCACTCCTTTCCCTGTCCCCACCGCTTCCACGTTCAGGATGATTGCACCCTCGAAACTCCATTCCTCCGCCCTTTCGAGAAGTAAGCAGGGATCCTCGCCTGATGGCATGACGCTCCCGTTTCGCACGTCCACGCTCAGATAGCCTCCCTCGTAGGTTGAAAGGTCGGCCTGAGAGGTCTCGGTCGCTGCAATGTCGATGATCCCGGGATCATGCAGGTAATCTTCCGGTCCCCTGCAACCGCGGTCTAGGTAGCAGGTCTCTACGTAACGACTGCAGGTCCTGACGTGGCCTGTGTGATCGCCGGCCCCCATGATCCGGTCCAGGTCGGCAACGTACAGGTGTTTCGGGGCGAGTTGCTGCACGTATCCCGCAGGATCTGCTGTTGATGAGAGCCCCCAGGTGAGCGGGAGGTAGGAACCACGGTTCCCCGATGCCCCGTGCACTACCAAGCCGGCCTTCAAATCCATGGCCAAAATCAATTCCATGCTATTAGCGCAATCACTATTAGCCAGCAGGATCATTAAATCCTATGCAATTACTTGTCAGCCCGAGGGACATTGAGGATGCCAGACGTTCTCTTGCTGCTGATATCGTGGACGTGAAGAAGCCGTCCGAGGGATCTCTGGGTGCAAACTTTCCATGGGTGGTACGGAGCATCAAGGCCCTCTCCCCGAAGCCTGTCAGCGCCGCAATCGGTGATTTCGATTTCCGGCCAGGGGGCGCTTCCATGGCCGCATACGGAGCTGCATGCGCAGGGGCTGACTATATCAAGGTAGGGCTGATGTTCGACGGGGCCGAACGTGCGAGGGAGCTGATCCAGGCCGTCGTGCGGGCCGTCAAGGAGGAGTTCCCTGAGAAGAAGGTGGTGATCGCGGGCTACTCGGATTACCAGCGCCTGGGGAGCATCTCCCCCTTTGTGATATCCCCCCTTGCTGCGGAGGCCGGGGCCGATGTTGCAATGGTCGACACCGGGATAAAGGACGGACGCAGCACGTTTGAATTCATGAGCGAGGAGGCTCTCGTGGAGTTCTGCTCCGTCAACCGGGAGAGCGGCATGGCAACCGCACTTGCAGGGTCCCTCCGCTTCGAGGATATTCCCGCCCTGAAGCGGATCGGCCCCGACATTATCGGGGTCAGGGGAATGGTGTGCGGTGGAGACCGGAATGACGGAATACGCGAAGAACTGGTCAACCAGCTGGTCAGGATGGTGCACTGACCATGTTCAGGGATAAGCTCGAAGTCCCGCTGGCCCTGACCTTTGATGACGTCCTCCTTATCCCTGCACCGTCGCTCGTCGAGCCAAACGAAGCCGACATTCATACCCGTTTCTCACGTAACATCTCCCTGAACATGCCGCTCGTGGGAGCGGCAATGGACACCGTGACGGAATCGGCAATGGCCATGGCGCTGGCCCGCGAGGGGGGCATCGGGGTCATTCACCGGAACATGTCACCCGAGCAGGAGATCGAGGAGGTACGCCGGGTCAAGCGCGCTGAGGAGCTGATCGAGCGGAACGTCGTCTCAGTCAGCCCTGAAACGAGCGTCTCGGACGTCGAGCGCCTGATGGTGGAGCACGGGATCGGGGGAGTTCCGGTCCTCGAACACGAGAAGATCGTGGGGATAGTAAGCCGAAGAGACGTCCGTGCAATCGCTTCACGCCGCGGCTCCGAGAGCGTGAAGGCAATCATGACGAGGCAGCCGATCACTGCCGGTGAAGACATCTCCATGGAGCAGGCGCTCGAGACCATGTATACCAACAAGGTGGAACGGCTCCCGGTGGTGGACAAGGCGGGCCACCTGATTGGGATCATCACCATGCAGGACATCCTCGAGAAACGCCAGTACCCGAATGCCACACGCGACGCAAGGAAGAAACTCAGGGTTGCCGCTGCGGTCGGACCGTTTGACATCGAGCGGGCGCACCGCCTCGACGAATGCGGCGTAGATGCACTGGTGGTGGACTGCGCCCACGGCCATAACCTCAACGTGGTAAAGGCAATCAGGGACATCAAGGGGAGCACAAATGCGGATATCGTTGCCGGCAACATCGCCACCGCCGCCGCGGCCGAAGACCTGATCGATACCGTCGACGGGCTGAAAGTCGGTATCGGGCCGGGGTCGATCTGCACGACCCGCATCGTGGCCGGGGTCGGCGTCCCCCAGATCACCGCCATCGCGAGCGTTGCAGACGTGACAAGGGACACTGGAATCCCGGTCATCGCCGATGGGGGGATACGGTTCAGCGGAGACGTGGCCAAGGCCATCGCGGCAGGAGCCGACTGCGTGATGATCGGAAGCCTCTTTGCAGGGACCGACGAGTCTCCGGGAAGGGTAATCACGATGAAAGGACGCCGTTACAAGCAGTATAGGGGAATGGGGTCTCTCGGCGTGATGAGCGGCGGAGTCTCAAGCGACCGATATTTCCAGAAGAAGGAGATCGGGAAGACAAAGTTTGTCCCTGAGGGAGTGGAGGGTGTGACCCCCTACGTTGGCACTGTCTCCGATGTCGTATACCAGCTTGTCGGCGGGCTCAAGTCTGCGATGGGGTACACGGGATCAAAGACCATCCAGGAGATGCACGAGAAGACAAGGTTCGTGCGGATCACCGCTGCCGGGCATACCGAGAGCCACCCCCACAACATCATGATCACTGACGAGGCTCCGAATTACCGGATCTCGGATTGAAGACCCAATTCTTTTTCGATCGGAAAAATCTCTCTTTTATATCGGCTTCCCTGGTGAATTTTTCCCAAGGTATAAATACTTCCATAACTAACATGAAGTAATCAATGCTGGACCAGGTAGAGGTTGCCCGACTCCTTGACATCCTTGGAAACCGGAACAGGCGCCGTATCATCGAGCTTTTGAGACAGAAGCCCTGTTTCGTCACCGAGATCTCCGACCGCCTGATGCTCTCCCCGAAAGCCGTGATAGAGCACCTCCAGCTGATGGAGCGCGAGGAGATCCTCGCGTTTCGCCTCGATGAGCGCAGGAGGAAATACTACTTCCTCGCAAACGATATCGACGTGATGGTCAGGCTTCTCAGGCAGGACCAGATCAACCTCGTCATGAAGGACAACTCCCACCGCCTTCGCTCCGCGCTTGCCCGGCTCCAGAAGATGGTGGAGACCAGGGAGGAACTGGCAGAGAGCCTGAAGAACCTTGAGAGGGACATCGATCAGCAGATCAAGGAGATCATCTCGTTTGGACACGATGTCCTGGAAAACGAGACCCAGATAGACCTCCTCATCAGCCTGGCCCACTGCAATCTCACCATCCAGGAACTCTCGGAACTCGTGGAGGCCCCGAGGGATGCCGTATCCGATAGCCTTGAAAGGCTCCGGAAGAAACACATTATTGAGCGGGAAGGGGAGACCTTCCGCCTCTGTGATGCACATGCCCAGTAACGAGAACCCCTACGACGAGTTCATCAGGAACATCGCGAGGATGGTGGAAGACCTCCTGAAGAACATGCCGGAGGAGAACACCACCCGCATCATCGGCTGCACGATCATCACCGGGAACAGTCCGAACAAGCCCCACGTCATCTTCAACGGCGACCGGCAGGACGACGAGATCACATTTGAAGTGATCGAGGGGCCGGACAGGATCTTTGTCACCGCTAACCTGCCCGCCTTCCTGCACTCGGCCCCCTACGCAGACATCACGCCTGAATCCCTGCATATCGTAGTGAACGAGAAGCGGACGAAGGTGGAACTCCCCTGCAGGGTTGACGTGATCCACAGTTACTACCATGTCCGCCACGGGGTCATTGACATTATCCTGAAGAAAAAAGCCGCCGCCCCCGCAAATGCGGGGATCGGTCAGGGATAGTGCCGCTACCCTATTATTCCGTCCCTTTTTTACTCAATTGCATGAGGAGCCTGACCCCGGGTATCCTCGCTCTAAAAGGTACTTGACAGTTGAGAATGGTGTGGAGCGTCGGAGTACAGCCGCGCAGGTTCCACCCGGCGAAAACAGGTGAGGGACCGGATATGGTCCCCCGTTGCTCCTTTCCACAGAAGAAATGACGATTGAGAAAAATGGTTCAGGCCTGGATGCGTCCGCCGGCAGACACCCACTCTGATATCCGGTTCCTGTCGCTCCTGTATTCGTGGAACTGGTGAAGAGAGACAGTAAGGTCGCGGGTAAATGCAAAATACCCGATCTGTGTGGTCCTGCAGAGGTTCATCGCCATCTCCATCAGGCCCTTTGGATTCGGCCTCGACTCGCCAAGCCAGATATGGAAGATGTTGCCGCCGTCCACAATAGGGAAGAAGACATGCTCGATGGACATCCGCTCCGCCATGGTGACATTTGCACCGGGGGCCACGTGGGTCCCGTTCGTGTAGTATATGGGCAGGTCCCTTGTAGAACCGAGACGTGGCAGGGCTTTCTCGAGGTCCCCCTTGATCACCTTCATCGCACCGCCTCGGTACTCCTTGTTGAGGAGATCCGCGACCGCGAACCGCTGCCCGGTCGTCTCGGCAGGGGTGCGGGCGAGTGCGATGGTCATGTTGTGCCGCTTCGAGAGCTCGCGGGCATACTGCTCCATGTGGGTCATTGCAAGGATTGCCAGCCTGAAGGGATCCCTCGATTCATGAAGCTGCGACCCGACGTGATGCTGTACCATCTCGTTTACTCCCACCACCCCGATCGTGTAGACCAGGCCGTCCAGGTCGACTGCAACCGATCCCCGCTCCCCCGTGACAGGATCCTTTGGGCGCTGCATCGCAAACGGCATCCTCCCCTGGGACCGGATCGTCTCGAGCCACCTCCGCTTGATGCGGAAGACCTCGACACACACGTCCATCAGTGCCCGGAGCTCTGAAAAGAGCCGCTCGTTGTCCCCTCCCGCACGGTAGGCGGCCCTCGGGCAGTTGAGGGAGACCACCTGCCAGGAGCCCATCGAGAAATGCTTGCCATCCTGGAAATACAGTTTCTGATCGAACTCGGCGTCCTGGTCGGCGACAGCAGAGAACTGGTAGGCACAGCACTGGTAGCATGAGATCCCCTTGCCGGCCCCCCTGTAGGGGGGGATCTGGTTGTCATAGTAGGGGGTGCCGAACTTCGATGCCAGTTCGAACGTGAGGAGGTAGAGGTCCTGGTAGCTGGGAAGGTCGGGGTGCGCCTCGTTGTATGCCTGGTCCTCCTGCATGAAGTCAGGCTCGATGCTGATCTCGGGTTTTGGGAAACTGAACGGCTTGCCCCAGGCGTCCCCCTCGAGCATGACCTCCATCAGTGCCTTGAAGAGGAGGCGGACCTCCCGTTCGAACTCCCCGTATGTCCTGCGGGGGCCGCTGATACCCTCCCAGACCCTTCCCTGGAAGACGACCGGCTTGTCCTTCCAGAGAGAGGGCACGCCCGGGCTGAGCTGGACCGAGGAGAACACGAGCTGCCCGCCTCTTGCGACCATCATCTGGGTCATCTCGTAGACAAACATCTGCATCAGCTGCTTGATCTCCCCGTAATCCATCCCTTCAAAGTAGGGGGCGAGGAATGTGAGGAAATTGTAATATCCCTGTCCGCCGGCAAAGTTGGTCTGGGCGCTCCCGAGCGCTTTGACTGCGTGGAGCACCGCCACCTCCGCACGCTTCGCAGGCCCGGCAACCGATGCCTTGGTCCCGTTCCCGTCGGGCATCAGGCCGTAGTAGAAGAAGTAGCGGAGGTCCCAGTCCTGGCAGTTGTGGATCAGGAGACCATCGGCGGCATAATAGGTATGGCTCTCATCGGATCCGTCTCCTTCAAGGAAAATGTCGTATACAAATTCCCCGGTAGAGTCAACCTCTTCGATTGAGACGATCATTTCAGGTTCCGTATTTCGGGAGATGGCTTTTACGCGGGAGAGGAACGCATTGATATGCTCCTGGCGGTCGTCGTTGAAACGGGCATATCTTGAGAAGATACGGATATTTACCGCCCCGTTCATCTGGATGCGATATATGGTGGTCCGGTCCTTTTCTTCGTATAGTTCAACGATATGCGGCTTCATCCCCAGTGACGATAGGAGGAGGGAAAGTTCCTGGCGGAGGGCGGGCGAAGAGGTGGTATAATTGACGATGCAGTCGGATTTCTCCGGGCGGTAATAGACTGATCCGTCTCCCGTGAAGAGCGCGGAGAGGAACTCGGCCAGGAGCTCGTCATCAAGGTGCCAGACGATCCAGGGGAGGCGCTTGTTCACAGAGTTTTCCGGGACGCCAAACACGTAACGGAAGAGGAGCCAGAGGAGCTTGCCACACATGTACACCTGCATGGCCCTTGGCCGCGTGACCGGAACGCCGTAAATCTCGGTTGAGGCGATTGCACCCCCTGTCCTCGTGGCGCAGCACTGCAGGGAAGCATGGGCGTCAGCGATGATTGCCGACGACTGGTGGTTCTCGGTGATGACAAGATTGTAATGCTTTCCATCACTCACATTGTAGTTCCCCTCTGCAACGAAATAACCAAGGAGCCGGACAAGGGAGGGATCGATCGGCAACTCCAGGGGAAGGTCATGTTCGCTTCCGGCAGCACCGATCCTGATGCCGGAGAGGTCAGTAATGTCGAACCTCTCGCAGAGGCGATGGAAGACTGCAACAGGCATTATCCCCCGGCTGTACCACTGCTTCCGGTGGGACACCCCGAGTTCCCGGGAGATCTCGCTATACTTTATCCCCTCTTCGTGCAGGCGGGAAAAGATCTCCCCTGCTCCCCTGACATACACATTCCCAAGGTGATCAGGAGGTACCCGCGTGACGAGTTCGTGGAGGAGGTGAATTGAGTAGACCGGTTCCCCCCTGATCTCGCGATTCTCTGGGAGGGAAAAGAGCCTGTCTCCAACGTTCAGGGTATCTGCACGGACGACCTTCATCCCCGCTTCATTGACAGGGATGCGGTGTTCCCCCGTTACCCGAAGAGCCCTTCCCGACCCGGTCCTGATCTTCAGCAGCCGCTCTCCCCTTACAGGCCGCCTGGTGAGTTTGCGTACTTTCCTGAATCCTTTCTGAGAGAGGACAGAGAGATCGCCAGGCACGTGGACATCTCCATCGTAGGGGAACGCATCAGGCCTGATTACCTGATGCCGGCCCCCGATCACAGCGGGGATATGCGTCGCGCCATCGATGCAAAACGGCCTTGTACCAAAGTATTCCAGGTCGTGGATGTGGATATCGCCCGAGAGGTGGTGATCCGCGAGGTGCGGGGGCAGCTGCAGGAGGTACTGCTCCTTGCTGATCTTGTCTGCCTTCTTCTTGTGAGATGTCTCGGCATTCTCCTGGAGGTTGGCATTGTCCTTGGCCTCGAAACCGCGCCCGACATCGATCAGGTGCGCGTCAAAGACCGGTGTCCCCACCCTCGTGCAGACGTTCCTGTACTGCACCATTCCCTTCTCAAGGAGGGTGATGTTCATGATCTCCCGGATGAGGGGGCCGCTCAGCGTGCGAAGGTTCATCGACTTGATACGCTCCTCGACGAGCCGCGCAATCTCCTGGGCCATCTCCTCCGATGCGCTCTCGTAGCCGTAAAAGGTGGAGACAAGCGTGGTCTCTTCGAGGATCTGGCGCACGATCCGCTGCCTGTCCCACTCCAGGATATGCCCGTCAGAAGTCCTGACAGGCGGCATGCTGGGGATGAAGACCCCGTCAAGAGTGGACTGGCGCGTATCGCGGGTGGGCATCATTCACCCTCGATGAAGGGGATGACCTGCTCCTCTCTTATTGCCCCCTGGGAGAACATCTCGGCCGACGTGAGAAACCGGGTATCCCTCTGGAGGACCGGGGCTTCGGAGACAAAGACACCATTTATGCGAAGTTCGGTGAGCGATTCTGCGGTAGAAAGATCCCGCTCCTGGAATGGCACTGCCTTCTCTTTCAGGAAATGCTTCAGGGTATCGCAATTCGGACAGAATTCCAGTGTATATATAATCAGGTCGTTTTGTCTGCTCAAAGGTGTCCCCCCGGTTTGGATCTGTTTCAATGATAGCTCTTCTGTGAAAAAATATTTGTTGATCTGACAGTAATTATACCTTAAGAATTGAGAATTTTTGCAAAAAAAAGCACATTTAACGCGTGATAGATGATGAACCGCACAATGGTCTGCGACGGGATGCCTGCGCGGGAGCCCATCTAATGGACAGGCTCTTTGTGGCCGTGGAACTCCCGGGAGAGGTGAAAGAGGCGCTTTCTTCCGTGCAGGACGCCCTTAAGGCGAGCCAGGCACGGCTTACCCTTGTGGACCCGGACATCATCCACATCACTCTCAAGTTCATCGGGGACGTGCCCGAGTCCCACACAAGGAAAATTGGAGAGGTGCTCGGCATGGTGAAGGCTGACCCGTTCCCGCTTCAGGTGCGTGGCATCGGTGGGAACAACCCGCGTCAGCCCAGGGTGATTTGGGCACACATCGACGACGGGGGGAAGTGCGGCCTCCTTCATGCGCAGATCGAGGATGCGCTCGCACCCCTCGGGGTAAAAAGGGAGGCCCGCGCGTTCCGTCCCCATGCCACGGTGGCACGTGTAAAAGAGTTTCACCCCGATCTCCTGGAACGCGTGAAGCCATTCAGGGAGAGGGACTTTGGCGAGGGAGTGGTGCCGGGGTTTGTCCTGAAGCGAAGTACCCTGACCCCCCGGGGTCCCGTATACGAGGACGTGAAGGAAGTGCGCTTTTGACCCGGACCCCTCTTGAAGAGGAAGTACTCTTTGCAATCCGGCCCGCCGCCGAAGAGACCCGACATATCCACGAAGTGGCGGAGAGGATCCTCTCCCGCGTGGAGAGGTCCGGCAAGGCAACCGCCATGGTGGTGGGATCGGTTGCGCGGGGCACCTGGATCCACGGCGACCGGGACCTCGACATCTTTCTCCTCTTTGACCCCTCGCTTCCAAGGGAGGAACTCGAGTTGCAGGGGCTGTCCCTTGCCCGGGAGGTGGCAAACGCCGAGTCCGGGAGATTCCGGGAGAAGTACGCCGAGCACCCATACATCAATGCGAGCATCGACGGCCTGGACGTGGACCTGGTGCCCTGCTACCAGGTGGAGTCCGCGGCCCGGATCCAGAGCGCGGTCGACCGCACGCCGTTTCATACCAGGTACATACGGGAGAGGATCCAGCCGTTCCTTGACGATGTCCTCCTCCTCAAGCAGTTTGCAAAGGCGGGCGGCATCTATGGATCCGACCAGATGACGGAAGGGTTTGCAGGGTACCTTTGCGAACTCCTCGTCCTCCACTACGGGGGGTTCCGCCCGCTTCTCGAGGCGGCATCACGCTGGAGGCCCGGGGTCCTCATCGACCCGGAAGGACACCGCTCGCGTGACTTTTCCGAGCCTGTGGTGGTGGTGGACCCGGTGGACCCGGGAAGGAACGTCTCTGCCTCGGTCTCCCTCACCCGGATGTGCGAGTTCATCGAGCTTGCCCGCGGATACCTGGACCACCCTTCAAGGGAGTTCTTTTTCCCGCTGCATGGGCCGCATCTCTCAATTGACGAGGCTGCAGACCTCCTGGCCCGGAGGGAGACGTTTCTCTACGCCATCACCCTCCAGACCCCGCCCTACATCGAGGACATCGTCGTTCCGCAACTGCGAAAGAGCCTCGACGCATTGCAGGCCCTCCTTGACCGGCACGGGTTCCAGGTGAACCGTGCCGACTGCGAGATGCACGAGGATCAGTCAATGCTCTTATTTGAGCTCCTGGTAGAGGAGCTCCCCGCAGTGAAACGGCATGCCGGCCCGCCGGTCTGGAACCCGGTCAATGCCGAGAAGTTCACCGCCAAGTACCTCGATGCAGACGAGCGGGGGTTCTTCTCCGGGCCCTTCATCGATGAAGGGATGTACGTCGTCGAGATCCGCCGGCCGTACACCCGTGCAATCGACCTTTTGCGGTCAGAGCAGGTGCTGCAGGTGGCGCTCGGAAAGCATGTCAAGCAGTCGATGGAACACTCAACACAGGTGGGGCGGGGCATCGAGTGCTACCAGGAGGAGTTCGCTCAATTTATATCGGGGTTCCTCCAGAAGACGTCTCCGATGATGCGGATCGAACGGAGCAGGAGAGATCGGACCGGGGCCTGAAGGGGCGATTCCGGGACTTTTTTCGAATGAAACGCACATGATACCGATCGGTCAGATGCCCCCCTGGTGAAAACCGCGGATGCGGTTTTCATACCAAAATGCCTGCAGTTTTTTTATGCGTGTGTCAGGAAGAGAATCATGTAGTTTTTTCCCTGTGTTTTCCAGTTACCCGAATTCTGCAGATGCCTTCCATTCTGGTAAAAAGGACTCTTTTTGCGCAAAAATCCCCGTTTACCGATAGATCTTTTGATACTTTTATATAATGACCCGCCACACATACTCAATAATCTCCATGCCGTCCAGACGCCGCGAGGATGCCCTCTCCGAGGTTATCGGGTTCATCCTGATCCTTGCTATTATTACCATCCTCATATCCCTCTATCTTGTGTATGTGGTACCGGCAGAAGGACGACAAAATGAAATTGGCCACATGAACCAGATCAACTACCAATTCAGCCAATATAAAACGGCTATTGATTCATTGATAATTAATGAGCAGAAAGATTTGAGTATCTACAATACGTTCACGTTGAGTACCCAACAAATCAGTTCGTCATCGGGAGGTTTGTTTATACTCCCCTTGTTCCAGCCCGCAGGATCATCCGGGGCAATTCTCATCAACCAGAGGACAGATAACATCGAAATTCGGGGAGAACTACTTCAGGAATACGCCGGATTGGGAAATGCAACTCCGAATTTGTCCGTTATATCCGGTAAACCATCGCATATCTACACCAATTTCACCCTGCGTTCCATCTACCCGGATAAAGGATTGAACGTCAGCTGGGTTCCCCCAAATTCAGGTTTCATGGTCATTCCTTTGAACAATCCGTCATGGAAAATCTGGATCAACCACACTCCCAGAGTTGACCATGTGAGTGTCGAGAGGGTAAATTATGAGACCGATCTGACTGTCACGGTTGAAAAGAATGGCCTTGTTACTATCCAGGAACTTATTATCCAGAAAAATATCACGAATAATACCCGGTATTACGTTGACCTTGTAGATCCCACATATGGTTTGGGTGACGTACTCCAGGAATCTGAAGTGCTTCAGCGTATCCCTACCAGCGCCTACATTGAATTTGAACCGCTGGCAACGAATTATGGATATAACAGCACATCCCTTGTTGAGGCAAACACGTTAGGTTCGCTAGAATTCAATTCAGAGAACAATTACTTCATTAACCAGGATTATTACTACCAGATGGGAGGTATATTCCTGAAACAGGATGATGGGATGGTGAATAAAATCACCCCGTCGATCACACTCTCCCGGGATGTTGACAACATCACCTATGTTTCCATTGACGAAATAATAATTCTGGGAGATGGAATTATCGGGGGGACTTCACCTGTCCAGGTACAATCGTTCATATCGGAAATACAGAAGCCAATAAAAACCCCCAAAGGATTTCCGAATGCGAAATGGATAGCAGTTACGATTGAGACAGATCCCGAATCATCAACGATGTGGAATGAAACGTTCTCCAGGATCCGGCTTGGTTCCAGTAAATCTCCTTATAATGTCCCATTGGAATGGAGCTCTGTAATAAAAGCAACCAATTCATCTACTTTTTATATAAACGGAGAAGATGACACAAATACGACCTATGACATTGAATTGAATTTAAAGCGGATATATCTTCTTTCCTCTCTCCAGAGAATTGGAACTATTCTCCAATAATACCCCCCCACAATGGAAGCTTTTATCTGTTCTATCCTTAAAGGATGAAGTGAACAATGGAAACCGATGCTGCCGTATCTGAACTTGTTGGTACAATACTTCTCATTTCTCTTGTTGTTATAGCTGCCTCGATTGTTGCAGTCGCGATACTATCGCAACCTATTCCAGAAGATGTTCCGCAACTTACTGCTATCGCTGAAAACCAGAGTCAGACGGTATATCTCCTTCACACAGGGGGTGATTCCCTCAAGGAAAACGAGATTAAAACTATTGTGAATGGACAGAATTCTCCATTTTCCCTTGAAGAAGACGAAAATTGGCCATGGTCCGCCGGCAAGCTATTGAGGGTAGATTATCCCGGACCAGGAATGCCAGAATATGTCCAATTGATTTACACTGGTGGATCGACCCAAACGTTAATTTTAACGACTTATTTCGTCCCTGCTGACGTGTTCGGTGCACCTCCGACCATCCCCCCGACGCTACCCACATCCATTCCCACAACCATTGTCACGACATTACCAACAACGATTCCTACACCTGATAATGGAGGATGCTCTGATATTATCGCGAATTTTAATGCAAACCCTATTACAGGCGATATTCCTCTTCTTGTCACATTTACAGATACATCCAGCTCATTTGATCCAATAACAAACAGAACTTGGAACTTCGGCGATGGTAATGTGACAATTACCTCAAACCCCACCATCTCGCATGCATACACTTCAGTTGGAAGTTATACTGTCACACTGTTCGTAGCGAACGTTTGTGGGAATAGTAATTCAACCACAATTCCGAATCTTATTGTGACTTCCTGTCCCCCGGTCACCGCGAACTTCACCGGGAGCCCAACTTCTGGAGAGATACCTCTTACCGTCCTATTTACCGATACGTCAGTTTCAGGAGTACCTATTACAAGCAGAACATGGAACTTCGGCGATGGAAACATTACCACCACAAATTCCACCACCATCTCGCATACTTACACTTCAGTTGGAAGTTATACCGTTACATTGACCGTGACGAATGCATGTGGGAATAGTAATTCAACAACAATTCCGAATTTCATTGTAACTTACTGCCCGCCGGTCACCGCGAGCTTCACCGGGAGCCCAACTTCCGGCGATATTCCTCTTACCGTGCTGTTTACCGACACATCAACATCTGGCGTCGCAATTACCTCCAGGACTTGGAATTTCGGCGATGGCAATGTTACGACCACCTCCAATCCGACAATATCCCATATTTATACAACAGTCGGCTCTTTTACTGTCACTCTTACTGCAACGAACGGATGTGGGCAGACTGGAACGAAATCAACTCCAGCGTTTATTGTGACTTCCTTGGCTTGTGGTACGATTACGGGGACAAAATACAATGACCTAAACGCGAATGGCCAGCGCGATCCAGGAGAGCCGGGACTACCCGGCTGGACCATCGAAGTCTATAGAAAACAGGGGAATAACTGGATCTTTGTAAAAAACACAACAACAACATCAGATGGGACATATATACTTGCAGGCCTGCAATACCAACCGGCACAACAGTACCTGGTGAAAGAGATTATCCAGCCAGGATGGGTAAGGTCTCAACCGGTAAATGCGGATTATTATAATTTCATCGTACTCAATCCAGCACAATGTTCCAAGACTGACATTGACTTTGGTAACTACCTTCCACCATTAAGAACCACACTCATGAATACTAACCGCGGAGGATCAATAAAAGGTGGCGGCCAGGTATCGTTTACTATTGAAGAGGGAAGCAGCAGTTCAAACATACAAATTGGTGGCATGCTGTATAATTTTGCAGTCGGCGACGCAGTCTCACTTACTGTCAACGGGGACAGCACAAACGTCGAGATTGATATGAATGGGAACCGTATCTCGAGGTTCTCATTCCCGGATGTTTCTGTCCATCGCAACGGAGCTTTTATGGCACGTGGACAGGTTACAGATATTTGGATCAGCGAATACAGCAACATTGCCTCATCTCTTTCCATTGTCGTCCCATCCATGTCTCCTGTATGGACACGGTTCGTGTTTGACGGCAACACCCTCATTGACGGGCAGAATGGACAGAGGATTGAATTATTCAATCTCTATCCCAAGGCGTCGAATGGATTCATGCGGCTTGAGGTTACGAGTTCAAAAACCTATTATGACGGCGCTGCAACCAGTTACCTACTAACCTGAAATCCCATTTTTTTCCTCTGGATCATGAACCTCGCATCATTCCGCAGAAAAATCCTCCTCTTAGCCCTCTTCCTGCTCTGCATTGCCATAATTGCCGCCTTCGCCATCCCCCTTCTCACCACACCCCCTTCCTGGACAACCACCCAGTTCAACCTCACCGTATCCGATGACCAGATCCTCATCACCCACACCGGCGGCGAATCGCTGGATTGCGGGCATCTTGCAGTCCTCCTTGATGATGTCGCTGTTGATCTCCCCGGAGAAGGCACCATCGACTGCCCCTGGTCGATAGGGGAGACATTGATAATCCCATATACTCCGTCAGATATACCCCGGGAAATCCGGATAACATATGATGCCGGAAAAGGTCCGCACGAACTCCTTTATGCCGAACTACCTGGCCAGAGACAAGAACCCGGCACTCCTGCAACACCAACGGTCCTTCATACCACGCTGCCTGTAACTCCCACTCCAACCCCCACTCCAACCCCCACCCCGGGAATCCCGGTCGCCTCCTTCAACGCCACCCCTCGATCCGGCCCAGTCCCCCTCACGGTCAGGTTCACCGACACCTCAACCGGCATACCGGAGGAATGGCTCTGGACGTTTGGGGACGGAGAAACCTCTCGCCTTCAGGACCCTGTCCACACCTACACGGAGACGAGCAACTACCAGGTGGGCCTGGCAGTGAAGAACGCGTTCGGCGGGCACACCAGGATCAGCCAGGGCTATATCACCGTCACTCCCGCGGAAGAAAGGAGTCTCTACCTGGAGGCGCAACGTGGTGCAATAGTCTCCCCCGGAGGATTCCTGGAGTTTTCGGTCACGAAACCGGGGGCCAGGGTGAAGATCGGGGGACAGACGCTGGACATGCCTCCAGGTTCACTTATACGCTTGACCATCGACGAGGGAGGAAAAGGGAAGATATCATTGCGGGATGGAACTATCGTTCTGTTCTCCTTTGACGAGGTCATCCTCTCCATCGACGGGAAGGAGGTTGCAAGGGGGACCACACAGGATATTCTGGTGCCGGGATACGAGGTCCTTATCTCCAACATCAACCTTGCGATTGACGGTGGGAAAGGGGACGTGCGAATCCTCGAGAGCGGGTTGCCCTCATCGCTTGTCCCGGGTGAGTCCCCCCTCTTTCTCTCATCGCTTCGCCCGGACCCGTCAGGCGTCCTGACCCTTGACTGCTACAGGGAGGATACCACGGTCTTCCGGGGGGCAGTCACCTCTTACCGTGTCGAATAATCTCCCATCTTCTTGCCGCCAGGCCCCGGTATTTCCACTCAGGAGACGCCCTTTCACTCATTCACGGCGGAAATCTGCGGATTTTTAGGGATAGATTGATATAGGGTCAGGAGAGATGAAATTTAAATACCGGATCAGAAGGGCCATTGAGGCAATCGGCTTTTTTCGTGAAGGGAGAGAGTAATTCGAGTGGAGCAGCATGGATCGGGAATCGGCAATCTCTAAAAATATCATACTGGCGCTGGTCGCAGCGGTAGTGATCATCATGGCAGTCATGGTGGTGGTGATGATCTTCTTCCCCCCGCAGCCTGACATCGTCCCACAGTTCAATGCCAATATCGAACGATCAGGAAACATCGTCTACCTCTACCATGACGGGGGAGACCCTCTTCAGAAGGGGCGGACCATCGTGAGGATCAACGGGAATGATATCCCTGAATCCTCCATCGCGTTCCTCCACGCCCAGGACTGGCCCTGGACTCCCGGTAAGACCATGCGCATCCAGTACGACGGACCGGGAATTCCCGCCCTGGTCCAGGTGATCTATTCGGGAGGGAGCGGGGAGATGCTCGTCTTCTCTGACGAAGCGGCCGCTGTACAGGAGACTCCCATCCCTGTCTCGACCGTGCCGACCGCGGTGACCACCACCCCGCCGGGTGCGACCGCAACGCCGACCGGTGCCGGAGCGGTAACCTCGCCTGTGTCTCCTGCAGCAACCGGAACGACGCCATCAGCCCCGCAGCCACCGCAGGCTGCCTTCACCGCCGACCCGCGGGCCGGCCAGCTCCCGCTTGCAGTCCAGTTCACTGATACGAGCGCCGGAACCCCCACTTCGTGGCTCTGGAACTTCGGGGACGGAGAAACATCAGACCAGAAGAACCCGGTTCACACCTACAAGAACCCAGGGATGTACTCCGTCTCCCTGACGGTGCGCAACCAGTACGGGACAAGCCAGAAGACCGAGACCGGCTTTATTTCAGCAGGCACCCTGCCCGTCGCCCAGTTCACTGCGCTCCCCGCAGAGGGGACGCTCCCGCTGATCGTCCATTTCACCGACCTCTCGACAGGTCTTCCCACCGCGTATGCATGGGACTTCGGGGACAAGGCGACATCGAACGAGAAGAACCCCCTCCATACCTACACGAAGGCAGGGACATATGATGTGACCCTCACTGTCGGGAACGAGTACGGGTACAACACCCGCATCCAGACAGGGGCAGTCCAGGTAAAAGAGCCCGAGAGGGTGGATATCTACCTGACCGGGAGCCGGATGGGAACGCTCTCCACAGGGTACCTGCAGTTCCTCGTCACCGGGGAAGGCGGCTGGATCAAGATTGCCGGATCCACATACCCCTTCTCGCCCGGCGACACCGTGCAGCTCTTCGTGGATCAGAGCCAGAGCGGAATGATCGATGTGAATGCACGCGGAATAGCCGGTTTCCGCTTCGACAATGTGCGGATGTTCGTGAACGGCAACCCTGCCAGGAGCGGCATCTCCACTGACATCTTCGTGCCCTCGTTTGCAGGACTCCAGTCCACCCTTGCCATAACCATTCCCCCGGGAGATGCGACCACGGTCCTCTTCATAAACAACGGGAGGATCATTCCCGGCTCTGCACAGCAGGTCATCATCTCGAACCTGGCCGAGAACAGCCAGGGACAGATGAGCCTTGGGGTAAAGCTCGGCTCCGTTGAATACCGTGGCGGCGCAGGGTCCTACACGGTATCGTGATGCTTGGCCTCAAGAAGCCCGGGGATACCCCGGGTTCATCTTTTTTTTGGTTTCAGAAAGGGTGCAGGCCAGTACGCGAAGGCCTCACAGGTCACGGAGTCTCTGCGATACGAAGTCAACCAGTTCCTTAGACTCCTGGCGTGCATACCGGAGGAACCCTTCATAGGCTGACCTTGCCTCTGGAATGCGGGAGAGCTTCTCGCATGCGAGAGCCTTGTTCAGGTAAGCCCGGGCGTACCCACGCTGGATGGAGAGGGCGCGGTCAAACTCGCGGATGGCCTCCTCGCACTGGTTGCGGTTGTAGTAGATGTTGCCCATGTTGTAACGGGCCTCCGCAAGGTCAGGTTTCAGTTCCACTGCACGGGAAAAATCCGCAATTGCTTCGTCACTGAGCCCCTTCTTCCCAAACTCTATCCCACGGTTGTAATACGCGGTGGGGTTTTCGGGATTGATCTCGATGGCGCGGGTGAAATCTGAGATCGCCTCGTTGTACATTCCAAGCCCCGCATGTGCATTGCCGCGGTTGTTCCATGCCTTCTCATTTCCGGGGGCAAGGTCTATCGTCCGCGTATAATCTGCAATCGCCTCCTTCAGCCTCTCGACCCTCTGGTACGCAACCCCGCGGTTGTAGTAGGCCTCTGCAAGGTCAGGCTTTATCTCGATCGCACGGGAAAAGTCTTCCATCGCCTGGTCTATCAACCCCTTCCTCCCGTACTCGATTCCGCGGTTGTAATACGCAGTGGGGTTCCCGGGATTGATCTCGATCGCACGGGAAAAGTCCGCGATCGCCTCGTCATAGAGGCCAAGTCCGGCGTACGCATTCCCACGGTTGTTGTACGCCTTCTCGTTATCGGCCTGGAACTCCAGTGCACGCTCGTAATCGCGTATCGCCTCATCGAGCATCCCTTTCTTGTGAAAGGCGACTCCCCTGTTGTAATACGCCTCGCCAAGATCGGGCCGTAGCGTGATTGCCTCGCTTAGGTCGGCGATGGCCTGGTCAAGCATGCCGTTCTCGCCATACTCGATGCCCCGGTTGTAAAATGACGTGGCATTCCTGGGGTTTCGTTCAATCGCACGCGAGAAGTCCGAGATGGCCTCGTTGAAGAGTCCCCGGGCGGCATAGGCGTTTCCGCGGTTGTTGTATGCCATCTCGTTCCCGGGATTGATCTCGATTGCACGGGAAAAGTCCGCGATCGCCTCGTCCACCATCCCCTGCCGGTCATAGAGGAGACCTCGGGCGAGGTACGTGCTGTCATCGTCAGGGGACAGTTCAATCGCACGGGTGAGATCAGAGATAGCCTCCCCGTTCCTCCCCGACTGGCCAAACTCGGCAGCTCTTGCAATGTAGGTTTCCCTGACATTTTCATTCAGGTGAATGGCACTTGCAAAATCGCCAACCGCCTCCTCACTCCTCCCGCTGTTGCTGTATGCCTGGCCTCGCCGGAAATAAGCCTCGTGACACCTGGGATCAACCTCGATGGCACGGGTGAAATCTGCAATGGCTTCGGATGAGTTGTCCATCGCTGACTGGCTCATTCCGCGCTGCAGGAATGCCTCCGCGTTCTCATGGTCGATCTCACAGGCTTTTGTTGAGTCCTGGACAGACTCCTCGTATTTTCCTGCCAGCCAGTATGCATGTGCCCTCTGGAGATAGGCATCGGCCCAAAGGGGGTCACGCTCGAGCGCACCGGTGAAATCTGCGATTGCCTCGTCCACCTTCCCGCTCTTTTCGTATTCCATACCCCTCTTGTGGTATGTTTCCTTCTGCGAAGGGTTATGCGATATGACCGAGGTGTAATCCGCAATGGCCTTTTCGGAGAGCCCTTTTCTTCCGTACTCCTCGCCGCGGGAGATCAACACCTCAACGTAGCCTGGCCGGGCCTCGAGGGCCCGTGAAAAGTCCCTGATTGCCATGTCAGAAAGCCCGATACGGGAGAACTCCCGCCCCCGCCTGTAAAGTGCGTCGGGGTAGTTGGGATTGATCTCGAGAGCCTTCGTATATTCCGAAATTGCCTTGTCCGAGAGCCCGGCTTTCTGGTACTCGTCCCCCCGCTTGTAGCAGGCCTCGGCATACTGGGGATTGATCTTTAAGGCACGGGTATAATCAGCGATCGCCTCTTCTATCCGCCCGAGACGGTCGTACTCATTCCCCCGGTTGTAATATGCCTCGATATAACCGGAATCTATCTCAATTGCACGCGTGAAGTCCTCGATTGCCTGCTCATAAGACGCGAGGCGCGAATATTCAAGGCCTCTCCTGTTGTAGAGTTCCGGATCATCAGGGGCATGGTCAATCTCCCGGGAGAGTTCGAGAATTGCAGGGTCCATGGGCGCCTCGTCACGCACGCCAGGGGAAGGCTCCCCAATTACATGGGAATCCTCCGGGTGTTTCTCTTTGACAGGCTCTGGGACCGCTGGAGCGGGAGGATGGGAGACGGTTTTCGTTACATCATGGACCTCGGACGCCGCCTGGTCAAAGATGTCTATCGCCCGCGAGAACTCCGCGATCGCCTCGTCGTACCTCCCGAGACGATTGAAGAGCACCCCCCGGTTATTATACGCCTCCACGAAATGTGGATTGAGAGCAATTGCCTTTGCGTAATGCTCAAGTGAGGTATCGTAGAGATTCAGCCTGCTGTACTCGACGCCCAGGTTGTTGTATGCCTCCGCTGAACCGGGGTTCTTCTCAAGGCATGCGAGGTAGTCTGCGATCGCCGGCTCGGACTGGCCCATCTTCCCGAGTGCAATCCCGCGGTTATAGAGGATATCCGGGTTCCCGGGATCGATTTCGAGTGCCCGTGTATAGTCTGCTACCGCCTCCTGAAGGCGCCCTGCGCGGGAGAACTCGATTCCCCGGTTGAAGAGGGCCTCGATGAAATTCGGATCGATCTCGCACGCCTTTGAATAATCCCCAATCGCCTCGTCATGCATTCCCTTCCGGCCGAAGAGGACGCCCCGGTTATTGTAGGCCGCAACGTATGCGGGGTCGAGTTCAAGTGCCCGCGTGAAGTCTGCAATCGCAAGCTCGTCCTCACCCTGCCGTGAATACTCGAGCCCGCGGTTGTAATATGCCTCGATGAAATCCGGATCGGTCTCAAGCGCGGTCGAAAATTCCGCAATGGCCTCCTCAGGGCGGCCCATGAGGGAATAGGCCACACCCCGGTTGTAATACGCCTCGGTGAAGTGAGGGTTGAGCCTTATGGCAGAATTGTAGTCTTCAATTGCCCCGTGGTAGTCCCGCTTTCCTGCCCTGGCAACTCCACGGTTGTGATGCGCCTCCGCATCATGCGGGTTGATCTCAATAGAACGGGAATAATCCGAGATCGCCTCATCGAACATCCCCTTCTTATGAAAGGCCACACCCCGGTTGTAATAAATCTGGCCGTCCATCAGTCCCCCCGTTCACACGCAGCGTGTGGATACACGGAAAATTCTGCCCCTTATACACCATGTGTGGCAGGAATAATAAATCATGTCGCTTTTTTCCCCGGATGGAACGAAATTAAAAGGCGGTGAGTCCATCCAGGGATGTGGACACGAAGGGAAAAACAGGGTCATGATACTCGAAATTTCCAAAATAATTATAGAGATTAAGCCCACATTTCATCTGCAACAAGGACCCCCCCCCCGGACCAGCACCCCCCAAAAAAACGTTTCACCGAGGACCGGAAAACTCCCTGTGGTTACGGAAGAACAGGAGTTCATGTGGGGACCGTTTCACGAGGAGATATGCCAATGAAAGGATTCAGAATACTCATGCTCCTGCTGCTCGGCTGCTGTGCCATTCTGGCTTTTCCCGCCACCGCAGCAGAAACGACAGTGAAGTCAGTATTATACCAGTCGGATTTCTCGGAGAGCCCGGGATGGAACACCAACAGCCCCACGCGGTATTACTGGGATCCATCCCTGGAGATGTATCACTTCAAGACAGAGGGGGGAACAAACGGCTATGCATTCATTCCCGTGAAGTACAACGGGCAGTCCTTCATCATTGATTTCGATGTAGTCATCCTCACCTCCCAGAAGGAGAGCGGGTTCCGGTTCGGCCTGATCAGTTCTGAGATGGACTTCACGAGGGGGACGAACGTCCTCTCAAGCTTTGAAAATGGAAAATACGGGAAGATTATGTCTCTCCGGGTGATCGACCAGAACAACCAGCTCCGGGAAGCCACGAGCTACTACACCTCCTACTGCGGAAACCTGCCCGGGTGCCAGACCGTGGAATTCAAGGAGAACATGACCTACCATGTCACGGCGAGGTATACCAAGGAGCTCCAGCACGCAGATATAAAGGTGACCGAGAAGGAGAGTGGCGAACTGGTATGGGGCTACTTTGTATCCGTCGGACGCGATCTCTTCTTCATGGACCGCCTCGCCATTACCACGAGAGGAGATTATGCATTCGGGCCCTTCTTGGAGGGTTATATCGACAATGTCGAACTCGTGGTCTTCAATCCTGTCGAGACCACGCCCACCACTGCAGTGCCAATGCAGGTGCCAACCGATGTGACTACCATACCCACCACCACCGTTCCCACAACCCCCACACCGACTCCTACTCCCTCCACGCCACTCGGGGACTCTCTCCCCTTGGCGGCAATGGGAATCGCTGGTTCCCTGTTGGGGAACAGTATCCGGAGAAAAAGGCTGAAGTGATTCCTCTCAGATTGAACCTTTTTTTTCGGCAGACCACGTTTTTGACCCGGAAAATTCATGACATTCAGAAAAGCCAGGCCGGATACCTCTGCAATATCCGGTGAATTGTAAAAAAGATTTCCATTTTCAGGCCCCCCATACCTGTAAACAAACGGGAAAAAATTTCCCGGTTGAAAAAAGGGCTTGAATGGGGAAATTAGCCCCTTCCGCTCCCCACCACGATTCCATTCTCAATGATGTAGAAGCCTTTCGAATGCTTGACCTGGTAGTTGCGAAGCCCGGCGGCTTCGGCCTGGTCAACCTGCGTTCTCATGCTCTTCTGTTCATCCGGAGGGTGGTTATGCACCATGTTCTTAAACCTTGTCTCGGGCATCTTGAGCCCGCGCACGTAATTATCCTTGGCATCATAGCCAGCCTCTTCGGCAATGTGTTTTTTAGGATCAAAGTCTCCCATGGTAACCCCGTCAGTGCCGTGAGATATAATGCCTGTCATCAGGGCAACGGGTCAATCATTCTTTGGAAAAGAGCAATAATTGCGCAGGCATTCTTCCATTCCCGGGGAGTATTCCCGGAACACTGGCGCCATGCCACCTCTGCCAAGGATGGAGCAAGCGCTGTCAGTAGAAGAGATACTCAAGTTCGGATGCGAGGGATGGGATTTGAACCCAAGAACTCCTGCGAGACCAGCCCCTCAAGCTGGCGCCTTTGACCTGGCTCGGCAACCCTCGCTCCGTGCCATATTAGATGGATGCCGCTTCGAAATAAGGTTATCCATATCCTGGGACCCGTGGAGTCCTGATCCCTCCTGCTGGAGCGCAATGGGCGGTCTCCACGGATCATCAGTGTGCAGATGTGAACGGGGATGTATATTAATTACAAGCCCATAGATCTTGACTATGTGGTCGGAGATCATCGGGGAGTTTGGAGACTCCCCCTCCCAGACCCGGGTGCTGAGGTTCCTCCTTGAAAATGGTTTTGGTGTGAATGCGGACGGCAGGATCACGTGCAACGGGATTGAGATACCTGCAACGCAGGTGGCAAAGGCGCTTGATACGGACAGGAGGGTGGTGGACACCACCGCCCAGCGCATCCTCTCCCTTCCCCTGCACCGGAATATCTTCATGCACATGAGGGCAGCACCCGACCTCTCCCGGGTGGCAGGGCACCTCGGCCTTTCGGTGATGACCATCCTCCCAAAAGACGCAAGCGAGAGAGGTATTGTCAGTGCCGCCGTCAGGGTTATCGCAGAAGAAGGGCTCTCGATACGCCAGATCTATGTCACCGACCCGGTCCTTTCGGAGGAGCCGAGGCTCGTGGTCATTATCGAGGGGGACTTTCCCCCGGCGGTGATCGAAGGGATCAGGCGTCTCCCCCAGGTACGCCAGATCACGTTCCAGGGGTCTGCCTGAACATCTCCATCTCCTGCCAGAGACGGTAGAGACGTTGTTTCTGCCTCTTCTGGAGATGGATTGCGTGCAACAGCCTCTCATCGAGGCAGATGCGGCGGGTTCCGGCAACCCTGTTGTCCGCATGTGCGACTACCCGCTCCTCCAGGGTGCGCGGCATGCAGTCGATGGGAAGGAGCCCGAGAAGTGTGCACTCGTCCGCGGTGAGGCCTGCACCAATGTGGCGCTCAACCACCCTCGCAACTTCTTCCGGCACCCCACGCCTGCGGCAGAGATCTGCTCCGGCCTGCGCATGGGGCAGGCCATGGGTGATCCCTCTCCCAATGTCGTGGAGGAGGGCGCCCGCTTCAAGGACTTCCCGGTCCATGATATCATCGTGCAGGTACTCGATTGCCAGGTCACGGACAGATCTGCAGTGTGCGATCACCCTCTTACTGCAGCCGGACGATCTCAGGAGAGCCTCCCAGTGCTCCTCCGAATCAGGCATGACCGAGCGACTCTTTCATGCTCCTGATCCGCCTCTTCAATGCACGGAGGAGGATCTCGTTGTCAAAGTGTTCCAGTCCCGTTTCGCATGAGGGGCACTGGAACTGGCAGTCCATCGCCTGGCTGAAGGTGAACATGAACCCGCACGACTTGCAGATGTAGAAATCGTTCTCCTCCTCGAACTTCTCCCTGGCCTCCAGCTTCTCAAGTATCGCTTCCATGTCCTCGGCGATCACGTCATAAACCCTGTCAATACGGAGGTGCCAGAGGTAAGTGAGCCATCCCGTTTCGTTATTCTTGATCCTGCGGTACTCGGCGAGCCGCTTCTCGTAAAGGGTATAGAGGGTGTGCCTGACCGAGTTGAGGTTGATCCCGGTCTGCGCGGCCAGTTCCTCATCGGAATGCTCGCCTTCCCTCGGGAAGCTCTCCAGGAGAGAGATGCCCTCCTCTCCTATCAGCCGGGCGAGGTATGCACGTATCGGGGTATTTGCGAGGATCTCTTCCATAGGGCAATCAACCCATATATTGTCGGACCCTCTTCATATGTGTATCCAGCAGTTTCATGGCTGCTTCTCCATTCCTGCCCCACCCATAGACGCTGATCACCGCATGCCCCTCTTCGAAGAAACTGCCGGGCCAGGGAATGTCTGCCACTGCAGGTGCGAGAAAAGAGAGGTCATTCCTCACTACCATGTCCCTGTCCGCAAAGAGGATGCGGCGCACCGCAAACCCGACAGGCGAAGGCCGGCCGGGAGGGATCTCTCCCTGGCAGGCACGCACATGGGCCGAAAAGAGGTTCAGCCCTGTTGCGGCCTCGACAGTATCAAGCGTAGCCTGGAACCGGGGATTCACCTCAATTGCCCAGGGCTCATCTCCTATGACAAAGTCGATGCCGAAAGTGCCTGTACACCCAGAGGCCGATGCAATCTTCTCTGCCATCTCGGCCATTTGCTGTGCCTGCGGGTGAACGAGAGGAGTGACCGAGCCGGAGAACCCGAATTGTGCTCCGGCTTTTTCCCTGAGGATCTGGTAGTTTGCGGCAATTGCCCGCGCGTTGCCCTTCCCGTCCGCCACGCAGCAGACTGATGCAGGGGTACCTGTTACAACCTCCTGGGAAAGATAGGGCGGGCACTCGAAGGTCTCAAGCCAGCATGCAAGTTCCGCATCGCTGTGGACCACCATGTTGCGCCAGCCGCCAGACCCTGCTCTCGGCTTGACCATGGCAGGGTAGCAGCCCGGCCCGAGTATTTTTGGGACAGGGACCTGAAGGGACTCGAAGAATTCCTGGGTGAGCAGCTTGTCCATGAACCGGGCTGCCCGCCCGGGAGGCGTCCCGAGCACGGGGATCTGCCCGGGGAGCGTCTCTGCGCCCGAAGTAGGAACCAGCCAGTCCACGCGATGCCGGCTGCAGATATTCTCAACGGCGCCGGGAAGGTCTGACAGGTTTTCGAACCGCTCTCGGTCGGCCGTATACCAGGAGAGGTCCTGGTCGCAGAAGTGGTCCACTGCGTAGACAGTGTATCCGGCGGCATGGGCGGACCTGGCCACGTGCCGGGTCGCAAATCCGCAGACGAGCACTGCGCCCTTCATTGCTCCTCGGTGATCTTCCCTTCAGGTGAAGGGACCACCCGTATCTTTGCCCCGGGAAACTCCCTCTCCAGTTCGGTTCCCTTGAAGAAACGGTCGAGGAAGACCGCGAGGCCCGCTATCTCCGAGTGGGGCTGCCCGGTCACCGAGATATTGTAATCGGCCAGGCCATATACCTCCCCCGGAACCTTCTCTGCCCCCACTACCACGAGGATTCGGTGGCACCTCTGCAACGCCTCTTCGTGGCTCCTGATCCCCTCGCCGTACATCGTGAGGTGCACGACAATGCCCCCGGCAGCCTTCCAGTCCCGGATGCACTTCTTCCAGGAGACCTGGTCCTGCACGAGAAAATCACCACCCCACCGGGAGACCACGTCGCGGATGCTTGTGACCACCCCGGAATCCCTCGCGGCAAGGTACATCCCCCGGGCCCCGAGCGCCCGCGCAGTGAGCCCGACATGGGTGGTCACCCTCTGGTCGCGCTCGGGCCGGTGTCCAATCCGGAGGACGAATATTTCAGTCATCTTTTTCGTCACTTCCGCCTTTCAAGCGGATCACTCCGCCCTTAATCGAGAATGGACAACTCCGGTCGTAGCGGGCCTGGCACCGCAGTGCCATCTCCTGTACAGAGAGCACACGGACCCCTCCCGGCGTGCATTCGAGGAGCATGGCCTTCTCCAGCCGCCCGATGGATGTGTGCACCTCTCCCGGCGTGCAATGCAGAAGCGCGGCAAGCGCATCCTCGTCCCTGCCCGCATCATCCATCAGCAGGTGATATACCTGCCAGTCCAGCTCTTCTTCTCTCATGTGCTGTCGCGTAGCGTAAGGTATGGAAAAAAGAGGAGATAATGCTCGTGGAGGAATACGCGGCCATCGCGCTTTTGAGGGCGTGGGAAACCCTCACCTCTACAGTGCCCGCATCCGGGAATGACATGCTGGCCCATCTTTCGGCTCTCATCCATGGAACCTTGCAAAGATTGAGATTCACTATCTATAAGGAGCCGCCGCTCCATCCCTTGATATGCAAGATCGGGAGAAGGTCCCCTCTTATGGGGAACTTGCGGGAATCGCTGAGCACCTCCTCGAGAAGGCGGACGAGGACGAGGCGCTTTTAGCCAGGGAACTCGACACCGTCGACCCAGCAGTCCGCCGGGAGCTGCTTGTATCCGACTTTCTGAACGCATACCAGGTCTACTACTACTATTTCCGGGAGGCCCCGGGTGAGCTGGAGAAGGAGCGGCTGATCCTCCAGCCCGCATCTGCGCTGGTGCAGGGCGTGATGATCGCGGAACTCGAACTTCTCGAGGTCATCTTCCGGGTCGAGGACGACCAACCGGTGATGAGCGTCAGTGACGGCGACCAGGTCCTGGTCAATTACCGCGGCAGGGATGCATACCGGAGGGCGCTTGCGTTTATTGATGCCTCGCTCTAGGATCGTGCATGGATGGCGGGCCTTTTCGCGGCCCCACTGAAAACAGATCCATGGCCTGTTACCTTGGCAGGCAGATCGTTATTCATCCAAACCCGGTATCCCGACCACCTGCTGGATGATTTGCTTCATCGTCGCAAGTTTCCTGGCTTCATCGCTCTCCTCTTCCCCCTCTCCCTGGCCGGGTCCCGGCGAGAGGAGGGCTCTCAATGCCTCCTGCGCATTCACAATACGCGAGAGCCTGCAGTATTCCGCAAGGAAACTTCGCTTGGTGCCCTTCTCGTGCGCGCTCCTGATGACGCCTTCAAGGCGTTCCTGTTCTGCAAAGGCACGACGGATACTCTCCAGGAGGTTGCGCACATCGAAGGGCTTGAGTATGTACCCATCAATAAGCGCGGCATACTTCTCTGCTTCCTTTCTCGTGGGATGCCTGGCGGTCAGCATGATCACCCGGGTCTTTCCCGTGCCAGGTCTCTCCCGTATGCGCTCGAGAACCGTCCAGCCGTCCATGGGAGACATGACGATGTCAAGGAGAATGAGGCCTGGCCTTTCTCTGTCGAGGTATGCGAGGCACTCGTCGCCACTATAGGCTGCATGGACGATGTACCCCTCCATCTCGAGGATGGTCCGGAGGAGATCAACGAGCCTGCGGTTATCGTCAACGACGAGAATGGTCCTGTCCATTGCGCCTTCCATTCACCCCCATCATACCCGCCGGAAATTGTGTGCACGGTGGGGTCTTCCCAAGGATTCACACCTCCACGCTTTCGCGCACCTGCACGCGTAAATCTTCTTAGCGAACCATGTAGTCTTTTTGATCCTCACCATGGACCACCTGTGACAAGGTCGTGGTCCACTCTTGCCCTGACCATGTGCGGAAGGCTGCCAAACGATGAGGCCCATTCCCCTGCCACCACGAAGACTCCCTCAACCTCCCCCCATGGCACCTTGTCGATGATGCTGGTGTCATCCGGGCTAATTGCATTGCATATCGCGGTGGCCCAGGCATCCGCAAGGCCGGGATCTCGGGAGAAGACGGTGACTGCATCGGCTATTCCGAGGGAGAGTGAATGCCCGACTGTGGCAGAAGAAGTACAGATCCCGAGAACCTCTGCGCGGGGAGTTACCTGGAACGCGAAGCGGTCGCTGTGGGGTGACCGGCCGGCGTGGACCCCCACAAGAAGGACGCGATCAGAGAGGAGGGCGATGTCCCCGCCATTGTCGATCACGGCGAATTCAGCCCCGGTCCTCGCCATCGACTCCACGCCTGCCCACGCGATTGCGCCTGCCACCGCAGCCATTGGGCCGACTCCGGCAGAAGCTCCCGCGGCGGCCATTCTTTTCACGACAGTGCTGTCTGATACCGCTTCATAGGGCTCCATCGTGGTCCTGAAGAAAGGATCGAATGCGATATAATGCTCGAGCTCCTGCCTTGCCTGCATCAACCCCTCGCGGGCTGCCTGGACGTGGCTCTCCTCTTCTGCAAGGATGGTGGCGATCGTCTCGCGGAAATGGAACCGCCGCCTGATCATAGATGAGAGTAATTCTCCTGGGAGAGAAAAAAGGGCTCGGATCACCCGATACGCTGTCAGCATCTATTTATACGCATATATCAAGCGATCTTCTGGAAATAGAATGCCGCACCAGAGACCGGCCGGCCACCGAAGGCGGAGGACCGGTCACTACTCCCCTCCCGTATACCTGGTGACCGTGCAGGTCGGCAGCCAGTGGACCAGGGAGTGCATGGCGCGCCTGGCAACAATATTCGGACTTCTCCCCCCAGAACGCCATGCCCCCCACATCACGCTCTTTGGGCCATTTACCCTGGACAAAGGCTGCGACATCCGGGTGCTCCTCGAAGATCCACTTCTGCGTTCACCCGGCTTCTCCTCCTTTTCCGCCATGCTCGGGGGTGCACTGGTACTCCGGGGACGAAAGGGATATGCTGCGGTCATCAGGGCGGCCCCGGGCGACCCCCTGGCCCTTCTCGCCGCCGCTGTCCGGGACTCTCTCCTTCCCCACACCCGGACCTGCACCTGGATCGACCAGATCGCAGGACAGCGGATATTTCACGTGAGCACAGGGTTTGGGTTGCGCCGCAGGAAGGCAGAAGAGATCGTCGAATTCCTGGACACTCTGCCACCCGGGAGAAGAAATGCCGAAGGCATGCGCTGCATGGCGGGGACGACCCTGGACTTGTTTCGCCTCGAGGTCATCAGGAAGGGGACGCTCATGGATGCATTTGATTTTCCCACGGGCACGTGGATCGGCCGCCCGGCCGCGTTCAGTGAGGACAGGTGGGAAAAGACCCTCGAATCGTTCCGGCAAAAGAGCGGGTACCAGATTGACCACCCTTCTTTCAGCGAGGAAGACACTGCGTTTGTCATCTCAGACCTGCACCTGGGTCACGCCAATATCATCACTTACACCTCCCGGCCCTTCCCAGACGCCGCAACCATGGACTCGGTGCTCATCCAGAACTGGAACTTCCGCGTGAGGCCCACCGACACGGTCTACTTCCTGGGCGACCTCGCATATGGGCGGAACGCAGGACCTGCTGCACGCTACCTGTCCCTCCTGGCAGGGGATGTCCATATCGTGGCTGGAAACCACGATTCGGGGCTTGGACACGCCAGCGGGAGCATGGAGGTCACCTGGAGGAGCCGGCGCTTCCTGATGGTGCACGATCCCGCGGAGGCACCACCGGATTATCCTGGGTTCGTGGTTCACGGACACCTGCACAACAACCAACCGGGAGAATACCCGTTCCTGAACATGCCGGGCAGGAGGGTGAACGTCAGCGCGGAGATGGTGGGGTATGTCCCCCTCTCGCTTGATGAACTCGTGGATATTATCGAGACCTCTCCGGGAGACGCACAGTTCCCGACGCTCAACGATGCCCGCCGGAAACTGAATCGATGAGGAGAGGTTTACAGGCCAAAGGTGCCAACCGGAAAAAAACTGGGGTTCGCCCGCAAAAAACGCGCATACCACATGAAAATGGTTGAGAGTTATCAAGAGAAAGCCGATGTCTCCGGCCGACCCTCATCAGATATCTACCCGGCGCGAGAGAGCCCCGTGGGGGCATATCTCAATGCACCTGCCGCAGAGGACGCAGCGTTTCGCATCCATCCGGAGCCGGAACTCCTCGTCAAATGAGAAGACCTCCTGGGGACAGATGCTGATGCAGGCGCCGCAGTCCACGCACTCGGTCTCGTCGAGACTTATCTCCTCCTCGAGGATGCGCACCGAGGCGCCGAGATCTGCCAGCTTGTCTTTTACAATCCTGCAGGACTCATCAGGGATATCGATGAGCGCCTCTCCCTCCGATGAATCGATGAGGGCCCGTTCCACGTTCACCAGCACCCCTGTATCGCGCACCACCTGGGCAATGATGGGTTTCTTTCCTTCCTTTCTCGAGAAGGTGACCAGGAGCTTCATTTCAGCCACCTCCCGCCGAAGAGCTTGCCAAGGTCCATTGCAGTGAGCATCCCCACCACCCGGTACTCTCTGTCGACCACCGGGAGTGCGCTGATATTATGCTTCTCGAGCTTCCTGACCGCGATGTCCACCGGCTCGTCTGCCGTGGTGGTGACCACTTTCCGGCGCATGATATCCTTCACATGAGAGATCTTCGCGGGGTTCACCACTGCTTTCGAGACATCGTAAGTGGTGACGATCCCCACCAGCACCCCCTCCCCGTTGATCACCGGGAGGTGGTTGGTCTCCCCTTTCAGGAGTTTCCGTGCAGCGTCCCTGATGGGTTCATTCTCGGATATGGTGATCACCCGCCTGTCCATGATCTCAAGCACCCTCGGCCCCTGGACAGTCTCCCGCATCGGGGCGGCTCTTCGGCCCGGATCGATCCGCCGGGTCGGGAGGCAGACTGCCATCTTTCCGGACTCGATCCACCCTTTCAGCTCTTCTGCAACCCTTCGCGCCCTGCGGAGGCTCGAGAGCGAGGATGTCCGCACCTCCTCGCCGTTGATCTCAAGGTGCCCGGCTTTCAGCATGGCGTAGTTCACCTTCCCGATAGTCGGGCGGTCCCTCGCAGGGACCCCATAATCAATGATATCCACCCATATGTCCTCGTCCTTAACCGCAGTGCTCCTCACCGTCTCGACATCGAGCACGGGAATAGGAATGCCGAGCCCCACGTACATGGTCACTCCGTATCCATGCATCGTTGCGGCCCGGATGTACTCCGTGTTCATCTTTTTCATGTCGCCGGTGACCATCAGGGTCCCAAAACCCGCGGCGGGAGAGGCCTGGGTCCCTTCGCCGATAACCATCCCTTCGGCCCCGCCGAGGAAACAGGGGACTCCCGACCCTATGAACCGGAACCCGGGATCGTTTGAGATGGGGTTGAGGAGACCTGCGCCCGAGTAGGTCACGTTGCCAAACGAGGGGAGGAGCATCCCCATGTAGGTGTGCAGGACCCTCTCGGTCGAGTTGCTGGCTGCATTGTACCGCTGGTAGCCGTTCCGGGGATTGCACATGATCGCCTGATTGAGGTTCTCGAGGAGGAGATCGGTGGTGATGGTCCTCCGGGGATAGCAGTCCGTGCCGCGGGAGATCGCCCGCAGCTCCACGGATTTTCCTGCGATGAAATCCTCGATGACGTGGGCGCCCCCGTACTGGTCTTCTCTTGTGGTGGACTGCTGGGTCGCCCCGATATACGCGTCGACTGCTGCGAGCCCCGCGTACGCCTCCACATCGTTTAACCAGACCCGCTCCATCCGTATCGGGGGATCCGCGTGGCCGAAGTTGAAGAACCCTCCGGAGGAGCACATGGCCCCGAACGTGCCGGTGGTCACCACGTCCACCTCTGCAAGGGCGCCTTCCTCGCCGAGTTCGGCAACAATGGCAGGCATCTCCTCGGCGGTGACCACCCGGGCATTCCCGTCACGAATCCGTTCATTTATCTGATGGATGGTCTTCTTCATACAATAATATTCGATAAAGAATATTTAAAGATGTTTCGTATTACCAATAGTAATATACTCTTAATAAGCCTGAACACCGATATACCTGCCATGGATATCGGGGAGTTCACCCGCATCATGGAAGCACTGGCACCCCCTGATCTTGCGGAGGAATGGGATGACGGGAAGATCGGGCTTGTTGTGGAGGGTGTGGAAAACCTGGATCACATCTGCTGTGCGCTGGACGCGACGATTGCAACCGTCGGCAAGGCCGTATCAGAGGGCGCTGATATGCTTGTCGTGCACCACACGCCCCTATGGACCCCTGTCACAGCGTTCCGGGGCTCAATCGCCGCACTCCTGCGAAGAGCCGTTGCCTCGGGAATGAACATCTACGTACTGCACACGAATTACGACCATGCCCCAGGCGGGGTCAACGACATCCTGGCAGGTCTCCTTGATCTAAAAGATGCACGGCCCCTCTCACTCGGAGTGGTGGGAGAGTGCAGGCTGGGCCTCCAGGAGATCGCCGACCGGCTCTGCTGCCCGCTGCGGGCATGGGGGAGCCCGCGACTCCCGGGTATGCTCGCGGTGGTGGGAGGGTCAGGCTTCTCCCCGGATCTTATCGCAGAGGCGGCAGAGGAAAGTGCAGATTCCCTCCTCTCGGCAGAGTTGCGGCACTCGGTGGCCAGGGGCTCTCCCATTCCTCTCGTGGAAGCAACGCATTATGCACTGGAAGCCCCCGCCATGAAAGCACTCGCTCAGAAGATGGGCTGGGCATACATTGAAGATCCCCCGCTTCTCCATACATGGATCCCGAAGAGTTCTGGCGCCTGCTGAAAAAGGAGGGCGTCCTCACCCCCCGGCTCTCCGACGAATTCGTCCGTATATACGGAGACCGCGGACAGAAAGCCCTCCATGCCTTGAAGAACGGGATGGTCAGGAAGTACCTCGATTTCGTGGTCGTCGCAGGCACGTCGCAGAGTTACGTGGTGGAAGAGGATTTCTGTACCTGCAGGGACTTTGTATTCCGCGGAAAATGCTGCTGGCACCTCCTTGCGGCCCGCCTTGCAAGTATATGCGGGGGTTATGCAGAGCGCGAAGAGTGGTACCAGGACACCTGGGGTATATGAAGCAGCGGAATCCAACAATTTTTATCGTGAAAAACCGAATAAATTGAGAACACGAGGGTTTTATGCTCGAAGAGGAATACCAGCTCGAATATTTTAAGACCCACGGACTCACGCGGAAGATATGCAAGAAGTGCGGATCTGCCTTCTGGACAAGGAATCCGGATACCGAGATCTGCGGCGATGCTCCCTGTGAGACCTACAATTTTATCGGTGCCCCGATTTTCAGGCGCCATACTGTGGACGAGATGCGGGAGGCATACCTCTCATTCTTCGAAAAGAACGGCCACACCAGAATCAACCGCTACCCTGTCGCGGCACGGTGGAGGGATGATATTTATCTCACCATCGCATCGATAGCCGATTTCCAGCCCTGGGTGACAGGAGGCGTCGTCCCCCCTCCCGCAAACCCGCTGACCATATCGCAACCCTGCATCAGGTTGAACGACCTTGATTCCGTAGGCCGGTCAGGCCGGCACCTCACGCTCTTCGAGATGATGGCCCACCACGCATTCAACTCCGATGTTGAGGAGATATACTGGAAGGAACGAACCCTGGAACTCTGCGAGCAGTTCATCTCGTCCATCGGCGGGGACCTCTCTCGCGTGACCTATAAAGAGCACCCCTGGATCGGTGGCGGCAACGCCGGCCCAAGCCTGGAAGTGCTGATCGGCGGCCTCGAGGTGGCGACGCTTGTCTTCATGAACCTGGGGCGGCAGAAGACCGGCAAGCCCGGGATCGACCTTGCAGGGGAGATGTATTATCCCATGTCCAACTGGATCGTGGATACGGGATACGGCCTGGAACGGTTCGTATGGGCGTCCCGCGGCTCACCCACCATATATGATGCCGTCTTCCCCGAGATGGTCAGCAGGGTGATGGAGGCCGCCGGCCTCGCCCATGCGCTCGAGGACAAGGAGTACACCAAGATCCTCTCCCTGAACGCAAAATTCGCAGGAGTCATGGATATCTCGGGGACCAACCTTTACCAGCTCCGGAAGAAGGTCGCCACCGCGATTGACGTCCCGATCGAGCGGCTGGACAAGATGATCACCCCAATCGAGAAGGTGTATGCAATCGTCGACCACACCCGCTGCCTCGCCTACATGCTCGGCGACTGCATCGTGCCTTCGAACGTGAGAGAAGGGTACCTGGTGCGGCTGGTGCTCCGGAGGACGCTCAGGATGATGAATGACCTTGGGATAAAAGAGCCCCTGGCGGACCTCATCGAGCAGCAGATGCGAATCGTCGGAACCTCCTCGTTTGAGCAGGACACGCTCATCGTGCGTGAGATAGTGGAGCGTGAAGTTGAGAAGAGCAATGCCACGATGGAGCGGGGCACGAAGATCGTGCAGCGGATCGCCCGCAGTTACAAGAACAAGCGGGAGAGAGTTCCCTTAAAAGAGGTGATCACCCTCTACGATTCGCACGGAATCCCGCCCGAGATAGTGAGGGAAGTCGCGCTGGCCGAGGGTGCCGTGGTTGACCTTCCGGACAACTTTTACTCGCTGATTGCGGACATGCACTCCGAATCAGGGCCTGTTGCAGAGGAGGATCCGTTCGCCCGTTACCGCGATCGTATCTCTGCCCTCCCTGCAACAAGGAAGCTCTTCTACGAGCAGCCCTGCGACATGGAATTCGATGCCATGGTCATAGACTTCTTTGACGGGTACGTGGTCATGGACCAGACGCTCTTCTACCCCGAAGGGGGGGGACAACCCCCGGACTGCGGCATGCTGATGACCGCAGAGAACATGGTGCGGGTGGACGACGTGAAAAAAGTGGGCGATGTGATCGTCCATCACGTCACAGGCGGTACCCTGCGGCGGGGCGACCGCGTGAAAGGTATCGTGGACGAAGAGCGCCGCTGGTCCCTGATGCGCCACCACACCGCGACCCACTTGCTCCTCCATGCTTCAAAGGAGGTCCTCGGTGCGCACATCCACCAGGCAGGAGCGCAGAAGGGCCTGGAGAGCTCGAGGCTCGATATCCGGCACTACAAGCACATCACTCCTGATGAGTTGAAGAAGATCGAGATCGCCGCCAACCGCATGGTCATGGCCGACCAGGTGGTCGACGTCAAGCACCTTGACCGCACCCGTGCCGAGCAGCTCTACGGGTTTGCCCTTTACCAGGGTGGCGTTCCACCCGGGCGGGAGATTCGCATCGTGCAGGTCGCAGGGGATGTCGAAGCGTGTGCTGGCACTCACTGCCGCAGCACCGGCGATATCGGCTTTGTCAAGGTGATCCGGGTGGAGCATATCCAGGACGGGATCGAACGCCTGGAGTTTGCTGCAGGCCTGGCCGCCGTGGAATACGTCCATCGCATTGAGTCACTGGTAGCCCAGGCTGCAGACGTCCTTTCTGTCCAGAACGAGAACCTGCCGGCAACCGTCAGCCGGTTCTTCTCTGAGTGGAAGGGCCAGAAGAAGGAGATCGAACGTCTCCGCCAGAACCTCGTCGAACTCGAGATCAAAAACCTCACCCTCGAGACAGTGAACAGCACACCGCTTCTTGTGAGGCAGATCGACCTCTCCGGCAAGGAACTGGCTGCGATCGGGGGAGAGATCTCCGGAAAGGGAGGAGTGGCGCTCCTGGCAAACAGGTCGGAGCCGGCCACCGTGCTTTTGATGTCGGGCACGGAGAAGGTGAATGCAGGGGAGATCATCGGCCAGGTCTGCTCGCTCCTTGGCGGCAAGGGTGGAGGTTCAAGGACAATGGCACAGGGTGGAGGTCCTGAAGTGCAGCAGGTCGACCTTGCCCTCAAAGTGGGCAGGGAACGGATTCTCGAGGCGCTCAGGGGATAAAGGCGAAGGGGAGATGCGTTGTTGACCGACACTCTTCACGATGATGCAGGGGATAGGGGGGCCGGCGCTCCGGCGGGAGAGGTGGTCGTGCTCCAGCCAGGAGACGAGCGGGCCCAGAAGATAGGGAAGGCAATTGCAAGCCAGGCTGCGAACGATATCCTGCATGCACTCCAGGAGAGGCCAAAGACTGCGGGCGACCTTGCGTCGACGCTCGCCATGCCAATGGGAACCGTGAAGTATCACATCGAGAACCTCCTCGATGCAGGCCTCCTCGAGATACGCGAGACACGTTACAGCGTGAAGGGGAGGGAGATAAAAGTCTATGGGTTAAAGGACCAGCTCCTTATCGTGGCGCCGAGGGTCCAGAACATCAGGTCTCTCCTGCTCAAGTACGCAACCCTCTTCGGCATTATTATCCTTGCCTCTGTGGCGGCTTACGCGATGCTGCCTATCCTTTCTGCTCCACCAGGGATGGGCGGAGAAGACGTTGCAAAGTTCCAGGGAGAGAGGTCGGTCGGGATCATGGCCGAGCCCGCTCCCTCTGCGGTTGCCCCCGTCCAGGGACTGGCCCTCGACCCAGTCCTTGCATTCTTCCTTGGCGGATGCCTGGTGATCATCCTCCTCATCATTTACGAAGTGGCGGTGTGGAGGAGGCTGAAATGAGGGAAACAATCCGAAATATCTCCAGCGGTGATGAAGGAGATATCTCTGCCCATCCTCACCAGCATACCACCCGACCCATCTTTTGATAATTATTTTTTGGGGGGGCAATCACCGTTGGACATTCATGCCCGTAGGCAGGAAGCGAGGCAGCCCACAGGTCAGCATGAGGAGTTCTGGTGAATCGTCGTCAGGGGGACCGCGTCACGGGCATCACTGGCACCAGGATGAAAAAATGAGATTGCCCTGTTATATCCTCCGGACCCTCCGTGCAATCAGCCCTGCTCCGATAAGCGCGGCACAGCACCCGGCAACGGGGAATGGCGTCCTGGTGGGAATCGCGCTCTCCGTGGGAGACGCGGTCGCCCCGGGAGTGACAACCTCCTCTGTCCCGGGGGGTGGGGCATTGACCATGAACTTCACGGTCGTCATGAACCCCTTGACATCATAGAAATCCACGTAATAATTGCCCCTCTCTGATACGGGGAACATTTTCATGAAATACCCCTCGTCCCTCCCTGTCCGGGTAGTGGTGCGGATATCCTGTGGGGGGAGCACGGCACCCTGCGGGCCGCTGACTTTCAGGGTAATGGTGGTCACGCCTGCCTTCGGGATATACCCTTCCACCCGGAGCGCTTCTCCCAGCACCTGGTCGGTGGGGACAGTCAGCACGATCTCCCCGGACCTGTCAGTAATCCGGAATACCCTCATTGTGACCGAGTCCGACCCGAGTTTCGACCCGGGATCCGTCAGGAACCTGGCCTCGACCTTGTAGTCTCCCGCCTCCATGCCAGTCGTGGGAAATGAGGCCTGGAATGATTTTGACTCGTCGACGATGATGATCGTTCTCGTGACCTCCGCCGGGGTCGTCGGTTGCAGGCGATAGATCACCAGGTCAAACTGGGTTCCCACCGGAAAAGTGGTGTTTCCCACGACCTCGAGGGGTGCCCCGGCCCTGATCTCTGATGGGGCCGATATCGTGAGCACGTACGCATTCACGCTCCCCGCAAGTACGAGCAGGCCGAGCAGGAAAAAAACCGCTGATCTCATGTCATGCTCTCAGTGGGCTGGAGATAATTAGTTTCTGCTGAACGCGACATCGCCGACGCACTGGCCGCGATGCCCCGATGAGCCGCACTGTGGAAGGCAGTGCAGGAAGAAATTCAAAAAACCGAAAATTGCCACTCATTTTTTATTTGGTTACTTCTTTTCATCAATTTCACAGTTCGTTCAGAATAAAATATATAAATTGTCAGCACATGTTTCTCTCATATGGATTCTGTGAAACTGAAGGTTCAGGAACGTGCTTTTCCGAGCAGGGGACGTGCCAGGTTGCACAAATCATACCTTTCACAACTTGGGATCAAAGAAGGGGACGATGTGGAGATCTCCCTCGGGGAAGAGGCAAAACCTGTGGTTGTTGCGGTCTTTGCCGACACCCTGGTTGAGGAAGGGCATATCCGTCTCAGCCCCGAGGATATTGCCGCCATCGGTGCAGCCCCAGGGTCGAGCGTGATTGTGACGAGGAGACCGCCCCTGGCTGACCGGGTAAAAACAGGGGCAGAAACGACGGCGGAAAAGGTGAAGGGGGGTGCAGCACAGGCTGCAGAGAAGATCAGGGGAGGAGCCCCTGAGGCTGCCGGGAAGGTGAAGGAGAGCGCAACCCAGGCAGCAGAGAAAGTCAAGGAAGGAGCCTCACAGGCTGCTGAAAAGGTAAAAGAGGGAGCGAGCGTTGCAAAAGAATCAATCGAGAAGAGCACCGAGACTGTGAAGAAGAAACTACAGGACAAAGACCTGTAAGCAGGGGAGACAACCGATGGCAGATATATGGGTGACCGTGAACCAGTCCTTCCCCCTCCTTCTCATCATCCTTGGCCTCATCATCGTCTATTTCATCATCCGGGAAGTCCGGATCATGTATACAAAGACGAGGATTGCGAAGATGGACCTTGAGAAGGAGAAACTCCAGCTGATCAAGGCAGACCTCGAGCAGAAAGGGCATCCTTTCTTTCGCGTCTCTCCCGCAAAACAGGAGGAACTTCGGAGCCTTGACGAGGAGAACACGATGCTCGAGACCGATATCTTCGCCCAGCAGAGCGCGGTAGAGAAGCGGATCCAGAGACTCGAGAGCAAGGTCAAGCTGACCAAGCTCGACCACATGATTGAGAAGATTAAAAAGGAAGAGGACAGACTGGGGTGATCACAAATGACGGTCTATGAAACACCCGGAGCAATTGGTGAAAAACATTCATTCATTGATTCGATCAAGGACATCCCTGGCTACATTGACCAGCGGCTCCCGACCATGGACAAGGACCTCGATGCATACTTCGACCAGAACCTGCCGGCGATCATCGAGGAGTGGGGCCTTCTTGGCAGCGTGCACCTAAAAGAACTCGAACGGAGGCTCTCCCGCGTGCACCAGCAGATAGATTTCCTGGAGAAGGGCCGGACCTCGCTCGAGGCCAGGGCGGCAAAACTTGAAAAGGATCTGAAGAATCTGGAGGGATTATGATGGGACTTGACTACATGGAGCGGTACATCGACCGCCGCATGAAGGATCTCATCGAGGATTGGAACCTTGCCACGAGGAACGACCTCGGAGACCTCTACTCGAGGCTCCATGCAATCGAAGACGAGGCGAGGATGTGCGCCGGGTTCGAAGCCACCGCCACTGCCAAGATGACAGAGCTTGAGAAACGCCTGGAACACCTGAAGGGGGCAAAGAGATGACAGTGACCGAAGCTCTCCTTATATTCCTGCTGATTATCCTCATCGGCTTCATCATCTACTACTACTTCAGGGGGTCATCCGGAAAACTCGAGATCACCCGGCCGATGGAGAGCAGGCTCGATGAGTATCTCGACAGGCGCTTCGATTCGATGATCGACGAATGGTCTCTGCTGCGAAAGCCCCAGGCACAGGAGTTCCGGGACGAGAAGCTTGCGGACCTCTCCCGGGACGAGAAACGGATGGCTTCGCTCACAGAATTTGAGAGACAGTTCGGGGAGCAGATGGCCAACCTGGAGGAGCGGCTTGAAACTCTGGAAAAGCAGGTCATCAGGTAACAAACGGCGCGAGAGCGAGAAGGAAGACCTGGTCTCACGGCTGAAAAAAGACGTCCCAAGGATGAGAGGCCAGGGGGAGCCCCCCGACAAGGACCCGGCACACTTCTCGGGGTTCCTCTGCGATCTCTGCAACAGCCCGTTCGCCTATCATGAACTCAGGCAGTGCATCCTGTGCGGGAGATGGGCATGCTCTTCCTGCTGGACACCTGAATTTTACGTCTGCAACTCGTGCAACGGGATGATCACGCTGCACACCATGGGGGATAAGAGTTCCAGGTGACGCGTGCCGGGAGTTGAGGGCAACCCGCGCATATCTTTTTTCAGAGGGATTTTTTATTCCCGCAATGGTATTGTCGCCTCCAATTAATTTTGGTCCACGGTTTTTTCCTCCCTGAAGGGATCCCCGATACATTCATAGCCATGGCCTGTGCCATAGTTCACTATGGCTGATACTGTAATCCTTGTCACTCCATGTGACAGGGGATGGAGTGCCCTGGTCATCCTCGGGCTCCTCTCGATACTCTTTGGAGTCCTGATGATACTCTTTCCGGACCTCACCGCGATTGCCGTCGTGACACTGGTAGGAGTGCTTGTGATCATCCTCGGAGTCATCATGCTCCTCTCGTCCCTTTTTTTGCCTTCAGGGGCGACACGCTCGACACTCCTGCTCTTTGGCGGGTTGATAGGGCTGCTTATCGGAGTGGGAATCATCGTCTATCCCATCATCGCGGGCGCTATCATGACCGAGATTATCGGTGCCGCGATCTTCATTTTCGGTATGATGCAGGTGCTCTTCGGCCTTGTCTTTGAAGAAGGGAAAAGAAGGGCCCTTTACTTTATTTCAGGAATCCTCTCCCTGATATTCGCCCTGCTCATCATCTTCTATCCATTCATAGGCAGCATCATACTCTTCGGGTACCTGCTCGCCATCTACTTCCTCCTCATGGGCATACTGATGGTCCTCGCCGGATATCTCAGTCACTGTGCCTGTGCCAGGTTTTCTGAGTCCTGACATCATTTTTTTTCCGCCGGGCGAGGGCGAGGGACTATGACGCTCTCTTCCTGGCATACTTCCCGGCAAGGATCAGGGCGATGACCCCGGCTGCTCCTGCAACACCGAGTATGAATACATCCTCGATGCTGTGGATGTGCTGGGCCACAAAGAGCACGAACGCTGCAGCGATCACAAAACCTGCAGTGGTAAAAACGACGACAAGCCACCGGTTCCACCCAAGTATCCATGCAATGATCGGTGTGCCATAGAGCCCGATCCCTGGTATCCATGCGATCAGGGTGCATGAAATTGCCCCGTACTTCTGGATCGCAGGGTATCTCTCCATCTTCTTGCCCACTTTCTCAATCCACCCGGAGACACGTTCCGAAGTGAGCGCAAGGCTTTCGCAGATTTCAAGAATTGCAAGGACCATGCCGATCGCAAACGATGCCATGACGGCAAGCACGACCATCTGAGAGAGGCCGAGCGGCCCCCCCAGCGGCGGCGCCGCAGCCTGGAGAAGGAACGTCGATGCAAGAAAACTCAGGATGTTTCCTGCCGGTACTTCCTGTATCACGCCAATTATCAACGGCACCGCGATCACAAAGAGGAAAAAGAAGATCAGCGCCTTTGAGATCTCCTTCATGATACGAAGCCCGGACCTGACCCTGGCGTGCATACTCACAAATCTCCGGGAGCGGTGTTATCCTTTTTGATGGGAACGCGCAAGGACAGGGACTATTCGAGGGCAGATCATCAGCATGCGGCAGAGTGATGCACAGATCGAGGCCACGCAATGACCGGCTCCGCACTCCCGCCGTTCATCGCCCCGCTTCATTGGCCGGGTTTGCCCGGGAGGACCGCATCTTCTCCCGCAACCTCCACCCGCTCGTACTGATGACGATCCCCAGCATGAAGACCAGTATCCCAAAGATATCCATGAGCAGTTCGAGCATCGCATCAGGTACAAGCAGTATGCCCAACGCCAGGAGGAAGGAGAGCACTCCTGTCCCGAGGCGGCGGAAAAATCCTTCAGGCACTGCTTTTCTTCCCCTGGCCACCCGCGAGAACGACATGTAGGCGCTTCCAAACGCCCAGAACGATAAAACGAGCAGCAGCAGCTGTACAAACGCATCCAGAGGGAGGTCAAAGGTCACTATCCCGAGCACCACAACGGACATCCCGAGAAAGAAGCTCCCGGGCGATACAATGGCCCGTCGCATGAAGCTTATCCCCTTCCGGGCGACGAATAGCCCGAGCACGATAATCCCGGCAGGGAGAAGGACGTGAATTATCCATGAGAAAGTGGTGAGCGGATCGGCAAAGATCCATATTCCGACAAGTGCCAGTGCAAATCCCAAAAGGAAAAGCACCTGCCAGGTACGCTTCTGCTCCTTTAGTTCTGCGTCCATGTAATTGCCGTGAGTGCCCCTTGCAGTGGCAACCAGGGTCACAAAGGTATCGGCAACCATCAGGAGGAGCGGAGCATCGTCCACAAGGTGCAGGAATGGATGGACTTTCGGGTCATACCTGTCCAGGTGCACTTTCCATTCAGTGGAAGTCTCGTGCACATGGTACTGGCCCTTCCGAAAGCTTGCAATAGTCCCCGGGGTGGGAACATTGATGAGTGACCGCTCCCATCCGGAATCGAGAGGCTCGGTGACCAGATCCTTTCCCACGGTAATCTCCCAGATCCCCTGATGCAATGGACCCAGAAAATCATCAAGCCTGGTCACGCTTTTCACATTACGACTGGGTGAGATCCACGCATCAATATTCTGGAATAATCCCCGGGGGATGATGCCGTCCCGGGAGGTAGGAATAAGACGGAATTACCATACGGAGAGTGAACGGGTATCTGGAAGGATTCCTGCCCGGTTTTTTCCTCAAGGTAAAAAAAACTACATGATGATCTTCGAGATACACGCATACGCATTCATGAAAATGGCACAGCCATTATGAAAGTAAAAAAATGGCTTTCAGTACATGATCCACAATTTTCGTGACCGATAGATTAAGATAGCAGCCCCCGAGTATTCATGCATGAATAAGACCTTTGGCTGCCTCCTTTCAGGGATCCTTGTCCTTATGCTCTGCACCTGTGGGTGCAGTACCCCTGGATCTCCCGGCAGGAGCCCGCCCGCGGGGACAGCGCCGCCCGTTGTATCGATCCCAGGAGGAGAGGCCGGGCTCGAGGGAGTGATGTGGTACCTGGTCGTATTCCACACGGCGTCAGGACGATCGGCCGAACCCGTTCAGGGCACGGAGATCACTGCATTTTTCGACGGAAAAGGTGACATCAGCGGCTCTTCTGGTTGCAACCACTACCGGGGCACGTACTCGGCAAAAGAGGGGGAAGTATCCATCCGGGATATTGCGGCCACGGAGAAGTATTGCATTTCACCGTCAGGTGTCATGAGCCAGGAGGCGATATACATGGCATTCCTGCAGCGGGTGTCGGGCTACCAGACCGAAAACGGACTGCTTACCCTCACGGACAACAAGGGAAGTCCCCTTCTCACTTTCGGCATGGCAACTCCGCGATCCCTGAAGCAATAAAGTAAAAAATCCCCGTCTGTTCTTTTTTTAATCTGGTCAGACCATCACGATCGAATTTTTTTTTAGACCATTGCGATGAAATTCCGGAGCAGTTGCAGGCCCGCTGCACCGCTCTTCTCGGGGTGGAACTGGACCCCAAAGACCCGGTCCCGGTTCCAGATAACTGACGAGAAGGGGCAGACATACTCAGTCGCTGCCATGGTGTACACGGCCTGCGTATCTGCATAATAGGAATGGACAAAATACATGAATTCTCCGGACTGTATCCCCTCAAAGAGCGGGTTTTCGGGGGCAGTGAGAGAGAGCGTGTTCCAGCCCATGTGCGGGATCTTATAGCCTTCTCTCCTGGGGAACCTCCGCACAACGCCAGGAACCAGCCCCAGGCCCCGGTGGACCCCATGTTCCTCGCTCCATTCCATCAGCATCTGCATGCCAAGGCAGATACCGAGCACGGGAACAGAGTGGGAGATATCCACGAGGACTTCCTGAAGATCCCCAAGTTGCTGCATCCCGTCCCGGAACGCACCCACACCCGGCAGCACGATCCCCTCTGCAGACGAGATCTCATGGATATCAGTCGAGATGACCGGCACACCCCCGGACTTCTCGATTCCTCTCCTCACAGACCGCAGGTTGCCAAGGCCGTAATCAACAATTATTATCTTCTTCAACGGGCACCCCCTTCATCCTCCACCGGGCCTCTCCTCTCCACGAGTCGGGGAGACCTTTTTCTTTCTGCCACTCTTCAAGGCGGGAGCTCCACCGTTGCCAGAGCAGGGGGTGGCTCTCTTCGATCTGCCGGAGTACGGCCACATCGCTGGATGGGCACATGAAGCACCCGACCCGGTCAAGCCCGGACTCGTAAAGCGGGTTATAGGGCGCGTTCTCCCTGAACAGGTACAGCCAGACCTGCAGTGCCGTCCAATGATGGATGGGAGCTGCAGAGAGCTGGCTTTTGAGGTGCGGGTTTCTCCAAACCCTCCCGCTTGCCATCCGCCTGAACGACTCGTATTTCCTCTGCCCGATGAATGAGAGGCATTCACCCCAGTGCTCCCTGATCACCTTCTCAACCGGGTTCAGCTTTGCGGTGCGGCAGCACCACCTGAAGTCGACCGCGGGAGGCCCGTGCACTTGGAACGCCTTCCAGAAGGCTTCTTCGCCGCGTGCCCGCACGACCGGGTTCCCAAATTCGCGGGAGACTTCCTCAACATTGCGGCAGGTTTCCGGGAATTCAAGCCCCGTGTCTGCAAAGAGCATGGGTACTTTGCCAAGCGCTTTATTCACGAGAAGGAGGGTTGCGAGGCTGTCCTTTCCACCCGAGTACGAGACATTCACCGGGAGAGGATTCCTCGCGGCGACATCCCGGATAAACGAGATCGCTTCTGCCTCCTGTTCTTCCAGTACCCCGGCAGATGCCTCGACTGCATCCTCCCACGTCGCCTCCCCCCTTGTGCAGTTCGAAGGGAAGTTCCGCCTTGTCCGGACAATTGCACCCCTCTCCATGTTCCCGGCCTCCTTTGCATCCACCTTTGCACGCCCGACGGCTACAACGGCTCTCTCCTCGTTAAGGACAAAGACTTCGTCTCCGCGGGAGACAGATGGTTCGATCTCGACGAGTCCTGGTGCAAGGACGCTTGCCCCCTCCTGCTGTATGGACGGGACCGCGCCGTTGTCGACGACCACGAACTTCCGACGCGGTGTCAGGAAGACGGATGCCTGTGGACGGGGGATGGCTTCCCACCTTGACTCCCCAGGGAGATACTTGATCGACCCGACCACGCCCCCTCCCACGATGATCTCTTCCATTCGATCCGGGTCAGGCACCTTGTTCAGCAGCACAATGTGCCCGGGGGGAATGAGTGGAACACCGAAATGCTCCGAGTATACCTTGTTCACGTGGGAAATATCGGAAGGAAACGCAGGCCTCGCATCGGCAGGGGGGGTGATCATGACCTCGCGGGCGCGGGTGCTGCAGCGGGAGCAGACCCCTGCCAGGACAGGGGTGTGGCAGGAATCGCACCACCAGAGCATCCTCCGGCGAAGTGATGGCGAGCGCATTGGGGGTACTTTTTGCAGATATTTCCATAAATATCCACAGGTAGCTGCCTTCCTCTTCTGCCTGACCAAAAGTTCGATGGACCACCGCACAGGGCGTGTAAATCTCGTTTTAATTCCAATAAATCACGTAAAAATCGTTTTAGGCATTGCCACAAACAGTATTGTTTATGTCCCTTGATTTACATAATCGATCATGATAGATTATACATAATGATGTGTGGTCTTCGGGTCTATTCGGCCCGATAGTTATATCCTGATTCAGGCGTCCTGTGATCTCCATGATGATTGGTGCACGTAATGAATACCGGGGCGACAGGTGCGGGAGGTCCGGATGATACCTTTCCTGCTCACGTTCATTCTCGCCCTACTGCTGTATCTCCTGCTTGCCGCCGGAAGCGGGAGCGTCCTGCTCTGGTCTCCTTCCGAACTGGTAGCAGGTGTTGCGCTCTCGCTTCTTGCCGCCGCAGTCGCAAGGAATTTACTCTGCAGGTCGGACAGTTACCGGATGGCAAACCCGCTGCGGCTTCTTCTCATCCCACTATACCTTCTCGGGCCATTCCTCCTCGAAGTGACAAAGGCAAACCTCGACGTGGCCTACCGTGTGATCACCGGGAATATCCGGCCCGGGATAATCAGGGTGCAGTCGGGCTTAAGGACCGACCTCGGCATCTTCATGCTTGCAAATTCCATCACACTCACCCCGGGCACCATCACTGTCGACATCGACGAGAAGAGCCACGACCTCTACGTCCATAATATCAATATCCCACAGGGGTGGGAGGAAAGGCCGCAGGTTGAGGAGAGAGAGCTTTTCTCGCTTGCGAACCTCCCCGCCTGGATACGGAGGATTGCGGAATGATCGACCCCTGGTATATCGCAGTGTGCATCCTCGTCATCCTGGTCTGCCTTTCCCTGATCCGGTTGTTCCTGGGACCGACCGCTGCTGACCGTGCAGTGGCAATAGACACCGTCAACACGCTCTCTGTCGCTGTTCTGATACTCCTCGGCGTGGCCTACCAGCAGATCATCTTCATCGATGTGGCGATTGTCTATGCATTGCTCTCCTTCGTGAGCACGCTCTATATTGCCAAGTACCTGGGAGGCGAGCTGTGATCGCGGATGTCCTTATCCTGGCATGCCTCGCGGTCGGGATATTCTTCAATGCGCTCGGAATCGCAGGGCTGCTCCGGTTCCCCGACGTCTATACGAGGATGCACGCCACGACCAAGATGACCACATTCGGGTCAATGTTCACCGCCCTCTCGGTGATCATCTACGGTGTGGCGCTGTTCCTTTCGAGCGGGGACGGGCAGTATGTGACGCTCTCTGTTCATACCCTGATCGCTGCGATCTCCCTTGCATTCACGAACGCGGTAGGGTCCCATGCCATCGCACGTGGCGCACACAAGGCCGGGATAAAGCCAGCTCCAGCAATCGTGGACCGGCTGGAGGAGTTTACACCATGATCGACCTGGTCATCCATGCCCTGGTAATTGCCGGGCTTGTTGCCTCCGCGCTGATGGTCTTTCATTTCCGCGACCTGCTTGCGGCAGCACTCGCTGCAGGTTTCTTCAGTTTCCTCATCTCGCTCGAGTTCTATATCCTGCAGGCCCCGGACGTGGCAATCTCGCAGGCTGCCATCGGGGCCGGGCTCACCACTGCCATCTTCATCATCGCCATACGGGCAACTACGAGATACGAGGGAGGTCAGCCATGAGGAAGATCCTGACCGCGATCATATTCGTGGTGCTGGCAACCGGGCTCTGTGCCATCCCTGCTTTCCTGGCATTCGGCGAGCCCGCTGCGTCCGAGATGGACCAGTATTTCATTGGGCACGGGCAGTCGGAGGCCGCGGCAAACAACATCGTCACCTCGATCGTGTTTGACTACAGGGGATTCGATACGCTCGGGGAGTCTGTCGTCCTCTTCACCGCGGTGGTGGGGGTGGGGCTGATGTTCCGTTCAATGAAAGGAGGGAAAGAGCAATGAGGATGAGCAAGATCGTGAGAACTGGGGCCAACCTTCTCTATCCCTTCATCCTCATCTTCGGCCTCTACGTGATCATGCACGGACATCTCACGCCTGGCGGGGGGTTCCAGGGGGGTGCGGTGGTGGCGACCGCCGCAGCCCTGGTCATCGTTGCCTATTCCTACGATGAAGTGACAGGCATGCTGAAGAAGACGGCGATGAAGGCCCGCGAGTCGATCGGGCTCCTGCTCTTCATTGGTGCCGGGATCGCCGCACTTGCGGTGGGCGCTCCGTTCTTCTATAACTTCCTTGCAAACAGCGGCCTCCTCTTCGGAATGTCAGTCCCGGCCGGCCCGAATCCCGGCGATCTGAACACCGCTGGAGTCATCCCCATCATGAATATCGCAGTGGGGATCGAGGTCTGGGGAGGTCTTGCGGTCATCCTCCTCTACATGCTCTCCGGTATCAGGAAGGAGGAGTCCTGACCATGTTCTGGAACCTTCCCCTCATCGCAGTGGTCGTTCTGACCATCATTGCACTTGCAATCATCGTGTTCAAGAAAAACCTTATCAAGGTCTTCCTTGGGATCGTTATCCTCGAGTCCGCAGTCAATCTCTTCCTCATATCGCTCGGGTACCGCGAGGGAGGGATCGCACCCATCTACACGAACGCACCATCGACTGCAATGGTGCTTCCCACCCCCCAGGCCCTCACCCTGACCTCGATCGTGATCGGGGTGGCCACGAGTGCCCTGCTCCTCTCGTTTGCCATAATCATATGGAAGAAGTACGGGACCATCGATATTGACAGGATCCGGAGGCTGAAGGAATGATCCCCTCCTTCATTGTGGAGAACTCCCCGGCCCTGATGGTTATCGTGCCCCTCGTTGCGGCCTTCATCACCCCGTTCATCGGTCGCATATCGTCAGGGATCCGCTCGCTCTGGGTGGGCGGTGCCATGGCCGTCACATCCGCCATCACCCTCATCCTGGCATTCGATGTGTACTCGGCAGGGACCAGGTTGTATGTCTTCGGGGCAAGAGCCGCATCGGCGGCAATCCCCCCCGACTCGGGCGGCATCCCCATCAGGATCATATTCGAGGTCGACCCGATGAGCGCCCTGATGCTCGTGATTACCGCGGTATCGGGCTTTGCCATTGTACTCTACTCCCTCTCGAGCGAGCGGTCCCACACGGGCCTTGAGAGCTACTACACACTCTACCTCCTTATGATCACCGGGATCCTCGGGATGGTCTCCACGGGGGATATCTTCAACTTCTTCGTCTTCCTCGAGATCCTCTCGCTTGCGTCCGCGGGGCTCATCGCATACCGGATAGACGGCGGAGTGGCGGTGGAGGCGGCCCTCAAGTACTTCGTCCTGAGCACGATTGGGGCACTTGCAATCCTCGTCGCGATTGGGATCTACTACGGGGAGTATAATGCCCTGAATATGGCCATGATCGCCGCGAGGATGCAGTTCTCCCTCCTTGACCAGGTGGCGCTGGTGCTGATCATTGCCGCGCTCGCGATGAAGTGCGGCGCGGTCCCGATGCATTTCTGGACCCCCGACGCGTACTCGATGGCACCTTCCTCCATCACCGCACTCCTGGTGGTCGCAAGCCAGGCAAGCCTCTATGGGCTCTTCAGGACCGTCTTTTCCCTCTACAACGTCACCCTGAACGCGGTGACGGTGGGGTGGCTGATAATAATCCTCGGGGTCCTCTCGATGGTGGTGGGAGTGACGATGGCAATCCCCCAGAAGAACGTGAAGCGCCTGATGGCCTACCATGCAGTCTCACAGACAGGGTACATGCTCCTTGGGGTCGGCGTGGGTCTTGCGGTCCTTGGGAACCAGTCGCTCCTCGACGCGTTCGGGTACATGGCCATGGAGGGGGGCATCTTCCACATCATCAACCATGCCATGTACAAGGGGCTCCTCTTCCTCACCGCGGGTGCGATATTCCTCCGCATCGGCACATACAACCTGAACAGGATGGGCGGCCTCGGCCACTCGATGAAATGGACGATGGTCTTCTTCGTGATTGGCGCGCTGGCAATTGCAGGGATTCCGCCCTTCAACGGGTTTGCGTCCAAGCTTATGATTTACGAATCAGTCTTTGTCTTCAATCCGCTCCTGGCAGTGATCGCGATGGTGGTGAGCATCCTGACCCTGGCATCCTTCGTGAAGGTCTTCCATTCCATCTTCATGGGTCCGAAACTCCCGGAGTTCGCCAATGTGAAGGAGGCGCCGATGCCGATGCTCCTCGGGATGGGCATCCTTGCACTGGTGGTGGTGCTCTTTGGCCTCTTCCCGGGCATCGTAGTGGAGAGCCTGATCACGCCAGCGGCCCATGCCCTGGTGGACCAGGGCGCGTATATCAGCGCGGTCCTCGGAGGTGCATGAGACAATGGACCTGACATCCACTCTCCTCACGGGGGCAGGTTCCTGGAACCCCCTTCCCTGGGTCCTCGGCATGGTGGTGGCCGCCATAATCGCCTGGCTGATCTATTCGATGGGAGAGAAAGGGTACAAGGCGGGAACTGCGCAGGCCGAACCGTTTATCTCCGGGAACCCGGAGCCCGAGAAGGGCATGGTCCATGTCCGTGCAGGGAACCTCTACTGGGGATACCTCGAGGCGCTCAAAGGGTACTATGACCGCCTCGTTCCCCTCCACACCGGCGACCTCCATGACTATGTCCTGTGGTACCTGGGAATAACGGCGCTTTTCCTTGTGCTGGTGGTGATCTCCGCATGAAGCTGAACACTGCATTCAACCGGTCCCTCTGGGTCTACCACTTCAACTCGGGTTCCTGCAACGGCTGCGAGATCGAGATAGTGGCGACCATCACCCCACGGTACGACCCGGAGCGGTTCGGCATAAAGCTGGTGGGGAGCCCGCGGCATGCCGACGTGATGCTCGTCACAGGGCCTGTGGTCCACAAGATGAGGGACCGGCTGCTCCGGGTATATGCGCAGATGCCGGAGCCCAAACTCGTGATGTGCATCGGGGCCTGCGGGATCTCAGGGGGAGTCTTCTATGATTCATACAACCTCGAGGGGCCTGTCGACGAGGTGATCCCTGTCGACGTCTATGTGCCAGGGTGTCCCCCGCGGCCGGAGGCAATCATCCACGGGGTGGTGAAAGCGCTGCAGAAACTTGAGCGAATCCAGGGAGGAGAGTCATGACCCACGCGTTCCTGACACCCGAGCAGGTGGTGGAGCGGTTCACCACGAAGTTCGGTGCTTCAATCAAGGGCACCCGGATAAGCGAGAGGAGGGAAGGGAAGAGAAAGGAGCCCGGATACGACATATGGATCGACCTTGAGCGGGATCTCCTGAAACCTGCCATCAGCACGCTGATGGACCTTGATTACCCGCACCTCTCGGTCATCTCCGGGAGCGACATGGGAGATTCCGTCCGTCTCCTCTACCATATGACCATTTACTACGGCAGGGCAAAAGGGGAGTACACCGTCACGTTCTCCGTGCTCCTTCCAAAGGGCGACCTCACCATCCCGACGATCTCCGACCTGATTCCCGGAGCAGTCTTTTCCGAACGGGAGAAGCAGGAGTTCCTCGGTGTGAAGGTCTCCAGCATCCCCGATGGCCGGCGGCTTTTCCTCCCAGAGGACTTCCCCGAGGGCATCTACCCCTGGAGAAAAGACGGCACAGGAATACCGGATGGCATGGTAAAGGACCTCTGGGCCTCGAAGAGGCCTACAGACAGGCCGGCACCACCCCTTCCAGAGGCACAGGCATGTGAAATGGAGACCGAAGAGGCCCCTCCCTCGCCCACAGGCCGGGAGCACGGAAAGGAGGGCGGTCAATCATGAGCGACGAGTCGAAGAAAGCACCCTACATCGTCCCCATCGGGCCAAACCACCCTGCATTGAAGGAGCCGGTGATGTTCACCTTCGAGATGGAGGGGGAGATGGTCAGGGACGTGGACTTTGCCCCCGGGCAGACGCACCGGGGTATTGAGTGGATGGGGATGCGCCGGAATCCCGTCCAGATCGTCCACCTCACCGACCGGATATGCGGCATCTGCGGTGTCTCCCACACGTTCGCATTCGCCCGCGCAGTCGAGCAGATTGCCGGGATCGAGGTCCCCGAGCGGGCGGATTATATCCGCACCATCATTGCCGAGTTCGAGCGTATCCAGTCGCACCTCCTGTGGGCGGGCGTTGCCGCCCATGAGCTCGGCTTTGACTCGCTTCTTCACCTCACCTGGAGGGTGCGGGAGCAGTCGATGGACGTCATTGAGAACCTGACTGGAAACCGGGTGAACTACGGCATCGTGCAGGTCGGGGGCGTGCGCCGGGACATCGTCCCGGAGCAGCACCAGGTCATTGAGGACTGCCTCACCACGTACGAGGGGCTGCTTGGAAAACTTCTGAACCTCTTCCTTGACGATAAAACAATCAGGATGCGGTGCCGGGACTGCGGGGTGCTCTCAAAGAAAGAGGCGCTCGAACTCTGCACTGTGGGGCCGACTGCGCGGGCCTCGGGAGTCAACGTGGATCTCCGCCAGGATTATCCATATGCTGCATACGGCGACCTCGATGTGAAGGCCATCCTCCCTGACCAGCACATTGGCGAGACTCACGGCGACGTCTACGACCGGATAGTGGTAAGGCTGCTCGAAGTTGGCCAGTCCTGCCAGATAATCCGGCAGTGCCTCTCAGAGATGCCTTCCGGGCCGGTCACTGCCGAGGAGAAACTCGCAAAACTCCTTGCCGTCTGCAAGAAGGCAACCGGCGAAGCAATCGGGAGGGTCGAGGCCCCGCGCGGGGAGTGCTTCCACTACGTCAGAATGGAAGGAAAGGAAGCCCCGCACACCTGGAAGGTGAAGGCATCCTCGTACAGCAACCTGATGTCCTGGATCCCGATGCTGCGGGGCGAGCAGATCGCCGATATCCCCATCATCGTTGCCTCAATCGATCCCTGCCTCTCCTGTACCGACCGGGTTGCGGTGGTCAGGGGCGGGCAGCAGAGCATCCTCACGAAGGAGGATCTCCATCGCCTGTCCGTGGATAAGACCAGGAGGCTGCAGCGATGAGTCCTGTCGACCTTGCGGTCATGCTAAGCTGGTTTGTGCTGCTCTCCCTTTTTGCGCTGGCGGCCGGCCTCTTCCTTCTTGGCGTGGACCGGAAACTTGCGGCCCACATGCAGGCCAGGATCGGCCCGCCGATCCGACAGCCGTTTATCGACGTCGCCAAGCTTCTGCAAAAAGAGAACGTGGTCCCTGCAAACGCCATTTCGGCCGTCTTCCACTTATCACCGTTGATCGCGCTGGCATCAAGCATCGTCATCCTCTTCTACCTGCCGGTGGGAAGCCTCCTGCCGGTGCTCGGCATGTACGGAGACCTGGTGCTGGTGATGTATCTCCTGACCGTGCCCGCACTTGCGATGGTCGCAGGGGGTTTTGCGTCAGGATCTCCATATGCAACGGTCGGGGCCCAGCGCGAGATGGTGACAATGATCGCCTACGAGTTCCCGCTCGCGGTTGTCGTTATCGGTGTCGCATGGCGCCTTGGGGCGGCCGGTCTCTCCTCGCCGTTTGCGCTCGGGACCATGGCAGCAAACCCCATATGGACCGTGGTCGGGCCACTGGGAATCGCAGGAATCCTCCTTCTCCTCCTGGTGCTCGCGGTCGTCACCCCGGCCGAGCTCTCCCGGATCCCATTCGACACCCAGGAAGCCGAGACGGAACTTGCAGGAGGCCTGCTGGTGGAGTACTCGGGCAGGAACCTTGCCATGTTCTACCTTGCCCAGGGGGTAAAGACACTCGTGCTCGCGGCCGTGATCGTTGCAATCTTTTTCCCGTGGAACCTCTCGGGATTCCTCGCGATGCCCCCGTGGCTGGCGCTGCCCGCGGATATCCTGTTCTTCCTCGTGAAAGCAATCCTGGTGCTGTTCTTCTCGGTCACCCTCGTCCGGGTGGGAATGGCAAGGTTACGCATCAACCAGGTAGTCTCGGTCTATTGGATCTACCTTTCAGTCATCGGGCTTACAGGCCTCCTTCTCCTGATGGCAGATGCCGCGCTTCCCACGCTCATGGGGGTGGGGGCATGAAATTCCTGCCCCTGTTCCCCGAACTCGTCCGCCAGCTCTTCCGCGAGCCTGCGACCAACCGCTTCCCGGCCAAGTATCTCCCGCCAACGGTGACAGGTTTCCTGAAGGCTGTGGGAGAGGGAAAGGCCACAATCGTTCCGCCGGTCCCGACCCCCCCGAACTTCCGGGGCAAGATCACCTACAAAAACGATTGCTGCATCGGGTGCGGACTGTGCGTGAAGGTCTGCCCCTCCCACGCAATAGAGCTCATCCCCGAAACAAAACAGATACGGGTCTGGGTCGGGCAATGCATCTTCTGCTCCCAGTGCACCAGTATCTGCCCGAAGGGCGGCCTCTCCATGGGTGATGAGTTCCTCCTTGCCGACGAGGATCGGTACTCGGAGAACCTGATCGTGGAGTGAGGAAGGGTTCGTCCCTTTTTCACCCGGGACTGCGCGGTCCTGGAATTGCAGGCAGGTAAGCTCCAAAGTCGCCTGATAGTGATGGGGTGGTGCTACCCCACATCCGGGAAACCTGCACCCACCCGAAACGACAATCAGGACTCCCCGGTAAGCACCGGAATACTCCCGACCTCCCCTTTCTCCAGGATTCCAATGAGCCGGTCCACACCTTCCCTGACCGCGGGAGTGAGGCCTTCCCCCGTCTCTATCCGCAGAGGCTGGATTCCAATCACGAGAGTGGCACCCGGGGCATCCCCGAGAAAGTCGATGAAGATATCGAGCGGGAGCTGGTGGGTACCAATCCCCACATCCCTGATCTTCTCCTTCGGGATGATCGCAAACTCCCCCGGGGCGAGACCCATGTCCGCGGCGTCCACGAGGACGAGAAGATCCGGGTGGTGGCGCCTCACTGTTCCCGAGAAATTTTCGGGGGCAGTCCCGCAGTCGATCACTTGCCAGCCCGCTTTCCGGAAAGATTTTGCCACGTAATTCCCTGCACCGTCATCCTTCCGGAGAGGGTTGCCGATGCCAAGGAGGAGGTTCTTCATGCAATCAGGTCCACGATGCGGCTGTGACCAATGCCCCTAGCCACCGGTCTCGCCTTCGCTTCCGCACCCTTTCCCCTGGGACCTGATCCGGGTCCTGATCTCATGATGACGACTCCTCATGGCATTCTGAGCCGCCTCCATGCGCCCGATGGCCTCGAGGAGATCAGGCCTCTGCGGATCGTCATCTTCCCTTGTCCGGTAAACGTTCCAGAGCAGGAGCAAAAGTCTCTGGTGAACTTCTATATCCCTCGAGAGTCTCCGGAACTCGTCGACGAGACCGGCATCCATACCGGACAGGCGGGCCTTCTCCACCTCGTCGATAATCTCCGACTCTTTCCTGAAATACTGCCTGATAACCCTGCAGAGTTCCCGCCTGGTGACAGGCTTCTGGATATAGTCCTCGAAGTGCGCGGTGTGAGCCTGGACCTCTGCGGGGTCGAGGCTTTTTGCGGTGATCATCATCACCGGGATATCGGCAGTCCGTTTGTCCCGCTTGATCCTGTCAAGAGTCTCCCACCCGTCCATTGGTTCCATCAGGATGTCGAGGAAGATGAGGTCAGGGTGATCCTGGCCAAGGATGGCAAGCGCCTCCTCTCCGGAATGGGCCTCGATCGCCTCCAACCCCTCGTGCCTCACCATCCTTGCAAGGATATCGGTAATGGCCGGGTTGTCGTCCACGATGAGAATACGGTACATCAGGAAACGGTCCTCCCCGGGCTCCCGGTTTCCGGGATCTCTTTTAAGATCTTTCGTATCTGGCCGAGGTTGACCCCGGGACTGGTGAGGATGCAGATATACTCGTTGAAATAGGGTGCGATGATTACCTTCCCGGCAGGTATCTGCAGGGTCAGGTGGACGAATGCGCCGGTACGCATGACGGAGCTTATATCTTTCGCAGCATGGAGCATGTCCTCTGCGAGAACCACCAGGGAGTCGAGTTCCACGTCCCCTATGGAGAGCACCGACTTGCCCCTGCCGAAGATCGAGACCGCCTGGACCCCCTGGAGCCTGAGCATGCGCCCCAGGAGCAGGTGGGCGAGGTTCTCGACATCCAGGCCGCTGGGGAGGACCATTGGGGCCTCCTCGAGAGACCCGGGAGAGGTCTCCCTCGTGCCGGCGGCGGTATGCCTGCTCTTTTCGACCGGCGCAGTCTGCGCATCAGCTTCTGCAGGGGGCAGGGGAGAACGCTCTTCCCCTGTCGCAGGTCCTGTTTCCCCGGGTTGACCACCGGATCCGTATGCAGGTCCCGCGCCTCCCCCTCCACAAACCGAACCAGATGCCTGGAGCAGCCGAATGGCCTCTTCCATCTCTTCGGTGGTATACCTGTGGATGGAGAGGTCGATGACGGGAAAGCTGAGTATGTGCTGGTATGCAGCCTCTCCTTTCAGATCCTCGCTCCCCCTCCGGAAGGAACAGCCCATCGGGGTGCCCTTTCTGACAAGGACATGCCCCTCCCCATCAGGTGCCTGCACGCGGATCATCCCCTGGAAGCGTGCGGCGTGGATGAGCATCCACTTGAACGGCGCCTGCATCTCTCCGACCGGAAACCCGGCGGGTAGCATTCCGGTCATGTGTACCCACTCGAGATATCCTGGTACTTCTTCAATTCATAGCTGATCTGGCCGATATTCGCCCCTGCATGGGTAATCACGACAAGGAAATATGCCTCCTGGAGGGGAACGGATACAAGGGCAAGTTCCCGGAACTCCACGAACACCATGGAGATCTGTTCCTGGCCAAGGCGCGTCGCCATCGCCCTGGATTCGGCCATCACGAAGGACACCACCGCTGCAAGCTGTTCACCCTCGATATTGGATGCCCCCATCTCGTCATGTACCCTGCCTTCGGGGTCGATGACGAGCACCATTTTCACTCCTTCGAGGGAGAAGAGGCGCTTGAGTTCGTTCTTCAGCATTGCAGTCGTTTTCTCCTTGCACCTGGTTGACAGAAGTTCACTCCGGCTCTTCCTTCGCCAGCGTATCCAGTATCCGGTAGGTATTTACCATCTTATTGAATGCGGCAATGAGTTCCCCGATCTCATCGTGGGATTGGACCTCCATCTCCTTTTCCGGCAGATATCCCCTGCTGATCCTGGTGGCGACAACTGAAAGTTCTACGATCGGCCTTGTGACACGGTGCGCCACGAAGTAGCTCCACAGGAGGACCACAAGAACGGTGCCTATGGTGAGGAGAAGGACGGTAGCTGGAGTGCCAATGGTGGCCACGATGCTGGCAGTGCCCCCCATGGAGACCACCGAGAGGAGGATTACCGGTATCACTGCCACGAAGATCATGCTGACCAGCACCTGGTAAAAGAGGGGTATCTGCACACTCTTTCTGGGCTGTCTGCTTTCCCCTGCCCGCAAAGACTGCGCCATGCAGAAGAGATCCGCCCCGGGTCGCATTAAACCTTTTCTGTTGGGGGTGCCTCCGCGCGATTTCTGCGGTTTGAACGATTGGGATGGCTCGAATAAACTCACCAATCCATAAAGGAAGGTGTAACACCCGTGTGCAGAGATCAGGAGAAAACCCGGGTTCCTAAATCCCCTGTCTCGTTCGCTGTAAAAGAAAGAGCGGGAATCAGAGACCCAGCATGGCAAGCATGGCGAGCACCCCGACAATGAGGACCGCCACGATTCCGACCACCAGCGCCGGGCGGACTCCGAGCAGTTCGGGGATGGTATCTGCAGGAAACGCACCCCGGTTCAGTATCACCCGGTCAAGGTACGGGAAGAGCCGGGCGAAGATTCCGGCGCCGATCACGATCCCCAGGACCCCCACCACCGCATCCAGGGCACCCGATCCGATCGCACCTGCAGCAGTGCCGGGACAGTAGCCGAGAACCGCAAACCCTGCACCGAAGATCAATCCCCCGATCACCGTCGCACCAACCGAACCACCCTTGGAATGAAGCCGGACAAGACCCGCAGCCTTCATGGCATAGATCCCAATCATCCCAACGAGAATCGCGGCAAGCATCACCTTCACGACGGTGAAATCGGTGAGGAGGAGCTGGCCGATTATCACCGCATACTCTGTCACCCCGCCTTTCTGGAGAAGAAAGCCAAACGCGATGCCGATGAGGAGCCCGAGAACGATCTGGGCACTTTTATTCGACCTGATCGTGTCAAATGCCATGGTTCAGACCCCCGAAAAGAACGGGAACCCAAACATCAGGCCGGCTACGAAGATCCCGCCTGCAAAGAAGCAGACCACCGCGACCCAGCTCGCGACCGAGAGCTGAAGCGTCCCGGATATCCCGTGACCTGACGTGCAGCCACCGGCCCACCTTGCACCGATCCCCATCAGGACCCCCCCGATCAGCGCCACGACAATGCGCAGGAGCGGATCCGCAGAAAATGCTCCCGCAAAGAGGGGTGGAACAATAAAAACGGAAAAAGTCCCTGATATCCAGGCAGAGAGGAACGCTCCTATCACTATACCGACAACAATCATCCACTGCCAGTCAACGGTCGGTGTGAATTTCCTATAGTACGGCATTGCCGCTGCCTTTTTTCTTGAGAGTGCCGATTCCACCATCCCGGCAGTCTTTGCGTATGCGGTCGATGCACCGAGCGGGCGGTCCGAGACGAGGAACGCCACCCACACGAGAACTCCAATCCCCGCACCGACGATGTAGGGCGACCAGGTCGCCATCGCAAGCCATGTGAACATGAATGATCTCCGGTATCAGGGAGGATTGGGTTCTTCTGTCATAATGGCTCCCATCAGGGCGCAAAACCCGCCCGCTGATACGAGGTGTATCCGCCCGCGAGGTTAGAGACCGTCGCAAAGCCATGCATTTTCAGGATGCTTGCCGCGATGCTCGCCCTCTGTCCTCCCTTGCACATCACGATGGTATGCCTGGCAGGGTCAAGCTCGGCATGCCGTGTCCTGAGGTCGTGCCAGGGGATATGCATGGACCGATCAGCATGGCCGGCCTCCCACTCCTCCTTTGACCTGGCATCAACGAGCACCGCCTCTCCTGAACTGACCATGGAATGAGCCTCCTCTGCCGATATGACCGGCACGCGGTTTATCCGGAGGTTCAATGACCCCCATGAAAGCATTCCGCCCTCCAGGAACCCCGGCACCCGGTCAAATCCGACGCGGCGGAGCTGAAGCGCCGCTTCTTCCGCCTGGTTCCTGGACTCGACGACCAGGAGAATGTCTTGCCCTGGCGGGAGAATCCAGCCCGCCTGCGTGGCAAAGTTTCCGGAAAGGTCGATATGCCAGGCACCGGGAATGTGCACTCCCGAGAATGCCGGGTAACTCCGGGCATCAAGAAGGACCGAGTCATCCCTGCGGATCCAATCGGAGAAGGCTTTCGGGTTGACAGGCGCAGGTTGCGCGAGTGTCCGCATCAGGACCGGGCCCGACCGGTTGATCTCAGAACATCGTGCGAAGTGATCGGGGGCAGCAGGCATGTCCGAAGTAAGGGCCCGGACAAACTCATCTCTGTCACTTATCCGGAGTGCGTAATTGTACTTCTTCTCGTAGCCCACGGTACTTGTCCTCTTGGCTGCCATCGCCCTTCCGCATAAGGACCCCATCCCGTGGGCGGGATAGACCTCGCACTCATCGGGGAGGGTCATGATCTTGGTATGGAGGTTGTCGTAGAGCGAGGACGCAAGCGCTTCCGCCTTCCCGGGAAAGAGGTCAGGACGGCCGACATCGCCGACAAAGAGAGTATCGCCGCAGAAAAGGGCGACAGGGGTATCACCGCGGGAGGTATCGGTTGCGATATACGAGACATGCTCAGGAGTGTGGCCTGCGGTCTCGATCACCCTGAAGTGGATGTGCTCAAGGGGTATCTCGTCACCTTCAACGAGTGCATTATGAGGAAATTTACATTTGCCGGACTTTGGCGCATATATCTCTGCGCCGGTTGCCTCGGCAAGGTCAAGGTGACCGGATACGAAGTCTGCATGCAGGTGAGTCTCCAGGATATGGGTGATTCGAAGCCCCATCTCGCGTGCAGCAGAGATGTAGCGACCCACGTCGCGCGATGGATCGACAACCGCACACGTCCTGTTTCCCGCAACGATGTAAGAACTGTGGGCAATGCCGGGAATGAAAAACTGCTGGATTATCATTACGCTCCTCACCGGTCTATGCGATGAGGAGATAGATGAGTGTTACGGCGACTCCGATGAAGATCACCGTCATGATACTTCCTGCTTTGATGAAATCCTTTGTCGAATACCCTCCCGGACCCATAAGGAGTGCGTTGACCTGGTGGGTGGGGAGAATGAATGAGTTCGATGCGCATACTGCAACCAGGAGGGCAAGGGCGCGGGGATCCACGCCGGTCCCGGCCCCGGCAATCATCACCAGCGGGACGAGCAGGACAGTTGCGGCAACATTGGAGATGACAAGGGAGAGCACTGTCGCAAGGACTGCCACGGCACACATGATAACAAGGGGATGCGCACCACCGAGACTCCCGATGAGGGCCCCCGCGACGAGCGCTGCCGCACCGGTCTTCTCCATCGCAATACCAAGAGGGATCAGGCCGGCAATCAGGGCGATTGTCTTCCATTCGATTGCCCGGTACGCCTCGTCGATTGTCAGCACCCCTGAAACGACCATCGCCGCCGAACCGGTGAGAAGGGCAAGTGACAGGGGGACTCCGGTCATGGTGAGGGCAAGGGACGAGGCAAATATCAGTACCGCGAGGTGCGCCATGCCATGCCGCACTGCGTCACCTTCGGGATGGGTGAGGAGCAGGAGATCCTTGTGCCCTGCAAGGAGCCTGAGTGTGTCCCACGACCCGAACGCCACGATTACATCTCCCGCTGCAAGGGGCATATGCGAAAAATCAGCGCGTGTCTCGATCTCCCCCCTCTGGTGAACGATAGGCTCGATCGAGAACAACTGCCTGAACCTGATCTCGCGCATGGTCCTGCCGATGATGGAGGCCTTCGGCCTGACAATCAACTCCGCAAATCCATACCCTTCGCCATCGAGGATCTCTTTGAACCTGCTTCCGGGCCCTGAGGGTATGCACCCGGATTCCCTTATGAACCTTTTGAACTCCTCCTCATGCCCGATGAATGCAAGTTCCTGGCCTTCCTCGAACCGTGTCGCACGCGAGGGGGCAACAGTGATCTCCCGTTGGATACGAACGGCGAGAAGGTCAAGACTGTACCGCATCTTGAAAAACGCCTCTTCCCGGGTCTTTCCCACAAGGGATGACGACGGAGGGATGGCCGCTGTCCAGACCGGGTGATCGATCCCCCAAATCTCTGCAACGGTCGTTTTCCCGGCCTTCTCTTCCTTTTTGGGGAGAATACGATCCCCGGCGAATGCAAAGAGCAGCACCCCTGCAACAAGGAGGGGGACCCCTATCGGCGTGACCGCAAAGAGGGAGAACGGCTCTGCATCAGATTGACGGAGGAGATCGTTCAACACGATCAGGGGGCTGGACCCAATCATCGTGATGCTCCCCCCGAGTATCGCGGCAAACCCCATCGGCATCATCAAACGGGAGACGGGAATCCGGGTCTGTTTTCCGATGCGCCTCAATGCAGGCAGGAAGAGTGCGGCGGATCCTATGTTCTGCAGGACCGAAGAGAGACACCCGACTGTCATCGAAGTGGTGGCAACGACCCGCTGCTCGCTTGTCCCGGCGTACCTGATGATTGCATTGGCAATACGGGACGTAACACCCGTCCGCTCTATCCCGAACCCGAGTATCATCACTGCCGCCATCGCGATGACCGCATTCGACGCGAATCCAGAGAACGCCTCTATTGGGGATATGAGGCCGAGCCAGGCCAGCGAAAGGCTTGCCAGGATGGCAACCAGGTCGATCCGGACCCGGTCGCTCACAAAGAGGATGACAGTGACCGCAAGGACTCCCCCAAGGAGGAGAATGCTGGTATCCATGGCGTTATAGGCAGATGTGGCCGAAGAGAGGAAAAAGATTACCCAAGAACGCCGATGCGCTGGTTGTCTTTTCGGCCGGGACCTTGCATCCCCTCGCGACTCATAATACGAGCCCGGCACCACTTGATACTGCAATCGCAGAGTCCACCGCTATCCGTCCGGGATTCAAGGATGGGGATAATCAGCATGGGTTTGGACAATTGTCCGGGGATCATTTGCAGTATATCGCGGATCCCGATTCAGCCCACCCTGTCAGTTCAGAGGAAAAATGGATGTGTGGGTCCTCCTCACCCGGCCCCTTCCAGCCACTGCCTTGCACTGCATGGATTGTCCGATACGAACCCGTCCACACCCATCTTTTTCGCCTTCTCCCACAGTTCCAGGTCATCAAGAGTCCAGGGGACCACCTCGATATCCCTGCTCTGTGCATCAGCAACAAGTTCCGGGGTGAGGAGGTCAGACCTCGGAAGGATTACCCGGATATTCTTTCTGGATGCCATTGTCAGGGCGTCGGGAACGGGGCGTGAATAAATGAAGCCGGTCGCGGTCCCTGGGAGCATCTCGGAGACCATCTCGAGAGATGCACGGTGGAATGAGACCACCAGGAGAGGAGAAGGTGCCTCCTTGTCCAGGATTTTGCATACTTCCAGCTCGCTTCCCGGCTCCTTGATCTCCACGAAAAGCCCACAAATCCCCCTGACAAGTGAACAGACTTCCATGAGCGAGGGGACATGCTCCCCTTCTCCGGCGTCAAGAGCGCTCAGTTCTCCATATGTCATATCCGCAACACGGCCACTCCCGTTCGTGGTACGGTCGATAGTCGGGTCATGCATGATCACCGGGACCCTGTCGCGGGAGAGCCGGATGTCCACCTCCACGTACTCCGCGCACCTCATTGCATAACGGACCGCCTTGCAGGTATTTTCCGGGCCCGGTGACCGGGCGCCCCTGTGGCCTACGATGTACATCGATCCCGGGGATATGTATCCCCAATTAAAAATAAGCTGCTGCCACGCGACTGTGGCGGAAGAACCATAATGTGTCCCCATGCCAAAATGTGTGAAGAAGGACCCGGTCATCCAAGGGTCCCTGTGTCGTTCATGCCCAATGCCACTCCCCGCCCGCATCCCTTACCTGGATATCTGCCCCTCTGTGAAGGTCTCCCTCCCTGAACGGATCCTTCGTCTTGTCCTCCCGTTCATCCTTGGGGGCTGTTATTTCGCGATCTGTCTCCTCTCCCTCCCGTATGAAACCGCGCTTCTCCTGGGCGGCCTCATGCTTGCATACGTGATCCCCCCCGCAGGAAAAGAGAGCGTCATTCCCCTTGGCATTGCACTAGGGTTCCCATGGTGGCTCATGGCATGCTCGATTGCCCTTATGGATGTGCTCGCGGGGATATTCATGGCCCTGAACTGTGACCTTGCTTTGAAGATCCCCGTGCTGGGGAGATGGATACAGCATTTCATGGAGAGAGGCGGTGAATTCGTGAACAAGAGGCCATGGCTCGGGCGTTTCTACTTCACCGGAGTCATCCTCTTCGTCATGTTCCCCCTGCAGGGGAGCGGAGGAATCGGGGGAACCCTTGTGGGAAGGATGATAGGGCTCTCACCGGGCTCTACACTCCTTGCCATCTCCGTTGGGGCGATCATTGGATGCACCGTGATCGCGCTTGGCTCCCAGGCAATAAAAGACCTCATCTTCATGAACCTGCAGATGGGGATTGCAGTGCTCTTTTCAGTGCTGGCGTTCCTGGCAATCGCATACCTCATCTACCGGAGGAGATTGAGGAAATGAGGGAAGGGGTTCAGGTCACAATCACCCGGCGTGCGTGGGATACAATTCCCGGGGCTGCTATGGCAAGAAAAAAAAAACATCAGCCTCTCGTCATCCGGAAACCATGCAGCCGAAGCATTCAATCCAGGGGAGACCTGACTGATCGACATGTCCCATCCTCCAACAGGTGAACAGCGATGAGCCTTGTCATGGCATTTTCGGGGACATACAGCGCGGTGATTGCAGGGGACCAGAGGGAGATCCTTTTCAGGGGGGAGGCGTCCTGCATCGCGCTCCTGGAATCAGAACTCTATTCCAACAGGCTTTGCACCGAAGAACAGCTCCATGCCCGGGCGGCTGAGCTTGACGTGTCCATCACAATCAGAGACGACAAGTGCAAGGTATGGGAGCAGGACGGGATCCTCATCGGCGAGGTGACCGAGACGGACGGCCCCGTGATCAGGAAGAGGCGCATCTGCGTCTCCTGCGGCAGGTACGCTATCTTCGAGAAGTCCGGGGAGTCCTGGAGCCTCCTTTCCCGGGGGGAGGGAAGCCATTTCCTGGTCCTTGGAAACGAGGCCACGAAGGGTATCGCTCACCAGTGTATAAGGGAGCACTGGAAACCAGGCGGAGGCACGCTCGAGGATGCCGTTAAAGTGCTCATCCTCTCCATGCAGGAGGCGGCAAGGAGGACGGCATCAGTGAGCCGGACTTTTTCCATCCTCCAGACAAGGACAAAGGCGGATGTGCCTTGCTCCCTTGGTATGTAACACGCACCCGCACCCCTTCCCTGAAAGAGACCTTGATAAGGGGACAGGAAAGAGGTGAGTGGAAGAGAGGGAGAGAGAGAATGAATCCAAAAGTGCGGATAATCGTCGAAGAGTTCTTCCCCAAGATCATCGAGACACACATACGAACCAGGTCTTCGATCGAGACTGCCAGGGTCAGCCTGGAACGCTATCGGACAATGGGGCTGCAGGTCATCCGGAACCTCCCTGCAGGAATGAAGGAGGAGGACTTATCCTTCCTCGAGGAAGCCTACCGGGCGGCACTCGGGCGGCTCGAGGAGTTCCATGGCAGGGAGTCTGCATCGTCATCCTCGACGGTTGGACAGGAGAGCTCCGAGTCCCTATAAAGGGCAGGTTCATCCTCTCTTTTCTCCCTGACCTGCATATTTTCCCGCTGAATTCGCGTTCACATGGCTTTGTCTATCCTGAAACGACCATTGCCTCTCTTTCGAGGGCTACACTCATCCGTGTCCCTCCTGACCATATCCCGCCCGCCAGGATTCGTGCAGCCATTGCGACAGGTTCATGCAGACAGCAGGAATTCTGCACCATCACACTCCCCTGGATTCTCACAACAACATCGGAAATCCTATTAACTACCCCGCCCCAGTTTTTGTATGTCATGCTATATCATAGCATGGTGAGTCCACATGAAGCGCGAGAGTATTTTCTGTGTATTTCTGGCTATCTGCCTGACGTTCCTGTTGTTGAGTTCCGGCTGCACAGAGCAGCAGCCCGCCAGTCAGGGCGGGGAGGTCAAGATAGGGGTGGTCGCTTCCATGACCGGTGCGGCCAGCACGACCGGCAAAGATATCTGGCAGTCCGCAGAACTGGCCGCGGATGAGATCAACGCGAAGGGCGGCATATACGTGAAGGAACTCGGGAAATCGGTTCCGATACGCCTTGTACAGGGAGATGACGAATCCACCCGCGAGGGCGGCCAGAAAGCGGTCTCCAAGCTGATAACCCAGGATAACGTGGATGTCCTCGTTGGGGGCTATTCGAGTGCCGTGGTCTCTGCCCACCAGTCTATTGTCGCAGAGTACAAGGTGCCATATATCATATCGGGAGGTTCGAGCACATCCGTCTCGCACCGCGATGATATCGATACCAGCTACATGTTCTTCCACCGCCCGAACACAGACGATTCCGGCGAGGCGAGCATACTGTTCGTCGATGAAGTTGTCAGGCCGTCCATACTCACCAAGTTCGGTTTCTCCTCGGACCGTCCACTGAAGATGGCCGTCATCTACCAGGACAGCCCGTTCGGGAAGGGGCAGCTTGATGCGGTGAAGAACGTGATCAAGGCCAGGAACCTCCCAATCGAGATCGTTGCGGAAGAACCGTTCAAGATGGGTGAGTCGGACTTCAGGACAGTATTGACCTCCGTGAAGGCAAAGAATCCTGACATGATCTACTCCGTGACATTCTTGAACGAACTCGTGCCCCTGACCCAGCAGGCAAGGAGAGATGTCGGTCTCAACACACTGATCCTTGCCATCGAGAACAATGACGACCCCGATTACTACAAGGGCGTGGGCACATATGGCGACGGCCAGGTGATGGAGAGCAGGTTCTCGCCGTACGCAGTGCCAAGGGGCTCGACTGAAGAGGCCACAAGGCAGTTCCTCGCCAATTTCGACAAAAAATATGGCGGGTTTGCAGGGATGATGGGTGCCGCGACCTACGAGTCAGTATATATCACAAAAGCAGCCATCGAGGATGCCGGGAGCATCGACAAGGCAAAGGTAAGGGATGCACTCGCAACACTTTCCATGCCACAGATGATGGAGATCATGAAGGGTGGCACCATCTCCTTCTCACCGGATTACCGGGAGAGCAAGTTCGATCTCTACGTCGTTCAGCTTGCAATGGACCAGGCGTCTGGAGAACCCCGGCCCCACATCGTCTGGCCCGAAAACCTAAAAGACAAAGAATTTGTCCTGCCTGACTGGTACACCCCAGGATCCTCCTAAATCTTTTTTTAGGCACAGGAGAAGGATTACTGTATGGACGGGACCATCGGGATAATCAGCCAGGTTGCCTTCTGGGGCCTCTATTCGGGATGCATCTACATCCTGCTTGCCACCGGCCTCAACCTTATCTTCGGTGTGATGAAGATCGTGAATTTTGCCCATGGCGAGTTCCTGATGCTTGGAACGTATATCACGTTCTTCCTCTTTGTTATCAGCGGGTTCAACCCATATGTCCTCCTCATCGGTTCCATTCCCATACTCATCATCGTGGGAGTCATCGTGGAGCGGTTGTGCTTCCGGCCGATTCTCGGCACGGGGAAGCTGAACGAGATATTCATAAGCCTTGGGCTGATTTACATATTCCAGAACCTGGTGGCGATGATCTGGACCGACGAATGGAGGTCAATGAAGAGCCCGTTTGCAGATATCCTGGTCAGCCTGGGTCCCCTCCAATTGCCCCTTGATTATCTGATCATTATCACGGTCACCGCGCTGATCCTTGTCTCGCTCTACCTCTTCCTCCAGAAGACCCCGCTCGGGCGGGCAATCAGGGCCGCGAGCCAGAACCGCAAGGGCGCCATGCTGATGGGGGTCAACGTGGAGAGGATGGACATGCTCACCTTCGGGATTGGTGCCGGCCTTGCCGGTGCGGCAGGCACCCTCTGGGCGGTGAGCGGGCAGGTCTTCAACCCCTACATGGGCTCGATCCCGGCCATCAAGGGCTTTGCTATCATCATCCTCGGCGGGCTCGGGAGTATCCCGGGCGCAATCATCGGTGGCCTTGCAATCGGGATGGTGGAGAACTTCACCGCGTTCACCCTCGGCGGCTCCTGGAAGGATGCGGTATCCTTCATTCTCCTGATTGTCGTCCTCGTCATCCGGCCTACCGGGCTCTTTGGGGAGGCTGAAGAATGAAAATATTCGATCCACGGGACTACCGCCACCTGCTCGCCGCGGCCCTCCTGGTGATAGCTTTTCTCATCCCCATCTTCATCGGATCGAACCTCTATTATCTGACTATCCTCATCCTGATGCTGGTCTTCATCATCTACGCGTCTGCCTGGAACTTCCTCACCTTCTCTGGCCAGGGGTCGCTCGGGCATGCAGCCTTCTTCGGCCTCGGAGGGTACGCTGCATCCCTTGTCGCTATCCGGTTCGGCCTCCCGCCACTCGTCACCCTGCTCTTTGGAGGATGCTTCGCGGCCTTCATCGGGATCCTCATCGGCCTCACGTGCGTCCGCCTGCGGGAATGGTTCCTCGCAATGGTGACATTCGGTTTTGCGGTGATCATCCAGACGCTCATCGTGAGCCAGCTCGCCCCAATCACAGGGGGCTGGGACGGGTTCCCGGTTCCAAAACTCGTGCCAACCACTATTCCAGGGTACCTGATGATCGAGTATTACCTGATCCTCTTCATCGCAATCGGGGTCATCCTGATCTTCCGGTACCTGCTCCAGTCGAGGATAGGGCTTGCCCTCGCTGCGATACGGGAGAATGAAGTCGAGGCAAGGGCCGCCGGGATCAACCCGGTCCCCTTCAAACTCTTCGCGTTCGGCGTCAGTGCATTCGTCACAGGGATTGCAGGTGGCCTCGAAATATTTCACTTCGGGTATATCACTCCTGAGATATTCGGAATCGACCTCTCGTTCTGGCCCATCATCTATTCAATCACCGGGGGGCTTGGAACTCTCGCGGGACCGGTCATCGGCACAATCGTGGTGACACTGCTCTGGGACGGCCTCAATGCGGTTGGCCTCACGTATGCCCGTTTCATCATCATTGGCGTCCTCCTCGTGCTTATCATCATATTCCTCCCAAGGGGACTTGTCTCGCTCCCGGAGGAAATACAGAAGAGGATCAGGCAGAAAAAGACCTGATTGGGTCACACCAATCTCACTTAATGCCGGTCCTGGCTATTCCAGGGGTCCAAACGCCACGATCCCTGGCCCTCCCATTCCTGATATGGGCGACCGCTGCCGACCAGGAACCAAAAAAAAGTGCTTTTTGGGGCAAGGGGTCGCATTTACACCTGCACTGGACCACCAAGACTCATTAGGGGGATGGCATCATCCCTCTTGCATATGACACGAAAAAGATCTTCGGGGTATGGATTTACATCCCGAGATACGCTTCCCTTATCTGGTCATCGTGGAGAAGATCGTCAGCGGGTCCGGTTCTCGTGATCCTTCCGCTTTCGAGGACGTACGCCCGGTGAGAGATCTCAAGCGCCCTGCGCACGTTCTGCTCCACGAGGAGAATGGTCAGGCCTTCGTCGTTGAGGCGCTGCACGGTTCCAAGCACCATGTGCACGAGTTTCGGGGAGAGGCCAAGTGACGGCTCATCGAGGACGATCATCTCCGGGTCCGCCATCAGACACCTCCCGATTGCAAGCATCTGCTGCTCCCCTCCGCTCAGGGTCCCGGCATTCTGCGCCTGCCTGTCTTTAAGTACAGGAAAGAGCTCAAGGACATGGTCAAGCGCAGATCCATTCTCCCGGACATATGCGCCGAGTTCCAGGTTCTCCTTCACGGTCATTCTCGGGAAGAGCTCCCTTTTTTCAGGGACGAGGGCTAGGCGGCGCCGGACGATCTCGTAGGTGGGAAGTCCGAGTATGTTCTCTCCTTTCAGTTCAATCCTCCCCGTCGGAGAGGAATTGAGACCGAAAATGGTGGAGACCAGGGTACTCTTTCCTGCACCGTTCGATCCGATGAGCGTAACAATCTCTCCCCTGGAGACTTTCAACGAGACGTCCCACAACACCTGGAGGTGGGAATACGATACATTCAGGTTCTCTATGGTGAGCACGAGATCCTACTCCCGTCAGAAATGATAGCGCTCACCGAGATATGAATCTATGACCTGCTCGTTGCAGGCGATCTCCTCTGGTGTCCCCTCGGCAATCTTCTCGCCGTGATCGAGGACGACGATACGGTCAGAGACTCCCATGATGATCCGCATCACGTGCTCGATGATCAGGATTGTCAGGCCGTCGCTTCGTATCTCCTGGATAAGCCTCATGGCCTCCTTCCCCTCGCTCGGCGTAAGCCCTGTCGTGAGCTCGTCCAGGAGAAGAAGTTTCGGGTGGGATGCAAGCGCCCTCGCAAGCTGCGACCTCCGAAGCTCGATGGTATTGAGACTGCTGATGGGGCTGTCGATCTTCTGCTCCGGGAATCCAACCCTGCACAGGCACTCTTCTGCCTCGGAATGAGCCTCCTTCACCGAAGGGCGCCGACCGTTCCCATAGAGTGCACTGATCATCACCGCTTCCCTTGTGGTCAGTCCGGGAAACGAGCGGGGGTGCTGGAAGGTCTTTGAGATCCCCTTCTTGCAGACAGCGTCAAGTGAGAGACGGGTTATATCCTCCCCTCCGAAGATGATGCCGCCGGAATCGGGACGGTAGATGCCTGATATCAGGTTCATCAGTGTCGTCTTTCCTGCCCCGTTCGGGCCTACAAGGCCGAGGATCTCACCCTTATTGAGGGAGAGATCAACCCTGTTGACCGCGGTAAGACCGCCGAAAGATTTTGTCACTCCGTTGACCCTGAGCATTTCGTGCACCCTGCTAACAAATAGCATGATATATGTTAGCATGTAACAATATAAGCATATCCATCGGGGTGAATTTACGTGAAGAAGAAGTATTGCACAATTGTCGCACTCCTCCTGATACTGGTGCTGTGTGCGGCATGCACGGATCAGCAACCCGTATCCCAGGAGACACTGAAAATAGGGGTAGTAGCCTCAATGACCGGGCCGGCCAGCACCACCGGCAAGGACATCTGGCAGTCTGCCGTGCTCGCAGCCGACGAAATAAATGCAAAAGGAGGGGTATTCGTAAAAGACCTCAACAGAAAGATACCCATCACCCTTATTCAGGGCGACGATGAGTCGACAAGAGAGGGTGGCCAGAAAGCAGTCTCGAGAATGATCACCCAGGACAAGGTGGATGTCCTGGTGGGTGGCTTCTCAAGCGCTGTGGTATCGGCACACCAGTCAATCGTGGCTGAACACGGCATTCCCTACATCATTACCGGGGCTTCCACTCCCACCATCACGCAGAGAACCGATATCGATACTGCGACCATGTTCCATTACTGCCCGACAACCGACGATTACGGGGAGCAGACAACCTTGTTTGTAAACGATGCAATCAGGGATGCAGTGAACGCCCGTTTCAAGTACCCTGATAACCGCCCGCTCCGCCTGGCCCTGCTCGTCCAGGACAGCCCGTACGGCAAGGGTGTGCAGAACGCAGTGCATGATACCATAGAGAGGCGCGGACTCAATATCGTGATTGTGGCAGAAGAGACTTTCAAGATGGGCGAGACAGATTTCCGGACAGTGCTTACCACCATAAAGGCAGCCCAGCCTGACGTGGTCTATCCTGCCGCGTTCCTGAATGAGCAGATTCCGATGGTCACACAGGCCAGGAGGGACGTGGGCCTCAACACCATATTCCTGGCAGTGGAATGCAATGACGACCCCGACTACTACGAAGGACTGGGGAAGTATGGAGAATACTCAATCATCGAGACCCGGTTCAGCCCCTATGCAATACCGCGGGGTGACATTGCAGATGACATGGCGGCATTCCGGGAGAACTTCCAGAAGCGATGGGGTTCATACCCGGGGATGATGGGAGCATCCACCTACGAGGGGATCTATATCGCGGCTCAGGCGGTTGAGAATGCAGGGACCAGGGAGAAGGTAAAAGTCAGAGCCGCGCTCGATGCGCTCACGATGCCACAGATGATAGAGGCGATGCAGGGTGGAGTGATCACCTTCACTGACGACTTCCGCGAGGCAAAGTTCGATCTCTACATGGAGCAGCTGGTCTGGAACGAGACCACAAAGGAACTCCGACCAGTGATAGTGTGGCCGGACCATTTGAAGGAGGCCGATTTCGTACTGCCGGAGTGGTATGTCCCGGGGCCTGGCTCCTCCCCCTGAATTTTTTTATCCTGTCTGGCGAACGAAAAAAAAGGACCTTTGATGAGGGTGAACAATTTTTTCAACCTTGTTTGAGCCTGAACAGTCCCTTCGGGACCCGCATCTCGAACCTTGCACCCTCTCCCGGGACACCCGTCTCCTTTAATGTGATGCCGGTCACCGAGAGTACCCCTTTTGCCAGGAATAAGCCGAGGCCACGATGCCTCCCGAACCCCTGCTCGAAGATTATTTCCTTCTGGTGATATGGGATTCCCACACCGTTGTCCTCGTAGACAAGGACGCCTGAACCTTCCTCCTCATAGAACCTGAGCCGGATTGTGGTCACCTTCTCTCCATGACCAAGTGAATTGTCCACCAGGTTGAATATCACCCTCTCGAGGAGCGGATCGGAATATATCTCGAGATCCCCGGTATCGATGTCCACATCGATTTCACAAAGAGGCATGGTCCTTACAATGCCGGTGGCGAGATCACGGATGTTGAACCACGCCGGCTTCGCATGGTCCCCGCCTAACTCGTACTCCCGGGTGAATGCCAGCTGCTCTTCGATAGCCGCAGACGCGGAACTGATCCGGTCGATAAATGGGTTCGCTGGCGAGTCGGAAGCCAGGGCATCACGGGACAGGTCTGCAAAACCCCTGATCACCGTAACTTGGTTTAAAATGTCATGGCGCGTGATCTTCGAGAGCAGCGTCAGTTTCTCATTCGCAATCCTCGCACTCTCCACCGCAGCGCGTTCTGCGTTGATGTGCTCCTCAAGTGCATCAAGAGTATGGTCAATCTTCGCAGAGAGGCTGGAGAGTTCATCGTCGCCGGAGAGCCGGGTGCGGGCTGAAAAATCCTGCCTGTCCGCGATCTCCTTCATCTTCTTTTCAAGAAGGGAGAGCCTTTTCAGGAACCTGTGGTCCAGGATATAAATGACGAAAAGGACGCTGATGCACCCGATTGCGGCGATGAGGTACAGGAAGAGGAGCAGGCTCTCCATCGCAATCTGGTGGGTAGTCCTCGGACTGTCGACCCGGAATACTGCTGCGGGCACCCCATGGATATCATCAATCACGACGAACGAAGTGATGGTATTTCCCTCCGGAGAGATCCTCACGATAGCAGACCCCTCCTGTGTGGAAAGGGTCTCATGCATAACCCCCCACGCAGTCCCCGCATCCGCTGCGCTGATGACCGAGAGGTCAGTCGAGGTCAGTTGTGCAATCTTTGCAACCTCCGCGTCACCAAGGTACCGCCCGATGCAGAGGTAGCCTGCCGCCGGCCCCGTAGAATCGCTCTTCAATATTGGGTTGATTGAGAGGAGGAGCAGCCCTTCAGGAAGACTGATGATCCCTCTGATACTGGCATCCTCCACTCTTTCGTTCCTGCGAATCTCGTCGAGAATGTCCCCTGCAGGGTTGACCGCAAGTGCCTGCGGAATTTCGAGACGCTCGAATTCGAGGTAATCATAGCCTTTCCCGTAAAAAAGGGTCCCGTTGAGGTCATAATACAGCATGAGGTTGAGTTGCAGGCTTGTAAACGTCTTATCCATCAGGTTGTTCTTTACATACTCTCCGTTCCGATCCGTTGCAAAAAAGTAGGTGTCGTCCCACTGGCTCCAGTCGATGGCGGTCCCTTCAAGAGAACCAAGCTCGTTCTCCACCATCCCCACAGTCCGGAGCACACTGTTGGATGCCTCTCTTGACTCGATATGCGCGATGGCAGGGATCATCATAAAATGCATGCCCGCAAAGATTGCCGCGGCAATGGCGAGCAATAGAATGAGAATGGTATAGACAACAGTCCTGCGCACCTGCATATGTCTTTTCACCCTGCCCTGCCTGTCCGGCGTTCAATGGAAGCAATACAGATCTTTCCTGCATTGCCACACGCGAAAGAGGAAAGTGCAGGATCGTCTATAGGCACCTTTGGAGTGTCTCTTTCAGAGAGCATCAAAATTGCTATGACGGCCCATGTGCAAGAGAGTACCTCATGAGATCTCACTCCGGACCCCAGATGATCCTTCTCACCTGTGCGCTCTTCATGGTAGCCGCTGCAGGATGCATGGTCCCCTCCACCTCCACCACCACTCCTCCCATTACCGCTGCGGGGACCGGGGCACACCAAACCGGCGATGCAGTGTTCCTTTCCCTTTACGATACCGCACAATCAGACATCGAGTCCGCGCTTGAACGTATGAACCGCCATTTCCCGGTTGGCGCCGCGACCAGGGGCGCCCCCTACCTGGCAGGCGAGCTGCGCTCTTCTGCACTTGAATTGAGAGCCTTGGCTGACACCTCCCATACCTCCATGATCAGGATCGAATCTTTCCAGGAGAAGGAGAACGAGGTTGGGAGAAATGAATACCTGAAATATCTCTCCGCCATAAGGAAAGTCGCGGGAAATACTGCCGATGCTGCGGCGGCCGAGATGGACCTCCAGTTCGGCCTCGCACAGAACTACGCGGAATCTGCACGAAACGCACTGAAAGATGCCGTGGAGACGGGAGAGACCGAACACAGGGACCTCCTGAGGGAGACCGGGGTCTCACTTGACGACTATATCCTGAAGATGCGGGAGAAGAGGGTGTGAAGAGTGGTACGCCCGTGTCTTCTCACGGAGAGACGCAGGAAAGTATGTACTCCTTTTTTAGAGTTTGACGAGTCAGGAGCGATGACAACCGCACCGCCGGACCGGACGCATCAGCGATATCAAAAGGAGCGCTGCAGGGGCGTTACGAGATTGAGCAAGTGTGCTATTCCTGCCGTACTCCTCGTCTTCGCAGTCCTCCTGTCCGGATGCATCACCCATCCTCCAGGAACAGGACCGGAGGAGTCCGGATGGAACTCCTCTCCGGTCACTCCCACACCCATCCAGGAGGGCACGCTTCCCATCTCGGGAATCACCTGGGTCCTGGTCTCCTACGACAGCGGGAGGCTCGCAAAGGAGAGCATTGTCCCCGGCAGTGTCGTCACTGCCCGCTTCGAGCGCGAGGGCGTTATGTATGGAAGCTCCGGATGCAACCGGTACTGGGCGCGGTACGAGGCCTCTCCCTCCAAGGTCTCGATTGATGCCCCGCAACGGACAAATGCCGTGTGCAATACACCCTCGGGAGTGCATTCCCAGGAGTCGATGTATCTCCTCGATTTAGGGAAAGCGAGTACATACCGCGTGGATGGAGACTTCCTGTCGCTCCTGGACGGCAATGGCAGGGCAGTGCTCCTCTTCGGGAAGGAGACCGCCCCAGAAGATTCAGCCCATATCCTCCAGGAGACCTGGTACCTGACTGCCTTGCGGGACGATCAGGGGTTTATCGTAAATTCTCCTGAGGGGGTTCTTGTGACCGCACGGTTCCTTGATGAGACGGTCTCAGGTTTTGCAGGCTGTAACTGCTATGTTGCGCCGGCATATATCCGCAGCGCCGCGATCCGGATAGAGACTCCGCTTGCAACCGATACATGGTGCCGGAACGAGACCGTGAGGAACCAGGAACACCTCTACCTCAGTCGAATACAGGAGGTGGACGCATATGTGCCAGGTGATAATTCGCTCATCCTGGTAAACGGACAGGGTGAGACCCTCCTGGTATTTGGAACCCGGACGTGACATACACACTACTTACTTTTTCCAGGACCTCTGTGAGCAGTACTGGTTTTCAATGCCGCGACTGGCAGGATGGAAGACCAACAGGGTACACCATGGTTAGGGTGTAACGATTCCCTGCCGGCCCCTCAAATGCCCGCATCCGCTACATCCTCATTGGGAGGAATTTTTTGTGAAGGATCATTGCACTCCCGGAAAAAAGCAATGTGAAGACCCCGAGCATCACGATGTCGAAGAACAGGGGAAAATAGTGACTGCCTGAAAATGAGTAACGGATGACATCGGTGAGATAGGTGAGCGGAGAGCACACTGCAAATGTCATTCCCCAGGGAGGGAGCTGCTCCAGCGGGACAAAGATGCCGGAAATGAAGACAAGCGGGAACTTGAGGAGAGAAGAGAGCATCATGATATTTGACGGGACGTTCGTGGGCGGTACTGCAAGAAGCATCCCTATCGCCGAGAAGCAGCAGGCCGCAAGGATTATTGCACCGAACATAAGGAAGCAATTCAGGAGAGTGAGGCCAAGCATGAGGCCAATTGCAACCGTCACCAGCGTGATTGCGATGCCGAAAATCGTGGACGCCGCCATATCACCAAGCACGATTGCTTCGACCGCGACTGGGCATGAAGCAAGCCGTTCAAGGGTTCTGGCCTGCCCCTCCCAGGGGAATATGGCAGGGGAAACGGCAGTTGCAGTGAAGAACAGGGTCATCCCTACAAGCCCTGATACCAGGAACGCGAGCGGGAACTGCCTTCCCCCCATCAGGAACGCAAGAAAGAGGAAGACCGGCATGAAGACGCCAAAGATCAGCACGGGGCCCTTTACGTAGTAGATGCGGATGTCTTTCTTTGCCACTGCCCACGCCCTCCTCATCTGCTCGGGGAGCCCTGCCGGGTTCATGGCCCCCTCTCCTGTGTCAACTGGAGAAACACCTCGTCAAGCGATGGGGCATGTGTGTTGAGGGTCAGGATTGCCAGGTTGTGATCCCGGCAGAACTCCACGAGCGATTTGATAGCGGTGTCCTGGTCATTGGCGGAGATCTGCCATTTGTCGCCGGTGCGGTTCACACCGACCACCCCGTAAAGCGCATCAAGGGCGCCGTCGGGCACTTCACGGTTGAAACTCACCTCGATCCGGTGTACGCGCTCGATTGCGGATTTGAGTCGTTCCGGCGCATCGACCGCGACCATCCTTCCGGCATGAATGATCCCCACCCGGTCGCAAAGACTGTTCGCCTCCTGCATGTTGTGTGTGGTGAGGAAGATGGTGGTTCCCTGCCGGTTCAGCTCCCGCAGCATCGAGAGTATCATCTGTGTGCTCTGCACATCCAGGCCGCTCGTCGGCTCGTCCAGGAAAAGGAGCTGCGGCTCGTGGAGAAGTGCCATCGCGAGAATGAGACGCTGTTTCATCCCTTTTGAGTATGCCTGGACCTTCTGGTCCTTTCTCTGAAGGAGCCCGAGCGTGCCAAGGAGACGTGATGCACGAGAAGCCGCCCTGTCCCGGGATACGCCGTACAGCTCCCCCACAAGCATCAGGTTCTGCCATGCAGAGAGGTCATTATAGGCATTCGAGGTCTCAGGAACCACGCCGAATCCCTGTTTTGCCAGCACAGGTTCACGGCTGATATCATGCGAGAGGACCGTGGCTGATCCTGTGTCCGGCGGGATAACCCCTGTCAGCATCCGGGTGGTGGTGGTCTTCCCTGCCCCGTTCGGACCGAGAAAGCCGAAGATCTCTCCCTCCTTTACCGAGAAGGAGATGCAGTCAACCGCAACAGTGGTCCCAAACTTCTTAGAGAGGGATTTGACTTCGATTGCCTCCTGCATCGCAATCACTCCACCCAAGGGAACAAGTCATTCCGGGAGGTGCCATTCGATCGGCACACTCTCCTCCTCGATGAGATATTTCCAATCGGTCCCACAGTATCCGTCTCTGTTCCTTTGTGTTCCGACCATATTTGAAGGTGCGTTCGGGATCTCCCTTCCACCTTCCAGGCAGTCGCGTTCAGGCTGTGCATAAAATCGAAAGCCGGAATTCAGTTTGTGCCTCTCCCTCATACCGATCATGACGAGACAACAGGGAGAAAGGAGCGATTCACGAGTGAAATTTCAGAGAAGATGATGCGCCGACCGGGACTCGAACCCGGGTTTAGGCGTTGGCAACGCCTAGTGATAACCACTACACTATCGGCGCAAATTTTGCTCTACACAATATGAGGTAATCGCTAATAAGGATATCGAATTCCTGGCAAAACGGGCATATGCTGCCTCTCCACCTGTAAGAATGGCCGGACCCCGGTCCCAATTTTCACGTATTGAAATGGAATAGCCTGCCCCCGGCCGGGTTGAATTTGTTTGCATGCCCTGGCATGCAGATGACATTTCCGGCAAAGTGGATATGCGTCCGTTCCCCTGATTATGAAGGAGACTCACGTCAATCCTGCACGATCACCCGGATGGCTTTCTTCCTGATCGAGACACTGACGCGGGAACCCGGTTTCAAGGCCATTTCTTCTGCGGTTTCCCGTATCATCACCGCGGTAAGCGTAATCCCTGCATCGATCTTTGCCCGGGTGAGGTACCCGGCCTGGGTGAGCGAGGTCACCACTCCGGGGATGACGTTTTCGTCATTGACAGGCGCCACCGGGCACGGATGGATTACCACTTCGTCGGCCCCGATGCAGAAGGTGACAGGCCTTCCTTCCGGCACGGCAAAAGGTGCACGCAACTGCATGCCTCCGGCATCGATCAGGCATTCCCCGTCCCCGGACGAGATTGTCACTCCTTCAATCACATTCTCGTACCCGATGAACTCTGCAACTCTCCGCGAAACAGGAGATTCATAGACCTCCCGCACAGATCCCTCCTGTTCGAGGCATCCGTCCATGATAAGTGCCATCCGGGTCCCGAGCGAGAGGATCTCGTGCCTGTCATGACTCACCTGGATGATGGTGAGACCCGTATCCTGGTGAACCTCCCGGAGTTCTTGGATGAAGTATTCTTTCATTGAAGGGTCGAGAGCCGAGAGGGGTTCGTCCAGGAGAAGGACACGCGGGCTGGTGGCCAGCGCACGCGCAAGGGCGACCCGCTGCATCTCTCCTCCTGAAAGAGTCATTGGTGACCGTGCACGGAGGTTCCCGATACCGAACCTGGAGATGAGGTTGTCCACGGTTCTCTTCATCTCCATTGCCGGGACCCCCTGCATCTTCAGGCCGAACGCGATGTTCTTTTCTACGTTCATGTGCGGAAAGAGCGAATAATCCTGGTATACCAGACCGACACCGCGTTTTTCGGGAGGGATCTGACTCACGTCTCTCCCAGAGAGGAGGATCCTCCCCTTGTCAGGGACGTAGAGTCCGGCGATCGCTTCAAGAAGGATCGTCTTCCCTGCCCCGGACGGGCCGATGATGAAGAAGTAATCCCCCTCCCTGACACGAAATGAGATCTCCTTTAAGGCAAACTCGCCGAGGGCAAGGCTTACGCGATCAAACGCGATCATCATATCTCCCCAGGTATCTTGTCACAATCCGCAGCACCAGGAACACCGAGAAACTTGCGACTATCATCAGGAACGCGATCGCACTGCTCTCCTTGAGCCCTCCCGTCGTGAACCGGTAGTAGATGAGCGTGGAGACAATCATCGGGTAGTAGGCGATCATGATGACTGCCGCAAACTCGCTGATCGCACGCCCCCACGCGAGTACACACCCGTTCAGGATATGCCGCGTGGAGAGAGGAAGCACGACCAGGACAAAGGCCCGGAACCGGCTCGCCCCAAGGGTGCGGGCAACGTTCTCGATGTGGAGCGGGACTTTCTGGAACCCTTCCCTGACGGTATTGATATAAAAGGGCATGGCGACAAAGAGCATGGCCACCACGATCCCGGGGAACGCGTCCTCGAAGACGATCCCGATATCCTTGAAGGGTGCACCCAGGGGGCCTCTCTGCATGAAGAGCAGGTACACCATGATCCCGGCCACTGTGTGCGGGAGCACGAGGGGAATGTCAATGAGGGCTTCAATAAGGCTGTTTAGCCGGAAATGGGTCCTGGCAAGGACATACGCGAGCGGAGTCCCGAGTATCATGAGGACCCCCACCACCGCGAGACCCGCGCCGAACGTGAGGAGGATGGAATCTATCACCCGGGAGTCGAGTGCGACCTGGATGAGGAACGGGAGGTCTGCAAGCTGCGTGACCGTGATCGTCGCGAGGGCCAGGAACGCAAATATCACGAGCGTTGACCCGATAAGCGTGAATGCGAGCAGGCATGAGTCCGGCCGCCTGTACCTTACCCACGACGAGACCTTCCCCTTATCTGCCATGTCCTGCCCCGTTCCTTAAGGCCAATGCGAATCAGACCAATTGAGATGCATTATCCGCTTTTTTCAATCTGCATTCATCCCCGTCTGCTGGTAAAAAAGAGAAGAGGTCAGGATTTCATGGAGACCATGCCGGCGATCTCGGAGGGGACAGTCCCGTATCCTCCGGCAGGAACAATCGGTGGCTGGCCGTCAGCGGTGAGAATGGCCTGCCCTTCGGGGCCGATCAGCATCTTCACGAACAGGAGCCCGTAATCAGGGTGCTCGGCGATCTTGGGTACGGTGACTCCATAGACGATTGGTGCTCCCACGTACAGCGTTGTCCCATTGCCTTTCACTGCCTTTGTCTGGACGGTTGCGTACGCTTCTGCATAATCAACAGAGGAGAGGTCGATTGCTTCAGGGAGCTCGAGGTACTTGAGATCGTTCTGCACCGAGACGCTCCGGTACTCCCAGGCATAATCGAGGCCTCCCGCCTGGAGCATCTGGACAAGCTCGACACTCTTGGGTCTCACGGTAAGCTTGGTGCCGTCAGGTGACGGGTCGGTGGCATCGATCGTACACATATTGCCACTCCTGGAGGTGGTAATCTTGCTGTGGGCGCTCACCAGGGTATCAAAGATCGTGTCGTCCTTATAATAATCCTCTGCGAGCTGGATGACCATGGGGGTCCGGTATCCACACGGATCCGCGTTGGGGTCGGAAAATGCCCACCTGACGCCCTCGCGGCCGAGGATCTCGTACCAGTTGTCTGCGGTAATCTCCGATGCGAACTTGCTCTTGTCCGTATATGCGATCGTCATCTGGTTCTTCGCAAACGTGAGATACCAGTCAGCGTCGTTCGGGACCATGTACTGTGGGATCAACGCATAGTCGGCCGATGCAACCACATCTGCCGGCTTGTCGAGATCGGTCACTTTCTTGATCACGTCAACACTGCCACCCGGTTCAAGGAGGACCTCGGTATTGGGGTACTTAGTTTCAAACTCGGCTTTCAGCTTCTCGAACGGGCCCGTCAGGCTTCCGGCATGAAAGACTTTCACTGTGATCTTTCCTGCCGGGGCAGTGGTCGCAGCCGGTGTTGCCGGTGCTCCCTGTTCCTGCGTGACACATGCACATGAGAGTACCAGAGCCGTCGCAATGAGAATGAGTACACAACTTTTCACAATTCGATTCATACACCACTTTTACCCGAGAATCTATAAATTACTAATCAATTGTAGTAAAAATAGTTACTTGGTATAATCAATTGATTTAACAGTTGGTGAGGGATCGAGCGAGGGTATGTGCCAACGTCTCGCCTCCCCTGGCAGAGTGAAGGAGAACACACGCCGAACCCCGCCACCGGACAATTCAATGCCATGCGATATTCCCCCAGTACAATTTTCATCCTGAATCCAACATCTTAATTAAAAAAGACAGGGTAGATCTATAGCAATGATCCCCCTCCTGGTGGAATTCTCCAAAAAGACAGTGGTGATCTTCGGAGGCGGTGAGGTGGGAGCACGGAAAGCAGCATATTTTGCTCCGGAAGCAAGGGTGCATGTCTACAGCAGGTCATTCTCTCCTGGGTTCTCAGGGCTGAATGTCAAGCTGGATACCATTGACTTACATGGAGCCGGAGACGAGCGGCTCCCTGCACTTCTTCAGGGAGCGTTTCTCGCCATTGCGGCAACTCCTGATCGGGAGCTGAACAACCGCATCGGGGAGTTGTGCCTGGAGAGAGGGATCCTCTTCAACAATGCCGAGGGGGATGCCGGCGACCTGCTGATCCCCTCTGTGGTGAGGGGTGAGCGATTTCTCCTGGCTATAAGCACGGGGGGATCGAGCCCGGCGGTCTCTCGTTTCCTCCGCGAGTTCCTTGAGAGGTTTCTGCCAGACCTCGACCAGATGATCGCCCTCCAGGAGAGGCTTCGGGCATACTTAAAAGAGTGCCAGCCCGACGCGAACGCAAGAAAGGAGGTGGTGTGGAAGGTGCTGATGGACAGGGATGTCTGGGCAGCCCTTCACGGGGGCGAGATAGCCGCATGGTCCCTTATCACGAGGAGGTATCTGCAATGAACATGGCCCCCTCCTGCCTCCTCACCCCACTTGCCATCGCGGGTGTCAGCCACCACACTGCAACGGTGGACGTGCTCGAGCAGGCGAGGTATCCGGATGAGCAGGCATTCCTCGAGAAAGCCCGTGACCGTTTCCGAGGGGTGATGCTCCTCCAGACCTGCAACCGTGTGGAGATATTCGTCCATGGAGAAGCCGAGACGCTGGCCGCCTTCCTCCAGGAAGAAGGGAGGGGGGATTTCTCGTTCTGCACGGGAGCAGACGCCATGCGACACCTCCTCGAGCTTGCCTGCGGGATTGATTCCATGATTGTGGGTGAGGACCAGATCCTCGGCCAGCTCAAGAAGGCCCTCCAGCAGTCGAGGGACGCAGGATGCGCAAGTCCGGTGCTCGAGCTCTGCATCAACAAGGCAGTCCACGCAGGGACAGAGGCACGAAGGCGGACGCACATCAACAGGGGTGCCGTCTCGATCGGTTCTGCCGCAGTGCAGCTCGCGGAGGAGCAGCTCGGCACGCTCCAGGGCAAGCACATCCTCGTGATCGGGTCAGGGGAGATGGGCATGCTTGTTGCACAGGCGCTTGCGGCGAAGGACCTCACCGCCATCTATGTCGCAAACCGGACCTATTCCCGGGCCGAGATGCTGGCAAAAAAGATCGGGGGCAGGGCAGTGAGGCTCGACGACCTCCCCCGCTACATGGTCCAGTCGGACGTGGTCATCTCCTGCACATCTGCACCTCACCCGGTCATCCACTGCAATACCCTCCGCGATGTGATGAAGGCTCGCTGCTGGCCGCATGACAAGACACCCCGGCCCCTCATCCTGATCGACATCGCGCAACCAAGGGACGTCGAGGAGGGAGCGGATGTGATTGCCGGAATCTCCCTCTTCTCAATCGACAACCTCCGGAGGATCAACGAGATGACCATGCAAGCCAGGAGGAATGAAGCCGAGCGGGCAAGGGAGTATCTGGATGGCGAGCTCCTCCATTTTGTAAGGCTCCTCAACAGCCGGGCGGCTGACGATACCCTGGCCATCCTGCATACCTGGGCTGAAGCGATCCGCCTCAGGGAGCGGGACAGGGCGCTTGCAAGGCTCGGGACAGGCGACCTTCGGGCAAGGGAGATCATTGACGACCTCTCCAGGGTGCTCGTCAAGAAGATCCTCTCGGATGTGACAGTCTCCATCCGCCACTGCGCAGAGATGGGCGAACTCGAGTCTGCCGAGTCGCTGGTATCCGCCATCACCAGAGGTGAGAATCTGTGTTTCCGCAACGAAGAATGAGAAGGCTCAGGGGACGAATCGTCCAGCCCCTCCTCCGGGAGCAGGTACTGCAGAAGACAGACCTCGTTGCCCCGCTGTTCATCGACGAGACCGCATCATCGAGGAGGGCGATTCCCTCAATGCCGGGACAGTTCCGTTATCCCCCACGGGAGGCGGAATCTGTCGCAAGGGAGCTCTGGGACGCCGGGATCAGGGCCGTCATGCTCTTCGGAGTCCCGAAGGAGAAGGATGCACAGGCATCCGGTGCGTACGATCCTGACGGGGTGGTGCAGCGCGCGGTCAGGTCGATAAAGAAGTCGGTCCCCGGGATGGTGGTGATCACGGACGTCTGTGCCTGCGAGTATACCGATCACGGACACTGCGGCATCGTGGGCGACACCCGTTCAGGAGTCGACCTTCTGAACGACCCATCGCTCGACATCATGGACCGCATCGCATTGAGCCATGCAGGGAGCGGGGCGGATATTGTTGCACCCTCCTGCATGCTCGACGGCGTTGTCCAGTCCATACGACATGCCCTTGACAGGGAGGGGTTCGAAGACGTCCTGATCATGTCGTATTCGACCAAGTTCGCGAGCGCCCTCTACGGCCCGTTCAGGGAGGCGGCAGACTCGGGGTTCCAGTTCGGGGACCGGACCACCTACCAGATCCATCCCGGGAACACGCGGGAGGCTGTCATGGAGTCGATGCTCGACCTTGACGAGGGGGCGGACATCCTCATGGTGAAACCGGCAGGGTTCTACCTCGATATCCTGGCAGAGATACGAACCCTCGGCATCCCTGTCGCCGCGTTCCAGGTCAGCGGGGAGTATGCCATGATAAAGGCCGCCGCAGGGGAGGGGTGGATCAAAGAGAAGGAGGTCGTAATCGAGAGCCTCACCTGCATCAAGCGTGCAGGGGCGGATCTCGTCATCACCTACTTTGCACGCGACGTTGCGGGATGGCTTGATGAAGAGCAGTGAATTTTTCCAGGAGGCAAAGGCACTGATGCCGGGGGGCGTGAGCAGTCCTGTCCGGGCGATCAGGCCATACCCCTTCTACACACGCGATGCTTCCGGATCGAGGATCAGGACCGTGGATGGGGAGGAGATGATAGACTGCTGCATGGCATACGGCCCCCTCATCCTCGGCCATTCCCACCCGGCGATCCGGTCCGCCATGGCGACACAGCTGGAGAAGGGGTGGCTTTACGGGACTCCCACCCCCATTGAACCGGAGTATGCCTCTCTTCTTGTCAGGGACCACCCCGGCCTCGACATGATACGGTTCGTGTCGAGCGGCTCCGAGGCAACAATGGCTGCGATCCGGCTGGCCCGGGGATTCTCGGGGAAGAAGGAGATCGTAAAGGTAGAGGGTGGGTTCCACGGCGCCCATGACGGCGTGCTGGTTCAGGCCGGGTCCGGGGCCACCACCCTCGGCATCCCGGACTCGGCGGGCGTGCTCCCCGAAGTCGCCGCACGCACCCGGCAGGTCCCCTACAACGACCTTGACGCGCTCGAAGACCTCCTCTCCCGGAGCAGGGACATCGCCGCCTTCATCCTCGAGCCCGTGATGGGAAACATCGGTCCCATCCTGCCTGACAAGGGGTACCTTGCAGGGGTCCGCGAGATCACGCGGGCCCACGATGTCCTCCTCATCTTTGACGAGGTGATCACCGGATACAGGGTGGGGATCGGAGGGGCGCAGGTCCGCTACGGGGTCCTGCCTGACCTCACGACGCTCGGGAAGATCATCGGCGGGGGTCTTCCCATCGGTGCATTCATGGGAAGGAGGGAGATCATGGAGATGGTCGCACCCGCAGGACCGGTCTACAACGCAGGGACGTTCTCGGGCAACCCTCTCTCACTCGCTGCGGGGAAGGCAATGATCGAATGGCTCCATGCAAACCAGCGGATCTACCGCACGCTCGAAGAGGAAGCAGGGATGATCGCTGAGGCCACGGCGGGGAAGCGTTGCGGCACGATGGTCACGCTCGGGTCGATGTTCAAGTTCTTCTTCCGACGCTCCCCGCCGAGAAACTACGTCGAGGCAAAGGAGTGCGATACCGCCGCCTTCCGGGATTTCTGGGAGAAGATGCTCAGGCAGGGGATATTCCTGCCCCCGTCACAGTTCGAGACCAACTTCCTCTCCGCGGCGCACAGCGACCATGACATCGACGCCATCTGCACGGCATACCGCGCATGCCTCTCAAAATAGGGACCAGGGGGAGTGCGCTTGCACTTGCCCAGGCGGACAGGGTCATCTCCCTCCTGGAAGATGAGGGAGTCGAATCAAAGAGAGTGATCATCACCACGCACGGCGACACTACGATGGGTGTCCCGCTGCACGAGATCGGGGGGCAGGGGGTCTTTGTCCGTGCGCTCGATGACGCGATCCTCGAGGGGAGGATCGATGCAGCGGTGCACAGCATGAAGGATATCCCCGCAAAGAGGCCTGCAGGGCTCGCGACGTGCGGAATACTCCCGCGCGACTCTCCCGCCGATTTCCTTGTGCATGCACAACCGTTCCAGAAGATAAAGAGGATCGGGACATCGAGTACAAGGAGGAAGGCGCAGCTCCTCATGCACCACCCTGACTGGAGGATCGAGCCGCTCCGCGGGAACGTGGACACCCGCATCAGGAAACTCCGGGAAGGAGCATACGATGCCGTCGTCCTGGCCGAGGCAGGGCTCCAGAGGCTCGGGCTCTGCCTCCCGGGCACGAGGCTTGCTCCAGAGATGTACGTGCCATCCCCGAACCAGGGGACAATTGCTGTGGTCAGCAGGGAGGGAGACGATGCTGCTCTCCTTGCCGGCTTGCTGGACCACCCGGAAACCCGGAGGGACGTGACTTTCGAGCGGGTGGTGATGGAAGAGGTGGGAGGCGGATGTTTCACCCCACAGGGGGTGTACTGCAGGGAAAGGCATATCAGGGCAGAGATTCTCTCGCTCGACGGGTGCAGGAGAGTGAGGAGTGAGGGATACCTCTCCTCGGCAGACGATGCCCGCAAGTTTGGGCAGCTGCTCAGGAGAGATGCGCTTGACCTGATACAGGAGGCATACATGAGACTGGGGCTGAAAGAATGACGGGAAAGGTATATCTTGTGGGTTCCGGCCCGGGGGGCCTCGGGCTCCTCACCCTGCGGGCACGCGAAGTCATTGACCAGGCAGACGTAATCCTCTATGACCAGCTCCCCGGAGAAGAGATCCTGGCAACCCTCCCGGAGAGGGCCGAGAAGATCGACTGCGGGAAGTTCGGCGGGAAGCACACCCGCGAGCAGGATGACATCGAGGCCCTGATGGTCGCAAAGGCCAGGGAAGGAAAGAAGGTCGTGCGGTTGAAAGGCGGAGACCCCTTCCTGTTCGGGAGGGGCGGCGAGGAGCTCGAGGTGATGAGGGAGCACGGGGTCCCGGTAGAGCTCGTCTCCGGGGTCACGAGCGCCCTCGCGGTCCCAGGCGCGGTGGGGATCCCGCTTACCCACCGGAAATATGCCTCCCAGGTGACCATCCTCACCGGCCACGAGGAGCCGGGGAAGACGGAGTCCGGCCTCGACTGGGAGAACCTCGCCAGGAACCCGGGCACGCTTGTCATCCTGATGGGTGTGAAGAATATCCCCGACATCACGCGAAGCCTCGTCGATAATAGCAAGGACCCCGATACACCTGTTGCGGTCATCGAGCGGGGCCTTCGCTCCGATCAGCGGGTGACCGTCGGCAACCTCCGGACGATCGCGGACATTGCAAAGTCGCGGAATGTGAGGCCCCCGGCGATCATCGTCATTGGGGACGTGGTCCGGCTCTACAGGGAAGACGATCCGGGGCTTGTCCCGCTGTGAGGAGACAGGTTAGCTTTTTTAGGTGAGGAATATCCGAGCCGCAAGTGAATAGTGCAACAAGATACCCTGCGTGCGAGAGAGGATGGATATGGGCGGGCTCGATGAAAGCGATTCTCTCGCACTGGGACCTGTCTTATTGAGGCTGCGCTTCTGCGGGACGAAAGGTCCAGGCGCATGAGAGAAGGATTGCTGTTTTACTATTGACAGGAGGGCGCGAATCCCCCCCGGACCTCCCCTTCCTGCGATAGGCTGCGACCAGTGTGCAGGGAGTATAACCGGCTTTACGTTCAGATCCGCAGCACGGACCCTATCGCCTTGGGGGGATGCCCCAGTGGCGGGGCGGAGCCCCAAGAGCCTCGTCGTATGATGAGTGCCGTTTTACCAAAAATCGGAACGGTTCAGAAATCCATAGTATTATGTGTACACATGCATACACCCGTATATGCAGGCTTCCTCTGTTCGACTTGATAAAACCACGAAAGAGAAACTCGATCTCCTCCGGAGCTATCCGAAGGAGTCCTACGATTCGATCATACGAAGGCTTGCCGAATCGAGGATCGACGAAGAACCTCTCACGGACGAGGACAGGAACGAGATCGACGAGGCTCTCACCGAGATACGGAAAGGTCACTACTACACACACGACCAGGTGAAACGCGAACTGGGCCTCTCCTGACATGCCATGGACGTTGATTTATTCCCCACGGGCATTTCACCAGATTCGCGATTTACCTGAGGCGACCAGGAAGCGTGTTCTCGAAAAGCTCGAAGGATTGGCAGACAAACCGCTTCTCCATCTCCGGAAATTGAAAGACTCTCCTCTCTACTCATTCAGGACAGGTGACTATCGCGTTCTCTGTGCACTCTCCACAAAGAAACTGATCATCTGCGTGGTGAAGATCGGACATCGGAAAAACGTGTATAAAGATATTTGACCGGTCAATTCGCATTATCGGGTAAGCCTGTCCGATCAGAAACTGGATTGGAACAATTATCGACATGGAGAAGCGGTTGATGTCGGCATAAAAATATCCTTCAGAGAGTAACTATCCACGCAAAAGTAATATTCGCAAAATTGTATATTCCCACGTAGAAAGAATATCTTATATATGGAAGATTCCATCAAGGTTAGTAGATAATTGGGAGAAGAATCGCAGTACCATTGTTGGCCATGTTAGTCGTCTCTCCTGCAATCTAATCCGAAATCTCTCTAGAATATACGAGAACGGCGTTGAAGGAGAGCCAGGAATTCATTCGGGAGACCTGCCGGGTTATCCCGGCACACGACCTGGTGGCCGAAGCGTTCGACATGGCGTGTTCCTGCCGGATCACGATCTACGATGCCCTTTTTCTTGCCGCGGCAGCCCGATGCGGTTTTCCTCTCGTGGCCGCGGACTCGAGACTCTATTCCGCTGCCAGAAAGAATTTTTCAATCCGGTTGATCCGGTGAATCGGAAGGGCCAAAATACCCTTTCACACAGGAATAACACTTCCGGCTCCCGATTTTTTCACGATGTTGCATTATTGCCATCCAACTCTTGCAATTATCCCTGGGTAGCCTTACAGCAGGGGGCTGCAAGTCCGCCACAGCATTCCAATCCGGCCTTCAATACCCTTCATTTTTCAAAAAATACAAGCATTAATACTCCTCGAGGACGCATCTGGTAGGTGATTGCGAAATGAGCCTTCCCGGCGGACCCACGAAGGACGAGGTGATGGCAGTCTCGCTCTTCAAGCTTGACCTTCGTCCCGGCGACCGGTTCATAGACATCGGCTGCGGGACGGGAAAGGTCTCGATCCATGCCGCACGGCTGGCAGGGAGCGTGTGCGCCATCGATATCAGGAGCGAAGCCATAGAATATGCCCGAAATGAAGCGGAGCGTGCGGGTGTGGAAAACATCGAGTTCATCGAGGGGAATGCGGCCGACCTCATCCCCGGCCTCCCCCACCCCGACGCCGCATTCCTGGGAGGTTCCCGCGACATGGGCCGCATCCTCCACCTGCTTGCCGGGATGGATGTCCGCTCAATCGTCGTCAACGCGGTGAAGATCGACACCATCAATACCGCCATTACCGTCATGCGGGACCTAGGGATATTTCGCGAGGCGGTCCTGGTGCAGATCTCGCATGCGAGCCCGCTTGGGGCCGGCCACATGTGGAAACCGGCCCACCCGGTTGCCGTCATCGTCGGGGGTGCCGCCGGGTGCTCGTAGGGCTCGGGCTCGGTCCGGGCGACCCGGAGCTCCTCACGCTCCGGGCCGTCCGCGTCCTTCAAGAGGCAGACGCCGTCTTTGTCCCAGGCAGGCTCGCCCAGAACCTCGTTGCTCCCTACAGGGACGCGGAAGTCCTCGACTTCCCGATGACAGGGGACGAGGGCCGTATACGTTCCTGCATGGAGAGGAATGCGGACCGGATCGCAGGGATTGCGGCATCGGGGACCGCGGTCCTCGCGCTCATCGGGGACCCGAACTTCTTCTCGACGTTTACCCGCCTCTGCGAGGTGATGGCGCAGCGCTACCCGGACATCCCCTGCAGGACAGAGCCGGGAATCAGCGCGATCACCGCGTTTGCGGCCGCCGCAGGGATATCACTCTCCGAGGGGTTCGTCGTCACGGACAGGGGTGAGCCGCGCTGCCAGATACTCCTCAAGGTCAAAAGGCCGAAGGAGACGGCAGAAAGACTCCGGAAAGAGGGCTTTCGCAGGTTCGTCCTCGTCGAGCGGATGTATCTTTCGGACATGCGCATCTACCGGGACGATGAACTGCCCGAGACCTGCGACTACCTGAGCATCATGTACGCGGGGGTGTGAGATGGCAAAGGTCTGTTTCGTCGGCGCAGGACCGGGCGACCCCGACCTCATCACCGTCAAGGGGCTCCGGCTGCTGGAAGAGGCCGATGTCCTTGTCTATACCGGATCGCTCGTGAACCCGGGACTGGTGGAGCGGTCGCATGCCAGGATCAAACTTGACAGCCACGGGATGAAGCTTGAGGAGATCGTGGACGCCATGGTCCTGCACGCCCGCAGCGGCGCCCGCGTGGTGAGGCTCCATTCCGGAGATCCGGCGCTCTACGGGGCAATCGTTGAGCAGATGCAGGGCCTGTCGCATAAAGGGGTCGACTACGAAGTGGTCCCCGGCGTCTCGTCCCTCTTTGCCGCCGCCGCCGCTCTCCGGACGCAGCTCACTCTCGGCGGTGTCGCAGAGAGCGTGATCGTCACCCGCCCCGCCGGGGCCACACTCGAGGTAGACGAGATCCCGGCCCTCTCCACCCACAAAGCCACCATGGTCTTCTTCCTTGGCACTGCCCACCTGGAGGAGATCACATCACGCGTCGCGTGCCCGCAGGAAACGCCTGCCGCGGTCGTGTACCATGCAAGCTGGCCCGACCAGAAGATGGTGAGGGGGACTGTTTCCGATATCGCCGCGAAGGCAAGAGCGGCGGGCATCGACAAGACGGCGCTTCTCATCATCGGCGGGGTGCTCGATCCCGTCCATTCGGGCCACCACAGGTCGCAACTCTATTCATGAACAGGACAGTCATCGCCCTGGAAAGATTCGAGGATGCGGGGAGGAGGGTTGCCGAGTTCCTGCACGCCGAGCTGATCCTCTACTCGGACGAAGCATTCCCCATCGCTTTCTCCCGCTCGAGCGCCATTGTCGCGGTGATGGCATCCGGGATCGCAGTCCGGGCAATCGCCCCCCTCCTCAACGACAAGTGGACCGATCCCGCGGTGGTTGTCGTTGACCCCGGGCTCTGCTTTGCAATCCCCCTGGTAGGCGGGCACCATGGGGCCAATGACCTTGCATGGGAACTCGCCGGGCTTGGGATCACCCCGGTGATCACGACCGCCACCGAGCGTGAGGGGAAGGCTGCCGTCGAAGTGGTTGCCGCCAGGGAAGGGTGCCGTGTCCTGAACCGTGATTCCACCGTTTCGGTCAATGCGGCACTCCTTGACGGGGAAGTACCGGTGCACGTCGTGTCCGGCCCGGCAATGGTCGTCGCGGGGCCAGGCGTCGCGCTCCTTGCAAGGGACGGCGAGTATGCCGTCGGGCTCGGCTGCCGCAGGGGCACTCCTGCAAGAGAGGTCGAGGATGCGGTCAGAAAGGCCCTCGGGGTATCCGGAATATCTGCCGATGAGGTGAGCGTCTATGCCACCACCGAAAAGAAAGCCTGCGAACCGGGAATTGTCGAGGGGGTGAGGGCTCTTCGCGGGACCCTCATCTACCTCGACGACAAAATACTCGCGAGGTTCCCCCCGCAGTCCCCCTCCCGTGCCGGGAAGGTGGGTCTCGCCGGGGTGGCGGAACCTGCGGCAATGGCCGCATCAATGAGAAAGGAGCTCGTGATGAGAAAGACTGTATACGGAGAGGTGACCGTTGCCATCGCACGGTGAAGGGCGGGGCGTCCTCTACATCGTGGGTTCGGGTCCCGGTTCACCCGACCAGATGACCGGAAAAGCGCTCCAGGCAATACGCGACGCGGAGTACGTCCTCGGGAACGACTCGTACCTTACGCCCCTGTCACCCCTTATCGAAGGAAAGACGGTGATCCGGAGCAGCATGGGAAAAGAGGTGGAGCGGGCAAGGGAGGCGGTTACGCTGGCACGGGATCATGTGGTGGCGATGGTCAGCGGAGGAGACCCCGGAGTATACGGGATGGCCAGCATCGTCCTTGAGGTCGCGGAACGCTCCGGCTCCGCTGCCAGGATCGAGGTGATTCCCGGCGTCACCGCGGCGACTGCCGCGGCTTCAAGGCTCGGGTCTCCTCTCTCCGGGGACTTTGCCGTCGTCAGCCTCTCGGACCTCCTCACGCCCATGGAGGTGATCGAGAAGCGGCTCGAACATGCCTTTGCAATGGGGATACCAGTAGTACTATACAATCCCCGGAGCAGGGGCCGCCCTTACAACTTTGCCCGTGCAATGGAGATAGCCGCCTCTCACCGGGACCCCTCGACCCCTCTTGGACTGGTGAAGAATGCCTACAGGGATGGCGAGGAGATCATCATCACTACGCTCGGGCAGGTCGCCACGATCGAAGACCAGGTGGACATGCACAGCGCGGTGATCGTGGGAGGAACAGAGAGCAGGATTTGGATGGAGGGATCGCATGCCAGATGGATCATCACCCCGCGGGGATACCACAGGAAATACCTATACTGACCTTGGGGCCACCACGAAGGAGGCCTACCAGATTTCGGAGACGAGCAGGAGACTTGCGAGAAAGACTATCGGAAACAGCGACTACGAGGACAGGGTGCGGCAGCGCTGCTCCATCGCAGTCGGAGACTTCTCGATGGCCTCGCTCATCAGGTTCACGGGAGATCCCATTCCCGCAGGGCTCCGCGCCCTGGAATTCCAGGCCCCCATCATCACCGATATCCGAATGGTGCAGGTCGGGATCCAGAAGAAAGGGCACGCAAGCGAGGTCATCTGCGCCCTCGACCATGCAGGTTCGGCGGCCGAGAAAGGGATCACCCGGTCGAGGGCAGGTATCCTTGCCCTGGGGGAGAGGATCGACGGCGCGGTGGTAGTGATAGGAAACGCTCCGTCAGCCCTCCTCTCCCTCTGCGACCTCATCAAGGAAGGGCGTACTCCCTCCCTTGTGGTAGGCACACCCGTCGGGTTCGTGAACGCCGCCGAGTCAAAAGAACTCTTGAGAACCCTGCCTGTACCCTCGATCTCAAACATTGGGACGAGGGGAGGGACCCCCGTTGCCGTCGCGGCAATCAACGAGATCATCACCATCCATGCCGAGCAACACCCAACCCGACCCTGATAGGACGACCATCACCGATCCCGTGACTGGATTCGTATACCCGGAGGAGTGGGTGAGCGCCTGCCGGGACCCGGGATTGAGAGCCCTCGCTTCATCCGGCCTCGGGGTGCTCACGTCGAGCGGGCGCGTGTTGAGGAGGGGGTTTACTACCGGCACGACGGCAGCGGCGGCGTGCGGCGCGGCGATTCTTTCCCTTCGCGGACCCGTGCGAGAGGTGCGGGTTCGCATTCCCTGCGGCCTCCTGGTATCCGTTCCCGCCCGGAGTGAAGGAGGACACGCAGAAGCTGATAAATTCGCCGGGGACTACCCCGGCGATGCCACTGCGGGAGTGACGTTCTTTGCAGATGCAAGGCCGCGTGGCCAGGGTATCGTCCTCATTGCAGGGGCGGGGATCGGCCGGTTTGCCAGGGACACCCCCCGGAACAGCGCGGGGGACCCTGCCATCAGCCAGGCGGCCCTCCAGTGCATCATGGATGCCATCGACAGCGCGGCCAGGGAGATCGGCCTCTCCGGTGTTGAAGTCTCTCTCTCTGTCCCGAAGGGTGAGATCATAGCGGCAGAGACTCTGAACCCAAAGATCGGGATCCTTTCGGGAATATCTGTACTCGGGACCACCGGTCTCGTCGAGCCGTGGGACGACCACCTCACAGAATCGATGCTCGAGAGAGTGCAGAGTGCAGAACGCCTGGTGATCACCACCGGGAGGCTTGGCCTCCGCTATTCCCGGCTCCTCTTCCCCGACCACGAGGTGGTGCTCGCCGGGGCAAGGATACGGGAAGCCCTGGAGCGTGCGAGGGGAGAGGTGATCCTCTGCGGCCTCCCGGGACTTGTCCTGAAATTCCTTGATCCGGATATCCTCGAAGGGACCGGGTGCGCGACGGTGGAGGAGCTTTCCGGCAGGCCCGGATTCGGCAGGCTCGTTGCAGGGGTTTTCGAAAAAACCAGGACCGCGTTTCCCGGTCTCCGGGTGATTGTTCTCTCGCGAGAGGGAGAAGTGCTGGGGGACAGCGGATGAAGATCGTCGGAGTGGGCTGTGGGCCGGGGATGCTCACAGAAGAAGCAATCGCGGCAATATCCCGCGCGTCCCTCGTATACGGTTCCCCGAGGGCCATCGACCTCGCGAGATCTCACATCCCAGGGGGATGCACGGTCAGGGAGATCGAGGACTACAAATCTCTCCGGACCCTTCCAGTTGATGCCGTCGTCCTCTCCACCGGCGACCCCATGCTCGCGGGTCTCGGATACCTTGAAGGCGAGGTGATTCCCGGCATCTCCTCCCTCCAGGTCACCCTTGCCCGGCTGCATATCCCGATGACGCAAATTTCGGTAGTTGTGGCCCACGGGAGGGACCATGATGCGGCTATCAGGGAGACTGTTGCAGAGATTTCCAGGGGAAGGACAGTCTTCCTCCTGGCAGACCCAGGGTTCGAAGTCCCTCACCTCGCGAAGCACTTCCTGCCGCCCCCGCCCGGACTCACCATCACCCTCTGCGAGCAGCTGGGATACCCAGACGAGCGGGTGGTGACCGGGACACCCGATGCCCCGCCCGTGCCCTGCAATGACCTCTTTGTCATCCTGGTCAACCCCGGTGCCATGAGAAGAAGCCACTGAGCGCACCCTTTATCCGCTTCGATGAGAGGGGAGACATGAAAAAGTTCTTCTGCCCTGGACCTTTCCCCAGTTATTGTGACATTCTGGTCAAGAGGAATATATCCAACCACCTCATACCTCAATACAGGCAACTGTCCACACAGGAGATTTTCCATGGAGAAGAATGTCAAAAAGCAGATCAGCCTGATATGTTTCGCAGCCGGCTTTGTCCTGCTCCTCATCCAGGACCTCAAGGGGTTCTCGACTATAGACCTCGGGTTTTCGTGGCCCTGGGCGATCATGTTCTACTGCGGCCTGCTGCTGATGGTAATCGGGTATTACCTCCGGGGATAGCGGGGTGCCGGGGGGCGCGTGGGGCCGGAGAGTTCAAAGGAGTACTGCTGTTCCGCCTTCCCTCTTCAGGAAGCCCTCCTTTTCGAGGGTCGCAAGTATTCCCGCCGCCCTCTTCCTGTCGATTCCGAGCATCGGCGGAAGGTCTGATTCCCTGACCGCCCCTTCCCTGACAAGGATCCCGAGGATCCTTCCCCTCACCATCCTGTCCGAGCCTTCAAAGGGCGCCTGTTTCCGGTAATGGGCACTTCGACGGTTAGGGTTCGGGATACGCTTTTTCAGCGCGCTTCCAAGGTCCATCAGGGCATAGTACCACTCCCGCGGACTCTCACGATCACAGGTTGCGGCGACGAGGGGCCGGATCTCCCGGTCTCTCACAACGCTATGGCCCTCGAAGAAGCAATGGAGAAAGACCCTCCTCACATTGGTCTCAATCACGATCGACGGCCTGTTGAACACGAATGCCACAAGGGATGCCGCCGTGGCCTCGCCAATGCCGGGAAACGACGAGAGCGTCCCTTCGTCATCCGGTAGGCGGCCCGCATATTCATCCATCACCAGACTCGCGATCCGATGCAGGAAAATGGCCCTCCTGTTATACCCGAGCCCCTGCCACTCCCCGAGCACCTCGGGAAACGAAGCCTTCGCGAGCGTTGCAAAGTCAGGGAAACGGGTAATGAAACGGGGGTAACGCTCAAGGACACGCTCAACCTGGGTCTGCTGCAGCATCATCTCTGATACGAGGATGGAATATGCATCGTGCGTATTCCTCCAGGGAAGATCCCTCCTGTGCACCCTGTAAAACCGGTATACCTTCTCCCGGAACTCCGCAACCTCCCGCAAAGAGAGCACCGCTCCCGGATCATCAGGAGACGCCCGGGCCATGCTCCTCCGCGAGCGCCGCGACCCGTTCCACGTACCGCTCTATCCGGAACTTCCTTTTGAGGCCAGCCGCATTCATGTAGCGGACCTTCCCAAGGACAGGGCGCTCCCCCCAGGCACGGTCGTGCTTCCCGAAACACCATGCAACGCCGGCATAGCCGTTTGGGTCCCTCCCATCCAGTTCATACCGGTTATTGAGAGAAAGTGCGATGGCATATGCCTGCTCGGGGTTTTCCGTCCATTCCAGGATCTTCTTTCCCCAGTACATCCGCATGTACCCGTGCATCTTCCCCGTGACCAGGAGCTCCTGCTGCGCTGCATTCCAGAAGGGGTCATGGGTCCTGGCTTCCTCGAACTCGGCCTCTGTGTAGACGTACTCCCGGGGATCATCTGCATGCTCCGCGAGCGTCTTTTTGGCCCATTCAGGCAACCCCTCGTACCCGTCGTAATGGGGATTGAAGTGCACAAAGTTCAACGAGAGCTCGCGCCGGATGATCAATTGCTCCAAAAACGCGTCCGAACCCGGCTGGCGGGATTCAAGCACCCTCTGCGCGATATACGCAGGAGATACCTGCCCGAAATGGATGTAAGGGCTCAACCCAGATGTGGCGGGGCTCGCAGGGTCGCTCTGCCCCGAAGGGTACCGGGGAAGGCCCCCTCTGAGAAACTTCTCGAGGCGCAGGAGGGCCTCTTGCTCCCCTCCCCTGTACAACGGCGATGGTCCCGGATTCTTCTCTTTCACACGGGTGATCAGTGTTCCTGCTTCCTTGTAGGGAATTCCTTCATGTTCCGGCGAAGGCGAGGGGTATTGGACCTGGGTGCGTTCGACTGGCTCGAGAAAACGCATTAATTGGCGATGGATCTTCTTCCGGATCGTGCCCGCCGACCACTCCTCCTTGCCGGATGCCGTCTCGACGGGGACGACCGCGTTGTCCTCCACCATCACAAGGGGACAGTCCACCATCCGCGCCAGATCCTTTCTCCAGGTCTGGTGCAGGGCGAGGTATCCCCGGTCGGTCACGACCATCGCAGCGTCTTTGGCAGCACCTGCGATACTCTCCCCGGGCACTCCCCAGAAGATCGCGAGAGGGATGTGCATCGTTTCCAGGGATCTTCCTGCCGAAACCAGTCCTTCTGCCATGAACGTATAATGGCGGAGATTTGCCTCCGGATAAGAGGGATCGATGCAGAAGCAGGCGACTACGGGTATTTTGTATTTGTTTGCCTTCCTTATGGCATACTCAAGGGCAAGGTTTCCCACCGTCCGCTGCGAGGACTGCATCCAGTAGAGGACATATTCTCCCGAACGCGCAGGAAGCGCGTTGAGGGCGCATATGCGCTCGCCCGGGATCATGCATCAGGACAATGGTATTCCCACCTACATGGAACCTTCTCTTCCGGCATCCTGCAGGTGCCTTGAAATATCAGAAATCAGGGAAATACATCCTGCCAGTCACAGGGATATGCCCGCAGGGGAAAAAATTATACCCGGAGGTATACTGGGGAGAAAAGCCCCAACCTCGAGTACTGGAACGTCAGCGTGTTCTCTGTCGGCCTGAAGAAGAGATCCGATCTCCAGGTATTCCCCTGCACAGGGGAGAAGGTGTTCTGGAACTTCCATTCCTGCTTCACAGGGATACTGCCTGTGTATGTGACCATCTTGAGGCTCGCAGATTCGTTCACGACTGCATTGCCCGAGATACTGGTGCTGCTCGAGATCCATGGCCCGGCAAGCCCCTCTGCAGAGACTGCTGGCAGGACCATTATCCCGATTAAAATGAAGCTGATAACCAGGAATACGGGCGTATTTTTTCTGTCTGGCATGATTATCCTCCGTGTGGCGTGGCGGCGCACAACGGAACATGTTCGCACTAGTATCGGATCCTTTCACCTATATGCTTTCCTCTCAACCGCTAAAAAAGCGCGAACTATCATTCAGGTTCTGAAAAACAGGCCGTCGAGTTCTCTTCTTTTGAAGGTGACCATTGTCGGCCTGCCATGGGGGCAGCTGAAGGGATGCTCAGTCCTGCGAAGTTGCCCGATCAGCGACCTGCACTGCTCCATATTCAGGGGAGTTCCCCCCTTGATGGCCCCCCTGCATGCGATTACTTTGAGGACGCGCTCCTTCCCGGATGAATCCTGGCGCACGTCCCCGGAGAGGAGGGCATCAACGACCTCCCGGATCCCTTCCTGCCCGATCTGCTTTCCCAGCACTATGGGAATGGCACGGACGGCATACGTTCCCCTCCCGAAGTTCTCTATGGAGAACCCGATCTCTTCAAGGAGTGGGATAAGCGCCGGGAGGATCGCAGCCTCGCGCGGGGACAGGTGCAATGGAACGGGGACGATCAGCTCCTGGCACTCGGGCTCTCTTTCCCCCGCATCCAGGACCTGTTCGTACAGGATCCGCTCGTGCGCCGCATGCTGATCGATCAGGATGAGGTCTTCGCCGCCCCTCGGGCAGGCGAGGATGTAGGTATTGTCAAGGGTCCCGAGTACTTCGAGATCCGGGACAGGTGATTGCCCGGCTGTCCCCGCGGAGAGTCCAAGCTCGGTCTGGCGGAGGCGTCGATCGGTATCGGCACGGATGGACCTCCCCGGTTCCGCAACCGTGGCCGGGGGAGGTTCATCGATGTGATAGGCGGGTGAACCACTGGCGGGGGAGATCGTTGCCTGGGTCGAGGCCTTTCCCGATTCGCGGGCCTCGAACGTGAGATCCATGTCGTTAAGCGCCGTTTCCACAGCCCGGGATATCTCCCCCTTCACCTCCCTCTCCCTGCTCAAGCGGACCTCTCTCTTGGTGGGATGGACGTTCACGTCGACAAGGTGCGGGTCGATCGTGATGTCGAGGATGGCCACCGGGAACCTGTCACCGGGGAGAAGGGTACCATATCCCGCCTTCACCGCGAGAGAGAGCGCCCTTGACTGTACCGGCCGCCTGTTGATGCTGAGAAAGACCTGGAAGGGATTCTGCCTTGAGAGCGAGGGATGCGAGATCACCCCTTCCACTTTGATGAACGCCCCCTCAAAGTCCAGCGGGATCAGGGCGCGTGCCACCCCGGTGCCGAAGAGGTGAAGCGCCGCGTCGTGGACACATCCACCCGGCCCGGACATCAGCACCTTCCGGTTATGGAGGACGCGGAACGAGACATCCGGGCGGGAGAGGATGATCCGCTCCAAAATCCCAGTGATGTAGGCCATCTCTGCCGGGAGCGAGCGCAGGAATTTTCTCCGTGCGGGGGTGTTGAAGAAGATCTCCTCCACCTCGACAGTCGTCCCCTCGGGACACCCGCATTCACCCCGCTCGATCACCTCCCCCCCCTCGTTTACAATCCGGACACCTGAGAGCGCGTTGCCCGCCTTCCTCGTGGTGAGGGAGAGCCTCGAGACCGCAGCGATGCTTGCGAGCGCCTCGCCACGGAACCCAAGCGACTGGACGAGCAGGAGATCAGAAAGGGTCCGGATCTTGCTCGTAGCATGCCGGACACAGGCGAGATCTGCGTCTTTTGGCGTCATTCCCGAACCATTGTCAGTTACCCTGATCCCGGTGATGGTCCCCTTACGCGAGGTGATCTCCACCTCGACGCGTGTTGCTCCCGCATCAAGTGCGTTCTCCACGAGCTCCTTTATCACCGAGGCAGGTCGCTCGACTACTTCTCCGGCCGCGATCCGGGACACGGTCTGCTGGTCGAGTACCTGGATCTCTCCTGGTTCTCTCCCGATCTCCATCCTTCACCGCCCCCCTTCCCGCGCCCTCTTCTGGAGGTCATAGAGAAGGGAGAGGGCCGAGAGCGGAGTCATATCATCGAGGTTCATGTTCTTCAGTGTCTCGAGGACAGGGTGGGCAGGCGCGTCCACCGCCGGGATTTCTGGGAGAAGCATCTGGGTATACCGCTTCACTCTCGGACCTGATGAACGGCCTTCGGCACCGGCCATCTCTTCGAGGAGCACCCGCGCCCGGTCAGTCACCCTGCGTGGAACCCCCGCAAGCGCCGCGACGTGGATACCGTAGCTCTTGTCGGTCGCGCCGGGGATGATCTTCCGGAGGAAGACGACCTCCCTGCCGGTGTCTTTTGCCGCGAAGTGGAAGTTCTTCACGCGGGAGAACTCCCCCTCGACAGTGACGAGTTCATGGAAATGCGTGGCAAAGAGGGTCCTTGGCCCCTGGGACTTTTTGCCGTGCAGGAACTCTAAGACCGCTCTTGCGATGCAGAGACCGTCGAGAGTGCTCGTCCCCCTCCCGATCTCATCGAGGATTACCAGGCTTCGCCCGGTCACGTTGTTGAGGATATTTGCAAGCTCGAGCATCTCTACGAGGAATGTGCTCTGCCCGCTCGCGAGGTCGTCGAATGCCCCCACCCGCGTGAAGACCCGATCCACCACGCCGATACGAGCGTATGCGGCAGGAACGAAACTTCCGGCCTGCGCCATGACTGCAACGAGGGCTGCCGCCCGCATGTAGGTCGACTTGCCTGCCATGTTTGCCCCCGTGATGATGAGGATCTGGTCTCCTTCGCTTGAGAGTTCCAGATCGTTTGGCACGAACCTCCCGGCCATCCCCACCTCGACCACTGGGTGGCGGCCTTCCCGCACCAGGAGGTGCGTGGACTCGTCCACCACCGGCCTGCAGTAATGGCCCGACTCTGCCACCTCCGCAAGCGAAACCGCCACGTCAAGGAGCGCAATTCCCCGGGCGATCTCCTGCATCATGGGGACCGCTCCGTTCAGCCGTTCCAGGAGACCCGAATAGACCTCCTGCTCGAGTGACAACTGGCGCTCGTCCGCGGATGAGATGACCGCCTCCTTCTCCTTCAACTCATGGATAGTGAACCGCTCGCCATTGGAGGTGGTCTGCTTGCGCTGGTACTCGGGCGGGACGAGGGAGAGATTAGGGCGGGTTACTTCGATATAGTAGCCGAAGACCGAGTTGTAGGCAATCTTGAGCGACTTGATTCCCGTCCTATCCCGCTCTCGCTGCTGGAGATCCAGGATCCACTCTTTTCCGGATGTCGAGATCCCCCGGAGCGAATCCAGTTCCGGCGAGAAGCCGTCGCGGATTATGCCGCCGTTTCGCACCACCGCAGGGGGATCGTCCACAATCGCGGCACCGATCGTCTCCCCCACCCAGGAGAGATCGGAGAGCATCCCGCAGGCATCCTGGATAAATGCAGGGATCTCCGCCCCCTGCCCGTAGCGCAGGATCGCTTTTAATTGCGGGATGGTGGCAAGGGACCGCTCGAGGCTTTTTAAGTCCCTCGGGGTCGCGTTTCCAAAGGCGATCCTCCCTGCAATCCGTCCAATATCGGCGCAGCGGCGGAGCGTAACAGAAGCCTCCATCCTGGCCGCGGCATTCCTGACCAGGTGTCCGACGGCGTCCAGGCGGGTATTGATGGCGCCGACGTTCACCAGCGGCTCGCAGAGCCACTGGCGGAGGAGCCGGCTTCCCATCGGGGTGGCGGTGCGATCGAGGACAGAAATGAGGGTCCCCTCCTTCCCTCTGTCCCTGATCCCCTGCACGATCTCAAGGTTCCTCAGGGTTATCGCATCCAGGAGGCAGGACTCGCCAGAATGGCGCACCGAGAGGGCGTTGATCTGGGGGAGTTCCGACCGCTGAGTCTCCTTCGCATAGAGGAGTGCCGCACCCGCTGCCTGCTCCGCGGGAGAGTCCCGTGCAAGGCCGAATCCCTCGATGCTCGCGACACCGAAATGCCTGCACAGGGCGTCCCGACCCTTCTCCGGAGAGAAGATATCCGCCGCTCCGCGGCTCACCGCAAGGCCTCCCCTCGAGAGGAACTCTGCGATTTCAGGGGGAGCGTCGGCTGGCAGCAGGCACTCGGCGGGGGAATTCCTCGCAACCTCCCCCTGGAGCGCGGAAAACCCGTGTTCGAGGGGAACCGTGACGACCGAGAACTCCCCGGTGGTGATGTCGAGGAATGCAAGTCCCGCCTCTCCCTCCTTCGCGTTGGGGGAGATGGCGAGGAGGTAGTGGGCACCCGGAGAGGGAATGAGTGTCTCGTCCATCACCATGCCGGGGGTCACGACGCGGACCACCTCCCTCTTGACAATTCCCTTCGCAGCCCGTGCGTCCTCAACCTGGTCGCAGACCGCGACCTTGTAGCCCTTTGCGATCAGCCTCGCAATATACCCTTCAACCGCATGGCAGGGCACCCCTGCAAGAGGAATCCTGTTCCCGCTGCGGTCCCTGGAACGGGAGGTGAGGACTATGTCGAGCTGCCTGGACACGGTCTCGGCATCCTCGTTGAAGGTCTCGTAAAAATCTCCGATATGAAAAAGAAGGATAGCATCGGGATATTTCGACTTGATCTCCTGGTACTGGGCCATGGCAGGGGAGAGGCGGCTCTCCGCCCCGGCACCCCCGGACCGCGATCCCTTTTCCATCACTCATATTCTCGTGCATAGGGAGAGTTATGTGTAACGATCGCGGGGCTCAGGGTTACTGGGAGAGTTATCCTTTCCTGCCCCGGTGCGAATATTCAAGTGTCCCTTTTTCCATATCCTCCGGTGTGGGTCTTGTGTTCCTCTACGCCGCTGTCTGCTTCTTTCCTGCTTTCCGGGCAACAAGGAGAGAGCCACTGGATGAAGAGCGAAAGAGAGAGTCCCTGAGGCCAGGGAGCGGTGCCGGTGACTGATCCGGACGCTGGAGAGAGGGATTCTTCGAATCCGGCGAACCGGCTCGTCCACGAGGCGTCACCCTACCTGCAGCAGCACGCGCATAACCCCGTTGACTGGTACCCGTGGGGAGAGGAGGCGTTTTCCAGGGCGCGGGCTGAAGGAAAGCCGATCTTCCTCTCCATCGGATACTCCACCTGCCACTGGTGCCACGTGATGGAGAGGGAGTCTTTCTCTGACCGCGAGGTTGCCGCCCTCCTCAATGCACATTTCATCTGCATCAAGGTGGATCGCGAGGAGCGGCCGGATCTCGACCAGCTCTACATGGATGCCGCGATCGCCCTCACGGGCTCGGGCGGCTGGCCCCTCAATGTCGTCCTCACCCCTGATCTCCACCCGTTTTTTGCGGCGACATATCTCCCGAGGGAGAACAGGATGGGGATGCCGGGACTACTGGAGGTCCTCCCAAGGCTCGCAGAGTTCTGGGAGGAGAAGCAGGAAGAGGCGCTGGAGTCCGCAGGGCTCCTCGCACGCGCCATCGCTGCCGATCGCAAGGCGAGACCCGGCGGGCGGGTGAGAAAGGACACAGCTGACCGGATGCTCCAGGACCTTCTCCTCCAGTACGACAGCCTGAACGGGGGATTCGGTCCTGCGCCCAAGTTCCCGATGCCGCACCTCCACCTCTTCCTGCTACGCTACTGGAAGTGGACCGGCAGCGGCAAAGCCCTTGGCATGGCCGAAAAGACCCTCCTCTCCATGGCAAGGGGCGGCATATACGACCACCTCGGCGGGGGATTTCACCGGTACTCGACTGATGCACGGTGGCTGGTCCCGCACTTCGAGAAGATGCTCTATGACCAGGCTCTGGCCGCGATGGCCTTCACTGAGGCATGGCTCGCGACGGGAAACCAGGAGTTTTGGGAGGTTGCATCCGGCTGCCTGGACTATGCCTGCTCCCGGCTCTCCGCCCCGGACGGGGGGTTCTTCTCGGCAGAGGATGCCGACAGCGAGGGCGTGGAAGGGAAGTATTACCTCTGGACGCATGACGAGATCGCCTCCTTACTGGACCCGGAAGATGCGCGGGTGGCTTTCCTGGTCTTCCCTGTCAGCCGGACAGGAAATTATCTTGACCCGCACACCGGCCGCTATGGGAGGGAGAACGTCCTCCACCGCACCCATTCCGAAAAAGAGGCGGCACGGGCCCTCTCTCTTTCGCCCGGAGAGGTCAGCGAGCGGATTGAGAGGGCAAGGGCCACCCTGCTCCGGGCCCGTGAGATGCGAACAAGGCCTTTTTGCGATGAGAAGGTCCTTGCCGACTGGAACGGGCTTGCGATTGCCGCGCTAGCCATGGCCGGGAGGGCATCTGGCAGGAGCAGATATATAGAAGCAGCAGAAAAGGCTGCAACCTTTGTCCTCTCGCGGATGCGTATGGATGACGGAGGCCTCTACCACCGGTTCAGGGATGGCTCTGCCGGGATTCCTGGTCTCTCGGCCGACTATGCGGCAATGGTCTGGGGCCTCCTCGAACTGTTTGTCGCGACCAGGGATCCAGGGCACCTGGAATCTGCGCTTGTGCTCGAGGACTACCACGATGCCCATTTCTGGGACAAAAGATCGGGCGGATACTTCACTTCACCCGAGAGCGCGATCGACCTCTTTGCAAGGAGGAAGGAGTTCACCGACGGGGCGATCCCTTCCCCGAACTCCATCTCGTTCTGCAACCTCGTGCGCATTGGGCTCATTACCCAAGAAGAGCGGTTTGGCCGGCGTGCCGATGCACTCTCCCGTCTTTACTCCCCCCTGGTTGAGAGGAGTCCTGCATCATGCGGCTTGTTCATGGCGGGGTTCACGCTCTCTGCCGGCCCTGCCACCCGCGTGGTAGTGACAGGAAAGGGCACAGATCCCGCCTTCCGGGGGATGAATGCGTTCCTTGACCGCCATTACCTGCCGTTCACGATTCCCGTTTCCCTGGAGCAGGGGAAGCAATACGAACTCCTGTTTAGACTCGCCCCTTCCATCGCTTCGCATCGCTTTGCAGGGGAAGCGGCAGTCGCTCATGTCTGCACCATGGACTCATGCGCACCACCTGCGTACTCTGTCGAGGACCTCTCTCTGCGACTTGGATGAAGAAGTGTGGTGGGATCTCGGCAGCAGGCAGTAAAAGGGAGAGGTGAATGATCAGAGGTTCTTCAGGGCCACCATGTCCATTACGCCTGTCAGTTTCCAGACGAGGGATCTCTCCTCCATGGCAATTGCCTCGGGCGGGTCCTGGGGCGAATGCCCGAGGGCCGCGAGGATGTTTTTGGAGAGGCGCCGTTCCTTTATCAGGTCGACGAACTCCTGGCGGATCAGCTTCTTCTCGATCGAATCGGTCACCTCCTCGAGGTACCCCTGCATGCTGACAAAGGTATAACTGGAGAGGTCGCGGGTGTACTTCTCCACCTCAACTGCGACGTAAGGGCTTTTCCTGAAGTACTCGAGCTTCTTTCCATACTTTGTGGAGAGGAAATAGAGGAACTTACCGTCAAATACGTAGAGAAAAGGTGCAATATAAGGGTATTTCTCCCCCTGGAAGGCTATCCGGCAGACATAGCCTTTCTCTATCAGGGAGTCGTACTCCTTTTTATCCATCCTGGGGATCTTCACTATCTCCATAACTACCGCATTCAGCATTACGATCCCTCACTCTTATAGTTTGTGTATTCATGCGTTTGCGAAAAAGATGCCAGGGATTGCCTTGATTTTACAACGGGGCACTTCGGGGCCATGGGCGGCCGGCACGCAGGACGGCGGGGGCGGCTGCCCGAATGGGAGATGAACAGCCCTGTATAAGATTATTCCTGCGCATTTGTATGCTGCCAAAAGCGGATACCTCTCCTTGACAGGAAAATTTTTCTCCCCTGTTTCGCATGTTGCCAAACAATACTTCCATAAGGGACAAAAGAGACCTCTTTAATCAGTGAGAGGAATGCATACACCACGTCCTGTCCAGGCACTGCTCATCGACATGGACAATACCCTCTTTGACCTTGTCGGCGCGAAGCATGCGGCATGCCGTGCGATCACCGAGAAGACAGGAGTTGGAGATGCCGATCTGCTCTTCTCGTATTTTCTCCGGCGGACAAGGGGATTCGAGGACCCCGGGAATATACTGGACTTCCTCGTTGATGAAGGGATATACTCGGATTCCCTGTTCGATATGTGCAGCGCCTTGTACCGCGACGTGAAGCTCTCGCATATCGAGCCTTACCCGGGAGTCCAAAAGACACTGAAGCGCCTTGTCGAAAGGGAATACCCCCTGGCCCTCGTCACCGATGCCCACAGGATTGACGCGATCCCCCGGCTTGAAAAGGCCGGCCTGCGCGATTATTTTGACCAGGTGGTCACTTACGACATGACATGGAAGAAGAAGCCGGACCCTGTGCCATTCCTTTATGCCCTCCGGAGGATGAATACCGCGCCGGGAGACGCCATGATCGTGGGGGACAGCCCGAGAAGGGATATCGCGCCGGGAAAGGATCTTGGAATGACCACCGTGTATGCCCGCTATGGGGACCGTTTCTCATCCTCGAGGAATAAGGGGCGTGCAGATTTCACCATTGACGAGTTCGCGCAGCTGATTCCGCTGCTATCGGATCTGGAAAGACCAGGAAAAGGGAGGAGATCGCCGTGTGCGGCCGGTTCACCATCACGCTGACGGTAGGATTCGGCGAGCGGTTCGGGGTCGACGAATCTTCCCTCGATCTTGTCCCGCGTTACAACATCGCACCCTCCCAACAGGTACCGGTTATCTTCACCACCCCGGCAGGAGCCCGGGCGGCTATGCCAATGACCTGGGGACTTGTCCCCTCATGGACGCGCGATATGACCGGAGCCCGCCCACTGATCAATGCACGGGCCGACTCACTCGCGGAGCGCCCCGCATTCAGGGGGCCGCTTGCACGGCACCGATGCATTATCCCTGCAACCGGCTTCTACGAGTGGCAGAAGTCCGGAACCCAGAAAGTGCCCTACTACATCTGCAGGAAGGACAAGGGTTTCCTTGCCTTTGCAGGGCTGTATGATGTCCTCAGAGGTCGAAATCCTCCTCTGTGGACGTTTGCAATCATTACCACGGAACCCAACCCGCTTGTGGCACGGTTCCACGACCGGATGCCTGCCATCCTCACGCGGGATGCCGAGGACCGCTGGCTGACACCCGGCCCCATCGCGGAGCGGGACCGTGCATCCATGCTCGCACCCTGCGCCGATCCCATTCTTGAAGCATACCCCGTGTCGAGGGCAGTGAACGATCCCTCCCGGGACGGGCCTGATCTCATCCGGATGTCGGGGGATCGCACGCTCGACGTGTGACACGACCTTCCTGGTATTTTTCTTACAGATTCTCCCTTACTAAGTACCTTACACGATCTTCGAGACCTTCCACCTTCGTCACATCGCGTATCACGTCTGTTGCATCAACGAGCACGGGTTGCAGGGGAGTTATGCCAAGATGGGAGAAAAACACCCTGATCACTTCTGTCACGCACATGAAATTATCCTGGCCCTTTCGTCCGGCAACGGCCATCAGCAGTCCCTTCCGCACACGAAGATGGCCTCCAAAGGTCATTTCTGCGTGCAAGGCTAAAAAACGGTCAAGAAGGGCTTTCAGGCCCGCAGGAACGGTGTTGGTATACACAGGCGAGCAGATGACGAGCAGTCTGCACTTTGCGACCGCATCAATGATCTCATTCATATCATCCTGGAAGACGCAGGTACCGGTGTTGTAGCACTGGTAGCACCCGATGCAGGGGTGGATGTCCATGTCATGGGGGTAAATGACTTCTATTTCCCTCCCCTCGCGGCGCGCAGCCTCCGCAGCCCATGATGCAAGGATGGCGCTGTTTCCTCCCGGGCGGGGGCTTCCCTGGATGATCACGATACGCCCGTCCTGTACGCGCCCGCCAGGCAGTGAAGGTGCGGGATGTGATTCGCAGAATACACCAGGATCGGCACGCAACTCCGCTTCCCATGAGGCGGCCCTCTCCTCTGCAACCTGCCTGGCATGGAAAGGCATGGCGGGTGAGTATTCGTAGGTGTTTGTCCGGAACTGCGCGAGAACCTCCGGCCCGGCCCAGGCCTCGAGGGTATACCTCAGCATCCCAGGATAGAACCGGGAGAGATCCTCCTCACGGACGACGACACGATATGCAGTTCCGTCCGCCTGCACCTGCTGGTCCCGGATTATCTCTCCGGTCTGCTCCATGAAAGAGTTGTAGGAGTGGTGAGGGATATACGTTCCAGTCGGAAGTGATACTTTTATGGGACGGAACCTGAAGAATTCTCCACTGGGAATGTGCAATGCAGGGGGCGCGTGAACAGGAGATTCAAAAACTGGCCCGCCTGGCGGCGGAGAGAGGGGCCGAAGCCCGCGTCATCTCCTCGCGGGACGTCATCGTCTCTGACTGGGTCCGGTTCAAGTGCCGTTTCGGGTGCAAGGGGTACGGAAAGCACCTGAGCTGTCCGCCGTATGCACCGGCACCTGAGGAGACCCGGCGGATGGTCAGGGAATACGAAACCGGGCTTCTCCTCAGATTCGAAGGGATTCCCGGGCACAGGGATCTCTCCCCGGACCAGATCCCGGAAGATTTTCACCCGTTCTTCCGCGATCTTATCCTCTGGGTGAACGGGACCGTCCATTTCCTTGAGAAGACTGCATTTTATGACGACTTTCACAAGGCGTTCGGCTTCGGCGCATACCCGTGCATCTACTGCGAGCACGAGCACTGCGTCGCAGAGGAACAACCGGGGGTCGTTGACGAGAGCATCAGGAGGATGTGCCGGCACATGGACCTTGTCCGCCCCAGCATGGAGGCTGCCGGCATGGATGTATTTGCAACCGCAAGAAACGCAGGCTGGGAACTGCACACCGTTCCCTGCAGGGACTTGGAATACGGCATGATGGAACACGGGAACATCACCTCGATTGGCCTTGTGCTCCTGGAATAGGTGCGGTTCTCCATTTGCTGATATCCTCCTTGTGAGACGGGGAATGAGAATGGCTATCCCGCTTCTGCCGAAGGGAAAATGACTGCGAAGAACATCCAGGATGCGGGGTAAAGAGGCCGGCGAGGCTCCGCGGAATCGTTCATCCACTCATGCCAGCACTGTCCCTCTGCCGCGCTTGATGCTGCCCCCAAAAAAATCCCTGGCAAAATTCGATTTTTTATTGACCTGACCTAAAACTATAAATATATTGAATAGACATAATAAAGCGCACTTTCTACCCCCACTGGGCCCCCATCCCTGCAGGCAATAACTTTTACTGGTCGCATCCTGCAGCGGAACTTCAACACCAGAGGGCCAGAACCCTGGGGGGTGAGATCCCGCAGGAGCAGACAATGAAGAACCCGAAGTACATCACCTCAATTGAAGATCTCCCCGGGATCCCGGGAGATGAGAAGAAGAGACTTGCGGAGGTGACGAAGAAATTCGCCTTCCGCACAAACGAATACTATGCCTCGCTGATCGACTGGGACGACCCCGCAGATCCCATCAGGAGGATCATCGTCCCTGATCCACGCGAGCTCGAGGAATGGGGGGCCCTTGACCCCTCGAGGGAGAAGGACTATACTGTCGCGCCGGGCGTCCAGCACAAGTACCGCGAGACGGCGCTCTTCCTCACGGTCGACGTCTGCGGCGGGTTCTGCAGGTTCTGTTTCAGGAAGAGGCTCTTCATGAACAGGGCAGACGAGATTGCGCGCGATTTCTCGGCGGGCATCGAGTATGTGCGCCAGCACCCGGAGATCACCAATGTCCTCCTTACAGGGGGAGATCCCCTGCTTCTTGCCACGAGCAGGCTTGAACGCATCATTTCGCAGATTCGTGAGATCGATCACGTCCAGATTATCCGCATCGGAAGCAAGATGGCCGCGTTCAACCCCTATCGCATCCTCAACGATCCTGACCTTCCGGGGCTGATCAAGACCTACAGCACCCCCAAGAAGAAGATATACCTGATGGCACACTTCAACCACCCGAGGGAGCTCTCACCGCAGGCGATCGATGCGCTGGAAGTCCTCCGCGACGCGGGCGCGATCGTCGTGAACCAGACTCCGCTCCTCCGGGGAATCAACAGTGATCCCGCAGTGCTTACAGAACTCTTCAGGAAGCTATCTTTTATCGGGGTCCCGCCCTACTATGTCTTCCAGTGCCGTCCAACCCTCGGAAACCACCTCTTCGAGATGCCTGTCGAGGAATCATACCTCATATTCGAGAAGGCGAGGGCGTGTTGCTCGGGCCTTGCGAAGAGGGCGAGATTCGTGATGTCCCATGCCACCGGCAAGATCGAGGTGGTCGGAAAGACTGAAGCTGCAACATACTTCAAGTATCATCAGGCTGCCGATCCACGCGATGTAGGCAGGTTCCTTGCGTTCAAATGCAACCCCGAAGCATTCTGGTTCGATGACTACACTGAGCTCCTGGAAGACTCGCGGGTCTTTTCAGATGAAGATGAACAGTTTCCGGCGTTTCCCTCAGGCCGGCAGATCCCTGACGACACACAGGCTGCAGGATGAACTGATTCCGCACACAAATAGGGCGCAAGCATTGGGCATCCGGACGCCGAAAAACTCCAGGTTTCCCGGATTTTCCCCCCACAAGTCCTTCTTTGCCTTATCTGCGCCATGGGGGCAGGGTGTCCAACCGGCATCAGGTTGAGAGGATCCTCCCCGTGGTCAAGGTGCAGGATCTGCCGGATCTGGTCATCTGAGAACGCCCTCATGGAAACCTCACCGGGAATGCTGCCCTGAATCCCGGCATCCTCCCTCGAGAACCGTTGCGGTTCTCCATCAGGATTGTGAGATCTTTGGGTCGGCACAACATTCCGGACTGATCCAGGGACAGAGGTCGGATGTCCGCTCACACTCACTTCCCTTTCCTGAAAAAACCCAGGGGGTCCCGCCAGTTGAGGAGAGAGGTGCCATGTTTCCTTGGAAAGACTCCTTCCTTCACCGATTTTATCTCCTCCACGGTGAAGAAGGCATTTGGCTGGAACTCGTGTATGAGGTCGAAGACCAGGTGAAGGTCCTCTCTCCTGCTAATCGTGAGGACCACGGTGACCGGCCCGCTGGCCCCCTCCGCATCCATGGTGGTAACGCCGAGGTTCTTTTCTCTCATGGCCTCCACAAGACCCTGTGCATCGCGGTTCGTGATGATCCTGACAACGACGTTCCCAATGGAAAGGCGCTCCTCGACCGTCATCCCGATGAAAGTTCCTGCGGCAAACCCACCCCCATACGCGATATAGGATGCAACATTCCCGACATTCTGCATCACCTGGCCGATGGCCAGAAGCCAGATGATCACCTCGAAGAAGCCGATCGCCGGGGCGATGTACTTGAACCCACGGGCGATGAATATCACCCGGAGCGTGCCGAGGCTCACGTCGCATATCCTCGCCAGGAAGATGAGCAGGGGAAGTATTACCCATGCATACACATCCGCAGAGATAGTGAATTCCAGCACTTAGCAATCACCCCCGGACGATTTGTCTGTTCTGGACTCCCTCATCATCTCATCCTGAGAGCGGATGCCAGCCCGTGCCACAGGCCATACCATGCCGATGTACCGTGAGATGCCATTCCTGATAATTCCCGCGTGGCAATGACTGGGGGGGAAGGTCGATGTACAGGGGATTAAACCCAGCCCCTCTTCCTCATGGCCTCCACTACCCTCGCAACGGCAATAGAGTACGCCGCCTTCCGGAGTGGCACGTTGTTCTGGGACGCCAGGTCGTGGACCTCGCGGTAGGCATCCGTCATCTTCTTCTCGAGTTTCCTGTGCACCTTCCCTTCATCCCACTGGTCCATGTTGAAGTTCTGGACCATCTCGAAGTACGAGACGATCACGCCACCGCCATTCGTGAGGAAATCCGGGAGCACCGTGGTACCCTTCTCAAAGAGTATCTCATCGGCATCGTTGTCCACCGGCCCGTTTGCAAACTCCGCCACGATTCCTGCACGGACCTGCGGGGCGTTCCGGCTGCTGATCACATTCTCGAGCGCCGCCGGGACGAGGATCTCCACCGGAAGTTCGATCAGTTCTTCGTTCGTGATGTTCGTGGCACCCGGGAAATGCTGCACCGACCCGGTCGCGGCTTTGTGGGAGACCAGTTCGTGCACGGCGAGCCCATCTGGATTGTAAACCCCGCCACGGCTGTCACTCACCGCCACCACCCTGGCGCCGAAGACCTCCTGCCCTATGAGTGCGGCGTGTGAGCCCACGTTGCCGAACCCCTGGACAGCAACACCTGCCCCCGAGATGTTCATCCCGATGTCCCTTGCAGCCTCGCGCACGATGTACCATCCACCCCTGGCAGTGGCGTCAAGCCTCCCCTCCGACCCGCCAAGGCCAACGGGTTTGCCGGTGAAGGAGCCAAATGATGTCTTCCCGGCAATCTTCGAATATTCATCCATCATCCATGCCATTACCGCTGGGTTGGTGTAGACATCCGGTGCCGGGATGTCCCTGTCCGGCCCAAGATACGGGAACATCACCTGCACATAGGCACGGCTGAGTCGCTCGAGCTCGTGTTCCGAGAGCTCTTTCGGGTTGCAGACGATCCCTCCTTTTGCCCCGCCGAGAGGGAGGTTGTGAAGGGCGCACTTCCAGGTCATCAGGGCGGCAAGACCCCGGATGGTGTCGATAGTCTCATCCGGGTGGAACCTGATTCCGCCTTTTGTAGGACCGAGTGCATCGTTGTACTGGACACGGAACCCCTGGAATGCCCGGATCTTCCCGTCGTCCATCCTTACAGGGATTGATGCATGCATTTCCCTTCGCGGCATCTTCAGCACTGCCTCCACGTTCCTGTCCATGACAAGGTCGGTCGAGCATGAGCAGAGATGCTGCTTGACCATCTCGAAGAGGTTCTGATCGGTCATTCGTTTCCCCCTCTTACGAAGACATTCAGAGCCATCCGGTATTTAAAGGCACGGAAATGCCGCACCATGCCAGCAGGTACGGCTTGGTTGAGTGAATGAGAGCCATTCAGCTTCACGTTCTCTTCTCCAGCACATTCCGGATGGTGGCATCCCTGTCCGTTTCGGTGCCCCGGATGGCAGAGAGCCGCTCTTCCAGGGTGGGTCTCTTCGCCCGGTAGATCGTTCCAAGGCCGATCGGTGCATCCGTGTTGTAATCCCATTCCCTGGCTTTTTGGCAGGCGGCCTCAAAGTCCCGCTCATCGTGGTCCCTGATTTCGTATACACTCCTGTCGTAGTAGTCAGACAGATTGAAGTAGGATGCGCATACCTGGAGCACGTCGATGAAAGAAAAGCCGGGATGACGGATGCCTTCCATGATCGTGCGCTGCAGGAGAGCCATCTTCCGTGTGCATCCTCTCGCAACGAACGTGGCGCCGGATGCAAGCATGATCTCCAGGGGATTGAAAGGTTCCTCAACAGTCCCCGAAGGCGTTGAACGGCCCCTGAACCCGAGCGGGGAAGTCGGGGTGTATTGCCCCGTGGTCAGCCCGTAGACCCGGTTGTTGTGGACAAGGAGGGTGATGTCGGTGTTCCGTTTTGCGGCAAAGATGAGGTGGTCAAGGCCTTCGGCATAACAGTCCCCGTCACCTGCGCAGGCAATGACCACGAGCTCGGGGTTGGCCATCTTGATCGCGGTTGCAACCGGCAGGGTGCGCCCGTGGATTGAGTAGAAGCTGTTCACGTTGAGGTAGTCCGCCATCTTTGCATGGCACCCTATCCCGGTTACGAGCACGACCCTGTCAGTATCAACTCCCTCTTTCTCAAGGGCCGCAATGGTATTTTTCAGGGCGAACTGGATGACAAAATTGCCGCACCCGGGGCACCAGGTGTTCTGGGCATCGGTGATAAGGTTCCTCGCAGTCATGCGAGCGCCTCCCTGACGCGTGCTTCCAGTTCCTCGCGCGCAAACGGCCTTCCGTCGTACCGTCTGATATGAGAGTCCAGCCTGATCCCGTGCCGTGCGAGCAGCATTGCGATCTGCCCCTCCGCGTTCTCTTCTACCGCAATCAGCCTTTTCGTCCCGCGCAGCGCATCATGCAGGGCCTGCAGAGGGAGGGGCGAGAGCACGACCGGCTGCACCAGCCGGAGCCCCAGGCCAGCCGCAACCTCGCGGCAGACTCCGATCGTGGACCCCCAGCAGAGGAGCGTGGTTTCCGATTGCCTGACCCCGCCTGATTCTACCGGTTTGAACCGGAGAACCTCCTCTGCCAGCGCCGATCCCTTTCGCCCCCTCTTTTCACTCATCCGGGAGGCGAGACCCGCCTTCTCAGTGGTGATCCCATTCTGGTCGTGGGTGTAGCCGTTGACCTTTATCACCGTATCCTTTTCGGGAGGAAAAAGCATTGGCGAGACGCCGCTCTCGGTCAGCCCGTACCTGATATACCCGGGACCCGGGCTCCCGACAGGGCCTGGATCAACCCTGGGCATTGTGTCGTCAGGGCTGATAAAGCTGTAGAACCCCTCGCAGAGCGTCTTGTCGCAGAGGATAATGGCCGGGACCTGGTATTTCCAGGAGAGGCGGAGCGCGATGTCAGACCAGGCATAGGCCTGTTCTGCATCCCCCGGGGCCACCACGAGGCGGGGGAATTCTCCATGGCCGGCGTGCAGTGCAAAGTGAAGGTCGGACTGTGCTGTATAGGTGGGCATCCCGGTGCTTGGGCCCGCCCGCTGCCCGAGCACCACCACGACCGGAATCTCGCTCATGCCTGAGAGTGAGAACCCCTCGGTCATCAGGCAGAAGCCTCCTCCGGAAGTCCCTGCCGCGGTCCTCTTCCCGGCAAATCCGAGGCCGAGCGCCATCAGCATCACCGCAATCTCGTTCTCGGGGTGGAAGACCAGGAGATCGTGCGCCCCGGCAACCTCGGCCATGAAGTGGAGGATATTGGATGTGGGGGTCATCGGATACGCGACGTAGGCATCGAGGCCACCGTGGATGAGGCCAAGGCCTATCGCCTCGTTCCCCGAGATCACCGGCAGTGGAGACGAGCCGAGCGGCTCAATCCTGCAGCACTCGCTGGCCGCGTCATAGCCCCGGCGCGCCACCCTGAGGTTTGTGGGAAGCGCCTTTGGGATCTGGCGTGCGAATACCTCCTCGAGCACCTCCCACTCGATCCCTGCGGCCTTCGCAAATGCCCCGATGATGCACGAGTTCCCCATGACCGGCGGGGCCTTCTCCTCTTTCAAGATTTGTGGGAGATCAATTCCTATCCCCTCATCCCTGACCTTCGAGCGGTCAGAGAGCACCACGGTCTTCCTGTGAACCATATCCCTGTGAAAGTCCACGGCATCCTGGTTCAGTGCGAGGATAAAGTCAACCTGTGACCGGTGCGCCCCGATCTTCTCCTTCGCAGCCCGAACAATCGCAAAATTATGCCCCCCCTTGATGAGGGACGGGTAGTCAAAATACATGTACACACGGTATCCCATCCGGTTGAAGAGATGGGCAACCACCATACCGGCACTGTTGATCCCGTCACCGGCCTTTCCCCCGATGAGAACTGATAATTCCTCCATGATCGTGAAGAGCACCCCGAACAACACTCTCTTTTCAGGGAAAGATATAGGTTCTTCCCAAAAAACCACACGATTCCCTTTCAAGACACATGCTCATAAGATGAAAACAAGAATGATGCAATTTGCAACAAGCCCGACGCATGAAAATGCCGCAGCTATTTTCATAGGAATCGCTTATGACGGCCCCACCGTAGAATATAAATGATGAAAATCACGAAGTGATTTTCATTCGAAATCGCAGGTGCGATTTCCTATAAAAAAAAACTGGATGGTGATGTTATTTCTTCCCAAGGGACCGTATCCGGGCCGCTTCGGGAGGGTTTTCAGTCTTGAGAAGGAACGTGCCATAGCAGGGCTTCGTATACGGGAAAGTGATCACGTCCCCGTCAAGCCCGATGACGACCGGAGGCACCCCTATGATAGGTTTCTCGAAGATCTTGAACCCGGGATCCACGATCACCCGCTCACTGCAGTGCTCCTCAACATAGCCCCTGCATTCTGCAAACGATGCCCCCCTGAGGACAATCTCGTACTTCAAAGATTCGATACAACCCACGGAAGCACCTCGTCTATCTTCTTTTTGAGTGGCATGGGATTGTGCACTGCTTTTGCAGCGACCTTCTCGCAGGGGAAGCCGATAGTCTCTCCAACCTCCCTGAAGTGCTCCCCATAGAGGATGGCTACCACCTTCTTCCCGGTGATTGCCTGGACGGTTGCAGCATACGAGACCCCGGCATCGTTGTGCACGAAGATCATGTAGTACGAATAGCTTCTCCTTCCCTCCGCCAGGTCCGCGATGCAGGTATCGAGGTCCACCATTTCCCCTGAATAATGGTGGAGCGGGTCTGATACCTCGACCTGCATGCGGGCGGCCTGGTTGCCTGCGACGACCGGTGATATCCCGAGCATCCGAAGCCTTTGCATGAGGTACAGGGCAACGGGGGACTGGACCGGGACCTGGGGGCATCCCAGGACCAGGAGCGCGTCCTTCTTTTCTGTTCCTGCGGCGATGATGAATCTCCTCCCTGCCTGACTAATTAACGATCCCCATGGCTATGTTACTTCCCATTCCGGACACCTGCCTGATTGAGGTACCCCCGAAGATCCCTGACCTTTTCAGGATGCGTGTAGACGGTAAACCTGTCGCCGCGGGAGAAGCAGATGAGGGTTATTCCTGCCTTCTCTGCCGTTTCTATCCCCTGCTCTGTCGACGCCGCACGGGAGACGACAACGGGTATCCCGGCATGCGCGGCCTTTGTCACCATGTCCCTCGGCTGCCTTCCGGTACAGCCAAGGACGCACCTCGACCTGTCAATACCCCTGATCACTGCATGCCCCACCACCTTGTCGACCGTGCTGTGCCTTCCAAGGTCGCTTGCCTTCACGAGAAGCTCGTTTTCGTGGAAGAGGACCGAGCAGTGGACGCCGCCGGTCCGCCGCCACGTCTCGGTCTCGATCTCCCCCGTGATACGGTACACGTCATCGGTGGTGAGGGTAAGAGACGATGTGACAGGGAGAAAAGGCCTCCTGACCCCCAGCGCCCCTGTGGATATGATCTCCTGGAGCAGTTCTCCCGTGATGGGGGCAATGACATGGATCTCTTCTCCCTTCACCCTCACCTCATCAACCCTGCCGGAGATTCCCTGGCACGTCACGAAACCTGCACCGAGTTCATCGAGCTGGTCGTTGCTTGCAACCATACTGGTAAAATACGTCCCGTTCAGGTAAAGGGAGAACCGGCTCTCCCGCACCACAGTGTCCTCTATCTCTCGGGGCCTGCCATTCCTGACCTGGATGCCCCTGATGGTGACGGTGTTCATCGAGTGGTCTCCTCTTCAACCCAGGCAAGATAGGGAGGATACCCTGCAACGACCGGGAGCACGATCATCTCGGGGAGGGTGTATGGATGCACCTCCCTGATGGCGGCAAGGGCTTCCTCGACCTTCTCGTGTGCAGTCTTTATGATGAGAAGCACTTCGGGATCATCGCAGAACCTCCCTTCCCAGCGATAGCAGGACCTGATTTCCGCGATGTTCACGCATGCAGCCATCCTCTTTTCCACAAGGTGGCGGGCGATTGCAGGGCCCTCATTTCGCCCGGAAGTGACGAGGATGACATTAATTCGTGACTGCTCCTTTTCATTCATCTCCTGTTCACCTTCATGATCCGGGACACACCCGTGAAACCGGCCGGGGAATGTGCATGCTCTTTACTACCCGGGCGCGGGATATAAGAGTATTGCTTCAATTCTCTCAATTAATGGGATATTTCAGGATCTGAACGCATCAGCGCCTATTTTGGACGACAGCCCGTGGTGATCATTAATGAATGAGCAGGCCCTATACTCCTGCACATGTACGCGGAACGAATGGAGATGCTCCCTCCCTACCTGTTCGCCAGGATAGACGAGATGAAGGCAAAAAAGATACAGGCGGGAGTCGATGTCATTGACCTGGGCGTGGGTGACCCGGACCTGCCCACCCCCCCTTTCGTCGTGGAAGAGCTCTGCCGGGCGGCAAGGGACCCGGCTCACCACCATTACCCGTCCTATGCAGGGATGACAGATTACCGCCGCGCTGTCGCGGGATGGTACACACGTCGTTTCGGCGTGGAACTGGACCCTTCCACTGAAGTGCTTGCCCTGATGGGCTCAAAGGACGGGATCGCACATGTACCGGAGGCATTCGTAAACCCGGGAGATTATGTCCTCGCACCGAGCCCGGGTTACCCGGTATACCGGACATCCACCCTCTTTGCCGAGGGAAAAGTCTACGAGATGCCACTTCTGGCCAAGAACCACTTCATCCCTGATCTCGATGACATCCCCAACAAGGTTGCAGATGCCGCAAAGATCATGTTCCTCAACTACCCGAACAATCCCACATCTGCGGTGACCCTCCCGGGATTCTTTGAGAGCGCGGTTGAATTTGCACGCGAACACGAGATAGTCATCATCCATGACAACGCCTACTCGGAGATCTCCTTCGACGGCTACCGGGCTCCCTCGTTTCTCGAGACGGAAGGCGCGATGGACGTTGCAATAGAGATGCATTCCCTCTCGAAGACCTTCAACATGACAGGGTGGCGGATCGGCATGGCGGTGGGAAACAGGGAGATACTCGCAGGGCTCGGGAGGGTGAAGACCAACGTCGACTCCGGGGTCTTTGACGCAATACAGAGGGCCGCGATCGCCGCCCTCTCGGGCCCGGACGACTGTGTCCGTGATGCCTGCCGCGTCTACCAGGAGCGGCGCGACGTGCTTGTCGGGGGACTCCGGCGCCTTGGGTTCTCTGTCGAGACCCCGCGTGCCACCTTCTACGTCTGGATGGCAGTCGATGACTGCATGGCCTTTGCCACACGGATGCTCGACGAGGCCGGGATCGTGGTCACTCCCGGCATTGGTTTTGGATCGGGCGGCGACGGGTATGTAAGGTTCGCCCTCACCCGTTCCACGGACCGCATCAGGCAGGCGCTCGAGAGGATGGAGGCGATGGACCTGTGAAACTCCCTCCCCACCTGGGTATCCAGGACAGTCGCCTCACCATTGGGCGGCTTGACTGCGTCTCTCTCGCAGACCGGTTCGGTACTCCCCTCTATGTCACGGACCAGGACCGCATCGTCGACCAGTTCCGCCGTTACAGGTCGGCACTCGCCTCGCATTACCCGGAAGTGCAGGTGCTTTACGCGGCGAAGGCGAATGGAAACCTTGCAATCCTTTCGGCCCTTGCGCGGGAGGGAGCGGGGGCCGACGTCTTCTCGTCCGGAGAACTGTACCTTGCGCTCGACGCAGGTATTCCGCATGGTCGGCTCCTGTTCAACGGGAGTTCCAAGAGCAGGGCTGACCTTAAACTTGCCGTGGAAAAGGATGTCCCCGTCTCAGTGGACTCCCTCGATGAGCTTCACCAGCTCGACGAGGTTGCCGGGAGCCTTGGCAGGACCGCGAGAATTGCGTTCCGGGTCAACCCGGCCCTCGACGTCCCCACCCACCCGAAGATCGCGACCGGCCTTGCCACCAGCAAGTTTGGAATAGCCCACCACCTCATCCCTTCAGCCTACAGGGAAGCGCTTGGGTGCACACACATCCGGCCCTGCGGCCTCCACTGTCACATCGGTTCCCAGATACTCGATCTCGAGCCGTTCAGAAAGGCCGCGGAGGTGATGATGCGGATTGCCTCCGACCTGGTGGCGATGGGGATTGATCTCGAGTTCATCGACCTTGGAGGGGGGCTCGGGATCCCATACCGGCATGGGACCGACATGGCGCCGACCCCTGAAGAGTACGCGACCGTCGTGGTCCCGGCGGTCGCAAGAGGGGTCGAGGCACTCGGGATCACCCCGGAACTCTGGATAGAGCCCGGGCGTTTTCTCGTGGCAGACTCGACCATCCTCCTGACGAGGGTGAACTCCGTCAAGAAGGCCCACAAGAACTTCGTCAACGTGGATGCCGGTTTCAACCTCCTCGTCCGCCCGGCCATGTACGATTCCTACCACGAGATCGTGGCCGCACAGAGCGCAGATCGCATCCCCGAAGAGACCTACACTATCACAGGGCCTATCTGCGAATCGGGCGACATCCTTGCCTCTGATCGCCGTCTTCCCCTGGTCCGTGCAGGAGATCTCATCGCCATCCTGGACACTGGGGCATACGGTTTTGCCATGTCCTCGCAGTACAACAGCAGGCCCAGGTGCGCGGAGGTCATCATCCATGACGGCGCGCCGGCCCTGATGCGCAGGGCAGAGACAATCGAGGACATCAAGGCCACGATGCGGCAGCCTCCATGGCAGTCCTGAAGGGGAGAGGGGCCGGTGCAGTTCCACTACGCTCTCGTTGATGACCTCTTCTCGAGGGAGGAGTTCGAGCGGCGGGTGGAGGAGAAGATGGAGTCCTGCGGGGACCTCGTCGACGAGGTGACCGCGGCGATGATGGTGGTGCAGGACTGCGGGCGCCACCACGTGAAGATAAAGGACCTCTCCGGGAGATCCAGCCTCTTCTCTTTCTTTGGAAAGGTGATTGCAAAGAACCCGCCCCGGGAATTCGAGCGCCCTGGCGGGGAGAAGGGACTTGTCACAAGCCTGATCCTCGGGGACGAAACAGGCCAGGTGAGGGCCATCCTCTGGGATGAGAAGGCCATGGCCGCCCAGGAGATCGAGGTGGGAGAAGTGCTCGAGGTCATCGGTCGCCACCCCAACCGGACGCCGACGGAGATCACGGTCATGGCCATGCGCCAGGCAATGGTGGAGATCGTGGGGCCCACCCAGGTCGAGCCCGGCCTTGCCCCTCCAAAGAGGAAGGAGATCACGGCCCGGGTGATGGCGGTCGGGGAACCCCGGATGGTACCACGAAGGGACGGAACCGAGACGGAAGTGCTGGACCTCGTGGTCCGCAGCATTGAGGGCATCTTCCGCATCTCATGCTGGGTGCCTGACCTCATAGAGGGGATCGAAGAGGGGGCGACTCTCCGGGTTCAGGGAGTCCTCGAGAAAGTGCGGAAGTACGGCAAGGAGTACAGCATCGATGAACGGAGCATCATCGAGATAGCTGATGAGGATATCCCCCAGGAGATCGACTCTATCTCCGATGTGAAGGAGGGCGGCATATTCTCAGTATGCGGGTCCGTCCGATCCTGCCAGCCGGCACGATCGTTTACCACCCGGGACGGGAGGCCCTCATGCGTCCGCAACCTCCTGCTCACTGACGGGTCGCACGAGATCAGGGTCGTCTTCTGGGGAGAGGAGCATGCCCGTACCGAGCTCCTCCCGGAAGACCGGGTGACACTCTATCTCTGTTCTGCCCGGCAGGGGAGATCAGGAGAACTGGAGCTTCATGCCGGCAGCGGAAGCATGGTAAAGGTGCACCACGAGGGCGAGGCCGGGGAAGGAGAGATCACCGGAACGGTCCTGGCGACTTCGGGAGGGACCTTTCTTGACACGGGTGCAGAGCATTTCCTGGTCCGCGGCCACCTCCCCCACGGGCACGAAGTCAGGGCCAGGGTGACGAGGAGGGGGAAGCGGATCTCCATCAATTCGTTCGAAGAAGTCCTCCCCGACCTGGAGAAACTGAATGCCAGGATAGATGCATTCCTGGCGATGACAGAAGCAGGGAATACTTTCACCCCGCACGGCCGCCAAGATATAAGCAAGTGAGTGTACCCTCTCTCCACGACAGGTGAACAACTGATGAGTAACGGACCGATTGAACTTGAAGACCTGCCCGGCGTGGGACCCACCACCGCGGAGAAGCTCCGCGAGGCAGGATTCCTGAGCGTGGAGAACATCGCGACTGCTTCGCCCCAGGATCTTGCAGAGACTGCCGAGATCGCCGAGTCAACGGCAAAAAAGATGATCAAGGCCGCCCGCGAGATGGTGGATCTCGCAGGCTTCCGGACCGGGAAGGATGTCTTCGAGCAGAGGAAAGAGGTGCGGAAGTTGAAGACGCGGGTGCCAGAGCTTGACGCCCTCCTCGGCGGCGGGCTCGAGACCCAGGCGATTACCGAGCTCTACGGCGAGTTCGGGTCAGGAAAGAGCCAGGTGGCCCACCAGGCAGCCGTCAACGTCCAGCTTTCCGAGGACGAGGGGGGGCTCAACGGGTCTGCCATCTTCATCGACACCGAAAATACCTTCCGCCCCGAGCGTATCGAGCAGATGGTGATCGGCCTCGGTATCGACGCCGACCCCCAGGAGTTCCTGGAGAACATTCACGTTGCCAGGGCCCACACGTCGGACCACCAGATGCTGATGATCGAAAGTGCGAAGGAGAAAGCCCAGGAGCTGAAGAACTCGGACCGCCCGCTGCGCCTGATAATCGTGGACTCGCTGACTGCGCATTTCAGGGCCGAGTACGCGGGCCGCGGCACCCTCGCCGCCCGGCAGCAGAAACTGAACCGACACCTCCACGATATTTTCAGGCTTGTCGATGATCACAACGCGGTGGGGATGGTCACCAACCAGGTACTTTCGAACCCCGCGGTCTTCTTCGGGGATCCCACCAAGCCCATTGGCGGAAACATCGTGGGCCACACCGCGACCTTCCGCATCTACCTGCGGAAGAGCAAGGGAGGAAAGCGCATCGCCCGCCTCGTCGACAGCCCCAACCTCCCCGAGGGCGAGGCGGCATTCATGGTGGAAGAGGCCGGACTCAAGCCCGTATAATTCTCAAGCCATACTCTTTTTCCCGGCACGAAACCTTCGGGAGGCCATGATGTGAGAGATATTGATTTCATACCTTCACAGTGCACCACTCATCCCATGGGAACGTGCCTGGCATTGATGAACCCTTCACGCTTGCGCAACCCCTGACGGCGGTGAGGCCGGAGCCGGGGAACAGGTGCAGATCAACCACCGTGCGAATCTGCCCTGCCCATGGATTATCGAGTGTTGGGAGATGGGAAATGGGAGCAGATTGTCTTTTCCCTGGGTTTCATTGTAACCCTGCTCCCTGGCTATCTTGGGGGGGTTGAACCTGATGCAAGGGTATCTCTTCCACCTCATAAGAACCGCGAATCATTGCGACCTCCAGGTCGCCCCGGGATCAAAGGGCGGTACCCTCGCGCCGTCTCCCCATCGTCCGCGAAAAAACACCGAGGATCCGGGTGATCGCCATATAATTATATGTTCGACAGGCAATGCCTTCGGGGGAAATCAGGAAAGAAGCCCTCGTTCAATTATTCTCAAATCCGAAAGGCATAAGGATCCCGGGACGAGAGTCCATATCCGGAATACACAAATGAACAGGTCTTTTTGCCTCAAGGGCCTCGTCACCGATATCGATGGAACCATCACCGACCCAAGACGGAGGATCCATACGGGAGCCATCGAGATCCTCCGTGACCTGATGGAGAAAGGTGTGTATGTAGTGCTGGCAAGCGGCAATACTTCATGCTTCATGGATGCTGTCTCCAAGATGATCGGCACTCCCGGGACCTACATCGGTGAGAATGGCGGCATCATAAGGAACGGGTACGGACAGGATATTACCCTTCTCGGGGACGGGGCCGCACCAAGGAAGGCACTTTGCGACCTGGTTGAGGCATACCAAAGGAAGGGCATATCAATCGAACATTACAGCCTCCCCTACCGTTTCGTTGACGTGGCTTTTGCCCGCACTCTCCCTGTCGATGAAGTCCGCGGGATCCTCGAGCATCACCCCGTCGAAGTGCTTGATACAGGGTTTGCCATCCACATCCATCCGCCGGGTGTAAACAAGGGTGTGGCGTTTTCCGAGCTGGCACGGGCCATGGGCCTTGATACCAGGGATTTTCTTGCCGTGGGCGATGCAGAGAATGACATCGAACTACTCAGGCGTGCAGGCATCGGTGTGGCTGTCGCGAATGCGCACCCGCAATTGGTCCTCTATGCAGACCATGTAACAGAAAGAGAGTGTGGTGACGGTTTTATCGAGGGTGTAAAAAAGTATATGGCCTACTTCCTGGAGAGGTAGCGGTCTACTACGATATAGTCCTTGATATCTTTCACCGCCTCGAACGGGATATAGAGGCGGTCCCCTTCGGTTCGGTATCCCGAGGTATCAAACGAAGGGTCAGGATATATAACCAGGTCAACCACCTGCCCGGTCTCGAAATCTACCACCAGGTTCTTCAGGGTGCCAATCACCTTCCCCTCGTTCGTGACAATCTTCTTCTTGGAAAGACTACGGGCCAGGACTCGTGACATGAAAAAGGGTGTGGCCCTATTCATATATAAACATGTTTAAAATCGCCGGAATAGTCGCCGTTCTGGTACAAATTCATGCGCTTCTGCGTGCCTGAAAAAAGGCACAATGGTCCATGCAACCCGCATCGCACCTAGAGAGACGGGAAGACCTTGATGATATCGGATTGCGTGAGTATTCCAACCGGGCGTCCCTCCTCCATCACGATGAGCCGGCCGATATCACGCTCCTTGAAACTCCGAATTACCTCGAAGAGCTGAACCGAGGACGGGGCAAATACCACATCGGGGGTCATGATAGTAGAGACAGGAGTGTCCATCGGGACGTTCTTCTCGATCGCGTTTGCCACGTCGCTCATTGTCACGATCCCGAACAGCTCGTCCTTCTCGACCACCGGCGCACCCCTGATGTGGTGCGAGTTGAAGAGATGGAGCGCATTTTTCAGGGGATCTGCCCTGCAAAGCGAGATAAGCGGGCTGCTCATGTAGTACCTGATCGGCTTTTTCGGCAGGGATATCATCTCGAAGATGGAGATCAGCAACGTCTGAGAGACCTCGTCCTTTCCATACACCTCGCCACGTATCAGGAGCTTGTTCACCGGGGTCGGCCCGATCGTTATCTGGTCCCCTATCCCGAATGCTTTCACCGAGCCTATCAGCGTGGCATTCGCCCGGCATATATCCGGGTGGCATAGGGTGGTAAACGCGATCTCGACCACCTTGACACCCTGCACCTCCTCCCCGTTCCTGGCTATCTTCACATCGTATTCATTCCCAGAGATATCCAGGTTCAGGGCACGGTATGCCTGGGCAGTTGGATTATATCCCCCCTTTGGCCCGGGTATTCCATCCACAAAGCCAATTGCTTTTAATGCCTGCATCTGGTTCCGGACCGTTCCAGGGTTCCTCTTTATCACCTCCGCGATCTCCTCCCCTTTTATTGGATGCGAATGCTGGTGATACAGCGTAATCAGCGTGATAAGGATGTCTTTCTGGATTAGGGACAAATCCATAATGGTTTATCATCTGCATGGGCATATATAAGTTAGGTTGAACCACAGTGGAATTTGAGACCATTCCAACGGTGCCCACCGCTGACGAGATTCTCGATCGTAGTTTCCGCCGGGCGGCATCCAAGATGAAACTCAAGAAGAACAAAGACCGGGCAAACGAGGAATTTGTCCGGGCCGTGAGCCAGGCAATCCATGACCGCCTGGTCAAGGTGATACAGTCTTTCCCCGATTTTGATGCAGTCTCTCCATTCTACCGTGATATCGTGGATATCATGTGGGGGCTTGATCGAGTCCGGAAGGCCCTTGGCGGGGTGGGATGGGCTGCCAGGTGGGCCCGCACCCACGGCCCGGGCCTTGCCTACCAGACCAGGAAATCGGAGAATCCATCGCAGATACGAAAGAGAGCCGTGGCCAGGCTCTCATCGGTGGTGCACCAGGTCGAAGAAGACCTGCTCTTTTTGAACGAAGTCAGGAACGTCGTCCGCAAACTCCCCCATGTCAGCGATGAGTTCACCGTGGTGGTTGCAGGATACCCGAACGTCGGCAAATCCTCTTTCATCCGGCTCGTCTCCACGGCAGTTCCTGAAGTTGCCTCCTACCCGTTCACCACCAAGGGCATCATTGTCGGCCACCGGGCTGTCGGAAAGGAACGCATGCAGTTCATCGATACTCCCGGTGTGCTCGACCGCCCGTCTGATGAGCGAAGCGGCATAGAGCGCCAGGCCCTCACCGCCATGGTGAACCTGGCCTCGGTAATACTGGTCATCATCGATGCAAGCGAGCACTGCGGGTATCCCCTGGAGGACCAGTTCAGGCTGCTCCACGAGATCGAGGAGATGGTCAGCGTACCTGTCAAGGCAGTGGTGAACAAGTCGGATCTCGCGTACTTTGACGGATACATCAACATGTCGACAGAAACCGGTGAAGGGGTGGACGAGGTGCTGGAATCCCTGCTTGCATACCGGAAGCGATCAGAGGGCGAGAGCCAGGCCGTACCCGGCTAAGAATCCAAGGATCGCTCCCCCATTTATTGGAGGGAGGCCTGCCTGCGGTTTTCCGCGGTTGACATAGACCAGCAGGACAGAGAGCCCGGCAACCGAGCCTGCCATCGCGCCAAGCGCAGGAATAGTCAGGAAGCCAAGCTTTGCTCCCTGGAAAAAGACGTTTGCCGAGACGACGAGTATGGCTGGCATGATCATGTCTCCCATCCCGATGATGAACGCACCCCTTTCACCTTCCTCAAGCGGCCCGAGTCCTTCCTTCCTGTAGCTGTATCCGCGTTTTTTTGGGACCACGAAGAGAATGGGGCTTTTGGTCTCCACTACCCCTTCGGCAAGGGCGATCATGTGCTTTGTCTTGTATACGGATATGGCGTCGTAAGCCGCAAGGAGTATCAAAAGGATGATGACCGGGAGGATCTCAAGCGATATCCCGAAGATTGATGCTGCCCCTGCGGCAATCAGGAGGCCGAGGGTATCGATCACGTACCATTCAGGATAGAGATAAAGAAGGAGTGTCGCCACGATGGCCGGCAAGAAACTCCCCACGAGCCCTGCCAGGGAATCGTCCGTCAGGGCATAGGTAATCGACCCGAAGATGTAGATAAGGGTGAAGAAAATGGAGACCGCGATGATCGCACCAATGAACCGGCGAAACTTATACTTGATCAGCACAAGCAGGAACGCGGTAAAGACGAGGAGGATCCCTATGAAGATCAGTGGATTCGCAACAGAGGCCGGATCCTCGAATGCCGCAAGCCCGGCCTGCTGCATTGGGAGAGAGAGAAGAACTGCCCCGATCTCCACCAGGACAAGCATGGCCGGCATTGCAATAATGGGGATGTGACGTGAGAGATTCATGCCCTGATCACCGTACGCGGGTTAGTTTTATACATTGGTGCTCATCATGTAAAACCATGGATATTCGTGAATACCTGGGGGATTTACTCCTTCTTCTCATCCTGGTGATCTCCACCCTGATCCTGGTATTTAATCTGAACTTTGATCTTATCAAATCGTTTGCAGCCGCACTCATGATGCTCTCTTTAGGAGGGCTTATCTTCCTCGTGCACTGGAAGGTGAGGCGTATTGAGAAGAACCTGGCAAACCGGGAACGGATGGTCAGGATGAACATGGAGGAGATCGCGGCCAAGATGGCTCAGAAGTACGACACCCACGTCTCGCATATCGACAGCGTGGTCGAAGAGTTCGCGAAAAGGATCTATCGTTGAGCCCTGATCTGGCGGGAGGTGTCGTTTCATGGGCGTAGCATTCCGGGATATCCTCACGGAATACAAGGATCCAGTCGGGTGGGAGACCCTCCCAGGCGTTGCCGCTGTCGATGCCCACAACGCCCTCTACCAGTTTCTGAGCATCATCAGGCAGCCCGACGGGACGCCCCTCATGGATCAGGAAGGGCACATCACCTCCCACCTCTCGGGAATCCTCTTTCGAACCGCAAATTTTCTCGAAAAAGGAATCCGTACGGTCTGGGTCTTTGACGGTACACCTCCAGACTTCAAGCAACAGACGATCGAGGTCCGCCGCGCCATCAGGGACCAGGCCGGTGAGAAATGGCAGGATGCACTGGCACGGGGCGATATCGCAGAGGCGTACAAACAAGCCCGATCCTCTTCGAGGATCGATGAAGACGTGATCAAGACCAGTCGGGAACTCCTCACACTCCTTGGCCTCCCCTGCGTCCAGGCCCCAAGCGAAGGAGAGGCACAGGCAGCCCACCTCGTCGGGAAGGGAGATGCAAGATACGTGGTCTCGCAGGACTACGACACCCTCCTCTTTGGCGCCCCGGTCCTCGTGAGAAACCTGACAGTGAGCGGAAAGCGGAAGGTGCGGGGGAGGACCATCTCAGTCTTTCCAGAGAAGATCCTGCTCTCGGAAGTGCTCAAGGGACTCTCGCTCACCCGCGAAGACCTCGTTCGGATCGCGATTCTGATCGGCACCGATTTCAACTCCGGTATCAGGGGTGTCGGCGCAAAGACTGCCCTGAAGATGGTGCAGAAGGGAGAATTCGAGCGAACTATGAGGGAGAAGCTCCCGGACACGGACTGGGAGCCGATAATGGAGTTCTTCATGAACCCTCCCGTTACAGAGAATTATTCGCTCCAGTGGAATTCCCCGGACGGGGAAGGGATCGTCAGGATGCTCTGTGACAGGTATGACTTTTCGCCCGAGCGTATCCAGAAGGCCCTTGACGGTATGGGTGCAAAGTCAGGGCAGAAAACGCTCGATTCCTGGTTTTCGTAGCATTTCTTCCACTATCGGATTCACTTCCCCCTTTGCAGGGCATGGTGGAGCAAAATGTCATATTTTTCTTTCAACGAAGATTCCATCGGGCGAGAGAAAAGTTAGTCAGGGCATCTTTCTCCACACGTAAAAGAAGCGCTGTGCCGCGGTAACGTGCCCCATAACCCCAAATAAAAGCAGGAGCCATCCAAGGATCGAGAGGCCGAAGAACGTATCCGGGACAAACACCGTGAGCACCCCTGCGCAAAGGATCAGCACGAGGCGATCCGCCCTCCCGAGGACTCCGCCATAATATCTCCCCACACCCACGGCTTGTGCCTGTGTCCCGAGGTATGATGACATCAGCACCCCCGTGAGTGCCAGCACTCCCACCTGCCAGCTGGCAAACCCCCCGGCAAATATCCCGGTGATGATGAAGATATCCGCATACCTGTCCACCACGTGATCAAGGAAGTCGCCTTTTGGGCCCTGGATATTCTCTGCACGGGCAAGGGCACCGTCAAGCCCGTCCAGGAGAGCGTTAAAAGCCACGAACGCAGTCCCTGCCAGAACATTTCCAAGGTAGAAGAAGACCCCCGCTGCAGCCGCAGTGATCAGAGCACCGATCGTAAGGTTGTTCGGGGAGAGCCCGATCTTCTTCGAGACCGAGATGAAGGGGGCCATGATCTCCTTCATGTGCGGACGAAGGATCTCGAGCGTCATTTCGGTTCTCCGAGATAGGCCGACCAGTCAATCTTCCCGAACGAAGGAGGCACCTTGCCGCGTGCAAATTCTTCTATCAACCCTGCGCACTCCCCGATATCGCGCTCGGTCGTATCAATCTCCAGCACCTGGTCGCCGCTGAACTCTTCCAGTGTCTCTATCAGGGAAACATCGATCGCCTCTGCCTCCACGTTCTCGGAAACCTTCGCCTCCGGGTATCCGCGTGCACGGAGACGGGCGGCGAGCACATCGGGCCTGCAGCGGAGCACGACGATGAGATCGCAGGGTAGGAGATGCGCCAGGTGCCCTTCCACGAATCCCTCGACCTTCTGGAACTCACTGGCCCAGGCCTCCTCGTCGATGACGAGTGTATGCCTGGCCTCGTCTCTTGCGAGTATGTAGGGAGTGGTGGTGGTGGAGAGCGAGGTAACCCGGTATCCCCTCGCTTTCAGTTCCTGAGCCACAGTTGACTTTCCCGTTCCCGGCGTCCCGGTGATCCCGATCATCATAGCGCGTTGATCACGTCCAGGAACCTGGCATTCTCCCATTCTTCGCCGATGCTCACCCGGATATAGTGTGGTCCAAGCCCGGGGAAGCTCTCGCAGGACCGCACAAGGACCCCCCTTTCAGCGAGGCGATCGGCCATCTCCCTTCCGCTCGAAGGGGACACATCCACCATCACGAAGTTCGCACCCGAATGAAAGACCGGGTATTTGCATTCCCGGACGACCAGTTCACGGAGCCTTTTCACCCCCTCGACCGTCTCTTTGAGGTGCAACCGATCGGCGAGCGCACCTGTTGCTGCAGCCGCAGAGACCGAGTTTACAGTAAATGGTGTGGCTGCGCGCAGGTAGCAGGGAACCAGCCACAGGGGAACGAACGCATAGCCGACACGTAGGCCCGCCAGAGAGAAGACTTTTGAGAACGTCCGGCCCAGGATGAGGTTCTCATACCGGTTCATCAGTGGGCGGTAATCCTCGTCGCAGAACTCTACGTACGCATTGTCGAGGAAAAGGACCCCATGTATCGCGGAGAGGATCTCCTCCACGTCATCCCGGCTGGTCACATTCCCTGTTGGGTTGTTCGGGGTGCAGAGGAACGAGATCTTCGCATCCCTTGCACTGCGGACGAATTGATGCACATCAACCGAGAAATCGGGTCTCCTCGGGCTATTCACCACCTCGGCACCCTGTGCCATCGCCGCGAGGCCGTAAAAGGAGAACGTGGGTGTCGAGACCGCGACTCTCTCCCCAGGGCATACCAGGGTCCGTATCACGGTCTCGATCACCCCGTCCATCCCCACGCCGGTCACGAAGTGGTACTGGCCATGGAACTTCGCAAGAGCCCTGACAAGGTCGGCCATTCGTTCGTCAGGATAGCGGTTTACCTCGCGCAGGGCCTGGCAGCCCCTCTCAAGCGCAAGGGGAGACGGGGGACGAGGGTTCTCGTTGCTCGCGAGGCGGGCAACCCGGCAGGCTTCGTCGTCCTCTCCTGTATTCCCCGCACGCCTGGCAAAGACATATCCCCCGGAGCGGTAACAATCCCGCACAAGCGAGGTGTACCTGGAATCATTCTCTTTCGCCATTCCGCCCCCCGTGTAAGTGCTTCCAGTATAAGCTCTCCACTCTTAATAAGGGCGTTGCAGCAGGCGGGCCGGGTGCCGGGCTCGCAATCGGACCCTCATCATGCCGCCACAACCTTATGATCTGGCTTGAGAAAAGGGAAAGACCCGAACTCTTTTATGTGTAAATCAGATACAACTGTAAAAATGGGGTTGTACACATGGAACAGAACAGACTATACACACTGCCGGCACTGCCATACGACTACAAGGCGCTCTCCCCCCATATCTCTGAAGAGCAGCTGCGAATCCACCACACAAAACACCACCAGGGCTACGTGAACGGCGCAAACGCAATCTACGAGAAACTCGACAAGGCCCGGAGAGAGGGAAGCGACCTTGACGTGAAGGCCGTCCACAAAGAACTCTCTTTCCACATTGGCGGCTTCCTCCTCCATGCACTCTACTGGGAGAACATGGCTCCTGCGGGGAAGGGTGGCGGTGCCCCGAAAGGGCCCCTTTCAGCTCATATCGAGAAGGACTTTGGCTCGTTCGAACGGTTTAAAAAAGAGTTCACCACTGCAGCCAACAGCGTCGAGGGCTCCGGGTGGGCAGCGCTTACCTTCTGCCAGAAGACAGGGAGGCTACTCCTGATGCAGATCGAGAAGCACAACGTCAATGTATACCCAGCGTTTCCCATCCTGATGGCCATAGATGTCTGGGAGCACGCCTACTATGTCGACTACAAGAACGACCGCGCAAAATACATCGATAACTTCTGGGGCATCGTGAACTGGGATACGGTGAATGCGAGGCTGGAAAAAGTACTTAAAAAATAAATACACTCGTTTTTAGCCCAGTGCGTCTTTGAGAACGGAACATGCCCGGTCAATTTCCGCATTGGTGATAACAAGGGGCGGCACCAGGCGAAGGTTGCCGTCGGCGGCACAGTTGACAAGCACCCCGTTCTCCGCACACCTCTTCTGGACTTCCGCACAACGGTCCCCGACCGTCATCCCAACCATCAGGCCCCTTGCCCTGGGTGCATACTTCGAGAGCGCATTGCAGAACCGCTCACCTTTTTCAGAGACCGTGGGCAATATCTCATCGATTACCCCAAACGTGGCTAACGCTGCCGCGCATGCCAGTGGACCCCCTGCAAATGTGCTGCCGTGTTCTCCCCTGCGGAACTCTAGGCCTTCCCGCGCGAGCAGGGCGCCCATGGGGAAACCGCTTGCAATACCCTTCGCGAGCATGACAATGTCAGGCTTCACACCTGCATGCTGGATGGCTAACCACTTCCCGGTCCGGCCCATGCCTGTCTGCACCTCGTCCATGATCATGAGGGCGCCGCTCTCGTCGCAGATCTCCCGTATGCCGTGGAGGAAACTGTCAGGAGGGATGATGACCCCTGCCTCGCCCTGGATAGGTTCAACCACCACCCCCGCGGTGTCACTGTCCACGACCTTCCTCAATCCGTCGATATCCCCATACTCGACGAACGTCTTTGATATACCAAGGGGTTCGAACGGTTCGCGGATCGCGGGCTTGTGCGTCACGGCAAGGGATCCAATGGTTCTTCCATGAAATCCGTGCGTGAAGGCTACGAATTTTTTCCTCCCCGTCCTGACACGGGCCAGCTTGAGCGCCCCGTCCGTCGCTTCGGCCCCTGAGTTCGAGAAGAACGCTTTTGCCATTCCGGTCTTCTCCACCAGTTTCTGTGCCAGTTCCGCCTGTCCTGGCACATAATAGAGGTTCGAGCAGTGTATCAGGCGCTTTGCCTGTTCGCAGATGGCGCGGGTCACGGCGGGATGGCAGTGGCCGGTGCTGCAGACTGCAATTCCTGCCACGCAGTCGATGTATTCTTTTCCGTCGGCATCCCAGACCCTCGAGCCCTCTCCCCTGACAATCATCAGGTCACGGGCAAACGCGGGCATGTAGTACCGGGCTTCGATTGCCCGGTAGTCTTCCTTGTTCTGCATGATATCGCACTACTGGGTAACTGTTCTCTTATTCATACTCGATTGTTGCAGGGGGTTTGGGAGTGATGTCGTACACCACCCTGGCCACGCTCGGGATCTCCGAAGTGATGCGGGAGGCGATCCGGTCCAGTACATCCCAAGGGATCTGGACGGGATCTGCCGTCATTCCATCGCGCGAGTTGACGGCCCTGACAGCCACCACCCACCCGTGCACCCTGTTGTCACCCTTCACCCCTGTCCCGAGTCCGAGGAGGGCCGCGAAGCACTGCCATGGATTGAACTGCTCGACGATCTCTCGCTCCACGATCCAGTTGGCCTGCCTGACGACCTCGATGTTCTCTCTGGTGACTTCGCCTATAACCCGGACTGCGAGTCCCGGCCCTGGAAATGGCATGCGATGCTGTATCTCGTGGGGGAGTCCGAGTGCACCCGCGAGCACCCGCACCTCGTCCTTGTACAGGTCCCGTAGGGGCTCGATCACCGTCTCGAACTCCATGTGGAGGGGCATGCCTCCCACGTTGTGGTGGCTCTTGATTCCCCCCTCGCTCTCTATCCTGTCCGGGTAGATGGTCCCCTGAAGAAGCGCCCGTGCACCAGACCTCCTCGCCTCCCGTTCGAAGACACGGATAAATCTTTCACCGATAACCTTTCGTTTCTCCTCGGGATCGCGAACACCCCTGAGTGCCCCCAGGAACTCCTCCTCCGCAGGCACTACGTGCAGGTGAAGTTTTCCAAAGACCTGGGAGATCCGCTCGGTCTCCCCCTTACGCATCAGACCTGTGTCCACGTAAATGGGCTCGAGCCTGTCCCCGATTGCCCGCGATGCCAGTGCCGCACAGACAGAGCTGTCGACACCGCCAGAGAGGGCCATCACCACCCTTCGTTCCCCTGCCTCGCGCCGGATCTCCTCGACGGCATTCGAAATGAATTTCTCAGCGTTGATCATGTTCTGTCGCACCTCACCTCGCTCTTCTCCCGTTCCGGCTGGAGCATGCCTTCACGAAACCAACGAACGGTGGAGACGGTCTCGTCGGCCTCGACTTGAACTCGGGGTGGAACTGCGTGGCCATGAAGAATGGATGATCCGGTATCTCACAGATCTCCATCCGGTTCTGGAACAACCCCGAGAAGACCAGTCCAGCCTTCTCCAGGTCAGGAATAAATCTTGGATTGACCTCGTACCGGTGCCTGTGCCGTTCCGTAATCGCGCTCTGCCCGTATACCTGCATGGCAAGCGTTCCTTCTTTTAAGGTGATCGGAGAATCCCCGAGCCGCATCGTCCCGCCCAGTTCTTTTACTTCATGCTGTTCAGGCAGGATGGCGATCACATGTGTACCTTCGCCAATCTCGGCACTCGTGGCGTCCTCCCACCCAAGCACATGGCGGGAATATTCAACCACCGCCATCTGGAACCCAAGGCACAGGCCAAGGAAAGGTGTTCTGTTGGTCCTGGCCCATTGGATGGCATCCACTTTGCCCTCTATTCCCCGTTTTCCAAATCCTCCCGGGACAAGGATCCCGTCGAATTCCGCAAGTTGCTTCTGCTCGTACCGTTCCGCGTCGAGCCATGTGATCCTCACCTCAGTGGAAAGCGCCCTCCCCGCGTGTTTCAGCGCCTCCTTGATGCTCAGATACACGTCTTCAATCCCATACTTGCTCACAATCCCTACACTCACCCGATCGGTGTATTCCCTGCTGACCAGGTGATACCAGGAAGTGTCGGCCCTCCGCTTCTCCAGGCCAAGATGTTCGGAGAGGACGTCCCCGAGACCCTCCTTCTCCAGCTCAAGCGGGACCTGATAGATATCCGGGACAGTCGCCGCACTAATGACACCCTTGAGAGGAAGATCGCAGAACGCCGAGATCTTGCGCTTGGTGTGGGACCCGATGGGGCGTTCGCTCCGGCCCACAATGATGTCTGCATGGAGACCGAGTTCGCGAAGGGCCTTGACCGAGTGCTGGGTGGGCTTTGTCTTCAGGTCCCCCATGGTATCCTCGGGAATAAGCGTGACGTGAATGATCACTGTGTCCTGCAGGGTGAGATCGCCCCGCATCTGCCTGACAGCCTCAAGAAACGGCATACTCTCTATATCCCCGACCGTGCCTCCAATCTCGACAAGGCAAATATCCGCTTTCTTCTGCCCCGGGATCTCCATATCAGCAGCGGCACGGATGCATGCCTTGATCTCATCGGTGATGTGCGGGATGATCTGGACCGTCTCGCCAAGAAAGTCGCCACGCCGCTCTTTCTCGATCACGGTGCGATACACCTTCCCCGTGGTGATGTTATGCGCAGATGAGAGGTCGATATCCAGGAAGCGTTCATAGTTGCCGAGGTCAAGGTCAACCTCGCTTCCGTCCGAAAGGACAAACACCTCTCCGTGCTGCCCGGGGTTCATCGTCCCGGCGTCGATATTCAGGTAGGGATCTATCTTGACGGCGGTGATCCCATACCCCCTGTTCTTCAGGATACGCCCCACCGATGCCGCGGTGATGCCTTTCCCGAGCCCGCTCATAACCCCGCCCGTGATGAAGATGTATTTCACAGGAATTTCCCCTCTGACCCTCTCATGCTTGCCATTCCCGGCATCAGGAAGGCCGCAATGCGGCGGCGCCTCCCGCGGTCCCCGGTGCTCATGATCTCTTCCTCTCTTTTATGCCTCCAAGAGAGATAGTTGTATCCCGTCCCATGGCCTGCAGGGGGATGGAACGCTCTCCGATCCCCTCCGGGTTGCCGGAATACCCGTATCTCACGTGCGATGGCCGGCTCTCACCGCGAACGCTGCGGTGCTCCGGGTGAGGAGCGGGCCGGCTCTTGCACCATCCCTGACCTCCCCCTCGGCAAATACCACTCTCCTCCCTTTTTTTACCACTTTTCCGAGCGCATACAGGCAGCCCTCCCGGGAACCGCCGATGAACGTGGTAGACTCGGTGATGGTCGCGATACGGTCATCGGGGCCAATGAGGGAATAGATTGCCAGCACCATTGCCTCGTCCGCGAGCGCCGTGAATACTCCCCCCTGGAGCCATCCCTCTCCGTTCAGCATGTCCGGTCGGACTGTCATGGAGATAATCGCCTCGCCCTCCCCCGCATGCTCCACTTCTATCCCCATCAGACCGAAGAATGGGTTTGCCTTGCTTCCCATCTCCCGGATACGTGCAAGGTAGTTCATACCTGGAGGTGGGCCCTGCACCATGAAGAACATGGCCCTGCCCATTGGACCCGCCATGATTATTCGTATGCCCGCCAATACACTCTTCCATGGACCCGGAAGAGAAGGCAATGCTTGCCGACCTTATTTGGTTGAACGCAGTAATTGCAACGGAGCTCATCCAGATCACCGAGAACACCTCTGCCATCCTGAGAAAGGAGCCTCCCCCACAGTCATGCCTGGAGGACCACAGGAGGCTCAAAAGCATTGCGACCACGATAGCAGAGCGGTATCACCCCGGGTCGGGACTGAAGGAGCACCTTGTTGGTCACCAGTGAGCCTGATGCGGGGACGGTGCGGCCCCCCCAGGGGGAGAACGGTATCCAGGCGAACGATCCGTGCCCGGCAGATGCATGCAGCGTTGACCCCCCCTACACGCTGATCATCCCTGCGTACAACGAGGAGACTCGTATCCCACGACTCCTCTCGCAACTTGGAGGAGCACGCGGCGAGATCATCTGCATCTGCGAGGGCGATGACCACACACCTGCGCTCGTATCGGAGTTCGCGCAAAACCATCGCGGCGTCGACATCCGGTGCGACCGCAGGGCCGTGAGGCTTGGAAAAGGTGGAGCGATCCTCGAGGGGATGCGGCAGGCCCGCGCCCCCCTTGTGGGTTACATGGACGCGGATGCATCCACCTCATTTTCCCAGATGCTCGCGCTCTTCGCACTTCTTGACGGGGCTGATGCGGTGATAGGGTCACGGTGGATCGAGGGATCGGTCCTCGTCCGCGGGCAGGGTCTCTTCAGGAGGCTCGAGAGCAGGGCATTCAACGGGATCATCCGCACACTCTTCGGCCTCCCTTTCAAAGATACGCAGTGCGGGGCAAAAGTATTTAAAAAGGCAGCCATTGACGCAGTAATTGAACAGATGGTCTCCACCGGTTTTGAATTTGACGTAGAACTTCTCTGGCGAATCCGGAATTGCGGGTTTCGAATCAGGGAGCACCCCATCACATGGAATGACATGGGCGACTCGCGGGTGAGGGGAAATGACGTGGTGCGAATGCTCGCAAGCCTTCTGCGGCTGCGTTTTTCATAGTAAGATCACATGCCCCTACAGACTGCCGACGAGAGAAAACGACTTGCATTCCAGCGCTTTGAGCAGGGGGACTTCCCAGGTTCGTACGCCCTCTGCCGCGACCTTGTCGCCGGGTCTGCGGACCCTGCGGTGGCCATACTCTGTGCCACCAATCTCTTCCAAATGGGACGTCTCGAGGAGGCCGAGGCATATTTCCGGGATCTCGCCAATTCCATCCCGGAGTCTTCCCACGTTCACAGCTACCTCGGGCGGATACTCGAGAAAAAAGGCGATGACCAGGCCCTGTCCGAGTTTGCTCATGCTGTGGCGCTCGACCCTGGAAACCTCGAGGCGTTGAGAAGTTATGCGTCCTTTCTCCTTGCAACAGGAGACCCCGGGAGGGCCGTGCCGGTGCTGCGGCAGCTCGCGGCGCGGTCCCGCCGTCCCGACGACTCCCTGCTTCTTGTAAGGGCGCTTCTGCTGAACGGGATGCCACGCGAGGCACTGGACGTCCGCAGAGGGCCTTTGTGCCGCGGCATCCCTGATGACGACGAGTATATCCAGATCCTGGACGCATGCGGAGAGTATGCCGAGACGGCCACTGCCTCACGTGCTGCATTTGAGAGAACAGGTAATCTCGGATATGCAAGGAGTGCTCTCTTGGCGCTCGCCCGTTTTAATCCTGGCGCTGCACCGGAAGAATACCAGAAATTTCTCTCTGAAAAGGACGATCCGGGAATCAGGTTCGATTACGTCAGATTGTTGAAGGAGCGCGGGGAGTGGCGAATGGCCCTCCGCGAACTCGGCCTGCTCCTGACCGGAAAGAGGGTCGAGCCCATGTTCCTCCTCGAGGAATGCGAAATCCTCTGGGGGCTTGGGGAGAGAGAGAGTGCCTCGCTGCACTTCACACGTCTGATTGACCGCGAACTCGAAGGCCTGGCTGACCCGGAGTTCCTTGCCATGTTACTCTCCCGATACCGCGCGTTCCTCCAGACGCACTACCCTGTCAGGGAGGCGGAGTCGCTGCTCCTGGAGAGGCTCGCAACACAACCTCACGTGATCTGTCTCCTCTGCATGGCATCCTTCTACGAAGATATCGGCGACCATACGGAGGCAAGGTCGTGGTATTACCGTGCATACCGGAGCGACTTTTTCTATGGCGGACCTGAATATGCAAGATTCTGCGAGAAGGAAGGGGATGTGAGGGAGTGCGAGAAAGTGATGCTCTACGTGATAAATAGCATCAGAAAAACGGGGGACCTCGTCCGGGTGGCGGGGATGGTCATGGAGGACACACACGCTCTCTATCGTATGCCCCGCCTCATGGAAAGGCTCCGGGAACGTCTTGAGGAGAAGGCCTCGGGGCTCTCCTCACGCGGGCTCGAACTGCTCGCACTCAGCCTGCTTGTCTCTGCCTCTCACTGCCTCGAGAGAGGGGACTACGCTCGTTGCAAGCGTTCCTGCCTTGAGGGGCTCGACTTTATCCCGCCCGGTTCTCACGACATTCACGCAGAAGATTTCCTCGTGCTCATCGATGAATGCAAGCGCCAGTCGCTCTGCGATCTCCCGGTCCTGGTATACGCCCCCCTGCCAGGCGATCTGAAGGATCCCGGCTCCGAATTGCCGGAAATCCACCTTGACCTTGACGAGAATGAGAAGAAGATCGTGGATTTCCTGCGGGTCCACCAGCAGGCCACCGAGACCGAACTCCGGATGCTCCTTGGGACTCGCAGGGCAGGCGGAATGGTGAATAGGATCATCCAGAAGGCATCTTCTGCGGGCATCGTGGTGATAGAGAAGAGAGGGGTGGGAAAAGATGGAGAGATCTATGCATTCAAGAAGTCCTGATATTCAGCCTGCCGACAGGCTGGAGAGCCAGAACATTATCAATGCCCTGCGAAGGGGTACCGTTCCTGCAAGCGGCCTGGAGAGGATCGCAGTCGGCCTTGACATAGAGGAGGATGTCGTCGCGGCGCAGCTTGATTTCGTTGCCCGCGGAGGAGGGGACATCAAGTTCATACGGGGCGATTACGGGAGCGGCAAGACGTTCCTCGTGGCGAGGGCTCTTGAGATAGCCCGTGAAAAAGGGTTCGTAACCGCTCACGTGGTCATATCCTCTTCTTCTCCCCTGCACAAGACCAAGGGTATCTACCAGCAGATATGTGCGAGTCTTCGCACCCGCGAGGAGGAGCACGCGCAGAAGTCTATCATCGACTCCTGGCTCTTCGGGATAGAGGAGCGGATCCTCAAGGTGAGCGACCGAACGCTCTCCGAAGAGGTCCTCGAGAAGGCCACCCTTGCTGAGATCGAAACTGCGCTTGCCGGGATATCGGAGTTGAACACCTCGCTCGCGGCGGCGCTCCGCACCTACTACCGGGCAAACAACGCAGGGGACTTCCAGAACTCGCAGGCCGCGATCGGCTGGATTTGCGCTGAACCGAACGTCGGACGTGAATTCAAGCAGAAAGCCGGGATACGCGGGGACGTGGACGAAGCCACGGCGTTCACGTTCCTGCGCGGACTGCTCCGCATCATCGTGAGTGCCGGGTACAGCGGGCTTTCGGTCGCAATCGACGAAGTGGAGACCACACAGTCGCTCCCCCGGAACCAGCGCGAGAAAGGATACCGGACCCTGCAGATGATCGTCGACTCCCTGGACCGGGGAGACCTCCCGAATTCCTACTTCATCTTTACCGGAACTCCCGCGTTCTTCGATGGTCCCCGCGGTATCCGCACGCTCCCACCTCTCTATGACCGCATCAGCGTGATCCAGACGGGGGAAGGGTTCAGGAACCCCCGCCAGCCGCAGATAACCCTCGCGAAGTTCGATGCAAAGAAACTCGAGCAGGTGGCCCTCAAGGTGATGGATATCTACTCGGCCGCATACACTGAAGTGGACAGATCGAGGGTCTCTCACCGGTTCATCAGGGCCATGATCAAGAAGGTGACGGGAAAGTTCGGCGGGAGGGTCGACGTGATCCCGAGGATATTCTTAAAGGAGTATGTCGATGTCCTTGACAAGTGCGAGCTCTACGAGGACTTTGACCCCTGGGAGCAGTACCACTTTGAGACCGATCACCTCAAGGGCGAGTTAAAAGAGGAGGAGGAAGCGGTGATGGTGGTGGAGTTCTGACTCTTATCACACGATGTAACAGCAAGACCTGAAATGGTCTGGTTCCCCGGCGACCGTTCTCCCCCTGATCCCCCATCACAATATTGATGCCTTTTTTTCGACTCATATTAGGTATGAGTGTGCACCTCGCACCGTTCCTCTTTGTCGCAGGCTGCCTCATGCTGCTTGCAGGTTTTGCGTCAGGAGGGATCACTCTCGATGCCCAGCCACACACCCCCTTTATTGGAGAGCGGGTGCACATCAGCGGCATTTCAGATATCCCCAACACCATTGCCGTATACCTCTTTGTGACAGGCCCAGGCCTCAACCGGGCGGGGGTCACCCTGGAGAACCTCCATCTCACGGCCGGATCGGGTTTCTTTACCTCTGCATTTGTCCATCCGGATGGGAGATTTGAATACGAGTGGAATACTGGTTTTGTGGTTGGGCAGCTGATCCCCGCAACCTACAGGATCTATGTCGTGAACGTGCCGCTGAACCTTGATCGCCTTACCGACAGGGACGAGATCTCGCTATCGCACATCGATGTGACGTTCTCCAGGCCCCCTTCTCCGGAAATCGGGATACCTTGGGGGATACCTGCCCTTTCCCTGGCATTTGCCGCCGCAGTCCTCTTTTCCTGGCGGCGTAAACGCGGATAATATCCCCGGCGCCACCTGCCCACCCGGAAAACGTGTGAGAAATGTGTGTGCCCATGGTGCCCGGCACACCAGAGGCGGTCAGTGGACTTGCGTTTTCCGGATCGGTTGCCCTCGTCGTCCTGGTTTTTGAAAAAGGGTATAGTGTCATTTTACTACTTATCTCGCTCACAAATCACAATGAGGAATTAAGGAAAATCCAGTCACGAAAATCCGGGAGAAAGAAGTGCGGGTTGTTGGTCTCACTTCACATATGCGATTGACCCCGCCGTCCCCAAAGGGCGCCCCGGCGGCGATTCAAAAACGTTTCACATTGGCCTTGAAAACGAAATTATCATCTGATATTCACAAAACTACATGGCAACCCGCCTCAATGTAACGCGATTATATTCACCGGTTGAATAAAAAGGTCGGTGGCGAGATTGTCACTCTACCATAAAAAAATTACAAAAATGGAGGACCCGCCTTCAATGCAACTCTCTTCGGATCCTGACTGACCGGGCATGGGCTACGAGGCCTTCTGCCTCCGCAATAGTCTCGACCGTGTCTCCCATCCCTTCGAGGCCTTCCCTTGTGATCAGCTGGACCGTGGACCGCCTGCAGAAGTGCTGCACATCAAGTCCCGAATGGACCTGTGCGTATCCCGCGGTCGGCAGGACATGGTTGGTTCCTGACGCATAGTCACCGCAAGCGACCGCGGCATAGTTACCAAGAAACACAGCCCCTGCACACCTGATGCCGTGCAGGACTCCCATGGGATCGGCGACCTGGAGGGAGAGGTGTTCGGCGGCGGCATGGTTCACGATCTCGACCGCCTCTTCCATGGATGCCGCCACGAGGTACCCTGCGTTCTCCATGGCCTTTTCAAGTATGACGGCCCTCTTTGCATCCTTCATCCCTGATTCGAGGCATGTTCCCACCCGGGCAGGAAGGCCTGGATCGGTAGTCACGAGGAGACTTGCTGCCCGGGGATCATGCTCTGACTGGGCAAGGATGTCGGCGGCAATGAACTCCGCCCGTGCCGAATCGTCTGCAAGCACCACGATCTCGCTTGGGCCCGCAGGGAAATCGATCTCCGCGTGATCCCGGAGAAGCATCTTTGCCATCGTCACGTAGATATTCCCGGGCCCAACAATCTTCTGGACGGGCCGGATACTCTCTGTCCCGAGCGCCATGGCCGCGATTGCCTGCGCACCGCCGACCGCGTAGATCTCGTCGACACCCGCAATGTCCATCGCCACAAGGGTCAGGGGGGATATGGGGGGCGGGCTGCAGCAGCAGATGGATCTCACGCCTGCAACCCTCGCAGGAATCGTGCACATCAGTGCGGTGGATGAGTAAGCCGCCCTTCCTCCCGGGATGTAGGCACCGATGCGGTCGAGGGGGGTGGTTTTGACCCCGAGCACCACGCCTGGCTCAACTTCCTCGAGCCACAATCCCCTCGGTTGCTGAAGTTCGTGGAAACGGGATATCCGTGCGTCCGCCTCGATCAGACTTGCGATGACCCGCTCATCCACCTCCTGGAAGGCCTTCTCCCGTTCGTCCTCCCCGACCAGGAGAGAATCCACGTCAACTCCATCGAACTGCCTGGTGAGATCGAGCAGTGCCCGGTCACCACCGTTCCTGACCCGTGAGATGATCTCCTCTACCACAGGCCTGGCCGAGGAGAGTTCCGAGACCCGGTTTTTTGCCCAATCCTCAAGCGTTACGGCCTTCCACATGGGGAAAACTTCGACTGGGGGAATGTTAAAGGTTTTTTTCGCCCATATCACCTGATATATACAGCTGATAATGCAAGTGGTTAACAATAACGTCAATGTTAATGGAAATATTCATCAGGAATCCTGTATAAGGACTAGCCGTGAGACCTATGCATCTCAATCAAAGGACAGCAGGTATTCTTATTTTACTCAGTGCCCTCATCATCAGCGGGGCATTCTTTGCAGGTTGCACTACGACCACCCCCTCTCAGACAACCCCGGTTCAGACCCAGCCGGCTGAAAGGACAAAAGTGCTGCTGGCCACCACCACCAGCCTCTATGACACCGGGCTTCTCGAATACTTAAAGCCCATGTTCGATGAGAAATACAATGTCGATCTTCTCATCACTTCGCAGGGGACGGGAAAAGCTATCGAGATCGCTACACGTGGTGACTGCGACATCCTGGCCGTGCATTCTCCGAGCCAGGAGCAGGCATTCATGGACGGCGGACATGGGGTCAACCGTCGCTGCTTTGCGTATAATTACTTTATAATCGTGGGACCTGCAAGCGATCCAGCAGGCATCAAGGGTATGAAGCCCGAGGATGCGTTCAAGAAACTGATAGACCAGGGGAAGGCTGGGACTGCCGGTGTCTCGTTTGCCTCCCGCGGGGATAACTCCGGAACCCATTCCGCAGAGAAGAATATCTGGAAGGCCGCAGGGTATAATTACACCACTGACATCCAGAAGTCCGGGAACTGGTACATCGAGGCCGGGCGGGGCATGGGAGAGACGCTGCAGCTTGCATCAGAGAAGCAGGCCTACACCCTGACGGACGAGGGGACCTACCTTGCCTACAAGGGGAACCTTGGACTGGTCCCCGTCATCGAACAGGGGGATATCCTCCTGAACGTCTACAGTGTCATCACGGTGTATACACCTACCCAGCCATCTGAAAAGATTGCGATGGCCAACAACTTTGTGAATTTCCTCATCTCCCCTGAGATCCAGACAGCCATTGGCGAATTCGGGAAGGAAAAGTACGGCAAGAACCTCTTTACCCCGATGGCAGGGGGATGCAGCCAGTTCAAGTGCGACTGCACGAGCCCGGCAACTGCCACGAAGCCTGCGACTGCCTGACCATTCCTATTTTTTCCATGACTGGATAAATACAGGGAAAGGTGGGAGTAAAATCCCCGGTCGGCTACCGGGCAGAAGGCCGTAACTTTTGAGATCAACTGGATTGTAAACACATGAAACCTAACCCGAATTGTGAGAGAAAAATGAGAGAGAACATCATACCACCTGCAAGATTCATCATCTGCATCATCTGCATCCTTTCGTTCTCCCTTGGAGCCTGCGCCGCCACCACATCCCTGCACATCATCAAATATGGAAATGATGGGGTCACAGTTCTGAAAGAGACAACTGTCTCGTATGAGTGGATGGAAAAGAATCTCCCGGTGCAGGGCGATGGTGTCACCCACTACTACCACCAGGGCCCGGTCTTCCTTGACGACCCTAATCCAGAGGCCCAGGAAATGCTGCGATGGAACCCTCCCGAAGACAAAAACGTCCAGGAAAAGGACATGGGTGCGGTGAAGGGGACCAATCTCCGTGACCTCTGCGAACTGGTGGGAGGGATGTCCCCGGGAGACACAGTGAAGGTCAGGGCTGCAGACGGTTTCTCCAGGGAATTTGCATACCAGAACGTGTATTCCTTCCCTCCAAGACAGGGGCCACTTGTCGTGACCTGGTGGAAGGCTGATGCCGGATACGTTCCGGATTACCGGGAAGGGATGCGGCTCGTATTCTTTGCTGACACCAGCACGAATCCCTGGGGTATCCATGCCTTTGGAAACTGGGACTGGCACGAGTCGGCTGATGAAGAGCACTGGTATTATTACCGCCAGGGGGACCAGAAATACCCGACCACGACAGGCCTCTCGGTCCAGTATATTTCAGACATTTTGATCTATCCCGGCAGCGCTGCACAGGCAGAACCTCGTCGCATGGCAATACCTAACGCACCGGAGGCTCCGACACAGGCAGGATTCTCACTCCATGTGATCATGGGTGCTCTCACAGCCGGCGTTCTCCTTGTATACGCCACTAAAAAGAGGTAAAAGCGATGGATTTAAGTTCTTTTTCCCTTCGTATTTTTGACACACAACGAGATCACAGGATCGGATTGTTCCCGTGCATCATCGCCGCGATCCTGCTCTTCGGGCTGATACACGTCACGTGCGCAGCTCCCACTACAGAAGTGCGTGCCGCGAAATATGCCGCAGACGGCACTACGGTTCTGAACGAGACGAAGGTGTCGTACCAGTGGATGGAAGCAAATCTCCAGGTATATGGTGACGGCCTGACGCACTACTTCCACCAGGGTCCGGTCTTTGTGAGCGACAAGGAAGGGCAGTGGGACGTGAACGAGACTACGAATTTCAAGGACATGGGGGCCGTCAGAGGCACTTCGGTAAGAGACCTCTGCGACCTCGTGGGGGGAATGAATCCAGGCGACGAAGTGATGGTGAAAGCTTCCGATGGCTATCACGTGGAGTTCCCTTACGAAAACATCTACCACCCACTTCCCCGCCAGGGGTCAGTCGTTGTCTGCTGGATCAACGGTGAGGAGACCGCGGTGGGTGAGCGCCAGGGGACGGGATACCCGCCTTCCTACCATGTCGGTATGCGGCTGGTTTTCTTTGCTGACAACTCGACAAATCATGAGGGGAAGAATGTCTTTGGGAACACGGACATGAGGGAAACGATGCCTCCAGATTCGGTCCATCTCTTTGACAATCTCTATCCTTCGACAAGCGGCTATACCGTCAAGTGGGTTGACGAGGTGCGGATTTATAGTGGAGGATATCACGGGTCCTCCGAATTACTCCCGAAATCCTACGAGTCGAAGATGGATGAGACATACCCTCCTCCACCCACCAGGAGCCCGTTGCTCTTGGGTATTCCCCTCGTGGTATGTCTTGCTTGTGCACTCATGCTTGTGAAAAGAAAGGATCGTGAATCATGAAACTCACTATCCCAGTTCTCCTCATCTCATTTCTCGCTGTCGGATTCCTGATGGCTGCAGGATGTTCCGACACAAAGAGCCCGGTGGCCGAGGCCGCTCCTGACTATTCTGACTGGCGGCTCACCCTGAAAGGAGCCAGTGAGATGGTTTTCACACTGGATGAATTACGTAATCTGCCTTCGGTGAACGGTCATGGATACTGCGTCTCGACTACGGGATTCAGGTTCGGACCCTACCGCTGCAAGGGGGTAGACCTTCGTATCCTTGCATCCATGGCTGGGGGTATGGAACCTGGTGACACCATCTGGATATCAGCTCCGGACGGATATCTCTGGGTTTTTGACCTGGACCAGATGGAAGGCAGAGGCTTCGTCACCTTCAACGAGGGCCTTGCAGAAATCCCTTCGCCGCCTCTTCGCATCATCCTGATGTATGAACAGGATGGAAAGCCACTCTCCTACAATGACGGCGGTCCCGCACGCATTGCCATCATCTCCGAAGAACCGGGAGTAATCACTGAAGGAAGCGCGTGGGTGAAATGGGTAGACCGGATCGAGATTAAGGAGAAGACGGCATGAACAGGGCGATCGTTCCGGTGATTCTCATGCTCATTTTCTGTACCCTCTACTCCGGGTGCAGTACGCACCCGAACACCGGAAAGATCCCCCTCAAGGTTGTTGCTGCGGGAAGTCTCCTCGTTCCTTTCTCGGAATTGGAATCCCAATACGAGGCACTGAACCCGGACATTGACGTCCAGGTTGAAGGTCACGGAAGCATACAGGCAATTCGCCAGGTCACGGACCTCTACCGGAAATTCGACGTGGTCGCAGTTGCAGATGAATCACTCATTCCTGATTTGATGTATCGCCCTTCCCGGGAGACCGGGAAGAACTTTACCGACTGGTATGTCCCTTTCGCCCGGAACGAGATGGTGATCGCGTATACCGAAAAAAGCCTGTATCATACAGAGATAAATGAGACAAACTGGCCGGAAATCCTTGCAAAGCCGGACGTCAGGGTTGGTTTCTCAAATCCCATGCTCGATGCTGCCGGATACCGGGCCCTCATGGTCACCATGCTCGCGGGAGACTATTACGGTGACCAGACAATATTCCCGAGGGTGATCGGGAATCATTTTGACCCACCCCTTGTAATGGAAAATTCAGCGCAAGGTTACACGGTCCGTCTCCCGGAGGTCCCCCATCCATCAGACCAGCACATCGTCATCCGTGACGGGAGCATCTTTCTCCTGTCTCTCCTTGCCGCCGGAGGAATTGACTATGCATTCGAATACAGGAGTGTCGCAGAAGCCCAGAACTTATCGTATGTCAACCTTCCGCCAGAGATCAACCTTGCCTCCACTGATTACGAAGACTGGTACGCAAAATCCCATGTGATACTTGGCTTTCCCCGCTTCTCCTCAATCGGCCAGGAACGGGGCGGAAGACCGATTGTCTATGCCATGACAGTTCCATCAGACGCAACACACCCGGATGAAGGACAGAAATTCCTGCAATTTGTACTGGGTCATGAAAAGATAGGAGAGAGAGGCTGGCCGGCCTCTCTCTAGGCAATTGTCTCCATAATACCTATGCAAGAAATAACCGGAAATTTTCTGATGCAAGGCAGAAAAGGAGAGGAAATCTCAACCCGCATGCCGGGATATGAGGGATCAATGGGGACCCCAGCTGCGGCGCATGTTACAGGGAGATCTCTCGCGGCAGCAGTTTTTTTCCTGTTTTTATCTCAAGGGCCTCTGCCCTTCCCTAGAGAGGAGTGTGGATGATTCTACCCACAGGAAAAGGTCGCATTACTCCAGGGAGACGACAAATTGAGCGGATCTCCCGTATTTCGAGAATCATTTTTGCTGTATTCCTGTTATCGGCTCTTGCATGGACTTCTGGTGCCATTCCTGAAGATTTTGGCCATAATAACGCTTTCCCGGTCAATAATCACACCATGCAGGACGTAATACGATGGGGACCCTATATCACTGGTACAACATCCAATCACACGAATATTCATCTCTGGACCTCTGACCCTGTCCTTCCGACCATTCAATACGCAAATGATAGTTTCAGGAGCGATTTGTTGCAGCCTCATCGCACAGCGTTTTTTACCGATGGCTATATCCACCACACATTCCTTCTGGAGAATCTCGCTGATGCAACACGCTATGAGTACCGCATCTGGAGCGGAGAGACCGAGTACGGTATTTATCACTTTCTCACCTATCCGTGTTCGGGACCGGTCACGTTCGTGGTCTATGGGGACACGAGGGACGAGCTTCCCCGCATCTCACAGGAGGAACGGCACCGTCCGGTTGCGGATGTTATTGCCGCGGAACCCGGCGTTTCACTGGTCGTGCATACAGGCGACCTTGTGAACAATGGAGAAAATATGTCGGACTGGGACCGGTTCTTTGCCACCGGTGCGGTGATGTTTGCGAATGTCACCCTTGTCCCGGTGATGGGGAACCATGAGAGGAACAGCGATCTGTATTTTGAAATATTCCGGACTTCCCCGAATTACACCGTTGAGGCCGGCAATATCCTGATCGTGGTCCTCGATTCCAACGACTGGGCATGGAATGACCTGCCTGCACAGTCTGCATGGATGAATGAATCATTCTCGCGGGATGTCCCCTGGAAATTCGTCGTCCTTCACCATCCAATCTATAGTTCTGAAGAGAAACACCCGGGGGGCTTTCAGAACCTCCGGAGAGAATGGGAACCGGTCTTTCGGGCGTGTGGGGTTATTGCCGTCTTCCAGAGCCATGTTCACGTCTACGAAAGGGACGTTGCACATGGAATCACGTATATTACCGAAGCAAGAGGAGGAGCTCCATTTTACACACTTGCCGAACAGAAGATACCCGAATACCGGGTGAGCTCGGAGAATACTCTCGGATACACTGTCGTGCGGACAGAAAACAATTCGGATTTCGTGCACATGAGGGTAATGGCCGTCTCCCCTGCAGGAGGGAAGGGAGAATCCAGGGCCAGTATCATTGAAGAGATCACTCTTCCTGAACCGGTGGAATGGGCGGATGATGACAGCGTTGACAAAAACCAGCGTTCACTGTTCCCTGCCAGGCTGCAGACCCTGCAGACCTGCAGGGATGCCCTCTTCGCAGGGTCGGGAGAGGCATGTTCAGGGGCAGAGGAGTGCAGGAATCTCATATCTTCCCTCTTCAACCCCGAAGAAGAGGATGGCCACCTGTTGCAGACCCGGGATATACCCGAGAGGAAACTATGACGAGAAATTCTCTCATTACATTCCATGCGAATCTCCATCCGCTCCTGCTCTTACTTATGATCTCATGCGTGCTGGTAGGTGCATCCGGAGTTACATCTGCTGCGACAACCGAGATTCGTGTAGTAAAATATGCAGCCGACGAGTTCACCATACTTGCCGAAAAGACCGTTGACTATCGATGGATGGAGAAAAACCTCCGTGTATACGGAGATGGATTCACCCATTACTACCACCAGGGACCAGTCTTTGTGGACGATCCGGACCCTGTGAAGGAAGAGGAACTGAGATGGAACCCGGATGAAGATACCAATGTCCAGGAGAAGGACATGGGTGCCGTCAAAGGAACGAGTGTAAAAGACCTCTGTGACCTGGTAGGGGGGATGGGGTCTGAAGACAGGGTAAAAATACGTTCCGCTGACGGCTGGTCCATGCTCTTTGCGTATAAAAACGTTTACGAATATTCCAGTCGCGAAGGCCCCATCGTGATCTGTTGGTCTAAGAATGGGATGTTTCCCGATACAGGATACTCGGATGGTATGCGGATGGTGTGGTTTGCCGACACCTCGACTAATCCCTGGGGGATCCATGCCTTTGGGAATTACGATTGGCACGAAGCGGCTGATTCGGAATACTGGTATTTTTACCATTCGGGAGACGAGAGATATCCCACCACCACTGGCTTATCAGGGCAGATCGTCTCTGAAATCCTGATATACAGCCAGGAAGAGCCCGCTGGCAGCATCGAAGTCACATCAACCCCTGCGGGTGCCGAGATAGTGCTCGACGGAGAAGAGACCGGAGAGATCACTCCTTTCACTCTTGTCGACATTCCTGCCGGCAGTCACACTGTGAGTGTCCAAAAGGATGGTTATCTCGATCCCATTGAAGAGTGGGTCGATGTATCTCACGGGGTTGTCGTTCCGGTCCATTTCAACCTGGAACGGGAATATTCCGTCACATCGTCATCCGGGGATCTGGCATCCACCCAGGACGGCGGGTATGTATCCGAACAGATCTCATTCGGCTTGGTCGCAACTGCGATAACCGGCAATATATCCCTCCATGTTGCACCTGGAGAGCGCCAGATCTGCAGGAGCGGACAGTCGATTACGTACCGCATTCCACCAGATTCTTTGCCGCCGAGTTCTTTCGCATGGGCCAGGCTCTATCTGTTCTCTGATGCGGGGTATACCCACGAACAGAGGATTGAGGTCGGAATCAACGGGATGAGCCCCGGCACTCCGGAGCGTTCCACATTTCGCCTCCCTGACGGCAAAGTCACTGAAACGCTGGCCTTTAATGTTACACGCATGCTGAGGACCGATGCCCCGATGGAGATATCTGCCAGGAATCCCCCCGGCGGGAATGAATGGACTCTCTATCCTCCCCTTCTTCTTGTTGTGGCCGGAGACGATGGTGACGTCCATCGCGAGAACTGGATTTCGGAAGGAGCGGGCCTTGTCCACGCCATGAAGGAGTATTCCTATCAGGACCTCCCGAACCTCACTGTTTCAGATTTCCCGGATATCCGGACAGGTCTTTCCGGAGCAGAACTCCAGGCAGTCAGTACGATCCCGGACGATGGTGGGGCATCCTCTCCCATGGCATTCCAGAACTCGGTTGTCATACCGGGTGAATACGCGCACAACCATGCTGGAATATGGGTCTCACGTTACAATGTCACCGGAACTGTCTCGGAGTATACACATAATGAATTGTTCTGGAAAACAACACCGGGAAGAGATCCGGCTGTAATCGGGCCAAGGATAGTCATCCTTACCGTTTCGTATCCACCGGGACTTTCAACAACTGATTATACGTCAAAGAATCGTTCGGCAATCGGACCTATCGATACTCTTTCCCCTGTCTCTGAAAGCCCCCCGCCATCTCCGTCCACCTCTGCTGTCACGACCATTACTCCCGATTTAATCGGGAATGGACGTGAAGAAGCGATAAGGGACGACTCCTTCTTCTCCCGCATATGGGAGGTACTATTCTGGCTACTTGGGATGCCAATACCCGGACACGGGGACCAGGGCCAGGCGCACGTTACCGGGGACAGCCCAAAAGGGGACTTGCCGAATGTTGAATCTCCCAGCCATGCCCCGGATTCTTCTTCCGGTTACCCTCTCCAGGTCAGCACGACCCCCCCGGGGGCCCTCGTCTCGATTCGTGGAGGATCAGATGTGCAAATTTCGCCTGCCACCTTTGTACTGCCAGGGGGCGAATACCGCCTCGCGGCCGAGATGGACGGCTATCTCTCCTGCCAGACAATGGTCCGTCTCGCCGGTCCACAGGAGATAACCCTTGTCCTGACCCCGGAAGGAGGAACAGATGAAAGCCTACCCGGAGAGGCACCGGAAAGGTCCCGCCATGGCGGCCTCCTGATCGTCACCTACCCGGGGGATCTGGAATTATCGGTGGATAATCAACAAATGGAGAGAAAAAGTCCCCTTATGCTCTATGGACTGAAAGAGGGATACCATACCGTGAAGGCAACCCGGCCGAGTGCGTCGGCCGGCAAGGGCGAGACGCTCATTACAAGGGCTTGGGTATATCACGATGCACTGGCCATCTGTGAACTGGATTTCGTTGTTGCCAGACTGGATCGGAGGATACGGATCACGGACCCTTCAGGAAATTCCACTGCATTCACGCTCAACGGGATATATCCACTGCTGCGGACTCCGGTTACCCTTGAAGTCCCGGGAACCGGGTCATATATCACCCTCATCGGCGAATCCACCTACACGAACATCCCTATCCAGGACGGCCTTGCAGACGGTAGCGAACTTCTCCTCCCCACATATAACGGAAATTATCATGCCATCTCAATTGAGTCCGCCCCTTCCGGTGCAGAGATTTTTATGGACGGGGCAAGGACCGGGAACACCACTCCTTCTCTCGTGAGGGGGTTATCTGAGGGGACACACCTCGTAATGGTATCATTGCCGGGTCACCTGCCGACGCACAGAGTGATCAGCATTCCCAGGACACAGGAGGAATATATCAAAGGGACTGTTTCATTTATCCTGGAAACATATCCATCCGGCCCTCTCCGGGTCGAGAGTGTTTCCGCTGGTGCTGCAATCTTCATCGACGGGATTGCAACAGGTGAGAAGACACCGTTCTCATTCACCGGGATTCCTATCGGGACCCACGAACTGACACTCCGCTCAGGAGATACCACGCGGTCCCGGGATATCATCGTCCGTCCTGACAATCCGAACAGGTACATTGTCCATCTTCTTTAGGGATCCCTCAGGTCCCTCTCATTTAACAACAGGTATATCTGTTGGTATAACGTTTGATATCAACAATTGCCTCAAGTTAAATATATAAAGATTTAGTTTTAAGATAACATTGTTCCTGACCGGGTTATTCACCCGCTCGGGGAGTCGTGCGACTCGATAAAACTCCTGGTGAGGCAAGGTGGCGTGAATACTATGCGTTCCAAGTATGCACTTACTCTATGTTCCTTTCTTTTGATTGCCCTGGTCATTGTCCCGGCTTGCGCGGCGACGACCCAGCTGCATGTAATACGATATGCGAATGACAACACCACGGTTCTCAATGAGACCACCGTCACGTACCAGTGGCTTGAAGAGGCCCTCCCTGTCCTTGGTGATGGATCTACACATTATTACCACCAGGGACCGGTCTTTGTCAATGACCCTGATCCTGATATCGAAGAGCAACTCAGGTGGAACCCGGCTGAAGACACCAATGAAAAGGATCAGGGTGCCGTCAAAGGGACCAATCTGAAGGACCTCTGCGATCTCGTCGGAGGAATGTCCCCGGGAGAGACCGTCGAACTCAAGGCTTCTGATGGTTTTTCCAAGAGGTTTGCGTATGAGAATGTCTATTCGTATCCCATTCGCCAGGGGCCCATGGTCATTACATGGTTCAAGGATGGGACATATCCCGACACTGGCTACAACGATGGATTAAAACTCGTATTCTTCGCCGATGACTCTGTCAACCCGTGGGGATACCACATGATGGGGAATTATGACTGGCATGAGTCGGCAGCACCCGAATACTGGTACTATTACACAAGTGGATCGGAACAATACCCCACGACAACAGGTTTATCGGTAAAATACATTTCTGACATCAAGATATACAGCCAGGAAGCGCCTCCTGTCCCTGTCGATACCCTCTTTGATGGCACCGTTACTCTCATTGAGGGTGAGACCTTCACCGTCACCACCTACAACAATGCCAGCGGGAACTATACAGTGGACTATACCACGCCACTCGGTGCCCTCGAGACCGCATCCAAGGCCGGATCAGGGTTCACCTACGACATAACCGACAAGAACTACGCCTCATCAGGAGCACTGCTCCTGGATAATATTGGCTCGTATATTTACCAGAAGACGCCCAGGAAAGCCTGGTATGCCTATGTCAATGATGTATACAAGGACGGGTATAACAATCCGGCCAGTGCCCTGAACCTGATACCGCTGAATGATGGCGACACAGTCGAGTATTACTTCGTTGACGGCACTGTGGCCGATCCAACTGATTATGCTGCAGTGACCGCAGCAGCGACCGCTGCGGTAAAGATCATTGCGGATATCCAGCCTGCAGGACCGGTTGTGGATACCCTCTTTGATGGCACTGTCACGCTTACTCCGGACACCACGTTCACTGTCACCGCCTATAACAACGCGAGCGGGAACTATACAGTGGACTATACCACGCCACTCGGTGCCCTCGAGACCGCATCCAAGGCCGGATCAGGGTTCACCTACGACATAACCGACAAGAACTACGCCTCATCAGGAGCACTGCTCCTGGATAATATTGGCTCGTATATTTACCAGAAGACGCCCAGGAAAGCCTGGTATGCCTATGTCAATGATGTATACAAAGATGGATACAATAACCCGGCCGGTGCCCTGAACCTGATAGCGCTGAATGATGGCGACACAGTCGAGTTCTACTTCGTTGACGGCACCGTGGCCGATCCGACTGATTATGCCGCAGTGACCGCAGCAGCGACCGCTGCGGTGAAGATTACAGTCGACATCAGCGGGTCCACACCCACGGAACCGGACTGGGAACTCACTCTCACTGGTGCCCGTGACCAGACAGTTACAAAGACTTATTTCGAGCAGGGACTTGCATGCCCATCGTCCGGTCACATGGTGAGCTGGACCGATGCGGAAGGGGACGAGTGGAGTGGAGTTCCATTCTGGCTCCTCGTGGCAATGGTCGATGACGATCCAGACTCCGGCCCTGACCATTACAACTTCAATGATGCGCTTGCTGCAGAGGGTTACTCGATAAAGGTGACCGCGGATGACGGGTATTCCGTCAACTTTGAGAGTGCAGACATTGCGCGCAGCGATGATTACATCGTGGCAAACGCCCTGAACGGCGAACCGTTGCCACTGCTCCGTCCCAACAGCACAAAGCCCTGCTTCCCGCTCCAGTTGATCGGGCCCGCAATCATTTCAGGGAAGATGATTGGGAACATCTCCTCTATCGAATTGATTGGTCTCCCAAAACCTCCGGAGGGATGGACACTGACGATGGAGGGTGACGTGGTTGATGCGATCAGCCAGGCCTACTTCGAAGAGGCCATGGACTGCATCCACCCTGCGAGCTGGACCGATGGGACAGGGAATGTCTGGACAGGAATTCCACTCTGGGAAATTGTCGGATCTGTCGATGACATCGAGACTGCGCCACACTGGACCTTCAATGATGACCGTGCCGCCGCCGGCTACACAATCAGGGTTATCGCTGGGGACGGGTATAACAGGACCTTTGCAAGCGGTGACGTGGCACGAAGCGGCAACTACCTGGTAGCAAACACAAAGAACGGCGCACCTCTCGTCGGGACTGAAGCTCCGCTCCGCCTGGTGGGCACAAATGCCACGGGTGGAAAGAGCGTCGGGAACATTGCTACAATCAGGCTGGAAGGCCTCCCTGCATACCCTGCCGGCAACTGGAGCCTGCTTCTCGACGGTGCTATCCGCGACACAATTCCGGAACCCGAGTTCGAAGACTGGGCCGCCTGCCATTCCGCGACGTATGACGACGGGACAGGGAACGTGTACGAAGGCATCCCGCTCTGGCGGCTGATGGGCTGGGTTGACGACCGGATTCCCCACGGGCCGAACGGGTTCAACAATGCGCTCGCTTCTGCCGGATACAAGGTGATCGTGACTGCCGGGGATGGATACAGCAAGGAGTTCACGAGCCAGGAGATAGGAACGACGAACGGCTTCATCATCGCGAACAGGATGAACGGGCAGCCGCTTCCCACTGACGGAGCGCATCCGCCGTATCCGCTCCGCCTCGTGGGTGCAGGCCTCCCCTCGGTCCATTACAGCGTTGGCAACGTCGTCAAGATCGAGCTGGCCGACTTCCAGGAACCAACAGAGATCCCCCAGATCCACATCATCAAATATGATGCTGACGGCGTAACAATCATCAACCAGACCACCCTCGACCATATCTGGATGGAGGCGAACCTCCCGGTCATCGGGGACGGGGTCACACATTTCAAGTACCAGGGAGTCACGTTTGATCCTGGCGACCTCTGGGACCCAACCGAGACCAAGGGGATGAACCCCCCCAAGATCGATAACGCGATCAAGGGAACAAAAGTCAGGGATCTCTGTGACCTGGTGGGCGGAATGGAGCCTGGCACCGAGGTTACCTTTGTCGCCACCGATGGGTGGGAGACGACACTTCCATACGACTGCATCTACACCAATCCGCATGTCTATTCCCACCTTGGTGAGACGATAATTGCCTGGTATGCTGACGGGCAGTATGTCCCCCAATATGGTGACGGGCCGCGCCTCTTCTTTACTCCGGAAGACCATGTTGCAGGGCAATGGAACATGCACGAAGCCCTGGCCCAGCAATACTGGCACTACTACTGGGACGGGGGGATCCAGTATCCCTCGGTCGCCGGTCTCTCGGCCAAGTACGTTGACACCATCAAGATCTACGCTTCCCCGGTAACGGACTGGACGCTCATCCTTGACGGAGAGGCTATCGAAGGCCTGAACCAGACGATCTCCCGCAATTACTTTGAATCTGCACTCGCCTGCCAGTTCGGTGCGGACCACAAGGCTTCCTACACGGACTCGCAGGGACGGACCTGGGAAGGGATGCCGCTGTGGTTCCTCTGCGGCTTCGTGGACGATCCCGACCAGCACTCTGATAATGCATATAACGATACAAAGGCCCTTGATGGGTACCGGATCATCGTCACAGGGTCAGACGGGTACAACGCTACGTTCAACAGCCAGGACACGATCCGCAACGCCAACTTTATCGTTGCGAACACCCTGAACGGAACCCGCATCGCGGAGGGCGATTCCAGCTGGCCTCTCAGGCTGGTTGGCCAGAACGTGACAGGTGGAAAGGTCGTAAGGAGTGTTGCGTCGATCGTGCTCGCACCCCTTGCAGAACCTCCTGTTGCAGATTTTGAGGCCTCCCCCCTCAGTGGGAATGCACCGCTCCTGGTCCAGTTCACCGATCTCTCCACAGGCAACCCCCTCGAATGGGCCTGGGACTTCCAGGATGACGGGACCATCGACAGCACCGCCCAGAACCCGTCCTGCCTCTACCAGGACCCGGGGACATACTCGATCCGGCTGACCGTCACAAATGCAGGAGGGACCAGTACAAAAACAAAGAGCCAGTATGTCACCGTGACCGTCGGGCCACCCATCGCGGACTTTTCAGCCTCACCCGTGACAGGTCCTTCGCCGCTCCAGGTTCAATTCACCGATCTCTCCACAGGCAACCCCCTCGAATGGGCATGGGACTTCCAGGATGACGGGACCATCGACAGCACCGCCCAGAACCCGTCCTGCCTCTACCAGGACCCGGGAACATACTCGGTCCGGCTGACCGTCACAAATGCAGGAGGGACCAGCACAAAAACAAAGAGCCAGTATGTCACCGTGACCGTCGGGCCACCCATCGCTTCGTTCACCGCCAGTCCCCGGAGCGGAAACTGGCCACTCACGGTCAGTTTCACTGATACATCCACTGGTAGCCAGATCCAATCATGGGAGTGGGACTTTGGAGACGGGAAGAAGAGTCCCAAGAGGAATCCCATTCACACGTATCTGAAACCAGGGGTCTACACCGCCACCCTCACGATCAGGTACCCGGAGGGATCTGATAACGCTTCGGAGACAATTGAAGTGAAGGGTGATTTCACCGCCAGTGCAGTGATAAAAACTCCTGTCGCGTTGTTCAGCCAGAGTTCGGTCATTGGCACTCCTCCACTCTCGGTCTCGTTTACCGACCTCTCGTTGAAAAACCCCACCACCTGGTTGTGGGACTTTGGAGACGGTGGCGCTTCCAACGAACAGAACCCGTCACATACATTTGATAAGGCTGGGATGTACACCGTCAGGCTGAACGTGACCAACGATTACGGGTTCAGCAGCGCAGTAAAACGTGTCTTTGTGACACCCATCCTCTCTTTCTTCTCCAGATAATTTTTTTTCCCCTTATCTCCGGACCTGATTTCCAGTTTGATTTCAGGAAATGCGTTTCTTCACATAGCGAATGCCATACGCGAGGCAGATCCCTGCCGCAAATGCAGCAGTCATGTTTACAAGGACAGAGAGGACCGCAATAAGACCGGTAACGAGGTAAGAGTCCGTCTTGATTCCGTGGCGGCCGAGCTCGATCGCCACGAAGACGAGCAGGGCCGCGTAGAAACCCCCTGAAACAAGTGAAAGGACATCGGGGCTCGCAAAGAGGAGCGCCAGCATGAGGAAAAAGATACCCGCGTAGATATTCGCACCTCCCGTCCGCGCCCCGAACCGGTACTGTCCCGCCATCCCGCCCGCGCCATGGCACATGGGAAAACCCCCGAAGGGGACCGTGGTCAGGTTCATCAGGCCGATAGTCCTCGATAGCCGAGCAGGCCGTACTTCCTGTCCAAAGAGGTCACGGGTCAGCAGTGATGTTGCCAGTATCGCGTTTGTGATGGTGAGGAGCGCCTGAGGAACGACAAGCGTACCAAGTGCCGCAGGGATGTCCCTCATGGAGGGGATGACAAGGTGTGGGGGAGGAAGAAGTGCCATCGCAGGGAACCCATGGAGGATCACGCCGGTTCCGAATGCCACTCCGATGAGTATGACGGCAGAGAGGTCAGGAATTTCAGTAAACCTTGCGATCACGTAGACTGCTGCCATGAGAAGCACGGCAAGCCCAAATACGAGGAGGTCGCCTGTCATGAACCCTGTCGAAGTTTTTACAAGAAGGAGCGCAAGGCCGAGCTGGATGCCCCGGATCACGCTCTGCGGGATATACTTCTCCAGCGCGTCGAGCCATTTTCCGTATCCGAGCACGAAGAAGAGGAGACCCAGTATAAGACCTGCCGCGGCGATCTGGCCTGCGCTCATGTTCTCTGCAATGGCGACCACCGCGATCACTTTCATCGGTTCGATGGGGACGGGTATCTGGTAATAGTAACCGGTAATGATGAACCAGATGCCAAAAAAGAGGAGGATGTACCCCAGAGAGAGCCCCGCTACTGCCGAGACTGCAAGTATAAGGGGAAGTATGGTGCCAAAGTCCCCGACACTTCCGGCAAGTTCGCGGATATTAAATGAAATATTCCGGGTCATTTCCACCCGTCCCCCGGGAAAGAGGGGGATATCCTTCTAGCGGGCCCTGATGATGGTCCCTGGCATGCCACCTGAAAGAACCTTCCTGACATTCCCTGGTGTGTGACCGTTCACGATCTTCACTTCGTGAACGTTCTTCGCATACAGGAGGAGTTCGACCACCTTCTTCTCAAGGACCATATCATCAAGATTCATGTCAAGGAGCTCTGATGCGGTAATGTCAGGAATACGCTCGGCATCCTCGTGGAGGAAGGGATTGGCAGTATACAGTCCGTCCACGTTCTTTACAAGGACAAGGTTCTTCGCGCCGAGCACTTCAGCGGCAAGGAATGCACCGGTATCTGTCCGGTGAGGAGGGATGGTCCCGATCTCAGCCGGCTGTTCGTAGAGACCGTAGGGAGGAGTCCCATGAGTTACGGGGAGGACTCCCAGGTGAAAGAGCATCGGAAGCTCCAAGAGATCCGCTGTATGAATACGCATCCCATTCCAGCGCGAGAAGAGGAGGGACATCATGATGGCGTTCTGCTCACTTATCTTTCCCGCGAGTTCCGCAAGGACCCCGGTGGGCATCCCGAGATCCAGGCCCAGGTCAAGGATGTGACGGACCCTTACCCCCCCACCGGTAACCACCAAGATTTTGTGCTCTTTTGAGAGATCCCCGATCTCCTCTACCAGGGGCAGGACCACCTCTTTGCCATAGTCCATGATCCCATGTCCTCCTATCTTTACCACATTCAGGTCTGGAACCAGGCGGATTTGCTCCCCACCCTCGAAAGAGCGAAGCAGGCTCTCTCTCACCAGGGACTCCCCCTGCAGCCTGTTCGCCACTTCAAATCGTTCAACTCTCTTTCTGTGCACGATAGTTTTATATGATGGCATGAGTAATACAATCTATGTAAACCAACTGGTATATCACGTGTTATGCTTAACACTATATACCCGGGACGTGACAAGATATCAACTGGAGTGAGTGAAATGATCAAAATTTATGTTCGTGAGCGCCAGAAAGTGCGCGAGGGTGCGAAGCAGCCGATGTTCCGGATCGTTGCAGTGACGGGCGGGCAGGTACAGATCGAACTGACGCATTTCCGCAAGTTCGAGATTGAGCAGATTGCAAAGGACATCGGGGCAGAGGTGGTATACCTGCAGGAGATCCCCGACGAAGAGAAGAAGAAAGCCTGAAATTCACCCCCTTCGGATGGAGGGAACGGTTCAATTTTTTTCTCCAAACGCTCATGAATTTAATTTATATTGTTTCCGTGCGTATAACTGCCCTGACTGGATGCCATGGCTGCGTTAAGTATCGACCTCATATTCACTGCGGCGATCCGAATTTTCCTTGAAGAGGAGAAGGCGATTACCATCAGTTATTCACCCGGAGAAGTCCGGATCAGGTTTCCCACCACCAGGAGGCTTGCCGAGTTTCTTGAGGTCCCACATTACTATGTTCTCCCCTACTTTGCCATGATGGAGGAGATGGAGCTTGTGACAAGGGCTGAGAGGGTTGGAATCCTGACCACCTCAAGCGGAACCAGGAAGCTCATAACGATGATGAGCAAAGACTTCAGGCCGCAGGCGTCTGCCGTGATGGGAGAGCCCATCCTTGCCTACCTCGAGTCAAGTGTCAGCTCGCAACTGGTATAGTAACTGATATACCACTAGATACGCCCTTTTTCAAAATTGAGCCCTTTTATCAGGAATATTGATAAATCTTGTCGTGAAAGAGAATCGTTGATGTGATGCTGGGTATGTATACCCAGTCACGGTCACGCAAGGGGCATGCATGAACGAGATCATCGAAGGTTTCGTCCAGGCAGGTGAGCTGATCATACGCCTGGACCCCGAAGTCCTGGAAATCACTGCGAGATCCCTCCTTATCTCTCTCTCTGCGACACTCATTGCGTCACTCATCGCGATTCCCATCGGCGGGTTCATCCATTTCAGGGAGTTCGGGGGAAAGCGCGGCCTCATCACCATCATCCAGACACTCTATGCACTTCCGACCGTCATTGCCGGACTCTTCGTATTCCTTCTCCTCTCCAGGGTGGGGCCTTTCGGATTCCTCGGTCTCCTCTTCACTCCTACGGGGATGATCATCGGCCAGACAGTGCTTGTCATCCCGCTGATGGTGGGAATGACCCTCATCGCACTCTCCGGGGTGAAAAAGACCATCCAGGACGAGGTGATCTCTCTTGGGGCCACCTCCTCCCAGATCATCTGGACGATTGTGAAGGAGGCACGGTTTGCCATCCTCGGTGGAGTGATACTGGGATTCGGCCGCGCGATCTCGGAGGTCGGCGCCGCCATGATCATCGGCGGGAATATCAGGGGATACACCCGGATACTCACCACCGCGATTGCACTTGAGACCTCCATGGGAAACATTGCCTTCTCGATCGCACTTGGAATCATCCTCCTTATCATCGCTCTTGTGGTCACCACCGCACTCTTTCTGGTTCAGGAGCGGTAAGATGATCGAGTTTGTTCATGTCGACAAGAGGTTTGGGGAGAAAGTCGTCCTCAAAGACCTTACGTTCAGGATCGAAAAGGGAGAGATCTTCACCTTCATCGGTCCGAGCGGCACAGGCAAGACCACCATTCTCCGCCTGATCGACCTGCTGGAAAACCCCTCGTCAGGATCGGTCCTCATCGAAGGAAACGATACAAAAGTTTCCGAAGGGGAACGCGTTGCACTTCGGAGGCGGATGAGCGTCGTCTTCCAGAAACCTGCAGCACTCCGCGGGAGTGTCTACGAGAACGTGGCCCTCGGGCTGAAATTCCGGGGCACCCCCGCTGACGAGATGCGCGTGAGAGTCACGGAAGCGCTCGGCCTCGTAGGCCTCGATGGCTACGAAGAGAGGAAAGCGACCACCCTCTCGGGAGGTGAGCTCCAGCGGGTGGCCATCGCACGCGCACTTGTCAGCAGGCCGGAGATCCTCCTGCTGGACGAGCCCACCGCAAACCTGGACCCGGCATCCACAGAACGCATCGAGAACCTGATCTCTTCCATAAACGAGCGGTTCGGGACGACGATTGTCCTCTCCACCCACGACATGATCCAGGGCCAGCGGCTGGCGACACGCATAGCAGTGATACTGAACCGGACCATCGGACAGGTGGGGGACTCCCACCAGATCTTTTACCAGCCGAAAAGCAAGGAGGTTGCCCGGATGGTCGGTGTCGAGAATATCTTTGATGGTGTTATCGCTGAGAATACAGGTGGCCTGGCCACGATCGACATTGGAAACACGTGTATTGTGGCCATATGCCCCTATCCTGAAGGGACACGTGTCACCTCGTATATGCGCCCTGAAGATGTCATTTTCCTCATTGAGAAGGATGGAAAAAGCACCGCGCGCAACGAGATCGAGGGAACCATCTCTCGTGTGACTCCCATGGGGCCGAGCGTGAAGGTCAGGATGGATGGCGGCATCAGGGTTGTTGCAGTCATCACCCGTCGTTCATACGATGAGCTTGGCCTCTCGCCAGGCGCCCATGTCTATGCCTCCTTCAAGGCCAGCGCCATCCATGTAGTGAAGAACGAACCGTAAATCCGATGGCTTGCCGGAAAAGGTTGGTGTTCAGGCAGCCTCACTGAACACCAGTCATACCCGCTACCCTGCATAACTCTGACCCTTCATATCTACCGGATCTCCTTCTGCCTCCCTAGTGGAACGCACCTCATTGCATTGACCGGCACCCATTTCTCGCATGCCCGCGTATACATGATGCAATGCGGTGCATCGCCCTTGCAAGCGGCAGCAAAGGGAACTGCCTCTATATCGAAGGGAGTTCATCCTCGCTCCTCATTGATGCAGGGCTCTCCAGGCGCGAGATCCTCTCCCGCCTGCATTCCGTAGGCGGATCCACGGAGCATCTCTCGGCGATCCTCGTGACACACGAGCATATCGACCATATCGCATCAGTAGAGGCACTTGCCCGCCACCTCTCCATCCCGGTTTATGCGACCGGCGGGACCCTCCTTGATCTCCTTGATTCACGGCCTGTCCGGAGAAATCCCATCAGGGCGGTGCGGGTCGATTACGGGGAGCGGTTTACTATCGGGGATTTCTCTGTGGAGGCCTTCGAGGTCTCCCACGATGCGAGGGAACCCTGCGGGTTCCTGGTCACCGAAGGGGATCTCACGGTTGGGTGCTGCACTGACACCGGGATGGTGAATGACCATATGATGGACTGCTTCTGCCGGTGCGATGCACTCGTCCTCGAGAGCAACCACTGCCCCGAGATGCTGAAGAACGGGCCATACCCCGAGGTGCTGAAGCGTCGGATCCGTTCACGAAGGGGGCACCTCTCCAACCCCGATGCCGCCCGCTGCGTGAACGAACTCTGCACGCGGGTGCACATGATCATGCTCGCGCACTTGAGCGAGATGAACAACACCCCGGAAAAGGCACTTTCCACGGCCAGGCAGGGAGCCGGGCTCTTCTCAACCGACATCGAGATCACCGTTGCCACGAATCCCGGCACCGGGCAGGGCTGGCCCCACGGCATCAGATTGTGAATTTTTCCTGGAAGAATTCAAAAACTGCCCGGAGGACCGATTCTCCCCCCTTCACATGAGAGCGTAACGATACCTACGCAGGCATATGTTGAGCCAAAATATCCGTTTGGTTTCTTTGTTTCCTTCCATGGGAATTCTGAACTCCCGCGCCATGGAGGAATGGGCGTAATGCCCTGCTCTGAAAGGGAATGAGAGTGATTTTTTTGGTGCGACATCATGGTTTTAAAAAAAAGTCTTTTTCTTGGCCCTTTTTCCGAATCCGGGGAGAAATTCTTCATCCTTCCTTCATCTTCAACAGCTTGAGGCTGTACATGTCGATCGAATCAAGGAACAGCTTCTTTGCAGTCCTGGAGCGTTTCTCATCCTCTGAAAAGATGTCCCCCATGAGGTATTCGAGGACCCCCAGGTAATACCCGAGTGCCGGGAGCTTCTTCTTGGTATCTTCAAGCATCACCTCCGCATCGGCCTTCCTGCCGGTGATGATCATGAACGAGAGGTCCAGCATGAGGATGATGTGGGCCGGCATCTTTTTTGAGATCGCGGTGCTCCGGAACTTCTGGTACGCAGACTCCTGGGATGAGATGATGGAGAGCTGCAGGCCGTAATAGATCGGCTCGAGCTCGTCTGGATGCTGCTGCATCATCTGCCTTACAACAGCGGTCGCGCCCCCGGCATCTCTCCCCTCGAGCTTGAAGTGATACAGGTCGCGGAGGAAGAACATGTCGTCGTAGTACCGTTCCGATGCAATCTTCAGGAGCTCGCCCCTCATCTCCCTGTTTCCATCCTTCTTCGCCTTTTCGAGGCCGATCTTCAGGTACTCCGGCTCGTTTGGGAACCAGTCGATGGCAAGCCTGATCATGAACCAGAAGACCTTGTTCACGCGTAGCTCCTGCACAACCTGCGGGAACCTGAGGCGGTTGACCGGCGGCCGGAGCCGGGCAAGCTCGATCATCTGCTCCCGTGCGGATAGCGCCATGGCACTCGTAGTGGCCTTGTCCGGTTTCTTGTCCGGAGGGAGCTCGAGGGAGGAGAGTTCGTAATAGGAGAAGGCGATCGCGGTGCATACCATCGCATCGACCGTTCGGTACTTCTTGAGCACCTCGATTGCATCCGAGTACTTCCCCATGTCGATCAGTTTTATTCCAAGGACGATGTCGAAGATTGCCCTCCCCGTGTACTTCCTCTTGACACGGGTTGCGTGTCGGAAAAGCTTTTCGATGTACTCGATGTCGGTGGAATGCCTGCTCTCCTCGAGGACTTTTACGGTCACGTCGTCGATGAAACGGTCGTATGCCTGGTCGGGGATGTCAGGGTAGTTCTTCTCGAGGATCGAGACCACGTGGCCAAAGAATATCGGGATGTTCGAGTCGATCTTCTCAGAGTTCTTCTCGACGTACTCCATCATCTCCCGCTTCGTCTGCCCCATCTTCTGCTCGACGAGGGCATCCGGGATCCACTCCTCCGGCATTGTATACAGGAATGACCTGTAAGAATATAAGAACCTTGATATACTGTGCCGAAATCGGGTATTCAACCGTTCAGATAACTGACCCTTCGCAGAAGGGAACCCTTATCCTCGCCCAACGTGACTATTCTAAATATCCAGGCAATCATGAAATTTGCAGAATTTGCAAGGATCTGCGAGGAGATCGAGGGTATTTCAGGGAGGCTAGAGATGGCGGACAAGATCTCCGGCATCCTCCCGGGTCTCGATTCCAGGGACTTAGCGATATTCGTTCATTTTATCACAGGGAAGATCTTCCCTGACTGGAGTCCGCTCAAGATGGGGATCGGTCCAAACCTCCTCTATGACGCGGTCACCCTCATCGTCGATGGAACAAGGAGTGACGTGATCGGTGAGATAAACCGCCGCGGAGATGTCGGCCTTGCGGTGCAGGTGATACTCGGGCAGAAAAAGGTATCGCGAAGGTCGCCGCGGACTGCGACCATCCAGACCTCTCTCTTCTCCCAGGAACTCGACCTCTTCGGCGTCTACCAGAAACTCGAGAAGATTGCGCGGCAGGGTGGACGGGCTTCACAGCAGGAGAAATTATCCCTCATACAGAGCCTCTTCCAGAACGCGTCGCCGCTTGAGGCACGGTACCTTGCAAGGCTCCTGATGGAGGACCTGCGTATCGGTGTGGGGGAGGGGACGATACGGGACGCCATTGCCCGGGCATTCTCTGTTGATCCTTCGAACGTTGAGCACGCGTACCAGGCCAGGAACGACCTTGGCGAGGTGGCAATACTTGCAAGGGCCGGTGAGAATGCACTGCGCGACGTGCGCATCCTGCCGTTCCACCCGGTGAAGATGATGCTTGCCCAGGCGGGGGATATTCATGGGGCGATTGCCGAGAACGGAGCCATGGCCGCTGAGTTCAAGTACGATGGCAGCAGGTTCCAGTTCCACAAGGCGGGCGGCGAGAGCAGGATATACTCGAGGAAACTCGAGGACGTGACAGACGCCCTTCCGGATATCCTTTCCGCGCTTTACGGGGCTACCACCCATGACGTGATCCTTGACGGCGAAGTGATTGCGGTCAAAGACGGAAAACCCCTCCCGTTCCAGGCCGTGCTGCGAAGGTTCCGCCGGAAGCACGGGATCGAGGAGATGCAAAAAACGGTGAATGTGCAACCGTTCGTCTTTGATATCCTCTACCTCGACGGTGAAACCCTGATCGACCTCCCCTTCAGAGAGCGGAGAGCGCGGCTCGAGGCGACGGTCAGTGACTATGTCACGCCCCAGCTGGTGAGTGGCGAACCTGATGCAATCGAGAGATTCTACAAAGGAAGCCTCGCTGCTGGCCATGAAGGACTGATGCTGAAGGTGCTCTCTGCACCGTATACCCCGGGAATACGGGGAAAGAACTGGCTGAAGATCAAGCCCTCCGTGGATACCCTGGACCTCGCAGTCATCGGGGCGGAATGGGGAGAAGGGAAAAGAGCGCACCTCTTTGGTTCATTCCTGCTCGCATGCCAGGACCAGGGGGAACTCCAGGCACTGAGCAAGGTCGCAACCGGGTTCTCGGATGAGCAGCTCGCGGAGCTGTATGATCTCCTCCGGGACCACGTTCTCTCAGAGTCCGGAAAGGAAGTGCAGTTCGAGCCAATCCTGGTATTCGAGGTAGGGTACTCGGAGATCCAGGAAAGCCCCAACTACGAGTGCGGATACGCACTCCGGTTCCCTCGCTTCATCCGCGTCCGTGAAGACAAGGGTATCGCAGATATCGAGACCCTTGACGGGATAAGGGAACGCTACATACGCCAGAAGAAGTGATTGTGCAGCAGGCGCAGGGTCGAAGAACTGTTGTCGCTGGATTGCCCGTTGCTTTGAGGCCTGGAAAGCCCCTTTTAGTGCATGCGTCGCGCCTCCCGGCTTCAACTGATCCGACTGTAACTATCAGGACAACAGTGGGCCAGGGGTAATAGTATCTTATTTGCCAGGGAATTGGATCCGGGTCGAAAGATCATGGTTCAGGTGGTTTTCGGATCACAGCCCTGTCACCGATATGCGCGATAATTCGCGCGGTACATTCCTCCCACGAGGCTTCCCCCTCCGGAACAATGCCCGCGACCTCCCTGCCGAGTTCGTCGTCGGAAATGCCCTGGGCGACCGCAAGAATGGAGCCCTTCGCATATCGTTCGGGGACGATATTATCGCTATCACCGTCAACAATGCCGAGGATGGGGATTCCCAGGTGCGCCCCGATATGTCCACAGACGGCAGTGGTATCGTCTCCCACCGTTACCATCCCGCAGATGTTCCCATTGCCGATCATCCGATAAAGGTGATGCCCACAGTGGTCGACAAATATCACCTTTCCCACTAATGCATGCCGGGGTCCTGCCAGAGGGCCTTTTGACCTGAGCCTCCCACTCTTGCACCATGCACGGGACACGTCGACGGGACCGGCCCTCTCCAGTTTTTCAAGCCCGTGGACCTTGACTTGGAGACCCGATAAGGGGATAATCTTCTCTCCCTCGGACCGAATGACGACTTCTCTCCCTGTTGCTGTCCCTATAACTACCCCGTTGACGAACACTGCTTCCCCTGGGAGACATCCCCTGATTGTCCGATATCCTTCATCGGGCATGAGGGCGGGAGCCATTCTCTCAACCACCGGGTAACCTGTCAGCCCCGAGATTTTATGCACTGCCGCATCAGGCTTCCTGTTCCAGCAGATGACTTCCCTGCGTGCACATTCCACCTGGATGAGCCCTTCTCCACCTACGCGTGAGGCGACTATCTCCCCGAATATCCGCCCCGATTCAGGAGTTTTCCCCTCGTTTGCGAGGAAGGAAGGGGCCTCCAGCATGCGTATTGCCACGCTTGGGGGAACGCTCATGAATTCGCATGGAAGTCCTGATTCCTCTGCGGCAGCTCTCGCCATCACCCCTGCAACGACAATCTTTTTCGGGGCGAGCACCCGAGAGAGCCACTCTGCATTTCCCGAATCGAAGACCTCAGGCCCATGCAGGACCATCACCATCTGGCGTATGTCACTGTTCTTCGTGCGGTCTCCCGGAGTGTCTGTCCTTACCTGACAAGGATGTGTCGCGGTGTCGTCTTTTTTATTCATGGGATCGTCCTGTGAGAGAATACTGGGTGTCGTGTCATACGACAAGTTACGCAGCTGCCGGTGTGAATGGTCCTGAAGGTATGCCTTTTGCAACCGGTCAGTTGCGCGGAAATGGTCCCATCCTCTTTATACACGGTTGAAATCATCAGAGAACCGGGTGATGTCGTCCTCTTCGAGATACTCGCCGATCTGGACCTCGATCACCTCGAGCGGGATCTTGCCGGTATTGGCAAGGCGGTGCCTCGTGGCGGCAGGAACGAACGTGCTTTCGCCCTGCCGGAGGTGGATGGTCCGGTCGCCGACGATCACATCGGCCATTCCGCTCACGATGATCCAGTGCTCGCTCCGGTGGTGATGCATCTGCAGGGAGAGTCTCTTGCCGGGTTTTACCGTCACCCGCTTGATCCTGAAGAACCTCGAACGTTCAAGCTCGGTATAGGAGCCCCAGGGCCGGTGCACCTGGAGATGGTAGTCGGTGATCGTATCGCCCCGGTCGCGGAATCTCTTCACAAGTTCGCTGACCTTCTCGGTCATATCCATGTGGCAGGCCAGGAGCGCATCACCAGTATCCACCAGCACAAGGTCACGAACTCCTATGAGCGCTGCCCGTTTCCCGGGAGCATGTACAAAGTTACGCTCTGAATCGAGCATCTCCGCGTGGCCTGCATTGCCGTAATCGTCGTGTGGCCTGAGTTCATACCATGCCCGGAACGTCCCAAGGTCCGTCCAGCGGGATTTGAGGGGGACCACTGCCACCTTCTCCGAATGCTCGAGGAGCCCGTAGTCAACCGAGAGCGAGGGAAGGTTCGCATACTCCCTTATACCATCCCTGAACTGCGAATAGAGTTCGGGCTGGTATTTTGCCAGTTCGTCGAAGAAGACCCCGGTTGAGAAGAGGAACATCCCGCTGTTCCAGAGGAACCCGGCCTCCAGGTATACCTTTGCGGTCTCCCAGTCAGGTTTCTCTCTGAACTTTCTTACCCGGGCCCCTAACGCGAGGGGATCCCCTGGATCGATATACCCGTACCCGGTATGAGGCGTTGTGGGAGGGACTCCGAAGGTGACGAGATACTTGTCTGATATACATCTTGCCGCGGCAATCTCCTTCATGGCGCCATTTTCGAGATTATGATCGCTTGGAAAGACCGCAACGACAGAGTCTCCATATTCTTCCCTGATTACCTGCATGGCCCAGGTGATTGCCGGAAGGGTATTTCTCGCGACAGGCTCTTTCAGGATTCGCTCATCTTTTACATGGACCCCAACCTCCTCAAGCTGGCTCCTGACAAGGAACTGGTGGGCTTCGTTCGTGACGACCCAGACCTCTTCGGGCCCTGATATCAGGAGCGCCCTCCGCCAGGTGTCCTGAAAGAGCGAGGTGCCATTCACTTTCAGGAACTGCTTGGGGTTATATGTGCGTGACAGGGGCCAGAGGCGGGTTCCTACCCCGCCCGCGAGGATGACGGACTTGATGGATTCCATTCGGTTAACTCTCTTTGGACGTGTTCGCACTTATGATTTACCCGACCGTATCCTCTAAAAAATATGAACCGACTCCCCCCACTCCCTCAATCAAGAGCACTCCGCAGACGCTGTATGACATGCTTTGTTACCTGATCCCGGGTATGGGAATCCATGCAGAAGACCTCCACGTCATCCCGGCATTTCAGCGACTCGATAAAGGGGGTCCCCCTGAGTGCAATGGTGGCAAGCAGTACCGGGAAGGAGTCCAGGAGATCCAATATACGCATGCAAAAGAGAGAAGAGAGGCATTCCATCTTCCCTATCTCGTCAATGATCACGAATGGTGATTCATCGAAGTGCAATTCTTCAAGGAACGCGTCAAACGCAGCCACATCGACCCCATATTTCCCCACTCTCCACCCTGACCGGATACTGATATCCGCGAGAATGCCAGTCTTTCCGCAGAAAGAGACCATCTCGAACCCCCTCCTCTCTCCCTTCTCCCTGACCTCCCTCGTGACGAAGCCTTCAGGCCGGATTGGCGCAAGGCTTTGGGCAATCCCCTCCACGAGGGTTGTCTTTCCGCACGCCGGGGCGCCGGTGATGAGAATATTCGGCCCGGCCTTTGCCTGCTTCATGGATTCACCCGCCGGTTACGCGCCATTCGTGCGTTTTTTCATCCCTGCAATTGCGATTGTCACGGATAAAATGAGAGAAAGCACGCCGGTCCACCCGTCAAGCATTGGCGCAGAATGGGCCGTGGTGGGATCTGTGGGGGGGATTGACGCAGGGGGCATGGTGGCCTGAACAGTCTCATGCTCTGGGGCAACAGAAATTCCAATAGTCGGAACCTCGGTCGGCACTCTCTCCATCATAAATGACCGGGCGACACGGAGATTCTCCTCTGCGAGCGTGTTTCCCGGGCGGATGCCAAGCGATCTCTCGTAAGCCTCAGCCGCCTCTTGATACTCTCCCATCACGAGATAGGTATTTCCAAGGCAGAAATAGGCCCTGTCGTGGCCCGGGCTGATCGTCACCACTTTCCGGTAGGTCTCGGCTGCTTCAGGGTACTGGCGCAGTGTGAAGAGGACCTCCGCTTTTCCCATCAGGGCAGGGGCATTGTAGGGATCGATCGCAAGTGAGTCATTGAATGCCTGGAGTGCCTCAAAATAGTGTCCGCTCATATACAGGTCCTGCGCAGTTGCTGCCATGGCAGCAGGGTCCTGCGAAGAGCCATACCCTGATGAACTGTCTCCATCAGACGAATCACCGGCATCGCCGGAACCCGAATCCCCGCCGCAACCACAGTCTTCCGCGAGCACGGGAGCCACGTGGAGAGCCAGGATGACAAGGAGAGCCATTATGCCCAGAATCGGCCGCCACCTCATGTACTATGACCCTCTGCCCACCCTTGATTTAAAGGTAATGAAAATAGTAAAAAACCGCTGATTCTGATGACCCCAGGGTGTACTGCGGGTATCGATTGTGAAAGGGGATGTCTGATGCCTCCGGAAGTATCATGCCCCTTGAACCTGCTTGAGCGCCACTTCGATTGCCACTCTCAGCTCCTCGTCCTTGAATGGCTTGAGTAAAAATCCGCTCGGACCGGTCTCAATTGCCCTCGAGAGAGTCTCGTTATCGGAATGCGCAGTCAGGTAAATGAAAGGTATGTAGTACTCTTTCCTGATCTGCGAACCAAGTACAGTTCCATCCACCCCTTCCTGCAGGGCGATATCGATAAGGACGAGGTCGGGAACCTTCGATTTTAACAAAGAACGTGCCTTTTCCACTGTCGGTGCAGTCCCGCTCACCTCGTACCCGAGTTTCTTCAGGCGCCACGATATCAGCTGGCTGATGACGGGATCGTCTTCAACAACGAGGATGGACTTCGTCACTTGTGTATACCCCCCTCAATCCTCTCCTTATCAAAGGTATCTCCCAATCCCGCTTTATTAAACTGATGATCCTCATGAAAATGATCAGGGAGCATTACTCCGCTTCAATGACCTGAACGTGCCCTTCGGAAAGAAGACCTCGAACCGCGCCCCTGTCCCCGGCTCTCCCGTCTCGATCAGAGAGATGCCGGTAATATCGAGGATCTCCCGGGCAAGGAAGAGGCCAAAACCGCTGCCCTTGCCATAGCCCTTCTCAAAGATCTTCTCCTTCTCTTCGTGTGGGATGCCAGATCCATCGTCTTCAACGGAGAGGATCAGCCCATATGAACTCATGGTGGTACTGATGGATATCGCAGTTATCCCGTCCCCGTGCCTCATCGCATTATCCACAAGGTTATGGAACACGCGCTCAAGGAGAGGATCGGCGTACACTTCCAGGTCGCCCACCTCACAGTGCATGCGGATTGCAGAGAGATCGAATGACTGCAGTGCCCTCTGCAGGACCCCATTCATGTCCTGCCATGTGGGAGCACGCACCCCGATATCTTCGTACTCCTTGGTGAACGCAACCTGTCGCTCGATATTCTGCCCCACGCGCTGAATCTTTTCGATGAAGTCAACCAGCCACGGACTCTCTGCCTGCTCCTTTGCCATGTCCAGGTAAAGCATGAGAGCGGTGACCTGGTTGAGGATGTCATGACGGGTGATACGGGAGAGGAGGCTGAGCTTCCGGTTCGCCATCTGCACCGCTTCCTCTGCTTTCACCACATCCGTAATGTCCCGTCCTACCGACTGGAACTCCCGTATCCCGCCCTTCTCGTCAAAGATTGCCTGGTCAGTCCAGCTCTGCCAGCGCACCTCTCCACCCGGCAGGATGATACGGTGCTGGATGTATCCGGTCGGATTTTTAGGGGTGAGAGATGCAAAATGCTTCCTCACAAGCGGCATCTCTTCCGGGGGTACGTGGGGACGGAAACGGCTCCCGACAATCTCGTCGTACGATAACTCGTAGTATCGACAAAACGCAGGATTCACGAAGATATACGTTCCACCCGGGAGGAAACGGGCAATGAGATCCTCCTGGCTCTCAACAATCCCCTTGTACCTCGCTTCGCTCTCCTTGAGCGCCTCCTCCATCCGGCGGCGCTCTGATACGTCGCGAATCGATTCGATCGCACCGATAATGTTGCCTTCATGGTCATAGAGCGGGGAGGCTTTCCCCCAGAGGATCGCTTTCTGGCCTCCCAGCCTGGGGAGATCGGTCTCGCCGATAAGGAGATCCCCTTTCTTATGCACCACGCCGTAATACCGCTTGACTATCTCCTCGGAGGATTCGAAGATGAGATCAATGAGGATTGGGCGCCTCTCACTGTAAAAGGGGATCGAGTATTCATAATTCCCCTTCCCTAAAATTTCGCGGGCAGGGACACCGGTCATCTCCTCGATAGAGTAGTTCCAGGCAATGACCCTGCCTTCCCTGTCGATTGCAAATGTCGCATCCGGAAGGAAATTGATGATATCTGAGAGCCTCTGTTCCGATCTCTGGAGGGCAAGCTCAGCCCGTTTACGGCTTACCGCCTGCTCGATCATATTCCGCAGCTCTGCAAACTGCGACCGGGGGTGACCACCTTTCTGGAGGTAGAAGGCAGCACCGAGGTTGAGGGCCTCGATCGCAACATGCTCTCTTCCGCGCCCCGTGAAGATGATAAAGGGAATGTGGGGGTGGGTTTCCTTGATGGCCCGGAGGAATTCAATCCCATTCATCTGCGGCATTTCGTAATCCGACACGATGACGTCGAAACCACGTGTCTTCAGCATTTCGAGGGCTTCATGAGCGCTTAGCGCAGTGGAGATCTCCATGGCCCCACCTTTTTCAAGGAATATCTTCGTTACATCCAGGAGGGATGCTTCATCATCGACCAGGAGAACCTCAATCAGGACCGATCACCCCGGGGGCACGCGTATTTATCACTCCTTGACCTGCTGAAAGATAATAATAACAGGTTCTCCAGGATAATGTACATTATCTCATCATGATCTGCACGGCTGTCGGGTATTTCCTCAGGAGTGCAAATACGAGCGCCCGTGCCACCCACATCCTGCCCCCCTCAATACGGCGCTCCCTCGAGAGATCGCCGAGTTCCTGCAACACGGCAATGGCAACTTCATCTGCAAGCATGCAGCTGTTTGAAACCTCCATGTCAAAGTAAAAGATGATGGGGAGTTTGAGCGAGGAGCGCAGATTCACTGGGAGGGATGCTCCTATTTTTCTGATCACCTCCCTGTCGAAGTGATGCTCCCTGCCTCCCCTGTTGACTGCCATCGGCTTCTCCATCTCCAGGAGGGAAACGAGGGGGACCCTGGCCGACACGACCCCGTCGTTGATCTTTCCCATCTCAAGGCTCATCCACCGGCGGAGCACGGACTCGTCATACATTGGAGGATTCTCCTCCTGACATACACACTCTTTTCACCCCGGAAAGTTGCATTGGGCAAGTGCGCCTGGACGGGGCAGGATGTCGAGTGAAACTCACTTCGTGATTTTCATCGTGTATGTTCAACGGCAGGGCAGTCATACGCGGTTCCTATGAAAATGCCCCCGGCATTTTCATGCATTGGACCTGATGCACATTGCATCATTCTTGTTTTTATGGATATCCTGCCTTTTCATACGAGAACCCGATCCATCCCCACTATTTCCGTCAGAATGTCCCGGGTCTTATGTCCATGAGGAAACAACCCGACTCCTTTCCTTGCTGATCTCACTTCTTCCTCCATAAGTCAGATTCCCGTATCTCGGCCTTGCAGTGGGGGCAGAGATACACCTCCCCATGGTGTTCCTGTTGCTCTTTCTTCTTTGCATTGGTCCGTCGCTCCCGTTCCTGCGTGAATCCGGACGCCAGGATCCCGGCCGGAAGCGCAAAGATACCGATCCCAAGCAGCGTGATGCACCCGCCAAGTATCTTCCCTGGAGCTGTCATAGGAACCATGTCGCCATAGCCCACTGTGGTGAGCGTGACAATGCCCCACCACATGGTGGCGGGGATGCTCGTGAAGACCTCGGGCTGGCCCGGCTGTTCTATCTGGAACATGAGCGTCGATGCGGAGATGAGCGCGATGAAGAGGACAAGGTATGCGGTGATCAGCATATCCCTCTGTGCCTTGACCACCCGGACGATCATGTTGATGGAGTCAGAATAGCGTACGAGCTTGAATATCCGGAAGACCCGCAATACCACCAGACCGGTGAGGTTTATCCCGGTAAAGATGTTCAGGTAAAAGGGGAATACGACGATCAGATCGATAAGGGCAAAGGGCGTGAGAGCCCATGCGAGCCTCCCCCTGACAGGGTGGGAATAACTGGGATTTGAAGTGCATGACCACAGCCTGAGCGGGTATTCGATTGAGAAGACGAGGGTAGTGAAGAGGAAGACAATCTTGAAGAGCAGTGAATACCTGGCCGAGAGGGAGCTCACGGATGAGAGGACCATGACGGAGATGGAGAGGAGGATGACCGCGGTGATGAACACGTCAAACCAGTAACTGATCCGGTCACCTTTGTACGTGGGTTCAAGTATCAGGTATACTCGCTTTCTTATCGCGGAAATATCCATAATAGCCATGGATTGAGCGTTCAATTTAAAGATTCTCTTCGCCTGTGGAATGGGAACCAGGGTCCGGAATGAATGCGGTCATCCCGGTCTGATGTCCACCAGGGCTGCAGGAACCGGTTTTGCCCTCAAAAACACCTTATAGGGGAAGACCCAACACAATCCCCTGAGGTTGCAATGGATATCATATCGCTTGCAGGGTTCCTGGCCCTTTTGATCATAGGAATTGCCCTTGTACTCTTTCTCATTAAGATCGTGTGGTCGCTTGTCCCGGCAGCAATTGTGGCGCTGGTGGTGTACCTGTTTACTGCAAGCCTCTGGTGGACGGGCGCAGCATTCCTCGCCGTAGTGATCCTTACCTTCCTTTACAAGATCCTTGCCAAATAAGGAGAGCACCCAGGCAATCGGGTTTGGGTGTTTCTTACCCGTTGATCAGGGTGCTGATATGGATGACCTTGATGAGGTTTCCATCGCAGTCGAGTTCAGGAGTGCAGGAGACGAGGTAGCGGCCCTTCATTGCCTCGACCTCCATCTGCATCGCTTCATACTTTTTCGAGGTGATCATCGCTTCCAGCGGGCAACTGGGTGGAGGGCTCTCCCGGTGATGGAAGAGTTCGTAACACCTCTGGCCAAGCAGTTCCGGTGCAGTCCGCCCAAGTGCCTCCCGCGTGGCCCTGTTCGCCGCGAGGACCCGGTGATCGGGTGAAAGGATTACAATGGGGTTTTCCACGGCATTGAAGATGTGCTCCCACTCCCACTGCGCCTGGCGGACCATCTCCTCAGCCCTTCTCTTATCTACCGCCTGGCGTATCTTGTGCGAGAGTTCTGCGAACTGGGCAAGGGGGTCTCCACCCTTCTGGATGTAAAATGTTGCCCCGCTCGTGAATGCCTCGATCACCACCTCCTCCCTTCCCCTCCCGGTGAACATGATGAACGGCACATCATCCCCATCTTTTCCGATCTCCTTGAGGAGGGAGATGCCATCCATGCCGGGCATCATGTAATCAGAGACAATCGCATCGTATCGCTCCTCGTGGATCCGTTTCAATGCCAATGTCGCGGAATCAAGGGTATCGACTGAAAAATCCTCTTCCCGCTGTAAAAACCTCTTTCCGAGTTCCAGGAGATCCGGCTCATCGTCGATATACAAAAGCGAGATCATGAATTCCAACCCACCCCATGTGTACTCCTCCCCGGAGAAGAAAAACACGCATGGTTTAATCCTGATCCCTACTCTCATGGGGGAAAAAATGAATAAACCTGATGTCTTCACATGGAGAAACGGAGCCACATTCGCTGGAGCGGCGATCATGTCCTGGATAAATCGCGAGAATACCGACAATCCTTACATGAAGAAGTGAGAGGAACGAATGGGCTCGAGGAGATTCGAACTCCTGACCTCCGCCATGTCAAGGCGACGTCATAACCAGCTAGACCACGAGCCCGCAATTCTTCTGCGAAATGCGCGGAGAAATGTGGGTGAACACAGTATAAAATTATTCTCTTTTCTCGCGTTTGGAAAGGGAATATTGAAGCGATGGCAGGGTGACTGGAAGAGGTGATGGAAGTGCGACACAATGGCAGACATGAATGTTTCACAACTTTTTCTCTACGAGCATGACGCAGGGAGGATAGAACTCCTTGTCCGGATTGTATACTGGATTGCCATCGGGATCGTGGCCTGGATATACGGGCTCATCACCATTATCTGCCTCGTTGTCCAGTGGTTCCACATCCTCATTCTTGGCAGGAGGTCGCGGGGCCTCTCGGATTTCGCGAAGGGTTACCTCGAGTACATGGTCCACCGGATGCCATACATGTACATTATGACCGACCGGCGCCCGGCAATCATGCCCGACACCGTGAAGATATACGAGGAGACGGGCTAAAACCCCGCAACAAATGAGGTCGCGGATGACGGTATGCCCGCCCCGCATTCTTTTTCTTTGTCCATTCGAAGGAAAAGGGTGAGGTATCAGATCAGGGTATCCGAGATCTTGGCAAACACTGCGGTGAATATCCCCGGCATCGACCTGATTTCATCCATCATGTCCGACGAGACCTCGCTGTCCACGTTCAGGACCATGATGGCCTCTTCTCCGGGTTTGATCCGTCCGACCTGCATGCCGGCAATATTCACATTCCCCTTGCCAAGGATGGTCGAGGCGCGGCCGATTACGCCTGGCTTGTCGAGGTGGCGGGAGACGATGACGTATCCTTCGGGGATCATGTCCATCGTGTATCCTCCTATGGCTACGATCCGTGACCGTCCCTTGTAAAAGACCGTGCCGCTCATGGTCTCCTCCATGGTGTCGGTCTTCACCCGGATGGTGACAAGGCTCTTCCATCCACCCGAGTCCGGGGTCATTGTCTCAGATACGCTGATCCCTCGCTCCTTGGCAATGAACTCGGCATTGACAATATTGATGGGCACCTGGAGTATGGGGTCGAGGAGGCCCTTTAACGCCATGAGAGTGATGAAGCGGGTATTGTTCCCAAGCGTCGCAAGCTCCCCGCTGTAGGTCAGCTCTACCTTCTCCATCCTCCCACCCACCATCTGGGTGAGGAACCTGCCCATCTTGTGAGCCAGGATGGCAAACGGTTCGATGACGTCGGCGTGCTCGGCAGGGACGATTGGCGCATTTACGATATAGCGCGCCGAACCTCCCTTCAGGACCGAGAGGCACTGCCTGGCGATAGAGACTGCCACGTTCTGCTGGGCCTCGACCGTGCTCGCGCCGAGGTGCGGGGTTGTGATTACCTGGTCGAGTTCGAGAAGAGGCGAGTTGAGTGGCGGCTCCTCTTCGAAGACATCGAGGGCCGCACCTGCGACCTTCCCAGATTTGATCCCTTCGTAAAGAGCCTTCTCGTCAATGATCCCGCCCCTTGCACAGTTGATGATCCGGACCGCCTCTTTCATGGTGGCGATGGTTTTGGTATTGACGATGTGTTTGGTCTCCTTGATCAGGGGGGTATGAACCGTGATGAAATCCGAGACCTTGAAGAGGTCTTCGAGCGAGAGTGCTTCGACTCCCAGCTGGGCGGCACGGTCCTTGCTGATGAAAGGATCATACCCCACGACATGCATTCCCATCGCCTGGGCACGTTTCGCAACTTCCCTCCCAATCCTCCCGAGACCTACGATCCCGAGCGTCTTCTCGTTCAGTTCCACTCCCATGAACCTGGAGCGCTTCCATTCCTTCTTTTTAAGCGAGGCGTTCGCCTGGGGTATGCTTCGTGCAAGCGAAAGCATCATCGCCATGGTATGCTCAGTGGCGGCGAGAGTGTTTCCTTCCGGCGCATTGGCAACGATGATCCCCTTTCTCGTTGCGGCATCCATATCGATATTGTCGACGCCCGCTCCGGCCCTCCCGATAAAACGCAGATTCTTCCCGGCCTCGATCACCCGCGAGGTCACCTCGGTCCCGCTCCGCACCAGCAGGGCGTCATACTCGCCGATGATGGAGACGAGCGTATCCTCCCCAAGGTCGGTCTTCACATCGACAGTGCACTCCTGTCGCAGGATCTCCAGCCCTTCCTCGGCCAGCGGGTCGCTGACCAGTACTCTGAACGTCACTATAAAACCCACATTATATATGCATCAAACTAATTGAGCGTTTTTGTCTCCCTGCGTTATTTCTCCCATGGATGACATCCAGGTCTCTTCACAGGTGATGAGAATGTATTAAACAGGGAGGGGTGCAGATTATAGTGGTGCGTGAATGAAAAAGATGCCCGATATTCTCTGGCTTGAGGAGATACGGAAAGAGGATATTGCTGCAGTCGGGGGAAAAGGTGCGTCCCTCGGGGAGATGTCTGCCATCGGTCTCCCTGTCCCGCGGGCGTTCGTGGTCACCAGCAACGCCTTCCGCCGGTTCCTGATCGAGAGCGGCATTGAAAAGGCCCTCTTTGCAGGCCTTGCAAATCTCGACGTGGAAGATTCCGGGGAACTCGAGAAGGCAGCAAACAAGGCCAAGGAGTTGGTGATGAAAGCCCGCGTCCCTGCATCAATAAAGCAGAAGGTCAAAGAGGCTTATCTAAAGATGGAGGGCGGCCTGATGGTGGTTGCCGTCCGGTCAAGTGCAACCGCGGAAGACCTGCCCGACGCAAGTTTCGCAGGGCAGCAGGAGACCTTTTTGAATGTAAAGGGCGAGAAGAACCTCCTTCTCGCCATGCAGAAGTGCTGGGCCTCGCTCTATGGGGCAAGGGCAATCTATTACCGGGTCAAGCAGGGCTTCGACCACCAGAGCGTGAATATCGCGGTGGTGGTGCAGCAGCTGGTGAACGCAGAGAAGGCAGGGGTGATGTTCACCTCTCACCCGGTCACGGGAGAGCCTTTGAGCATCATCGAAGGGTCCTGGGGGCTCGGCGAGGCTGTCGTCTCGGGCTCGGTCTCCCCTGATAAATACGTATACGACCAGCGCAGCGAGAAGGTCATCGACCGGCTCATCGCGAACAAGCGGTACCAGATTCTCTCTGACGGGGATAACGGGACAAAGACCGTCGAAGTGGAGCGGGAGCGACAGGACACCCCCCTCCTCTCCGATGAAGAGGTGAGAAAGCTCGCTACATTCGGCAGGATCGCTGAGACCCACTACGGTGTCCCGCAGGACGTGGAATGGGCGATCGTGGGAGATGACATCTACATCCTGCAGTCGCGTCCAATCACTACGATAAAGCCTCCTTCGGCATCAACGCCCGCCCACGAGGCCGGGGCCGGGAAGATCATTCTCCAGGGCCAGGGGGCATCTCCGGGAATCGCGAGCGGCAATGTCGTGATCATAAGTGACGCAAAAGACACCGGGAGGGTCAGGGAGGGAGACATCCTCGTCACCCGGATGACCAACCCGGACATGGTCCCTGCCATGAGAAAAGTCGCCGCCATTATCACCGATGAAGGCGGCATGACCTGCCACGCCGCCATAGTGAGCAGGGAGCTTGGGACACCCGCGATCGTCGGTACGAAGACCGCCACCCAGGTGCTGAAAACAGGGCAGACGGTCACGGTTGATGGTGAAAAGGGCTTCATTTATGAAGGGAGGCTTGAAGTCCCGAGGGAGAAGGCCCAGGCTGCGGTTACAGCCGCCGCCCCCCACATCACCGCCACCAGTGTCAAAGTCAACGTCTCCATGCCGGAGGCTGCGGCCCGGGCGGCGGCTACAGGTGCCGACGGGGTAGGGCTGCTCCGGATCGAGCACCTGATCCTGGGCCTGAACAAGACTCCCGGATGGTTCATCGCCAACAACAGGGAGGAGGAATTCATCCAGGAACTTTACAACGGGATAAAGACAGTCCTTGACGCGTTCTACGGTAAACCTGTCTGGGTCAGGACGCTGGATGCCCCCACCGACGAGTTCCGGAACATGGAAGGCGGCGAGCACGAGCCGATCGAGCACAACCCGATGCTTGGATGGAGAGGTATCAGGAGGGACCTCCAGTCCCCCGACCAGTTCCGCCTCCAGGTTGAAACATTCAAAAGACTCTGGACGCAGGGATACGATAACCTGGGCATCATGTTCCCCATGGTCTCCCACCCTTCCGAGTTTACCAGGGCACGGGAGATGATGCAGCAATGGGGTGTCGACGTTGAATCAGCCACCCTCGGGGTGATGATCGAGATCCCGAGCAGCGCCATCCTGATCGAGGACTTCATCCGTGCCGGGATCAGGTTTGCATCCTTTGGCACAAACGACCTTGTCCAGTACACGCTCGCCATCGACCGGAACAACGAGCACGTCGCAGGGATGTACCAGCCGAAGCACCCGGCGGTCCTTGCACTGATCGATTCTGCCATCCGGTGCTGCAGGGAGCATGGAGTGGAAGTATCCATCTGCGGCCAGGCGGGCTCGGAGCCGCCCATGGTGAAATGGCTCGTGGAGCACGGGATCACGAGTGTCTCTGCGAATATCGACGCCATCGCGAAGATCCGCGAGACCGTTGCCAGGACCGAGCAGCAGATACTCCTGGAGAGCGCGAGATCCCGGAATGCGTGAGATTGGGCTCTCAGAGGAATCACTCTTTTCATTCCTCCTCTCGAAGAGAGAGGAAGATGTCGACCATGCACATATCCTGAGTTCCATGTGCACTATCCCACACCCCGTTGCGGTCAGGGCACACGTGCAGTTCATGGAGACGAACCTCGGGGACCCGGGGCTCTTCCCTGGAACCGCATCGCTCGAGCGCCTCCTTGTCGAGCGGCTCGGGACCCTTTTCCAGTTGTCCGGCGCCTGCGGGTATGCCACATCAGGGGGGACCGAGTCGAACATCCAGGCCCTGCGGATGGCAAGGCAGCTCGGCCCGAAAGAGAAGCCGAACGTCATCATCCCCGAGTCCGCCCACTTCTCGTTCAAAAAGGCCTGTGACATCCTCTGCCTGGAGATGAGGGCCGTTCCCCTGGATGAAAATTATCGCATGGACCCTGTGGCTGCGGCAGAGATGATCGACCGTAACACCTGCGGCATAGTGGGGATCGCCGGCACGACAGAGTATGGGATGGTAGACCCCATCGCCGAGCTCTCGAAGATTGCAGGAGACCACGGGGTCTTCTTTCACGTCGACGCGGCATTCGGAGGGTTGGTCCTCCCCTTCCTTGATGATGCGCCGGCTTTTGACTTCTCCCTGCCCGGTGTCAGCAGCATCGCGGTCGACCCGCACAAGATGGGGATGAGCACCATCCCGGCTGGCGTGCTCCTCGTGCGGGACTCTGAATCTCTCTGCTCGCTATCGGTCGATACCCCATACCTTACCGTGAAACAGGAGTTCACGCTTTCAGGGACCCGTCCCGGCGCCTCGGTCGCAGGGGCGCTGGCAGTCCTCGAATACCTGGGGATTCAGGGGCTGCGCGATATTGTGGCAGGCTGCATGAAGAATACACGCAGGCTTATCGACGGCATGGAGGCCTACGGCATCATGCGGGCCGCGACTCCCGATGTGAACGTGGCCACTTTCTCCCCTGCCCGCATCCCACCCCCCTGGAAGGTGTCCTGGACACGGAGAGGGGATCTCCGCCTGGTATGCATGCCGCATGTGCATGCCGGGGCGGTGGAATCGTTTCTGAAGGACATTGGTGAACAGAATGCTTGAACGACTTGTTGCATCACTCGAGACCTGCCCCCTTGTGAAGCGGGGGGAGTATAACTATTTCATCCACCCCATCACCGACGGAGTTCCGGAGGTGGACCCGCATCTCCTGCGCGAGGTCTGCATGGCGATGATCAAGGCTCTTGACCTTGAGGGGGTAAACCGGATTATTGCCGCCGAGGCAATGGGAATTCCCATAGGAGCTGTCCTCTCCCTCGCGACTGATCTCCCGATGAACATCGTCCGCAAGAGGGAGTACCAGATCCCGGGCGAAGTCGCCGTCCACCAGGCAACAGGGTATTCGAAGGGGCAGCTCTTCCTGAACGGAGTGAAACGTGGCGACAGGGTGGTGATCGTTGACGACGTGATCAGTACAGGGGGAACAACGAGAGCGCTGCTCTGGGCCCTCGATCAGGTAGGAGCCGAGGTAAGGGACATCTGCTTCGTCATAAACAGGGGGTCGCCCGACATCGGGAGGCCCTATAAGACCCTGGTGAGCGTCGAGGTGACAGACAGGGTGCGTGTGATTGACAGGCTATTCTGACCTCGCAGAACGGCTCAGGGCCAGGGGGGCCAGGGCTGTCGCTCTCCAGTTCCCTGCCGGGTTGAAGAGAAAAGCAGGCGTCATCGCGCAGTTCCTGAAGGAGCAGGGCTTTGAGGTGATCGTGAGCGGCGACCCCTGCTACGGGGCATGCGACCTTGCCCGAGAGACGCTGGGATATGCAGATGTCCTGGTACATTTTGGGCATACTCCCCTCGGAGACCCTGACCCGCGGGTCATCTTTGAGCCTTACAGGGTAGATTTCGACCCAGAAATCCTGAAAAATGCAATCCCATGCCTGAAAGCCACAAGGGTCGGTCTCGTCACCACCGCGCAGCACCTCCACCTCCTTGATGCAATGAAAACGGTGCTCGCGGCAATAGGTGTGGAGGCAGTGACCACGAGGGGGACAAGGGGCTGCGGGGAGGGCCAGGTACTCGGGTGCTCATTTGGGGCGGCCCGGGTCATTGGCACGGAAGAGATCCTTTATGTCGGCACCGGTGTCTTCCACCCCCTGGGGGTGCAGCTGGCAACAGGCCTCCGGGTGGTTGCACTCGACCCCTTCACGGGCGAGGGGCAGGAGGTGAATGCAGAGAAGTTCCTCCGCCGCCGGCATGCATTGATAGAGAAGGCCAGGTCCGCGGATCAGTTCGGCCTCCTGGTCAGCACGAAGACCGGCCAGGAACGATACGAAATGGCGCGCGGAATGGCTGCCCGGTGCAGCAGGGCAATACTCATTCTCATGCGGGAGATCTCTCCCGAAGAACTCGTCAACCTCGGGTTTCCCGCCTACGTGAACTTCGCGTGCCCGAGGCTCGCCTATGATGACCAGGTAAGGTTCCCGGCACCGGTTCTCACGCCCCAGGAGTTTTCGATCCTTCTTGGCGAGTGCCTGTTCTCGGACTACCGGATCGACGAGCTCACATGACAGGCATGCGTCTGAAACGGCTCGAGATGCTCCTCTCAAGTGTGAAGGGGTTCCCCTCGCCTTCGGCGCGGCACGAGCAGTACCTCACGCCTCCCGACCTCGCCGCCCGTCTCCTCTTCCACGCCCACATGCGCGGGGATATCGCGGAGAAGAGAGTCTGCGATCTCGGGTGCGGCACCGGCATCCTTGCCATCGGGGCCGCGCTCCTCGGTGCGGCGGAGGTGGTCGGTGTGGAATTCGACCCTCGCGCACTCCAAATCGCCTCCGGAAATGGAAAAGAACTCGGTGTCTTCCCGCGTTTCATCGAGTTGCACCTCCCGAACCCAGACCTCGCTTCGCTGGTCGGCCCGTGCGATACAGTGGTCATGAACCCTCCCTTCGGAGCCCAGGAACCCCATGCCGACCGACCTTTTATCGACGCGGCCCTCTCCATTGCCCCTGTGATATACGGGATATTCAATGCGGGGAGCAGGGACTTTGTGAAAGCGTATACAGAAGAGAGGGCGAAGGTCGAGGAGGTGGTGGGGGGCACCCTCTCGATGAAGAGGACTTTCTCCTTCCATGCAAAGGATATCCGGGAGACTCCTGTGGAGATCATCGTGTTGAGGAGGCGCATGAACTGAAATCACTCACCGGGCCCATATTCAGGCTATTCCTGGCTCACATGGTCACCGACCTCTATATGCCGGTCATTGCGGCCATTCTCCCGCTGCTCATCTCCACTCGGGGGTATTCCTATCTCCTGGCAGGCCTCCTGATCACCTCCTACAACCTCACCTCCTCGGCGTCCCAGCCAGTCTTTGGGTGGCTTTCGGACCGGAAAGGCTGGCAGGTCCATATCTCCGTCTCGGTCCTCATCTCGGCCGTCTTTATCGGGCTGATGGGGGTTGTCGAGCCCTACCCTATTCTCATAGCCTGTGCCGCGCTGGCAGCGCTTGGTCACGCGTGCTTCCATCCCCATGCCCTTACCATGGTGAGCCGGCTTGCGACCAGCCTGAACAGAGGGAAGGTTACTGCCCTCTTTGTAGTAGGGGGAAACATCGGGTACGCGCTTGGCCCCATCCTCGCAGGGGCGGTCATCGTCACCTTCGGCCTCCCTGGCCTCCCCCTCCTCGTGATCCCTGCCCTGGTGATGGCTGTGGTGCTCCGTAAGTCGTCACCCCACCCCGGCGAACACCCCGCATCCTTGGAGAGTCCCGCAAAGGACCCGGTATCGCTCGCCTCCTTCTCCCCGGTGTTCATCCTTTTTTCGGCCTCCACGCTCCGTGCCTGGGCGGTGTTTGCCGCGATCGCATTCCTTCCCCCCTTTCTTGTCCTTCGGGGGCTCGACATCTTCACTGCAAACCTCCTTGTCTCCCTGATGCTCCTTGCAGGTGTCGCCGGTCAGGTGTCAGGCGGAATCCTGGCAGACATCTACGGAAAGAAGGAGTTCGTGATCCTCGGCCTTGTCTTCTCGATTCCCGCGTTCTTTGCCTTTCTTGCAACAGACGGACTCCCCTCGATCGCCGCGCTCCTCGTCTTCGGATTTGCGCTCTGGTCGAGTTTTGCGCTCACCGTGGCAATGGCCCATGAAATGATGCCGGATCACGTGGGCCTGACTTCGGGGCTGATGCTCGGGGTGGCGGTGGGAGCAGGCGGCCTGGGAGTTGCCGCAACCGGCATGATCGCAGATCGTATCTCCCTTGATGCGGCGCTGTCCACCATCCCGATCCTCGTCATCGGGTCTCTCCTCCTGATGCTGCTCGTGCGGTATCCATGGAAATCGCTCTCCCGTCCGGGGGCCTGACCGGGAGACGTGTCTTCGCTCTTACTTTTTGAAGAGGGAATGCGCAACCGCATGCCTGATATGCCGCTCTGTGAGCATCCAGAGTGCCGGCACAAGCACCAGTACGAGAAGGGCAAACCCGACCGCCGAGAAGAGGAGGAGGTTGAAGAGGGAATGGGCGGCCATGGCGAGCACGAGGCCGTTTCGGACCAGTGCACTTCCCTCTTGTTCCGGCATGAACCTGGCCATGCCGAGCGCAGACCCCCACATCACTGAAAAGAGGACGTGACCTGGGACCGAGATGAGCCCCCGGACCAGCCCTGTCTGGAGCGCAAGCAGAAGGGACTCGTCGAACGCCGAGAAGACATAGAGAATGTTTTCAATCGTCGCAAACCCGAGACCGGCCGCCGCGGCATAGATGATCCCGTCAACTGGCTCGTCGAACACCCGGCTCCGATAGACCGTCTTTTTGACAACGAAAAATTTTGCAATCTCCTCGCATACCGGGGCGACAACGACTGCAGCAAGTATTCCGCCTGCAACCGCCCCGAGAACACCTTCCAGGACCGCAACAGGGACCGTGACAGTGGCTCCCAGGAGAAATATCCCCAGGACCCAGACTACCGGTTCCGGGTCATGCCTGTCCTTTGAGTAGAAGTAGTAGAGCCAGAGGAACCCCGGCGCCATCGCCAGCAGGAAGAGAAGCCACCGTTCCATCCCGCTCATCCTGCTGCAGTATCGATTGCCATGGCCCGCATCAGACCCAGTGTTTCTTCCTGAAATAGAGGAGCATCCCCACCACCATCGCGATCATGACTCCCCAGACCATTACGTACCCATACTCCCATGCGAGTTCTGGCATATACCTGAAGTTCATGCCGTACACTCCCGCAACGAAGGTAAGGGGAATGAATATGGTGGCAATCAGAGTGAGCACCTTCATGATCTCGTTCATCCTGTACGAGAGGCCTGAGAGATAGATGTCGATCATACCCGAGACCATGTCGCGGATGGTCTCGAGGGTGTCGATGACCTGGATGACGTGGTCGTAGACGTCCCTGACGTAGATGATGGTAGTGTCCCTGATGATCGGAGATTCCGACCTCTCGATGGCGGTGATGACCTCCCTGAGCGGCCAGACTGACTTCCGGAGAAAGATCATCTCCTTTTTTAGCCGGTTGATCTTCTGAAGAGACGCGGGGGTCGCGTTCTGCACGAGCTCCTCCTCGAGGTCCTCTGCCTCCTCCTCGAGGTGCTCGATGACAAGGAAGTAATTGTCCACGATATCGTCTATCAGGGCATATGCCAGGTAATCCGGCCCGAACCTCCGGATTCTCCCCTCTTTCCTGATACGCTCCCTCACCGGGTCAAAGACATCCCCGGCGTCTTCCTGGAACGAGAGGAGGTAGTTTGACCCGATGATCATGCTGACATGCTCACCTTTGATCGTTTTTTCCTGTACAGCAAGCTGCAGCATCTTGAGGTTCACGTAGAGATAGCCTTCAAGGTCCTCCATCTTGGGGCGCTGGCCCGTGTTCAGGATGTCCTCGAGGATGAGGGGGTGGATCTGGTAGTGTTTCCCGAGTTTCTCGATGACTGCGGTGTTCCCGAGGCCATCGATGTTGATCCAGGTGACTGTCTCCGTGTCACGGAACGGGTAACAATCCTCGACGCTGGCGACCTGTCGCTCGGTATAATGCGCCGCATCGTAGTCGATGACTGTGATCCTTACCGGGCCCTCGGTGTGCTTTCCATCTATTGCGAGCGTTCCCGGGGAGAGTCCCGGCTTGATTGGCATAACACGGCGGCGGCGGGGCATGGGAGATTTCCTGTTTACTATGAAAATGGCTGCGCCATTTTCATAAATGCGTATGCTTGTGTCTCAAAGAGAATCATGTAGTTTTTTCTGGGGGATGATCGGGAGTATTTCTCCTGTATTGGTTAAAGATATCTCCTTTCGAAGGGGTGAATAGGTTCGGATTCTATCCACAGACATGAAGATATGCCGCGTTTGCCAACCCCACAATCCCAAAAGAGTAACCTCCTTTATTAATTGCAATCAGAGAGAGGATATAGTGATGAGGAAAAAAGATACCTGGGACGATCCTTCACGACGACCCACCGGATTGCCGCCCGGCATCCCGGACCAGATCTGATATAGCGCCCGGAAATTGCCGATATGAAAATCTTACACATCTCCAAGAAGTATCCTGACGCCATCGGGGGGGATGCACAGGTCGTCCGCAGCCTCGAGATCCAACAGGAGAAAGCAGGCCATGAAATTCTTATCCTTACTGCGAATACAAGAGAGTTGAGGAAAAAGAGGAATGTGCGGATCTTCGGAATCTTTGATACTGCAGCGAACCTTGACCGGATTACCCCAAAGAGGATGCTGTCGCTGGTCTGCTTTCTCTTCGCCTCCATTCGGGCCATTGCAGCCGAAAAACCGGATGTCATCCATACTCACTCGGCTGAACTGGGCTTCCTCGTCTCATTTCCTGCCAGTGTGTTGGGCATACCCGTAATCCAGACATGCCACGGCATCTGCTTCAACGACACTGGTTTCTCACCCCTCAAGCGCGCCGTCGAAGCCTTCCTTCTGAAATACGGGATATTTGAGTGTATCACCACGGTCGACGGGAGCAGTATCCCCGCTTTTTCTAGGCTCGACATCTCCCATGTGAAGTATGTTCCCAATGGGGTGGACAGTGCACTCTTTAAGGTCAAGAGAGACGCACAGGCAAGGCCCCTTATGCAGTTCCTGTGCGTGGGGAGGCTTGAACATCAGAAGGGACTGGATATACTCATCGAGGCTGCATCTGTTTTAAGGAAAGCAACAAATGATTTTTGCATCACTATTATCGGCGATGGATCGCTAAGGGATGAGCTTGCACGGCAGATTTCTGCAGGATCGCTCGACGTTCACGTGCAACTTCTCGGAAGCGTGCCAAGAGACGAGTTGGTGCGGCAGTACGCATGTTCTGATGCATTCGTACTCCCATCGCGCTGGGAGGGGATGCCTTTGACACTCCTTGAAGCCTGGGCAGCGGGACTCCCTGTCATTGTCACAGACGTTGGTGGGATCACTCAGATCTGTAGGGACAGGGAGAATGCCCTCGTGATACAACCCGGAAAACCCTCGCAACTCTGCCGGGCGATGCGGCTCCTGATGGACCATCCCGATCTCGGGAAGAGGCTTGGATCAGAGGGAAACCATATCGCAAGAGAGCGGTATTCATGGGACCGTATCGTTGATACCTACCATTTTCTTTATCGGGAAGCGATTCAGCACAACAGCCGACGAAAATGAAGCCGTTATCAATGATCCGTTTCCGATGCTTGCGCCCACCACCAGGAGATTCCGGTGTGGACAAAGGGGAGGAGATTACCCGTTTTATTTCGCTTCTTGTCGCGAAAGCTATTGTACCTTGTGACCCCCATAATGAGATACGAACGCAGGAGTAATCGGTGAGGGAGGGAATACACATCCGGTGATCAGCATTGTCATCCCCAATTATAACGGGAAGCATTTCCTCGAGGGGTGCCTCTCCTCCATCGCCGCGCAGACATATCACGATTTCGAGACGATCCTCGTCGACAACGCATCCCGCGACGGGAGCGCATCCTTTGTAAGAGAGCGATTCCCCTGGGTTTTAATCGTTGAAAATCCTCTGAATCTCGGGTTTGCGGGCGGGACAAATTCAGGGATACGGCAGGCGAAAGGGCAGTATATTCTCACTCTCAATAACGATACACGGCTTGAGCCGGACTTCCTCGAACAGGTGAAGATCGCGATCGAGTCCGAGTCCATGGTCGGGGTCGTCGCACCCAAAATGCTTCTCATGGACGGCCGCATCAATTCCACGGGCATGTGCATTTCGCGGAGCGGTGCGGCCTGGAACCGGGGAATGTTCGAGAATGACTGCGGCCAGTACAATGCTCCAGAACCAGTGGTCGGCGCATGTGCGGGCGCGGCACTCTACCGCCGGGAAGTGTTCGACGATATCGGGCTCTTTGACGAGGATTTCTTTTTATACCACGAGGACGTCGACCTCTCCTTCCGGGCCTTCCTTGCAGGATGGAACTGTCTTTACTGGCCGAGCGCTGTTGTCTGGCACGAGAACAGCGGGACGCTTGATTACGGCTCCGACCTCTGCATCTACTACGTTAACAGGAACATCCTCTGGTTTGTAGCAAAGTCGTATCCGTCGTGGCTGCTCCTCTCCTCCCTGCCCTGGATAATCGGGAGAAATATTGCATCGGTTGCATTTTACGCGCTGAATGGCCATATCCGCGTCATTGTAAAGTCAAAGATGGACGCACTGCGCGGACTGCCCGCTGCGGCAGGAAAGAGGTCTTCGGTGAAAATATGCGTTTCCAGGAACAAGATCATGAAGTATGTCCGGACCTGGTGGCAGAAGGAGAGCATGAGACAAAACGGGGCCGTGAAATGATGAACGCAAGAAGAGGTAATCCGTATCGTTGTTCTTTCTTCCCAGGATTTCATTTAGATCGTTTTCCCCAGGACATGAAAGCCCCATCCTGGGAGGAACGTGTGAGAGAAGTTTGCGTTCATCCGGTATCCAACTTCCACATCATAGAGGGACAATGGCATAACCAGAAAATCCCAATAGAGTTCGACACCGTCTCTTTGAAGCCTTCTCACACCATTCCGCCAACAAGGGCAAATCCGGTTCCATATTTACCAGTGGGCTCCTGGAATGCCTGGTGGGAGAGTGATTGGACGATTGACGAGAATGCGTTTTTTGCGAGATAAGGAGAATACAAGGGGTTTGCCATGACAGCCGCGGGTCCAGAAGTAAGCGTGATTATTGTCAATTACAACGGGGAGCGTTTTTTAAAAGAATGCCTGGACTCGCTTCGTGCACAGATTTACACGGATTTCGAGGTGATTCTTGTCGACAATCATTCGTCTGACCGTAGTATTGAGATAGCCGGGCATACATATCCCGAAATCACCCTGATTCGGAATTCCACCAATGATGGATTCGCCCGAGGTACAAATGACGGGATACGGGCGTCACACGGTCAATTCATCCTTACCCTGAACAACGACACGCGGCTTGACCCGGGTTTCATCGACGAGATTGTGCGCCCCCATCTCCGTGATGGGAAGGTAGGCATCTGCGCCTCAAAGATGCTCTATCCCGACGGAAGAATCAACTCAACCGGCACATGCATCTCCCGGAGCGGTGCTGCGTGGGACAGGGGAATGTCCGAACCTGACCATGGCCAGTACAATCAACCGGGGGAGGTATTTGGGGCGTGTGCAGGCGCAGCACTCTACAGGAAGGAGATGCTCGATGAGATCGGGCTCTTTGACGAGGACTTCTTCATGTATTTGGAGGATGTGGACCTTTCATTCCGTGCGCGGCATGCGGGGTGGAGATGCATGTTCGTTCCGGATGCTGTCGCCTATCATCACCACGGAGGAACTTCTGGAGTGGGATCGGACACTGCCGTATATTACGGGAATCGAAATATCGTCTGGGTGGCATTCAAGAACTTTCCCCGGAAACTCCTGCTGTCGTCCCTCCCCTGGATCATCGGGAGGACGATCGGTGTGATTGTATACTATGCCCTGAAGGGTCAATTGCGAGTGATCCTCCGGTCGAAAATTGATGCACTCTATGGACTCAATTTATCACTTAAAAAGAGAAAAACTACTATTCACAAAGTACCAGACGGTGAGGTCTCCTCGTGGGTCCATACCTGGTATTCCCCTGGGCGGCAATAACATGTGGCTGATGCAATATCGCGACCTCATCTGGAACCTGACCATCACCGATCTCAAGGTCAAGTACCAGAGTTCGGTCCTCGGATTCGCATGGTCGCTCCTCAACCCCCTCCTGATGATGCTCGTCCTTTACTTCGTATTTGCCAATGTCTTTCGCTTCAACCAGGAACACTTCGCCCTCTACATTCTTGTCGGGATCATCGCGTGGCGGTTCCTGGCAAACGGGACTTCCACGGCGATGTTGTCGATCGTGGCAAAGCCGAGCCTCGTCACGAAGATCTACATCCCCCGCCATATCCTCGTGCTCTCATCCACACTTTCCACTTTCATCAGCTCAATCCTCGAGTTCTGCGTCCTTATCCCATTACTCTTCATCTTCGGCGCAAATATTACACCCTATATTTTATTTTTCCCAATCGCTCACGCGATCTTCTTCTTCATCGTCTACGGCCTCTCCCTCGTGCTTGCGGCATTGTATGTGTATTACCGGGACCTGAACCAGATCTGGGAGGTCGTTATCCAGCTCGGGTTCTTCCTTGCACCGATCTGTTACCCGATCACAATCGTTCCACCTCAGTTCCTTCCCTATTACGTCCTGAACCCTGTCACTATCCTGATTGAGACCTATCGCAATTTCCTTATCTACGGCCTTCCGCCCGGACTGCGGAGCATGGCCTACCTCGTGATTTCGGCAACTCTCTTGATGGTCATTGGTAAATTCGTATTCAACCGCCTCGAACGAAGATTTGCGGAGGTGATCTGAATGGCCGGAAATCAGTATTCGAGGAACAAAAAGAATCCCGATCACGACGATGCCATTGTGGTTGAAAACCTCTCGAAGCAGTTCCGCATCCCCCACGAGAGAAAGATCACGGTATACCAGCACCTCGCAGGACTGATTGCGGGGAGCTATTCATACGAGATTTTCGATGCGCTCAAGGACGTAAGTTTTACCGTAAAACACGGCGAGACATTCGGCGTGATTGGTCCGAATGGGAGCGGCAAGAGTACGCTTCTCAAGATCCTCGCGGGAGTCCTGTACCCAGACTGCGGCACCGTCCAGATGAACGGAAAGATCGCCCCCTTCCTCGAACTTGGCGTCGGGTTCCACCCAGACCTCACCGCAGAAGAGAACATCTATCTCTACGGCGCCATCATGGGCCTCACAAAAAGGATGGTCGCATCGAAATACGAAGAGATCCTCGATTTTGCCGAGCTGAAACGCTTTGAGAACATGAAGCTGAAGAATTTTTCCTCCGGGATGGCTGTACGCCTTGCGTTTTCCACCGCAATTCAGACCAACCCGGACATTCTCCTCGTCGATGAAGTTCTCGCAGTCGGCGACGAGTCCTTCCAGAAGAAATGCAGCAGAAAAATTGACGAGATACGGAGAGCAGGGAAGACTATCCTGATTGTGTCGCATGATCTTGGAATGGTGCAGAAGCTGTGCGAACGGTGTATTTTCATAAAAAATGGCACTATAATCTCATCGGGAGATCCTGATATGGTGATTGAAAATTACAGAAAAACACTATCTTCACATAGTTAAGTGTGTCACAACATACTATCTTGTTTATCTATCGAGAATCGATAAGTATTATTATGGTTAATTATTTCATGAATGAAATCACCTAATGGTTTCCTGATGAAGTTACTAAAAAAAAAATAAATCACCACGATTGCTTGGAGTTCTCCTTTGTTATAATGATGCAGATATTTTAAAAGATGTCATGGAGCATCTATGGGCAAATAAGCATGATGTTATTGTTTGGGACCACGGTTCCGATGATGATACACCAAAGATACTTGCTAGATGATCTGATAAGCTTCTGGAACATCGAGTTATACCGCGTAATTTTGATTTTTATGACCTATATCCCGCAATGTCACAGCACTTAATTCAGCACTACATTAATCGATACGATTGGATATCATGGCCCGATCAAGACGAAATATTTGAAGGTCCACGTCGGGATAAGTCATATCATGAATATATTTTTGATGTTTTTTACTCCCTATACGACTGGATTCAATTTAATAACTATAACTATTGGTTCATGAAAGGCGATGACATTAAAAATCCTTCGCCAATTACCCGTATCCGTCATTATTGTTTATTCCCAGAATGTGCACCTCGTATCCGCTCTTGGCGGGCAAGAGTTACAAATATCCGAATTTTTAACCATAATCCACTTCCGGGGAAGCAATATCCGGAATTTTTTAATCTGCGTCATTATCCAGCAAGAACTGAAGAACAAATCTATAAAAGAATTTTTACTGATCGATCGAATCTCCAGCGAGGCAGCACCAATTTCCATTATAATAACATGAAGAAAAATATTTTTCAAATCCGGTTAACACCGGACCAATTCCATTACGATGATGGAACTTCAGAACTTAATTCAACTCCTTCTTTCAATTGGCAACTTTTATATGGCACCGGCCCACTATAATAAATCCCATGAAATTGGGTGATTTTTTAACCGAAAACGCTATTGGTGAAGAAAAATGGCAAACAATTTTAAAAAATTAAGCGAATATATTTTTGATCCCCAAAAAAATTTTTTCGTACATCCCAATAATTGTTCAATTGAATATCAGGATTCAAGTGAATTATTTATCTATGAATCATTAAAAAATATCACTGATTTATCCACTCAATCAATAGAATTCAATCACTATATCAAGGACTTGCCAACACAATATCATCTTTCCCATATGCGGTTGAATTTTCTAGATTCACTAGAGGATATCTTTTCAAGAGAATCGGAAGTCCTTGAAATAGGGTGCGGTTGTGGAACCATCACCCGATGGCTTGGAGAACATTTTAAAAATGTTGATGCATTGGAGGGTAATTCTCTCCGGGCAAAAATCACAAGGGCCCGTACCAAGGATTTGAATAATGTAGCAGTTTATTGTGGAGATCTTCTTGCAACCAATTTTGATAAAAAATATGACCTGATAATATTGATTGGTTCACTTGAATATATCCCTTTTTATTCTATTAACAATGCAAACCCATATGAAATATGTTCTGATTTTTTACTTCGTTTGAGCAGATCTCTAAAAGATAATGGAATTCTACTAGTTGCTATTGAAAATAAAATTGGGATTAAATATTTTTCAGGGTGTCGGGAGGATCACACAGGAAAATTTTTCTCTGGAATAATGGGATATCCCGATAAAACTCCGGTTACATTCGGTCGAACAGAACTTGAATCAATGCTATCTCATTCCGGGTTAAAAAATATTCAATTTTACCATGTTTATCCTGATTATAAAATGACGGAAACAATAATAGTAGAAAGAAAAAAATCATTGTTATTATATCCCTATAATTGGATTAGAACGCCTTTTATTGATTATTTTGGTATCCCCCTTTATCTCTTCCCCGAGACACTCTTTTTAAAAACAATTGCCGATGCGGGGTTATTCTGGCATTTTTCCAATTCTTTTGTTATACTGGCAAGTAGATCAGGTAAGGTTAACCTCGAAGTTGATTGGCATATAAAAAAATATCATAATTATCAAGAAATTGCACCTATATTTCATCATACAATCACACTTTCTGATGCAAATACCTCTTCTTTAACGCAATATACTGTGAATCGAGTTCCCATAGGTAGGGGAGCTTTATTCCAGGATAAAAAAAACTTTATATTTGAATTGCATAAATCTGATTTCGTTCCAGGACGGGTTTTAGCATCCTACATAATTGAATCAATATTTTCACAATCTCCAGAACAAGCATTTATTAAAATTATTCAGAACCTCCATAACGAGATTATACATAATTTCTCAACAAACGAGTATGACAACGGAAATTATTTGTTATTATTGGGAAATTCTCTTGACTATACAATCTTCAATGTAATTGTCGACAATAATAACCGTTTAATTGCTATAGATAATAAGTGGCGCACAAAGATGCCAATCCCGATTGATTATATTCTCTTTCGAAATACACTTATTATTTTCGAATATATTAAACCATATATTAATAATAAAGATCGATTATTATTTTCTTCCATTATTATGAAGCAAATTTTCAAAGATTATTCTTTTGAACGAATGAGAGAAATGTTTCAACGCGAAGAAGAATTCCAATCATTTGCAACAGGCAGGACTATAAAAATCGCATCAACAAGTCAACTTAACCCATATATATTTCAAGAAATAGATATCGCGTATTTATTTGCGTATAATATCCAAACATTTTGTTATATCAACACCGGTAATGGTTTTTCTGAAGAAGAATTAATTCATCATTATTTTTTTCCCCAGGAATTAAAAACCCCTATACACATATATTTTGATTTGAAAAATTATCCGGTAGTTAAAGGAATTCGGTGGGATCCCCTTGAAGGACAATCCTGCACAATCAAAATCGATGAAATCCTGATAGAGATGAGAAATAAAGAAACTCGCAAGATAAATTTCACAGAATTAAAAACAAATGCAGACACTATCTCAAACAATGAATTTCGCTTTAGTATAAAAGACCCTTGGATTCTGATACCAGTCCGGGGCTTGGTAGATAATATCAGTATATTATGTAGTTATTTTTTAATTTATGATAATGAGCAAAATGATTCTTTAAATCGCGTGTATCATGACCCTAATAGCAAAAACACATCAATTTATCAGATGTATAAAAAATTGGAGAGAGAATTTATTAAATTGAAGAACTATTTTAATAGGAAAATTTGAGAATTTAAGGATATCTTGCAAAATTATTAAAACACGGGCCATTATATGGTTGCTATTAATGAAACACCAAAACTCTCTTATTAAGAGTATCGTCTCTTATATAGCAAAATGCCGCGAGATTTGTCATCTGTTACAAAAAGTAATCCAAATTTTGTTAAATGAAGGATGCAAGGGAGTATTATTTAATATAAAGGGGTACCTAAAAACACGTAAATTGAGGGAAGTGGAATATCCAGAATGGATTGTAGAGAATGAACCATCTCAGGAGGAATTAATTCAACAAAGAGAGATATCAAAGAAATTTTTATATTCTCCTTGCATTAGCATTATCACTCCAGTTTACAACACAAGTCCCGATATTCTTATCAGCACAATTCAGTCGGTTCTGGATCAGACCTATGAAAACTGGGAGTTTTGTATCGTTGACGGGAATTCCGATAACCCGGAAATATCACATATATTGAATCTGTTTTCCGAAAGTGACCCTAGATTTAGGGTCAGATATCTTAAAAAGAATCAGGGTATTTCCGGAAACTCAAACATCGCAATCTCGATGGCGACAGGCGATTTTATCCTCTTTTTGGATCACGATGATACGCTTGCCCCTTTTGCGTTGTATGAAGTTGCAAAAGCATTGAATCAGAATAAAAATTTGGACTTAATATACTCTGATAAAGATTTTCTTACTGAAGATGGTACATATCGATTTGATCCTCTTTTCAAACCGGACTGGTCTCCCGAAATGCTTCTTTCCGTAAATTTTCTTGCCCATGTATGCGTACTACGGAGGACGTTTCTTGATGGGGTTGGAAATTTTAATCCAGAAATGGACGGTGCCCAGGATTGGGACCTTTTTTTTAGAGTTACTGAAAGGACCAATAAGATCTATCATATACCAAAAATCCTGTACCACTGGCGCAATGTTCAAAGCTCTTGTGCGACAAGAGGCCGGGATGCCAAACCTTACATAGTGAATGCGCAGCAAAAAGCAATTCAAACGCACTTGGAACGATGCAATAAAGTTGGACGGGCAAACATCATCCAACGGGGATGGGGCCATATAGAATGGAATTTACCAGCCGAAAAATTGGTTTCGATAATAATCCCTACAAAAAATCTCAATTTATTAAAGAATTGCCTGGAATCCTTATTTTCGTTAACAGATTATCACAATTACGAGATCATTGTAATTGACACAGGCCTCGATCCAGCAATTGATCCTGCCTTCATGAAAAAATTATCAAATCTTCAAAATCTCATGATAATTCAATATGAAAAACCATTCAATTATTCAGCCGTCAATAATATTGGCAGCAAGCATGCGAAAGGAGAGATTTTGTTATTTCTCAACGACGATATCAGAGCGTTTTCACCAGACTGGCTTTCAGAGATGGTCACCTGGTCTCTCCAGGAAGAGATTGGCGTAGTGGGAGCAAAACTCCTTTACCCCGATAAAACCATTCAGCATGCGGGAGTCGTGCTGGGATTAACGGGATTTGCCGGTCACCCTTTTCAGGCCTGTGCTGATCATACCATGGGATTATTTGGTTCAACAGATTGGTACCGCAACTATTCTGCAGTGACAGGTGCCTGTATGATGGTCAGACGCGAAATTTTTAATGAAGTTGGTGGTTTTAACGAGAATTATATTCTCTGTGGGAGCGATGTCGACATCTGTTTGAGAGTCAGGAATAGAGGGTACAGAATATTATTCACTCCATTCGCGATACTTGAACATAGGGAGTCCGCAAGCCGGGGATGCAAGATACCTCATGAAGATTTTTTAATTTCATATCAACATTATTCTTCAATTCTGGAATCGGGAGATCCTTATTATAATCCAAATCTGTCGTCATGGGATTGCACACCAAATCTGAAAAAATCTGGCGAAAAATTATCAATTGATTTTATAAAGGAGAAATTTAGGAATGAGTTATAAGAAATCATTTTCGATATTATCCATACGAGCATTAAATAAGCTTGGATTCAGTCACATTTTGGATGATCGCCATACAATAGAGACTACCGATATTGTGAATCAGTTCGATTTCAGTTTACAGGATATAGATTCATCTCTGCTACTTCATCGAATCTATAAGGAACCACTTGATCTCAAACGAATCATATGGTTTCTTCCTGGAATAAACAATCCATTCTGGGGAGGTATCCATACAGTTCTCAGGTTTGCAGCTTTTTTTAAAGAGCGATATGGTGTTGAAAATTGTTTTGCAATTACCGGAAACTACCCTGAAATCGCAATCCAAAACGCAATATCGAGTGTATTTCCAAATCTGAAGAATGAAGAGATCTATTTAGTGAAAAAGGAGAAGGATCTTGATGATTTAACAGGAGGAGATATCAGTATATGCACACAATGGAAAACTGCATTATTTTCATTGAAATTCAATAAAGTTAAAAGGAAATTCTATTTTATCCAGGATTATGAACCGCTTTTTTATCCTGCCGGTTCAATCAGTGCCTTGATAGAAGAAACATATCGTTTTGGTTTTTTCGGGATTTCAAACACCGTATCGTTAAAAAACATCTACGATTCTTACAATGGAGGTCACTCCCACTTCTTCACCCCCTCAATTGATAAACAAGTTTTTTATCCCCAAATAAATAGGAGAGAGAGAGACAGTAAATTGGTTTTTTTCTATGCCCGCCCTGAGCATCCACGAAATGGTTTTGAACTAGGCGTCACTGCTCTTGAAAAATTAAAACAGAACATGGGGGATAATGTGAGAATTGTGACGGCTGGTGCGTCATGGTCGCCAGAAGAGTATGGGTTGGATGGGATTATTGAGAACCTTGGTCTCATAAAATATGAGGAAACTGCCGACCTGTATCGACATTGCGATGTTGGGTTGATAATGATGTTTACACGACATCCCTCGTATCTTCCTCTTGAACTCATGGCATGTGGATGTCCCGTTGTTACCAACTATAATCCTGCAACCACATGGCTCCTCCATGACAGGGAGAATTGTTTCCTTTCAAAGGCGAGTGCAAGTTGTATTGCTGAAACTTTACAGACATGTCTTAAGGATAAAGACACACGGAAGATAGTAATTCAAAATGGATTCAGGACAATTGAGAAGATGGAGCCATGGGAAAAAGAGATGGATAAAGTATTTGAATATATGTCAGGGGGGTGTTTGGGCCAATAATGGAGATATAGTTAAGAACCATATATTTATTAGGGTAAGGTGTCATTTTATCCCCCAAATCCAATAAGGATTTAAGACGGAAAAAATGACCAAAATCACCTGCCCAAAATGTGATGGAAAAAAGTTATACAAAATGAGCACGGGAAGGAGACAGTGCGCTCAATGCAAGTATGACTTTTTCCCTCATGCTCTTCCTCTCCGTTTAACGAGGCGAGAGTGGCGGGAGATTATCCACCTGTTCCTGATGGGACAAAGTTCAAATTCAATTGTTGAGCAAACAGGCCTCGATAAGAAGAGAGTGCTCCGGGCACTTCTAAAAATACGAATGGTCCTGGCGAAGGATATACCTGACATCTTCTCTGGCACGGTCGAGGTTGATGAAACCTATCTCGGAGGAGCATGGAAGAATAAACGGAAGGTTGTCCGTGATATTGGTACTAAACGAGGCCGAGGAACGTCGAAGCAACCCGTCTTCGGCATCCTCTGCCGGAACGGTCAGGTATGGGCAGAAATTGTCGAAAATGTCGATGATGTCACTGGCGGGATAATTTTCCCCAACTGTGGCGGAATAATTTTCCACACCTGATCACATAATACACGCGGAAATCATCCCGGGAGCGAGTGTGTGAACACTCCCTGTTTCCTGCGCTCCTTGAGTCGGTAACTGTCACCTTTTATGTTTAGAGTCGTGCAGTGGTGCAGGATCCTGTCCAGGACTGCGGCAGCGATGACATGGTCGCCGAAAATTTCTCCCCACTCACCGTACGACTTGTTCGAGGTAAAGATCGTCGAAGACTTCTCATATCTCCGAGAAATCAAATTGAAGAAGCAATGGGCTCCTTCACTATTGAACGGCAGATATCCCATCTCGTCCACAATCAGGAGATGGAACTTCGTGAGTCCTTTAATACGCTCCTCGAGTTTGTTCTCGTACTTGGCTTTAATCAACCGTTCCATCAGGTGTGACGCATTTGCGAAGTACACCCTGAATCCCTGCCTTACTGCCTCATAGCCCAGAGAAAGGGCGAGATGTGTCTTCCCCACGCCAGGGGGTCCAAGGAAGACAACGTTCTCGGCATTGTGGATGAACCGCAATGAGGCGAGATCACGGATCACTGCAGGGTCGAGGGAGGGCTGAAAGCTCATGTCAAAGTCCTCTAATCTTTTTTCCATCGGGAACCCCGCCATCCTCATCCTCAACCCGAGAGCTCGATCCTCCTTGCTCTTCAACTCCTGGTCAATGAGATAATCGAGGACCTCCAGGGTGGACCGTTCCTCTTTTGCAGCGATCTCCAGGTAATTATCAAGGAGTGTATCAATCGTGGTCAGCTTCAGCTTTTTCAGGTTGTGGTGGACCCGCTCATAGGCCAGAGAACTCATTCACTTCACCTCACTTGAGAACCTATCATACACAGAGAGGGGACGGCGCTCTACCTCCGGCCCGATTATCCTGAAGAGATTTTTTGTGGTTCTCTTGCACTGTGAATTGCATTTCATGGCAAGTGAGAGAAGTCCCTTGAAGTGCTCTTTCACCCGGACAACACGGGATCTGCCAGGGACTATCACATGAGAGCAGAGATATTCAGAACCCAGCCTGACGCTCATCCGATCACCCTGGATCTCAAGGAGAACAGACTGTCCTGCGTGGTGAAACGGTACAGAATAGCGGTTTCCCTGGTATGAGACATATCCATCTCTCGTTACTTTCCTGACTTCTTCCCGTCTCACCACATATGGCGCAATAGAAATGAGCGTCTTCAGATTCTCTGATTTCAGGCGTTCAACGGGTATCTCGCGCGTGGTGCCATGAACGGATCCGTTGACGCGGATAAGCCACTGCCGGAGCTGATGATTCATGTCGTCCAGAGAACTGAAGGCCCCTCCGAGAAGGAAATCCCGCTTCATATAACCAATGGCATTCTCGATCTTTCCTTTTGTCTGGGGGCAGTAGGGTTTGCAGAGCCGGGGGATGAATCCGTAATATGCGAAGAAATCTTCGAATTTCGGGTTCCATGTGTGCTCTTTTGGCTTCATTGCCCGTTTGAGGATGACCTGTTTGATGTTGTCATAGAGGATTTCTGACGTATATCCTCCAAAATGTTCGAAGGCATTCAGGTGACACTGGATGAGGGTATAGACATCAGTAGCGAGGGTGAATTCCATGTACCTCATGCGGGAATATCCAAGGATCATGCTGAAACAGTAGAGCCGTCGTGGCTGGCCATCTACTTCGATCCGATTACATTCACCCCAGTCAACCTGGGCCTGGACGCCGGGTTTGGTCTCATACCGAAGTACTGCCGGAGTTCCTCCTGCAGGACGGATCTTTCGGACATATTCCTTGACGATTGTGTATCCTCCGGTGAATCCTTGTTCCTGGATCTCGCGGTGGATTCTCGCCGCACTCAAGGGGTATTCTGAAAGGCGATTCTGGATATACTCTTTATAAGAGTCGAGTTTGCTTGGTTTAGGTGCACGGGGTTCAGGTTTCGGCACTGTTTTGGCTGATGCGTATTTCCTTATCGTTTTACGGTCGTATCCAGTCCTTCGGGCAATCTCACTTTTGTTCAGTCCTTGGTTGATTAGGTCTCGAATCACGAGAAATTCCTCCATCTTCAGCATTGCCACTACCCTCATGCAGTTGCATGAAGGTTATCAGGTGGGGATTTTTATCCCGCCGAAAGTGGGGAATTTTACACCGCCGATGACAATGAGGCCACTCTTCTCCCGTTGATCACCAAAAAGGTGGAACAGGGTTCTACACTCTGTTCTGATACCTGGAAAGCGTACACTGGCATCGCTGCAAAGGGATATGTTCATCGTTTGGTAAATCACGGAGAAGGGAAATACAGCGACGGAAAAGGAAACCATATCAATGGGATGGAGGGATTCTGGGGATATCTCAAACGCAAACTCGCTTCAAAGGGAGGCGTTACGAGATCCAGGTTACCGCTATACATTGCTGAGTATGTTTGGCGATATAATCACAGAACAGATCCAGAAAGGGTAAAGATACAGAAAATCATCCACTTATTGGAAAAGAGTTAGGGGCGGGAATGGGACCTTACCCTTTATTAAAACAAATACCAATTCTGTGTATGTCTTGGTCTGAACAGATACTCATATTCTTGATATCATGGGGCCAGCATTCGAAAAATCTTATATGTGAGGTTGATCCCCGAAATGTAGGTTTTTACGTGTAATTCCTCCAATATCCAAGTCGATTCACTTTTAAATAAAATCAATCCTGCAATTGGAAGGTTTTTTCCGATATACTGGAATACTTTTTATCTCTAAAAAATAATTTCATAACTAAAAGTAATGTCATATAAATTAAAAAAAATGATACGATTATTTAAATAAATTTATGGTGAATTAAATGCTTGAGTGGACAGGCGAACGATTTTTACCAAATATTAATCCTTTAATCACTGGCCCAGAAATATATTTTGAACACTTACATCGTTATGCCTTTGCATTATCTTTCGTTAAAGGCCAGGATGTTCTTGATTTGGCGTCTGGAGAAGGTTATGGAAGTTTTATCCTATCAAAAGAGGCTAATCGTGTAGTAGGAATTGAGATAGATTCTAATGTTGTCAAGCATGCAAAAAAAACCTATAATCAATGCAATCTTGATTATAAGCAAGGAGATATCCGTCACATTCCTATCGGAGGACAAAAACTTTTTGATGTAATTATATGCTTCGAAGCCTTGGAACATGTAGAAGAACAAGAACAATTATTATCCGAAATAAAACGACTTTTAAAAGATGAAGGTTTATTGATAATCTCCACTCCCAATAAAAAAATTCATGGCGATGAAGAAAATTTTGTTAATCCGTTCCATAAAAAAGAACTTGAGTTTATTGAATTTCAACAACTTTTAAAACAGTTTTTCCCGAATATCATTTTTTATGGCCAAAAAATTTCGAGTGGATCATATATTTATGATTTAACTCCAACAAAAAAATCAGTTGTATTAGATTATTATCTAAAAAAAGAAGACGAATCATATACCTTTACTGATGAGAACACTCCACCCCGAATTTTTCTTGCTGTAGCATCCGAAAAAGGATTGGAAGACATTTTAACTACGAGAAGCTTCTGTATTGATACATCGGATTCTATACTTGAACAAAAGAAAAATGAAATATATACCACCTTTACTTATTGTTATATAAATACTGGCGGAGGTTTCTCAGAAGATTGTGTGATTTCAAAAATTATCAACGCAAAACCTTGTGAAACCCCATTTAACATACACTTCGATTTGAGACCTTTTCCAAAGGTAAAATCATTACGTTGGAATCCCATTAAAGGACACATCCAAAGCATCATTATTAACAATATTAAGATAGAAATAAAAAATGGAGAATTTAAGAACATTGATCCTGTATTATTAGAGAGTAATGCAAATCGAATCTTATATAATGAATTCAGTTTTAATTCTACAGACCCGTGGATACTTATTCCTGTCGAAGAACCAATAAATGGAATAACAATATCAGGCAACTGGTCATTTAAAGACTTAAGAGAGATAGTAATTCAACAGGAACAACAGATCATAAATTTATCAAAAGAACTTACCGACCTAAAACAAAGCAATAGATGGGGAATATTAATGAACTTACATAATAAGTTCGTTAATAGAATTCTCCCTTCATCAACTAGAAGAAGAGTAATATTTAATTTAAGTAAAAGTGGTTATAAATGCATGAAGGACAATGGTATTAGAATAACATGGGAAATTTTTCTTCAATGGTTTTTTACAACAGGTCTAAAAGGTATTAACTATAACAGGATTATTAATAATTATTATATTCCTGATCAAAAAATAGGTGAATGGAAAAAATTACCAAACGTGACAATTATAATTGTCACATATAATTCTGGGGAAATTATAAAGGATGCATTAAATTCAATATTACAGTCACACTATCCCCAACATTTATTGGAGACAATTATTATTGATAATAATTCAACCGACAATATTAAAAAAATTATTGATGACTTTAATCAACAGAATATAAGTGGAGTTAACATCAAACTTATCCAGAACAATGAAAATTATGGATTTGGAAATGGGGTTAATATTGGGGCACATTCTGCTTCTATTGATTCAGAATTCTTATTACTGATGAATCCCGATTCTCGGCTTTTTGAAGATACGATACATCATCTTGTATCCTCTGCACTGTCATCTCAATCCTATGGATTCCGAATGTGGGAGTGTCGGCAATTACCATATGAACATCCGAAGTACTACAATCCTGTAACTTTGGAAACAACTTGGAGTTCCGCTGCATGTTGCTTAATTGATAGAAAGGCATTCGAGGCAATCAAAGGATTTGATGAAAATATTTTTCTATATCTTGAAGATGTTGATCTTTCCTGGCGGTTACGAATGGCCGGATATCGATTGAGATATGTGCCATCAGCCAGAGTTTTACATAATTCGTATAATGAGCCCGGAAAAACTAAAATTATAATGTTTAAATATTCAATATTATATAATTTTTATTTACGATATAAATTTGGTTCATTGCGGGATATCATACAAATGTACAGATTATTTTTGTTTTTATTCTTTTTACCTCCAAAGGATATTAGTAATGTAAGAAAAATTATATTAATTCAATATTTTAAACACTTTTTATTAATTCCTTCATCTATCGTATTTCGTAATAAAAATAAATTAAAGCTAAATTCCTTTAAACCACTATTCAACAGTTTCAACTTTGAATTACATCGACCAGGAGCTTTTATCAAATATTGTAATGAACAGAATGATATTACTATTCTACCTAAAGTTACAATTATCGTAAGAACAATCGGAAGGAAAAACTACTTAAATGAATCATTATTATGCATTAGAAATCAAACCTATCCAAATATCGAAGTTATTGTCATAGAAGATGGCCCAGCAACAGTTCAGGATCTATTGGATTCAAATTTTAAAGATCTCCAAATCAAATACATCCCTCTAGGGGCGAATCGTGGTAGGAGCTATGCTGGCAATGTCGGTATGCAGCATAGTACAGGGAAATACCTGCGTTTCTTGGATGAGGATGACTTACTTTTTGCACACTCGGTTGAGACTGCAGTCTATTTTATGTTGAAAAATTTTGGAAAATTCAGACTGGTCTATGATCTTGCTTTCGAGGTACCTACCGAAATCATATCTGATGTTCCATTCCAATACATCGAACACGACTACACGGTCCTGTATGATGAAAATTTTGATCGGGAAAAACTTTTAGATCATAATTATATTCCTATCCAGTGTGCCCTTTTCGATCGTAGTTTAAAGGATATGTGTGGTGGCTTTGATGAATGTTTGGACTATCTTGAAGATTGGGATTTATGGATCCGTTATTCAATGAAGACAGACTTTTTAAAAATTCCTCTTGTAACATCGCTTTACAGAGTTCCATCAGATCCAATAATAGGAGAAAATCGTATAAAACGATTTATTGGTTACAACAATAAGGTCAGAAATAAATATTTAAAATTAAATCCAAATAATTCCTGTGAAGAATGAGTGTAATAATATTTTAAAAATAACCAACGCTATAAAGAATTTATTTATTAATCCAATTATATTGTTATTTTTTGTATTTATTTTAATAATTTTTATAAAAACATATTTAATAATGCCTTTTAATACGCCATTTGCTTTTGGTGATGAATACTTATATACCATTTATTCTAAAGAAATTATTTTAAATCCATATCAGATCCTTTTCCCGACTAATACTGAATTTTACCCACCAGGTTATTCAATTTTTACGATTCCGGCATTTTTGTTCTATCCTAACATGGCATTGGTATACCGGAGTATTCAATTATTAAATATCTTGGCATCAACGTCAATTTTATTCATTTCATATTTTTTATTAAAGAACTATTGCAGCAAATGGATTGCGATTTGCGGGAGTGTCTTTATCAGTATTCTCCCAGTTAACACACTTTATTGCTTCATGATATTATCTGAAAATTTGTATATACCCTTATTAACATTATCAGGATTATTATTGCTAAAAAGCGTGGAGACCAATAATCGTACTTTTCAGTTTTTGGCAGCATTTGCAATATTCTTCCTAACAATTGTAAAACCATATGGATTCATTGCCCTTTTTGCATTGTTCATAGTATTGTTGTACACATTAAATTATTTTAAGGAGGAGAAGAGATCTTTTTTATATAATAAGTTATTTTTATTTGTAATTCCATGTGTTTTAATAGGATTATGGTATATTATTAAAATACTATTCTCTAATTCTCTATTCCGATACAATACAAATTCATATATTAACACCTTTTTATATATTTTTAGTAGTACCCCAAATTTAATCATAGCATTTGAACTTTTTCTTCATGAAATTGATTATTTTATTCTTACAGGATATGTAATATTTTTTGCACTTTTTATAATCATTTTATTTTATTGGAAAAACATCAAACTTCCCCTTCGAGCGTATATTATCTATATTTACATTTATACTGCATTTTCAATTATTCCAACTGTGTTACATATGCTACGTATTGTTTATAACCCTAGTCATGAGCAATATTTATATTATTTTATCTGGGGACGATATATCGATCCTGCTTTACCGTCAATTTTTATAATCAGTTTAATCTGTTGGAATAATTTCTTTATTGAGGATCGCAACAATTCTTCACAAAAAAACTGGGAATACCTCCGATTATCTATTATAATTGGACTTTTAGGCCTATTGATAATTGTATCATATCCTTATGATGCAATTTATAAAGCCGCAAATACCCTCCCTATCCAGTATACACAAGAGATAATTTACCGCCCTGTGTTTCTTTTTTATTCCTTAATAATCCTTTTTATTGGAATTTTTTTACTATTTAGAAAAAAACCAGTAGTATTTTTATCAATAATGATTGTCATTTCTCTTATTATCAGCGTTCCGGGATATTCTTGGCTAGCAGTTGTAAGTGTAAAAGCTGATGACAAAAATGAAATTGGTAATTATTTACAAAAAAATCATATTGTGAATAAATCAATTCTTCTTGATATAGACTGGGAATCATTTAAAAATCGTTATGTTCTTGATCATATGTTAGTAAAGTTTTGGGGAATGCCTAATAATTTCTTATATGGTAATATTACTGACTATAATAATACTAGAATTGATTATATAATTAGTAAACAAAACCTGCCATATGAAATACTTGCGATTTCCTCAGATAACATTAAATTGTATCAACCGAAGGAGCCTTCCCAATTACAACTCATTCCATTGAATGGATTTCACCTCTTTGAATACGATAATAATAGAATACAAAATATCTGGATGAGTAATAATGGCTCGATTTCGATTTATATGCCATTCTCATTTCAAGAATTCGGACATTATACTATCATACTTGATGCGAACAGCTTTAACGATACAAGGACTGTATATTTTTATAAAGATGAAAAATTTTTGAATTCTGTTGAAATATCTCAAAATAAAACCAGAATATACCTCCCCTTGATGATACACTCCGGTGACAATACCGTTAGAATGTTTACCCCTGAAGGCTGCAAGAGACCATGTGATGTAATAATGAGCGGGGATACCAGATGTATAAGCATACACTTTGATCAAATTAGTATTATTCCAACAAATATAAACAGAAGTAATCTTTAACTGCATCATCTCTTTTAAGCCGGCGGCGGGATAGATTAGAAAACTATAAATGAAAGTCAGAGAATGGTTCGGAAAATAAGATTCAAAGATTTGGCTCACAATTATATAAGTAAAAAAGAATATATTGTTGATGAGCCTTAAAAAATATTTTTTTACTAAAATCCATAAATATCGTAAAGAGGAACAAAATAAACAATGCTGCTACTTCCCTTATGGACACTTTTACTCCCCAATTATTGACATCAATGAGATTAGAGATAGGCAGGATGAAATATGGAGTAAATCAGAGAAAGATGGAATTGTTGGGATTAACCTGGAACTGGAAAACCAGATCCAGTTAGTCAAACACTTATCCACATTTTACCCTGAAATTCCATTTAGATCAGGAAAACAATCCGGTATAAGGTATTATTTCGAAAATGATCAGTATTCCTATTCTGATGCCATCATTCTTTACTCAATAATACGATACTTCCAACCAAAAAAGATCATAGAAGTTGGTTCAGGTTTTTCTTCCGCCCTCATGTTAGATGTTAACGAGCGATTTTTTCACAATTTCATAGATTTGACCTTTATTGAACCCTACACGGAGAGACTTGAATCACTTTTAAAAGTGGGGGATCAATGCAATATCGTCCGGGAAAAAGTCCAATCTGTGCCTCTGGACGCATTCCAACATTTATGCAAAAACGATATACTCTTCATAGACAGTACACATGTGGCTAAAACAGGTAGCGATGTCAATTACCTCTTATTCGAGATTCTCCCCACATTAAAGAAAGGTGTGTTAATTCATTTTCATGACATTTTTTATCCTTTTGAATATCCTCGAGATTGGGTTTTTGAAGGAAGAAACTGGAATGAATGTTACCTGTTAAAGGCCTTTTTGATGTATAACGAATGTTTTAACATCTGTTTATTCTCTCACTACCTACACACACACCATAAAGATGCGTTTGCGGACATGCCGCTTACATATCTTAATCCTGGAGGCAATTTGTGGCTGCAAAAAAAGTGAATCCTCATCCATAAATGCTGTGATATCCCTAGAATCGCTTATATGGGGTTAAGGGAGACCAATCCGGAGATTATGGTCCTTTGTTGGCGGATATACCAAGATTATTACAATTCTTGATTAAAGGATGCAAGAATAGTATTTCTAAGTATTAAATACTTGAGAAACAATATTTTATGAGTCTTTAATGGAATTAATAGTTATTATCCCTGCATTCAATGAAGAAAGAACAATAGCGAATGTAATACAAGAGATTCCCAAAATAATATCTGGAATAACTGACATCAAAATCTTGGTTATTGATGATGGTTCAACTGATAATACAGCTATCAACGCAATCAAAGCAGGTGCAGATAAAATACTTCATCATAAACAAAATAAAGGTTTAGCCAAAACATTTCGCGATGGATTAAACTGCGCTCTCGAAATGGGTGCAGATATTATAGTGAATACAGATGCCGATTTTCAATACAATGGAACAGAAATACCAAAACTTATTGCACCAATTATTCAAGGTAGAGCTGATATCGTTCTTGGAGATAGAGAGATTGACAATCTTGATCACATGCCTCTGGGAAATCTGTGGGGAAATAAATTCGCTACGCAAATTATTCGATGGATTACACGTCTACCAATCAAAGATGCCCAAACAGGATTCCGAGCATTTTCTCGTGAAGCAGCTCTGAGAATGAACCTGACCGGCGACTATACATACACTCAGGAAACAATAATTCAAGCTGCTAATAAACATTTAAAAATAGAACAGATACCGGTAGAATTCCGTAAGAGACAGGGTAAATCGCGATTGATTTCTAATATTTTTCGATATGCAAGTTTTGCAGGGGTTACAATATTCAGAAGTTTCGGGGCATATCATCCATTCGTTATTTTTTCTGTTATTGGTTTTGGCTGCATTCTTTTGGGGCTAATATTTGGATTTAGAGTAATTACCCATTTTTTAAAAACAGGCATGGTCACTCCATACATCCCTTCTGCATTACTGACAACAGTACTGGTTATTGTTGGCAGTCTAGCAATATTATTTGGTTTGCTCGCTGACATGATAAGGACTCAACGAATGTTGGCAGAAGAGATATTGTATAGGCTGAAAAAATGAAAAATGAGGAGTTTTATAAATGTCTAAAATATTCTATTGGGGGAGGGCTAAATTTAGTTTTGAAATTAATACTGGTAGCAATCCTTGACATATTCACCATCCCTGCATATTTTAATTATTTTATCACTCAAATAATAATTTTATTTACGTCGTACATTTATCATTCAAAAATTACATTCACTGAAAAAATGAATCTTTCCTCCTTTATCCTTTTTACGAAATGTGTGATAGGATTAAAATTTGTTGATTATCTCATATTTAATGTCAATGTATATGTATTCCATACTGATAATATTTATGCGGTAATTATCTCAACATCATTAATATTCATACTCCGGTATTTATTGATGGACAAATACATATTCAATCATAAAGATGATAATGAAAAAGATTTGCATAATAGGTGCGACAATATCCGGTAACAAAGGCGCTGAAAGTATGGTTCATAGCGCTGTTGAGAATATTGGAAATGAAATTCCCGATGCATTTTTTTATTTATTCACATACTATCCTAAGCAAGATAGAAAAAAAAATAAAAATCTAAATTTAAAAATATGCTCCGGTACACCTTTAAAACTTGCAATTGTTTATCCATCTTTTAGTGTTATTTGTTTATTACTTCCTTTTTTTAAATCACATTTTAAAAAAATCGATAATGACTTTTTTATCCTACTGGAATCTGACCTTATTATTGACATGGGAGGGGTTTCTTTTGTTGATGGCAGAGAGAAATACTTAGCATTTAATATTGCATGTATTTTGGTCCCTATCCTTTTTAGAAAAAGAATTATAAAATACTCTCAAGCGTTAGGCCCTTTTAATAATCCAATTAATCGGTTTTTCGCAAAAATGTTATTACCAAAAATTAATCACATTATCGCACGCGGTAAAATAACGTATTGTAATCTAAAATCAATTGGACTAAAAAATACTCTAATCGGTGCTGATGCTGCATTTACACTCAAAATTTCAAATTCTTCATATAAAATTGCTAGCAATTACATCGACGATAATTTTCAAAAAAAAATGATTATTGGTATTGCACCAAGCTCAGTGATTGAAGAATCATGTGAAGATATTGGCATTGATTATACCTCAATTATTTCCAATTTTATTAATTATTTAATTGAAGATGAAAATTATCACGTTATTATTATCCCACATAGCATCCGTAAATATACAACAAAAAGGAAAAATAATGATTTGTTAGTTTCAAGAAAAATTCACGAGAAAGTTAGTTCAAAAAAATGTTGCATATTAATTGCTGATGATCTTTCTGCCGAAGTATTAAGGGTTTTAATATCTCATTGCAATTATTTCATTGCATCGAGATTCCATGCAATGGTTTCTTCCCTTTCAATGAGCGTTCCGACCATTGTTTGTGGTTGGAGCCATAAATATCTTGAGGTTCTTCAAATGTTTGAAATGGAGGACTATGCATTCGATTACACAAAATTGGACACAATGATGTTAATCAACATGTTTAAAAAATTAAAAGAAGATCATCAAAAAATTAAAGAAAAATTTGAAAAATTTCTTCCAAATGTTGATAATTCTGCAAGAATTAATTGTGAGATTGCTAAAAGTTTGTTAATGACTTAAATAAAAACAAGTATGGGTATAAGATAATCTTAGGAATAAAAAATATATACTTTCTAAACTTTTCATTCGATGAAATTTGAATATTTATTATTAAAATGAATGAGGCGAGATAATCATTCCATCTAGCAGTATTGTAATACTCTGAAGGGTATGTGATAGAATACCCAAAAATTTTTCCGATTTTTGACCGTGCTTCTATACTTTTATGAGATATTAGAGATCTTTTTTGAGCTTTATAGATTATTTCTGGTTCAATTTGCATTAAAAAAATATCTCCCTTACGTCTCATTTCATGAATAAAATAATTTGAAAAATCTGTCCTAGTAATTATAAGTGAATGTTTTATTGGATCATTTCTGAGATAAGAAAGCCAAGCATCGCCACATGAAATATCTGCATCTTCCGCCGTATGATCAACGCAGAATAAGCATTTTTTTAATGAATCGAAATGTAAATTTTGATAAATACTAAAATCCTGAAATGGAAAAGATATTTTTTTATCGTCCTTGAGGGTTACCTGCATATTCCCTCTCCATAGCCCCTGACGAAATATTATTTCTTTCACGTCAAATTCTCGAATTCCTTTTTGATTTAAAACATCAATGAGAAGATTCCTCCTTGAATTATGCCCACAAAATAGTCCAATTATTAAAAAAACTTTTTCACGAAGAATTATATCATTCTTCATAAGATTTCGAAGGATTCGGATCTGACAGGGAAGACCTACAAAAGCAATTTTCCCATCAAATTTTTTAATCATAGGAATATATTCTAATAAAGGAATATTAAAATATACACTCGATGCATAATCTAAAATATCTTCGGAACATGTAACAATTTTCACCTCATACGAGATTTTATTATCAATTACTTTAGATCTACATACTAAAGCACCGTCAATTATTTTACAATCCAGCAAAAAAATTAAAAAATTTGAAATTATCCCACCAGAAGCACAATGTTTTCGAATTGATTGATAATTGGAATATCCCAAATAGCAATCTTTCATGTTTCCAATAAATAACCTCTCATTACCAGGGAAATTCATTTCAATAAAACCTTAATATTTTTTTATTTTCATTCAATATACAATGAATTTTTTTATCTTTTTTTTGTTCATCTTTCGATTATTTTAAGGTGTTGAATATTAAACGAAGGCAAATCAATAACCGAAGGTTCTGTTGCTGAGTATTTACGAACAAATATCCAATCCGTGCTTATTTTTGCTCCTGATGCATATGACACAATTCTCAATGCGCTACTTGTTGGATAGTAGTTAGTTGATAT